>Ga0075425_100000036_pt1 | contig 136674 bp, 134 predicted proteins | sample SoiMethybrSBSTD4_FD_75300 | JGI IMG/M metagenome (GOLD analysis project Ga0075425, IMG submission 75300) | Bulk soil microbial communities from a Populus tree surrounding site in Tennessee, USA - Soil MetaG P. TD hybrid SBSTD4 | ecosystem: Environmental > Terrestrial > Soil > Tree plantation...
CAGCGCGGATGCTGCATCGCAGATGTCAACGCGCGGGCGCCGTGACGCAACGGTGAGGCGATGAGTCACCGAGGCGGCGGATCTGGCACGAACGCTCTGACGCAGATGTCAACGTGCCGGAGACGTGGCAGTGGCGACGCGTGAGGTCGTCACCGCAACGGAGTCAGCGCGGATGCTGCATCGCAGATGTCAACGCGTTGGCACCGGGCAACGGTGAGGCGATGAGTCACCGCGGCGAAAATTTGGCGCGAATGCCCCTTTGCGGATGTCAACGCGCTGAGAACGGCCCCGGGATGCAAGGGATCCCGGGGCCACTCCTTTATGGTACGGCGTGGAAAGAGGACGCCACCGAGGGCCTGACCCGCCTGGCCCTCGACGCCGGCTTCCGCGCCATCGACACCGCCAACCAGCGCCGCCATTACTTCGAGGCCGGCGTCGGCGCGGCGGTGGCCGGGGCGATCCGCGACGGCGTCGTCCGCCGCGACGAGCTGTTCCTGCAGACGAAGTTCACCTCCGCCGGTGGCCAGGATCATCGCCTGCCATACGACCCTCGCGCGGACCCGGCCGAGCAGGTGCGGCAATCTTTCGCCAGCTCGCTCGAGCATCTGCAAACCGGCACGATCGACTCGTACGTGCTGCACGGTCCGTCGCGGCGCCGCGGGCTCGCGCCCGAGGACATCGCCGTCTGGCAAGCCATGGAATCGCTCCCGGTCCGCTTCCTCGGCGCGAGCAACGTGGCCCTCGACCAGCTCGAGCAGCTCTGCGGGATCGCCGCGGTGCCGCCGACGTTCGTGCAGAACCGCTGCTTCGCCGCGACGGGCTGGGACGCCGAGGTGCGCGCGTTCTGCCGCGCCCACGACATCGTCTATCAGGGCTTCTCGCTGTTGACTGCGAACCTCGACGAGCTGCGGAAGCGCGCGTTCCGCGAGATCGTGCAGCGCGTCGGACGGACGCCGGCGCAGGTCGTCTTCCGCTTCGCCCTGCAGATCGGGATCGTGCCGCTGACGGGGACGACGAGCCCGGCGCACATGCGCGAGGATTTGGCGGTGGAGACGTTCGAGCTATCGGCGGAGGATGTCGCGCGCATCGAGCGGCTAGCGTGAGCTCATCAGATCGTCGACGTCGCGCGCCAGCTCCTCGAGGTAGGCGTCGCCTTGCGGATGGTGCGTGAGCCCGACGAGCACGTACCGCCGCCCTGCCCCTTCGATGATCGCGCTGTCGTGGAGCCAGTCTTCCCATGAGCCCCATTTGCGGAGGATGGTGAGGCCGCGGCCCTGGAGGCCTTTGACGAACTTGTGGTCGTCGTGCGGAATGTCGGGGGAGAGGAAGATCTCGCGCATCTTCCGCGATGCGGCGGGGGAGACGAGCTCGCCGCGCGACAGGAGCCAATAGAAGCGGAGGAGCTGGCGCACGGTGACGGCGTGGGAATGGTCGGCGACCGGATCGCCGATGCGCTCGCCGCCCGCGCCGTAGTGCTTGCCGACCCAGATGCCGCCGCCGCGCGCCGCGTCGTAGAAGCCGGCGGCGTTCAGCGTCTGCTGGATCGTCGTCAGGCCCATGATCCGCGAGTACTTCGCGGCCATCTCGTTGCTCGAGGCTTTGATCATCAGGCCGAGCTCGTGCTGCGTGGCGGCGTCGACGTCGTGGCCGAGGGCGAACCAGGCGTAGAGGATGCCGACCTTGGCGACGCTGGCGGCGTACTCCTCATGATCGGGATGGATCATCGCGGCGCGGTTCGTCCGCAGGTCGAGCAGGCCGGTGTCGGTCTGCTCCGCGGCGATGCCGTACTTCGCGCGGAGTTTTTCGTCGATGGTTTCGAGCTGCTGTTGGAGAGCGTGATCGACGGGCGGAAAAGCCGAGCTCGGGCTCGGGCGCGGGCGCGGGCTCGGGAGCGCGGTGCAGGCGAACATCGCGAGCGCGGCTAGGACGCTACTTCCACCAAAGCGCATTGAACACCATCGGGAACGTGCCGTGCGTCTGGCCGCGGTGCTGCGGGCGGAAGCCGTACAACACGATGCGGCCCTTGCCGTACGTCATGGCCACCGCGGCCGCCTTGCGCGTGAGGTGCTCGGCGCCGTTGATCCAGCCGGAGAGGAGGATGTCGCGGGCGTCGTCGGGATACGACATCAGCACCCAGCGCTGCATCTCGTTGCCTGGGACGGTGGTGTCGAAGGCGACGTTGCGGTCGATGTAGATGGCCGCCTCGGACGGCATCCCCGCGGTGACGGGATGCTCGTTCACGTGCACGCGCACGAGCGAGCCTGGGACGGAGAACTCCGACGGCGGCGTTCGCGCGAGGGCGTTGCGCACCGGCACGTTGAAGTTCTCGATCACGTACTCGCTCGCGGCGCTGAAGGCCAGCAGCGTTCCGCCATTCTCGACGAACGTGCGCAGCGCCTGCGCTCCTTCTTTCTCCAGCGCGCCGCGGTACTCGGGCGGCAGGGCCTCGTCGTAGCGCATGCCGGCGGCCCCTTCCTCGGCGCCGCGGCCGCCGCGGCCGGTGGCGATCTGCTCGGCCGGCATGTCGGGGAGGATGAAGACGTCGATGTCCTTGAGTCCGGCCTTCACCTCCGCCGCGTGCAGCGACTTCGGCGCGTAGCCGTACTGGTCGAGCACCCAGCGCGTCCATCCCTCGTCGAGCGCGCCGCCCCACGGGTTGTAAATCGCGACGCGCGGCTTGGCCTGTCCCTCGTGCGCTTTCACGAACGACTTCGGCTCGGGCTTGATCGACGTGACGCGCTTCGGCGAGCCCGTCATCGTCGTGCGCTCCACGGTCACGCCCATCGCCAGCGGCAAGGTCCACGTGGCCACGTCGTACGGCCGGAGGATTTCCTTCCCCGGCTGCAGCCGCACCTCGGGATAGCGCTGCGGCTCGAGCATCTCCACGAGGAACTTCGAGTACGGCTGGGCCAGCGGGATCCAGTAGTCGCCGTTGTCGGCCTGCAGCACGTCGCAGCCGTGCTCGAGCAGCAGCGCGGCGAGGAACTGCGCCGTCGGCCAGTCGCGCTGCTGGTGCGGGATGCGGTAGGCCTCGTTCGGCTTGGCGATCGCGATCGCGCTGCGCGCGCGCACGACGAGGTCGCGGAGTACGTCCTCGCGGCGATCGGCGGCCGTCTCGAGCAGCGCGTCCGAGGCGATGCGCTCGTAGTCCATGATGTCGCGCATCCGCCAGACGCCGCCGGGCCACGGATGCGGATGGTTCACCGTGGCCTTGTATTCGACGAGGCCCTTCGTGCCGCCGCGCAGCTCCGTCGGCTCCACGCGCACCGGCGTGGCGATGCGCGCCGACGCCGTCTCCAGCAGCAGCCCGGTGATGTTTTTCCACCACCCGGTGTTGCGCGTGCCGCCCAGCCAGTAGGCGTCGAACGAGTAGCCGTAGATGAGGCCCGCCTTGCCGGCCTGCTCCAACCGAAAGGCCATGTTCGTCCCGACCAGGTTCGCCTCGCGCCAGATCAGCGGATGGACGTCGGGGTCGACCGGGTCGGCGAAGGGCGGGATGAACATTCGCGGCCCTTCCATCCCCATCTGATGCTCGTCGACGAAGAGCTGCGGATGCCACTCGTGATAGATGGCGTGGCTCATCTCCTTCGTCTCGATCTGGGTGAGCATGAACCAGTCGCGGTTGTTGTCGTGGCCGACGTAGTGGTGGTAGAGCCACGGCAGGCGGCCGCCCTCGTATTGCGTGCCGAGGTATTTGCGGTAGTAGTCGGTGATCATGATCTGGCCGTCGGGGTTGAGCGACGGCACGAGCAGGAGCACGACGTTGTCGAGGCGGCGCTTCGTCTCGGCGTCGTTTGCGGTGGCGAGGGCGTAGAGCCACTCCATGGCCATCTGCGACGAGGCGATCTCGCTCGAATGGATGTTGCAGGTGACGAGGGCGATCGTTTTTCCTTCGCGGATCAACGGCTCGGCGTCCGACAGGCCGCGCGGGTCGGCGAGCTTCGCGGAGATCTCGCGGATGCGGTCAAGGTTCCGCATGTTCGCCTCGGACGACACGACGGCCATGACGAAGTCCTCGCCGAGCGTGGTCTTGCCGAGGGACTCGATCTTCACGCGCGGCGAGGCCGCGGCGACGGCGCGGAAGTACGACACGATCTGCCGGTAGTCCGCGAGCTTGCGATCGGCGCCGACGTCGAAGCCGAGGAACTTCGACGGCGTCGGGACCTGGGCGGATGCGGTGGCGGCGAAGAGGAGGAGCAGCAAAGCTCGCTTCATGGCGCGCGGGAGTTTACTCGTGCCGCAGCGCCTCCACCACGTTCATCCGCGCCGCGCGCATCGACGGGACGATCGTGGCGAGGAACGAGACGGCCACCGCGAAGACGGCGATGAAAGCGATCACCTTCCAGTCGGTGATGAACGGGATCGACGACACGAAGTAGACCTCGGCGATGTCCGGCGGGAACGACAGCAGCTGGTAGCGCGTCATGACCCAGCAGATCGTTACGCCGAGGACGATGCCGGTGGCCGTGCCGGCGAAGCCGACCAGCGAGCCGTACCAGAGAAAAATCTGCCGCACCAGCCGCTGCCCCGCCCCCATCGAGGAGAGGATGCCGATCTCTTTCCGCTTCTCGTGCACGGTCATGATCAGCGTGGAGACGATGTTGAACGTCGACACGAAGACGATCAGTCCGATGACGATGAAGAGCACGATCTGCTGCAGCTTCAGCATGGAGAAGAGCTGGCGGTTGAGGTCGCGCCAGTCGCTGATGCCGTAGCGGCGGGCGTCGAGGCGCTTGCCGAGCGCGGCGATGGTGGCGTCGAGCGACGCGCCGTCCTGCAGCTTCACCTCGACCAGGTTCGCGCTGTGCGGTGCGTTCAGCAGGCGCTCGGCGTCGCGCAGGTCGATGAAGAGCCAGCGCGCGTCGTACTCGTAGAAGCCGGTGGCGAAGACGTTCGTGACGACGAACGATTGCGTGCGGGGGAGGAAGCTGCCGCTGTTTTCGCTCGGCACGGTGACGGCGATCGAGGAGCCGCGCTCGACGCCGAGCTTTTTGGCCAGGTACTGCCCGACGGCGACGCCGGCCTCGCCTTCGTCGGTGTCGAAGCGCCCGCGCGGGCCGATGATGCGGGCGATCATCGGCGTCGATCGCGCGCGCTGCGGCTCGATGCCCTTGACCATGACTTCGCTGCCGGTCGAGCTGCGCTCCGTCGTCACCAGCGCGTGCTGGAACAGCACCGGCGAGGCCTCGGCCACGCCCGGCGTGGAGCGGACCGTCCGCAACAGCACGTTGCGCTCGACGACCGGAGGGCCGACCGAGTAGACGAAGATCTCCGCGTTGCCGCCGAGGAGCTTTCGCTGGAGATCGCGCCGATAGCCGGTCATCAGGGCCATGGAGATGACGAGCGCCATCACGCCGATGACCAGGCCGAGGACCGAGACCATGCCGACCGCGGAGACGAGCGCGTCGGTGGGGCGGCGCAGATAGCGGTAGGCGATGGTGAGGGGGAGGTTCATCGAGGAGTGCTGAGGACTGAGGACTGAGGACTGAGCCTGCGGTGATGGGGCGATCGTGCCGCCGGCGCAGCCTCAGTCCTCAGCACTCAGTCCTCAGTCCTTCCATTCATCCATCATCTTCACGAAGTCTTCGAAGAGATAGAACGAGTCATGCGGTCCCGGCGCGGCCTCGGGATGGTACTGCACGGCCATCACCGGCTCGCGGCGGTGGCGGAAGCCTTCCAGCGTCTGGTCGTTGAGGTTGATGTGCGTGTACTCGACGTCGTTCTCGCTGAGCGAATCGGCGTCGACGGAGAAGCCGTGGTTCTGCGACGTGATCTCCACGCGCCCGCTGCGAAGGTCCTTGACCGGATGGTTCCCGCCGCGGTGGCCGAACTTGAGCTTGTACGTCCGTCCGCCGAGGGCAAGGCCGAGGAGCTGATGGCCGAGGCAGATCCCGAAAAGCGGAACCTTGCCGACGAGCACGCGGATGTTCTCCTGCGCGTACGTGACCGGCTCGGGATCGCCGGGGCCGTTGGAGAGGACGACGCCGTCGAAGTTGCCGCTCAGGATCTCGTCGGCATGCGTCGTGGCGGGATAGACGGTCACGTCGCAGCCGGATTGGGCCATGTGCCGGAGGATGTCGCGCTTCACGCCGAAGTCGTAGACGGCGATGCGGCGCTTGCCGCCGTTGATCTCTTCGAACGGATACGGCCGCAGCGTCGTCACGCGCTGCACGAGGTCGAGGCCGCTCATCGACGGCGCGCGGCGGATCTCGGCGACGACGTCGTCGACGCCGCGGTGCGACTCCGTCGTGATCATCCCGCGCATCGCGCCCTGGCTGCGGATGTGCCGCGTCAGCGCGCGCGTGTCGATGCCCTGGATGGCCGTGATGCGGGCCCGCTCGAAGTACGCGGCGATCGACATCTGCGCGTGCGCGCTCGACGGCTCGTCGATGGCGTCGCGCACGACGAAGCCGGCCACCTGCGGCTCCTCGCTCTGCTCGACCGCCGGCTCGACGCCGTAGTTTCCGATGTGCGGATAGGTCATGACCACAATCTGGAAACGGTAGGAGGGATCGGTGGCGATCTCCTGGTAGCCGGTGAGGGAGGTGTTGAAGACGACTTCGCCGATGGCGTTGGCGGCCGAGCCGAAGCTCTCTCCCTCGTAGACGGAGCCATCTTCTAATACCAAGCGGGCGGGCATGGGACGGATTATAAGAGAGAGGCATTGCCTCTTTTCGGTGACTTAGGTGTAGACTGCGCGAATCAGTTCCCAGCTCGTGAGGGAGGTCCAATGCGGAAATCCATTCTTTTCGCGGTGTTTCTTCTTTGTCCTGTCTTTGCCTTCGGGCAGACAGCCATTCAGTTGAGCCCTTCCTCCGTCCGGCAGTACACGTCGGAGTGGAACCTCGTGATCACGGGCTCGAATCTGGCCGGCAACGTGGCCACGAATGTCGTGTTCACGAACGGCGACGTCACCGACGAGATCGCCGCGCTCAGCGCCACCTCCACGCAGGTGGTCGTGCAGGCGCCGGGTGATCTGACGGCGAATCCCGGCACGTGGTCGGTCACGGTGAAGGCGATCGACGCCGCCGGGACGCGGCTGATCGGTCCCGCCACGTTGACGGTGACGGCGCTCGTGACCCAGAGTCCGCCGCTGATCAACACGCCCGAAGTGGTGACGGCCGAGGCCACCAGCCCAAGCGGAGCCAACGTGTCGTGGGACACGAGCGTGCTCAGCTTCGCCGATCCGAACAACCCCCCGACGGCGACGTGCTCCCCGGCCTCGGGCTCGCTGTTCTCGCTCGGAACGCACACCGTGAGCTGTACCGCCACCGACGCGTTCGGCACGGGCACGGCTTCCTTCCTTTGCATCGTCACCGACAACACGTCGCCGGTGGTCACGGTGCCCTCGGACATCACAGTCTCCAGCACCGACGGCACGCCGGTGGCGGTGACGTTCACCGCGACCGCTACCGACAATCTTGACGGCGCGATCACGCCAACGTGCAAGCCGGCGTCGGGATCGCTGTTCGCGGTGGGCACGACCCAGGTGACGTGCACCGCGATCGACCACCATGCGAACTACGGATTCGGCTTCTTCAACGTGACGGTGCTGCTGGACAATGCACCGATCATCACGACGCCGGGCGACATCGACGCCGAGGCCACCGCTTCCAACGGGGCGACCGTGGACTACACGGTGACCGTGGCGCCGCCGGAGTCGACCCTCACGTGCACGCCGGCCTCGGGCTCGACCTTCGCGCTCGGCACGACCACGGTGACGTGCACGGCGACGAATAACGGACACACGAGCACGGCGAGCTTCACCGTGACCGTCGCCGACACGACGCCGCCGGCGTTCACCGTCACTCCCGATCCGCCGATCATGGCCGAGGCCACCGGACCGGGGACCACGGTCGTGACATACACGGTGGTCGCGACTGATCTGGTCGACGGCAATCGCCCGGTGACTTGCACGCCGCCGAGTGGCACGGCCTTCCAGCTCGACACCACGACCACGGTGCAGTGCACCGCGAGCGACTTGCACGGCAACCTCGGCGTCGCCGACTTCACCGTTTCCGTGGTCGACACCACGCCGCCAACGCTGCACCTGCCGGCAAACTTCACGGTCTCGGCGGATGCGAACTGCATGGCCGTGGTGAACTACACGGCGACGGCCACCGATGTCGTCGACGGAACCGATCCGGTCACCTGCACGCCCGCGAGCCCCTTCACCTCCGGGCTCGGGACGACCACGGTCACCTGCACGTCGACCGACGCGCACAACAACACCGCCACCGGCTCGTTCACCGTCACGGTGGCCGACACCACGCCGCCGTCGTTCACGAGCCTCAGCGCCACGCCGAACAACCTCTGGCCCGACAACCACAAGATGGTCAACGTCACGGTCGCGGCCACCGTGCAGGACAACTGCGATCCGGCGCCGTTCACCAGGATCCTCAGCGTCACGGCGAACCAGCCGATCAACGGGCCGGGCGACGGCAACTCGAACCCCGACTACGTGATCACCGGCAACTTGACCCTGCAGCTCCGCGCGGAGCGGACCGCCGGTCAGGACCGCACCTACACAATCACCGTCGCCTCGACCGACTTCAGCGGCAACACGTCAACGGCCACGGTGACAGTGACGGTGGCGCAGACGTCGAATTCATCGGCCGTTACGCCGAGCCCGTCGACCGCGCCTCAACCGCCGCACGGACGCGCCGTCGTCCATCCGTAAGACGTTTCCTCGGGAGGAGCGCCGCGATCAGAAACCCTGATCGCGGTGCTCCCCGAACGTCGTCTTCAGCGTGTTCACGATCTCGCCGATCGTGCACTCGCTGCGCACGCAGCCGACGATGGGAGGCATGAGGTTCGCGCCTTCGCGCGCGGCGGCGTCGAGCGCGGCCAGCGCGCCGCGCCAGTCGCCGCTGCGCTTGGCGCGGAAGGCCTGCAGCCGCGCCACCTGATCGCGCTCCACGCTCTCGTCGATGCGCAGCAGGGGCAGCTTGACGTCCTGCTCGGAGACGAAGTCGTTCACGCCGACGACGATGGCCCGCTTCTCCTCGATGTCGCGCTGGGCGCGGTAGGCCGACTCGCCGATCTCGTTCTGCACGAAGCCCGACTCGATGGCGCTCAGCGCGCCGCCCATGGCGTCGATCTTCTCGATCAGGGCCCGCGCCTGGCGCTCGATGTCGAGCGTCAGAGCCTCGACCTCGTACGCACCCGCCAGCGGATCGGCGTAGCGCGGCACGCCGGTCTCGTAGGCCAGCACCTGCTGCGTCCGCAAGGCGATCTTCACCGACTCCTCGGTCGGCAGTGCCAGCGCCTCGTCGCGGCTGTTCGTGTGCAGCGACTGGCATCCGCCCAGCACCGCGGCCATGGCCTGGTAGGCGACGCGGATGACGTTGTTCTCCGGCTGCTGCGCCGTCAGCGTCGAGCCCGCGGTCTGGGAGTGGAAGCGCAGCGCCAGCGAGCGCGGGTCCTTCGGCGCGTAGCGCTCCTGCATCAGCTTCGCCCACAGCTTGCGCGCGGCGCGGAACTTCGCCACCTCCTCGAGAAAATCGTTGTGGGCGTTGAAGAAGAAGCTGATGCGCGGGGCGAAGGCGTCGACGTCCAGGCCGCGATCGACCGCCGCCTTCACGTACTGCAGGCCGTTGGCGAGCGTGAAGGCCACCTCCTGCACCGCCGTCGAGCCGGCCTCGCGGATGTGGTAGCCGGAAACGGAGATGGTGTTCCAGCGCGGCACTTCCTTCGCGCAGAACTCGAAGATGTCGGTGACGATGCGCAGCGATGGTGCGGGCGGAAAGATGTACGTCCCTCTTGCCGCATATTCCTTGAGGATGTCATTCTGGATCGTGCCGGAGAGCTTCGCCCACGGCGTGCCCCGGCGCTCGGCGACGACGAGCAGCAGGGCCAGGAGGATCGACGCCGGGGCGTTGATGGTCATGGAGATCGAGACTTTGTCGAGGGGGATCTCCGCGAGCAGCGTCTCCATGTCGTCGATGGAGTCGATGGCCACGCCGACGTTGCCGACCTCGCCGCGGGCGCGGGCGTCGTCGGAGTCCATGCCGATCTGCGTCGGCAGGTCGAAGGCCACGGAGAGCCCCGTCGTGCCGCGCTCGAGCAGGTAGCGGTAGCGCCGGTTCGACTCCACGGCGGTGGAGAAGCCGGCGTACTGGCGCATGGTCCACAGCTTCCCGCGGTACATCGAGACCTGCGGGCCGCGCGTGTAGGGAAAGCGTCCGGGCTCGCCGAGGTCGGCGCGGGGATCGAAGCCGCGGTCGGCGAGATCGGCGGCGTCGAAGAAAAGCTTGTCGTTCACACGAACAACTATAATTCGGCCCCCTTGGGTGTCAGCGGCAATCTCCGAACAATGCTGCCGGGCGATCTGCTTCAGTGGCTCAGCCTGGGGCAGAAGACGGGAACGCTCATTGTCAGCAACAAGGCGGTCGAAAAGAAGATCTTTTTCAAGAACGGCCGCGTGATCTCCTCCGCTTCGAACGACCCCCGCGAGTACCTCGGGCAGTTCCTCATGAGCCACGGCTACATCAGCGAGCCGGAGCTGATGAAGGGGATGCAGGTGCAGGCCGAGTCCGGAATCCTCCTCGGCAAGATCCTGGTGATGATCGACGTCATCAGCGAGGAGGAGCTGCAGCGGCTGATGCGCATGAAGGCCGAGGAGGCCATCTACGACATCTTCCTCTGGCGCGACGGCGAGTTCCGCTTCGAGGACAACGAGCTGCCGACCCAGGAGATGATCCCCCTGCAGGTCGACGTCACCGGGATCATCATGGAGGGGACCCGCCGCGTCGACGAGTGGCAGCGCATCCGCCTGCTGATTCCGAACGAGGCCCTGCTTCCGGCGGTGATCAAGGCTCTCGACGAGGAGATCGCCGACTCCCTGCACTTCGACGACGCCCAACGCACGGTGGTGGCGGCCATCGACGGCAAGCGCAACATCGCCGACATCGTGCTGGAGAGCCGCTCGTCGTCGTTCCTGGTCGCCGAGACGCTCTACCGCCTCGTGCGCGAGGGCTACATCGAGCTGCGCGAGTCGGCGCCGGAAAAAGTCGCTGCGATGGCCGCGTCGTCGAGGGTCTCGTCCGCAAAGATCCCCGCCGTCGCGGAGACACCGGAGGATGAGGTGTCCGCGCTGCTGACGCGCGCCCAGCAGGCCCTGCGCGGCCGCGACTACGAGAAGGCCCAGCGCCTGCTGAAGGCGGCGGAGAACCTCGACCCGAATCACGCGAAGGTGCGTAACGCCATCAAGGGGGCCGAGGCGGCGATCGTGTCCGACCTGCGCAACCAGGGCCTGCTCGACTCGAAGGTGCCGACCGTGGCCAAGTCGTTCGACGAGATCGCCAAGATGAATTTCACCCCGAACGAGGGCTTCATGCTCTCGCGCGTGAACGGCCAGTGGGACATCGGATCGCTGATCAAGATCAGCCCCATCCGCGAGCCGGACGCGCTGCTGATTTTTTACCGGCTGTGGAAGGACGGGATCATCGGACTGGAGGAGTGAGGGGCTGGCAGGGCAAGTCGAGCCATTTGCAGATGACGTGCTCGACCTGCCGCATTTGATCGTTTTTCAGCACGCCGAGGAGGCGTATCGCGCGATGGACTTCCACGGTCTGAAGGCCTTGGGCGTTGAATGCTCCGCGCTTCAAAAAGAAGGTGTCGAGTTGCGCTTCGTACTCTGTTCCACGCGTAGCGGTCGTGTGCGGGACAACCGTTACAAGCGGGATATCTCACTCAGCGTCTTCTTCCGCGTCGTATGCAGCCCACACTTCAGCTGCGACTCGGCAGCGCTCCTCGTCCGTCAACTCCGACTCATCGATGTTCAGCGAAATGTGAAGAATCTCCGCCGCTACCTCTTGCTTCGCCTCATCGGAAAGCGCCTTGAACTCGTCGATCAGGCGTTTCGCCTCGGTCGTCATGGAATTCATTTTAGTCCCACCCGCCTCCGCACCCGCAGCTCCAGCGCGTTCATCTCGCCGTCGTCCGTCTCGTGGTCGTAACCGAGCGCGTGCAGCACTCCGTGCAGGAGCAGATAGCGCACCTCCGTCGCCAGCGAGTGCTTCTCCGCGACGGCCTGACGGCGGGCCTGGTCGAGCGAGATCACGATGTCGGGGCGTTCGCCGGGGAACGTCAGCACGTCGGTCGTTTGGTCGCGGCCGCGGTATTGGCGGTTCAGACGGCGCATGGCGGCGTCGCCGACGAAGGCGATCGACACCTCTTCGATCCCGCGAGCGCGGGCGGCGCGCAGCACGTCCGCCACGAACGCGGCGATCGCCGCGCGGCTCAGCCGCGGCACGGCCGGCCCGCTCACGTCGACAACGATCACTGCTTCTGCTGTTCCCTCTCGGCGCGGTCGTAGGCGACCACGATCTTGGCCACGAGGGGGTGGCGGACCACGTCCTTGTCGCCGAACTCGAAGAACTTGATCCCGTCCACCCGCGTGAGGATCATCCGCGCTTCCCGAAGGCCTGATTTCTTCCCTTCCGGAAGGTCGACCTGGGTCACGTCGCCCGTCACCACGGCCTTCGAGCTGAACCCCAAACGCGTGAGGAACATCTTCATCTGCTCGGGCGTCGTGTTCTGGGCCTCGTCGAGGATGATGAACGAGTCATTGAGCGTCCGCCCGCGCATGAACGCCAGCGGAGCGATCTCGATGATGTTCTTCTCCATCAGCTTGTCGACCTTGTCGTAGCCGATGATGTCGTAGAGCGAGTCGTACAGGGGGCGCAGGTAGGGGTTCACCTTCTCGGCGATGTCGCCGGGAAGAAAGCCGAGGCGCTCGCCCGCTTCCACGGCCGGGCGGCACAGGACGATGCGCTTGATGTGCTTGTCCTGCAGGGCCGCCGCGGCGGCGGCCACGGCCAGGAACGTCTTCCCCGTGCCCGCCGGCCCGATAGCGATGGTGATGTCGAAGTCCTGCATGGCCTGCAGGTACAACTTCTGCGCGACGTTGCGCGGCGTCACCACTCGGCGGAGGGCGGCGCCGAGGGCGTCGTCGGTGAAGAAGTCGACGAGGTTCGCGTCGGGGCGGTCGCGCAGCACGCGCATGCCCGTGGAGATGTCCGACTTCTTCAGCGGATAGCCCTGCTCGATGAGCTGCTGCATCTGCGTCAGGAGCTTCTGCACCGGCGCCACGTTTCCCTCGGCGCCGTTGACGAAGATCTCGTTCCCGCGCGAGGAGATCTTGACCTTGAACTCGTCCTCGAGCATCCGGAGGTTCTCGTCGTGATTGCCGAAGAGCGTGTGCGTCCCCTCGTCGTCCAGCGTCAGTTCCATTCGTTCCTTTCAGTATCTCCGCATCCCCGGCCAGGCATTGATCCCGCCCGCCACCGAGACCGCCTCGTATCCCTGCGCCAAGAGCCACTCCGCCACGTAATACGATCGCGCCCCGGCGTGGCAGAGCACCGCGATCGTGCGGTCTCGGGGCAGCTCCTGCAAGCGCTGCGGCAGCGAGCCCATCGGGATTCGCTGCGATCCTTCCACGCGGCAGATCTCCGTCTCCCACGGCTCGCGGACGTCGAGGACCACGGGCGGGTCGTCGCCGCGCAGCATCGCTTCCACCTGACTCGGATCGATTTCCAGGACCTCAGCCATTCTCTGCCTTCGTGAAGAACGTCATTGCCACGTCGCCGTACTCCGCGCGGCGGATCTCGCGCAGCCGCCGCGGCGCCGCCGTGAACGGCTCGTTCTTACGGCGATGCTCGAAGACGATCAACGCATCGTTGCGCAATTTCAATCGCTCGTCGATCGTCAGCAGCAGATCGTCGTAGCGTTCGTAGCCGTACGGCGGATCGGCGTAGACGAGATCGAACACGTCGTTCAGGCGCGGTATTGTCGCGACGGCGTCGTCGTTGACGACGGAGACCGGCAGGCTCCAGGCCCTGGCCAGATTGGCGATCGCGGCGGAGGCGCGGCGGTCGCGCTCGACCGCGGTCGCCGACGCCGCGCCGCGCGACACCGCCTCCAGCGCAAAGACGCCGCTGCCGGCGAAGAGGTCGAGGAAGTGCGCCCCCTCCACGCGATCGGCGACGATGTTGAAGTAGGCCTGGCGGGCGCGCTCCGAGGTCGGGCGGACGTCGTTTGGCGGAACCGCGACGCGGCGTCCGCGCAACGTGCCGGCGGTGATCCGCAGCGACGCCATCTACCGCGGTTTTCCGATGAAGTAGTTGTGCAGATCGTGAATGTCGATGTACATGCTGAGCGGCTGCGTCGTGCACTCCAGCACGACGATCTTCGCTTCGATCACGCGCTTCACGCGCCAGACGCGGCTGTCGTCGCCGACCAGCTCGTCCCCCTCCTTGGGCGCGTAATTGGCCACCGTGTTCGTCACGTCGCGGTCCTGGTAGATAGCCCGGAGGAGGTCCTGCAGGGCGGCGACCTGGTCGTGGAGCCGTTTCGGCGGCGTCGACATTGGATCGTATTCGCGCTGGACGAAGTGTCCCGGCGCGTCGTAAACGCGCAGCAGCGCGCGGCGGCCGTCGCGCGGCGGCGCGAGCGCGTCGGCGCGCACCGCGGCCAGGCGCTCGGCGCTGATCTGGGTCGTGTAATTGCGGAAGGCGTCGTCGGGAAGAATGAGGCGCTTGCGGATCGTGGCGCCGCCGCCGCTGACGTCGATCACGACCAGGCCGCGCTCGAAGAACGAGATCCGCTCGCGGACCTTCGCGTCCGTGGAGACGTAGTCGATGAGCGGCCGCGGCAGCGCGCCGTCGACGAGCTGCGACCCCAGCGCCTGGCGCGCGCCGGCGAGCTCGGGGAGGTCGTATTTCTTCAGCTTGCGCCGCTGGGCCTCGGGGAGCGGCGGAGCGATCGCTCCGTCGGGCGGCGCCGGATCGACCATCTCAATGCCGTGCGGGGGAACTTGCTGGGCGAAGAGGGTCGGGGCGATGAAGAGCGCCACGAGAAAAAAAGCCGGGCTCGGGCGCGGGCGCGGGCTCGGGCGCGGGGAAGCCGGGCCCTGCGTCGATCTCATGTCTTGCTCTCGTGGTCAAGATACTTGATCGCCATCTCGCGCGCAAAAGTGCGCGCCTCGGCCGCGGCGATCTCGCCGGTGAAGACCGCCTCGCGCGTCCGCTCCAGGGCCCGGGCGATGTGTGGTCCGCCCGGCACCTCCAGGTCGTTGCCGCGCAGCGGCAGCTCGAACCGGCGGAACTCGTGGAAGCGCGCCACCGGCTCGGGCAGGGTGGCCGCCACCACGCTGAGCATCTCCGGCGAAGCGCGCCGGAGGATGCGGAAGCGCTGCCGGTCCGAGGTGGCCTCGGCCAGGGCATCGCTGAAGCGCGGCAGCTCGTTGGCGATCTGCACCACGTTGCGGGCCCGCTTCTGCGAGAAGCCGGAGCCTTCGAGGTCGAGCGGCGAGGCGTTCCCGCGCAGGAGCGCCGCCGTGTACATCACCTCGCGATCGAGATCGGCGCCGCCCTCCCGGAGCTGGCGCTGCACCACGTCGAGGCAGAACCGCTGCGTCGCGCGCGGCCCGAACAGCGCCTCGAGCGCGCCGCTGGCGGCCAGCGCTGCGAGCACCGCGGCCGCGTCGTTCTCTTCCATCGCCAGGAACAGCTCGCGCCAGAGGCGCTCCTTCGACACCGTCCGCAGCGCGCCGCCGGCGATGGCCGCGCGCATCAGCTCCTCGGTGTGCGCCTCGATCGTGAAGCCGAGGCGGCGGGCGAGGCGGATGGCGCGGAAGATCCGCGTCGGATCGTCGAGGAACGACTCGTCGTGCAGCACGCGGATCACGCCGTCGCGCAGGTCGCCTTCGCCGCCGGCGGGGTCGTGCAACTCGCCGCTGGTGACGTCGAGGGCGATGGCGTTGATCGAGAAGTCGCGGCGCAGCAGGTCGTCCTTGAGCCGCCCGGCCGTCACCGTCGGCAGCGCGCCGGGATTGCGGTAGCGCTCCTTGCGGGCCGTGGCGATGTCGATCTCCGGCCAGTCCGGCGCCGTCACTTTGTAGGTGAGGAACTGCGGGAAGGAGCGGACTCGGCCGTCGATCCGCTTGGCCAGCGCGCGGGCCAGCTCCGAGGCGCCGGCCTCGAGCGCCAGATCGATGTCGATCACGCCGCGATGGAGGAGGAGGTCGCGCACCGGCCCGCCGACGAGGAACGGCCGGGACAGCTTTTCGGCGGAGACTTCCCGGACGAGGTCGAGGGCACGCCGTTGAGGGTTTGGGAGCTCGCTGAAAAGCCGGATCATGGGCGTAGGCGTTCGTACAGCTCCGTCAGCGCGCGAGCGCGCTGGCGAGGCTTGAATTTCGAGACAGTCTGTCGTGCGGCTTCGGACCTCGGACGGCCGATCTCCGGTTTGAACAGTGCCGCTAGTATCGCATGAGTCATCTCGTTTGCGTCGGGCCGAACGAGGAAGCCGGTGCGCCCTTTTTCGAGGCGCTGGACGTTGATCGGAGTCCGGCTGGCGACGACGATGCGCCCCATCGCCAGCGCCTCGGCGACGAAGCCGTCGAAGTCGTCGTCCGCGACCGCAGAATCAAGCCAGACAGAGACTTGCGCGAAGTCGTCGGGGGTCGGAACGCGGTCGAAAAGGCGCCAGTCGACGTCGTCGCGCGTGCGGTGGAGGCGGAACCGCGTCTGCTCGAGCAGCTCGCCGGCCGAGGGGCGTACGAAGACGCCGATCGCGATCGCTGCGCTTGCGGTTTGTGCAAAATACTGCTCCTCGACGGCCTCGGGGACGAAGGTGCCGTGGCCGTCCTTGAGCGGTGTTATGGAGTGCGGCGGCCATGCCGCCGCTATCGAAAAGCGGCGGCGCGGCCGCCGCACTCCAGATCCGTAGACGTGCACGATGTCGGCGTCACGCTCGTTTTCGACGATCTCGTGCTCCGCGGCCAGCGCGGCGCGGTCGACCCTCCGGCACTTCTTCTCGTACTCCGAGGCGTTGCGGAGTGTGATTTGGGCGACGCGCATGAGCGAATGCGCATTGTAGAATCAGCTGCTTGGCTCCAATGGCGATCGCCGTCTACAGCGGTCGGGCCGATTTGCACGACGCGCTGCGGGAGCGCTGTCCCGGCTTCACGCTCGTCAGCGACGGGCCGGAACGGGACGGCTGCCGCATCGCGCTGCTGGACGACGACGCCGCCGAGGCCGCGCCGCCCAAAGCGCTCGTGCGCGTCATCCTCGGAAGGGGCGCACAGCGTGCGCCCACGACGACGCGCGGCACACTGCGTCTCGATCGCGCCGCGTTTCTCGCCGATCCCGCGAACTTCCTCGCCTTCGCCGTCGACCTCGCCGAGGCCGCCGTGCACGCCAGCCAGCTCGAGGTCGAAGTCGGCTACCTCACCCAGATCGCCGAGCTCATGGCCATGACCGACGCCTCCGCGGTTTCCGAGCGGATCACGCGCACCGTCCTCAATCTCCTCAGCCTGGCCCGCGGCACGCTCTTCATCCACGACCCGCGGCTGGAGCGCTACGTCGTCAGCTTCACCAACGACGCCGGCGTCCGCGACACCGGCGAGTTCCTTCCCGGCATCCCCCAGAGCCTTCTGCAGCGCGCGCTGGCCTCGGGGATCTCGTTCGCGGCCGACGCGCACATGATCGTCATCCCGCTGCAGGTCGAGCACGACCTCGTCGGCATCATCAAGGTGCCGCTCGCCCCCGGCGACGCCGTCGAGGACGACGCCGCCGCGAACGTCTCCCGCTACATCGGCGCCGTCGCCTCCGTCCTCGGCAACATCTATCAGCTGACGCGCAGCCAGGACCTGGCCATGCGCGATGACCTCACCAAGGCCTTCAACCGCCGCTTCTTCGAGTCCTACCTCGACGAGGAGATCGAGCGCTGCCGCCGCTACGGCACGCTCTTCAGCATCATCTTCCTCGACCTCGACGAGCTGAAGACCGTCAACGACTTCTACGGCCACCTCACCGGCTCGCGCACGCTGCAGGAAGTGGCCAAGCGCATCCTCGCCGCCGTGCGCGGCATCGACAAGGTCGTCCGCTTCGGCGGCGACGAGTTCTGCATCATCCTTCCCCAGACCGACCAGGAGCAGGCTTTCGCCGTCGCCAACCGCGTGCGCAAGGCCATGACCGGCACGGCGTATCACCTCGAGCCGGACATCGACATCTCCATCACGGCCAGCTTCGGCATCGCCACCTACCCGGCGCATGCCATCACGAAGGACGATCTGATCCGCCAGGCCGACCTGGCCATGTATCGCGTGAAGTCGACGACGAAGAACGCCGTCGGCGTGGCCACGGTGGAGCCGGTGACGCGGCCGGCCGCTCTCTGACGATGTCCGACGAGAACCTTTCGATCCAGGGCGCGCTCGCGGAGACGACGGTGCCCGACCTCTTCCGCTCGCTGGTGCGCTCGAGCGAGACCGGGATCGTGTCGCTCGAGGCCATCGGCCGCAACGACACGATCTACTTCCGCGACGGAAAGATCATCTTCGCCTCGAGCTCCGATCCCGACATGGGCCTGGCCGAGGTCCTGCTGCGCATGGGGGAGCTGAACCTGCAGCAGTACAACGACGCCATGGAGAAGCTCGTCGTGTCGCGGCGCATCGGGTCGCTGCTCTGCGAGCTCGGATACCTCAAGCCGGACGAGCTGATCCGCGCGGTGGAGCAGCAGGCCCGCGCGATCGTGCTGAACTCGATGGCCTACCGCACCGGCAGCTACAACGTCGAGTTCACGACGGAGTTCCCCGACGAGATCATCACCCTGCCGCTGCCGACGGAACGGCTGATCCTCGACGGCGTGCGCGGGATCGAGTACTGGTCGCTGATCACCCGCGGCCTCGGCCGCCCGGAGCGGCTCTTCGAGCAGACGCCCGGCGCGGAGATGCGCACGTTCTCGCTGGAGCTGACCGACGAGGAGACGCACGTCCTGGCCCTGCTGGCCGAGGAGCCGGGGACGATGGAGCAGCTCTGCGGGCGCAGCTACCTGCCGAACTTCATCACCTGCCGGACGCTCTGGGCATTGCTGGCCGTGAACCTCGCCCAGGACGCGGAGAGCTCCGCGATCGACGAGAAACGCGCCGCGGAGATGAACGAGTACGAGCTGGAGGCGCTCGTGGAGCGCTACAACTCGATCTTCCAGACGATCTTCGGTCTCGTCTTCCAGAAGATCGGCGACCACGTGTACGACTTCGTCGACCGCGTGATCCTGCACATGTCGCCCGAAACGCTGCCGTACCTCTCCGGCATGAGCCTCGTGAACGAGGCCCGCATCGACTTCGACCAGCTCCTGAACAACCTCATCGCCTCCGGCTCCGCGCAGCAGACCGCGGTCGTGCAGAACGTCCTCAACGAGCTTCTGTACGGATGGATCTACGAGATCAAGAGCGAGTTCGGGGCGGCGGTGGAGAGCGAGGTGGTGAGGTTGGTGGAGGGCCTGAAGCGGTAGCCGACATATATGTTAACGTCACCACATGAAGCGGACGACTCTTTACCTCGATGCTGACACGGAGGTGCTTCTCAAATTGGAATCGGTGCGCCGGCAACAACCGATGGCCGAAATCATTCGAGAGGCGCTGCAGGCGTATCTGCGCCGCGAGCCGCGTCAGCATCCTCCCGGGCGCGGCGAATTCCGCAGCGGCCGCAAAGACATTGCCGAACGCGCCGAGGAGTTTCTTCGCGGGGGTTTCGGCAAGGACTGATGGCCATCATTCTCGACACCGGCATCGTCTTCGCCTACTACGATCGGAGCGACTCCTGGCATCGCCGAGCGGTCGATCTCATTGATTCCGAGGAAGGGGAGCTGATCCTTCCGGCGCCAGTCATCCCGGAGCTCGATCATTTGCTGGGCCGGTTTCTGGGCAGAAAAGCGCGAGGCATGCTGTATCGCGCCCTCACCGAAGGCCACTACTTCGTCGCGGACGTCCCACGCGAGGCCTACTCGCGCATCGCGGCGATCGATCGTCAGTATGCCGACCTCGAGCTTGGATTCGTCGATGCCTCAATCATCGTCATCGCCGAGTCGTTGGGCCTTTTCCGGATCGCCACGACCGACAGGCGTGATTTCGCGCCGTTACAGAAGGACTTTTCGATCATTCTGTTGCCTAGCGCGTAAAATCGGCGGTAACACAGAGAAATTCAGAACGCAGAATGCGAATGCAGAAGTGAGAAAAACGGGAGCGCACTAACCTACGGACTCCCGTTTTCTCACTTCTGCATTCGCATTCTGCGTTCTAGATTTCCGTGGCCAGCTCCGCACTCCTGACATCGACGTCGTGAGTTGTTGGAGGGCCTGTTCTTCTCCAGACCCTCCAACCGCCTCTATGTCGTCGTGCCGCCGCGAGGCAGGTGATGGCCCGCGCCGTTCTTCTTCGCGCTCGGCCAGGCGCGAATTCAACCAGACCTAGCTGAAAGCGCGCGGCGATCAGGCGCTGCAGGGCCATACCGCGTATCTGCAGGAACAGCGGCAGGTGCTGGAGAGCGTGTATTCGCTCGTCGGCAAAATCGCCGCTGCCTCGGAAAACGTCATCGCCGTCACCGGTCCGGCCTGGGATCATCCGTCCGCCGTCGATCAGAAGGACATCGAGCGATATATCGGCGAGTTCGACGAGGCCGAAGACGCCTGGCGGACCAACGAGGAGAAGTTGTCATTCCAGATGTCGTATTACAGCAATGGAGACAAGTCGATCGGCCAGGCCTGGCAGAACGTCCGGCACGCGGTCGACGTCTACCGCGAATGCGCCAGCGACTGGCACGACAAGGCCGGCAGGTTTCGCGAGGAGCGTTTGAAGCGCGAGAAGGAGAACCTGCCCGAGCTGAACACCTGGCCCTGGTTCAACGTGAACGATATTTGCGCCGTGCAGCGCGAGGCGCTCACGAAACGCATGGCGGACCTCGGCGAGAAACTCGAGTCGAACAGGACCTACGTCTGGCGTGGCTGGGAGAATCCCGAAGAGCTCCGCAAAGTCTTGCTAAAATAACTGCTCGGATGCGCCCGATCCCCCTTCTGTTGCTCGCCACCGCTCTACTCGCTGCCTGCGCCACCGTCACCGGTCCGGCCACCCAGCCGAACGATCGCGAGTGGAACCTCCTCACCGCCGATTACGCCTGGATCGACACCTTGCGCAAGGCCCAGCCGGCCGCGCCGCCGAACGCGTCGCGCAAGCAGTTGATCGAGATCGATCTCGAGAACCACCGCAAGATCGACGACGTCTACGCCACCTTCATGGGCAAGCTGACCGAGTACTTCGACCGCACCCACGACGCGCGCGCGGCCAAGGTCATCGCCCGGGAGAAGATCCTCGTCGGCGACGATTACCTCAACGTCCTCTCCCGCTACGACCAGGCCCTGGCCAAGTACCGCGAGGCCCTCGCCGCCGACCCCGAGAACGCCGACGCCAAGTCGCGCATCGCCTACGCGGAGCAGCGCCGCTACGTCTCCATGAGCGGCTTCGCCACCGTCAAGAACGGCATGAAGGAAGACGACGTGCGCCGCATCGTCGGCCTCCCGCGCGAGGACTGGATCAAGCAGGTCGAGCAGAACAGCCGGGTCTTCTCAGTCTGGATTTACCCGAAGTCCGACGGCGGCGCGGCCGCGATCTACTTTGACAACGGCGTCGTTTATCACACAAACTGGAACGCTGCGGCGCCTGCCGCGTCTCAGACGAAGTGAAGAAAGGGGAGGGCGTGATGTCTGAAGAACTGCTCACCGACGATCAATCGCACTACGAAATTTCGCTTACGGCCGGACAGGCTTTCATGGCCTTCGTCCTGCTGCTGCTCTCGCTCGCGGCAGCCTTCGCCTTCGGCCTCGTCATCGGCCGCGGCCAGGGCGAGGACCGCCTCGTGGTCAAGAAAGAGCCCGCCGTCATCAGCGAGGCCGCAGCGATCAAGCCGCGCAACGACGGGAAAATCGTCGAGCTCGGCGTCGACGACTTCAAGCAGAAGACCGATACGACCGTAACCACGACAGCGGCCGTCCCCGCCGCGACGGCCACGACCGTGGTCGAGACCACCACGACCCAGCCGGCGGTGACGCCGGCGCTCCCAACACCCGTCTACGCCCAGCTCCTCGTCTCCACCGACCAGAAGACCGCCGAGACCCTGGCGGCCACGCTCATCGACAAAGGCTTCACCTCCGCCTACGTCGAGCGCGCCGGCGCCACCTTCAAAGTCCGCGTCAAATTCAACTCCGAGTCCGAGGCCCACGCGGCCGAGCCGAAGCTCAAGGAGTTTGCGAAGGATGTGTGGATTGTGAAGTAGTCTTACCCTCCCGATGGCGGAACGCACGACCACACCCCAGCTCGAGACCCTTCGCAAGGAGCAGCAAAAAAAACAGGGCGGCGTCGACCCGACGCACATCCTCGACAAGGCCATCTACCAGCTCTGGGAGACCATCAACGACCTCGACCAGATCCAGCCCGAGCGCGTCGAGCACTACCGCGTCTCCGTCTTCGGCAGCTCGCGCATCCGCCGCGGCGATCCGATCTACGAACAGGTCAAGACCCTCAGCTACGAGCTGGCCAAGATGGGCATCGACATCGTCACCGGCGGCGGCCCCGGCCTGATGGAAGCCGCGAACGCCGGCGCGATGGAGGGGCAGGTCGACAGCCACGCCCGCTCGTTCGGTCTGGCCATCCACCTCCCCACCGAGGAGGGGGCGAATCCGTTCGTCAACAAAGTCTTCCGGCACCGCACCTTCTTCTCGCGGCTGCACCACTTCGTCCGCCTGTCGTCGGCGTTCATCGTCTTCCCCGGCGGCATCGGCACCGCGCTCGAGCTCTTCATGGTCTGGCAGCTTTTGCAGGTCAAGCACATGCGCGAGCACCCGCTGATCCTGGTCGGTACAATGTGGAACGGCTTGCTCGAGTGGGTGAACGGGACGATGATCGAGCGCGGCCTGGCCAGTCCTCCCGACCTCGACATCGTCCGCGTCGTGGCCACCTCGGAGGAAGCGATTCCCATCGTCGCCGCGTCATACGAGCACTTCAAAGAGGAGAGAAAGAATGGCAACGCAGGAGCAGGTGCTCGAGGCGCTGAAAACCGTTAAGTTCCCCGGGCTGTCGCGCGACATCGTCTCCTTCGGCTTCGTCCGCGACGTCGAGGTCAGCGGCGGCCGCGTGGCCTTCACCATCCACTTCCAGACCGAGAACCCCACCGTCGGCGCGACGCTTAAGCGCGACGCCGAGGCGGCCGTGCGGAAGATCCCCGGCGTGACGGAAGTCGATGTCCGCCTCGATATCGGCAGCCGCCAGAGCGGGATGCCGGCGGGCGCGCAGCCGCCCGCTCAACTGCTCGAGGGCGTGCGCTTCAAGATCGCCGTGGCCTCGGGGAAGGGGGGCGTCGGCAAGTCCACCGTGTCGACGAATCTCGCCCTCTCCCTCCGCGCCCTCGGCTACACCGTCGGCATGCTCGACGCCGACATCTATGGCCCCTCCCAGCAGATGATGCTCGGCATCGCCGGCCGTCCGGAGATCGACGAGCACGACGAGAAGATCATGCCGATGGAGAACCACGGCATCAAGACCATGTCCCTCGGCCTGATCACCGATCCCGACACGCCCGTGATCTGGCGCGGCCCGATGGTCATGAAAGCGCTCGACCAGTTCCTCACCGACGTGAAGTGGGGCGAGCTCGACTTCATGATCATCGACCTCCCGCCCGGCACCGGCGACGCGCAGCTGACGATGACGCAGAAGGTGCCGCTGACGGGCGCGGTCGTGGTGACGACGCCGCAGGATGTCGCGCTGATCGACGCCCGCAAAGGCCTGGCCATGTTCCGCAAGGTCAACGTGCCGGTCCTCGGCATCGTCGAGAACATGAGCTACTTCATCTGCCGCCACTGCGGCCAGCGCGAGGAGATCTTCGGCCACGGCGGCGGCAAGAAGACCGCGGAGATGCTCGGCGTCCCCTTCCTCGGCGAGGTGCCGCTCGACCCGAAGGTCGTCGTCGGCGGCGACAGCGGCGAGCCGATCGTCGTGCTCGACCCGGCCTCGCCCGCCGCCGCCGCCTTCCGCGAGCTGGCCCGCCAGGTGGCCGCGCAGGTGGAGTCGGGGATGGAAGGCCACACGCACGGGACCCACGTGCACGACCACGCGCACGTGCACTGACATGGCCGTCCGCGGCCGCTTCGTCCTCCGCGGCCACATGTTCGTGATCGACGGCGGGACGCGCCTGCGCGACGCGATTCACTGCGTGCCGTTGGTTTAAGATAAGGGATGGACAACGCGCTGCGGCCGACGTTTGGCTTCTCGACTGCGCTTGCGACGGCGAGTGTGCTTCTGGCGCTTGCACCATACGTCATGATCTACGCGCCTTGGCACTTCGACACGGCCGTCTTTGGAGGACCGGCGGTGTCGTGCGTGTTATTCGCGTTTCTATTCGGTGTGGCCGGCGTCACGCTTGCGATCCGCCGAGTGGAATTCGTTCCGAATTGGTTGTGGGCAACCGAAGTCGTTGTCGCCGGCGCCGCGATCCTGCTTGTGCTCAACCTTCTCCGACTTTGGTAGAGCGTCGGTAACGATACGTCGCTTTGCACTGCCGCATCCGATGAAGAGCTTCTGGCCGCCCGCTCCGCTTGGCTTCGGCACGCCGTTGAATCTCGCGATGGGCCGCGGCTGGAAAGCGTCCCTCGGCCTCGCCGTCGCCGCCGGCCTCGTGCTGCCGCCGCTCATCCTTTTGATGGATCGCGCGCTCTTCGCCGGCGTCAGCATGGAGCGCGTCCGCGCCTTCGTCGCCCAGCCGCTGGCGACGCGCATCGCCATCGTCGGCTACGCCGGCATCACCGAGGAGCTCATCTTCCGCGTCGTCGTCTCCACCCTCGTGGCCTGGCTGAGCTATCTGGCCCTGAAAAAAAAGACGCCGGCGATCTGGATCGGCATCGCCGTCGCCGCGCTGCTCTTCGGCCTCGCCCACGTCGCGAACCTCGCCAACGTCCCGCACCCGTACCTGCGCGCCATCGTCCTCAACGGCATCGCCGGCATCGCCCTCGGCTGGCTTTACTGGCGGCGCGGGCTCGAATGGGCCGTGCTCGCGCACCTCATCGCCGACGCCACCCTCTACCTCGTTCTGCCCGCCATACTTTTGCCATGAATCGCCCGCACCTTTCCTCGATCTTGTAACGCCCCTTGCGCAATGCGGACGCCTCTTGTCCGCATGGAAAAGCGGACCATCTCGATTTTGGCGGCGCTCGTCGCGCTCGTTGTCGCCAGCGGCGCCTTCAGCATCCTCCTCACCCATCGTGCCCACGCCGAGGATCCGAATTCGATCGGCGTCTTCGACGTGCAGGTCGACAAGCGCGGGCACGAGTGGGTCGACATCATCTTCGACAGGCCCATCGACGTCGCCCGGGCCGGCGAGATCATCGATCCGCCGCCGGCGGCGGTCGAGCCGTCGGTCAGCGGCGTCTGGCGCTGGCGCGCGAACAACGTCCTGCGCTTCGCGCCGGCGGGCGGCTTCGAGATCGGGCGCACGTACCGCATCGCCCTGAAAACGGCGCGCCTGGTCGCTGCTGGGCAGCATTTTCGCGGCGACGGCGAGGTGAAAGTCGCGCTCGAGGGGCTGGTCATCGAGCGCATCACCACCTCCGAGGAGCCGCTGCCGTCGGCGCCGCGGCAAGTCGTGCTGCACGGCGAAGTCCACTTCAACTACTGGGTCAGCCCGGAGATCCTCGTCACGCGCATGAGCCTCATCGACGGCAACGAGCGCCAGCCGTTGGAGATCCTCGTCGACGGCGGGACGCGCGACGTCATCGCCTTCCGCTCCAAGCCGCTGCCGAAGGGGCGCGACGAGCGCACGGTCAAGATCGTCGTCGACAAGAGCGCCGGCACCGGCATCGGCGGCAAGACGCTGGAGAAAGACTTCGTGGCCGAGGTCAAGATCGGATCGGCGCAGAAGCTGGCCGTGCGCAACGTCGAGCCGATCTCCGGCGACGGCGAGTCGACGCTGAGGATGGAGCTCTCCTCGGCCGTGAACCCCGACGTCGCCGGTAAATTCATCACGATAAAGCCTCCTGTTAAAGCGCACATTTCCACGCAGGGGAACGAGCTCCTCTTCGCCGGACCGTTCGCGGCGGGGACGGCCTATGACGTCGTCGTCGGCAAGGGGCTGCCCGCCGTCGACGACGCCACGCTCGAGAACGACTACGCCGCCAACGTGACCTTCCCCGACCTCAAGCCCCGCCTCGATTTCCAGAGCGAGGGCATGTTCCTCTCCGCGAGCGGCTTCAAGGCCGTGGCCATTGAGTCCGTCAACGTCGACAAGGCCGTCCTGGCCATCGACCGCGTCTATCGCAACAACGTCTTCTACCTCCTGGCCAACGACTACTGGTACCCGCACACCGAGGCCGACGACGACAGCGACGACGATGAGAACTACGACAGCGACCCCGAGGACTTCGTCGCGCCCGTGTCGCACACCATGGGCGACCCCATCGCCCGCAAGAAGCTTGTGTTGCGCAACCAGCACAACCGCAAGGCCGTCACCACCGTCTCTCTCGATCCGTACGTCCGCAAGCACGAGCCCGGGCTGTATCGCGTGACGCTGATGCACGGGGGCAGCGAGTGCAACTGCCACGCGACGCGCTGGATCCTCATCACCGACCTCGGCGTCGTGGCCAAGTGGGGCGACGAGAACCTGACCGTGTGGGTGTCGTCGTTCAAGGACCTCGGCGCCGTGAGCGACGCCAGCGTCAGCGTCGTCAGCGATCAGAACCAGCTCCTCGCCGCCGGGCGCACCGACAGCCGCGGCCTCTGGACCGCCAAGATCCCGAAAAAAAAGCGCCCTTTCATGATCACTGTGCAGCACGGCGGCGACTTCTCCTTCCTCGTCTTCGGCAAGACCGAGATCGATCTCTCGCCCTTCGACGTCGCCGGCGACACGCCCGGCCCCAGCGGCTACAGCGCCTTCCTCTACGGCGAGCGCGACATTTACCGCCCCGGCGAGAGCGTCGAAGGCCTGGCCGTCGTGCGCGACCGCGCCCTGGCCGCGCCGCCGCAGCTCCCGCTCGTGGCCAAGCACTTCGACGGCAACGACGAGCGCGAGTCGTTCCGGTTGACGATGGCGGAGGGCGGCATCGCCCCCTTCACGCTCAAGCTCCCGCCGTACGCGCGCACGGGCCGCCATCGCCTCGACCTCATCGCCGGCAAGGACGTCATCGGCACCTACTTCTTCAACGTCGAGGAGTTTGTCCCCGACCGCATCAAGGTCGAGATCAAGCCGAAGACGAAGGACGCCGCTCCCGGCGACGATCTCGTCGTCGACGTCAGCAGCGTCTACCTCTTCGGCCCGCCGGCGGCGAACCTGGCCGTCGACACGCGCGTGCGCCTGGCGCCCGCGGCGTTCCGTCCGTCCGGCTTCGATGACTTCAGCTTCTCCAACGGCGACCGCAAGTTCGACCCGCGCGAGATCGCCAACGAGAGCGCCACGCTCGACGCCAAGGGCGTGCGCGAGCTGAAGGTGACGATCCCTCCGCGCATGCTCGTGCCGTCGTCGCTGGAGGCCATCGTCACCTCGCGCGTGCAGGAGCAGGGCGGCCGCGGCGTCTCCGCCGTTGCACACGTCCCTGTGCACCCCTGGAAGAGCTACGTCGGCGTCCGGCGGGAAGGGGAGGCCTACGCCAAGCCCGGCAAGCCGGTCGCGTTCGAGTGGGTCTCCGTGTCGAAGGACGGCAAGCCCGTCCCGAGCGGCGCGCTGCGCGCGGAGCTCTTCGAGGACCAGTGGCACACCGTCCTGCGCAAGACCGCGAACGGCGGCTACGACTACGAGAGCACGCGCGACAGCGTGCTCCTCTCCACCAAAGCCATTCCTCCCGGCGCGTCGCGCGGCACCTTCACGTTCGTTTCCAATGGCTACCGGACGTACCGCGTGGTGGTGAGCGACCCGGAGAGCGGCGCGTCGGCGCAGGTCGATTTCTGCGCCGGCGGCTGGGGCTATTCGCCGTGGGCGATGAAGAACCCCGGGCGGCTGCAGCTCGATCTCGACAAGGCCGAATACGCGCCGGGCGATGTCGCGACGCTGCAGGTCCGCGCGCCGTTCTCCGGGAAGCTCCTCGTGACCGTGGAGCGCGACGAGGTCACGTACAGCGCCGTCGAGACGATGACCGGCAACACCGCCGCGGTGAAGGTGCCGCTCGACGGCGCGCTGCGCCCGAACGCGTTCATCACCGCCACCGTCGTGCGCGCTGCGAAGGACCTCGAGCCGGGCGAGGCCGGGCGCGCCTTCGGCGCCATCGCCGTCAACGTCGACCGCGAGGCAAATCACCTGAAGCCCGCCATCAAGGCGCCGGCGGAGCTGCGCTCGCATCGCAAGCTGCCGGTCGAAGTGACCGTGGAGCCGGGCGCGGTGGTGACGATCGCCGCCGTCGACGAGGGCATCCTGCAGCTCATCGCCCAGAAGACGCCCGATCCCTTCGCCCACTTCTACCGCCGCCGCGCCCTCGGCGTGTCGACGCACGACATCTTCGCCCTCCTGCTCCCCGAGGTCCGCCCGAACGGGAAGAAAGTGGCGGGCGGCGGCGAGGGGAACGACGCCGGAGCGCAGTACGTCCGCGCCGACTCGATCCGCCGCGCCAAGCCGGTGGCGTATTGGTCGGGCGTGCTGAAGGCCGACGCGAACGGCCGCGCGAAGTTCACCTTCGACATCCCCGACTTCAACGGCGGCGTGCGCGTCATGACCGTCGTGCACCACGGCCGCCGCTTCGGCTCGAGCGAGACGATGGTGCGCGTGCACGACCCGCTCGTGCTCACCGCCACGCCGCCGCGCTTCGTCGCCGTCGGCGATCAGGTGTCGGTGCCGGTGACGCTGCGCAACGACACGGGCCGAGCGGGGAAGTTCTCGATCAACACACAACAACTCGACATCGCCAACAGCACCGAGAAAACGATCTACCTCCCGATCCAAACCCCGCCACAGCCGGGCGAGATCGCGATGAACATCACCGCCACCGGCAACGGCGAGAGCGCCGCGACGAAGCTGACGATCCCGGTCCGCTGGCCGCTCCCGCCGGAGAGCGACGAGACGAGCGGCTTCTTCACGGCGAACGCGGCGTTCACCGACGACGTGAAGACGTTCATGCCGACTTCGGTCGAGCGCACGCTCGTCATCAGCCCCATCCCGACCGTGCAGTTCCGCGGCAAACTGACCTACCTGCTGCACTATCCCTACGGCTGCGTCGAGCAGACGACGTCGTCGGTCTTCCCGCTCCTCTACTTCGGCGACCTGGCCAAGGAGCTCGACCCCGACGCCTTCGCCAGCAACGAGTCGGCGGCGATGGTGCGCGAAGGCGTCCGCCGCCTCGGCACGATGCAGATGGTCTCCGGCGGCTTCTCGATGTGGCCGTACGGCGCGTCGCCGTGGCCGTACGGCTCGACGTACGCGACGCATTTCCTCGTCGAGGCCCGCCGCGCCGGGCACCAAGTCGAGCCGGGCATTTACGACCGCGCCCTCGCCTACATCGCCGGCGACGCGAAGTCGAAGATGCAGACCGGCTCGTCGGATCTCGAGCGCGTCGTCTACGACCTCTACGTCCTCGGCCGCGCCGGCAAGGCCGACGTCGGGATGATGGACTACATCCGCGAGCACAAGCTCTCCGACCTCGACGCGCATTCGAAGGCGCTCCTCGCCGCCGCCTACGCTTCGGCCGGCAATCCGCGGATGATCGATTCGCTCCTGGCGAACGTCAGCGACACCGACGCCATCGCCCGCCAGAGCGGCGACAACCTCGGCTCCACGATCCGCAACCGCGCCCTGCTGCTGCTGGCGCTGCTCGACGCCGCGCCGAACGATCCGCGCATCCCCCGCATCGTCGAGCGCCTCTCCCGCGACGTCGCCGACCGCTGGTGCTCCACGCACGAGTCGTCGCTGGGGCTCATCGCCCTCGGCTCGTTCTTCCGCCGCCAGCGCGCCACGGCCAACTACTCCGGCACCGTCTACGCTGGCAGCAAGATGCTCGGCACCTTCACCGCGAACACCGCTGTCTTCCGCAACGTCAAGTCGACCGCGCCGCTGCGCGTGACGTTCAACAGCGGCTATAAGTCCGGCGCGGCGTACTACTCGCTCGTCACGCGCGGCGTGCGCAACGTCGCCGCCTTCCATCCGTCCGCCGACGGCATCAAAGTCACGCGCGAGCTCCTCACGCGCGACGGCAAGCCGCTCGATCCCGTCGGCGTGCGCCAGGGCGATCTCCTCGTCTGCGTGACGACCGTGCAGTCGCTCAACGGACGGCTCGACAACGTCGTCGTGCAGAACCTCATCCCCGCCGGCCTGGAAGTGGAGAACCCGCGCCTGTCGACGACGGAGTCGTTCACCTGGATCACCGGCCAGGTCAGCGCCTGCTCGAAGACCGACATCCGCGACGACCAGGTGCTTTACTTCGTCGACTTGGCCGAAGGGCAGACGATGAAGTACTACACGCTGCTGCGCGCCGTGACGCCGGGGGTTTACCTGCAGCCGCCGGTGTACGCCGAGGCCATGTACGTGCGCGCGAACCACGCGGTGGGGGAGCGGGGCATGCTCATCGTGAGGACGCGATGAGACGGCTTTGGCTTCTCATCGTCCTCGTGCCGTTCGTCTTCGACCTCATCTTTCCCTTTCCCGAATCGCGACTCCACCGCCCGCCCGCCATCGTCGTCTACGACCGCGACGGCGCGCCGATGCGGATCATCCTTCCGCCCGACGGGAAGGTGCGCATTCCCATCGCCCTCGACGAGCTCCCGCCCGAGCTCGTGCGCGCCGTCGTCGCCTCCGAGGACCGCTGGTTCTGGCGGCATCCCGGCGTGAACCCGATCGCCGTCGCGCGCGCGGCGTGGTCGAACGCGCGCCATCACCGGCGCGTCAGCGGCGCCTCGACAATCCCGATGCAGATCGCCCGCCTGGTCCGGCCGCGGCGGCGCACGATCTTCGCCAAGGGCATCGAGGCCTTCCGCGCCGTGCAGCTCACCGCGCACCACTCCAAGCGCGAGCTCCTGGAGATCTACCTCAACCTCGCCCCGTACGGCGGCAACGTCGAGGGCATCGGCGCCGCGTCGCAGGTCTACTTCGGCAAGGAGCCCTCACGGCTGTCGATCGGCGAGGTCGCGTTCCTGACCAACCTGCCGCGCTCCCCGAACCGCTACGACCCGCTGCGCGACCACGCCGCCGCCACGCGCGCCCGCGACCGCGTGCTGCACGAGCTGCGCGACCGCGGCGCGTTCTCGACCGCGGAGATCGCCGCGGCCATGCGCCAGCCGCTGCCGCGCGAGCGCCGCCGCGCCCCCTTCGTCGCCCCGCATTTCTGTGACTACGCCGTGCAGCAGGCCCCCGGCCGCGCGCGCGTCTACACGACGCTCGACCCGCGCCTGCAGCGCATCGCCGAGCAGCAGGTGGCCGCGCGCATCGCCGGCCTTCGCGCCTACGGCGTCGAGCAGACCGCCGTCGTGGTCATCGACGTGGAGACGCGCGACGTGCTGGCCATGGTCGGCTCCGCGTCGTTCTTCGAGTCGCAGGTGAACGGCGCGACCGCGCGGCGCTCGCCCGGCTCGACGCTCAAGCCGTTCCTCTACGCCAAGGCCTTCGACGACGGCCTGCTCGTCCCCGAGTCGTACGTCCTCGACGTCCCCACCGACTACGCCGGCTACGTCCCCGAGAACTACGACGGCACGTATCGCGGCAGAGTGACGGTGCGCGAGGCGCTCGTGCAGTCGCTCAACGCGCCGGCCGTGCACCTGCTCGAACAGGAGCACGTCGACGACTTCGTCGCGCTCCTGAAAAACGGCGGCCTCACGACGCTCGACCGCGATCCAAACAAGTACGGCCTTCCGCTGATCCTCGGTTCCGGCGAGGTGAGGCTCATCGATCTCACGAACCTCTACGCCACGCTCGCCCAAAACGGCGTACACAAACCCGTCCGCATCCACTCAGTCCTCAGTCCTCAGTCCTCAGTCCTCTTCTCCCGCGACGCGACCTCGCTCGTGACGGAGATCCTGACCGAGCTGCGCCGCCCTGACATGCCGCGCGCCTGGCAATCCGCGAACGCGCCCTCGGTGGCGTGGAAGACCGGCACGTCCTACGGCCATCGAGACGCCTGGAGCGTCGGCTACTCGACGCGCTACGCCATCGGCGTCTGGGCCGGCAACTTCGACGGCCACGGCGAGAAGGGCCTCTCCGGCTCCGAGTTCGCCGCGCCATTGCTGTTCGACCTCTTCCGCGCCATCGACACGACCCCTGTCCCCCGTCCCCTGTCCCCTGTCCCCTCGATCGAAGTCTGCTCTCTCTCCCGCCAACTTCCCACCGACTACTGCAAAGACCGCATCCGCATCCCCTACCTCCCCGGCCGCACGCGCCTGCACGCCTGCGACATGCACCGCCCCCTCTTCGTCGACAAGCGCACGGGCGAGCGCCTGGCCGGCGACTGCGTCGCCGCCGTGTCGAGCAAGCAGATCGTGGCGGCCGTCTACCCCCCCGAGCTCGTGGCCTGGTGGCGTGCGCAGAACCAGCCCTTCGACCCCCTCCCGCCCCTCTCGCCGAGGTGCACCGACGTCGCCGCCGGCCCCCCGCCCCGCATCGTCTCGCCGTCCCCCGCCACGCCCTACCGCCTCCGCCGCGATGCCCCCGCCGAGTTCCAGGAAATCCTGCTCAGCGCTGAGACCTCCGACGCCGCGCACCTCTACTGGTTCGAGGACGGCACGCTCATCGCCAGCGGCGAGGCCTCGCGCAAGATGTTCCTGCGACCGACACGCGGCGTGCACCGGGTGGTGGTGGTGGACGACAGCGGGAGGAGCGACGGGGTCAGGGTGAAGGTGGAGTAACGTCGGCAAGCAAACGCTGCCAGAGCTCCTTGGCATCCCGCGGGAGATCTGCGAGTTTCGATTCCACCTCCGCGATCACTTCGTCGCGCGGTCCGAGCATCAGCAGGTTGTACGCGTCGACATAGTCGAGCGGCCCGCCGGCTGCGAGTTTGAGAAGGATGAGATCACTGCGCGAGACCACCGGGATCGTGATTCCTGGCTGGACTTCAATCGGTTGCGACCGCTCGACGACCGCCTGCTCCCATTTCCATCGTCCGACGACGACGTCAATTTGATCCGGTTTTGTACCGATGCGGATCGCGCCCGCCAGAGGATCGTCGAAATCCCCGCGGCGAATTTCGACCGGAACGTCATGCCGCAGCACCGACTACATCTCTTCCCTGAAGACCTGCCGGTCAGTCGTGAAGAGATCGAGGTCGTACGTGGAGCGGGGGACGCCGCGGCTTGCTACGGCGACAGCGCCGACGAGTGCGTAGCGAATCTTCGCCGAGTCGAGAATTGCAAGAACGCGCAGCAACAGCATTACTTCGACAGCTCGTCGATGCATCGCGAGTAGCGGCGGCCGGCATTTCGCGTATGTTCGATCTGCGCCAGCGCCTCCTCGCGCGTGAGTCCATTCGCGGCCATGAAGAACTCGAGATCGCGTTCGCCGAGCGCAAAAGCGAGCGCCACCCGCTCAGCCGGCGTCATCGCCAGCACCTCGCGCCTCTGCTCCTCGCGCAGCTCCTCCGCCACTTTCGATCGGGCCATCGCGCCGAGTATAGCGCCGCCTCCGCAGCTCCGCCGTCGCCGCGCGGTGGCAGACCACGCAGAGCGTCCGCACATTCTCCAGATTCGAGTCGCCGCCTTCGACCACCGGCAGGATGTGATCCGCCTCCCACCAGCTCTTCCGGCCGCGCGTGATCCGCAGCTCGCGCATCTCGATCACGCGCCGGCCGAACGGCAGGCGCAGAACGCTCCGCCGCAGCGCCACCGTGTCGATGCCGCAGGCCGCGCAGATCCCGCGGTCGCGCGCGAACACGCACTCGCGCAGGTACGACGTGCTCGATCGGAGGCGCCATTCGTGAACGCAGGCGTCGGAGCAGAACGTGCGGCGGCGGCCGCTCACCGCTCCCTTGCACCACCGGCACCTCGCCCGCCGCTCCACTCTGGAAAGTATAGGCGGCAGGCGCGCGTGTTGCTGTCTTCGCGGCGAGGAGGACAGGACATGGCAGACCGTTACCGTGACCGTTACGACCGCGACCGTGGCGGGCTCTACGGCGGGCGCGACTTCCGCGGCTATCGCGACGACGTGGCCGGCTTCCGCGGCACCGGCTACCTCGGCGGCGACTACGGCCAGGCCCGCACCGAGCGCGACTGGGAGTGGCACGACAACGAGCGGCCGTCGTACCGCGGGCGCGGCCCGAAGAACTACCAGCGCTCCGACGAGCGCATCCGCGAGGACGTCTGCGAGCGTCTCACCTACGACGACCGCGTCGACGCCTCGGAGATCGAGGTCAACGTCGCGGACGCCGTCGTCACCATGACCGGCCGCGTGCCGGAGCGGGACATGAAGCGGCGCGCCGAGGACATCGCCGAATCGTGTGGCGGCGTGCGGGACGTCCAGAACCAGGTGCGCGTCGAGCGCTGATGCGCTTCGCCGCCGTGCTCATCGCGCTCCTCCTCGCCGCCTGCGGCACCAAGCAGACGCCGGACCAGCGCGAGAAGAAAACCGTGCAGTCGTGGGAAGCGTCGCTCGCGCTCGCCGGAGACGCCTGGACGCGCGGCGAGCTGCCGAAGCACTTCGTCCGCAACGCCGCCGACGCTGCGGTGGAGGAGCTCTCGAAAAACGCGAAGGGGCATGAGGCCGCGCGGGCCATCGCCCTCGCGCACCAGCTCGAAGAGGCCGTCGAGCGCGACGACCGCGCCGCCGCGGGGCGCATCGCCATCGACCTCGAGGAGGCCTCGCGATGAAGAGCGGCTTCCTCCAGATCGCCCTCGGCATCATCACCAGCATCGGCGGCTTCCTCGAAGTGGGCTCCATCGCCACGTCGGCGCAGGCCGGCGCCTCGTTCCGCTACGGCCTGATCTGGAGCCTCGTCCTCGGCACCGTCTGCCTCATCTTTCTGATCGAAATGTCCGGCCGCCTCGCCGCCGTCTCGAAGCACACCATCGCCGACGCCGTGCGCGAGCGCTTCGGCTTCAACTTCGCGCTCTGGCCGCGCCTCGCCGAGCTCATCGTCAACTTCCTCGTCCTCGGCGCGGAGATCGGCGGCGTCTGCCTCGGCCTGAAAGTCCTCACCGGCATCGAGGCCCGCTGGTGGGCCGTGCCGGTCGCGCTCGTCCTCTGGTTCGCGCTCTGGGTCGGCACCCTCGACGTCATCGAAAACGGGACGTCGATCCTCGGCCTGCTCACCATCGTCTTCGTCGTCGCCGCCGTGAAGATGCATCCCGACTGGCTTCCGCTCCTGCGCGGCAGCGCCGCGCCCGTGCTCCCGCCGCGCGACCAGAGCGCGCATTACTGGTTCACCGCCGTGAGCATCCTCGGCGCGACCATCAGTCCGTTCATGTTCTACTTCTATTCTTCCGGAGCGGTGGAAGACGGTTGGAACGAGAAGAACCTCCCGGCCAACCGCGTCACCGCCGTCGTCGGCATGAGCTTCGGCGCGCTCATGTCCATCGGCGTCCTCGTCGCCGCGGCCCAGCTCTTCAACCCGCGCGGCATCGACATCAGCCGCTACGAGCAGATCGCCCTCATCCTCACGCCGGCGCTGCACAAGTGGGGCTGGCCGGTCTTCGGCGGGGCGCTAGCGGTCTGCTGCTTCGGCGCGGCCGTGGAGATCTCGCTGGCCAGCGCGTACGCGATCGCCCAGACCCTCGGCTGGAACTGGGGCGAGGACGAGAAGCCGGCCGAGCGAGCGCGCTTCTCGCTCACCTACACGATCCTGATCTTCCTCAGCATCGTGCCGATCCTCCTCGGCGTCGATCCGCTGAAGCAGACGATCTTCTCCATGGCCTTGACCGCGATCGTCCTGCCGCTGGCCATCCTGCCGTTCCTCCTCCTGCTCAACGACGAGGAATTCGTCGGCTCTCACCGCAACGGTCCGATCGGCAACACCGTCGTCGTCTTCACCATCTTCATGGCCTCGATCATCGCCCTCGTGGCCGTGCCGCTGGAGATCCTCGGAGGAGGCTCGTGACGCAGCCGTCGCACGCCAGGCACCTCGTCGCCGACATCCTCGACAAGCAGATCGTCGACGCGAAGAAGGTCAAGCTCGGCAAGGTCGACGGCCTCGTCATCGTCCTGCGCGAAGGCAAGCCGCCGCGCGTCGCCTTCATCGAATGCGGCGCCGCCGTCGTGGCCCGCCGCCTCGGCCGCTGGTGCGAGCGCTTCGTGCTGGCGCTGAACCGCCGCCTCGGCGTGCGCGCCAAGCCGCGCTACCGCATCCCATGGTCGAAGGTGACGAAGGTCGACATCGAAGTCACCGTCGACGTCGACGAGCATCCGCTCCTGGCGTGGGAGGAGTGGCTGCGCGACCATGTGGTGGGGAGGCTTCCATTCGCGAAGTGAACATCGAGTTGCTCATCGGCTGCAAAGTCTTCGACGAGAGCGGCCGCGCCCTCGGGCGCATCGAGGAGGTGCTGGCCATCGAGCAGGGGAGCGACCTCGTCGTCAGCGAATACCACGTCGGCGCGGGCGGGCTCGTGGAGCGGCTCTCCGCGTATCACGTCGGCATCGGACTGCTGCGCCTCCTCGGCGCGCGCGGGCACACGCGCGATCCGAAGCGCATCCCGTGGCAGGAGCTCGACCTCAGCGATCCGGAGAAGCCAGTCTGGCGGAAGTGACGGAGCGCCGGCGTCCTCGCCGGCTGGGCGGACGCTGCAAACGATAGCGGCATGACCGGGGATCTTCCACAGCGCCGTCATCGCCTCGCCACTCGACCAGACCGGCGTCCAGTCACCGGCGAGAAGCGGCTCGTCGACGGGATCGAGCTCGATGACCTCGCCGAGGTTGACGAGAAGAAGGCGCGACTCGAAGCGGAGAACGAAGAGAGCGTCGCGGATGACGGCCGCGTCGATCAGCCGCTCCTCGCGGCGCATCGACAGCAGCTCGCGATGGAAGGCCACGGCGTCCTCGTCGCGCTGGCTCCAGTCGAGCTTCGACGCCAGGAACGTCTCGATCGCCTGCGGCGCCGCGGTCTTCGCGGTGTCGATGCTCGGGAACTGCGTGAGGAACTCCCGCCGTCCCTTGGCCACGGCCTCGGCCAGCTCCGGCTTGTGGTCGGCGAAGTAGAGAAACGGCGACGAAGCCCCGAGCTCCTGCCCTTGAAACAGCAGCGGCGTCTGCGGGCCGAGCAGCAGCAGCGCCGTCAGCGCGCGCACGTCGCCGGCCCGGGCGATGCGATGGATGCGCTCGCCGCGCGCGGAGTTCGCAACCTGATCGTGATTCTGCAGATAGCAGACGAAGCGCCGCGGCGCGATGCCGCCCGACGGCGTGCCGCGGTGATGCTGCTGCCACGAATACCATTGGCCTTGATAGAGGAAATTGCTTTTGGCCATGGCCACGAACTCGTTCGCCGTGCCGAGGTAGTCGGTGTAGTACGCCTCGCGCCGCCCGGTCAGCGCCACCATCGCGGCGTGGTGCCAGTCGTCGTTCCAGAGCGCGTCGACGCCGTACTCCTCGATCAGTCGAACGTCCTGCGGCTCGTTCTCGGCGACGATCCAGATGCTTCGGCCGCGCGCCGCCTCGCGCGCGCGCCGCGCGATCAGGGCGATGACGTGGTCGCCGCTGTTGTCGATGATCGACTGCGTGGCGTCGAGGCGCAGGCCGTCGAGGCGAAACTCGTCGATCCAGTAGGCGGCGTTCTCGCTGACGAGCTCGCGCACGCCGGCGGAGCCGGGGCCGTCGTAGTTGATGGCCTCGCCCCACTCGTTCTCGTACTTCGTCGTGAAGTAACTCTTCGCGAACTGGCCGAGGTAGCAGCCGTCGGGGCCGAAGTGGTTGTAGACGACGTCGAGGATCACGCTGAGTCCGAGCCCGTGCGCGGCGTCGACGAAGGCCCGGAAGTCGTCGGGCCTGCCGTAGAGGCGCGTCGGCGCCCAGAGATCGACGCCGTCGTAGCCCCAGCCGAAGCGGCCGGGGAACTCGCTCACCGGCATGACCTCGAGCACGGTGACGCCGACGTCGCGCAGCAGCGGGAGCTTCTCGATCGCCGCCCGAAAGGTCCCCTCGGCCGTGAACGTGCCGATGTGCATCTCGTAGACGATCGGATCGCGGATTTCGACGGCCTCGTGCCGCCACGCGTAGCGCGGATCGATGACCATCGACGGCCCGTGCGGCCCCTCGGGCTGAAACCGCGAGGCGGGATCGGGGAGCTCGCCAAAGCGGTAGAGCGTGCCGGCGCGTGCGCCGTCGACGAAGCCCTCGAAGTACTCGCCGTCGCGCGCGAGCGGGATCTCCCGCCCGTCGATGACGACGGCGAGCGCGTCGCGCGACGGCGCCCAGACGCGGAAGTGCACGCCGCCGTCCACGAGCTCGGCGCCGATCGGATAACGGCGTTGCATCTCGCGCGCAGTCGTGCAAACTGAGCGCCGTGAACCTCCTCCACCTCTTCGACCACTCCCTCCGCGGCCGCGCCGATCAGCCCGCCCTGGAGTGGATGGGGGAGACGTTCACCTTCGCCGACATCGAGCGCCGCAGCAACCGCATGGCCAACGCGCTGCGCGCGCGCGGCTTCGCCAAGGGCGACCGCCTCTGCGTCCACCTCGCCAACCGCATCGAGCTGATCGACCTCTACCTCGCCTGCGTCAAGCTCGGCGTGATCTTCGTCCCCATCAACGTCCTCTACCGCGAGCGCGAGCTCGGCCACATCATGCGCGACGCCGAGCCGCGCGCGCTCATCACCGAGTCCGAGCTGCCCGAGCCGGCCGCTTCGGATGAGCGCCCGCAAACGGACCTCGACGGCGACGATCCCGCCGCGATCATCTACACGTCCGGAACTACGGGCGCGTCGAAGGGCGCCGTCCTCACGCACAACAACTTCCTCGCCAACGTCGTGAACCTCCTCGCCGCCTGGCAGGTCACCGCGCGCGACCGCTTCCTCCTCCCGCTCCCGCTCTTCCACATCCACGCCCTCGGCAACGGCCTGCACTGCTGGCTCATCAGCGGCTGCCGCATGCGCCTGCTCGAGCGCTTCGACCACCGCACGGCCACGGGCGAGCTGCTCGACTTTCGTCCGACGCTGTTCTTCGGCGTGCCGACGGTCTACGTCCGCCTGCTCGACACGCCGGCCGAGGCGGCGCGGGAGATCGGGAAAGGCATGCGCCTCTTCGTGTCGGGCTCCGCGCCGCTGCCGCCGCAGGTGCTCGAGCAGTTCCGCGCGCTCTTCGGCCACACGATCCTGGAGCGCTACGGCATGACCGAGACGTTCATGACCATCAGCAACCCCTACATCGGCGAGCGCCGCGCCGGCACGGTCGGCTTTCCGCTGCCCGGCGTCTCCGCGCGCATCGTCGACGGGGAGCTGTGGATCAAGAGCCCGACGCTCTTCGCCGGCTACTGGAGAAACGCCGAGGCCACGGCGGCGGCGTTCACGGACGGCTGGTTCCGCACGGGCGATCTGGCGGAGCGATCCGCCGACGGCTACGTCACGCTGCGCGGGCGGAAGAGCGATCTGATCATCTCCGGCGGCTTCAACATCTATCCGCGCGAGATCGAGGAGTTCCTGCTCGAGCAGCCGGAGATCGACGAGGCCGCCGTCGTCGGCGTGCCCGACGCGGTGCGCGGCGAGCTGCCGGTGGCCTTCGTCGTCGGCGACTTCGACGAGGAGGATCTGGCCGGCCGCTGCCGCGCCCAGCTGGCCTCGTTCAAGGTGCCGCGGCGCTTCGTCCGCGTCGAGACGCTTCCCCGCACGGCCCTCGGAAAGGTGCAGAAACATCTGCTTCGGGAGAAAATCTGAGCATGCGCAAGATCGTGATCGTGTCCCTGCTGCTCCTGGCACTGCCGCTCGCCGCCGACGAGGCCGCGAAGCGGGCCAAGATTCATACGATGCTGTCGCTCGTCGGCAGCGACTTCCCCGACGGATCGACGCAGCTCACCGCCTTTGAGACGAACATGGACGAGATCCAGGTCGACGCCGCCATCGCCTTCTTCCAGAGCGACGCCGGCCGGCAGTTCCTCATGGCCTCGCGCGGCGCGCAGAAGCAGACCATGCAGAAGCTCGACGCCACGCTCGAAGCCGCGCGCAAGAAGCGCGTTCTGTACGACCTCAAGGTCCTCGACCAGGCCATCGAAGGCCCGGAACTGCCGATCGTCGATCCGTGGGGCACGAAATACCGGACGATCCAGGGCCCCGGCCCGCGCCGCCGTTACGTGAGCGCCGGACCGGACGGGAAGTTCTCCCCCGACTCGGTGCAGTTCGGCTTGAAGAAGGGCGACTTCGGCGACGATTTTATTTTCGAGGATGGGGAGTTCGTGAACGTGCCGAAGTGGCCGTAGGGGCGAGCAGGTCGATGCCGTCGCGCAGGGCCGGCCTGATCCACCGGTCACCGCGACCCGTACAACGCCACCACCGTCGGACCGCCGAAGGGCCGCCGCGGCGCGCCGTCGGCGATGGCGATGCCGACGTCGTCGTAGGTGCTCCCCATCACGTTCTCCCGATGCCCCTCGGAGTGCATCCAGCCGTCGACGATGTCGCCCGCCGTCCGGTAGCCGACCGCGAGGTTCTCGCCGATGGCGCGGTAGTCGTAGCCGTGGCGCTCGGCCCACGTGAACGGGTCGATCCCGTCGGGCGAGACGTGCTCGAAGTAATGCTTCGTGAACATGTCGCGCATCCGGTCGTCCGCGGCCGCGCTCAGGGCCGCGTTCAGGTGCAGCGGCCGCAGCCCCGCGGCGGCGCGCTCGCGGTTCATCGCCTCGATCAGCGACTCGGCGCAGAGGCCGCGGCGGACGGCGGGCTTCGTGGCGTCGAACGCGAACAGCGGCGCGGCGATGGCCAGGGCGGCGGCGAGGGAGACGATCTTGCGGACCATGCGCGATTTTAAAACGTCCGGAACCGTGCGTCATTCCTGACCGCGGCCAGCAGCGGATCGCTCTTCAGCAGCCGCTGGTACTGCCCGGGCGGCATCTCCGCCGCCGCCTTCTTCAGCATGGCGAAGGCCTCGTTGCCCCGGCCGCAGGCGATCATCAGCGTGGCCACGCCGTACGACGAGATGAAGCGATGGCGCCCCAGCTCCTCCAGCTGCGCGAGCGTGCGCCGGGCCTCGTCGAGCCGTCCGGCGCTGGCGTAGCAGATCCCCACGCGCACCAGGCTGCGCGGGTCCTGGCCGTCCTGCCACGCCAGGCGGGCCTCGGCGATGGCATCGTCGTAGCGTTTCATCCGCAGGTACGCGCCGGCGAGGATGTAGTGCGCCAGGCCGAAATGCGGATCGAGGTCGAGCGCGCGCCGGCACTCCGCGACGGCCTCGTCGAGCCGCCCGGCGTCGGAGTAGACCCCGCCGCGCTCGGCGATCACCACCACGCTCAGCGGATCGAGGGCCACGGCGCGCCCGCTCTCGTTGATGGCCTCGTCGTAGCGGCCCATCGTCACCAGGCAGCGGCTGTACCACTGCCGGGCCGTCGCGTAATTCGGATTCAGCTGAATGGCGCGCTCGAACTCCCGCGCCGCCGCGGTAAGGTCGGAATCGAAATTCATCCGCACGTAGGCGAGCGACGTGTGCGCCTCGGCCAGCCCCTCGTCGATCGACAGCGCCCGCTGCGCCGCGTCGCGCGCCGGCGGCAGCGCCGTCGTTGGCGCCACCTCGTAGTAGATCGACTGCAGCGTGTAGCAGTCCGCCAGCCCCGCCCACGCCAGCGCGTAGCGCGGATCCTTCTCGATGGCCTGTTTGAAGAACACGATGGCGCGGCGGAAGGACTCGCTCGTCCGCTTGTTCGACTCGTAGCGCCCCAGCAGGTATAGCCGGTAGGCCTCGCCGCTGGCGGTGTGGTGCTTCGCCACTGTCTCCTTCGCCGGGCCGCTGAGCTGCGGCTGCAGCTGCTCGGAGATCTGCCGGGCGATCGTCGACTGCGCCCCGGCCAGGTCGCCGAGCGTCGTCTGGTACTGCTGGCCCCAGAGGTGGCGGTTCGTGCGTCCGTCGATCAGCTCCGTGCTGATGCGCACCGCGTCGCTGGCCTGCGTCACGCGCACCGTCAGCAGCGCCTGCACGTTGAGATCGCGGGCGATCGTCTGCGGCGCCGCGTCCTTCCCCTTGTAGCGGAACACCGACGTGCGCGAGACCACGGCCAGGTCGGGCACGCGGGAGAGGTCGTCGATGAGCGATTCCGTAATGCCGTCACTCAGGTAATCCGCCGTGTTGCCGGCCACGGGAAGCACCGCCAGCGAGCGGATCGGCGCGCCGCGCTGCTCGTGCATCCGCCAGGCGATGACGCCGGCCACGACGACGGCCAGCACCGCCACGGCCGGCCAGAGGCGGCGCGACGGCCGCGGCGGCGCCACCGGCTCGGTCACGCGCTCGCCGACCGGCGCCGTGACGAGCGCCCGCAGCGCGAAGGCCAGGTCGCGCGCCGACTGAAACCGCCCCTCGGCGTGCTTCTCCAGGCAGCGCCGCACCACCTTCTCGTACTCCGGCGGCACGTTGCGCGGCGGCGGCGCCGGATCGTCGCGCATCACCGCGCTGATCGTGTCGACCGTGCTGTCGGCGATGAACGGATTCCGCCCTGTCACGGCCTCGTAGAGAATGCAGCCGAGGGCGAAGATGTCGGTGGAGGGAAGCGCCGGCTCGCCGCGGAGCTGCTCCGGGGCCATGTAGCCGAGGGTGCCGATGATCTGCGCCTCGGCCAGCTCGTCGCTGTCGAGGCGCTCCGTCTGCATCGTGTCGCTCTCCGCCGGCGCCGCCCGCGGCCGCGACTTGGCCAGGCCGAAGTCGAGCAGCTTCACCACGCCGTCGCGCGTGACGAAGACGTTCTCCGGCTTGAGATCGCGATGGACGATCCCGCGCGCGTGCGCCGCCGCCAGGCCGTCGGCGATGGCCGCGCCGATGTCCGCGGCGCGCCGCCACGGCAGCGGCCCGCGGGAGAGGAGATCGCGCAGCGTGTCGCCCTCGAGCAGCTCGGTGACGACATAGGCGAGGTCGCCTTCCTGCTCGAACTCGTACAGCGCCAGGATGTTCGGATGCGAGATCGCCGCGATGGCCTTGGCCTCGCGCTGGAAGCGCTGCCGGGCCTCGTCGTCGGTGGCCAGGCGGTGGGGGAGGACCTTGAGGGCCACGTCGCGGCCGACTCGGTCGTCGTGCGCGCGGTAGACCTCGCCCATGCCGCCCGCCCCGATCGGCTCGACGATGTGGTACGCGCCAACGCGCGCTCCGATGCTCAGTCGCAAGAGAGGAAAGGATATCGTGTCCGCCCATGTGCCTGATCGCGGTGGCGCACCGCGTTTCCGAAGATTTCCCGCTCGCGATCGCCGCGAATCGCGACGAGCTCTACGACCGTCCGACGCTCGCCGCCGCGCCGTGGCCGGAAGACCCGCGCGTGATCGGCGGCCGCGATCGGCGCGCCGGCGGAAGCTGGCTGGCGGTGCGGGCGGGCGGGCGCTTCGCCGCGGTGACGAACGTCCGTGACGCGCGCGCCGGCGGACCATCGCGCGGCCTGCTCGTGTCGCGCTTCGTCCTCGGCGACGACGACGCGCTCGACTTCGCGAACAGCATCGACCGCGACGCCTACGCCGGCTTCCATCTGATCCTCGGCGACGGCGCGACCGTCGCGCACGTAACGAACGCGGACGCCGCGCCGCCGTCGATCGTGCAGCCCGGCTCGATCTTCGCCGTCAGCAACGGCCGCCCCGGCGACGACTGGCCGAAGGTCGAGCTGGCGCGCGCGGCGATGTCGAGCGCCATCGACGACCCGGAAAAACTCCTCGACTTCCTCACCACCCGCCGCGGCGGCCCGATCGAGCAGGAAGTCTTCGTCGTCGCGCCGGAGCTCGGCTACGGCACGCGATCGTCGACCGTCATCACCGTCGACGCGCGCGGCAACGTCGCCTTCATCGAGCGAGCCGCAGCCGGCGGAGACGAAGCGCGTTGGCGATTACCGTCACCGAGCTGAACGTCATCGCCGCGCTGGCGATCATCGGGCTGAGGAGCAATCCGAAGAACGGATACAGCAGTCCGGCCGCGATCGGCACGCCGAGGATGTTGTAGACGAAGGCGAAGAAAAGATTCTGGCGGATGTTGCGCATCATCGCCTCGGAGAGCACGCGCGCGCGGACGATGCCGCGCAGGTCGCCCTTGACCAGCGTCACGTCCGCGCTCTCGATGGCCACGTCCGTGCCCGTGCCCATGGCGATGCCGACGTCGGCGCGCGACAGCGCCGGCGCGTCGTTGACGCCGTCGCCCGCCATCGCCACCTTGCGCCCTTCGCCCTGCAACCGGCGCACGATCGCTTCCTTCTCCGCCGGCAGGACCTCGGCCTCGGCCTTGTCGATGCCGAGAGCGCGCGCGACGTTTTCCGCCGTCGTGCGCGCGTCACCCGTCACCATCATCACCGTGATCCCGCGCTCGTGCAGCGCCCGCAGCGCGTCCGCCGTCGTCGCCTTGATCGGATCGTCGACGACGATGCGCGCGGCGAGCTTGCCGTCGATCGACACGAACATCCCCTCGCCCGCGCCGGCAATGAGCGCGCGGTTGCCGACGGCGATCTCGTATCCGCCGACGATGCCGGTCACACCCTTCCCCGGAATCGTCTTCACGTTCTCCGCGCGCCCGATGGCCGCTTTCCGCTCCTCGGCCGCGGCGACGATCGCCGCCGCCAGCGGGTGCTCGCTGGCGCGCTCGACGCTTGCGGCCATGCCGAGGACGCGGCGCTCGTCGAAGCCGGGCTGCGTCTCGACGGCCACGACCTTCGGCTTCCCCTCGGTCAAGGTGCCGGTCTTGTCGACGACGACGGTGTCGACTTTGGCGAGAAGCTCGAGCGCCTCGGCGTTCTTGATCAGGATGCCCGCCGTCGCGCCCTTGCCCGTCGCGACCATCACCGACATCGGCGTGGCCAGGCCCAGCGCGCAGGGGCAGGCGATGATCAGCACCGCAACGGCGTTGACGAGCGCGTGCGAGATGCCGAAGCGGAACCAGATCACGAACGTCAGCACCGCCACGGCGATGACGATCGGCACGAACCAGGCGGAGACGACGTCGGCCAGGCGCTGGATCGGCGCGCGGCTGCGCTGCGCTTCGCCGACCATGCGCACGATCTGCGCGAGGAGGGTGTCGGCGCCGACGCGCTCGGCGCGCAGGACGATGGAGCCGGTGGCGCAGACGGTGCCGCCGGTGACGCGCGCGCCGTTCGTTTTTTCCACCGGCATCGGCTCGCCGGTGATCATCGATTCGTCGATGGAGGCGTGGCCGTCGACGACGACGCCGTCGACCGGCACGCGCTCGCCGGGACGGACGCGCAGGTTCATCCCTTTGTGAATCTGCGCGACGTCGATGTCCGCCTCGGTGCCATCGTCGAACACGACGCGCGCGGTTTTCGGCGCGAGGCCGAGGAGGGCGCGGATGGCGTCGCCGGTGCGCTCGCGCGCGCGGAGCTCGAGGACCTGGCCGAGGAGGACGAGCGTGGTGATGACCGCGGCGGGCTCGAAGTAGAGGTCCGCTCTTCGCAGGAACAGCGCCGCGACGCTGTACGCGTACGCGACGCCGGTGCCCATGGCGATGAGCGTGAACATGTTCAGCCGCCGCGTGACGAGCGAGGCCCACCCACGCACGAAGAACGGCCAGCCGCCCCAGAGGACGACCGGCGTGGCCAGTGCGAACTGCACCCACGGGGCGCGTTCCATCATGCCGAGGACGAGCACCGGCAAGGTCAGCGCCGCGCTGACGACGAAGCGCCGCTGCATGTCGACGAGCTCTTCGTTCGGCCGCTCCTCGAGCGTGGCCACGCGCGGCTCCAGCGCCATCCCGCAAATCGGACATGTGCCCGGCCCATCGCGCACGACCTCCGGATGCATCGGGCACGTGTAGTCGCCGCCACCCGCCCGCCCGCCCGCCCCCTCCACCCGTTCCGCTTCGAACCGCGCCTTGCATCTCGGACTGCAAAAGAAAAACGTCTCGCCGTCGCGGACGGACGACAACGCCGTCGCCTCGTCCACGGTCATCCCGCAAATCGGATCGATGGCCATACGTCACCTGATGTGCTTGAAGAACAGCTCCGTCAGCTCGTCGTACATCTTTTCGCGCCGCTCCCGGTCGGACGAGCGGATCGCCTCGGTGGCGCAGTGCTGCAGGTGGTTCCGCAGCAGCAGCTGGGCAACGGAGCGAAGCGACTCCTGAACGGCCGAGATCTGGATCAGCACCTCGCCGCAGTAGCGCTCTTCACCAACCATCCGCGCCACCCCCCGCACCTGCCCCTCGATGCGCTTGAGCTGAACGGAGGCGCGCTGCTTGAGGGCGGGGTCGACGGCGTGGGCTTTGCGCGGAAATTTGGTCAACGTCGTGTACCCCCTAGGGGTATCTTACGACAGACACGCATCGGGGGCAACCCTGCTACACTGCGGACGTAATCCAACAGTCAGATTGCGCAGAGAAGGCTTTCGATGGAGCCGGAGAAGCTATTTGTCCAGAACCTCGATCTGATCAATCGGATCGTGTCGTTCGTCTGCCGGCGCAATCACCTCGACGGCGGCGAGTCGGACGAGTTCGCCTCGCACGTCCGCTTCAAGCTGCTCGAGGACGGCTACTCGGTGATCCGCAAGTTCGAGGGGCGCAGCAGCCTCTCCACGTATCTGACGACGGTGATCCAGCGCCTCTTCTATCAATATCGCGTGCAGCTGTGGGGTAAATGGCGCCCCTCGGCGGAGGCGAAGCGCCTCGGCCCCAAGGCCATCACGCTCGAGCGGATGCTGACCCGCGACGACTACACGCTCAGCGAGACGATCTCGATCCTGACGACGGGAAGCGGGCCGCTCTACACGCGCGCGGAGATCGAATCGCTCTACGTGCGCCTGCCGGCGCGGCAGCCGCGGCCGGTGCTCGTCACCGACAGCGCCGTCCCCGAGATGGTCGCCCCCGTCGCCGCGGACGACGGGGTGATGCAGCATCATCGCGAGTGCACGGCCCGCGCCGCGGCGCAGGCCATGGACGAGGCGATGCAGTCGATGGACGCAGAGGACCGGCTCATCCTGAAGATGCGCTTCTGGCACGCTAAGAAGGTCGCCGACATCGCCACCGCGCTGCACATCGACCAGAAGAAGCTGTACAAGCGCATCGACCGCCTGATCGGAGTGCTGCGCGAGGCCCTGCTGCGTGCCGGCATCAGCCGCGACGACATCGGCGACCTCCTCGCGCACGCCGACCACAGTCTGACCCTGCACGCGGAAAAACAGTTCCCACGGCCCTCTCACGGTACAGACGGGGATTCGGAGAGGGCAGAGGTCGGAGGCCGCGTTGACCATGCAGACTGAGCACTCCCCCTTCCCGTCGGACGAGACGCTCGCCGCCTACATCGACGGGCGCCTGGACGAGGAGACGCGCAAGCGCGTGGTGGAGCATATGGCGGAGTGCCCGGAATGCTTTGATGTGGTGATGGAGGGAAGGGAGGCCGCCCAGCTTGAAGCGGAGCTGGAACTAACGCCATTCCACGGCAGCCGCGCTAGAGCCAGAATTGCGCTGGGCTTGGCAGCGGCACTCAGCATAGTCGTATATGCCGCCGTGCTTCTCCACAGCAAACGCGACACATATCGCAGTCAACTTGCTGAAGCGATGCCAGCATACAGGACCGTAGAGGGTCGCCTGAGCGGTCTGCCGTACCGCCGAATGCATCCGGCCACGCGTGGAAAAACGGAAGCGCCCTCACATAATCCTGAAAACTGGAAGCTCTATGACGTAGCAGGCAGAATCTACGACTCGGCCAAACGCGAGCCGTCAGTCGACAATCTACATGCCTTAGGCGTGAGCCATTTGCTTATTGGCAACGTTGCTGACGCGACGACGGTACTAGAAGATGCCATTAGGAAGCAGACACATGCTTCAAAACTCGCCGACGCAATTGCCAAATCGCGTGATTACGGGCTAATTGGCGATCTCGGTGTGGCATTGGCCGAGAATGGACGCGTTGCGGGCAAAGCTGAGGACCAGGTATTGGCGGCAGAGTGCGCGCAAAGGGCGTGGCAACTTTCCCAATCCCCTGAAACGGCGTGGAATCGCGCGATAACGCTGGAAGCACTTCATCTCGGTAACGCTGCCGCAGCGGCATGGCACGACTACCTGCACTTGGATGCCAGTTCGGAATGGGCGCACGAGGCAAAAAGCCATCTCGAACGCCTCAACAACCGTTCGCTGAAAGATCCGCAGGCGGTTATTCCGATTGCAGAACAGGCGGTGCAATCTGGTGACGCTCGCAGGGTGCGAGCGCTTGCAGTCGAGGCTCCTCAGCAGTTACGAGTTTATGTCCAAGACAAGCTCTTTGCAAGATGGGCAGAGGCGATAACCACTGGCCACACGCAAGATGCTTGTCGTGTATTGGACGCGATCGCTGCAATCGGTCAGCAGCAGGCGGCGACGTCGGGTGACTTCTTAATCACCGACTCGGTGCACGAAATCGAACGAGCACGGGATGATTCGGTACTGCTCGCTTCATTAGTCACTGCTCATACAGCGTATGGCCGCGCAAGAGAAGAATACATCTCTAAACAATATGACGCTGCTGAGAGTTTTCTGCTGCGCGCAGACGCTGCATTTGCGCACACGGTCTCACCCTTTCGTCATTGGGTAAGCATCTACGAGTCCTCGACTTCTTTTTATAAGAACGATTATCGCAGGGCCGCCGCGAACATTCGTCCGGCGCGAGAACGCATGTGCGCTTCTGGCCGATATGCTTCGGCTTGCGCTACCGCGCAGTGGATTGAGGGCTTAGCCGAGGCAGAATTGGGATTGCCTTCGGATGGCGTAGCACGCTTTACTTCCGCCATCAATACCTTTCTAAAGATCGGCGAGGATCAAAACGGCGCGGCGGTGATGCAACTGCGCGCGGAACTCAGAACGTACATGGCGGAAGATGAGATCGCGTGGTCTGACCGACTTCGCTCCGTGGAACTCAATGACACTGCGGGCCGATCAACGCGTGACGTCATTTGGTTGGAATTGGCCAAAGGTTGCATGAGAATGGGCTGCACACGTGTTGCTGGTACGGTGTTCAGTGACGTCGCTGCCCGAGCCCGCACGGCGGGAGACTGCGGCACGGCGGCGGACGCGTTGTCGTGGCGCGCGTTGACTGCTTTGGCAGACGCGAACTTCGTGCAGGCACAAAAGGATGTCGACAGCGCGACGCACCTGCTGGCTAAAGTCACTGACTTGCGGATTCGCAGCCGGGGCGAGGCTCTGCTGCATTCGGTTCAAGGCGATCTGCTCCGAGCGAAACCAGATACTGCGCGGTCGTCAATCCCGGAGCTGACGCGTGCCCTAAATGCCTACATCGCGACGGACAATAGGATTGTTCTCATCGACGCATACCTCGCTCGCGCTCGCGCTCGGCTCGCGGTGGCGGATCGTACCGGCGCAGATGAGGATCTAGCCGCGGGAATCGAAGAATTCGAGCGGCAGCGCGACTTGTTTGATGACATGTATGCACGCTCATCATTCCTCGATAAGGGACGGCAGCTCTACGAAGAGGCAATTTGGGTTCGGATCAGCTCGGGCGCATTCGTGGACGCGCTGGTGCTTGAAGAGCGTTCTCGTTTCCGCAGTCTTCCTGTCGAGCTGAGGCTACATCCAGATATACGACCTGACCGCAACAACATTGGGGCCATGCAAGCTATGCTTCCGCCGGACACCGCAATTGTCGAGCAAAGGATCATTTACGACCGCCTAGTTACGTGGGTTGTAAGCCGCAAGAGCATAGCTTACGCCGTCATGCCGATTCACGTTGCTGCCGTAACATCGGAAATTGCCCGCCTGCAGCAGGATTTGCAGAACGATGCCCCCCTCGAGCAAGCTCAACGAGACGGCGTAGCGCTTCACCGTCGACTCCTCGCTCCAACAGCAGCATACGTGCGGTCCTTTGCAAATCTGGTTTTCGCGCCGGATGCGGTGCTCAGAGCAACTCCATTCGCGGCATTGGGCGACGGCGGTGCGTTCCTCGTGGAACTGCACTCCGTGGCAGTGACACAAAGCGCAGGCTTTTATGCGTTTCGTGGTCATGGTGGCGAAACGAATCTTACGCCTACATTACTTGCTGTTGTTCCGCCGCGTGATCTCTCGACCAGTAGCCCGCCGCTATATGCCACGCGACGTGAGATCGCGGCAATCATGGGGTGCTACAGCACGCGCTTGCTGCTTTCCGATCAGCAAGCGACGATCGGCCAATTCATGACGGCGGTTTCGAGCGCTGACGTCGTTCACTTCGCTGGACATGCGGTCGGCGGCATAAACGCGGCAGATGATGCCATAGTATTACGAAGCCCCAACGGCAACAGGGAAGACTTGCTAACTGCGAGCGACGTCGCCCACTTGCATATGAAACATGCCTCAATCGTCGTATTGGCGGCTTGCGGCACTGTTTCTTATCATGATAGCAGGGTCGGCGGAATTCATAATTTGGCTACAGCATTTCTTATCGCAGGTGCTGACAGCGTACTGGGATCGTCAGTTCAGGTTGGAGACGAAATAGCTGCCGACCTCGCCGTTGATTTTCATCGTGCGTACGCACATTTGCGAAATCCTGTATCCGCTCTCCGCCAAGCACAGCGGTCACGTCTGCGTGCGCCTAATACCGGCGCCAGTTGTCTGTCTTTTCAACTCATGACTTAAAGGAGAGACACGTATGGCCGATCCGATCGTTACGGTATTCTTCACGGGGATCGTTTATTTGGCCGGCCGCCAAAACGCGATAGAGGTAATAGTACCTCGATTTCAAGACGAAATCGTCGCGCGTCATGTCGCTGTGCCTGAACATGTGCCGTTCCTCAAGGTTGCAATGGAGGACATCCCTAATTTTGCGAGCGAAACAGCAAACCGGCCTCCAGACTTCGTGCTGAAGGCGCGGGGCGATGACATCGCATACGCATATTTCGTTTTGCGCAACGAGACGCTCAAGCTCAATGGTATAGATGCAAACAAAAATCCGTTGAAAGTGGTGCAACAGACGATGCCGGATTGTTGTGGCGGGCAAGACACTGACGCGAGCCGCCGAGTCCGCCAGCCGTTTGGTCTTGTTGCGGCGCGTCAGAAGGTGTGTTCGACATGCGGACCTTTGCGGGTCGATTATACCGTTGACGGGCCGCATGTCGCAGCTCGAATGTCCTTCGCAGTGGGACGGTTTGCTGCAGCGTTTCTGCCGGACGATGTGTGGACTTTCAAAGCGATGCGAATGGAATTCCAAGGCGATTCGCAATTCAATAGTAAGATCGCAGAAGCGGTCGCGGCCGATTTTGTCATACCTGGAAATGTGCTCGTCATTACACTTTCAGGATCGCAATCGCAGCAAGTCAAACCTCTAAAGCTCACATTTGGAAATAACCGAAAGGTTAACGTCTGGATCGGCAATATGCCTGCGACGGATATCCTGGTAACCTCTCCGGAGCGAGAGGATGAGACTGAAGATCATCATTTTTTATTGTATTATACAATGCTTCAGCCGCCAATTCCTGACGATCCGCCGATCCCACATCGAGCACCGCACCCGAGGAGATCGGGCGCGATCGTCGGCAGCAATTGCCCGCCCTTCGCCGATGCGATACAGTAAACGGCCATACATCGGCCATTTTGGCTGGGCGAGTTGTCTGGTTCTCGTGATCCTCGGCGGATGTGCGACAGTTGCTCGTAAGTCCGTGGATCCATCGAAGCCTGGGCGCCCGCCTGTTTCGCGGGCGGCTATGCCAGCCACGCTGTTCCAATCGGTCGCTCTCCTGTCAGTGGTTGCTTCTGGCCCGGAGCAACGCGAATGTGGCGGCGTGTTGTTTCGGTTTGACAACGGTCAATTGGTATTAGATTCGGATTTTCGCGACAGGCTTGCATCGCGGCATCGTATGAGCAATCTCGCTGTCTTGCCGACGCAGACGATCGTCGATGAGGCGAATCGCGTCATTCAATGTGCATTTCCAGCAGACGTGACTCAGTTTTCGGCGGCAAAGACTTATGAAATACGGCGACAGGTGGCGCATCGTGAAGGCGATAAATTGGTTGTTAGTACGGTCACGGTTGAGTCGTACTACGTGCCGGTGCAGCGGAGGTTCGCCGGTTTGGCTATTTATGGCCCGAAAACATCGGCTGCACTTGTCCTAAATCCGAGCGGTTCTGTATTTGCGGCCAGAGGTGGATGGGCGGTGCTGCGCGTGTCGGGTAGCGTCAACCCTCTTCCGTGGCTGCATCCTGATATTCAGGCTGCGGTGATGAATCGCCTTCGCGGTCTCGACGGCAGTCCTATTATCAAGTCCAACGACTTGGCCTATTACGTCGATGCGAAAGGTGAAGTTCACGTGGTATATCGCGTTGATGTCGTCGTTAGTAGGGCTGAACGCAGTGGTAGCCTTCATGATGACCATTTGATTCTGTTTGTCGACGCAGTGAGACCGGACCAACTTGTGGACCCAAATCCGGCGGAGGCCGACGCGCCGTCGACGCCGGGAACCTGTACCGAACTGCCTAAGGTTGTCGGGCCGTCTTTTGGACGATACGTTGCAACTGCATCGGACGCTGATTGGGCCGATGATGCGCGCCAATTCGCCGATGCAGTCAGGGGGAATACGCAACTCGTCGATAGCGAGAATTTCTTCTCACAGAGGCGTCTGTTTGTCGAAGATAAGCGGTGTTTCGTGGATTTTGTTACTATAGCATTAGTGGAGGGACACGGCAGCCGATGGAGTATCAGCATGCAGGATTCCGCGGTTTTGTTTGCTGTGGACGATTCTGGAGGTTACGGAGCTCCGGCAGGTCGTCTTCGTCAGATGATCCTTCACTCATGCAAAGTAATCCCGTCGCCGGATGATGTGCCGTCGCAAACCGAGCCGCGAGAATGGCACGAGCCCTGGTGGAGGGTATTTGACGGCCTTCGGTCCGTCGTGGGATATCGAACCGAGATGGCAATGAACGACGGAGCCAGCGCCGCATACGCTAGAAAGCTTACTCGAAGTCCACTGTCAGTCGTCGATGCGTGGTTCCTCGCGGCGTTCGAGGCTCCTGCCTATCAGAACAACGCAAGTCCTTTCGGTCGGCCAGCAGTCGTCGCGGATTGCGACTTCGAAGATGATAAGTTATCGAACATCGTTACGGACGCTGATAAGAACCGTGCGCCCACATGTTTGGTCATTACGTGGGCGGCCAATTGAGATGCCGACGTAATGCGCAATCAACCGCACATTCGCGAGAGCCTTGCGAAATCGCTAATAGTCATCATTTCGGCTCGGATGTGGATTGGAAGCTGGGCCCGTGCGATGGCATCGCGGGCCGCATCATGCCCTAGACTCCGCCAGACCGCGAGGTTATTCAATAATGTCTTCCTTCTCATCCTAAATGCCGCCGAGATCAGCCCGATCAGCTCCTCGGTGGCATACGGCTTCTTATCCGGCTCCAGCACGACCACCGCGCTCCGCACCTTCGGCGGCGGATAGAACGAGCGCGGACCGAGCGTCATGAGCACCCGTGCGCGGGCGTAAAGCTGCACGTACAGCGTGAGGAACCCGTACGACTCCGTCGAAGGCACGGCCACCACCCGGTCCGCCACCTCCTTTTGCAGCATGAACGCCGCCCGCCGCCAGTGCTCCGAGGCCACGACGCGGCGGAGGATGGGGGTGGCCACGTTGTAAGGCAGGTTGCCCACCGCCCGCCAGGGGCGGGTGGGGAGGGGGAACTCGAGCGCGTCGCCTTGCACGACCGTTATGCGGGGGCCGAAGCGAGCCGTCAGGCGAGCGGCTAGGTCGGGGTCGATCTCCACCACCATGATCTCGTTGGGGAAGGCGACTAACCGCTCGGTCAGCACGCCCTCGCCGGGGCCGATCTCTACGATGAGCTCGTCGGGCTCGGGCTCGATGGCGGCGATGATCCGCTCCACCGCCCCGCGGTTGCGCAGGAAGTTCTGGCCCCATTTCTTTTTCGGGCGGGTCATGCCATCACGATAAACTCAAAACGCGATGGATCAGACGGCGGCGGCGAATCGGATCGGGGAAGCGCAGCAGGTTATTGGGCGGCTGCGGGGGGAGGTTGGGCGGGTGGTGGTGGGGCAGCAGGGGATCGTCGACCGGCTCGTCATCGCGCTGCTCATCCGCGGGCACGTGCTGCTCGAAGGGCTGCCGGGGCTCGCCAAGACGCTGCTCGTGAAAACGCTCGCGGCGGCGATCGATGCCACGTTTAAGCGCATTCAGTTCACGCCGGATCTTTTGCCGGCGGACATCACCGGGACCCTCATCTTCAATCCGGGGGAGAGGACGTTTACGCCGCGGCTGGGGCCGATCTTTGCGAACCTTGTGCTGGCCGACGAGATCAACAGAGCGCCCGCGAAGGTCCAGAGCGCGCTCCTCGAGGCCATGCAGGAGCGGCAGGTCACGATCGGGGACACCTCGTACGCGCTGCCCGATCCCTTCGTCGTCATCGCCACGCAGAATCCGATCGAGCATGAGGGGACCTATGCGCTCCCCGAGGCGCAGGTCGATCGGTTTGTGATGAAGCTCAAAGTCGATTACCCGAGCGCCGACGAAGAGCTCAAAATGCTCGGGCAGTACCTCGATCCGGTCGCGCCGCAGATCGTGGTCAGGCGCGTGATCGCGCTCAGCGAGATCGCCGGGATTGCGCGGCTCGTGGCCTCCGTCCACGTCGACGAGAAAATCGGGCGCTACATCGTCCAGCTCGTCAGCGCCACGCGCAAACCGGCCGAGCATGGGCTCAAGCAGCTCGTTCCGCACATCGCCTACGGCGCCTCGCCGCGGGCCACGCTCGCCCTCGCCCACGTCGCCAAGGGGCACGCCTTCATCGACGGGCGCGCCTACGTCGTGCCGGAGGACGTGAAGGCCGTGGCGCACGACGTGCTGCGGCATCGCCTCGTGCTCAGCTACGAAGCCGCCGCCGAGCAGATCGACGCCGACGCCGTCATCGACCAGGTCCTCAATGCCGTGGCCGTTCCGTAGGCGCAAGCCGCAGCTCCGCGCGCCGCTGGCGCGCCGCGTGGCGGAGCTGGAGATCGTCTCCTCGCGTCTGATCCGGGCGGGCTTCGCGGGCGATTACCACTCCGCCTTTCACGGCCGCGGCATCGAATTCTCGCAGGTGCGCGAGTACCTGCCGGGCGACGACATCCGCACCATCGACTGGAACGTCACCGCGCGCAGCGGCGTGCCGCACGTCAAGGAGTTCGTCGAGGAGCGCGACCTCACCGTCCTCGTGGCCGTCGACGTCAGCGGCTCCATGGCCTTCGGCTCCGTCGACTGGCGCAAGTGCGACATCGCCGCGGAGCTCGCCGCCGTCTTCGCCTTCTCCGCCGTGCAGAACGCCGACCGCATCGGCCTCCTCCTCTTCGGCGGCGGGACGACGAGCTTCATCGCGCCGAAACGCGGCCAGGCCCACGCCCAGGTCATCGTCCGCGCGGCCGTCGATGCGGCCATGCGCGGTCCGCGCGGGCGCGCCGACGTCGACCACGCCGTGACCGTGCTCGAGCGCGTGGCCCGCAAGCGCGCCGTCGTCCTCGTCATCTCCGACTTTCTCGACATCGCCTTCGACAACCCGCTGCGGCGCATCAACGAGCGCCACGACGTTGTCGCCGTCGTCGTCAGCGATCCGCGCGAGGAGCGCTTCCCCTCCGGCGCGCTGGCCCGCATTGCCGACGCCGAGGACGGCCGGGCCCGCCTCGTCAACCTCGGCAGGTCCGACGTCGGGCGGCGGGCGGCCGCGCGCGCGCAGCAGCTCGAGCGGCGTTTCCGCGCCAGCGGCGTCGACTGGATCGAGATCTCCACGGCCGTGCCATACGACCGCGATCTTTTGCGTTTCTTCCGGGAGAGACGCCTGCGCCGATGATCGCCGCGATCTTCTTCACGCTCTTCACCGCCACGTTCCGCCCGGCCGCGCCGACGGTGGGCGATCCGATCGCTATCGACTTCCCGGCGCCGGTGGTGCTCGATCCCTCGCCGGACTACGAGATCGTGTCGCAGCGCGGCGCGCACGTCGTCGTGCGCACGTTCGAGGCTAGGCCGTTCGTCCTCAGCGGACGGATGGGGGGCGTCGCCTTCACAAACCTCGTCGTGCCGGTGCGCTCGGTGCTGACGGGGAAGGACGCCATGAAGCCGGCGCCGCTGATCTCGCCGCGCGGGGAAGCGTTTCCGCGGAGCGTGATGATTGCGATCGCGGTCGTCGCCGTGCTCGGAATCATGGCCATCCTGCTGTTGGCGCGGCGCAAAGCGCCGGCGATGGTCGTGGCCGAGGTCGCGCCGGCGGAGCGGTTCCGCAGGGCGGTGCTCGCGCTGCGCGATGAGGCGGACACGCCGGAGCGTTGGGCGAAGCTGGCTGATGCGCTGCGCGACTACCTCGCGGCGACGAGCGACGTCGGGCGCGAGCTGACGACGGCGGAGGTTTTGGCGCGGCGGAACGAGGAGATCGTGGCGAAGATCCTGCGGCATGGCGATCTGGAGAAATTCTCGCCTTGGGGGACGGAAGGCGACTTCGAAGCGCTGACGGAGCAGGCGTTGGGGCTCGCCGCATGATCCGCTTCGCTTCGCCGTGGCTGCTGCTTCTCGCGCTCATCGTCGTCGTGCGCATCGGCCTGGTGATTTGGGACCGGCGGCGGCGTTTTGGCGCGTTCACGTTCTCGTCGCTGTCGCTGGTCGGGCCGAAGTCACCGCACTTCGCCGGCATCCCGTTCTTTCTCGAATGCGTCGGCGCGCTGCTGCTCGTCGTGGCCATGGCCAGGCCGCAGCGCATCACCCGACTCGCTGCGAACGACCGCTACGGCATCGACATCGTCGTCGCTCTCGACGCTTCCGGCAGCATGGCCGCCGAGGACTTCCGGCCGCGCAATCGGTTTGCCGTGGCCAAGGACTTGATCGGCGACTTCGTCGCCCACCGCGTCGACGACCGCATCGGCATCGTCATCTTCGGCGCGCGCGCCGCCACGCGCGTCCCCATCACCTACGACCGCGACGTGGCCCAGGCCATCCTCGACAAGGCCCAGGTCGGGGAGAACGGCGACGGCACGGCCATCGGCAGCGCCATCGCCACGGCCGTGAATCGCCTGCGCACGTCGAAGTCGCGCACGCGCATCATCATCCTCGTCACCGACGGCGTGAACAACTCCGGCTCCATCGAGCCGCTGACCGCGGCGCAGATCGCGGCGAAGGAGGGGATCAAGATCTACACGATCGGCGTCGGCAGCAGCGGGCCCGTGCCGATCCCGATCAAGCGCCAGGACCCGTTCACCGGCGAGATCGTGACGACGTACCAGGTCGTGCGTGCCGACATCGACGAGGAGGCGCTCGCGGCCATCGCCAAGATCACCGGCGGCGAATACTTCCGCGCCACGACGGCCAAGACGATGAGCGACGTCCTGGCGCGCATCGACACGCTGGAGAAGACGCGCCTGAGCGCGCCGAAGAGCGAGAAGGTCGACGAGCTCTACTTCCGCCCGCTGGCCGCGGGGATGATCGCCTTCGCGCTGTCGCTCTTGGGAGGAGAAACGCTGTGGCTGAAGCTCTCGGCGTGACCTTCCGCGCGGCGCCGCTGCTGTGGCTGGCGCTGATCGCGCCGGTGGCGCTCGTGCTGCTCATCGCGCGCGAGCGGCGGCGGCGGCAGATCGCGCGGCGCCTCGTCTCGGAGCGGCTGCGCGGCGTCGCCAACCCCGTGCGTCCGCTGCGCCCGTGGCTGCTCGCCATCGCCGCCGCTGCCGCCGCGGTGGCGCTGGCGGGGCCGCGGCGCGGCGTGACGGTGATGCCGGTGGAGACGCGCGAGCTCAACCGCGTCATCGCCGTCGACGTCTCGCTGTCGATGGCGGCGGAGGACGTCGGCACGTCGCGCCTCGACGCGGCCAAGGCCATCGTCAAGCGGATCATCGAGGCCCACAGCGGGCGCGTCGGCCTGGTCGTCTTCGAGAACGGCGCCGACGTTGTCTCGCCGCTGACGAGCGACGGCGAGGCGGTGGCGGCGCTGGTCGACTCGCTGCAGCCCGGCGAGGTGTCGCTGCCCGGCACCGACGCCGCCGCCGGGCTGAACGCGGCGCTGAAGCTCCTCGACTCCGATCCCCGCCAGCGCGGCGACGTCGTCGTCATCAGCGACGGCGAGGACCAGGGCGGGCGCGCGAACGACGCCGTGCAGAAGCTGCGCGCGCGCGGCATTGCGGTGTCGACGATCGTGGTCGGCACGACGCGCGGCGCGAACATCCCCAAGCCCGACGGCGGCGGGCCGCTGCGCGACGACAGCGGGCAGGTCGTCGTCACGAGCGCGCACCCCGAGGCCCTCGAGGCGATCGCGCAGCAGACCGGCGGGCGCTTCTTCGACAATCCGTTCGGCGAGCATGCCCTCGACGCGCTGGCCGCGAGCGGCGGCAGCGCGCGCAAGAAGACGGTGACGATGCCGATCGACCGCTACCAATGGCCGCTCGGCGCCGCGTTCATCCTGCTGATGCTCGGCTCGCTCGCGAATCGAGGCGCGGAATGATCGTGCTCCTCGTCCTCGCGCTCGACTTCGGCCGCGTCTGGCACGACCTGAATTCCTGGCTCGCGAATGCGCACGGCATCGCCGCGTACCGGCAGCGGCGGCCCGCGGTGGCGGCGCAGTCGTTCGGCAAGGCGAACGCGATCCAGCCCACGCCCCCCCGCCGCTTCAACCTCGGCACCGCGGAGATTGCCGCCGGCGACCGCGAGCGCGGCGCCGCGGCGCTCGACGAGGCCATGCGCGATCCGCTCCTGCGCGCCGACGCGCTCTACAACCGCGGCACGAGCGCGCTGGTCTCGGGGGCGTTCGACTCCGCGATCCGCGACTACGTCGACGTGCTCAAGCTCCGCCCGAACGACGCCCAGGCCAAGCGCAATCTCGAGATCGCGCACGCGCTCAAGCGCCGTCTGCAGCAGCCGCGCAACCGGCGCGGCGGGCCGCAGCCGCAGTCGCAGAAGCCGCAAGAGCGCGCCAGCGGCGAGCAGCCGCGCGAGAAAGGGGAGACGGACCTCGATGCGCTGCTGCGCGCCGTGCAGCAGCAGGAGAAGGAGGAGCTGGAGCGGATGCACAAGGCGCGCGGGGAGAAATTGCGCGTGGGGTGGTGACGTGGAAAACCAGAAACCAGAAACCAGAAACCAGAAGAGCTGCCTGAGAACGATTCTGGTTTCTGGTTTCTGGTTTCTGGTTTGTTCGGCCGCCGCCGCGAGCACGCTGATCGTCGACAAGCGCACCGTCGCCCTCGACGACTCCCTCACCATCACCCTCACCCTCGAAGACGCCTTCGCCGAGGGCGACGTGCCGCGGCTGCCGCTGGCGAACCTGGCCCTTGACGGCGCGCCGTCGCAGTCGACGAGCTTCGAGTGGATCAACAGGCAGTCGACGCGGCGGAAAGTGCTGCGCTGGTCGGCGCATCCGCTCGCGCCGGGGAACGCGCTCGTCGGGCCGGTCGTCGTGCACGGCTCCGGCGGGCAGCTGGAGACGCTGCGGCAGATCGCCGTCGAGGTCCTGCCTGATCGGGCCATGCAGCTCACCGATCCCGAGGCCATCCTGCACGAGCTTTTGGCCACGGGGCGCGATCCGATCTTCCTCCTGCCCGAGATCGATCGGAAGGAGGTCTTCGCCGGCGAGGAGGTCGTCGTCACGTGGACGCTCTACAACGGCGCGAACGTCGAGCAGTACGGCCTCTCGGAGCTGCCGAAGCTCGACGATTTCTGGAGCGAGGAGCTCGACGTCCGCAACGAGCAGCCCCGCCAGGTCAACCTCGGCGGCACAATCGTGCAGCGCGTGGCCATCCGCCGCGTGGCCCTCTTCCCGCTGCGCAGCGGAACGCTGGCCGTGCCGCCGCTGGCGATCAACGGCGCGATCATGCGCCGCGTGCGCGGCGCGGCCGACCCGTTCGGCATGTTCGAGGGGACGGTCGTCGAGGTCCATCGCCGCGCGCCGCCGCTGACGATCGTGGCGCGCCCCATCCCGCCCGGCCCGCCCGTGGCCGCGGTCGGCGAGATCGCGATGAGCTGCTCGACGCCGATGCAGCAGAACGGCGGCCCGGTCGTCGTCGACGTGACCATGAGCGGCCGCGCGAACCTGCGCGCCGTCGCGCCGCCGCGCTTCGCCAAGGCGATCGACGGGAGCGTGCAGATCGTCGAAGGGAAGCTCACCGTCGACCGCACGCGCGAGGACGCCACGATGACGCGGCGGTGGCGCTACCTCCTCTTTCCGGCGTCGCGGGGGATGTTCGCGGTGCCGCCGCTGACGGCGACGACCCTCACGCCCGCCGGCGCGCGCGCGGAGCTCCGCTGCGAGGAGCGCCTGCTGCCGGTGGAGCGGGCGGTGGAGGAGGCGCCGCGGCCGGCGGCGGCGCCGTCGCGCAGCGTGGCCGCGGCCGTGCGCGACGCGCGCGTCCCCATCGCCATCGTCGTGGCCCTGCTGCTGGCCCTCGCCTTCGCCGCGCCGCGCCTGCAGCGAGCGTGGAAGGTGCGCTCCGAGTCGCGCGCGATTCTGGAAGGCGAAGATCTGGAGGCGTCGCTCGACGTCTGGCTCTTCGGCTGGCAGATCGACCCGCAACAGCTCGTGCGCGAGCCCTCCGACCGCGGCGACGCCTACCGCGCGCTGACGTCGCTGCTCGACGAGCGGGTGGAGGCGAGCGCGAAGGAGGTCCGGCGGCGGGTGCGGGACCTGGTGGCGGCGGTCATCGAAACTTCCACACCGCCCACAGGATGACCACGACGATCACGACCAGCACGAGCATCGAGTGCATGGCCGCGCTGGCCAGGCGCGTCGCCGCACGCAGGACGAAGCCGGCGAAGAAGAGCGCGACGACCGCGGCGACGGCGAGCTTGACGGAGGCGGAGGTCGTCATGGGCGCGGCAGTGTACGACAGACGCGCCGGGCGGCGGGCGCGGCGGGATACACTGCGGCCATGCGAGCGATCATCACCGGCGCGTCGTCGGGCATCGGCGCGGCGCTGGCGCGGGAGCTGTCGGGCCGCGGCTGGTCGCTCGGACTCCTGGCGCGCCGGAACGATCTCCTCGACCAACTCGCCGGCGAGCTGAAGACGCCGAGCGTCGCGCTCGCCGCCGACGTCACGGACCGCGACGCCGTGCGCGACGCCGTCCGCCGCGGCGCCGAAGCCCTCGGCGGCGACTTCGATCTCGCCGTCGCCAACGCCGGCATCTCCGTGCCGACGTGGTCGACGACGTTCAACGTCGACGACGCCGAGCGCATCATCCGCGTCAACGTCCTGGGCATGTTCTACCTCTTCGATGCCACCATCCCGGCCATGCTCGCGCGCGGCTCCGGCCGCTTCGCCGGCGTCGCTTCGATCGCCGGCTTGCGCGGCCTGCCGTCCGCCTCCGTCTACTCGGCGTCGAAGGCGGCCATGCAGGCCTTCCTCGAGGCCAGCCGCGTCGAGCTCGTGCAGCGCGGCGTCGGCGTCACCATCATCAACCCCGGCTGGGTCGACACGCCGATCATCGAGAAGTACAAGGGCGCCGTGCCGTTCATCGTCAAGGCCGACAAGGCCGCGCGCATCATCGCCGACGGCCTGGAGCGCGGCGCGCGCGAGATCGAGTTCCCGTGGCCGATGTCGCGCCTGATGCGCACGATGCGCCTGGTGCCGAACGCGCTCTACGACCGCATGCTCCGCCCCTACGCGCGGCGCAAGATCGATCCGGAGAAGGTGCGCCGATGACGAAGGACACGCTGGCCGTGCGGGCCTGGGCGCTGCGCAACGTCTTCCTGCTCTACTTCGTGAAGCCGTCCATCGTGGCCGTGAACGAGGAGCGCTGCGAGATCCGCATCCCCCTGAACTGGCGCACGCGCCGCCGCGACATCGGGGCCATGTACCTGGGATGCCTGTGTATGGGCGCCGACGTGGCCAGCGGCCTGATCGCCTTCCACCTCATGCGCACGCGCCGCCTGGGCGTCTCGTTCATCTTCAAGGACCTGCGCGCGGAGTTCCTCAAGCGTGCCGAGGACGACGTCCACTTCGCCTGCGAAGACGGCCCGAACATCGTGGCCCTCGTGGAGCGGGCGATGGCCAGCGGCGAGCGCGAGGAGACGACGGTGAACGTCATCGCCCGCGTGCCGAAGAAGCTGGGCGACGAACCGGTGGCGAGGTTTGCGATGACGTTGTCGGTGAAGAGGAAAAGCGGTTAGCGATTAGCGGTTGGCGATTAGGCCGCCCACCCCGAATCGCTAATCGCTAATCGCTCATCACGGCTTCTTCTCCGCCGTCAACTCGCGATACAACTGCTCCTCATACTTCTCCAGCGTCATGAACCCCTGGTCCCAGTTCGACCAGGCCACGAGCGTCTTCTCCGCCTTGATCTGCTCGAGCGTCTTCCCCTTCTGGATCGCTTCGTTCTCGATCGCCACCGTTCCCTTGAGCATATTGATCCACTCGTTGAGGGCGCGCTTGTCGCTGAGCGCGCCGTGGCCGGCGATCAGCTTCGTGGCGTCGTCGAGCATCGGATAGATCGTGTCGAGGTTCTTGATCAGGCCGCGCACGCTGCCGCCGTTGTCGAGGTCGACGAAGGGGAACTGCGCGAAGAAGAGGTCGTCGCCCATGTGCACCACGTTCGACTTCGTGAAGAAGATCACCGCGTCGCCGTCGGTGTGGCCGTGCGGGAAGTGCACTGCCCGGATGTCCTCGCCATTGACGTGGATCGTGGCCGTGTCGTTGAAGGTGATGATCGGCAGCGCCCCCTTCGGCGCGGGCGGCGTCTCGCGGCCCAGGGTCTTGGAGCCGGCGGCGAGGCGGGTGCGGACGTTGTCGTGGGCGATGATCGGCGCGTCGTGGCGGAAGGTCTCGTTGCCGCCGGTGTGGTCGCCGTGGAAATGCGTATTGATGATGAACTTGATCGGCTTCGTGCTGATCGACTTCAGCGCTTCCTTGATCTTCGGGGCTAGCGGCGCGAACTGGTCGTCGACGATGACGATGCCGTCGTCGCCGACGGAGACGCCGATGTTCCCGCCGGCGCCGGTGAGCATGTAGACGCTGCCCTGGACCTTCTGGACCTTGATCTCGACCTTGCTGAAGTCCTGCTGCTGCGCGAAGAGCGCGGCGGCGGCGAGCATCGCCGCGGCGAATGCGAAGGAACGTTTCATCGTTCGGTTCTCCTGTGTCGATTCTAACCGCGCCGTTGCCGCGTTGGATGCGGCTGTTCCTGCCTGGCAACGTCGTGGCCATCACGCTCGGCCGGCGGATCTGGATCGCGCCGGAGCTGACGGACGCGCAGCGGGAGCTGGTGCTGCGGCACGAGATGGTGCACGTGCGGCAGATGGCGCGCCTCGGCGTGATCGTGTTCCTGGCGCGCTACCTCGGCGAGTATGTCGGCAACCGTTTTCGGGGCATGGGACACGACGGCGCGTATCGGGCCATCTCGTTCGAGCGGGAGGCCTTTGCCGCGGAAAAACCGGGCGCGGGCTCGGGCACGGGCTCGGGCGCGGGATAAAATGGCCCAACGTGATTCAGTTCCACGCCCTCGAAATCCCGCAACTGGAGCGGTTTCTGGAGCGCCAGAAGTCGGGGCTCTCGCTGCAGAGCGACATCGACCTCGACCTCGTCCTGCGCCAGATCCTCCAGAAGGCGAATGAATTCGTCCCTTCCGAGTCCGGTTCCATCCTCCTCGACGATCCGTTCCACAAAGTGGCCTCGCGCCGCGAGAACGAGCTCGTCTTCATCGCCACCTTCGGCGACTCCAGCCGCGACCTCATCGGCCACCGCCTCTCCGCGCAGCACGGCATCGTCGGGCAGGTCTACCAGAACGGCACGCCGTACGTCTCCGCCGACGTGCAGGCCGACGACAACTTCTATCCTGAGATCGACGAGCAGCTCGGGCACAAGACCCAGTCGGTCGTCTGCGTGCCCATCTACATCGGAAAGCACGTCTGCGGCGTGTTGGAGCTGATCAACAAGCGCGACGGCGGCACGTTCACGGAGCGCGACAAGACCCTGCTGGAGATCTTCGCCGGCTACACCTCGTTCATGCTCCAGAACGCGCTCGACGCCAAGCGCGCCCACGAGCTGGCCAAGCGCGACGACCTCACCGGCCTTTACAACGACCGCTGGTTCCACGTCCGCCTGACCGAGCTCCTCGCCGACGCGCGCGTGAGCGGCCGCGGGGCCGTGCTGATCTTCATGGACCTCGACCAGTTCAAGGACATCAACGACTGCCACGGCCACCTCGCCGGCAGCCAGGTCCTGCGCGAGGTCGGCTTCATCCTCAAGCGCCTCGTGCAGAGGCCCGACGCCACGGTGGCGCGCTACGGCGGCGACGAGTTCGTGATGATCCTCCCCGACACGTCCCTCGACGAAGGCGTGGTCGTCAGCGAAAAGGTCCGCCTGGCCATCGAGCACACGGTCTTCCTCGACCGCGACTGGGGTTTCTCCATGCCCGCGCTTCACCTCGGCGGTATCGTCACGGCCTCCCTCGGCATCGCCGAGTATCGCGGCGATCCCACCGCCGTGCAGTCCGTCGAGCAGGAGAAGAACGATCTCCTGCGCCGCGCCGACGCCGCCATGTACCGCGCCAAGTCGGCGGGGAAAAATCGGATCGTCGTCAGCCGCGCCGGCAGCGAGATTTTTGAGCCGAGCCCGGCCATTTCGTGATTCGTTTCTGCTATCCTCCCGCATCCTTCTTCAGGAGGTCCCAAGTAGTGGCCAAAATCACCGCTGAATATATATGGATTGATGGACAGCGTCCCACGGCCAAGCTCCGCTCGAAAACGAAGATCATCGACCCGGTCAAGAAGCTCGACGACATCCCCGAATGGGGCTACGACGGCTCCAGTACGATGCAGGCCAGCGGTCATTTCAGCGACCTTCTGCTGCGTCCGGCCAAGCACATCCCCGATCCGCTCCACCGCGAGGGCGACATCCTCGTCCTCTGCGAAGTGCTCAATCCCGACGGCAGCGTGCACTGGTCGAACACCCGCGCCCATCTGCGCGAGGTCGCCGAGAAGTACAAGGAGCACGATCCCTGGTTCGGCATCGAGCAGGAGTACACGTTCTTCGAAGGCAACCGTCCGCTGGGCTGGCCGGACCACGGCTTTCCCGCGCCGCAGGGAGGCTACTACTGCGGTGTCGGCAGCGACGAGGTCTTCGGACGGGACATCGTCGAGGCCCACGCCGAGGCTTGCATCCGGGCCGGGATCCACATCGTTGGGACCAACGCCGAGGTCATGCCCGGGCAGTGGGAGTTCCAGGTCGGAGCCGTCGGGGCGCCCGACATCGCCGACGAGCTCTGGCTGGCCCGCTGGCTGCTCTACCGCATCGGCGAGGACTTCGGCGTCAGCGCCACGCTCTATCCGAAGCCGGTCAAGGGCGACTGGAACGGCGCCGGCGCGCACACGAACTTCTCCACGAAGTCGATGCGCGAGGAAGGCGGCATCAAGGTCATCGAAGAGGCCATGAAGAAACTCGAAAAGCGCCATGAAGACCACATCAAGGTCTACGGCGCCCACAACGAGGAGCGCCTCACCGGCCTGCACGAGACCGCTCCGATCCACCAGTTCCGCTACGGCATCAGCGACCGCGGCGCCTCCGTGCGCATCCCCATGGCCACCACCAGTGTCGGGCGCGGCTATTTCGAAGACCGCCGTCCGGCCGCGAACATGGACCCGTATCAGGTCTGCGCCATCTTGATTGAAACCGTTTGTGGACCATAATCGTCGTACAATGTCGGGGGACAGGTTGAGACGCCTGTCCTCCTTTCCATCATGACCGAGATGATCCTCAACATCATTTGGCTCGCCCTGGCCGTCGCGGCCATGATCGCCGTCCCGCGGCGGTCGGTGCGGGCCACGATCGCCCTCGGTTGTGTGCTGGCGCTGCTCTTCCCGATCATCTCCGCGTCGGACGACTTCAGCGCCGACCGGGAGACGCTGGAGCGCGCCGCCCTGGCCATCGTCTCCACGCTCTTCCTCGCCTTCGCCGCCCTCACGGCCCTTGGCCGTCTGGAGCGCCGCCGCGAGCGCGTGGCCCTCATCCACGTCGCCACTCCCAGCGATCCCCGCTCCCCGCCGCGCGCCTAGCACAGCTCCGTCCGGATTCCCTTTCCGGCCGCGGAGCGGCGGCATTCTCGCGTGTCGGTATCCCCTGACCGACACCCGGGCTGCGAGGGTGTCGCCACTCGGCGGCCGGTGACGTGACCTTTCCGGGCCTGGAACCGTCTCGCTTCGCGTGCGGTGCCGCTCGCGGTTCTCCTCCTGGGATTCGCGGCTTCACCGGCGCGTCGCCGGTGCGACGCACGCGAGGCTGAGACGGCACGTCACCGCCGCCCAGTCCGCTTGCGTTCCGCGCGCCGGCGGCTCACCATATCTCCACACACAATTTGGAGGAGTCCCGTGAGCCGCTTTCTCGGTGTCAGCGCAGTGGTCGTGCCGGTGGTGCTTTTCGTGGCCGTGCTCGTGGCCATGGTCTCGACCGCGAGCCCCTGGTATTCGTTGAAGGAGATCGGAGCGTGGTACGACCCGCTCTACCTCATTTACGACCTCCTCTTGCTGCTCTTCGCCGTGCTCTTCATCCCCTTTATGGCCATGTCGTACGTCTTCTGCATGAAGGACGAGAAGGCCGTGCGCATCCGGCGCGAGCTCGGACCGCTGTGGCCGCAGCACGAAGAGCGCGTCATGGGCTACGTCAACTCCCAGTTTCGGCCGCGCGACTACGTCACCGGCGTTGCCGGGATGATGATCGTCGTCCTCTTCGGCGGCATCGCCCTGCTCGTCCTCAAGCCGGTCTGGGGGAGCATGGGGATGCCGGCGCCGGGCGTCGATTTTTCCAAAGGGGCCAGCCTGCTGGTTCTCGGGTCGAGCGTCGAAGGGGCGGCCGAGATGCGGTACCACATCGTCTCGCACACGCTGCTGGCCTTCGCCTTCGGCTTCCTCGGCGCCTACGTCTACTCGATCACGCAGCTCGTGCGCGGCTACTTCACCACCGACCTGAACGCCAGCACCTTCGTGGCCTCGACGACGCGCATGATCGTGGCCAGCACCGTGGCCATGGTCGTCGCCTCCGGCCTCTCGGCCATGATCGAGCATCCCACGCTCCACGTGAGCGAAGGGAGCGTGATTCCGGGACATGGAGCGTTGATCACCATCCTCCCTCTGCTGACGTTCTTCTTCGGCTACTTCCCGGACCGGGCCATGCGCGTCATGGAGCGCCTCGTCGGGCGCACGCTGACGACGCTGGTGAAAGAAGAAAGCTGGGGCGAGACGTCGCTGAACAAAATCTCCGGCACGAACATCAACCACGTCTTCCGCCTGGAGCGCGAAGGCTTCGACAATGCCGAGAACCTCGCCTGCGCCGATCCCATCGAGCTGGCCATGCGCACCGGATTTTCATACGTGCAGGTGAAATCGTGGATTGACGAGGCCAGGCTTCTGATCCACCTCGGCGACGACTTCCGCGCCTTCGCCGCCGGGACCGGCATCCGCACCTACGACCAGCTCTGCACGTTCGTGAAGCGATGGGACAACACTGCCGGCTCCTGGAGCCAGCACCTGGCGAAGGCCAGCGGCAAGGAATCGATGGCCACGAAGCTCGACGCCATCGTGCGCATTGCCGACGTCGTCGAGCCGCCGGCGCCGTCGACGCCGGTCATGATGCCGATCCGCCGGGACAGCCAGCCGAACGTCGTTACTTGATCGTCATCTGCGGAACTGATAGCCAGAACCCGGCCGGGTACTGCACGTAGCCGTCGATGTTCGACCGCATGATGGCCACGTTGTTCTGCAGGTAGAGCGAGACGTACGGCAGGTCGTCGGCGACGATCTTCTGCACCTCCTCGTACACCGGCTTGCGCTTGGCGCGGTCGAACGTCGAGCGCCCTTTGAGCAGCAGCTCGTCGAGGTGCGCGTTCGCGTAGTACCCGCGGTTCTGCCCCTCGGGCGGCGTGTTCTTCGAGTAGAAGAGGACGTAGTAGAAGTCCGGGTCCTGAATCCCGTTGCGGCTCAGCGAGTACATCTGGAAGTTGCCCTTGCCGATGTCGGCGAAGAACGTCGACGTCTCGTTCGACTGGATCTTCATGTCGATGCCGGCCTGCTTGAGCATCTCCTGGATGGCTTGCGCGCGCGTGTTGGCCTCGGCGTCCGTGCTCGTGCGGAAGACGAAGGAAAAGCCGTTCGGATAGCCGGCCTGTGCCAGCAGCTTCTTGGCCTTGGCCGGATCGTACGGATACGACGGCAGGCTCTCCGCCCGCGCCCAGTGGCCCTTGGCCAGCATCGTCTCCGTCGGCTCCGCGTAGCCGCGCTGGATGTCGCGGATGATCCGCTCCCGGTCGATGGCGTGGGCGATGGCGTGGCGCACGTCCTTCTTGGCGAAGGCGGGGTCGTGGACGTTGAAGGCGATGTACTGGTAGACGGAGCCGGACGTCTTCACGACCTTGAACTCCGGCTTGTTGAGGAACTCCCCGACGTTCTCGAAGCGGATGGAGTTGACTTCGAAGTTGACCGTGCCGCGCTTGAGCTCGAGCAGGCGCGTGGTGGCGTCGGGGATGATCCGCACCGTCACTTTCTTGATGTGGGGCGGGCCGAGGTGCCAGTCGTCGAAGGCTTCGAGCTCCACGCGGTCGTCGGCGCGGAAGTCGACCACCTTGTACGGCCCGCAGCCGATGGGGCGGGTCTTGTAGACATTCGTGTCCGCGCCGGTGGGGAGGATGCCGAGGGTGAGGTTGTCGAAGATGCCGGCGCTCGGCTCTTTCAAGCGGAAGATGACCGTGTGCTCGTCCGGCACCTCGATGTGATCGACCGACGCGTATCCCGACTTCTTCGACGTCACGAAGTCCGGCGCCATCAGCGAGTCGTACGTCCACTTCACGTCCGCGGCCTTCACCGGCTGGCCGTTGTGGAACTTCGCCTTCGGGTTCAGATGAAAGACGATCGTCTTGTCGTCTGGCGTCTCCCACTTCTCGGCGACGTCGGGCGCGTAATCCATCGTGGGCGTGACGCGCACGAGGCCGCTGTAGACGAGGTCGAACAGGCGGCCGGAGACGTTGTCGTTTCCGACTCGCGAGTCGAGATTCGTCGGCGAGGACATGGCCGCGATGACGAGGTGGTTCTTGTCCGCGGCCCCGCTTTTCCCTTTCTCGCCGCCGCAGGCCGCGAGGAAGACAAGGATCACGAAAGTGAAACGTCGCATGCGAAAAAACTCCCTTTTCGCGATTGTATGATGCAGGTCATGGTCCAACGTTTCCTCCTCGCATGCGCGCTGCTCATCCCGCTCGCCGCGCACGCCCAGCAGAAGGTCATCGTCCTCGGCTTCGACGGCGTCGACGCCCGCTACACCGAGAAGTGGATGAACGAGGGGAAGCTGCCGAACCTGGCCCGCCTGCGCGACAGCGGCACCTTCCGGCCACTGCGCCCGACCGTGCCGGCGCAGACGCCGGTGTCGTGGTCGACGTTCTCCACCGGCATCGATCCGGGGCGCACCGGGATCTTCGACTTCCTGCGCCGCGATCCGAAGACGTACCTGCCGTTCTTCGCCGCCTTCGACGAGACCGAGGAGCCGTTCCTCCTCGGCGCGAAGAATCCGATCGTGGCCGCGGCGGCCGTTTTCGTCGTCGTCGCGCTGATCGCGCTTCTCTTCCGCCGCGTTGCGCGCGCCGTCGTCCTGATCGTCGCCGTCGTCCTCGGCGCGGGCGCGTTCTTCGCCACGGCGAAGTACATCCCGAAGACAAAGCCCGGCGTCATCAACCGCCGCCAAGGCACGCCGTTCTGGGAAGTGGCTGCCGCGGCGGGGAAGAAGGCGCGCGTCGTCCACATCCCGGTGACGTTCCCCGCGCACGATTTCCCCGCCGGCGAGATGCTCTCCGGCCTCGGCGTCCCCGACATGTCCGGCCGCGTCGGCAAGCCGTTCTTTTTCACCTCGGAGCTCGACTTCCAGCGCGCCGGCGGCGGAGCGTCGAACGAGTTCTCCGTCGAGGTCGTGCAGCTCGAGGACAACAAAGGTGTGATCGCGACGAAGATCAAGGGGCCGCCGAACAAGCTCTTCGGCACGCCGCCGTACATCTCCATCCCGATGACGATCACGGTCGCGCCCGACCGCAACTCGATCACGATCGATGAGAGCGGGCAGAAGCTCACGCTGAAGCCGAGGCAGTGGAGCGGCTGGACGGAGCTCGTCTTCCCGTTCAATCCGCTGATCAAGCTGCACGGCATCAGCCGCTTTCATCTGATCTCGTCGCAGCCGGAGGTGAAGCTCTACCTCTCGCCGATCAACTTCGATCCCCGCCGCCTTCCGCCCGGCTTCCGCATCTCCGCGCCGGCGCAGTGGGCGCCGCAGCTGGCCGCGCAGTACGGCCTTTACAAGACGCTCGGCTGGCAGATCGACACCTGGGCGATCTCCGAGGGGTTCGCCACGGAGCAGATGTTCTGGGACGACATGAACTGGACGGTGGCCCAGGACCGGAAGATGTTCGACGCCTTCCTCGACGGCGACGACGACCTGCTCGTGCACCAGTTCGAGTTCCCCGACCGCGTCGGCCACGTATTCTGGCGCTTCATCGATCCGCAGCATCCCGCGTACGACGCGAAGCTCGCCGCGCAGTGGAGCGACGGCCTGCTGCGCGCGTACCAGCTGATGGACGCGATCGTCGGCGACGCCATGCGCGCCGCGGACCGCAAGCACGCTGCGCTGATCGTGCTGTCCGACCACGGCTTCGCATCATTCCGCAAATCGGTGAACTACGACACGTGGCTGGTGGTGAACGGCTACATGACGCTCAAGACCGGCGTGCAGGTGAAGGAGCGCAACGTGGAGATGCTCTTCGACCAGAAGCAGTTCTGGGAGAACGTCGACTGGTCCCGCACCCGCGCCTACGCCATGGGCCTCGGCGAGGTGTACATCAATCTCAAGGGCCGCGAATCGCAAGGCATCGTCAACCCCGGCGCCGAGTACGACGCCCTGAAGCAGGAGCTGAAAGCAAAGCTGGTGAAGATGCAGGACCCGGCCGACGGCAGCTACCCCGTCCGCCGCGTCCTCGCCCGCGAGGAGGTGTACCGCCAGTTCGACCCGAACATGATCCCCGACCTCTTCGTCACCAACAACGACGGCTACCGCGTCTCCTGGCAGACCTCGCTGGGCGGCATCCCCAAGGACCTCATCGAGCCGAACAAACAACCCTGGAGCGGCGACCACTGCTCGGTCGACCCCGAGATCGTGAAGGGAATCTTCTTCTACAACCGGAAGCTGGCCACGGATCGCGCGCCATACATTGGGGATGTCTATCCGACGGTGCTGGGGCTGCTGGGGGTGAAGGCGCCGTATGAGTTGGATGGGGTAGAGTTGAAGTAGATGATGGATTTCGACAAGGTGCTGAAGTTAATCGACGCGATGCATGCAGAAGGCGTCGAATACATCACCTTCGGTGCTTTTGCGCTGGCAGCGCACGGATGTCCGCGTGCAACGACCGACGCGGATTTCTTCGTGAAAGCCGACCGCGCGAACATCGAACGATTGAAACGGGCGCTAAGACGAGTTTGGAATGACCCGCAGATCGACGAGATTTCGGCGGACGATTTGATGGGCGATTATCCATCAGTGATGTATGGGCCGCCCGACGAGGAGTTCAGTATCGACTTCCTGACCCGGCTCGGCGAGATGTACTCGTACGACAATCTGTCCTCCGAGATAGTGCCGTTCGGCGGCCGGATGGTGCGCGTCGTTACGGCACCGAAGTTGTACGAGATGAAGCGGAATACCGTTCGGCTTAAAGACAAGGCCGATTGTGTTGCGCTGAACGAGAAATTTCACTTCGAGGAGTTGTGATTGCCGGTTCGCAAATTTAGAAGTATCGAAGAGGCGAAGGCGCGCCGTCGATGGCTGGAGACGGGCGATCCTTCGATTGCCCGAAAGATGACGTATCTCTGGCAGATGGCGTCGGCGTTCGGGCCGCTCTGCATCCCGCGCGGCGTCCGAAAATATCGATCGATCGAGGAGGCGAACGCCGACCGCGATCGTTGGGAAGCAGAACGCGTTCATCTTTGGCGGCGAACGCGCGAGAAACTTCGTTAGTGGACATGCGGTGAAGCTCTTGGCTCTTAGCTCTTAGGGGGAGTGATGGCTGAGTCATTTCGGGATCTCGTGGTCCGGCAGAAGGCTATGGCGCTGGCGACGGACGTTTATTGCTTGACAGAGCGCTTTCCGCGCTCCGAGTTGTACGGTCTGACGAATCAATTGCGACGCGCGGTTGTCGCGGTGCCAAGTGATATTGCGGAAGGCAAAGGGCGCTTATCGAAACGCGAATTCATCCAGATGCTCGCGCGAGCGCGTGGATCGCTCTTTGAAGTTGTGACACAACTCGAGATCGGAAAGAATCTTCAGTTCGTCGGTGAAAGCGATTTTGCGCGCGTGTCGGAGCAGTGCGCCGCGGTCGGACGCCTGCTCAACGGCCTGATCCGAGCCATCCGCCGCTCCCTAAGAGCCAAGAGCTAAGAGCCAAGAGCCCGTGGACTACAAGAGCTTATTAACCAAAGTCGAGCGCACCCTCGAGACCATAGAGTCCGCGGAGTCCATGCGCCTCACCGTCGAGCAGATCGCGGAGACCATCGCTACGAACTTCCGCGACGAGCTCGGCATCACCGGCGGGCGCATTTACGAGCGCAACGACGACCAGGGCTACTACGAGCTCGTCTCCCGCTTTGGGAAAGTCGGCGACGGCGCCCTCGGCATCGCCGTGCCGAAAGATTACCGGCCCATCGAGCTCGTCATCGAGAACGGCATCGTGGTCATGGACCCGACCGATCCCGGCGTCGACCGCGCGCTCGAGGACCGGCTCGGGGCGCGGCGGTTCGCGGCCGTCGCGGCGGGGGACGACAACGCCCACATCCTCAGCTTCGACGTCTCCGACGCCCTGAGCCGCGAGGACATCCTCTTTTCGCTGAACCTCGTGCGCTACACCATGAACCAGCGCCTGCGCGCCGAGCGCTTCGAGTCCCTCATCGAGGAGGCCCAGCGCATCCAGCAGTCCATCCTGCCGCAGCGCGTGCCGCAGTACGCCGGCTTCGACATCTGGGGCAAGACCGTGCCGGCGGAGATCGTCAGCGGCGACTTCTACGACTTCATCCCCGTCTCCGACAACATCCTCGGCCTTGCGATTGCCGACGGCTCGGGCCACGGCCTCCCCGCGGCGCTCGTCGTGCGCGACATCTACATGGGTCTGCGCATGGCCACCGATCGCGACTTCAAGATCATCCGCACGATGGAGAAGCTGAACCACATCATCCATCGCAGCCGCCTGACCACGAAATTCGTCTCCCTCTTCTACGGCGAGCTCGAGACCGGCGGCATCCTCATCTACTGCAACGCCGGGCACAACTTCCCGTTCGTCCTGAAAGGCTCGCGGTTCGAGCCCCTGCCGAGCGGCGGCCCGGTCCTCGGCCCTACGCCCGACGCCACCTACACGCGCGGCTTCGCCAAGCTCGATCCCGGCGACCTGTTGTGCCTCTACTCCGACGGCATCGTCGAGGCCCACGACGCCCGCGACCGCGAGTTCGGCCTCGACCGGTTGCAGCGCATCGTCCGCGCGAACCGCGAGCGTTCCGCGCGCGAGATCGGCAGCGAAGTCCTCGCGCGCGTGACGAAGTGGGGGAGCGGCGTGCAGGACGACCGCACCGTCGTCATCGTCAAGGCGGTGTCGGCGTTGTGAGCGACGTCCTCTATATCAACGGCCGGTATAGCACTACCGACGAGCGCGTCCTCGGCGTCGAGGACCGCGGCTTCCAGTTCGGCGACGCCGTCTATGAAGTCTTCAAGTTCATCGGCAAGCGGCCCATCTTCCTCGCCGAGCACCACCGGCGGATGGAGCGCGGCCTGCACGAGATCGACATCCCGTCGCCGTGGGACCTGACTCGGTTCGCCGCGGTCGTGCGCGAGCTCCTCGACCGCACCGCCTTCGCCGACGGCATCGTCTACGTGCAGGTCACGCGCGGCGAGGCGGCCCGCGCGCATTTCTATCCCGAGGGAATGACGCCCACCGCCGTCGCCTACTCGCGCAGCTTCGCCTTTCCCGACGCGGCGGCGAAGGAGCGCGGCATCGCCGTCATCACCACGCCCGACCTTCGCTGGAGGCAGTGCCAAGTGAAGTCGGTGAACCTCCTGCCGAACGCCCTCGCGAAGAAGAAGGCCCAGCGCGCCGGCGCGATCGAGGCCGTCTTCGTCGGCGACGGCATCGTGCGCGAGGGCGCCAGCTCGAGCTTCTTCGTCGTGCGCGACGGGCACGTCATCACCCATCCGCTCGACGAGCACATCCTGCCGGGCGTCGTGCGCGATCAGGTCATCGGCCTGGCGCTCGCGGCGAAGATCCGCGTCGACGAGCGGCCGCTCCGCGACGACGAGCTCTTCGACCTCGAGGAAGCTTTCATCACCAGCACGACCATGGGCGTCATGCCGGTGGCGGAGATCGACGGCCGCATCATCGGCAACAGCCGGCGCGGCGAGATCACGACGACGCTGCAGCGGATGCTCGACGCGGTCGAAGCACGCGCCTGACGCCGAGGTTCTCCAGGCCGACGGCCAGAAGATAGACGCCGCCGGCGGCGGAGACGATCAGGGAGAGCTGCAGCAGGCGATCGACGGCCGAGGCCGCGCCCCAGGAGTTGACGATGTAGATCAGCAGCGTTGCCATCGCGCAGACGGCGTCGACGATGCCGACGATGCCGAGGGCCAGGCTGCCACGCCGAGAGTGAATCTCGATCCGCTGCATAACGCCTCCGTGATTTTCACCCGCTGCAATTTCTTGGGACCCGAAGTTTACATCTTAAGGGGATAAGGCTCGAAGTCGCATAATTTTCCCATGACCTTGCTCGAGGCTCTGCAAGAGCGGTTCCCCGACTCCTCGACCACGACGCTGCGCAAGATGCTGCAGAGCGGCCGCGTGCGCGTGAGTGGCGAGGTGGCGAAGAATGCCAAGCGGGCCGTCGGCGCGGACGACACGATCGACGTTGCCCAAAAGTCGGTGCCTGCAGTGTTGCCCGGCGTCGCCGTTCTGCACGAGGACGACGACGTCATCGTCCTTCTCAAGCCCCACGGCCTGCTCACCGTGGCCACGGAGCGCGAGCGCGAGAACACGCTGCAGGCGGCGCTGAACCGCTATCTGCCCGAGCGCGTCCACGTCGTGCACCGCCTCGACCGCGAGACCTCGGGGGTGCTGGTCTTTGCCAAGAACTTCGAGGCCCGCGAGGCCCTCAAGGAACAGTTCGCCGCGCACAGCGTCGACCGCGTCTACGTCGCCGTCATCGAAGGGGCCATGGAGCCGCTGCGGGGCACGATCCGCTCGCATCTGTACGAGGGGCGCGACCTGCGCATGCGCAGCAGCGGCGCGCATCCCGAGGCCAAGCTGGCGGTCACGCACTACCGCACGATCGAGGTCCGCGAGCCGTACTCGATGCTCGAGGTGACGCTGGAGACGGGGCGCAAGAACCAGATCCGCGCGCATCTCTCCGAGGCCGGGCACCCCGTCGCGGGCGACCAGCTCTACGGCGCGGCCACGAACCCGCTGAACCGCCTCGGCCTGCACGCGAAGCTCCTCGGCTTCACGCATCCGTCGACCAGCCGGCGCCTCAGCTTTACCGCCCCCGTCCCGAGTGCCTTCCGCGCTCTGTTTCGCTGAGTCTGGCCCGGTGCTAGCATCTGCGGTCGGCCATCGGAGGGCTTATGAAGAAAGTTGGTGTTCTCCTGCTGATGCTTTGCCTGGCGGCGATGCCGCTGGCGGCGAACAACGCGGTTCTGTACGAAAACTCCACCCGCCTCGCCTCCCTGCTCGCCGATACGCAGGACAAGGCGACGATCAGCGCCGATTCGTGGAAGAGGATCGCGAACGAGGCGCTCACATACGCGGGCCGGCTCTATTTGAATCGGACGCCAAAGACCGACACGGACGTGAAGGAGGCGCGCAAGCACTGCCTCGAGATGCACACAGCGGCGCTGAAGGGGGACGCCGACGGCGCCAAGTCGCACGCCGCGCGGGCGCTGCCGTACGTCTACAAGGTCATCGAGGCGACGGGGCCGAAGAAATGAGGGCGCGCCCCTACACGAACGACACCGCCAGCTTCGATCCCTCCTCCGCGAAGCTCCTCGGCTTTACGCATCCGTCGACCGGCCGCCGCCTCCGCTTCACCGCGCCCGTCTCGAGCGCCTTCAGCGCCTTGTTCCGCTGAGGCTGGCGCGGAGGTCGCATTCGCATCCCGCAAAAAAGCGAAGGAGCTGTTTTATGGTGTCGAAAACGCTGATCTCCCTGTTGATCCTGGCGTGCGTGCTGGTGCTGCCGATCGTGGCCCAAACGCCCGCGCCCGCGGCGAACCAGACGATGGGGACGAACCCCGACGCATCGACGACTACGCGCACGCGCCGGCCCGGGGCGATTAGTAAGGCTGGCTACGCCGAAGCCACGCGCCTGGCCACAGTGCTGGAGGACACGCAGGGGACGGCGACGCTCAGCCTCGGCACGTGGAAGGGGGTGGCGCACGAAGCGAACAGTCTGTCGGTCAAGCTCAACGCCGCCGGAAATCAGCCATGGCATCACAACGCGCATGAAGCGCGTGTGCATGTCCGCGAGCTGGTTGCGGCGGTGGAGAAAGGCGACGTCGACGGCGCGAAAACGCACGCGGGAAGGGCGCTGCCGTACGTCTATAAGGTCATCGAAGCGACGGCGCCGAAGAAGTAGCGATTAGGGATTGGCGATTAGCGGTCTGGCGGTTTTCCTAATCGCCAACCGCTGATCGCTAATCGCTTACACGAACGAGACCGCCAGCTTCGACCCCTCTTCGCGGTAGATCGTGTCGACGAAGCGGATCGTGTTCGTCTTCAGCGACATGAACAGCGACGAGGTGCGGATGCCGCCGCCGAAGAAGCGCACGCCGCGCAGGAGGTCGCCGTCGGTGACGCCGGTGGCGCAGAAGAGGATGTCGTTGCCGGAGGCCAGCTCGGCGGTGTCGTAGATCTTGCTGCCGTCGGTGAAGCCCATCTGCTTGAGGCGCTCCTCCTGCCACTTCTCGAGCGGCTTGAGGCGGCCCTGCATCCGGCCGTTGAGGCAGCGCATGGCCGCGGCGGTGAGCACGCCCTCGGGTGCGCCGCCGATGCCCATGGCCGCGTGGATGCCGGTGCCGCGCACGGCGGCGTTGATGCCGGCGGAGAGGTCGCCGTCGGTGATGAGCTTGATGCGCGCGCCGGCCTCGCGGATCTGGGCGATGAGGTCGTGGTGGCGCTCGCGGTCGAGGACGATGACGGTGAGCTCATCGACGTCGCGCTTGAAGGCCTCGGCGATCTGGTTGAGGTTCTCCTGCACGGAGCTGCCGAGGTGGACGAAGTCGGCCGCGGTGGGGCCGACAACGATCTTGTCCATGTAAATGTCGGGGGCGTTGAGCAGGCCCCCTTTTTCCGACGCGGCCAGGACGGCGATGGAGTTCGAGGCGCCGGTGGCGCAGAGGTTCGTGCCTTCCAGCGGATCGACGGCGATGTCGATCTCGGGATAGATCTCCCCCTCGGTCCAGCCGCGGCCGAGGGGCTCGCCGACGTAGAGCATGGGAGCCTTGTCGCGCTCCCCCTCGCCGATGACGACGGTGCCGCGCATTTTTAGGCGGTTCAGCTCCTCGCGCATCGCCTCCACGGCGACCTGGTCGGAGTACTTCCGCTTGCCGTAACCCATCGTGCGCGCGGCGGCGATGGCCGCCTTTTCGCTCACGCGCAGAAATCCGATTTCGAGACTCGATTCCATGGCGCGCGGAACTGTACACCACTCCGTGCGGGGACGGATGGGCTGATCTCGGGGTGATGAATGCGGCCGCCCATCTCGGCCGTGTAGACGCCGAAAGCGAGCGCCGCGGCGATGAGGATGGCGGCGGGCAGCTTCGCGCGCGGCCAGCGGAGTGCCGTGGCCGCAACAACGGCGCCGATGGCCGCCGTGATGGCGAAGGCCTCGGCGGCGTTTTCGTGCGGGCCGATGGCCTCCTGGTTGACGCCGTCGACGCGGCCGATGGCGTCGGCAGCGGCGCGTCCGCTGAAGAACGTCGCCGCGGCGAGAGCGCCGCTGACCATGGCCGCGGCGAGGGCCGCCGTCACGAAATCTTTCTTTCGCAACAACGCCCCCGCCGCGAAGGAGATCGCCGCGGCGATCTCCCCGAACAGCGGTGCGTGGTTCAGGATGAGATGAAGGTGCGGAGCGTTCATTCGACGATGACCGTCATCTTCATGTTGCCGTGTCCCGATCCGCAGTAGTGGTCGCAGATCGCGGCGTATGTGCCGGGTTTCGGCGTGATGGTGACGCTGTCGGGATGGCCGACGTCGGCGTCGAGATCGATGCCCAGATCCTTGACCAGGAGGCCGTGGGCGCGGTCGGTGCCGACGAGGCGGATCGTGACCGGCTCGCCGGCGCGGAGGTGGACCTCCTTCGGAGTGAACTCGAAACGCTTCGCGGAGATCTCCACGACGGAGGGCGGCGCGGCCGGCGCCTGCAGGAGGGCAAAGAGAATGATGAGAAGAATATTCAAAGGACTTCTCCTTTCACGAATTGCTGGATGCCGTTGCTGCCGGCGATTTCGCGCAGCGAGAGCCGGGCCGTCAGGCCGCTCTCGTCCGCGCGGGTCAGCTCCATGTCCTCGATCGACAGCGGCGCGCTGCGCACCTGCCGGATGCCGAGGTTGCGGAAGGGCTGGGTGGCATCGAAGGGGATCGGTTTCCTCTCTCCCGCGGTCGTGGCCGGATCGGGAAAGGCGAAGATCAGCGATCGCGCGGCGTGGTGCTGGATCTTGCCGGCGGTGTGATGATCGGGGCGATGGATGTGCCCATAGAGCACGGTGACGTTGTCGTACGGCGCCAGGACGTTCATGACCGCGCTGCCGTCGGCGGTGAACCACTCCCAGTCCGGCCGCAGATCGAAGAGCGGGCGATGCGTGAAGACGACGATCGGCGCGGTCTTGGGGTAGCGCGCGAGGTCGTTCTTCAGCCAGTCCGTCTGCGCGGCTCCGACGATCGGCTTGCCGAGGGAGACGTTGTCGAGGGCGATGAAGTGAACGCCGCGATGGTCGAACGAGTAATGCGTCTCGCCGAAGTTCTCGCGGAAGAGCACGCCGCCGTCGAGCGCGGCGTCATGCTCGCCGGGGACGTGGAAGCGCTTTTTCACGCGCAGGCGGCCGGCGATGTCGCGGAAGCTCTTCATTCTCCTGGCGTGCTCCGCGGGGTCGTCGCTGTCGTGCGTGAGATCGCCGGTGAAGAGGATGAGGTCGGGATCGCGGTCGAGCCCGTTGATCAGCTCGACGGCGCGCTCGAACGCCTTCGTGCCGAGGGGATCGGGCGGCCCTTTGAATCCGACGTGCGTGTCGGAGAGCTGTACGATGCTGAACGGCGACGGCGCCTCGCCGTTGCGCCCGCGCAGAAAGCTCCCCGCCTCGGCGGTCGTGCTGAACCGGAGCAGCGCCGCGCCGCCGAGCGCTGCGCCGCTGAACTTGAGAAAATCTCTTCGTTTCATGCTTGAAGAACCGAGAGCGGGCTTTTTTCATCCCGAACGGAGTTGTTACGAATGAGCATGAGCTTCGAAGACCTGGCCATGCCGCTCTTCCCGTCGCTTTACGGCTACGCGCGGTGGCTGACGGGAGAGGCTCACGAAGCCGAGGACCTGGTGCAGGAGACGTATCTGAAGGCGCTGCGCGGCTTCGGGTCGTTCCGCGAAGGGACGAACTTCCGGGCCTGGATGTTCCGGATTTTGCGCAACACGTTTCTGACGTCGCGCAGCGGGCTGCGGTCGATGGCGTCGCTCGACGAGGAGCTCGTCGAGGAGATCGCCGACATCGGGACGCCGGAGACGCACTTCGTCAACCGCGCGAACGGCGAGGCGCTGCGGCGCGCCATCGAAGGACTGCCGCTGCCGTTCCGCGAGGTGCTGCTGCTGTCGGACGTGGAGAGCATGAGCTACAAGGAAATCAGCGAGGCGCTGTCGATCCCGGTCGGCACGGTCACGTCGCGCCTGATGCGCGCGCGGCGGCGCGTGCGCACGGCGCTCGAAGGAGTGCGATGAGTCATCTGAATGGTGAAGAGATCCAGCGGTACGCGGACGGCGAGCTCGACGACGCCGCGGCGATCGAGCAGCACCTGCGCGACTGCGCCGCGTGCGCGAACGCGGTCGTTGCGGAGATGCAGCTCAAGCGCGCCGTGCGCGACGCGGCGCGTTTCATGCCCTCGGACGTGCTGCGCGCGCGCGTCCGCCGGCGCGTCGTCGGCGGCGAACGGCCGTGGGCCTGGATGGCCGCCGCGGCAGCCGCGGCGCTGATCGTCGGCGGTCTTGTTGCCGCCGCGGCGGTCGGCACGCTCACCTCGGCGCGCGAGCTAGCCGACCTTCACGCCACGATTCTCGCCAGCGCCAATCCGGTTGATGTCCTCTCCACCGGCCGCCACACGGTCAAGCCGTGGTTCGAGGGACGGCTGCCGTTCTCGTTCAACGTTCCCGAGCTCGCCGGGACGCCGTTCCGCATCATCGGCGGCCGCGTGGTCTGGGCGCACGGGCAGCCGGTGGGCTACGTGATGATCGGCAAGGGGGGGCACAAGCTGTCGCTCTTCGTCGCCCGCGTGCCGCTGCCGGCGGGCGGCATGCGCGGATTCGAGAACGTCACGTGGCGGAAGGATGGCCTGTCGTACGTGCTCGTGGGTGACGTGCCGCGCAGCGATCTGGAGCAGCTGCGGGCGCGGTTTTAACCGTGAATCACGGCGCGCACCTCGGGGTGGTGAATGCGCCCGCCGAGGAGCGCGACGCGGACGGCGACGCTGACGCTCCAGAGCGTGAGGACGATCAGCACGATCTCCAGCCAGCGCCGCCGCCGCCACAAGGCGATGATGGCCACGGCGCCGGTGATCGATCCGGAGATGAGGACAAAGGTTGCGGCCTGATCGTGCAATCCGATGGCCTGCGTGTCGACGCCGGCGATCTGCAGATTCGCGTTCTTCAGGATCTCCGCGGCGCCGTTTCCGGTCCAATCCGCCGCGTAGCCGCAGAGCGCGGCGATGATGGCGATGACGAGGCCCGACGTCACCAGCGTCCGGTTTCTGCGCAGCGTCCCGATCAACAGGAAGAAGAACGCGAAGACCTCCGCGTACAGCGGCGAGTGGTTGATCGCCAGATGCAGATGATCGGCTTGGATCATTTCTTCGCTGCCGCCTCCGTCGCTTCCTTCTCAGCCTTCGCGCTCATCGGCGGGTTGTACGCGGCGATGCCGGTCACGGCCTCGCCGATGATGAGGTTGTGGATGTCGTGCGTCCCCTCGTACGTCTTCACCGACTCGAGGTTCATCATGTGGCGGATGACCGGGTACTCGTCGGAGACGCCGTTCGCGCCGAGGATGTCGCGGGCCATGCGCGCCGACTCGAGGGCGATGTTCACGTTGTTCATCTTTCCCATCGACACGTGGTGCGGCTTCAGCTTGCCCTGATCCTTCAAGCGTCCCATCTGCAGGGCAAGGAGCTGACCCTTCGTGATCTCCGTGATCATCCAGGCCAGCTTGTTCTGCACGAGCTGGTGCGAGGCGATCGGCTGTCCGCCGAACTGGATGCGCGACTTCGAGTACTGCACGGCCGTGTTGTAGACGGCCGTGGCCGCGCCGAGCGCGCCCCAGGCGATGCCGTAGCGCGCCTGCGTCAGGCACGAGAGCGGGTACTTGAGGCCGTTCGTCTCCGGGAGGACGTTCTCGGCGGGGATGCGACAGTCCTCGAAGAAGAGCTGCGAGGTGACGGAGGCCCGCAGCGAGAATTTGCCCATGTGGTAGGCGGTGGAAAAGCCGGGCGTTCCCTTCTCGACGAGGAAGCCGCGCACGGTGCCGTCGACCTTGGCCCAGACCACGGCGATGTCGGCGACGGAGCCGTTGGTGATCCAGGCCTTCGCGCCGTTGAGGACCCAGGAGTCGCCGTCGCGGCGCGCGTACGTGCGCATGCCGCCGGGGTTCGAGCCGAAGTCTGGCTCGGTGAGGCCGAAGCAGCCGATCTTCTCGCCCGCGGCGAGCTTCGGGATCCAATAGTCCTTCTGGGCCTGCGAGCCGTAGCTGTAGATCGGATACATGACCAGCCCCGACTGCACGGAGGCGAACGAGCGGAGGCCGGAGTCGCCGCGCTCGAGCTCCTGCATGATCAGGCCGTAGGCGACGTTGTTGAGGCCGGGGAGGCCGTAGTCGCTGATGGTGGCGCCGAAGAGACCCATCTCGGCCATCTGCGGAATGAGCTCGGCGGGGAACTTCTCCTCGCGGTTGCAGTGCTCGATGATGGGAAGGACTTCGTCGTCGACGAAGTCGCGCACGGTCTGCCGGACCATGAGCTCTTCTTCGCTCAAGAGGGAATCGATATCCATGTAGTCGACGCCGGGGAAGGTGGCCATTTGGTTGTGCTCCTTCGGATTAGGTGACGGGGAACAGGCGACAGGGAACAGGTGGATTACCGATCACCTGTCACCTGTCACCTGTTCCCTGTCACCTGTTCTCTGATGATATGCGAGATACAGCACGTGCGGATGCGGGTAGCCGAAATCGATCCGCCGCGGCGGCTGCGGGTCGAAGCCGTGGCGGCGGAGGCGCTCGGCGAAGTCGCGCGGGGCCTCGTAGCTGAAGGACTTGCCGAGGGTGAGGCCGAGGGCGGTGGCGAGGCGCTCCTGCAAACGATTCCAGCCGTTTTTGATCCGCGCGGTGGGGTCTTGCTCCTTGACGATGAGCAAGCCGCCGGGACGCAAACGCGCGGCGATGCGGGCGAGCAGCGCGTCCCACTCGGCCGTCGGGATTTTGTAGAGGACGTCGATGATGGCCACGGTGTCGAAGGCGCCGCGGATGCAGTCGTCGTAGCCTCCGACGACGTCGATTCCTTCGATCGCGCGCAATTTCCGGACATCCGGATCCACCGCCACCACCCGCCCCGCCCCCGCCGCCCGCGCCAGCGTGGCGAAGACGCCGTGGCCCGCGCCGATCTCGAGAAGCGACGCACCGCGGGGCACGTGGCGCACGACCCTCAGGAACGGGCAGGTGACGAAGCGCACGAGCGCGTGCAGACGGTCGCGCGCGCCGCGGGAGGCGTACGTGCGGTGAAGTACGATTAAGGCCCGGATGAATCCCACCCGTTCCATTCTAGATTTGCTGCGTCGTTCCTGGCGCGAGATCGCCGGCGCGCTCCTCGCGCTCGTCGTCCAGATCGCCACCATGCCGCGCACGCCGTGGGAGAACGACGAGTTCCTCTTCGCCGAGGGGGTGAAGAAATTCGAGCCGACGATCTGGGCCTACCACCCGCACCCGCCCGGCTTCCCGCTCTTCATTCTCCTCGGCAAGGCCATGAACGAGCTCGTGCACGACCCGTGGCTTTCGCTCGTCATCCTCAACATCATCGCCACGCCCATCGGCTTCGTGGCCATGGCCCGTGCCTCCCGGCGCTGGATCGGCGACGAAGACCTCGCCGTCTGCGGCGCGCTCCTCTACTACTTCTCGGCGTCGTACCTGATCCACGGCTCGCTGGCCTTCTCCGATCCGATCGCCATCGCCTTCGTCGCCCTGGCCTTCTACGCGATCGCCGTGGAAGGGGAGCAGGAGCACGACCGCGCCGCCATCGGCATCGGGCTGTGGTCGTCGGCAGCCATCGGCTGTCGGCCGCAGCTCCTCGTCGCACTCGCGCCGGTGCTCGTCATCGCCCTCGTGCGCATGCGCACGTGGCGCAAGCGGGTGGCGATGCTGATCGCCTTCACCGTCGTCTCGCTGATGTGGTTCCTGCCGCTGCTCGACGCCGCTGGCGGTCCCCGCGAGCTGTTGATCTACGAGAAGCAGCAGGCGCGCTACTTCGCCGCCCACGACGCGGCCATGTCGCGCGGCGCGAAGTCGACCGTCGACATCGCCACGCGCTTCGTCCTTCATCCGTGGGGCTCGAAGTACCTGACGCTGCCGCTGCTGCTGCTCTTCATCCTCGGCGTCGTCCCGGCCTGGCGGCACCGGCGCGCGCTCGTGCCGCTCTTCGTCTTCACCGCGGCGTGGCTGATCTTCGAGCTCGGCTGGATGGATCCGACCGACGCGGCGCGCTACGGCCTCCCGTCGATGATCTTCACCGCCCTCGTGGCCGCGCTGGGGCTCGGCACGATCCGGGCGAGCACGCGCAGCCGCCTCGCGCCGTGGATCGGCACGGCGATCTTCCTGGTCGGCTCGTACGCGTACGTGAAGCCGGTCGTCACCGAGAGGGCCACGAAGCCGTCGCCGCCCGCGGCCGCGGCGGCCTACGCGCTCGCGCACGATCCGCCGAACACGGTCATCCTCTGGGACGCCTCGCTGCGCCCCGCTGCCGAGTACCTCATGCCGCGCTTCAATTCGAGGGCGCTGGAGCTGGGACTGCGCGACTTCTACGCGCGTCCGGACGTGCCGCTGATGCTGTACGACGACGGCGGCTCGCAGATGCCCGACGCGCGCACGTTCTCGTGGCGCCAGAGCGATGCCTACGGGAAGCTGACGCGGAACCACTACCGCGTCGTGACGCTCGATCCGGTCACGCCCAACGAGCGCTACCTGCCGCTCGCCGGCGTCTACGCGCTGGAGCGGACGCCGGAGGGGGAGGAGTGGCGCTGGCTGGCCCGCGACGCCGCCATCCGCCTGCCGCAGCGCGGCGCGAGCGCGGCCGAGCTGCGCTTCCGCCTCTCGCACGATGCGCCGTACGAGGCGAACGACGTACACGTCTTCGTGAACGGCCGCGAGGCCGGCGCGGTGGCGGTGCACAAGGGCCAGACCGCGCCGCTGATCGTGCCGCTTCCGCGCGAGGGGCCGATCGATCTGCGCATCGTCTCGGCGCAGAGCTTCCGGCCGGACGACATCCTCCACAACCAGGACCCGCGCTCGCTGGCCACGCAGCTCGTCTATTTCGTGCAAAGATAGGCGGATGCGCCGCCCCTCGGTCAGCTTCGTCATTCCGATGTACAACGAGGAGCTGAACATCGACCACGCCATCAACGCCGCGGTCGAGGCGCTCGCGAAGTACGCGGACGACTACGAGATCGTCATCGTCGACGACGCTTCGACCGACGCCTCGCCGCGCATCGTGGCCGGGCGCGTCGCGGAGAACCCCCGCATCCGCATGATCCGCCACGACCGCAACCGCAAGCTCGGCGCGGCGCTGCGCAGCGGCTTCGCCGCGGCCACGAAGGACGTGGTCCTCTACATGGACGCCGATCTCCCCTTCGACCCCGACGTCCTCGGCCGCGCTCTCCGGGCCATGCACGTCACCGGCGCCGACGTCATCGCCGGCTATCGCCACGACCGGACCATGGAGGGCTTCCGCCGCACGCTGTACTCGTACTGCTACAACGCCCTCATCGGCATCCTCTTCGGCTGGCCTCATCGCGACATCAACTTCTCGTTCAAGCTGATGAAGCGCGAAGTCCTGGAGGCCATCGAGCTCAAGTCCGAGGGGTCGCTCATCGACGCGGAGTTCATCGTGAAGGCCAAGAACCACGGCTTCGCCATCCAGCAGATCGGCCTCGATTACTTCCCGCGCATCCGCGGCACGTCGCATCTGTCGTCACCGGCGGTGATCGTGAAAATCTTCCGCGAGCTGATCAAGCTTTATCCGGAGATGCGCGTGCGCAAGCCGCGCCCGGCGCCGGTAGGGACGCACAGCGTGCGCCCCCAGGAGCAGTGAAGCTGATCGTGACGGCCGACGACGTCGGCCTCGATCGCGGCATGACCGAGGGGGCCATCCGCGCGCATCTCTCCGGCATCGTCACGGCGTGCAGCGTCGTGGCGAACGGCGCCGACTTCGACGACGCCGTGGCGCGCCTGCGCGACGTGCCGTCGCTGGAGGTCGGCGTGCACCTGGCGCTGGTCGAGGAGCGCGCGCTGACGACGGGCGCGTTGATGCCGAAGAACTACATCCGCTACGTCCTCGGCCGGAAGCCCAACCCCGAGCCGGAGCTGCGCGCGCAGATCGAGAAAGTGCTGGCGACGGGACTCCGCGTCACGCATCTCAACGGGCACCAGCACCTGCACCTGCTCCCGCGCGTCTTCGCCGTCGTCGAGCGCCTCGCGGCGGAATACGGCATCGGCTACATCCGCCGCGTCGGCGACCGCGGCGGCAGGGGAGGCCTCGGCCGGCGGGCGTCGATCGCCGTCCTCAACCTCCTCGGCCGCGGCAACACCATCGGCGTGATGGAGGCGGGACATCTGACGGCGCCGCGCATCATCGCGCTGCTCGACCACATCCGCGGCGGCACCGAGCTCGTCACCCATCCCGGCGTCGGCGTCACGCGCTACGCGCACTGGCGCTACGCCTGGGACGAGGAGACGCGCGCCCTCTGCGATCCGCGCGTGCGCGAGGCCGTCGCCGCGCGCGGCATCGAGCTGGTCGCGCCGTCGCACGTATAATCCGCCGCCGCAATGGCGAAGAAGAAAATCGCCGTCGTCCCTGGCGACGGCATCGGCCCCGAGGTCATCGACGCGGGGATGCGCATCCTCGAGAAGCTGAACGACGAGCGCGGCCTCGGCCTCGACTTCGTCCGCTTCAACTGGAGCGCCGACGAGTACCTCCGCAGCGGCGTCTCCATGCCTCCTGGCGCGATGGACGATCTCCGCGACCACTACGACGCGATTTACCTCGGCGCGTTCGGCGACCCGCGCATCCCCGACATGAAGCACGCCGCCGACATCCTCCTCGGCATGCGCTTCCAGCTCGACCTCTACGTCAACTACCGCCCCGTGAAGCTCCTCAGCGACCGCCTCTCGCCGCTCAAAGGGAAGGGCATGCGCGAGATCGACTTCGTCATCTTCCGCGAGAACACCGAGGGCGCATACGTCGGCATGGGCGGCAACTTCAAGAAGGGGACGCCGGACGAGATCGCCGTGCAGGAGGACCTCTCCACGCGCCGCGGCGTGGAGCGGATCATCCGCTACGCGTTCAACTACGCGCGACGCACGGGGCGCAAGTCGGTGTGCATGGCCGACAAGAACAACGTCATGCGCTTCGGCGGCGACCTCTGGCTGCGGACGTTCGAGGAGGTCGCGCGCGACCACCCCGAGGTCGAGCACTTCCACATGTTCGTCGACGCCCTGACGATGCAGATGGTGCGCGCGCCGGAGATGTTCGAGGTGATCGTGACGAACAACATGTTCGGCGACATCGTCACCGACCTCGGCGCCGCGCTCCAGGGCGGCCTCGGCATGGCCGCCAGCGGCAACATCCACCCCGGCCGCGTCTCGATGTTCGAGCCCATCCACGGCAGCGCCCCGAAGTACGCCGGCCAGGACGTGGCCAATCCCATCGGCGCGATCCTCACCGCCGCGATGATGCTCGAGCACCTCGGCTACCCCGACGAGTGCGCGATGATCGAGCGGGCGGTGGTCGAAGCGATCGAGGCGGGGGAGATGACGAAGGAGATCGGCGGCAGCCTCGGGACGAAGGCGGCGGGAGAAGCCGTGCTCAGGCGTGTACAATCTCAGCACTAAGAAATGGAAATTGGCGCGGAGTGGCTCGTCGACGCCTCGGGCTGTTCGTCGGATGCGCTGACGGATCCCGCGATCCTCCGTGCGCTCTTCGACGCCGTCATCCACGACCTCGACCTCCATCCCGTCGCCGAGCCCCAGTTCCACCGCTTCCCTCCGCCCGGCGGCGTCACCGGCTTCGTCATCCTCAGCGAGTCCCACCTCGCCTGCCATACCTACCCCGAGCACGGCGTCATCACCATCAACCTCTACTGCTGCCGCCCGCGCCCGCAGTGGCCGTGGCGCGCGCGCCTGGCCGAGCTCCTCGGCGCCAGCCACGTTGAAATTCAGGAAGTCACGAGAGCAGGAGCTCCGGCATGGCTGTAGCGAACTGCCCCTCCTGTGGCGGCCCGATCAACTTCGCCATCGGCACCTCCGCCGTCGTCATCTGCGACTACTGCCACAGCGTCGTAGCCCGCACCGACCGCGGCCTCGAGGACCTCGGCAAAGTCGCCGCCCTCATCGACACCGGCACCGTCCTCCGCCGCGATCTCCCCGGCAACTACCGCGGCGTCGGCTTCCGCCTCGTCGGGCGCACGCAGATGCGCCACGAGGCCGGCGGCATGTGGGAGGAGTGGTACGCCGCCTTCGACGACGGCCGCTGGGGATGGCTGGCCGAGGCCGCGGGGAAGTACTACATCACCTTCAAAGCCGCGCCCGGCGGACTGCCGACCTTCGAGCAGATCGAAGTCGGCGGCCGCCTCGGCGACCTCGTCGTGCAGGAGATCGGCACCGCCGCGCTCATCTCCGGCGAGGGCGAGATCCCCTGGCGCGTCGAGCCCGGCGACACCTACGACTACGCCGACCTCTCCGGCCCGGGCGGCCACTTCGCCACCATCGACTACAGCGAAGACACGCCGCTGCTCTTCCGCGGGCAGGAGACGACGCTTAAGGACCTCGGCATCGCCATCAACCTCGAGCCGCGGCGCGAGGGACGCGTCAAGGTCGAGAAGCTGTCGTGCTCGAACTGCGGCGGGGCGCTGAACCTCGTCGCCCCCGACCAGGCCGAGCGCATCGTCTGCCCGAACTGCGGCGGCGTCCACGACGTCACCGCCGAGGGCAACCTCAAATACCTCGACGTGCTGAAGGCGCAGGGGCCGAAGCCGCTCATCCCCCTCGGCGGCAAAGGCAACGTCGGCGGCACCGAGTACGTCCTCGCCGGCTTCATGCAGCGCAGCGTCACCTTCGACATCAAGTACTACTGGACCGAGTACCTGCTCTACAACGCCGGCCAGGGCTTCCGCTGGCTCGTCGACAGCGACGATCACTGGAGCTTCGTCGATCCGGTCGCGGCGGGCGACATCAAGGAGAATCCGAAGTCGCTCGAGTATCAGGGCAAGACGTACCGCATTTACCAGGACGCCAAGGCGACGGTCGAGTACGTCGTCGGCGAGTTTTACTGGAAAGTGCAGGTCGGCGAGACCGTGCGCGCCATCGATTACATCGCCCCGCCCGAGGGGCTGACCAAGGAAGTCACCGGCGCGAAGAAGGCGAAGGAGGTCAACTACTCCCATTCGCGCTACATGCCGGTGCCCGAGGTCGAGGAATCCTTCGCCGTCAAGGACCTGCCGCGGCCGTCGAAGGTCGGCATGATCCAGCCGTACAGCGGCGGGAAAGTCTCCGACATCTGGGCCATGCTCGTCGTGGCCGTCTTCGTCGTCGGGATCCTCCTGGCGGTGACGCGGCCGCGCAAAGAGGTCTTCTCGCAGCTCTACGACTTCGCGGCGATGCCGGCCCCGACCGAGCCCGGCCCGAAAAACACGCGCGTCGTGTTCACGCCGCCCTTCCAGCTCTCCGGAAAGAATCTGGAGATCGAAGGCTACTCGCAGGTGACGAACTCGTGGGTCTACATCGGCGGCGACGTCGGCAACGAGCAGACCGGGTTGCTCGAAGGCTTCGAGCTGCCGATCGAGTATTACGAGGGCTACGACGACGGCAAGTGGACCGAGGGGAGCCGGCGAAAGGTGACGTACATCTCCGCGCTGCCGAAGGGGACGTACTCGATGCGCCTGGAGGCGCAGTGGGACGAGAAGAGCACGCCGCCGCCGGTGATGGTCACGGTGAAGGAAGGCGTCTTCCGCTGGCCGCATTTCTGGCTGGCGCTCATCGCCGTGACGATCCCGGCGTTCTTCTCCGGCTTCCGCAAGACGCGATTCGAGAGCGCGCGCTGGGCCGACGCCGGCTACTCGGCGGCCGGCGTGAAGCGCGACGACGACGAGGAGTGACGCGATGCGAATGTTCTACGGAATCCTGGGCTCGATCATCATCCTCGGATACGGGTTCGTCGGCTGGCGCGGGCTGGAGCTCGGCCGGTCCCATCGGCAATACGTCCCGCAAGGGCTGCGGTCGGCCTCGCACGGCGGCTATCGCTCGTTCTGGTACAGCGGATTTCACGGAGGGAAATGATGTTGACTTCGGCGGCACTGCACACGTTCCTGGTCACCGTCGCGTACACCGTCTTCGGCCTGATTGTCTTCGGCGTCGCGTTCTGGCTCATCACCAAGCTCGTCCCGTTCTCGATGCGTAAGGAGATCGAGGATGACCAGAACACGGCGCTGGGCATCGTGATCGGGGCGGTGATCCTGGGACTGGCGATCATCATCGCCTCCACGATCCACGGTTAAATGAACCGAACCCCGATCCTTTTTCTCAACGTCCTGATCATCGCCGCCTGCGGGTTGGTGTACGAGCTGCTGGCCGGCACCGTGGCGAGCTACGTCATCGGCGACTCGGTGACGCAGTTCTCGCTCATCATCGGGTTGTACCTCTCCGCGCTCGGCGTCGGCGCCTGGCTGTCGCGCTATCTCGACCGCGACCTGGCCGCGCGCTTCGTCGAGGTCGAGCTGGCCGTGGCCCTGATCGGCGGGCTCTCCGCGCCGCTGCTCTTCTTCGGCTTCGCGCGCCTGCAGTGGTTCCAGCTGTTTCTCTTCCTCGTCGTCTTCGTGATCGGCGTGCTGGTCGGGCTGGAGCTGCCGATCCTGATGCGCATCCTCAAAGAGCACCTCGATTTCAAGGAGCTCGTCTCCCGCGTCCTCAGCTTCGACTACCTCGGCTCGCTCTTCGCGGCGGTGCTCTTTCCGCTCTTCCTCGTGCCGCGCATCGGCCTGGTGCGGACGTCGATCCTCTTCGGCTTCCTCAACGGCTGCGTCGGCCTGTACGGCACGTATCTCCTCGCGCCGCTCATCCCGCGCCGCCGCGGCGCGCTGCGCGTGCGCGCCGTGATCGTGATGGCGGTCCTCGTCGTGGCCTTCGTGCAGGCCAGGACGCTCACGTCGCTCGCCGAGGAGGAGCTGTTCGCCGACGAGATCGTCTACGCCACCAGCTCGCCCTACCAGCGCATCGTCGTCACCCGCGGCCCGTCGGGCTTTCACCTCTTCCTCAACGGCAACCTGCAGTTTTCCTCCGCCGACGAGTACCGCTACCACGAGGCCCTCGTTCATCCGGCTATGTCGATCGCGAATGCGCCGAGGCGCGTGCTGATCTGCGGCGGCGGCGACGGCCTGGCCCTGCGCGAGGTGCTGCGCTACCCGAGCGTGCAGGAGGTGACGCTGGTCGACCTCGACGGGAAGATGACGAATCTCTCCCGCGCCTTTCCCGCGCTCGCGGACCTCAACCACCACTCGTTCTCCGATCCGCGCGTGCACGTGGTCAACGAGGACGCGATGATCTGGCTCGGCGAGAACCGCTCGCTCTTCGACGCCGCGATCATCGATTTCCCCGACCCGAACAATTTCGCCCTCGGCAAGCTGTTCACGACGCATTTCTACCGCCTGCTGCGCCAGCATCTCGCCCCCGACGCGGCCGTGGCCGTGCAGTGCACGTCGCCGCTCTTCGCCCGCCGCTCGTACTGGTGCGTGATCCGGACGATGGAGGCCGCCGGCCTCTTCGTGCGCCCGTACCAGACGACGGTGCCGTCGTTCGGGATCTGGGGCTTTGCCCTGGCGCGGCGGACGCCGTTCCCCGCGCCGTCGCGCCTGCCGATGCCGCTGCGCTCGCTCGACGCGCAGTCGATGGCGTCGATGTTCGTCATGCCGCCCGACACGGGGCCGGTGCCGGTGGAGATCAACCGCCTCGACAACCAGACGCTGGTTCGGTACTACGAAGAAGAATGGAAAAAGTGGAGCTGACGCGGCGCGAGCTGCTGCTCGCGTTCCTCGGCGTCGCCTGCTCTCCGCGATCCCGCCACCCCCTCCCGCCCGGCGAGATCGTCGGCGCCTCTGACGCCGTCGGCCATCGCCTCCGCGCACCGCACAACGTCGTGCCGAGCGAGTGGACGGCGCACGACGTCGTCATCGTCGGCGCCGGCGTGGCCGGCCTCGGCGCGGCCTGGCGCTTCAAGCACGCCGACTTCGAGGACGTCGTCGTCCTCGAGCTCGAAGAGGTTGCCGGCGGCACCGCGCGCTCCGGCAAGAACTATCCGTGGGGCGCGCACTATGTCCCCGTCCCGCTGCGCGAGGACCGCGCGCTGACGCGCGTGCTGTCGGAGATGGGCGTCCTCGAGAGCACCGATCCGCCCACCGCTGGCGAGCAGTTCATCGTCCGCGACCCCGAGGAGCGGATCTTCTATCGCGGGCGCTGGTACGAGGGGCTGTACCTCAACGCCGGCGCGAGCGCCGACGACTTGCGCCAGCTGCGCGAGTTCGAGGCGGAGATCGCGAAGTGGGTGGCGTTTCGCGACGGCCGCGGGCGCCGCGCCTTCGCCATCCCGTCCGCGCTCGCTTCCGACGACGCCGAGGTGCTGGCGCTCGACCGGATGTCGATGGCGGAGTGGATGGATGCGCGTCGCTGGACGTCGCCGCGTCTCCGCTGGCTCGTCGACTACGCCTGCCGCGACGATTACGGCGCGCGCCTTGCCGACACGAGCGCCTGGGCGGGCGTCTTCTACTTCGCCTCGCGCGTGGCCGCGCCGGGGAAGGAGAGCGAGCCGCTGATCACCTGGCCCGAGGGGAACGGCCGCCTGGTCGCGCACCTCGGCAAGTCGGCGCGCGTCGACACCGGCTGGCTCGTCGTCAGCGTCGCGCCGGTCGAAAACGGCGTCGACGTCGTCGCCGTCTCGCGCGACGGCCGCCACGCCCGCGGCATCCACGCGAAGCACGTCGTCTTCGCCGCGCCGCAGTTCATCGCCGCGCGCGTGATCCGCGACTATCCGCGCGATGTCCACGAATTCGTGTACGGCTCCTGGCTCGTGGCGAATCTTGCGCTGAAGGACCGCCCCAAGTCCGCCGGCTTCCCGCTCTGCTGGGACAACGTGTTGGTCGAGAGCCCGTCGCTCGGCTACGTCGTGGCCACGCACCAGAGCGGCCCCGACTACGGTCCGACGGTGCTGACGTACTACTACGCCTTCTGCGATCGCGACCCGCGCGTGGGGCGCTCGCGTCTCCTCTCATTGAACCGCGAGCAGTGGGCCGAGGTCGTGCTCTCGGACCTCGAGCGCGCCCACCCGGAGATCCGCACGCTCACGCAGCGCCTCGACGTGATGCGCTGGGGCCATGCCATGATTCGCCCCCACCCCGGCTTCATCAACTCGCCCGCGCGCCGCCGCGCGAGCGAGCCGCTGCGCAACATCCACTTCGCGAACGCGGATCTGAGCGGGGTAGCGCTGTTCGAGGAGGCGCTGGACCACGGGGTGCGGGCGGCGGAGGAAATCCTCGCGATGGCGGGACGGGAACTGATCAGCTTCCGTTGACGCTCCTGCCAGATGGCAGATATTATCTGACATCATGACGCGTACCGCTTCCGTGCCGCGTCCGGCCGGCCCCTGCGACTACGCAATGTTGTTGGGGATCAAAGTTCTGGATTGGCCGCAGCTGATCTTAGGAGTCGAGCGGGGACTTCCGTACCGCGCGATCGAGGTCTCGCGGACGGAGGTCGGCGCGCGCGAAGTCGAGAACATCATCGGCCGGGTTCGTCATGGGGTGTACTCGTGACGCTGACGGCGTGGCGACTCACTGAGCGGATTTACGCGGCGGAAGCCTTCGGCGGTGAAGGGGCGCGCCTGCTCGGCGGCCGATGGAGCTCGCCGCGATATTTGGTTGCGTACACCTCGGAGACGGCATCCCTTGCCATTCTCGAAGTGCTGGCGAACGTCTTCCGTCTGAAGCTGCTGGAGTCTTTCGTCCTCGCCTCGTGCACGTTCGACGAGTCGCTCGTCTCGCATGTCGAGATCGATGAGCTTCCGAAAAATTGGCGCGACCCTCGCTCGCCGGTAAAACTGAAAGACATTGGCGACGAATGGATTCGCTCGGAACGGTCAGCCGTCCTTTCCGTTCCGAGCGCCATCATCGAGCACGAGCGCAACTATTTGATCAATCCGGTCCACCCGGACTTCCGCAAAATCAAGCTCTCGTCGCCGAAGCCCTTACACGTCACTTAGGCGGCGGAGGAGGAGGTGGCGGCGGCGCGCTCAGCCCCAGCTCCGGGAACTCCGACACCGCCGCCCACCCCGCTGCTCCCGGGCGCCACGCCTGTGTCGACGGGCCGACCCGCCCACTCTGAACCATCGCCCGCAGCGCGTCGTCCGTGTACGGCCCGTACGTCTTGCCGTCGATCGCCAGCGACCATCGCGGCGCGGCGCTGGCCGAGCCGCCGCCGGGCGGGGGCGGGGGTGGGGCGGCGCCGGGGGCGGCCATGCCCCCGCCGAACGCCGAGCCCATCGCGCCGCCGATGGCGAAGCCGGCGCCTAAGCCTGCGCCGGCGCCGGCGAGGCCGCCGGGGTTCGCGGCGGCGAGCGGGATCGAGTCGGCCACCTGCAGCTGCGTGTACTGCCCCATGCGGTCGCCGAGGACGCCGAGCTTCGTGCGTTGATCGATCGCGGCCTCGACTTCCTCCGGAAGCGACACGTTCTCGACGAAGAAGCGCGACAGCTCCAGGCCGTACTTCCCGAATTCCGGACCGAGCTGTTCCACGGCCGCCTGTCCGAGCTCGTCGTACTTCGTGGCCATGTCGAGCGCGGCGATGTTCGCCGAGGCGATAGCGTCGCTGAGGCGCGAGATGATCGTCGAGCGCAGCTGGCCGAGGATGTCGTTCGTCGTCGTCAGTCCGCGCGTCCCCACCACCGCGGCGAAGAACTGCTTGGCGTCGCTGATCTGCATCGCGTACGTGCCGAACGCGCGCAGGCGGATCATCCCGAAGTCCTTGTCGCGCATCATCACCGGGTTCGTCGTTCCCCACTTCAGGTCGGTGAAGAGGCGCGTGTTGAAGTAATAGATCTCGGCCTTGAACGGCGAGGCGAAGCCGTACTTCCAGCCCCGCAGCGCGGTGAGGATCGGGATCGTCTGCGTGGTCAGCTCGTAGCGGCCGGGCGTGAAGAGGTCGGCAGCCTTCCCCTCGTTGATGAACAGCGCCACCTGGTTCTCGCGAACCGTCAGCTGCGCCCCCATCTTGATTTCCTGGTTGTAGACCGGGAAGCGATAGACGAGCGTGTCGTTCGACTCATCGAGCCACTGGATGATCTCGATGAACTGCGTTTTCGCTTCTGTTTTCAAATTGTCCCAGAAACCCACGGTGTGCCTCCTGTTCCAGGGGAATGATACGGCAGACGCAGAGGTATCATTCGCCGCTGTTTCGGAGGAGAACTTACGTGAAAAAGCTCATCTTGTTGCTTGCCCTGGCCGCCGCGCCGCTCGTGGCCGCCGAGGGGATGTGGATGCCGCAGCAGATCCCGCAGCTCGCGCCAGAGCTGCAGAAGCTCGGACTGAAGATCGACCCGCAGCGCTTCGCCGACCTCACCGGCGATCCGATGGGCGCGGTGATCTCGCTGGGCGGCTGCAGCGCGTCCTTCGTGTCGCCCTCGGGTCTCATCGTCACGAACCACCATTGCGGCTTCGGCGCGCTGCAGTTCAACTCCACGCCGCAGCGCGACCTCATCACCAACGGATTCCTGGCCAAGGCGATGGAAGAGGAGCTGCCGGCCGGGCCGGGCTCGCGCGTCTTCGTCACCACGACGATCGAGGACGTCACGCCGCGCGTGACCGGGAGCCTTGCGGCGACGCTCTCCGACATCGACCGCGAGAAGGCCATCGACCGCAGCATCAAGGAGCTCGTGGCCGAGTGCGAGAAGCCGGGCGGCGTGCGCTGCCGCGTGGCGTCGTTCTACGAAGGGGCGTCGTACATCCGCACGACGCAGATGGAGATCCGCGACGTCCGTCTCGTCTACGCCCCCGCCCTCGGCATCGGCAACTTCGGCGGTGAGACCGACAACTGGATGTGGCCGCGCCACACCGGCGACTGGTCGTACCTCCGCGCCTACGTCGGCAAGGACGGCAAGCCGGCCGACTACGCGAAGGACAACGTGCCGTACCACCCGGCGCACTACCTCAAGGTGTCGAACGAGGGGATGAGTCCCGGCGACTTCGTCCTCGTGGCCGGCTATCCCGGCCGGACGTTCCGCTACCGCACCGCGGCCGAGGTGAAGTCGATGCAGGAGTACGCCTTCCCGGCCTTCGTCCGCTACGCCACGGACCTCAGCAACATCCTTCACGAGATGGGGAAGAACGACCGGAACGTCGAGATCGCGAATGCGAGCCGCATCAAAGGGATGGAAAACACGCTGAAGAACTACACCGGCTCGCTGACCGGCTTCGAGAAGTTCAGCATCGTGGCCCAGCGGCAGAAGCGCGAGGCGGAGCTGAACGCCTGGATCGCCGCGCATCCGAACGAGGCGAAGAAATACGCCGGCACGCTCGACCAGCTCAACGCCCTGCAGGCGAAGTCGGCGGCGACGCGCCAGCGCGACACGGTGTTGCAGTGGCTCTTCCGCTCCTCGCCGATGCTGTCGCAGGCGTCGACGCTCTACCGCCTCAGCCTGGAGCGGCCGAAGGCGGACATCGAGCGCGAGTCCGGCTTCCAGCAGCGCGACTGGCCGCGCATCGCCGAGGGCGTGACCCGGGCGCAGAAGACCATCGAGCCGAAGTCGGACCGGGCTGGGCTGCGCTACTTCCTCAATGAAGCGGAGAAGCTCCCGGCGGACCAGCGCATCAAGGCGGTCGACGATGCCATCGCCAAGGCCGGCGGCATCGAGCCGTTCCTCGATCAGCTCTACGCGAATACGAAGGTCGCCGACGCGAACGAGCGGAAGGCGATGCAGAGCGAGACGACGGCGCAGCTGGCGGCGCGCAAGGACGCGATGCTCGACCTCGCCGCGGCCCTCTCGCCGCTGTCGCTGGAGAACGAGCGGCGCGAGAAGGAGCTGGCCGGAGCGACAACGCGCGTGCGCCCGCTCTACCTCGAGGCCCTGCGCGGCATGACCGGCGGGCGGCTCTATCCCGACGCGAACTCGACGCTGCGTATCACGTTCGGCCAGGTGAAGGGCTACGTGCCGCGCGACGGCGTGGCCTACACGCCGCAGACGACGGTCGCCGGGATCGTGCAGAAGAACACCGGCAGCGGCGAGTTCGACGCGCCGAAGTCGGAGCTGGCCGCGATCCGCGCGAACAAGACGGCCGGCTACGTCGACCCGCAGCTCGGCGCGGTGCCGGTCGATTTCCTCTCCGACGTCGACACGACCGGCGGCAACTCCGGCTCGCCGACGCTGAACGCCAAGGGCGAGCTGTGCGGGCTGCTCTTCGACGGAACGTACGAGTCCCTCGGCAGCGATTTCATTTTCGATCCGACGATCACGCGCTCGATCCACGTCGATGCCGTGTACATGCTGTGGGTGATGGACGCGGTGGACGGCGCGCACAATTTGCTGAGGGAGATGGGATTGCCGGTGAAGTTCGAGTGACCGCTGACCGCCCCGGCGTCCTCGCCCCGCCGCCGCTGATCTTCCTGGCGTTCCTCGTCGCCGGCTGGCTCCTGGCGCGCTACGCGCTGCCGCCGGTCGACGTGCCGTACGGCGTGGTCATCGGCGCGGTGCTCGTCGTTGGGGCGCTGGCGTTTGGCTTTTGGGCGCGCTCGGAGATGGTCCGGGCGCGCACGAACATCAATCCTTACAAGCCCGCCACCGCGGTCGTCAGCGCCGGGCCGTTCCGCTTCACGCGCAATCCGCTCTACCTCTCCATGACCGTCATCTACGTCGGCGTGGCGCTCATGCTCCACGCCGTCGCGGCGGTCATCCTCCTGCCGGTCGTGATCCTCGTCATCACCTTCGGCGTCGTTCGCCGCGAGGAGACCTATCTGGAGGGCAAATTCGGCGTCCAATACAGCGAGTACCGGCGGCGCGTCCGGCGCTGGTTGTAAGTCTCTGGAAGCGGCGGCGATACTTTCGGGTTATTTCAGCGTCCAACCGTGTTGAAGATGCGCGCGCCCCTCGCCGTCCTCGCCCTCGTTGCCGGCGGATGTTTCTTCGGCTACCGCAACGAATCCGCGCCCATCGCGCCGCGCGTGCACCGCGGCACCTTCGTCAACGACATGGTCCTGACCGGCGAGCTCAACGCTGCGTCGGGGTCGACCATCGCCATGCCGCGGCTGCCGTCGTGGCAGACCTCGATCAAGTGGCTCGCTGTTGACGGCTCCGAGATCAAAGAAGGCGAGCGCGTCGTCGAGCTCGACAACGGTCCGTTCGCCAGCAACCTCGACGCGAAGAAGCAGGCCCTCGTCCAGGCCGAACAGCAGCTCACCCAGAAGCAGGCCGAGTGGGCGGCCGACACGGCCCAGAAAGAGCTCGACGCCGAGCGGAAGCGCGTCGACCTCGACAAAGCCGTGCTCGACGCCGCCGTGCCGAAGGAAGTCCTTTCCCTGCGCGAGTACGAGGACCGGCAGACGAAATTCAAGCGCGCCACCGTCGAATTCGCGAAGGCGCGCGACCTCCTGCGATCGCAGAAAGAGGGCGTGCGCGCCGACAGCGCCAACCTCCAGGTCACCCTCGACCGCGCCCGCCGCGAGCTGCAGGAGGCCGAGGACGCCATCGTCGCCCTGACCCTGCGCGCGCCGCGCGGCGGGCTCGTCGTCATTCGCGACCATCCGTGGGAGGGGCGCAAATTCCAGGTCGGCGACCCGGCGTGGGTGGGGATGCCGCTGGCGCTCATCCCCGAGCCGTCGTCGCTGCGTATCGAGGCCGCGCTCGCCGACGTCGACGACGGCCGCGTCCGCGCCGGCATGCCCGCGCGCGTCATCCTCGACGCCTATCCGTCAACGACGTACACCGGCCGCGTCACCGAGATCTCCGCCGTGGCGCAGGAGAGCGCGCGGGCGTCGATGCGCCGCGCCTTCCGCGTCCTCGTCAAGCTCGACAAGATCGATCCCGCGCGCATGCGGCCCGGCCTCTCCGCGCGAGTCATGATCCGCCGCGAAGAGCGGCCGAACGCGATGCTCGTCGCACGCGCCGACATCGCCGGCCGCAAGGACCTCAAGCTCGGCCCCTGCAACGCCCAGGAATGCGTGGTGCTGCCGTGATCCGCCCGCGCACCCTCATCCCGCTGGCGATTGCCGTCCTTTTCATCGGCGGCGGATGGACGCTGCGCAACCAGCTCGCGGCCGACCGGCAGGGGGAGTGGGTGAGCGTCACGCGGGCCGACGTGGCCACCGGCGTCGACGTCACCGGCACGCTGGCGTCCGCCGAGGCGGGGACGTTCGGGCCGCCGCAGCTCGCCAACGTGTGGGACTTCAAGATCTCGATGATGGCGCCGGAAGGAGGCGACGTGAAGGCCGGCGACCCAATCCTCGGCTTCGACGTCAGCGATCTCCAGAAGCGCCTCGACGAGAACAGCGCCGAGGCCGAGCAGGCGCGCAAGGAGATCGAGAAACGGCGCGCCGATCTGCGCCTGCGCCGCGAGGACGAGAAGATGACTCTGGCCGAGGCCCAGGCCAAGCTGCGCAAGACCGAGCTGAAACTCGAGACGCCGCCGGACATCATCGGCGTCAAGGAGCGGAAGCAGGTCGAGCTCGACTACGCCCTGTCCAAACGCGAGGTCGCCGAGACCGGCGCGCGCATCCACGACCTCGAGGCCGCCGCGGCCGCGGAGATCGCCCTGCTGGAGAGCAAATTCCGGCGGGCCTCTTCGATCGTGGCCGAGACGAAGGACGCCATCGAGCGCATGACCGTGCGCGCGCCGCGCTCCGGCACCGTCGTCTACTCGCAGAACTGGCGCGGCGACAAGAAGAAAGTCGGCGACACCTGCTGGCGCGCCGAGCGGGTGATGGAGATCCCCGACCTGAAGCGGATGATCGCCAAGGGCGACGTCGACGAGATCGACGCCGGCAAAGTCGCTGTGGGACAGAGCGTCGCGCTGCGCCTCGACGCCCATCCGGACGACGAGCTGCGCGGCACGATCGTCAGCGCGGCCACGACGGTGCAGCAGCAGCAGAACACGCGCGATCCGCTGAAGGTGCTGAAGGTGGAGATCCGCCTCGACAAGAGCGATCCGGCGAAGATGCGGCCGGGAATGCGCTTTCAGGGGACGATCGAGCTGGCGCATTCGAAGAACGCCGTGGTCGTGCCGCGCGAGGCCGTTTTCGTTTCGCCGACGGGGGCGACGGCCGTGCGCCGCGGCCTCTTCGGCGTCGAGACAGTGGCGCTGAAGGTTGGCAAGCAGAACGACAAAGTCGTGGAAGTGCTCGAGGGGTTGCGGGATGGGGATCGGGTGTTGATCGCGAAGAAGGGCGACGAGAAGGAGAAGTCGTGAAACGGCTCGCGCTCGCGCTTCTCCTCGCCTTCGCCTGTCACCGCGCCGCGAACGTCCCCGTCTACACCGTCGTTCCTTCTCACTTTGCGCGGCGCGTCACCGCCGAGGGGAATCTGAAGGCCAAGAACTCGGCGACGGTCAACGCGCCGCAGGACGCGGCCGAGGGGCCGCTGAAAGTCGCCTGGATCGCCGACGACGGCACGCTCCTGAAAAAGGGCGACCTCGTGGCGCGCTTCGACGCCACCGACTTCACGCTCCTGCTGCGCACCGGCAACGAAGACCTGGCCACGGCCGGCAACAAGCGGGAGAAGACCGACGTCGACGCCAGCACTACGCGCGTCAACCTGCAGCGCGACGCCAAGCAGGCCGACGCGGAGCTCCTCTCCGCGCGCATGTTCCGCTTCGACGACGCCGAGGTCTTCTCGCGCTATCAGCGCATCGAGTCGCAGGTCGACGAGCAGCTCGCCTCCGACAAAAAAACGCACGCCAACAACCTCCTCGGCGTGCGCGAGACGCTGTCGGCCGCCGACATGGCCATCATCGACATCGAGAAAAAGAAAGCCGACCTCAAAGTGCGCAACGCCAACAACGGCCTGCGCTCGCTGGAAGTGCGCTCGCCGTACGACGGCATCCTCGTCCTGCAGCGCGACTGGCGCGGCGACGTCCCGCGCGTCGGCTCGAACCTCTGGCGCGGCTCGCCCATCGGCGAAGTCCCCGACCTGCGGGAGATGAAGGCCGAGGTCTTCGTCCTCGAGGCCGACGCCGCCGGCATCGCCGTCGGGCAGAACGCCACGGTCACGCTCGAGTCGCTCCCCGGTGTCGCCTACAGCGGCAAAATCTCCACCATCGACAAGCTGGCCCGGCCGCGCTTCCGCGGCGTGCCCGTGCAGTACTTCGGCGTCACCGTGCTCCTCGACAAATCCGATCCGAAGGTGATGAAGCCGGGCGCGCGCGTGCGGGCCGTGCTGCAGGTCGAGGACATCGCCAACGCCTTCTCCATCCCGCGCCAGGCGCTGTTCGAGAAAAACGGGAAGAGGATCGTCTACCGCAAGCGCGGCGGCGCGTTCGAGCCGGTGGAGGTGACGATCGCGACGTCGTCGGCAGGGCGGGTGGTGGTGACGAAGGGCGTGCAGAAGGGCGATGAGCTGGCGCTCGTCGACGTGAAGCGTGACCGCTGAGATCTTCGCCACCGCGCTGGCCAACCTCGCCGCGCGGAAGCTGCGCACGGCGCTGACGATGCTGGGCATGGTCTTCGGCGTCGGCGCGGTGATCGCCATGCTGTCGATCGGCGCGGGAGGCGAGCAGAAGGCGCTGGAGTCGATCGGCCGCCTCGGATTGCAGAACGTCCTGGTCAAGGCGAAGGAAGTGAAGCCCGAGGACCGGCAGGAGCTGCGCAAGAAGTCGCTCGGCGTCTCGCTGCGCGACGGCGAGGCCATCGCCGAGGCCGTGCCGAACGTCGAGCGCGTCCTCCCCCGCGTCGAGGTCAAGGCGTACAAGATCCTGGCCACGGGCGGCAAGGCCAAGGGGAAAGTCCTCGGCCTCTCCGCCGACTACGCCGCCGTCGCCGACGTCCCCATCGCCGAGGGGCGCTTCTTCGACAAGCGCGACCAGAGCGAGCACGCCCAGGTCGCGGTCGTCGGGCCTTCGATCCGTCGCGACCTCTTCGGCTACGGCCCGGCCATCGGAAAGCAGCTGAAGATCAACGACGTCTGGGTCGAGGTCATCGGCACCTTGCGCGGCGACGGCACGGACAAGGAGATCTGGATTCCCGTCTCCACGGCCATGCGGAAGTTCGACCGCGATCCGCTCGACGCCCCGGTCGACGAGCTCGTGGTCAAGGTGAAGGACGGCGTCTCCACGAAGGCGACGGCGGATCTCATCCGTCCGCTGCTCGACCGCCTGCACGGCGGCGCGGACGACTACGAGATCGTCATCCCCGAGGCGCTCCTCGAGCAGCGGCGGCAGACGCAGCGGATCTTCAACATCGTCATGGGCTCGATCGCCGGCATCTCCCTGCTCGTCGGCGGCATCGGGATCATGAACATCATGCTGGCCTCGGTGATGGAGCGGACGCGCGAGATCGGCGTGCGCCGCGCCATCGGCGCCCGCCGCGTCGACATCCGTGCCCAGTTCGTGATCGAGTCGTTCGCCATCTCCCTCATCGGCGGCGTGACCGGCGTGATCATCGGCGTGGTCCTGGCCAAGGTCGTTGCCGCGTACGCGGGCTGGCCAACGGTGATCACGTTCTGGTCGCTGGCGATCTCCACGGGCGTGTCGATGACGGTGGGGCTGGTGTCGGGGTTGTATCCGGCCACGCGCGCGGCGGAGTTGGATCCGATCGAAGCGCTGCGCTACGAGTAGTTGTTAGTTCTTGGTTCTTAGTTCTTAGTTTACGCGGCGTCGCGACGACGGAATGGTAGGGGCGCACAGCGTGCGCCCGCCGATCGTGCGGAGCCGCGTGGGCGCAGCGTCATGCGCATCGGAAAGCGGCTGATTCGCGTATCGGACTTTTCCTATGCGGGGGCGCGTTCCTCGGAGTTGTTAGTTCTCAGTTCTTAGTTCTTAGTTTCGCCATCGCGATACCGCATAAACTAAGAACTAAGAACTAAGAACCAAGAACTAAGAACCCATGGCATCCCTCGGCTGGAGTCACCTCACCGAAGAGGACAAGGCACAACTCGCCCGCGGCGTGCGCGACGGCGTTGCCTACGGCGGGCCGTACCACGCCGAGATCTACCCGGCCGACCGCTGCAACATCGACTGCTTCTTCTGCTCCACCGCGGCCATCCGCGGCAACGACGAGCTGCCGCTCTCGCGCATCGAAGAATTGATGTCCGAGCTCCGGGACGCCGGCACGCGCTCCGTGCGCCTGGCCGGCGGCGGCGAGCCGCTCTTCCACCGCAAGACGAAGGACATGCTGCGGGCCATCGCCGCGGCAAAGCTGCCGATCGAGAACATCACCACGAATGCCGTGCTCCTCGGCGACGAGGTCGCGGGGCTGCTCATCGGCACGTGCGACGAGATCACCGTCAGCCTCAACACCGCCGACCCGGAGACGTACGCGTCGATGATGCAGACGCCGGCGCGCAACTACGAGCGCGTGCTGGCGAACGTGCGCAACCTCCTCGCCGAGCGGCGGCGCCGCGGCGGGAAGATCCCCGTCATTGAGCTGCAGTTCCTGGTCTGGCGCGACAACTACAAAACGATCCCGCGCATGTACGAGCTCGCCCGCGAGCTCGACGTCGACTCCATCGTCTTCAACGGCCTCGGGTTTTTGAAGCCCGAGCAGATGATGTCGGCGGAGCAGACGGCGGAGATGATGCGCCTCTACGAGCAGATCGTGCGCATCGACGAGTACCGCCGCATCGCCATCATCGACAGCTACGAGCAGGACATCCGCCCCATGCTCGCGGAGATGAACGCGCGCATCAACGCCGAGCGCGCCGCGCGCGGGACGTTCGGCCGCCTGGCGCACTTCGTCACCCGCCGCGACGTGCCGCTGCTGCAGAAGATCGTCCATCACCGCAAGGTGGCCAAGCTGCAGAAGATCGACCGGGAGATCGCCGGCCTCGACGAGCCGTGCCTCATCGGCTGGCACTCGCTCGTCGTGCGCACCACCGGCATGGTCGCGCCGTGCTGCATCCTCCAGGCGAGCCCGCTCGGCAACATCTTCAAGCAGCCACTGCGCGAGGTCTGGTTCGGCGAGGAGTACGCGCGCTTCCGCCGCGAGCTGTCGCGCATCATCCGCGAGCGCGAGGCATGGTCCCACGATGCGCAGGCGGACAGAACCGTAGTGCCGATGTGCGGGGGAAAGGCCGCCGAGGTCTGTCCGATCAAGAGTTTTTATTACCGCACTGACGTGCCCTTCATGAAGGCGATTCAGTAGACTTGCGCGCGCTATGCGTGCTCGTTTCCTCGTCGCCTTCCTCTTCCTTGCCGCCGCGGCCAACGCCGCCATCGCCCCCATCAATTACCGCCACCGCGTGCTGGCCAATGGGCTGGACGTCTACTCGATCGAGGACCACACCACGCCCACCGTGGCCATCCAGGTCACGTACCGCGTCGGCTCGAAGGACGATCCGCCGCACCGTAGCGGCTTCGCCCACCTCTTCGAACATCTGATGTTCAAGTCCACCGCGCACATGAAGTCGGAGATGATGGACCGCCTCACCGAGGACGTCGGCGGCGAGAACAACGCCACCACCGGCGACGACATCACGCTGTACTACGAGACCATCCCTTCGAATTACCTGCAGACGCTGCTGTGGGCGGAGGGGGAGCGCATGTCGTCGCTCACCGTCGACGAGGCCAACTTCAAGTCCGAGCGCGAGGTGGTGAAGGAGGAATTCCGTACAGGCGTCCTCGGCAACGCGTACGGCCTTTTCTACTACTCGATCGACAAGGACTCGTACGCGAAGCATCCGTACAAGCGGCCGGGCATCGGCTCGATCGAGGACCTCGACGCCGCCACGCTCGCGGACGTGCGGGCCTTCCATCGCACGTTCTACCGCCCCGACAACGCCGTGCTGATCGTCAGCGGCGACTTCGATCCGAAGCAGCTCGACGCCTGGGTCGACGAGTACCTCGGCTCGATCAAGAAGCCGTCGACGCCCATCCCTCGCATCACGGCGGCGGAGCCGCCGCGCGAGAAGCCGAAGCGCTTCGACGAGCACGGGCCGAACGTGCCCCTGCCGGCGCTAGCCATCACGTGGCTGATCCCGCCGGCGTCGAGCGCCGACGCCGAGCCGCTCAAGCTGCTGGAAGCCGTCCTCGGCAGCGGCGAGTCGTCGCGGCTATATCAATCGTTGGTATACCGGCAGCAGCTCGTCCAGGACGTGAGCGCCAGTGCCGACCTGCGCGAGAGCACCGGCATCTTCTACATCGTGACGACACTCGCCAGCGGCAAGACAATCGCCGAGGTCGAGAAAGCGTTGCAGGCCGAGGTGCGCAAGGTGATGGACGGCCCCGTCGCGCCGGCGGAGCTGGAGAAGGCCAAGAACTTCGTCATCACCGCCGCGCTCCGGCGCGCCGAGACGAACCTGGGCAAGGGTTCGACGATCCGCGACGCCGTCGTCTATCAGCACGACGCCAGCTACGCGAACCGCCGCCTCGACCGCCTGCAGGCCGTCACCGCCGCCGACGTGCAGCGCGTGGCCAAGAAAGTCCTCGGCGGGAATCCCGTCGTGATCACGTACACCTCGGGAGGTGCCAAGTGAAAGCGCTCGTCCTCGCGCTCCTCGCCGCCGCATCGATCCAAACCACGCCGCCCCCGCCCGCGCCGCCGCGCCAGGTGCACATGCCGCAGCCGGCGGAGTCGACGCTGCCGAACGGCCTGCGCGTGATCGTCGTGGAGAAGCACGGCACGCCGCTCGTGGCCGCCCGGCTGCTGATCAAGAGCGGAGAGGAAGCCGATCCCGCCGATCTTCCCGGCCTCGCCGACATGACCGCGTCGCTGCTGACGAAGGGGACGACGACGCGCACGGCCGAGCAGATCGCGCGCGAGGTCGAGGCCCTCGGGGCCACGCTCGACAGCGGCGCAGGATGGGACAACTCCTTCGCCGCGGTGAGCGTGATGTCGTCGAAGTTGCCGGCAGCCATGGGCTACATGGCCGACGTCGTGCGCAATCCGACGTTCAAGGACGAAGAGCTGGAGCGCGAGCGGCAGCAGACGCTCGACGCCGTGCGCGTCGCGCTCAAGCAGCCGCGCTCGCTGGCGCGGCGTATGGCCGCGCTGGTCGTCTTCGGCAACGCGCCGTACGGCCACGCCGGCGCGACGATCGAGTCGGCGCAGAAGATCAAGCGCGACGACCTCGTGGCCTTCCACCGGCAGCATTACGTGCCGAGCAACGCCATCCTCGTGCTCGCCGGCGACATCACGCCGGCCGCGGCGGCGAAGCTGGCCGAGGAGCACTTCGGATCGTGGAAAGCCGAGGCGGCGACGACGTCCGCGCCCGCGAGCGGGCCGCTGCCGGCTCCGCGCGTCGTCGTCGTCGACTTGCCGAACGCGGGGCAGGCCGTGGTCCTCGTCTCCCGTCCCGGCCTGCGCCGCAGCGATCCTCAGTACGCACTTGCGCAGGTGACGAATTCCGTCCTCGGCGGCGGCTACTCCTCGCGCCTCAACGAGGAGATCCGCGTCAAGCGCGGCCTGACTTACAGCGCCGGCAGCACCTTCGAATTCCGCCGCGAGGCCGGCCCGTTCCTCGCCAGCGTGCAGACGAAGAACGAGTCGGCCGCGGAGGTCGCGCACCTCGTTGTCGCGGAATTGGCCAAGATGGTCGCCGAGCCGGTGCCGGCCGAGGAGCTGACGCCGCGCAAGGCCACGCTCATCGGCGGGTTCGCGCGCTCGCTGGAGACGAACGCCGGCATCGCCCGCCGCATCGGCGACCTGGCGCTGTACAACATCAACCTCGACGAGATCGGGCGCTACATCCCGTCGGTGGAGTCGGTGACGGCCGCGCAGATCGAGGAGTTCGCGAAGGAGCACCTCGGCCCGTCGTCGATCGTCATCGTCGGCGACACGAAGAAGATGAAGCTCGACGAGCTGAAGAAAGAGTTCCCGCAGGTGGAGATCATCCCTGCGGCCACGGTGAAATGATGTCCGAGCACTACTACGACTCCGACCACTTGAAGGGATTCGGCAACATCGCCGAGGGCTCGCCGGAGCTGGCGAAGAAATTCTTCGACTACTACGCGGCGGTCTTCGCGCCCGGCGCGCTCACGGAGCGCGAGAAGGCGCTGATCGCGCTGGCGGTCGCGCACACGGTGCAGTGCCCGTACTGCATCGACGCCTACACGACGGAGAGCCTGCAGAAAGGGGCCGACCTCGAGCAGATGACCGAGGCGGTGCACGTCGCCTGCGCCATCCGCGGCGGCGCCTCGCTGGTTCACGGAATGCAGATGAAGGAGCACGCCGACAAGGTGGGTATGTGAAGCCCGTCGATCAGCTCGCCCTCATCGCGAGCAGCACCAGGGCGTCGTTCCCGGAGGCGCTGGCGAAGGCCGGCTGGCCGTCGCTGCGCCCCGCGCGACTCGAAGTCTTCCAGATCAACCTCGGCAAGCTGTGCAACATGACCTGCCGGCACTGCCACGTCGACGCCGGTCCGACGCGCACCGACGCGATGATGAGCCGGGCCACGGTCGAAGCCTGTTTGCGTGCGCTCGACCAGACGCCCGCGGAGACGGTCGACATCACCGGCGGCGCGCCGGAGCTGCACCCGGAGTTCCGCTACGTCGTGGAGGAGGCGCGCCGCCGCGGGAAGCACGTGATCGACCGCTGCAATCTCTCGGTGCTGCTGCTGCCGCGCAACGACGGACTGATCGAATGGCTCGCGGAGCGGCACGTGGAGATCGTGGCGTCGCTGCCGCATTACCGCAAGCGCAACACGGACGCGCAGCGCGGCGATGGCGCGTTCGACAAGTCGATCGAGGCCCTGCGCCTCCTCAACGCCGCCGGCTACGGCCGCGGCAACCCGGAGCGGCTCCTGTCGCTGATGATGAATCCCGCCGGCGCCTATCTCGCCCCGCCGCAGCGCGAGCTGGAGAGCGAATGGAAGGCCGCGCTGCAGCGCGACTTCGGGATCACGTTCGACCGCCTCCTGGCCCTGAACAACATGCCGATCTCGCGCTTCCTGGAATGGCTGCAGGAGAGCGGCAACCTGGAGCCGTACATGACGCGCCTCGCCGACGGCTTCAACGCCGCGGCGGTCGCGGGGCTGATGTGCCGCAACACGATCTCGGTGTCGTGGGACGGCCGCCTCTACGACTGCGACTTCAACCAAATGCTGGAGCTCGACGCCGAGCCGCCGATGACGATCGAGACGTTCGACTTCGAGCGCTGGCAGGCGCGCGAGGTGGTGACGCGCGGGCACTGCTTCGGCTGCACGGCGGGGGCGGGGAGCTCGTGCGGCGGGGCGACGACTTAATGCTTCGCCGCGCGACGCCTGACGCCGAGGATTGAGACATTCCCGCCGAGGTCGAAGGCCTGCACGGCGTACGTGTACGTTGCTGACGGTGTGAGGCCGCTGTCCTGGAACGGCGATGCGAAGACGTCCGCGACGGCGACGCCGTTGCGGAAGACGTGGTAGCCGGCGACGCCGACGTTGTCGGTAGACGCGGTCCAACTGACGGTCGCCGTCGTGGGCGTTCGCGTGACGGCGACGTTCGCCGGATTCGTCGGTGCGATCGCGTCGGCGACGATGAGATCGTGAAAGCCGGTGGCCACGCTCGTGTAGCGCGCCGCCGGCGCGTTGCTCAGCCCCAGCGACTGCACGGCGCCGAACACCTGGGCCGGCGTGCTGGCGCCGCCCTCGCCCTGCAAGGCTGTGCTCGCGCTCCAGGCCAGGTACGCCGAGTAGCTCTGCGTATTGAACGGCGCCACGAAGAGCATCCGCGCGTAATTCGCCATGGCTACGACCGCGCGCAGGAACGAGAGATCGAGCGGCGCCCAGAAGTCGTAGGCCTCGCGCGCTTCCTGGATGTCGCCGTTGATCTGCAGCCACTCCCCGTCGCGGACCTTGCGCAGCCACGTCTGCGAGATCGTCAGCGGCACACCCGCGGCTTTGGCCGTGCTCACGATGGCCATCGCGTTCTGCCAGAAATTCGGCGCCGTGCAGGCCTTCGGACCCGGCGGGGGAGAGCAGTCCGCCGTCTGCTCCGTGATCGGGAAGAGGTGCATGTCGAGAAAATCGAGCGATTGGGAGAGGCACGGTTGCGTCGACCCGCAATGCTGCCGCGTGAAGCTGTTCGCGAACAGTTGATAGCTCTGCAGCCAGGAGCCGAAGCCCGCGCCGATCTTCATCCCGGCCACGTTCGCCCCGCGCACGGCGATGACGCTGCGGTCGAGCATGTCCGTCGATCCGGACGCGGTTCCGGCCGACGACTGCCCCGACTGCGCGGACTCGGTGTCGGGCTCCTCCTGCAGGACGAAGTAGTCCGGCCGCATCGTCTGGGCGACGATCGCCGCCGTCTGCGCGCGGGCATTCTCGTACGCGTCGAACGTCGTGATGCCCGCGTAATAGTTTTGCAGGCCGGCGCCCCAGTTCGACTGCAGCCCGGTGGGGATCATCGACTGGCTCTCCACGATGACCTGCAGCCCCTGCGCGCGGATGGCCGCGGCCACGTTCGCGTAAAACGCGGCGAACTGCGCCTGATACCCGGGCTGCCCGATGGAGTTGAAAAAGTCGGCGTCGAGCATCGGGAAGGAGACCTCGACGGAGATGGCCTTCACGCCGATCGCTTTCAGCAGCAGGATCTCGTTCTGGATCAGCGGAAGACTCGACGGCTGCAACAGCGCCGGGCCGTTGTTGCAGTTCGCGTCGGTGAGCTGGCCGGTGTAGGCGACGGCGAAGGTCGGGCTGGCGGGGATGGCGGCCTGGAAGTCGTTGGTGTCGCGGGTGAGCTGCGCGGAGAGGTCCTGATAGACGGCCGGCGTCTGGGCGGCGCAGGGGACGGCGATCACGAAGAACGCAAGGACGGCGATGCGCGGCATGAAGATCGGACGCATGACTCGACGGCGACGTTTACTTGCTCAGCCCTCGCTTCGTCGTCAGATAGACCGCGAACGATCCGAGCCAGTGCCCGCCTTCGTAGTGCTCGCCCGTGACCGAGGCCAGGCCGGCGTCGCGGTGGGCCTTCGCAATCGCGGCCAGCGCCGCGCGGCGGGGGCCGTCCTTCGGCAGGCCGGCCACGATTCCTTCGAGCATCCAGGCGCGGCTGAGGTTCAGGCCGTCGAGGTGGGCGAGGCGCGGGTCGCTCGGGTCGGTGACGACCTCCGGCTTGATCGAGAGCTTCGGCAGGAATTCGTCGAACCACGTCGCGAACTGCTTTGGCGGGAGCACGCGTCGCATGGCGTCGGCCTCGGCGAGGCACGGCGAGAGGAAGTCCTCGCCCGAGGGCTCGTAGGCGATCGGGCAGTTGCGGTCGTGCACGTAGAACTCGCGGATCTTCGAGGCCACGAGCGGATCGTGGCCGTAGTCGTAGATCAGGCCGAGGGCGAAGGCCGTCTGCGAATGCTCGCCGCTGCGGATCGGATGCGACAGCTTCGGCAGCCACGCCTTCAGCCTGTCGACCGCGGCGTCCTCGACCGGCCGCAGCGTCGCGGAGAGCTCGGGATCCCATTCGCGCAGCTCCGCGGCAAGTTGCAGCAGCCATGCGAGGCCGTACGGCCGCTCGAAGCTCGCCCGTCCCTCAGCGCGCAGATACGCGGCTTCGCGAGCGATGTGCTCCGGCGTGATGCTTTGCCGCAGCGCCGCGCGCGCCTCGGCGGCGAACGGCGCGTCGGGGAACGTGCGGGCCAGACGCGCCAGCAGCCAGTGCCCGTGCACCGAGGAGTGCCAGTCGTAGCAGCCGTAGAACGCCGGCGTCAGCTCGCGCGGCGGGGCGACGTCTTTGTCCGACGTCATTGAGTGGGAGATCTTGTTCGGATACTCCTTGTGCACGCAGGCGAGAGCGAGCTTGGCGAAGCGCTCCGCGGACTTGGCATCGAAGTCGGCGGCGCTGGCGGTGGCGGTGATCAGGAAGAGGGCGAGGGAGACTCGGATCATCGATGAATGTGCATCACGATATACCCGATCAGCGCCAGGGCGATCACCACGATGACGATGATCGCGACGAGGTTCTCGCGCGACGAGCCGCTCGAGGCGCTCTGCTCCACGATCACCTTGCGGCGGACATATTCGTCGTCGTCACGGTCCGGCATCGCCGGATGAGTCAGCAAGTGAAGTGCCATTCGTGGCCAGCAGCCGCGATGTCCAGGCAAAGATCGGGATCGACAGGCAGCTCAGCGCCGCCGCGGCCAGGAAGGCGCGCCCGAGGCCGAAGCGCTCGCCGAGCGCGCCGACGGCCAGCGAGCCGAGGCCGATGCCGGTGTCGAAGGCCCAGACGATCGAGCCGAACGTCCGCGCCCGCCGGGCCGGGTCGGTGTTGTTGACGATGAACGTAGCCAGCGCCGGATACGCCGCGCCCCAGCCGATGCCGAAGATGATCGCCGAGCCCACCATCTCCGCGCGCGTCGTGGCCAGGCCGAGCGTGGCGAAGGCCACCGGCACGAGCGCGAGCGACGGATAGAGCAGCGCCTTCGTCCCGATGCGGTCGCCGAGGTGCGAGAAGAAGAGGCGGAAGAGGACGATCGTCGCCGCGTAGACGGTGAGGTAGACCGACTTCGGCTCGATGTGCCGCTGCACCGCCAGCAATGCCGCGTAGCTGGTGACTCCACCGTATCCGAACGACGCCACCGACATCGTCAGCGTCGTGCGGATCACGCCCCAGTCCCAGGCGTCGCGGAGCGCGCCGCGGTGGCGCGCATGCGGCTGCGTTGGGTCGTGAATCAGCAGCGCGCCCGCGCTCATCACCACCGACAGCGCGGCCATCTCCACGCACAGCGTCCACCAGCCATAATGGAACACCCACAACCCGATGGCGGGCGCGACCGCGATGGCGCTCACGCTGGACAAGCCCCAGTACGAGAGCCCCTGCGTGCGCCGCGACTCGGGGATGTAGTCGGTCATGATCGCCGCGGCCGACGAGAGCAGGCCGGACCAGAGCGCGCCGTGGATCATGCCGACGAAGAGCAGCACGACGATGTTCGTGATCAGCCCGTAGGCGATGGAGAATCCGCAGAAGGCCAGCGAAGCCACGAGCAGCAGGCGGCGGCGCCCGACGCGGTCGGCAATCGTCCCCATCAGCGGTGCCGAGAAGGCGCTCGCAAACGTATATGCGGAGAGGAACCAGCCGGCCGCGGCGGTGGAGCCGCCGAGGTCGATGATGCGGAACGGGATGGCCGGGAGAAGCTGGAATGCGGAGAAAAACGTCACGAAGGCGTAGAGCCAGAGGGCGGCGAAGCGCGGGGTGAGGAGCGGTTCGGGGGCGGCCATGGAACGGCGGATTTTACTTAGAATCGAGAGCGTTACCGGCAGCGCATGAAGGTAAAACGTGCCGCGAAGTACGGGTTCTGCTCGGGCGTGCGGATCGCCGACCTGAAGGTGAAGCGTTTCGCCGCCGGCGGCGGCCGCGGGGCGATCCTCGGCCAGGTGGTGCACAACGAGCGCGTCGTCGAAGAGATGGAGCGCCTCGGCGTGCGCACGGTCGAGTCGATCGCCGCCGTCAGCGAGCCGACCATCGTCTTCTCCGCGCACGGCGTGCCGCCGTCGTTCCACGAGAACGCCAAGGCCGGCGGTCTCAAGGTCCTCGACACGACCTGCAAGTTCGTCTACGACATCCACCGCGAGTCGCGCGACGCCCTGGCCACGGGCTACCACCTCATCTTCATCGGCGACCCGAAGCACCGCGAGGTCATCGGCTACACGAACGACCTCGACCCCGCCTCGTATCACATCATCTCCACGACCGCCGAGGCGGAGGCGATCGACTGGCTGCAGTTCCCGAAGCTGAAGATCTTCTACCAGACCACGCTCAACGCCGAGGAATTCGAGGACGTGGTGCGGATCATCGAGCGCCGGGCCGCGAAGGTCGACCGCGCCGACACGATCTGCTACGCGACGAAGGAGAACCAGGACGCCGCGCGCGTGCTGGCCCACGATCCCGACGTCGACGTGATCGTGATCATCGGCGGCAAGAAGAGCGCGAACACGAAACATCTGTGGGAGATCTGCCGCGAGCACAAACCGGCCTATCTCGTGCAGGGCGCGGATGATCTGGAATGGTCTTGGTTCGACGGGGCGAACGTCGTCGGCGTGACCGCGGGGTCGTCGACGCCGGACTACGTGATCGAGGAAGTGGAGAAGCGGATCGAGGGGATGTAGCGCCGATGAGCCCTCTCCGCCATTTGCTCGCGGCGGCGCTGCTCCTGGCCGCGACGAGCGGCTCCGCGGCCGACCTGAACTGCAAGGGGCCGAGCAACGTCGAGCAGTTCAAGTATTCGTGGCGCCTCCGCGGCGGCCTCTCCTGGGTGGCCGGCCTGGTCTTCCCGACCTCGGGCGTGGGGGAGATGAAGACGACGTATCCGAAGGACGGCGAGAAGCTGATCGACAGCTCGCTCCTGCTGACGTCGGTCGTGCCCGGCTTCTACGCGTACGAGACGCAGATCGACGAGACCACGCAGAAGACGATGATGACGTACCACGGCTACGCGTGGAAGAACAAGTCGCGCAAGGAGCGCACGCAGTTCGACTACGCGCACAAGGTGGCCGTGACGCACAAGGAGACGCCGGAGAAGCAGTGGGACCGCACCGACCCGCTGCCGCCCGAGCAGCTGCACGACATCCTGGCGGCGATCTATTTCATCCGCCAGAACGCGACGAACATCCACGGGCCGATGAACGCGAACATCTTCTCGGACGGCGAGCTCTATCCGGTCGTGCTCCGCCCCGGCCAGCGGCGCGTGTTCAGCATCGCCGGACAGAACGTCGGCGCGCTCGGCTTCGAGATCGTCGACGCGCCGGGCGGGCGGAAGTGGCCGGGCGGGGTGAAGGTGTGGATCTCCGAGGACGCGCGGCGGATCCCGTTCCGCATCGAGATCCAGCAGAGCATGGCCTCGCTGCAACTGGAGCTGACGAGCGTGGAGTCGTGCGCGTTCATGCAGGCGGCGAAGTAGTGCTGAGTGCTGAGTGCTGAGTGTTTCTACCGCGCGGTTGGTGCTCGAACCGCTTGTCGTTGCGCATGCGCCGGCGATGTTTTCGCTGCTCAGCGATCCGGTGCTGTACGCGTATCTCGATTTTCCGCCGCCGCCCTCCCTCGAGCACTTGCAGCGCGTGTACGCGCAGCTCGAGACGCGGCGCTCGCCCGATGGGACGGAAGAATGGCTGAACTGGATCGTTTTCCGCGGCGGCGAGGCGATCGGAGTGGTGCAGGCGACGATTGATCCCGATCGCAGCGCGAACGTCGCGTATGTCTTCGGGAGCGCGCATTGGGGACGCGGGTACGCGATCGAGGCGGTGACGGCGATGCTCGCACAGCTCGACGGGTGCAAGTTTTTCGCGACCGTCGACGCAGGTAACGCGCGGTCGATTCGATTGTTGGAACGATTGGGATTCCGCCACGCCGGCGGCGAGCGTTATGAACGGTGAGGGTGGCGCACGGCCTGCGCCCTCAGACCGGTTAGCCCGCTTTTGTGGGATCGGCTTCCGTGAGGTCGAGCAGTTGTGCTCCGCCACGAACGGTGAGAATGGACACGGAGGATTTCCCGACACGGTAGATGATGCGGTGAGAGCGATAAATGATCTCCCGGTATTCGTCCGATCCGATTTCCGGAACGACGCGGCCCGAGCGCGGAAAGTGTTCGAGCCGATCGGTGGCCTTGAATAAACCATCAAGCCATCGAAGTGCCGCTCCAGGTTTGTCCTGCGCGATGTATTGAGCCTCTTCGTATGCGCGCTCCACGGCCAGAGGCGACCAGAGGACTTTCAATCGCGAAACCGCCGTCGCAGCTCGGCCTTGGCCTCCCGGTTTGAAATGGCCTGACCCGATTCGATCTGCTTGACGGCCGTTCGCACGTCCCGAAGAAGCTCGAGCTCCTCGACAAGCTGCGCGTAATCCGCGACATCGAGCAGTACAGCCGCGGAGTGCCCTCTTTGCGTGAGAACGAGTGGCCGGCGCGTGCTTCGCACGTGCTCGAGGAGCTCTGCCGCATTGGCTCGGAACTCGGACACGGGTTTGATGTCGCTGTCGAGTTTCGGCTGGCGCATTGTACCTCCAGTAGTACAGTTAATTGTACTACCGCGGGCGCACGCTGTGCGCCCCTACCGAGCCGGTCTTGTGCGCTCGCCGGTAGGGGCGCACAGCGTGCGCCCGCGTTCAGACCCGCGCAGCCTGCGTCGGCGTGCCGAGGCCGCAGAAGAGGCCCACCAGGTCGAGCAGCTCGGCGACGTGGAACGGCTTCTCCAGCACCGCGGCGGGGAGCAGCTCCGGCTCCGTGGCCTCGAGCTGGTACGCGGAGATCACGATCACCGGCGATTCCTTGCGCGTGCGCCGGAACCAGCGCAGCCATTCGCGGCCGTCCATCTTCGGCATGGCCAGATCGAGGATGACGAGCAGGATGTCGGGGTTCTGCTCGACCAGCGGAATGGCTTGCTGGCCGTCGGGCGCGGTCAGCACCTCGAAGCCGTAGGGCGAGAGCAAATCGCGGTACGACGCCAGCAGCCTCGTGTCGTCGTCGATGACCAGAAGCTTGCGGACTTTGAACGGCGTTCTACGCGCTCGTATTGGCACTTAGGACGCGGACAGGTGCAAGAACCTGGCCGGGTCGTAGCGCAGCGCCAGGAGTTTCCCCTTGTGCACGGCGAGGTCGCGCGGCACGACGACGCGCAGGATGAGCCCGCCCGTGAGGATGCCGGAGAGGAGCCAGCGCCCGTCGCGGAAGGACGCCTCCTCGATGCCGAAGATGAGATCGGAGTCCTCGCCGCGCGCTGCGACGGCAAAATCGTCCGGCCGCGCCAGGGCCACGCCGGGACCCTCGAACGGCGGCGCGTCGAGCTCCCACGCGCCGATCGGCGAGGTGACGGTGCGCCCGCGGATCTCGATCGGGATGACGTTGACGTCGCCCGTGGCCATCGCCGCGGCCACCGATCGCGGCGCGCCGAAGACGTGCGACGGCACGCCCTCCTGCACGACGCGGCCGGCGTCGAGGACGACGACGCGGTCGCACAGCCCGAGCTCGACCGGCGTCGACGGCGCGCTGATCACGGTCGTGCCGGCGACGCGGAGGGTGCGGTGGATGTCGTCGGCCAACTTCGCGGCGGCCGACGGATTCGCATGCTCGAGCAGCCGGTCGGCGACGAGGATGGCCGGCTTGAGGAGCTCGATGCGGGCGAGGTTCGCGAGCGTCCGCTCCGTCGACGACAGCGTGCCGAGGCGGCGGTCGAGCAGCGCGCCGAGTCCCCACTTGTCGACAGCCAGCTCGTACTCGTGGTGGCGGTCTTCGCGGTCGAGCGTCCGCGTCCGCACCGCGGCGATGAGCAGATGCCGCAGCGACCAGCGCTCCGGTGCGTCGAGCGCCGACGTCACGTAGAGCAGCGGACGGCGGCCGCGGCGAAGTGCGCTCACGTCGCGCGCGCCGATGCGCACGCTGCCGCGGGCGTCGCCGGCGATCACGCGCAGCAGCGTGGAGGCGCCGCACGCGGGCGGGCCGACGATGGCGGTGTGCGTGCTCTTCGAAAAAGTGAGCGTTACGCCCTGAACGGCGACGGCGACGTCGAGCACGTCCTCAGTTTATTGCTGCCGGCGGCGCTGCTGCTGCATCGGTCGATTCGTCTCGACGCGGTCGAGGAAGGTGCGCATGCGCGCCCACTGCGAGTCGCTCAGGACGCTGCGCATGTCGACGAACATCATCAGCTCGCGCTCGAAGAGGCGGGCCCGGGCGGTGCTCAGCCTGGCGGCCGCGGCCTGGACGGCGCGGCGGTCGATCTGGGAGCGGTCCATCTCCGCGCGCAGGGCGATGTTCTGCTTCTCCACCTCGGCGCGGAAGTCGATCAAGTCGGTCGACGCGGCGCGCCAGACGTTCTCCAGGCGATTCTGCTGGTCGTCGGTCAAGCCGAGGTTCTGCACGACCTCGGGACGCCGCCACCACTTGCCGGGCGGCAGGTCGGCGGCCAGCGCCGCGGTCGAGATCAACAGGGCCGCGAGGGCGAAGAGCCAGCGCTTCGTCACAGCGAGCTTCCCTTGCGCGCGTCGGTCTTGGCGTCGTCCCACGTCTCCCACTGGACCATGCCGTGGAACTCGCGCAGCTCGTCGGATTGCCAGGCATCGTGGGCGACGGTGTCTTCCGCCGGCGCTTTCGGAGAATGGACTTCGACGACGACGGGCGCCGGCGCCTTCTTCAGCTCCGGCTCGACGGTCTTGAACACCACCACGCCGCCGAGGAAGAAGGCCAGCACCGCGGCGGCGGCGACGCGATAGCTGCGCGAGGCGCGCTGCGTGCGCTCCTTGCTGGCATCGATGCCGCGCATGATCAGCATGCGCTGCCGCGTCCAAAAGGTCTGCGGCTTCTCGTCGACGTCGCACGCGGTCAGGCTGCGCAGCTTCCGCTCCAGGCGCTCGTAGCGCGCCGTGCAGTCGGTGCACGCCGAGAGGTGGGCCATCACCGGCGTCGTCAGGCACGGCTGCAGGTAGTAGGTCTCGAGCAGCTCCGCTTCACTGTAGTGTTTCGTCATTGGAATCCCCCTGGTTCTGAACCCTCCACTCCGCCAGCTCCTTCCGGATTTTATGCACGGCCCGAAACAAATGCGCGCGCACGGTGCCGGCGGCGAGACCGAGCAGCTCGGCGATCTCTTCGAGCGACCGCTCCTCGTAATGGCGCAGCCGGAAGATGATCTTCTGCTGCGCCGAGAGAGCTTTTTCGGCGCGCTCGATGGCCACGCGGATCTGCCGGGCCATGATCTCACGCTCCGGGTCGGGACGCTCGTCGACCGGCTCGAAGAGCATGGTGCGCTCGTCGTCGTCGTCGCCGCCGGTGAAGAGGCTGATGAATTTGCGGCGGCGCAGCCAGTCGCGGGAGCGGTTGATGGCGATGCGGGTCAGCCACGTCTCGAACTCGGCCCGGCCCTGGAAACGGCCGAGGTGGGTGTAGGCCTGGATGAAGGTGTCCTGGGTGATGGTGTCGGCCTCGGTCTCGTCGCGGACGATGGCGTAGGCGACGCGGAAGATCTTGCGCTGGAAGCGGTCGACGAGGACGGCGAAGGCCGCGCCGTCGCCCCCGAGGGTGCGGGCAATGAGCTCCTGGTCGGCCGGCGCTTCGTTGAACTGGCTCACGCGACGAATGGCAACAACGCTACCCACGCAGGGTTGGACGGGGCTGCGGGGAGAAGCGTTTACGCGATTCTAGCCGCCCGCCCGGCCAGCCACACCCCGGCGAAGATCAGCACGCCGGCCGCCACCGCCGCGGCGCGGATGCGCTCGCCGAGGAACGCGGCGGCGAGGACCACGGTCATGACCGGCTGCAGGTACGTGTATGCCGCGACCAGCGAGCTGTCGGTGTGCGCGAGCGCCCAGGCATTTAGCAGGTATGCGACGATCGTCGGGCCGGCGATCACGAATGCGAGCGACAGCCATGCCCCGGCGGGGATCGTGCGCCACGGCAGGCGCAGCATCGGCACGGCGGCGATCGGCAGCATCAGCACCGCGGCAATCGCGAACATCCGGGCGATCACGCGTTGCGGCGAGAGGCGGGCCATGTCCGGCTTCGAGAGCACGAGGAACAGCGCGTACGACAGCGAGTTGCCGACGATGAGGAGATCGCCGATGACCGCCCTCATCGAGCCGCCCAGGCCCTCGGTACCGACGACGACGAGCGCGCCGGCGGCGGCCAGGGCGATGCCGGCGACCTTCATCGCTGTCACGCGCTCCTCCTTGAACAGCATGGCCGCGCCGAGCGTGAAGACCGGCACCGCGGTGATCAGAATCGCCGCCGCGTGCGCCGACGTCAGCGCCAGCCCGCCCAGGAACATCGACTGATTGATCACCACGCCGAGGAGCGAATAGAGCGCCACGCGGCGAAAGTCGGCGCGCGACAGCGGCGCCACGCGGCGCAGCAGCAGATTGAGAACGATGGCCGCCCCGAGCACGCGCAGATACGCAAACGTCAGCGGGTCGAACGACGACATCCCCAGCTTGGAGACGATGTAGTTCACCGCGAAGAGGAAGTTGACGGTGATGAGCGCGGCGTGAACCCGCCTACGACTCAAGCCACACGTCCGCGTAGCGCACCGGCGGCGGCACCAGCGACGTGCGCAGCCCGCGCACGCTCGGCTTGTGCAGCACGAAGAAGCGCTCGTGGAACAGCGGCACCAGCGGCGCCTCCTCGATCACGCCGCGGTCGAGCTGCCGGTAGATCTCGGCGCGGCGGTCGAGGTCGTTCGTGCGCCGGGCTTCGATCATCATCGCGTCCCAGTCGTCGCGGTGGTAGTGGAAGCCGCGCAGCGCGTTGGCGTCGGAGTGGAAGAAGACGTAGAAGAAATTGTCGGAGTCGGGGAAGTCCGCGTACCAGTTGCCGGTGAAGACGAGCCCGTGTCCCGCCGACGTCAGCGGCTTGCGCGCGTCCGTCGCGGAGTGCTCGGTGACGTTGACCTCGATCCCGACCGCGGCCAGGTCCTCTAGGATCAGCCGCAGCTGCCCGGAGTTGCGGAACTCGTCCGTGTCCCAGGTTCGGTACTCGGTTCGGAAGCCGCCGCCGTAGCCGGCCTGGCGCAGCAGCGTGCGGGCCCGCTCGGGGTCGTAGTCGTAACCGCGCACGTCCGGGTCGTAGCCGACCAGGCCGGGCGGCAGCAGGGCCGGGGCGATCACGCCGAGGCCGGCGAAAATCTCGTTGTTGATCCGCTCGCGATTGATGGCGTAGTTGATGGCCTGGCGCACCTCGCGCTTGTTGAACGGCGCCGCCGAGCAGTCGTAGCCGAAGTACGACGTGTGCAGCTGCACCGTCGTCAGCATGTACGGCGCGTAGCGCGGATCCTCGCGCAACTCGCGGACCATCTTCAGAGGCACGCCGTGGGCGATGTCGAGCTCCCCGCGCATGAACCCCTCGGCCACGTCGCGGAAGCTGCGCAGGTCGAGGCGGAAGTTCAGTTCGTCGAGATGTGGCATTCCTGGGATATAGAAATCCCGATTGCGGCGCATCCGTACATACTTTCCTTCCACGGCCTCCTCCACGCGGAAGGGACCGGCGCCCGCGGGATGGAGGCGGAAGTGCTCCCGGTCGCGAGCCTCCTCGGCCGGGATGATCACGGACTCGTTCATCGTCAGCAGGGAGAGGAAGAACGCCAGCGGCTCGTCGAGGATGATGTCGACCGTCGCGGTGTCGCGGGCCACGATGCCGGCCAGCGTGCGCGTCCGTCCCTCCAGCACGTCCTTGGCCCCGCGCACGTTCAGCAGCAGCCACGACGCGCCGGAGCTGTTCTCCGGCAGAAGCATGCGCACGAGCGAGTCGTGCACGTCCTTGGCCTCGAACAGCCGCCCGTTGGAGAAGCGCACGTTGCGGCGGAGATGGAAGCGGTAGACGTGGCCCTGTTCGAGCACCTCCCACCGCTCGGCCATGCCGGGCATCAGCTCCGCCCCTTCGCCGTAGACGACCAGCGTCGAGTGCACGGCCTTCGACATGTAGCCGAGGGCCGCTGCGCCGATGTAGATCGGATCGAACGTCAGCTGCTGCCACAGCACTGTCGACGTCGTCAGCGAGCCGCCGTCGCTCGGCGCCGGCAGCGTGAAGCGCCCCAGCTCCGAGCCGAGCAGCGTCGACTCGTGCGAAAGCGTGTTGGCCATCTGATTCAGATCGGAGATGGACACGTTCGATTCCCGCGTGGCCTGGCCGATCACGCCCATCGCTTTGACGATCGCGGAGCTCTCCGTGGCCAGGATCGACGTCGCCTCGAGCACGTTCTGCACGAAGCCCATGACGTTCTCCATGGCCTTGCTGATGGCGCGGCTGCCGGTCTCCTGCTCGGACATGGCCCGCTTCAGATGCTTCGTGTAATCGCGCACCGTGGCGGCCTGCTCGCCGACCTTGCGCGACGTCTGCGACTGCTGCTGCGTCGCGGTGGCGGTCTGCTGGACCATCTTCGTGACTTCTTCGATGGCCGCGGTGGCGGCGGCGCTGCCGCGGGCCTGCTCCTCGGTGGCGCGGGCGATCTCGCCGATCGAGCTCGTCGAGCGCGCGGTGAGGTCGAGGATCTTGTCGAGCACCAGCTCGGCGCGCGCGGTGAGGCCGACGCCGTCGGAGACGCGGTCGGCGCTCATGGTCATCTGCTCGGCGGCGCGGTCGACGGCGCGCTGCACGTTGGAGATGAGCGTGCGGATCTCGTCGGTCGACACCGAGGTGCGCTCGGAGAGGTCGCGGATCTCGTCGGCGACGACGGCGAAGCCTTTGCCGCGCTCGCCGGCCTGCGCGGCGATGATGGCGGCGTTCAGCGCCAGCAGGTTGGTCTGGCCGGCGATCTCGTCGATGACGCGCACGATCTCGCCGATCTCCTGCGAGCGCGCGCCGAGCTCGCCGAGGGCGTTCTTGGCCTCGTCGACGGCCTGCTGGATCTTGCGCATCCCCTCGACGGTGCCCTTCACCGCCTCGCGACCTTCGTTCGCCGCGTCCTTCACGTAGCGCGCGAGCTCGCTCGACGACTTCGCCGACTTCCCGATCTCCTCCGTGGTCGCGTTCATCTCCACCATCGAGCTGGCGGTCTGCAGCGCGAACGACGAGAACGACTCGGTGTTCGTGGCCACCTGGTTGATCGACGCGCTCATCTCCTCGAACGCCGAGGCGGTCTGGTCGACGAAGTCGGAGAGCGTGTCGGCGATGCGGCCGACTTCCTCGATCGACGCGCTCATCTCCAGCACCGACGTCGACGTCTCCTCGGCGTTCGCGGAGAGCTCTTCCATCGACGTGCGCACGTTGTTGATCGATTGGTCGATCTGGCCGACGGAAGCGGCGGTGGTCTCGGTGGAGACGAGCTGCTCGGCGGCGCTCCTGGCCAGGATGCGCGAGCGCCCGCTGATCTGATTGCTGACTGTGGAGACGTCGGTGGCCAGCTGGCCGAAGCGGCGGATGGTGCGCTCGAGGTTCGACACCAGCGCGCGCATGGCCTCGGCCATGCTGTTCGACTGAGCGGCGGCGCGGATGTCGTTCGCGCTGAGGGAGAGGTCGCCGGCGGTGATGCGGTTGAGGAGATGGATGGCGGAGTCGCGGCGATAGAGGACGGCGCGCAGCCAGAGCTGGAAGAGGGCGATGCAGATGCCGCCGCTGACGACGGCGACGACCATGATGCGCCACCACAGCGCGAAGGTCATGGCCCCGATGAACCAGAGGAAGGCGCCGAAGAGAACGATGCAGACGACGACGAGCCCCCACATCTGCTGTGCGCGACCGAAGCGCCGTCCGTTCATCTCTCGGCGCGATGCTACCATGCGCCCCAGTGAACGACTACTTCGCGGCACGGCGATCGCTCATCGACGATCACCTGCGCGCGTTGGCGGCGCGCAGCGGCGCGCCGAAGCCGCTGGCCGAGCCGCTGCGGCGCGCGTTCATGTCGCCCGGCAAGCGCGTGCGCGGCATCCTGACGCTGGCCGCGGGGGAGTCGTGCGGGACGAAGCCGGAGAAGCTGCTCGACGCCGCCGCGGCGATGGAGATGATCCACACGTCGTCGCTGATCCTCGACGACCTGCCGGCCATGGACGACGCGCAGCTGCGCCGCGGCGCGCCGACGCTGCACCGCGAGTTCGGCGAGGACCTGGCGATCCTGGCAGCGGTGGCGCTGCTGAATCACGCCTACGGTCTGGTGGCCCGCAACCACGCCGCGACGTCGCCGCGGCAGTGGCCGGTGCAGCAGGTGATCCGCCGCGTGGTCGACGCGGTCGGCTTCGACGGCACGATCGCCGGCGAGGCCGTCGACCTGCACAGCGAAGGCTCGTCGCTGGATTTCGACACGCTCGAGTTCATTCACTCGAGGAAAACCGGCGCTCTGTTCGTCGCTGCCGCCGCCGTCGGCGGAATGCTCGCTAACATCTCCCCGGCATCCCTCGCGCGCATCGAGACATTCGCGAAGAACCTCGGCCTGGCGTTCCAAATCACGGATGACGTGCTCGATGTGACCGGCACCCCCGAGGTGCTGGGGAAGGACGTGGGCAAGGACGCGCAGCGCCTGACGTTCGTAAAGCTGGCCGGCGTGGAAGGCGCCCGCAAGCTGAGCGAGGAGCTGGTGGAGACGTCGCTCTCCGCGATCGCGAACCTCGGCCCCGCCGCCACCCCCCTGCGGGACCTGGCCGTGCTGGTGCGGGACCGGGTGAAATAGCCCGCCCGGAGCTGTGTTATCTTCCGCGCCGCTGTTCCTGCCTCCCCCTGCCCAGGTAGCTCAGTTGGTAGAGCAGAGGACTGAAAATCCTCGTGTCGGCGGTTCAATTCCGTCCCTGGGCACCACACAACTCCTTCGCTCTCATTTTCGCGGCGGTCGGGTAATGACGGCGGCCCTACGTGTCAGGCCCGCAGCGGAATCAGCGCACCGCTGAATCGTGCCGCTTGAGTAGGCCGTCGGCGAACTTCGTGATCGTCGCCTCGGAGCTGATGGCGACGATGCGGCCGGGCTGGTCGCGGTGCATGGCGGCGAGCGTTGCGCGGATGGCGCGAAAGGCCAAATCGTCAAGGTGGAGGAGCACGCAGTCGTAGTCGCGGGGAAGGCGCTCCTCATCGAGACGCCAGTCAACAAATACGACTTCGGCTCCTCGGCCAGCCGATGCTCTTCTTCCATAGGGACGTAGGACGAATACGGCGACCGATTTGGAGATGCTGCGGGGGTGACGTTCGGGTTCGTGGCCGGCAAAGTCTTCCCTTCTGCGACGCCACGCCGGAACTCAATGAAGGCTGAAATACTCTTCAAGTGCCTTCTGCAGATTGAATTTCGTGGTTGCGAATTCAAGCTTCCCCAAATTACTTACAACCGCGTTCGAGACAATCAGTTCATGGGTCGCGCCGGGTACATGCACGAGCCGGAGCTCCAAACTCTTTCCGGAAACACTTTGCTGATCGAGACCGACCAGCGTGAAGCGCACGAGGCGCGCCGCCGGGACAAACAAGCCTTCAGATTGACGGGGGGTGTACGGAATCCTTCGCGCCGGAGGCAACTGCTCGCCTTCTCGAGCGGCAATCGGTGCCGCCGCGACGATTGTTCCGGATTTGGTGACAGCTACTGCGAACCAATCGCCCGTTACGACCTGCGGATGAACCAATTCGATGGAAGCGGGAGTCACACTCAGGACCTCAATTTGTGACCCAGCAGTAACGGCAAGAACATCAAGGCCCTTTGTCGCTTCGTGTGCTTCCTTCCACGGCGCGGCCAGTGCGGGCGACGGCCGTGTACGCTTCAGGAAAGCGGGTGCGTCGAGCGCGCTTTGAATGATTGTCGAACATACCTTGTCGAACGGTGAAGCCGTGGGGTCGAGCATGCGGCAGTTATTCGTTGGGTGATAGATGCCGCTGTCGTACCGGTTGCACCCAAGCTGTCCTTGGGCCCCAGTCTGGTTCACGAATGCGGCGATGTCAGTCGAGCAGTTCCGATCCGTAAATTTGCCGATGAAGGGACCGCGACCGGAGTATTCGTCATAAAGGCCGCCGATCGCGTGACCCATCTCGTGGACGATCGTGCCGATTTTGACGCCGCTGGGAAGGAACATCGTCGTACCATCCGAACAGCCGACATTGACGTAGTTGTGCGTAATGTCAGAGCCGACCACGACGGCATAATGCGTAGGCGAAAAGCCAGCCGGTGCATGCGAGGCGACATCCTTCAGCGTCTTGCACGTGTATTGAAACGGGCAGGGTGAGTTTGTGTCGATGGATAGATCCTTAAGCGACGTTCCTTGTGGCAGATTCACCGACTGGGTCAATAAGCTCGCTTTCGCCGGTGCGTAACCATCAGTTTGGAACCGCGTGAAAGAGCCGCACGTCGTCTCCACGTCTTTGGCTTCGAAATCCGTGCTCGCCTTCGGAAACCCGACACCGATGATCAGAAGGCGGATTTCGGATTGCGCGCCCGACAGCACGGCGGCCGCGCACTGTGATGCGGCCGGCGATGACCGGGTGCCGGCTGTCGGTGCGGTCTTCTCGCTCTTCGCACATTTGAATGATGCGATGGCGACGCAAAGAATCGTGACAAGGCGACGCATGATCACACTCATGGCCACTGATCGCCGGAGCAGTTCAATCCCCCGGGGGTCGGTTGCGGGCCCATATCCATCCCAGTTACATTCTTTTTTTTCGGATGCTTCGCGTTCTTCGCTTGTTGCTTTGCTGAGGCGTGTGCTTGTTCGACGGTTGGAGGCGGCGGTATTTTAGGTCCGCCTTGCTGCAAGGTAGCGACCCAGTAGACCGGGCAATTATCGGCATCCGGATCTCGTGGTATGGGGAGAGGACCGGCGCCCTGCGAGTTGTCTTTGATGAACTGATAATACGCGGAGTAGTGTTGGTCGCGCTCTGGTGGGTTGCCCGGGGCTTGCAAATATCCAGTTTCTTTCGCTAACGTGTTGCCGACGACGATGATCACCCATCCATTTTGCGGTTTGAAAGCCAGCCGCCGTCCGGTTCCGTCGAACCCATTCAGGTTGAGGACGAAGGGCTCACCGCTCGCTTTGAATATCCAGTGAACCTCCTGCGCGAGAGCCTGGGTATACACGATGTCGCCTGGCTGACCGTTCGGTTGGATCTTCGTGAAGTCCCACTTGACCCCTGGTTTGATCACGTGCGCCTCCAGCGAACCGTATTTCAGGTCGGCACGGGAGATCACAACTCCGTGATTCGGTATGGCATCGAAATGAGGTTGATCCTGAACCTGCGAAGTTCCCAATATGTTCTGAAGGCTCGACAGCCAATAGAGCGATTTTGTTGTATCGAGGTCGGGATGGGCGTCGTCTTTGACGGGGCACGGGCCTGAGCCGGTGTTCTTGTAAACGAGAGGGCTGTTGAGTGCGGAAACGTTGTTGCTTCCGTCGACCGCGATTTCCTCGCCTCGCAATAAGACGTAGTGATAATGCAGACCATCGTTGGCAGCTCTGAGGAAATCGTGCTTCCGGTTGATCGGGTCGGTCGCAGGCATCGTAGTTTTATCGGTGAGAATGTAGGGAACATGCCCATCAACGCTGTGATGGTCGTCGCCCGCGTCGTCGATACCATCGGTGAGATTCGGCATGATGACAGTAACCCGCGAGGCTCCAGGGACGAATGTCATGATCCCGATAAATACGATGTCGACGTTGTAGGAGATATCGGCTAAACATGGCTGAGCGGAGAAGAGGCCGATCAGCAGCACGAGAGGCGGGCCGGTACGGTTGATCATGCGTCGCATTTATGCTCCTCCATATATCTGATAGGCCGCCCAGTGGCGCGGATTGGCCAACGGGGGATTGCGGATGAATGACAATTGCGCTGCGCGCAGCGCGGCGGCGGGCGACGCGCCCGTTGCCAATGCGGAATAAAACCTCGAAAACATTTGACCTGAATCAGCGTCGGATGCGTCCCATAGCGACGCGACGACGGTTCGGGCTCCGGCTGTTGCGAACGCTCGCGAAAGGCTCAATGTTCCTTCGAGTGATGTGCGTCCGCTTGCGCCGCGGCAGGCTGCGAGAACCACGAGCGCGCCGGTACGCAGGCGGGTAGCGGCGATCTCGCTTGCGGTCATCAACCCATCAGTAGTCGCCCGTGCTGGCGTGAGCGCGATCGCGGGTTCACCGGTGGCGGAGTCGTCCAAGCCGTGTGCGGCAATGTGAATAACGTCGTAATTTCCGGCGGCGGAGCGATAGATCGTTGGTGTTGCAGCGGCGCCTTCATAGACATCGGCATGTTTGATTGCATGGACCGCATGCGCGACTTCGTCATGAACTGCGAGGCGGGGCAAGGAGCCGGCGGCGACCGGATTGGCGAGCAGCAGGATCGATTGCCGCTGAGACATTGAGCTTCCGAGGACGTACGTCGCGGCACTCGGTGACTGCGTTAGGACGAACTCCTCGATGAGGTATTTGCCGGTCGGCAGGCGCAATGCTGCAAACGGTACCTTCTCTAGCGGCGCGTCAGCAACGATCGTCAATGAGGTTATTTGTCGGAGAAATGGGATTGCGGGGCTGACGATCTCGTTCGAGAGTTGCGCCGGATCGGCACTGAACGGCCCTTCGGTCTCGAGTTGGGCGACGAAGTTGTCTGACGCTTTGAAAAGGGCCCGGCGAGTCGTTTGGCGACGAAAGAAGCGGACGCTGTCTTCGCGAACGACCCAGGCATAAAGTTCATTGGGTACGGACCAGTACTCGATCAATGCGTGATCCGACGCAAGCCGCCGACGCCATTCTTCGATGGATGTTGACGGCAAAACAGGCGAGCCCGTAATAGTTTCGAGAAGCACCCGCGCGCGGACTCGGTCTGCAACGCGTAGGGCCGCCTCGGGCTGTCCTTCGCGGACGAGGACCCTTATTAACTCATCAGCAATGGAACGCGCGGTTTCGTAATACATCAGCCTGTCGCTGGTGCTGTCTAAATTGCGGCGCTCGTCTTCGATTGACTGTAGGGCATGTTCCAGGTCGATTCGCGCCAGCCGCGACGCGCCATCTTCGAGATGTGCTCGTGCACGAGTCAGGAGTACTCGAGAGAGGCGAAATACGTCCCGCCGCTCTTCCGATAAATCGACCGCTCGCGTCAGAGCGGCCATTCGACCGCCGCGATCCTGTGCACCCGCTTCGGCGAGCTCGAGGTCCGCTTCCAGCCTGTTACGAACGGCGCGGTCGGCAATCGAAAAGAATATGCCGCGTGCGGCGCTGCAGTCGCGGACGGCGTCGCTTCGTTTTCGCTCCTCGACCGAAGCTCCGCATTGAACGATCATGGCGTGACAAAAATACGGTTTGTATTTGTCTTCTCGCGCGCGTTCGGCGACACCGTCGGCGAGCAGGGAAGCGAGCGGCACGTGATCTTGACGCAGAGCGACGCCGGCGATTCGGTCGAGTACGACGAGATCGCGATCGAGTTCGCCGTGGCGTTCAACCTGTCGAACTGCTTCAAGATACGAACGCCACGTTTCCTCGACGTTGCTCGTCAGTTCGGCATTGTCGCCGAGCAACAATTGCAGCATTCCGGTTCTGGTTTCGTCGCTCGTCCGGCGGTAGTAGTTGAGCGACGTCGCGTATGCGGCCGCTGCTTGGCTTACCCGTCCGAGTGACGCGAGCGAGACGCCGCGGTTCCAGCTGGCGCGGGCCGCGAGAATCGGATGCCGCTTAGAATCGAGGTCAGCGTCGCCAGCCGCGAGTGCCTCCAAGGCACGACCATACCAACCCCCGTGATACAGCAGGCCGCCGAGCTCGCATTGGCTGACGGAGGCGAACGGCGACCCGACATGCTTCAAGTCGGAAATCGTTCGTTCGAGCTCTTGAACCGCCTCGGCCGTGCCGCGGGTTCGCAGTGTTTCGCGCACTGCGCGTAGGTGCGCGTGCGGTGCTGCGAACACGCCGGCATCGCGTGCGTCTCGAGCGGCCACCACAAAGTCCGAAAGCAGCGAGTCGGTCGTCGTTTTCGAGATGCCATCCGCCGCGTCTTCAATGGAGCCGAGCATGCGATCAGCGTCTCGATCGTGACGGATCACCTGCGCTGCCCATCGAGGAATCCAGTCTTGTTCGACGATCGTCTCGACGCGAAGCGGAAATTTCTCCGCGATCGCGTTAATCACGGTGCCATTCCCCTCGTCCGCGCCGCGCTCCAGCAACGTGCGTTTCGCGCTCCAGGCCTCCTCATCAGTAGACGCGTTCAGAGCGTTCAGACGCTGTCTCGCTTCGTCGCTCCACGGGCTTCCGGCGTCCAATTCCAGATATTTCGTCCATTCGGTGCGGCCCTCGCGTACGAGGCCCAACATCTCGATGGCGCTGGCATAGTTCCATGCCGCTTCGACCATAGTAGGCGCTAAATCGCGCGCTCGCTTGGCGGCCACAATCGCATAGATACGATCGACGGCCGAATGAGACATCTCGGCGCGTCGCTCATACGCTGCGGCAAGATCATTCAGTAGGCCGGCCTCTCTGGAAAGGAACAACTGCGGCTCGAGCGTCTGAGGACTGAGCGGTACGTACGACTCGAGCTCCCGAATCGCATCGTCTACGTGTCCCGTAAGCAGTGCTCCCGCTGCGCGGTCGCGTGCAGCACCCGCGCTCCGTTCCATCCCAACTGCTTCTCGCAACTTGACGGCTGCAATCTGCAGCCGCAATTCCGCCTGCCAGTTTTCAGCAATCGATTGGCCGCGACGGATAACCAGCGCCGGGCGATACTGGTTCTCGCCGCTCAGCCGGAATCTGCTCGACCGGAACGGAATTGCTTCGGCGGCGGCCATCAGCTGACGGCGTCGCAGCGAGATTTGATAACTGTGAGCCGCGCCCTCAAGCGCCGGCCGGAAGACTAGTCCGGCGATCGTGACTAGGCCAAGAATCAGCAGCAGGAGTTGTGTGCCGCGAAGCCTGGGCAGCGAAATTCTCCGATTTCCGTTCATTTCGACCCCTGATTGGAGGGACGCGATTTCAGTTTTACCCGCTCCTCGGTGCCGCTGCGACGCCGATCATCCAAATTGTAAATTGAGTTGGATCGACTTAGTCTAACCCGACTGCGTTAGGAACTCATTAAGGAATTGCAATCTTTCGACGTCTGAGAATGCGAGAAGCCGCATGACGTAGTTTGTTCACGGTGTCGCCGGCTTAGCCTTCTGCCCGCAGGCGTGCCGAGAAGCGGTTGATCCTTCTCCGGTTCCGCCTGTTCCCAAGCGCGGACGATCGAGATTCCCGGCTCTGCTGCACGTTTGCTTTGGTTTCAGGGAGCTGAGGGCGATTGATGTTCGGCGGCCCAACGTCTCAGGTCCGCAGCGGAATCAGCGCACCATTAATACTCGCGGCCTCATCCGACAATAGAAACGCGATCGTCTCCGCCACCCGCTCCAGCGGCACGCGCGGTGCGTCGGGCATTGCTTTGCGCGAGGCGGGCGTGTCGAGCGTTCCGGGGAGGAGCGCATTTGCGGTGATCGAGGTACCGGCGAGCTCCGCGGCGGTCATCTCGATCAGCGTGTTCAGCGCCGTCTTCGACACCACGTACGCGGCGGCGCCGGCGAACTTCGTCAGCGTCGCCTCGGAACTGATGGCGACGATGCGGCCGGGGTGGTCGCGGGGCATGGCGGAGAGCGTGGCGCGGATGGCGCGGAACGCGGTCGTGGCGTTCACGTCGAGCATCTGGTCCCACGTGTCCGGCGTCGTCTCCGAAACCGCGCCGCCCGCGTAGCCGCCGGCCATGTGAACCAGGCCGTACGGCGTGCCGGCCTTCGCGATCGCGGCGCGCAACGTCTCGTCGGTGGTGAAATCTTCGCGGCGCAGGAGCGTGCAGTCGTAGTCGCGGGAGAGGCGCTCCACGACCGCCGTGCCGAGGCCGCCGGTGCCGCCGGTGATGATCAGCGTTCGCATTGTTCGAGCAATCGTAACGCGCGCAGGACCTCGCCGACGCTCCAGGCTTGGGCGATGCAGCCGCGCGGGCGGTGGGGCGGGGCGCCGTCGAAGATCTCCGGGAGCGTGCCGGACGACCAGTCGATGCCTCCGAGGATGCGCCGGGCCTCGGCCGTGTCGCCGCGCACGTGCAGCAGCGCGGTGATGTACGGGCCGAGGAGCCAGGGCCAGACCGTGCCTTGATGGTAGGCGGCGTCGCGCACGTGCGGAGGGCCGATGTACGTGCCGACGAAGCGCGGGTCGCTCGGGGCGAGCGTGCGCAGGCCGACGGGCGTGAGGAGATGCTCTTCGACGACGGCGAGCACTTTCTCTGCGTCGGCGCCGTCGAGGAGCGGGAAGGGGAGGCTGAGAGCGAAGATCTGATTCGGACGGATGCTGGCGTCGTTTTCGACGTCGTCGAGATAGTTGCCGTTCCAGAACACCTCGCGGAAGCGGACGCGCGTGCGCACGGCGCGGGCGGCGAGCGTTTCGTCTTCGTCGAGCGCGGTGAGGATCGACAGCGCGTTGTACCAAAGCGCATTGATCTCCACCGCCTTTCCGTTGCGCGGCGTGACTGCCCAGTCGCCGATCTTCGCATCCATCCAAGTCAGTTGATCGCCGATGATCAACAGGCCGTCGTCGTCCTCGTGAATGTTGTGTCGCGTCCCGCGCGTATGCCAGGCCACGATGTCGCGCAGCACGGGGAGGAGCACCTCGCGCACGAAAGTCTCGTCGCGCGTCGCTTCGAGATACGCCCATGCCGCGACGAAGAACCACAGCGTCGCGTCGGCCGTGTTGTACTCCGGCGCTTCGCCGCTGTCGGGGAAGCGATTCGGCAGCATCCCTTCGCTCACGCACTCCGCGTAGCCGCGCAGGATCTGCCGCGCGTCGTCGAAGCGGCCGGTGGTGAGGCAGAGGCCGGGCAGCGCGATCATCGTGTCGCGGCCCCAGTCGGTGAACCAGTGATAGCCGGCGATGATCGACCTCCCGTTCTCGCCGCGGCGGACGATGAACTGATCCGCGGCGAGGTTCAGGCCCGACCGCCGCTTCCGCTCCGCGTCGAGGAGCGCGAGGCCGTCGCGGCCTTTCGGATCGTCGATCGACACGATCACGGCGAGCTGCGCGCCGGGGGCGAGCGTGCGCGAGAACGTGCCGGGCGTGAAGAGATCCTCGTGCGCGTCAAGCCCGCGCTCCAGCTCCATCGCGTACTCGAAGTTGAGCCACCAGTCGGGCGCGGGATGGAACGTTGCGCCGGGGACGGCGATGAACAGCGTCGGCACGCCGTCGTACGGCTGCAGCGCGAAGACACCGTCGTCAAAGTGCGCGTCGCGATGCACGGCGTCGTTCGCGCGCATGAGGCTGTGGTAGTCGCGCGCGGCGATGAAGGGGCGGAGCTCGAGCGTGACGTCGTTCGGCGCCTCGAGCAATTCATAGAGGATGACGGTCGTGTTCTCGCCGTGGATCGCGGTGATGGTTTTGCGGAGGCGGATGCCGGGCGTCGCGCCGGGCGTGACGAGGACGCCGGGGAACTGATTCGTGGCCAGGTCGATGCCGCCGAGACGCTCGTCGAGCTTCGACAGCATCACCATCCGTCCGACCGGCGGCCTCGTCGCGGCTACGAGGAGGCCGTGATAGCGCCGCGTGTTCAGTCCCGACGCCGTCGAGCTGGTGTAGCCGCCGAGGCCGTTCGTTTCGAGCCACTCAGTCATTTTGGCCGGCCGCATGATCGCATCCCGGCGCGATGAGCGCGCGCACCTGCCCGGCGCGCGTTTCATTACAATTTCGTGAACGCCATGGAAGAAGCGCTCCTCCTCCCGCGCCTGCGCAGCGGCGACGCGCACGCCTTCGAAGAGCTCGTGCGGCGCTACATGGGCCGTCTGCTGCGCGTGGCCCGGCGGCTCCTGCGCTCCGAGGAGGACGCGCGCGACGCCGTGCAGGACGCGTTCGTCTCCGCGTTCCGGGCCATCGGCGACTTCGAGTCGACGGCGCGGCTGTCGACGTGGCTGCACCGCATCGTCGTCAATGCCTGTCTGATGAAGCTGCGCACGCAACGGCGCAAACCGGAAGAGGACATCGAGGACTATCTGCCGCGCTTCCTCGAGGATGGGCACCAGGTCGAGCCGAGCGTGGCCTGGGGCGAGTCGGCGCAGACGGTGATGGAGCGGGCGGAGACGCGCGACCTCGTGCGCGCGGCGATCGAGAAATTGCCGGAGACGTACCGCACGGTCCTGCTGCTGCGTGACATCGAGGAGCTGCCGACCGACGAGGTGGCGCGGTTGCTCGGCGTGACGCCGAACGCCGTCAAGATCCGGCTGCACCGCGGACGGCAGGCCTTGCGCGCGCTGCTCGATCCGCATATGCGAGGTGGGCGATGATCACCTGCAGGGAACTGATCACCTTCCTGGCCGACTATCTCGACGGCGCGCTGCCGGCGGAGAAGAACGCCGAGTTCGAGCGCCATCTGGCGCTGTGCGACTCGTGCGTGCGGTACATCGCCACGTATCGGGAGACCATCCTGATGGCCAAGGCGGCGGAGGATCTTCCGCTCGGCGAGCCGCCGGAGGACTTGGTGAGAGCGATCCTGGCGTCGGTCAGAGCTTGACACGCACGGCCGTTGCAATACACTCCCTCCGCCGCCATCAGGTGGCGGCTTGCCAGCCTAATCCTCGGCGCCGAGGAGCGGGGGAACCGAATAGCGACGGCTTGCCACCGTCCGGGGTGAACGAGGCCGAAAGCCTCCAGGGCATCCAGCCCGAATCCGACAGCTAACCTCGTAGGCACGCGGAGGGCAGGCCCGCAAACGCCGCGGAGCGATTCGCGGCGTTTGTCATTTATCGGTCTCCCATTCGTTCACCTTTCGTTTACAGATTGATGGTGGTAAGATCCGCCAAATTTCGCCAGGGTAGCGTTCGCACTTCGATTCAAGGAACAGGACGCGTTGCAACGGATGCTTGAATTTCGCCTCTCTTCCGGAGAGCCGCAAGAACGCTCAAGGTACTCATGGAAAACCAGTTAGCAGATCTGAGCCGACCGGCAACGGGTCTGCAGTGGTTCGGTAGCAACTCACAGAAAGGAGCCGCTATGAAATGGTGCCCCACCCCTAGGTTTCTGGCGGTAGTCACCGCCGCACTGCTCATCTCGCTGTTTGCCGTCAGCGGGTTCGCGCAGTTCCAAACGGGTAATATCTACGGCAAAGTTCAGGCAAAAGACGGCAGCGTCCTTCCGGGCGTCACCGTCACACTCACGGGTCTCGGTGCTCCGCAGACCACGGTTTCCGGTCCTCAGGGCGAATTCCGTTTCCTCAATCTCTCGCCGGGCAGCTACACGCTCAAGGCGGAGCTTGCGGGTTACGGAACGGCGACCCGCGCCGGTGTCGGCGTTCGCGTCGGTGCGAACTCCGACGTCACTCTGACGCTGAACCCCTCGGTGTCGGAGTCGATCGTCGTCACGGCTGAAGCGCCGCTGCTGGACGTCCGCAAAGCCGGCACGGCCATCAACGTCAGCAAGGTCGAACTGGAGAAGATCCCGACCTCGCGCGACCCGTGGACGATTCTGCAGCAGGCCCCGGCGGTTCAGGTCGACCGTATCAACGTCGGCGGCAACCAGTCCGGCCAGCAGTCCGTCTACGTCGGCAAGGGCACGACGTCCGACCAGAACACCTGGAACGTCGACGGCGTCAACATCACCGACATGGGCGCGGTGGGCAGCTCGCCGCTGTATTTCGACTTCGACTCGTTCGAAGAGATGCAGGTGACGACGGGCGGTTCGGATCCGCGCATCATGACCCCGGGCGTGCAGCTGAACATGGTCACGAAGCGCGGGTCGAACGACTTCCGCGGCTCGGGCCGTTACTTCTACACCCCGGGCAGCTATCAGGCCGACGCCAGCGTTCCGGCGGAGGCCGTCACTTACCTCGACAAGACCAACCGCATCAACTTCGTGCGTGACTACGGCGGAGAGATCGGTGGTCCGCTGTGGAAGGATCACGTCTGGGGTTGGATCGCCGACTCCGAGAACAAGATCTCGAACCAGTCCTCGCAGGCTCCGGGCGCGATCGGTGCGTTCGACAACATCATTCTTCGCGACAAGAACGCGAAGTTGAACGCCCAGATCCTTCCGAGCAACAGCGCGGTCGGCTTCTACACGTGGGGCGACAAGGTCCGCAACGCCCGCAACCTCGGACCGACGCGTCCGTTCGAGACCGCCTGGCACCAGAGCGGCCCGACGAAGGTCTACAAGATCGAGGACACCCAGATCGTCGGCTCGAGCCTCTACCTCACCGGTATGTGGTCGAAGGTCAGCGGCGGCTTCTCGCTGATCCCGAACGCCGGCGTCGGCGAGAGCGCTCCCACCCCGCTGTTGGACACCAGCCTGGTCTGGCACAACAACTTCCTCGAATACGTCACCGTCCGTCCGCAGAAGCAGTACCGCCTCGACGGATCGAAGTTCTTCGACGTCGGGACCATGAACCACGAGCTGAAGTTCGGCTTCGGCTATCGCCATACCCCCGTCGGCTCGCTCAGCGCCTGGCCGGGCCCGTCGCACGGCTACATGCGCCTGCGTACCGCCGGTTCCTGCGCCGCTCGCTCGATGCCGGCCGGCTGCTTCCAGGCCCTGCTGACGCGCGACAAGAATGTCGCTTATGACCAGTGGTTCCACGACTATTACGTCGGCGACACGATTCTCCTGGGCAATCTGACGTTGCAGGCCGGTCTGCGCTGGGATCGTCAGAAGACCGCGAACACGCCGTCGAGCTCCCCGGCCAACCCGGTTCTGGCGACGCCGCTCACGCTCCCCTGCGTGCCCGGCTTCCAGGCGGCCGCGCTCTACTGCGGATCGAATCCGACGTTCACCACCTCGATCCCGGGTCTCGCCTTCCCCGGCGATCCGCGGAACCTGAACTGGAACTCGGTCTCCCCGCGCGTCGGTCTGACCTACACGCTCGGCGCCGACAAAAAGACGCTGCTGCGTGCCGGCTACAACCGTTACGTCAACCAGATCGGACCGCTCGTCTCGGGGCAGAATCCGGTCGGTTATACCTACGCGTACGCGATGGGCGTCGACACCAACGGCGACCAGACCGTGCAGCGCAGCGAGCTGCAGAAGTGGCTGTTCTTCAACTATTACGATCCGACCAACCCCACGGCCCTCGTTTCCACGACCCGCATCGACTACGGCATGAAGGTGCCGCACTCGGACGAGTTCATCGTCGGCCTCGAGCGCGAGCTCTTCACCGATTTCTCGGTCGGCGTCAACGGCACGTGGCGCAAGATCAAAAACCTCCCCGGTACGATGTTCGAGAAGCACCAGGGCGCGGGCGATTTCTACACCGGCGCGGACTACACCCAGATCGGCACGCTCCTGGCGCTCTGCGGCTCTACGTGCACCAACCTCGGCCTGCCGGATGCGCCGATTTACGACCTGAAGCCGGGTGTTGATCCTCAGCAGTTCGCCGTCGTGACGACGCTCCCGGGCTACGGCCGCACGTACAAGGGCCTTGAAGTCGTCGCCACGAAGCGCCTCTCGAACCGCTGGATGCTCCGCGGCAACGTCAGCTTCAATGACTGGACGGAGTCGTGCTCTCGCGGCAGCCTGGCTTTCCCTGACCCGACGCCGGGCTTCGGCAACTGCCCCGGCGGGCAGTTCACCCAGCGCTCCGCGGGCTCCGGCTCGTTCGGCAACGTCTTCATCAGCTCGCGTTGGTCGTACAACGTGACCGGTCTGTACCAGCTGCCGTGGGACTTCAACCTCGGCGCCAGCCTGACCGGCCGTCAGGGCTACCCCGAGCCGTTCCGCATCAACAAGACCGATCTCACGAACATCGCCGGCAACGACGTCAACGTTCTCTCCGAGCCCGTTGGCGACCGTCGCTTCTCGAACGTGTATGAGCTCGACCTCCGCGCGGCGAAGGACTTCCGGTTCTTCAACCGCGTCGGCGTCACGTTGTCTGCGGATCTGTTCAACGTTCCCAACCAGCGCACCATCCTGCAGCGGCAGACGAACCTCGCTTCAGGCGCTCTCGACCACATCACCGAGCTCCAGTCGCCGCGCGTCTGGCGTTTCGGCGCGAGGATCAACTTCTAAGCCTCGCGATCACAGCCGTTTGTTCCGAGCCGCCGGGGGAATTTCCCCCGGCGGCTTTTTTTTCGAAAAGCGCAAACCCAGGAGGTTCATTTTGAAGAAGACATTTGCACTCGCGGCGGCGATCCTCTGCCTCGCCGCCACCCTTTTCGCCGGCGAAGACTGGCGGGGCAACAACCGTCTCTCCGGCAGCGTGACGGACAAGGCCACCGGCAAGCCGGTCGCCAACGCCAAGGTCAAGCTCCGCCTGGGCAGCAAGGGCGGTCCGGACGCCACCACCGACTCCGGCGGCAAGTGGGCCGTCCTCGGCCTCGGCGCCGGGCAGTGGAACATCGACGTCGAGGCCCCCGGCTACGTCACCCGCCAGGGCAGCGTCGGCTTCGTCGAGAACCAGCGCGTGCCGCCGCTGAAGATCGAGCTGGAGGCGCAGGTCGCCAAGCCGAAAGAGGAAGAGCCCGCGCCGCAGGTCGAGCAGGTCAAGATCGGCGGCCAGGTCGTGGCCAAAGAGATCGCCGACGCCGTCGAGGCCGGCAACACCGCCCTCGGCGCGAAGAACTATAAGGATGCGGTGACGAACTACGAGAAGGCCTCGGCCGCGCTGCCGGGCTACATGCCCATCAAGTTCGCTCTGGCCCGCGCGTATTACGGCGCGAACGATCTGCCCAAAGCCACGGTGGCGATGGAAGAGGTCTACAAGAGCGAGCCCGCCAACCCTCAGTACGCGTCGCTCTACGCGAACATGCTCCTTGAGCAGGGCCAGGTCGACAAGGCCAAGGATGTGATCGAGAAGGTGCCCGAGGGCGCCCTCGACATGAACACGCTGCTCAACGCCGGCATCGCTCTGATGAACAAGAAGCAGCCCGGCGCAGCCATGACGTACTTCAACAAGGCCGTCACCCTCGACGCCAACTCCCACCTCGGCTACTACTACCGCGCTCTCGCCAAGATCCAGCAGGG
>Ga0075425_100000037_pt1 | contig 135429 bp, 232 predicted proteins | sample SoiMethybrSBSTD4_FD_75300 | JGI IMG/M metagenome (GOLD analysis project Ga0075425, IMG submission 75300) | Bulk soil microbial communities from a Populus tree surrounding site in Tennessee, USA - Soil MetaG P. TD hybrid SBSTD4 | ecosystem: Environmental > Terrestrial > Soil > Tree plantation...
TCAGACCATCGGCACCGACGGCCAGGTGCGTCCCATCGCGCTCGAGGAGGCGGCCAAGGCCGACACGGGAGACCACCGGATGCTCTGGCTCACGAGGGAGGCGTGATGGACTCCTGGTATCATGAGTCGGGCTTTCGGACGGCCTTCCAAGAGATCTCGGAAAACAGAGCGAGCTTTAGGACCGCCAAAGAGCGTGGCCATCAGGGCGACCAGGACGCTCGCATGGAGTGGGATCGAGGCTACGAGGACTGCATCTGCGCCTACCGCCTCGGTCATGACGTGGCGGACATGATTGCCCAGGGGATCTTCGAGCCTTCCCTGCTCGAGACCTTCTCCGTCGTGCAGAGCCTATTAGACGGCACTTGGGACCGCCCGACGCGCCCCGACCCAAGAACTTGACCCCGGCCCACGATCCCCGGTAGCCTTCCCGTCGATGGCCATTGGAATCGGAAGTCGTGTCGCGCTGAAGGTCACTGGAAATAACCTCGTGCTCGGGCAGGTGACCGCCCAGCCGCCGGTGTTTGGGGTGAGCGAGACAGCCGGCGGCGGCCCCTACGTCATCGACTGGGAAAACGGCCAGCAAGCGACGGTGCCGCTCGGCGTGCTCGATGAGCTGTTCGCGGCCAATACGACGACGCTCGGTTTGATGGGCAAGGTCGTGGTCGTGACGGATGGCTCTTCGTCCTACAACGCGGTCGTGGTCGACGCCTACAACCGCAACAACACCAAAGAGTGCGTGCTCGTCAAGACGCTTCAAAACGCGACGTACTACGAGCTCGACGCGACGACGGTCGAAGTCGTCCCGGGCCTCTGATCCAAACCTGAGACATGGATCTCGACGCGCGGAGCTCGTGCCTGAGGGCGGTGCGCCTCATCGCGCGGAGCGCGCGCTTGTGCTCAGCGATCGAGCGCGAGTCGGAGCAGTTCCAGACGGCGGTCGATTCGGCTGAGCGGATGCTCGGGCGCGCCGACGGTTACTTCAGTGAGATGCGCGTGGGACATGCCGCGCACGAGCGCGTAGTACGAGTGGTACTAGCAGCGCTCGTCGAGGCGAGGACGGTCGTGACGTGGCTCACAAAGGAGACGCCGCACCCCGACGATTTGTCGTTGCAGGCGGAGAAGATCGAGCGGGCGATCGAGCGCGCTGAGGCTGCGCCGACTACTCCGCCGGACGCTGCGACTTGAGCGCCGACCCGAGCTGATCGCGAACGGCTTGCTTGTCGTTACGACGACGCTTCTTGCGCGCAGAGCATTTAGCCTCGACGCGGTGGCACCACCGGCTGGTCGTGCCTTTCATCTCGGTGCGGATAGGAAATAGTCCCATGGCTATTCGATTCTCGGCGCGGAGACGCCTTTGATGAGCACGCCCTTATCGTGTAGGTAGTGCAGGGTATAGAGTAACGCTTCGCCAAGCGAAGGCCGATCCAGGTAGACGGACAGATAAACACGCGAGTCACAGGCAGAGAGCCCGGCGCCCTGCGCGCCCAGTTCCCGGATCTGTTCAGCGAGGGCATCGAAAGCCGAATCCTCGGCAGAGGCGTCGAGGTCAGTTCGCCGCGAGATAGTAGCCATCGAAGAGGCCTTCGCGTTGGAGCCAAGCATCATAGATACGTTGCGAGGAAATCCAGAATTCTGCTTCTGTCCCCAGCGCGACGGCGAGGCGTTCGGCGAGACGCTCGGTGCAAGGAATTTCTGCGCTGAGCAATTGTCGAAGTTCATCCACAGTGATGTCCATGTCGTCAGCGAGGACAGAAGCTGTGATGTCTTCCGGGATCATGAACCCTCGGATGATGAATTCACCAGGGTGAGCGGGGGCGCGATTGAGCGGAAGGCGCATGTTAGTCTCCATAGTGGTTGTCGCTGATGAACACGTCGACGGCGTTGCCGTTTTCAAACCGGAACACGATTCGTTCGCGGTACCCGATTGACACGGTGTACCAGGCCTTAGTTTTTCCGGATAACTTGTGCAGGCGAAAGGCGCGGTAGTCACGGATGTGGTTGATGTTCTTGGCGGCATGGATGACATCCAAGGCGTCCTTTGCTTTTTCCCAGAACTTTGGATGGAGCGTTCGGCGAGCCGCGTCGCTGTGTATACGGTGGTAGATGTCTTCTGTTCCCTGATCTTTGAACGATGTGATCATGCCTGCCCTCCCGTTGGGAGGCAAGATCTATCTGAACACGCAAGCAGTGGTCAAGCAAGATCTCTCGATTCACCCGTACTTTTTCAACTTCGCGAAGCGCTTGTGCAGCCGCGCAATCCATGCCTCCTGCCACATCCGCTTCCGCTCCTTGTCCCAGCCCTTGAAGAAGCCCGTTCCCGCGTGGAACTGTCGGTGGTGCCGCGGGCATTTCGGGATCGTGAGTCGATCGTGCACCCGGATCCCCATGCCGCCCTTTCGATCCCCGCGCCCGTGCTTCAGGTGATGCGCCTGCGTCCGGTCATCGAGCGGGCAGACGCAGCAGGGGAGCGTACGAATCCAGGCGAGGTACGCTTCGTCGGCAAGCCCGAGCTTCGCGCGCTTCTTTGCGATCGTCTTCTTGCTCGCGGGACGGAGCGGCGTGTAACGCTTGAGGTAACCGCCTGGGGCGAGCTTGGTTTTGCGCTTGATGGAAGTTCTAGGTAGACGTGTTGCCATCACGGTGATAGTAAGCTGATGGCAATGGAAGTCCAGCCCGAAGAACGCGCCTGCAATCAATGCGGGCGCGGCTACCCGCCGAGTGCGTTCGTGGGGAAGAAGGGACAGCCTGTTGGAGTCTGCGCGAGCTGCAGGAAGCTCTACAAGCCGGGCAACTACGGCATCCGCGGCAGCGAACCACGCCGGCTCCTGCGCGTGCTGGCGCCAGAGGGCGTGCGGGTCACCTGGATCCCGAAGAGCGGCAACAAGAAGCTCGGCGGCATCCCGGCATCGATCGTGAGTCCCGAGACGTGCCCGCCGTCGTGCGGCTTCTACGGCAAGGGCTGCTTCGCGGAATTTGGCGTCTCTGGCCATCATTGGCGGAACGTCGAGCACCGGGGGCTTGCATGGGATGACTTCGTTGCGCGCGTGAGCGAGCTTCCTGATGGGCAGCTCTGGCGCTATGCGGTAGCGGGCGATCTCCCGGGAGCCGGCGAGGAGATCGATGAAGCGAAGCTCGCTGAGCTAGTCCGCGCCAACCGCGGCAAGCGCGGCTTTGCCTTCACCCACAAGCGAGTGGCGTACGAAGCGCTCCGACGCGCGAGCGCCGCCGGCTTCACCGTCAACCTGTCGGCAGACACGCTTGAGGCAGCTGACGCCTGCTGGGCGTCTGGGCTGCCTGTCGTCGTCGTGCTGCCCGCTGACGCGACGGGAGACATTCGGACGCCCGGTGGTCGGCGCGTCGTGGTCTGCCCCGCTCAACTGCGGGAGGACGTGACGTGCGCCTCGTGCAAGCTGTGCAGCGTGTCGAGCCGCAAGGGCATCGTGGGGTTCCTGGCGCATGGGCAGATGAAGAAGACGGTGACGAGGATCTCGCAGGGAGAAACGCTATGACGATCTGGGCGTTCGACACGGAATTCGATGAGGACGGCAAAACCATCGAGCTCATCAGCATCGGCCTCGTCTCGAACGAAGGTCACGAATACTACGCCGTGAGCCGAGAATTCGATCCGCTGCACTGCAACGACTGGGTCCGCTCGAACGTCCTCAACAAGCTCCCGCCAGCGGGTGACCCGCTCTGGAAGTCGCGCTCGCAGATCCGGGCTGACATCGTAGCGCTGGTGCGCTCGGGCACGACCGTGCCGAAGTTCTGGGCGTACTACGCGGACTACGACTGGGTCGTGCTCTGCCAGCTGTTCGGGAGGATGGTCGACCTGCCGCCGGATTGGCCAAAGTACTGCCGAGATCTCAAGCAGCGCCTCGACGACTACGACTTCCGCTCGTCGGACTTGCCAGCGCAGCCGGAAGGCACCGAGCACAACGCGCTCGACGACGCGCGCTGGGTGATGAGCGGGCTCTTGTACCTGGACAGATTTTTCCGATGAATCCTTCACCGAAGACCCGCTTTTACCAGGTACGCGTGCAGAATCGTAGCGAGTGGGCTCGGATCTGGATCACCGACGACGGGTGCATCTCGGTCCTGAGCGACTATGGCGATTTCGGGTACTGGTTTGGGTCGCCGGGCTGCGAGTTTCGGCGGTTCTTGACGGGGTGCGGGCCGGACTACCTGATGAGCAAGTTCAAGGCGGGGGAAGAGGAGTTCGATGCGCGCGCGACAGAGCGCAACGCCCGAAACCTCGTGCTAAGCAATCGCCGAGATCGCTCGATCGACAAAGAAACTGCGCGCGAAGAGTGGCAAGCTGTCTGCGAGGTTGACTGGAGCGACGAGTACTCGCGCTCGAAGTGGTACTTCGAAGAGACGAAGCTCGTCAACTACGGCGCGAGCGAAGTCCTTCGGTTTCGCGTCCCGATATGGGTGCAGATGTTCGTAAAAGAACTCTGGCCGCTCTTCGTCGCTCAGCTGCGGGCTGAGCTCGACGCCGAAGCTGCGCTCGCGCACCCAGGGTTTACCGACTGACTCTATCCACTCACGAAAGAGAAACATGATGAAAGTGCTTTTTGAATCCAAGCTGGTGATCGAGTTCGAGTTGCCTGGCGCGCGCTATACGAACAGTACCTCAATGGGCGGTCAGACCCAACTCGAGAGCCGGCGTGAGGAGTGGTGGCGCCTGGAAGTGACCGCGGACAATGCGGCCCTGACCGCCGGAACCTTTCGGGCTCTCGCTGACGAGATCGAAAAGGTACGCCTGAAGAGCATCGAGCCTCGTCGTGGTAGCTAACCAGATTCACTGATTGATTCCTAGTCCGCCCCAACCAAAGGATCCCTCATGACCGTAGGCCAGCTCAAAACCCTCCTCGCCAAAGTCCCCGACAATACCGAGATCGAGGTGCACCTCGACATGCTCGACGACGAAGATCCGATCATCGGCACCATCAAGAAAGCGTCGCTCGCGCTCTCGGTCGAAAAAGAGTCGGTGTTCGTGATCGATGCGGTGGACGCGCACCCAGAAGACAGCGACGAGGAAGAATGATCGATTCCGCGATGGTAGAGCTATCGCACACTTGTCCCGAGTGGAGTCGGGGTAAGTCGGTGCATTCGGGCTACGACTACTGCCTAGCTTGTGATGTGGCTGCGCTTCATTCGCTAGCGGCGGCTCACCCGAATCACAACAAAAAGTCTCGCGACGAAATGGACAAATGCGTCGAGCGGCTCACTGTCGCGCTACTCGATCGCGCGCATCTCCAGGAGGCGAGCAGGCTGTTGTTCGAGTCATCGGGAGACGTGGAAACCGGCGACTGGCCCCGGCTTGACGCCTGGCTCGCCGCAGAGCGCGCCCGGAGATCCCAATGAAGCCCCGCGTCCCCACCCGCAAAGAGCGCGCTGTCCTCCGCGCCCGCGACGCCCTCAAGCGGAACGAATCCCGCCTCCTCGAGCGCCTTCAGCAAGCCCAAGAGGCGCTCGGCGACGACTGCTCGCACCCGGTGACGTTTCGCTACCAGTGGCAAACGAAAGGCTCCCAGGCGAACTTCGTCACCGGTGAGCGCTGCGTGCTGTGCGACAAGCGGCGGCCGTTCGCGGGGCGCGGCCGATGGAAGAAAGGGTGATGGTGCTCGGGATGCGGATCAAGCCACAGGGGAAGATCTGGGGACTCGAAAGCGTAGGCATCAACATGAAAAAATTCCCTCAGGAACCTGTGCAAGGAATTCGTGAGCAACGTGGAGACGGTCTTGCGCGAGCAGATCCGCCAGGAGATCTTGTTCGCGATCGAGCATCCAAGTCAGGCGAAGATGCGGCATGAGGCCAAAGTCAATCGACGGCGTAAGCGCTCGACCCAAGAGGTCGACAGACTAGCGAAGCATCTATTCCGCTGGGTCACCGACGCTCCCGGCAGCACGATCGAGGAGTTGAGCGAGATCGTTCGCCGCTCCCCGAAGGAGCTATTTTTGTCCATGATTCGGCTGCTGGACGCGGGCGAAGTCCGGAAAGAGGGGAAGACGCGCTCGACCCGGTACTATCCGGCTCAGTCCTGATTCCTGCAGCTCGCCCCCTCGCCCCCTCGCCCCCTCTCACCCCTAGAAATTGACCGCCTCGGCTCGGCTCAGGTACCCTTCATGGCATGCCCCGTTCCCGCCTGCGCGCAAACCGTTTGCCGGTCGCTCCTCCCCCGCTCCGCCACCGCTTGCACTCGCCAGCTGGCGCGGGTGCCAGCCGGGAGAGTTCCCTTGACCGCGTGCGGCGCCTGGCGCGCGAGCACCGCGTCGCCGAGAAGCCCTTCGATCCGGAGAAGCGCGGCACGTGGCGGGGCAGCTCGCGAGATCTCGTCGTGAACCCTCGTCACCGTCGTAACGCAGGCAATGACCCAGACGCCCGGGCGCGCTTCGAAGATCTCCAGCAGGGAGATTTTTACGACATCGACGCAGAGGACGCAGGCGCCGCGGGAGTCTCGTATGGTCGAGTGCACCGAGATCAAAATGGTGATTGGTGGGGCTCTGACTACTCGGTCGGCAGCGACTACTCGGGTGGGACTGTCCACCTGAACAACTACAATCAGTTGTGCGAGATGGCCCGAGAGCTCGAAGAGGAGCACGGTAACCAATTCTACGTGACGGCCCATGGTGGACACGGGACATACGCGATCTTTTTTAACGTCTACACGACGCCTGACGAGATCGTGGAAGCGCTGGCAGCGCTCGACGACTACCCGTCCATCGACGATGAGTCCCTCTCCGAGCTCGAACAAGAGCAATCCGAAGAGGCCTGGAACAACTGGGCAGAGAGCGAATTCCGCAAGGGGCTCGAGGCGAAGTTTACGGGGGATGCGAGTGAGGTGTCGGACGAAGATCTTTACGCCTGCTTCCACGAAGCGATGGAGGCGTCGAACTCGTACTGGCAAGATCAGCAGGGAAGCGGCATGTGGGTCGACATCAAGCGCGTGCTTGCGAAAGTCGACGAACCGCCACCTGGCTTCGTCGAGGAATAGATGAAGCAAAGCGACGCGAAGAAGCTCGGCAAGGCAACCGAAGCGCTGCTCAAGCGTCTCCGTGCTTGCCAGACGACGCTCAAGGCGCGTGAGAAGACGGTACTATCCGCGCTCGATTCAGTATTCGAGTGCAACGACGCGATCAGCGCCGAGTTCGAAAAATGGGACGAGATCTCACATGAGCTCGATGAGGACGCCGAGATTGCCCCGGTGATGGTCGATCCGAAGCTGGATCTCGACGCGCTCATCGTCGATGCCGCATTCGAGTCGGTGCACTTGGCGCTCGATACAGCGATTGAAAGTTTCGAGGGTATCCTCAAGAGCGCCAACGAGTACGAAGAGCCCGAGGAGGAGGAAGACGAATCTGATGTGGACGAGGGTGAGGAAGACAAAGACGACGACGAGGAGGAGGAGGACGAGCACCTATGCGCCTGCGATCATCCGGGGTGCCTAGCTGAAAGCCCTGCGCGCCGCACCGCTGAAGCGGCAGATCAGGCAGCCCGAACGGCAGGCTGGTCGATAGGCGACGAGGGGACTTATTGTCCGGAGCACATCCCTGCTCCCGAAACAGAAGGGGAGCACTTCGGCTGCCATGCGCGCGCCTGTTACGCCGAGAGTCCCGGCTGCGAAACGCTGGATGAAGCGGAGGAGGCTGCGCTCGCGGCGGGGTGGAAGTTCGATCCGAAGGGCTGGCCCTACTGCCCGAAGCACCGGGATCAGGCCTAGCTACTCGATCCTGAGCACTGTATCCGGTGGCACGACGATTGACCCGCCAGGCGTGAGCGTGCCCTCGAATTTACCCCACATCCCCTCGCCGCGGTAGGTGATGGCGGCATTGCGCTGACCAGAGAGCAACACCAAGCTCTCATAGGTCATCGGTTTGAAGCGTTCGACGCGACAATGCACCCCATTGATGACTACCGTCATAAAATCCATGGGCCGAGCAGCTCGCGAGAGGATCGCTGCACCTTCGCGCAAAGCCTGGTTAGCGGACTTGAGCCGTGCGACTTCATCGAGCAGCGCGAGCACCCCCGTGTCATACTCGGTGCCGTTCAGGCGTACGAAGAGCATGCGTCCGGCGGAGTCAATGAGCACGCCCGTCGGAGCGCGCAGCATGGCGCGCAGGGCCTCGGCTTCGGGATGTACGGAGAGATCGGCCTCGGCGACGGCGAACAGCTTCCACAGGTCGAGGTTGGCTCGATCGATGAGGGTATTGAGGTTTTTTTCTAGGTGCGCGAGCGGCTGCGTTTCAGTCGGGTCGGAGAGGATCGCGGTGAGGCGTGCCTTCACGGTGAGGAGGGCGTCGCGGAAGCCTTGGTCGTAGGGCGGGATGGGCGCGGATGTTGCTGATGCAGTGCTCAGCTCGAGTTGGAGCAGCTGCGCGCGGAGCGCGTCGAATTCTTTCCGGATGCGCTCCAGTGCTTCAGTCGGAGCGGGATCTCCGGGTTTCCAGTCGAGAGCATCGGCGACGCAGGAGAAGTCATCGGGAATGGTCATCGGTGCGAGTTCTTTCCTATGCGCTCGCGCAGTGTCTCCAGCTCCTGGAGCAACTCCGCCTCCCTTTTTGCGAGGGTTTCTCGCAGGGGGTAGTTTTCTGTCCAGTTGACCGTACCCTTAGGACACAGATCCAGGCCATTCTTGGCGAGAATTTCTTGTACGGCGCGAAGTGTTGCTACACGCAGGCAACCACCGTTGACGCGAATCATCAGTGCCCCTGAGAACAGCATCGGCGTGTCTAAATCGACCATAGTCCCTCCATCTGGCATGGTGGATACCATCTCATCATCGGCGGGCAAGCTCATTCGCTGCCTTTCGCTCGGTACTGAGCTTGCGGCAGAACGCCGATTGCCCCCTCTCCACCACCCCCAAGTCCGTCGTACGATCTCCAGTTGATGGCGAGCACTCGGGCGGATCCAAGCGCTTCGACCTCGCCGCTGTCGCTCAGCTTGCCCCGCGCTGCGCCGCACTCGCAGGTCCGCACCTTCTCGACGAGCTTCACCACGTCGTCACAACGCGTGCAGTTGAGCAGCAGCATGGCGCGCCTGCTCATGGCTCAGCGCTCGTGGGAGGCGACTGGCGGATCAGGTGCGGGTGCACCGGCTGGCGACTAAATGCGCCTCGGTACTGCACGTTTTCTACGTATTCGGAGCAGTGATGGTCAGGACGGGCTCCGCAGCGCGGGCACTCTTCGGTCATGACTCGATAGCGGTAGGACTCGACGGGAAAGGCGCGGGTATAGTCGGTCACCGGAGCCTCGTACATTCCGCCGCGAGCCGGCGGTACGCCCGCTCTCGCCGCTCGAGGTTCGGGATCTGGCTGACGCGGTTGTACGTCCCGACGACGCTTTCGCGCGCATGCCAGAGCAGGCGCTGATGGGGCTCGAGGGACTCGACGGCGCCGCCCTGGAGCGCGACCAGGCGCTTCAGCCATCCGAAGCGCTCGTCGATGCGGGCGAGGCACTCGCGCCGGGCATCCTCGGCGCGGAGGAGGGCATTGTGCGACGCGGGCAGGATGCGGGCGTTCATGGGAGGTCTCCACAGCAGAGCGCTTCGCAGGGCGTGCCGCAGTGCTCCCAGTGCCCCGACATGGGGGTGTGCTCGACGCACCAGAAACGCGATTTGCCGAAATGCCATTCGCCGTGCACAGCGGGATCTGTGCAGGATTCACAAGTGTGCAGCAGGGTCGTGGCCTCTGCCGGGAGCTTGCTGAGGCTGATGCAGTTGCCGTACGCCGCCGCGTAGATCCGCAAAATAGATAGAGGGGCTTTTTCTCGAGCGGCGATGATCAGGGCGCGCTCGGCGCGGGCAACGTGGACGCTCACCGGAGCTTCTCCCGCCTCGAGCAGTAGCGATCCACCAGGTCTGATACCTCCTGGATCGGGTCGGCGTGCTCGACGTGGAGCTCGTCGCAGGCGGCGGCCTCGAGCAGGCGGAGCTTTCCGGGTGCGAATGCCTCCATGGTGAGCAGCACCGCTTCGACCTCGTGGAGGTTGAGCATGATGCTCTTCCAGAGGCGGCGGTCGGGGTGTGTCGAGTACGGCGCAAAGTGCGCGAGCGCCTCGATGGCGTGCGACAGATCGGTGGTGATGGCGGCTTTAGCCACGGCGCCTCAAGAGCGCGCGGCGGCGCTGCGCGCGGAGATCGAGGTAGCAGTTTTGCGTCACGTAGGTGAGCAGGATTGGCCACAGGAACATGCCGCGCACGAATTCCATGCGGGTCACGCAGCCGTCGAGGCACTCGTTGGCGGCCAGCATGATGAGGCAGCCGACGAGCAGGTAGGCAGGGATGATCATGTAGACGAGCGCAATGGGCATGGTGGGTGCTACGTGGTGTGATCGGGAGATCTTCCCTGGCTCAGAACTCTGCTGCGGCCCCGGATCCCCAGGGCTCGATAGAAAACTTCATCAGTTGATGCGTGCCAGTTGGGTCGTAGGGCTCTACCCGGGCTAGCTTCCAGTAGTCTCTCCTGCGAAGCAGCAACTCTGCCTGCGAGATCGCGTCAGCTGCGGTCAGCGCGCGGAGTACTGTCGGGGCCATCGCGCCGAGTGGCCCTTCTGCCCAGCAGACAAATTTGGGAATCACGACCTTGTGTTCAGGCACGGCTCTGACACTACGCTGATGGCATGTCGCTGTCAACCTTCCGGATCAGGCGGCTTTCCCCGGCGCAATTCGGCCGACAGCTTCGCCGCGTGCGCGCATTTCTGCAGGAAGTCTCGCTCCGCTAGCGCTAGCGCGATCTCGGGCTTCCCCCCGACGCCGTTACCCCCCTCGTGGCTCTCGCCTCGCCCCTCCTCGAGCCCCTGAAAGTGGATCAGCGCAGTCCACTCGGGGGGCACCTCGGGATCTTGGATGTCGCGATAGATCAGCCGCACGCGGAGCTTCGGGAGCCGCATCTCCCAGTGCACCTCTTTGCTTGTGGCGTGCGACTGACGAAACTCCCAGCCGCGCCACAGGAACTTCTCGCGTGCGGCGATGCGACTCACTCGGGGAGCTCGACGGGCACCACTTGAGGATCGATGACGCCGTACGTGAGCGTGATGGGGCCGCGATCGGTGTCGAAGATCATCGAGCGGAGATTGGGCTCGGCAGGGCCGAGCGTGACCTGGCCAGAGAAGACGCAGCCCTCGGTGTCATTGGGCTGCGTGAGTGACTTCACGTTGCCCGCCCCGAAGCCAAACGATCGCCGCATGCCGTCCATGAACACGAGCGTGAGGCTCGCTTGGTCAGCCGGAACGAAGCAGTGACGGAGTGCCTTTTGAGTCATGTTGTCGAAGTTCATGGGGAGTCCTGGGTGCGCGCGGGTCGAGAGGGATGGCGCCGCTTGAGGCGACGCTGTTGGTTGCAGTCGGCGCACCGACAAGAACCATACTCTTGAGGGAGTTTCCGGCACAAGAGACACGGATGGGCTTTCCGTGCAAACTCCCCGGGTGCGGCATTCATCCGGGGCTTCGGGGGCCGGATGCCGGCGCGCCGCAGGCGCTCGCGGAATGCGCGCCCCGTGACGCGCATCGATCCCGCCTGGCCGAGCATGCCCGCCACCCGCTTGAACATCGACACCGACTCCTGCGCTTCGGCAAAGATCTCGGTGACCCAGTCTTGGGGGTCCTCGTCCTCGAAGCTCATGGTCTATTGGGTGGAGTGACGCTCGAGGAGCGTGTACAGGGTCCCGCATTGGCTGCAGCACCGCGATTGCATGTAGCATCGCTCGATGAGCCTGCCGCCTTCAATAGGCCGCACATCGATCAGCACGGGGCACAAGATGTCCGACTCGGAGCGCTCGGCGCCGCACGGGCACCGAGTCTTGACGGGCTCACCGGAGCCTTGTTCAGGGAGATCGAATGGGTTCAAAGGAGGCCTCGTCCCGGATTGTCTTGGAAGAGGTTGGCGCGGCGGATGTAGCCGCGGAAGCTCTCGTAGCTCTTGTGTCGCGAGTGGGTCATGATTTGCCACTCGGGGCGCCCCGCGCGCGCTGCCTCCGTGATGAATCCCGCCCGGAGCGAGTGCCCGCTAAACTCGACCCCTGGCTGGTCGGGCGTGATGCCCGTCTTGCGCGCCCACTTCTTCACCACGTCATTGACCTCCCATTCCGGCATGCGATCGAGCACGAGGCCGCCGTAGTAGGTGCGGGGGAAGACTGCCTGGACGATCTCCATCACGTCGGGGCTGGCATCAAGCCACGTGCGCAGGGCTCCGACGGGGCAGAGATCGGGGTTACTGGCGGGCTCGATCGGGATGAGCTCGCCTTGCCCCTCTTGGTCGGTCTTCGAAGAAGCGATGGTGAGCTGGATCCCCTCCGGGGTAAACACCGCGTGCGGGCGATCGAGCGCTGCGATCTCGCTCCGCCGGAGCGCGCCGGCCCATCCAACGAGGAGCAGCGCCTTGTCGCGCATGGCAATGGGATCGGTCGCCGGCATCCGCGCGACGATCTTCTCCAGGTGCCGGACGAGCAGCGGTGGCGCCTGCTCGGGGGCCATCTTGAGCGCGTTCTTGACTTTGCGGATGTGCTGCTGCACGTGGATCGATTGCCGGGGCGGCACGTAGCCCCGCACCTTGTGGTAGTGGCTGAGCGCTGCCATGGCCCGCTCGATAGTGCTCGGCTTCTGCGAGCCTCCTGGACGCTCCGGATCGGCCAGGTACGTCACGTAGAGGATCACGACCTGTGGCGAGGCGGGGAGCGCGCGGTGCCCCCAGGCCGCGCACCACCCCTCGAACCGCTTCCAGTCCCCCTCGTAGGCGCGCTTGGTGTTGGCGGGCGTGCCTTCGCGCTCGAAGCGGAGCGCCCGCGCGTAGAGGCGCTCTGCTTCCAGCCGCTGGGGCGGGGAGAGATGCAGGGGATCGGGGCGGCCGAGGAAATCGCTCACTTCGGAGGAGGATACAGCTTTTCAACTAGCTGGGCGAGGCACCCGTTCTCGGTATAGAAGAGATCGGCGAAGGCTCCAGGCGTGCCTGGGACGGCACTGGCGTGAGCTGTGGGGCATCAGGTCTCCTCCGGGTACTCTTCGAGTAGCATTTGCATCGCCGTGGTGGCCTGGCAGAGAGCATCGAAGTGGTTCACGCCGCGTGCGCGGAGCACCGGGGCAAAGTCTGCCGACTCCGTGGCGCGCATCACCCATCCGTACGGGTTATCGGGATTTGTATAATGAACGAAGACCGATTCTGCTTCGCCAGGAGCGCGATTGATCTTCGGGTCAACCTCGTAGCGCCAACCGCGCTGCGTCCACTGCTCCAAGATCTCGAGCACGTGGACGGCTTGCTCGGGAGTCGGGGCGGGGATCATGGTTGCGGGGCCCCGACGAAACGCTCGGTCGCCTGCAAGCCTCGAGCAACCGCAGAAACGCCCTCGTCGACCTGATCGATTTGCCGGCTCAACGCTCTGCACCAGAGCGCGAGCCGCTTGCAACACAGGAGCAGCTCCCTGCCTTGCTCGACAGTGAGCGTAACGCTGGGATCGAGCTCTGCGAACTCCTCATCCAGCTGATCGATCGCTTCAATGACGGTCATACGCTAAACCTCTTTCCTGCGATGAGTTCTTCCAGGTGCTCATCAAGCCACTTGCCGGCTAATTGCACGGCCCATTCCTCCGCCTCGCGCCGCCCCAAGTAGAACGGCCCACCGAATGGGATCTTCGCAATACGCGGCACCTGATCGCTCGGCGCGTGCCCAGGGATGACGCTCCCACTCGTCACGCCCAGCGTGACGCCGGGGCGCAGGTACAAGCATAGCTCCCATTGCCCAGGGGCATCCTCGAAGAGGGCCAGGCGCAAGATGTTCCAGTCACGTTGACGACCGAGTTTGCTGTTGGTCCAAGTCATGGCTTCACCACCCGTAGCTTACGCCGCAAGATCTCGCCCACCTGCTTGACGCGCGTGGCGTAGTCCCCGTCGCACTCCTGCTCGTCGTCCTCCCAGCCGAGCTCTTCGTCGATCAGCATGCGGAGCTCGCCCAGGTGCTTCGAGTCGTCCGCATCGTACCCGAACGCCCCCAGCACCTCGTTACCTTCGGCTTCGTCGGCGGCGTAGAGCACCTCGATCGCGTGAGCGCGTGCCTCGGTCGGCGTCATGGTTCGGTCGCCGCGGACGGTCACGCGCGCGTGGTGCGCGTCAGGGATGACTAGGAGCGCGAGCAGGGGCCGGATGTGGCGGAGATTGTCGTCGGTCATCACCAAAACTTCCACCACGGACGTTGGACCGGAACCTTGCTGGGTTCAGGGGCATCATCGTGGAATGAAATGTGCCTCATGACGCAGCAACACGACCATTTACCGAAGCAGTTGTACATTCAGATCACCACCACTCGGAGTTTGAAATCAGTCACGAGACCCGGCACGCCCTTGAAATCCGGAAGGTCACTACTCACGAATACGATGCCGTCGGAGGTTCCTTCCTTGAGCATGCTCGCGATCATCGTCGGAGGCCATTCGGAGATCTCGCGCCTCCCGAACTTCTCCGACGCAAACAGCTGCGCCCGGCCGCGCGCTGCCCACCTCAATAGGTACTGCTCTTGCACGTACTCGGGCAAGTTTCGGGCGAGGCCGGGCTCCCGCGCTTCTTGGTCGGTTGTCCACCAGATGAAGAGCTCGCGACGAGGCTTTGGGGCTTCGATCGTCATCCGGAATCCTCCGCGTCCGCTGGGTCATGATGCCTCACGAACTTGTATCCCGGCGGGACGTAGATCTCGTCGTCGGCTGGGCTGAGTCTGCCCATGGTGTGCCCCTGATGGACGAGCACGTAGGCTCCTTCGCCGGTCGCTTCGCGCGGGTGCGTGAATGGCCCGAGCGCCGTCTTGACGTGCTTGGACTTGGGCTCTCCGCATGTGCCGCAGATGGGATCGCTCATCGCTGGCTCTTTCTTGGGGAAGGCACCGGCAGATACGGATTATCATTGACACCACGAAGAGCCGCCGCGTGGCCATCGGCCCAAGCTTTGCCGCGAAGCTCTTGGCTTTCGTGAGGAGAGATCCAGTCTCTTTTTAGTCGAACGACTTCGTCCTCGAGCCACGCTATGCGCTGATTGGCTAGGTCCAGTTCTGAGTCCGGCATAGTCATGGCGCTTGGCTCTCTTCCTTTTGCTCGATCGGTTTCCAGGTCACCCGCGCGAGCACCGCCTGCTGCGCGTACTTGCCCTGCGCCGGCTTGAGGGCCTTGCAGCGTCCCTTGATCTGAAAGCGCATGCCCTGCATGTCGGGCTTCGGCGCGATGCCGGAAGCAAACCAGACGAGCTCGTGGCCCTCGTCCGTCCGGAACGTGCAGATCGCCTTCGAGCCGAAGTCGTTTTGCATGAGGTAGTGGCGCACGAGCGTTACCTCTCCTTTGAAGACCATGTGTTTTTCTACCGCGTAGCCTTCGGGACGCTTTGCAGGGAGCTTCTTCTGGACGAGCTTGCCGAGCTCACAGTTGTAGGCCGCCGGCGCGCTGGCGAGGAGCCCCGCGTGCTTGCCGACCCCGGAGGCCTTGACAGCGAGGGAGAGGTTCCAGCGGTACTCGGAGGGGTTTTCGCCGGGATTGGCGGCCCAGGCGAGGACGGCGTGTGCGGTTTCGATGTGGTCTTCGTTCGGTTGCCCGGCGAGCCAGCGAGCGTGCGCTTCGGCGCTGCCCGGTGAGCTTTGGCTCAGCCAAGTCGCGACGGCGTGCGTCGGCATGCGATCGGAGGGATCCTTGCTCTTCACGAATCCGTCGCGCTCCGTTGTCGCAACGGCGCACGCCAGGTAAGCGATCGGCGCGACCTCCCAGAAGCCGCCATAGCCGCCCCAGTACTCGTCGCCCATCTCGTCCGAGACCTTCTTCACGAGCTCAGCGATGGCGACGAGCTGCGCCGGGTTGACCATCAGGAAGTCAGCCAGGCAATTGCGACCGATCTGCATGATGCGCATGCCGTACTGACGCAGGAGAAACGTCTCCTTTCGCGAGCGCTGCTTGCCACAGTGCTCGCAGAGCGGAGCGGCGGTGCGCCAGGAGGTATCGAGCGTTTCCGTCTCCTTCGGGCCGCGGGCGATGATGTTGCCCTCCTTGCCGTGCTCGATGCGCGCCACGAATTCGTAGCCGCCGACGCTCGGCAGATCGCCGATGGTGAGGCGCGCGCAGGTGAGCACGCTCTTTTCCCGGATCAGGGTGGTCGTGCCGGGGACCTCCTCGATCAGGACGCCCGCCGAGCAGGCGAGCTTGTCCAGGCGCTTGAGCACCTTTGGGAGGGCTTCTTGGGGAACGAGGAGCGAGAAGGTCATGCTAGGTGTTACGCACGCATGCGGGAGATCTTCCCTGCGAAGTCCCGCGCCGTGATGCAGGCCTGGCAGGTCTGCTCTTCTGCTTCGGGCGCATCAGGGGACACGTAGCCGTCCGGGTAAGAGTTGACCGCGCCGCGTGTCCTGCCGCACCACACGAAGATCACGTAGTTCGTGCCGGCGACGCTGCTCTTGTGGGCGCGCGGAGTCATGGCTTTTTCAGCGCGCCTTCCAGAGTGAAGGTGAGCGGCGCGCCGGGAGCCGGCGCAGCAGCGTGAGGAGACAGTTTTCTTTTTGTCGTAGGCACAGTGGTTTTCGCCCCTGAGGTACCATGGCCAATGTGACCGCCCATCTGCTTGGGCTCGCGGCGCCAGCCCGACTGCTTAGCCTTGCGACGATCTCGTCGGTGTTGTTTGGTTCGAGATTTGCGACTGGCCATTGGTCACCAGTGTGTATCTCACGCCAGGAGTGGCCCCGCGAACGAATCGGAGCGGGGGAGGACACGACATCAGCTCGTGGGGCCGCTCCTAGCGTGAGTAGTGGTTAAGGGTAGTTTTTCACCGCTCGCTCGAAGAGCTTGTAGTCCACCAGAGGAAACTCGATGCGGTTGAACGAGTTCTCGAACGTCACGGCCACGAGCTTGCGCGCGGCTTGCACGATTGGGTGATCAGACAAGCTTACTCTCACCAACTCATGAATGATCGCATCACAGGCCAAGTCGTGGAGAGGCTTTTCCTCATCAGGCGCCGCGCGCTTGCTCGCGGCGGCGTCCGCCAAGAGCTTTGCTAGCGCGATGATACGGTCTCGAGTCAACGGGTCCATATCTGGTCCTACGCCCGGTAGTCGACTTTCTTCCCCACTTCACGCACTGCCGCGGTTTCCTCGTAGCCGTCGCTGCGCGGATCCCCGAAGCGCCCCGTGACCACCTCTTCGGTCACGAGCGCGAGTGCGCCCTTCTTCGGGCGCGGCTTCTGCGTGGCTTCGCGGAGCGCCAGCGTGCTCTCGAGCTGGGCGATCTTTTCGTGCGCTTCGCGGAGGTCGAGCGCCATGCGGAGCACGGCCATCTGTCCGATGGGGCCATCTTTTAGACGACCGGAGTGTTCGATGAGCTCTTTCAGGAAGTGGGCGGCAATTCTCATGGGAATGGTCTCTGGTGAATGGTTGGGAGTCAGTAACGGAGACGCGGGGCGGCGAGCCCCGCTGCCTGATGGAGACTCGCCAGGCGTACGTGGCGCATGGCTTGGCTCAAAAGGTCGAGTGCGATGAGGAAGTGCTCGTCAGCGAGGGGCGCACGGCCGCCGTCGCTGTCGAGGAGCGCCTGCATGCGGAGCGCCTCAATGCGAGCTGCGTAAGCGTCGAGGCCTTCCGGATCGGCAAAGTCGATACCGGTCGGGATCCGCTGCTGATGCGCGGGGGCGCTCGCTGAGTCGGCGAGGATCGCTTCGGTCAAGGTCTGCTGAATGTCTCGGGCAAGGCTCATGGTGAGGCTCAGTACAGGGGGTGAGTGAGGAGAGAAGCGTGGACGGCGATCGGGGCGCGCAGGTAGCCGCGGGGGTCGATGACTGGCACGTAGATCTCGAGGCCGATTGCGTGGTCGCAGAAGGTCTTGGGCGGAGCGGGGATGGTCGGCTCTTCGAGCGAGGTCGGGAGCCCAGCACGGCGGAGCACGTCGTCGATGTCGGCTTGGGTCACGGGAAGCACGCGCGGCACCGGGTTTACCTCCCGGCCAGCTCTGCCGCCGGGGAACACGTCGTGGTGGTCGGGGTCGTTGTGCGTTGCCATCGGCTTATCCTACGTGATCGGGGTGAGAGATCTTCCTCAGACGGCCAAGCGGTTCGCTTGGCGCGCGCCGAGCTCGCGCGCGAGGTGACGGTGCTGCTCCACGTCGCACTCAACGTAGGCGTGGCAGACCCCGCAGTGAGCCTTGCTGAACAGGCTCCGCTCCGGGTGCGAGCAGCGGGCCTGCACGGCCTCTTGGGTGCGGCAGGCCTTGCGGTACGCCGACTCGAGCACGCGGCGCTTGGGGCTCGTCTTCGGGAGCTCGCGCCAGCCCTTACCCGCCTTCACGTAGCGGCCCGACAGGGCGTCACGCGCGGCGCGCTCCGCATTGCTCACCAGGCGCGCTTCCTCACGGAAGGCGGCGTCTTCTTGCGACTCATAGCGGAGCGCGATGATGACGCCCGGAGCGGCCACGTAGGGGCCGTAGGTGCAGGTGGAGCAGGTGCACCAGGGGGCTCGCTCGCCTTGGGTCGCGTCGTAGCGGCCGGTCTTCTGGCAGCCCTGGCAGAGGATCTGATGGGTGGGGAGGGCGGACTTTCGGGTGGTGCTGGAGAGGGTCATGGGGATGGGTACTGCAGGGGTCGTGCCAGGGGTCAGACCTGAGGATGTGGCTGGTTTTTAGGGTGTGACGGCCCGGGGAGACCGTCACACGGCAGGGGTGTTACGGGGCCCTGTTACGCTCTCTGGGAAGCCGTTTTTCTGCGCGTTGCGACGATGCCGGGCGAGCCGAGCCCGCAGTTTGGCGAGGAGCTTTTGTGGGCTCGAGATCACGTCCGACCCGAACGTCTCTTCGAGCCGCTGCTCGTTTGCTGAGGCGCGCGCGAACCACCCTGGAGGGGGCTCGGTCAGCCCAGGGACCTGCCCGTAATCCCAGTGCCACGCGAGTTCCTGAGCGGCCTCCAGGGTCAGGCCGAGCAGCGGCGCGCGGGATACCGGGTCGGTCATCAGGAACACGAAGAGGGGGACATGGTACGGGCCACGAGCGCGCTCGTCGTCCGTCAAGACCGCCGCGAGCGCAACGTGGCGCTCGACCTGGGCGATCTCCGCCAGGTCTTCGGCGATTGCCTTCGCGTAGTCGATCTTGTAGCCCCAGCCGGTGCTCTTGCGTGCCATGATCAGTCCTACGTAAACGGTTGAGAGATCTTCCTCAGGCGGCCAGGCGCGGCCCCCACCAAGTGGGCTCGGCTTGATGCGCCCACTTCGCAAACCTTGCCTTCTCGCCCCGGTAAAAAGCTCGATAGGCTCGGACCGCATCCCCCTGATCTCGGTACCTCTCCGGCACACATTGAGCAAAAGGGGTGTGCATACGCCAATCGCCGAGCTCCTCCCAGATAGCCCACCGAGTCCCATTCAGTTCGCGGATGACAGCCTGGGTTTTGTGGAGTCGCTGGTAACGCCGCGCGTACTCTTTCTCGATCCCCAGCAAATGTTGCCACAACCAATCGGTGTTGTGGCTCGACTCCCTCACCCAATTGACCACGGGATGATTCTGGTGAGTGGATTTGTACAGCCGAGGAAACAGCGCCGGGTCTTTGGCTGAGAGCCCCCACCTTTGCTCCATCGCCTGTCGATAGACGGTGGACAAGATCTGGGCTGACTCAACAATCATCTTGACGACGTGCTTGTCACAGAGATCGCGCGCGGCACGCGCTGGGTCTTCATCGAGAATGAAGATGTTCATGGGGGTTACGAGTCCCTGTTACGCTCAGCGGCGATCTCCCGCTCCAGCCGCTGGAGCGCAGCCTCTGGCACGGAGTGCCCCGCGTGTTGGTGCTCTCCCAGGTGATCGAAGGCCGCCATGCGGGAGTGAGCGAGGTAATCGCCGCTCGGCTGCAGCTTGCATTCCTGGCAGACGATCGGGCAGTCTGGGCTCACCTCTCCGATGCCTGACGGGTACAGGTACACGTCCGAACCGTCGAGCCCGCGCCTGCAGTAGCTCACGCCTCTTCCCCAAACGCTTCTGCGAGCTCTTCCGCCGTGTAGGCATCTTCCTCGTACTCGACCGACTCGAGCCCTTGCTGGCCGTTCGTGGGGTTCTGGGCATAGGTGTCGCGAACGCGCTTGCAGCCGCAGTGGCGGCACACCTCCGTGACGATGACCCCGCCACCGTGCCCGTGTACGCCCGGGTTTTCTTCGAGGCCGCCGACGAGGCAGTGGGGCGACTGCCAGTCGTGCGTTTCGCCGCGTGCGCAGTCGGGCTCGGGTGCCTCGAGCGTGACAGTCTCGGAGGCGTCCTCTCCGGTCTCTTCGCACGACACGCGCACGTCGATGTAGAGCGTGCCCGTGGACTCGGGGTAGTTGGCGCGGTCGCAATTGTCGCGAGCGATGCCGAGGGCCTCTTCGGCGCTCGCCGCCGTGATCGTATCGTACTCGAAACCTTCTTCGCGGAGCGCCCACTTGCGCGGGCAGTCGGAATCGGTGAGCTCGCTCTGGGCGTGCTCGAGATCCGCCTCGGCCTTGCGCACGGCTTCGGCCGCCGCCTCCACCTCGAGATAGGTGTCTTCGCCAGAGAGCTCGTCGTTTAGCTCCGCGAAGGCGTCCTGCGCGAACCGCAACGTCGTCTCAGCCGCTTCGACAGCAGCGCGAAGCGGGTGAGTGGTCTCGATCGCCTGAGTCTCGCTTTGGCTGAGTTGGGTCATGGTGTCTTGTCCTACGCTTGGGCCGCGGGGACCTTCCCTGCGGCGTATGGGAGGCTTTACTGCACCCCGCGTGCCAGGCTGAAATCTGCTGATTTCTCGGGGTTTCCTCTACCGTAACAGGGGGCGTTCCGGTGACACTGTTACGGCGACCTGTTACGCTATCCCGCCCTCCGGGCTCGAGGGCCTGTCCCGCTCGTAGTCGACGCCCCACTCCTCAGCCAAGTCACCGAGCAGCGCGCAGTCGCCCGTCACGTCGCACTCAATGTCGAGTGCTTGGTTGAGCAGCACGCGCGCTTCTGGGTGGTTGCCGTCGATGTGCTCTTCAAAGGCGCGAGCGAGCGTCATCTGGAGCTGCGACCAGTCCCATTCGATCTGGCGGATCATGCCCTTCACTTTCGCGTCGAGGGCAGCGGCGAGAGGAGCGGGGATCATCGATTTCTCTGAGTCAGCTCCGCTCGGAGCGGAGCGACCCAATCGTCTTCGGTTTCGGTGCCTGTGCCAACTTCGTAGGGCGGTGCGCCGGCGCGAGCTATCTCATCATGCAATAAGTCGAGGTCTTCGTCGTCGATCGCATCGGGGAAAGCGTCAACATGCTCAATCCTACGGACTAGCACGCGCGCGGCCTTCACGATGTAGCTCTCTTCGGCGCAGAGCGCGATGAGGTGGGCGAGTTTCCGATCGTAGCTCCCCTGCACACGGCCCCCGACCTGCAGAGAATCTCCCAGTTTCGCCACCATGCGCGCTGCGCGCTCGATCTCGAGATTTCTTGCCATGCCCACTCCTACGCTCAGTCCCCGTCGTAGCTTCCCCGCATCACCTCGATCGCCTGGCGAAAGCACTCGCGCTCGACGGCTTGCTGCGCGAGGAGGCCCTCTAGCCCGTTGCAGTAGTGGTCGGTGTTGTACGTCCAGTTACTGCAGCCGTCCCACTTGAGTTGCAGCTCCCAGCTGCACTCGTGGGCGTCGAGGTTGGTGGAGGGTTCGGATGGTGGGAGGCCAGCCGAGGTGCGACGGTAACCCTGAAGCGGGCTGTCGCTGACACGCCAGCACTCTTCCGAAGCGCCAGACTCGTCACCCCAGTCTGCTACGAGCCACGCCTCGCAGCGCACTGAGTAGATGCGATCGTGCTCATCCGGAGCGTCGTGGGTCACGCGAATGATGTAGTCGACGCAGCCATCGGGCTTCGACCGGAACTCTGTCACGGAGTAGATCTTCACTTTCGAATACCATTCTGGCGTGGCTCGTCACTCGTCTCCCAGTACCCGCACCCCGTAGTTTGCTCTGTATGTGCGCCGCTCTTGCCGTGGCAATAATACCGGAACGGCGGAGGCACTGCCGACGATCCGAAGCAGTCACCGGCGCAATTCGGACAGCGCCAAGCGCCTTGCCTGCGCGGGTGTCCAGCGGGGCGCGGGAATCCGAAGCGTTGGCGAAAAATTCCAGTCATCAGTTTCCCACTGCACTACGCAACAGATCTCCGTACCCCAAAATCATGTGCCAACCGCCATCGAACGGCGCCCGCCAGATCTTCGTCGGACGATCTCCGTGGATCTCGTCGAACAGCGCGTCAGTCGGAGCCAGCGTGACCCATTCGAGCGCGGAAGTGGCGTGGCCTGTTTTCAGCCTTGCCAAGTCAGACAAGCCTTGAGCTTGGGACTGAGCCGCTTCAGCTGTTGCAAACTTCCCGTAGTAGAACGGGTAATTATTGGGAATGTGAAACACCAAGACCACCATTGAATCCACTCCTTCGACTATTATTTGGAACCCGTAGCGATCTCGCCGCCGGCGCCTGCAGCCGCTTCAGCAAGCGTTCGCGCAACGTGATCTTTGATGCTCTGCGGGGTCTCACGCATGATGCGTTGGGCGTTTGTTTCCAGCCTGTACAGCGGCGGCTGCCCGGTCGACCCAGGCGGCGCCGGCCGCTGCTCGACATCTGCGCCGAGGAGCTCGCCATCGGGTGCCCAGTCGAAATGCACCCTCATGTTATGTTCACCTGTCAAGCCATTTTTGAGACTGCATGCGAATGCAATGGCGTTCATGATTTCGGCCTTGGTCAAGTGCGTGATGGTAACCGGCCGCGTGTCCTCCGTGTCATGTATGGTCATTCCGCGATAATATCACTTATCGCGGACTGGATGCCAGGGCGAAACGATCTCGCTGGACAGGCTCGATGCCACTACCGTAGTGTCACGTCACCATGAAACTACGCCCCCTCGTTGACGATGTGCTTGGCGTCGTCGCTCTCTGACCACCAATGCGGCGCAAAAATCACTCCTGCACCGGTCGCAGGCACGACGACTCGTGCGCGGCGTGCATCAATCTTCGCGCAGTGCGTCAGGCTAAGGCCAAGCTAGCTAGCGATCACCGGCTCATGGCTCTCGTGAATGATTTCGCCAAGGACCTTGCTGCGATCGAGGTCGAGCAGGAAGACATCGTCAACTGTCTGCTGAGTAGCGCCATCGGCTTCGCCGCACGAGCGGGTATGCCCATTGAGGACACACTCTCTCGAGTCCGAGCAATCCACACTGTCTACGTCGATATGCAGACGCAAGACAAAGAGCGTTCCCATCTGAGCGTCGTTGAGCCTACGGACCCATGAGCGACGCCTGGGACAAAAAGATCGAGCATCTACTCCGCCAAACCGGCACGCGCGTGCACGCGCCCAATGGCCTGCCCATCCGCTGCATTCGCTGGGACGGACTCATGACCGAATGCGAGCACGGCGACCACCGCGACTACCTCTTCCCAGTCGACGTGGTCTGTTCAGATCCTCCCGAAGAGATCCCCGGGGTCGGCACATTCAGCAGCGATGAGCCGGGCCACGCACTGATCTACACCGACAGCAACATCGCGCTCACGCTCTACGAGACCTGCTACTGCCTCTGGCACGTCGCGCGCGACGGCGCGTGGCTCAGCGGCGGAAACCTGAGCGACGCCTACCGACTCTCGGCGGAGAGCGTCGACAAGATCGTTGCCTACTGCAAGCAGCGCGAGATCACGCTGCACCACCCGAACGCCCGCGAGGATGCACGTTGATCTTTTTTTTCGTTGACCGAATCGAGCAACTCCGGTTAGCCTTGCTCCGTGGCTTGACAGTCAGCGCGTCGCGCACCGAGGTAGTCCTGAATCCGAGCTCGGATTCTATGGTCTTTTGTGCGTTGTTTGCCTGAATTTGGCCACGGTTGCCTCCCTAGCTCAGTTGGTAGAGCACCGCTCGCTGCGCCGTCGTGCGTTGCCCGAGCGGAGGTCCGACGTTCAAATCGTCGGGGAGGCTCCTCTTTGCGCTCCTAGCTCAGTTGGTAGAGCGCCCGGTGTAAGCAATCGGGAGGTCAATGGTTCGAAACCATTGGAGCGCACGAAGCGAAAGGACACGCCATGCAAAAGCTCTATGTCGTCACGCGGTCAAACCTGAGTCCCGGCGCGATCGTCGCGCAGTCCTGTCACGCCGTGAGCGCCTTCGCGGTACGCTTTCCCGATGAGCATCGCACCTGGCACGCGCACGGCCAGAACCTCGTCGTGCTCGCTACTCCCGACGAGTCAGCGCTCGATTGGCTGATCCGCGCACTCGAGGGCGTGCACCATATCCCGTGCGCGGCGTTCTTCGAGCCCGATCTCGACCACGCGCTCACGGCGTTCGCGGTGAGTGACCGAGCGGCGAAGCTGCTCTCGCAGCTGCCGCTCGCTTTGCGAGCTCCGCGCTGCTCGGACTGCAAGGAAGGCCAGCTCGTCCCATCTGCGCGCGCTGCGCCTAGTAGTGATCTCCGCCGAAGATGTGACCGTCACCATGCGATAGCTCGTTAGCCCACTCGCGCGCGGTCACTTTCAAAAACCAGTAAACCTGAGTCGGATCTGGCACGCCGTTGTGCGTGAGCGCCTGCTGGTACTCGCGGGGATCGTCCCATTTTTCGTTCGGTGATTCGCAACACACGGCGATGAGCTCGTCGTCGGGCACCTCGCGCTTGAAGTCATCGGAAGCGGGACAGCCATCGTAACAACCGTCGCCGTCGCTAAAGTCAGCGCAGTAGAGTCGGAGCGCTTCCTCTTTGCTCTCGGCCGCGTAGAAGCCGCCCTCGGCGAATTCGTATAGGTGCTTTTCGGTCATTGCTTCGATGCTTTCAAGACACGATCTCGTAATGCGACGTACTCTTTGCCGATCTGAAATAAATCGCCCGCGTAGCGGGTATGCTGCACGAGCTCGCCAGCGAGAGCGGCTCTAACATATCTCCGAACCGCACCGAGCACCCGTTGCTCCATGGCAGAGAGCTCGTCGTACTCCGCGCGACAGCCAGCGCATCTCTCCGCGCACTCCCGGAGCTCCTTGCCCCAGTTACAGGCAGCGGTACAGGTGTGCTCAGACATTGGGCTTCTTCACGAGCTCCCGGAGGTAGATCGTGTTTCCTTTCGCGCTGGGCGAATAGAGCACATCCTTGTAGCGGAGATTGCCGCGGCCGAGGGTTGCGACGACCTTCTCGGCTGCCGCGTCGCGCGTCTTGATGGCGTCGACCACCATCTGTCGAGCGCGCGCGACGACCTTGTCGGCCTTCTCCCACTCTTCGAGCAGGCGGCGCTTGGTGGCTTCCGTGGCGAGCTCGGGCTTGGCGGCGAGCGCGAGTGCTTCGAGCCGATCTTTGCCGCTCGGCTTCGGTTCGGGGGCAAGTGCTTGGGCGAGATCTTGGCGGTTCTCACTCATGTTTTTCTGGATCCTGATGGGCGCGTTCACGGTGGGATACCACTACGATGCCATCACGGTGCTGTCAATGTTAGAATTTGCGCCCCGAGGCGGCGGCGCGGTAAGATCCCGGCGCGATGCAAATCCAACACCCGAATGTCTCTTGGGTCCTCTGCGGGCAATCCATCGGCGGCAGCAGCTGGCAATGCTCCTGCCAAGTGTGCGGCGCACAGATGGGATCTTTTGGATCTGCTCAGGCAGCAGACGCCTTCGCGCGAGTGCACTCGGCGCATCAGAGCGCGAGCCCAACGCACTACGGGCTCGGAGATCTGATTGCTAAGGCGACGAGCGCAGTCGGGATCAAACCGTGCTCTCCGTGCGAAGCGCGGAGGCGCGCCATGAATGGGGCGTTCCCGCAAGTGCTGCGGAAACGCTGATCGATCTGCTCCACGAGCAGTCCCGGCTTCCGTCGGCGCCGAGCTGCCTCCACACGCTTTTTATCCGCGTTGCACCACCGACAGAGAATCTGGATCCCGGCTTCCGTCGGCGCCGAGCTGCCTCCACACACCTGGGGGAGCGACGAGAAGCCTAAGAGCAAGAAGGTCTCGGCTTCCGTCGGCGCCGAGCTGCCTCCACACAGAGACCATCGGACTCATGCCGCGTCTGACCATCGCCGTCTCGGCTTCCGTCGGCGCCGAGCTGCCTCCACACCCTCGTGAACGCAAGGAAACGAAAATGTCCGATTATAGTCTCGGCTTCTATCGGCGCCGAGCTGCCTCCACGCCACGCACAAGCGCGCGGACTGCTATGCGATGACATGTCTCGACTTCCATCGGCGCCGAGCTGCCTCCACACTTCGCAGAAGCGGTCAATTGCGTGGTCGCCGGACTCGTCCCGGCTTCCATCGGCGCCGAGCTGCCTCCACACGCCGTCGGGCGAGCGCCGCACGCTCTGCATCGTGAGTCCCGGCTTCCATCGGCACCGAGCTACCTCCACACGCGCTCTTTTTTATCCGCATTGCACCACCGGCAGAGAATCTGGGTCCCGGACTTCCGTCGGCGCCGAGCTGCCTCTACACCGCGAGGAGTGACCTGCACACCCGACCTCCGGGCCCCGTCCCGGCTTCCGTCGGCGCCGAGCTGCCTCCACATCGGACCACGGCTCGGACAAACCGGTTGGGTGCTTATCGTCCCGGCTTCCGTCGGCGCCGAGCTGCCTCCACACCGGATCGTCCCCCGGCGTGGCTGCGTGTGGACTCGACCCGTCTCAGCTTCCGTCGGCGCCGAGCTGCCTCCACACTCGCGTGCACCGAACCGCGACGAATCGGAACTGCTTGTCTCAGCTTCTGCCGGCGCTGAGCTACCTCTACACAAGCGCCAGGGATCCAGGTGATTCGTCCCGGGTGTCTCGACTTCAGTAGGCGCCGAGCTGCCTCCATACTCCTCCGCTAGGCTGCGCAAGGGGTCGTCGCGAGATCGTCGCGTCTCGGCTTCTATCGGCACCGAGCTGCCTCCACACCGCGCCGACGAGTAGGTCGCGCCCTCGCCCGCCCAGCAGTGTCTCAGTTTCCATCGGCACCGAGCTGCCTCCACACGTTCCGGTCAAAGTCCTGGCAAATGATGTACTTGAGCCGTCTCAGTTTCCATCGGCACCGAGCTGCCTCCACACGCAGGAGGACTTTCCACTCAGTCCGACGCGGGGCGGCTGTCTCAGTTTCCATCGGCACCGAGCTGCCTCCACACCGCGCTCCCTGGTGCACCTGCTCCGCCCGCACCTGTCTCAGTTTCCATCGGCACCGAGCTGCCTCCACCCCCCCCCTCACGAGCGAAGGGCTCGCGCATGACGCGACGAAGGTCTCAGTTTCCATCGGCACCGAGCTGCCTCCACACTTTCCTGCCCCCTGACGAGGTCGCTGTGCTGCATGAGTCTCAGTTTCCATCGGCACCGAGCTGCCTCCACACACTTGGCGCAGCTGCTCCGCGTCGGCGCGCACCAGCGGCAAGGTCTCAGTTTCCATCGGCACCGAGCTGCCTCCACACACCCGAATCCTCGCGCATGCCGCGCTCACTGCAAATGTCTCAGTTTCCATCGGCACCGAGCTGCCTCCACACCGGTTCAATTGTCACAGAACAATTCCGCCCACTTACCGGACGACTTGCGAGCGCCTCGAAAACTATCGCCTACTCAGCCGCGTCGAGTAGCTGATTCTTCGCGTTATTTGCATCCTGATCCCAGGCAGCACCGCAGCTCTCGCAATCATGACGAAGCTCGCGCGCCTTGTCCCATTTGCAGAGCGCCCCACAGGCATGGCAAGTGAGCGTGCGCTTGGCGGGCTTGAGCACCTCACATCGCGCGCCGAAGACGCTCTGGATCTCTAAGCGCAAGCAATGCGGGCCCACCAAAAACCGGTAGTGCCGCGCTGCCGGAATGTCATCCTCGCTTGGTGTCCGCTTGACGACGCTCCGCATATCGAAGGCCTCGATGATGACCGAGTCATAGCTCGCGGCGAGCTTGCGCGCCCAGAGTCGATAGATCTCTCGGCGAGCGCGCAGCACGGAAGCATACTCGTCCCGCTCCCACTGGTAGAGGTGCCGATCACGGCGAGCCCAGTGCTCAGCATCCGTTCCATCTCGCTTTGCCGCTTGCTCCATCGTAAACCACTCGCGCCCGAGTTCACGGTGAATCGCGTCGGGATCCGCGAGCGCGGAGCAGCGTGCTTTTGTTCTGCGGGCGGCATCTCCGAGGTAGGCGGCCGCGATCTCATCGGCGAGGCTCCGCAATGACTCGGCATGCTTCTGCCGCCCGAGCAGCGCATCAGGGAACACGCAACTCGTCTCGTTCCCGTCGTCGTCCACCGCGTACGCGACGCGGATGCCGCCCGGCACCCGGCGCCAGCCGAAGTTGACCGCGCAGCGGCCGAGGCCGCCCTGGGCGACGTGCACGCGCGGCGCTGCGTCGATGGTCAAATGTACGGAGTAAGTCCACCGATCTCCGATGCGATCGATCACGAGCCGCGCGAAGATCACCCGCACGTCATAGGGCACGCCCTCCTTCTCGGCGCGCTCGGGGAGCGGCCGGTGATAAACGATGGGCACCTCAAGCGAGAGCCCCTCCCGCAACCGGAGCGTGACCGTGCGGTGCTTCCCGTCGCCCGAGATTTGCACCGGGCCCGGCTTCGTGAGCACGGCGCTTGCCTTGAGCCCGGTTGCCCCCTGCACCGTCGCTGCCAGGATCCCCTCCCCATCGAAGCGCCGGTGCCGCGGGCGCGCGCAAGTCATGACGCGCTTCAAAAAATCATAGCCCTTCTTCGAAGCCCGCTGCCGCGCCTTGAACTCATCCGAACGCCGCGTCTTCATGGCAGCCGCCACCATCTCCGTCACGGCTTGCTTTTGGCCCCAGCCGATCGGCGTCGCGGCCCCGGCCGCGCGGCACGCGGCGTTGTAGGCCAGCCGATGCTCGGTCTTTTGCTCGTCGGAGAGCGGAGCGGATTGCGCGAGCTCGACGATGTCTCGCGCGGCGATGCGCCAGCGCTCGATCTCGATGAGCGCGTTGTAGAAGGCGTTCGAGTGGCGCTGGTACTGAAGCAGATCTTCGAAGGTGCCGCCGATGACCTTGGGTTTCAGCGCGCCGTATTTGTAAACGATCATGATTGGTCCTATTTGCCCAAAAAGTTGCGGTCTCGGATTCAGTCGGCTCCGAGCTGCCTCTGCACAGATTCGTCAGCCAAAGTCCTTCGGGTCTCGGCTTCTATCGGCGCCGAGCTGCCTCAAATCTCTTCCATGACCCGGGTCTCGGCTTCTATCGGCGCCGAGCTGCCTCAAATCTCTCGCCCGTCATCGGGGATCGCTCGCACGTAGGACTCCTTCCCCGGCGTCGCCACGAAGAGCGCGAGCGTGAGCATCTCCTCGGCTGCCGGGATCGTCCAGTCATGCACGCAGAGCGGGTACCCCGCAGTCAGATCGTACAGACTCCGAAAGCTCTGGTGCGTGGGCACCCGCGATCGCACGTACTGAGGAGCGTTCCGGGAGGTGATCACGTACAGGTGCCCGGTGTCGGCGCCGCGCTGCAGGAACGATTGCTCGGCGTTGAAGTCCCTGAGCTGATCCGGATTCAGGAAGCTCCGGAGCACGCGGGTCGCGCGGTGATCGATGGCCTCGAAGTCGGGGGGCGGGCAGCCTTGCGTGGGAGCCGCGACCGTGACGGCCGCGGTCGGCTGGGGCTTCTGCTCGATCTCGGCCGCTGGCTCTTCCCGCTCAGGCTCTGCATCCAAGATCCCGGCGAGCTTTTCCGTCACCTCTTCGATGACGCCGTTCTTGTAGCGCACGACCGAGAGTAGATCTCGACCGGGCTTCATGGGCTTCGCCAGCGCCTTCTGCACTTTGCTGATCGGTGCGCCGATGACGACCGCTTGCTCGGAGAGCGCATCGAGATCGAGCCTCTGGAGCGCTTCCTGATTACCCCACGGCGCCTTGGTCAGGCCGCTCCGCTTCGCCTCTACCTGCAAGGCTTTCATCGCCACCTTCTCGGTGGAGGACAGGCCGACGATCACGACCCGCGTCTCCCCATTGCTCACTCTCTCCAAGCGAATGTCCCCGTAGAAGCTCGGCAGATACCACGTGAGTGTCGGGCGCGGGTGATTCATTGATGTCGTCCTTTCCAATCAGATCAATGTAGGTTTCGATTTGTTTTTCGACGCGAGCGAGCAGCGTCGCATCCTTCGGGTCTTGGAGCGCCGAGCGGGCGCGGAAGAGCTCATTGAGCTCGACGTAGAGATCGAGGCGCCTCGCAGAAGGATCCTTCTCCTTCTTATGCGCCTTCTCTTTCTTCTGGTCCTCGAACCACCCCGCCACCATCGTCAACATGTCACGCTGGAGCGTGACCATGTCGTTCGGGCGGGGCTGAAGCATGCGTCCGCCGCCGGGCAGATCAACGCCGAGGCCGTAATCGCCGACGCCATTGAGGATGGCGTAGTCCTGTTGCTCGCCGACATAGCCGTCTACTTCGCCGCCGCCCTGAGCGATGTACTGCCCCTCGGGACCTAGGCCGCCAGCAAGCGCATTCTGATGATTCTCTTGGGCGCGGAGACGTTGGGCCTCGCGCACGCTCGTCACGAGCTCGGTCGAGATCTTCTGACCCATCACGCACAGCCGAGAAGCGCGCCCAAAGCGCCCCGGATCGCTGCTCGCGAGCAGCGCCGTCACCGCGTCGCTCATCGCGCTCAGCACTCCGCGGAATTTCTCTTCGATGGGTGAGTGAGACGGCGGCGATGGGATCGTTTCTTCAGCCATGACAAGTCTTCTCGCGCATGACGCGCTTCAATCCGTACCTACGTTGCCCCGCCAGAAACCTTCCCCGTTTTACCCAGCGAGACGACCGACTTCGTGATCGATCTTCAGCTGCGCCGCGATCATCCACCTGCCGGTGTAGATCAGGAAAGCGTGCATGCGCTTCGGGTTGTTCCGGTAGCGCCGCTCGAGATCTTCTCGCGTCTCGAGAGCGAGATCTTCGATCGCCGTCCATGGCCATTCCCCGAACATCCACTTCTCGAGCTGGATGATCTGGCCATCCCCGGTGATCATCGCGCGCGCGCCACCTTCGCGGGCGCCGCGTCCCGCGTGGCCCGCAGCCCCTTGATCAAGATCTCCGTGTACGGCACCGCCCGCCCTTCCGCCTCAGAGCTCTCGACCTTGCAGGCCTTCAGGTACTCGTAGTCCGGCTGCCGGAGCCGGACCGTGATCGTGTGGTAGGGTTTCTTCGTCGCTTTCGCCATGCAGTCACCGTGCTATCACGATGCTAGCAGCGGATCAAGCCTTGGGGTATGAACGATCGCCCATGAATCCACAGCCAGAACAAATCTACGGCCTCTGGCACAACGGCTGGTGCGGGCTGCTTACGTCGAGGAACCCCGATAGACTCGGCTACGGCTATTCAGGGACCGAGGCCGAGGCGCGCGCGGGGCAAGAGCAGTTCGTGCTCGAAGGCGCCTCGGCTTGTGAGTACCTCGTCATGGCATTCGATCCAAACCGCGACCCTGAGACCAAACCGGGCAAACCGTCCCCCGCGCAACTGAAATTATTGAGGTTCGTGAGTGAGCACGGGACTATCAATGCGTCGTGGGCTTCCCGTAAAACCATCGACGTGATCTTCGATCGCGGCTGGGTGACCCACAACATCACTGCCGACGGACAAGAGGGCAGGCCCTTGCTGCGCTTCACCGCTGCGGGGCGCAGGGTTCTAGAGGCCGCCACCGGACACGCTACAGGGCCCCGCTAAGTGAGCCACTGCCAGAGCGCCCCTGCCCACGCCGCGTAGCCGCGCGCGACCGGATGAATCCCGTCCGGTCCCCGCGGAATGCTGAGGCTCTGCGTCGGAAAAAAAGAAACTCGCGGTTTTATTTTTGGGAGCGTCACCTGATGCTCGCTTTCGATGAGCCGCATTACGCTCGGCAGTGAAATCGCGGCAGAGGGGAGCGTCGGCGGGCTCACCCACACGATCGCGCGCGGACCTAGGCCGTAATCGGCCTTGTGCGTGTACCGCTCGATCTTCTGGAGCAGCGCTTCCATGTACGGCGCCTGACGCTGCCCGATGTCTTGATTCGGGGTCGGCTGCATGTAGGCGTCGTTCGTGCCGAGGGAGATGAGCACGAGGGTCGGCTGGAAGCTCTCGAGCAGCTCGGTCAGGGCGTCCGATTGCGCCCACTGGTCGATGCGCGTGCCGACCTTTGCGAGCGCCTGGAAGGCTACGCCACGCTCGGCAGCGAGGGCTTTGAGCGGGGCGGTGAGCCCGACCGCCAGCGAATCGCCCACGAGCAGGATGCGGTCGCCGGGGCGGATCTTCGGTGACTCGAGCAGGCTCACCAGGCCAAGCGCGGTCGCGGCGCCAGCGGCTAGCCCCACGTAGATCCAGGCGCGGGAGGTCAGCATGGCGCTTTCTTGCTAGTGGGACGCATCCAGGGGTAGCATTCATCCTGCCATGCCACAGGACTTCACCGCAAATATCTGTGGCGGAGTCCGTTGGCGGACCCACCCGGGCGGCGTCATCGAGCTCGAGGGGTTCGGCACCCCGCTCCTCGACCCCACTTCCGCAAAGTTCCAGAACCTCGCCCGCACCTGGAAGAACTTCGACAGCGAGCTCGGCGCCGCCGCCGACAAGTCCGGGATCCCCCGCTCCTGGGCGCTCGCGTTTGCGACGGTCGAGACCGGGTTCCTGTCAGCCGACTACCAGAAGCAAGCGACAGCCGTGAGCGGCGCGGGCGCGGTCGGCGTGATGCAGCTCATGCCCCAGTACTTTTCGAAGTACTCGCGCGAGCAATTGCTCGATCCGAGCATCAACATCCCGGTGGGCGTCGCCTTCATCAAGACGCTTTGCGCGAGCACGAGCTGCCCCTGGCGCTGCGAGCTGCCGTACCTGGGATCGGTGTACAACGCGGGCAGCGGGAGCAATTGCGTGCAGTGCTCGCCCGGCAAGAACGCTTTCAATTTCTTCGAGGACGCCGACTACTCGATGCAGCTCGTCGTCTACAATAACTCGGCGCTCACTTACCTGAAGCTCGGGGAGGCGGCGTGGCCGTGGATGCTGGGTGGAGCGGTCGTGGCGGGCGCGGGGGCCGCTGCTTGGCTTTGGCTTTGACGCGACGCGCGTAGGATTTGTCCATACTCTCGCGGAGCTTTTCTTTCGGAGTCAAGTCACGCCCCGCTCGGCGCTTCCGACGGATCGACGCACGCCGTAGCTTATTCCGAAGAATGTTCCCCGCCTGGCCGAACTTCTTCAGCACGATCAGGATGCAATCATCCATCGGGACGATGGGGCCGAGGTATCCGCTCCGCTCGATGCAGTGCGGGCCCAAAAACGGGGCAGGCTCGATGGCTTCCCCGCGAAAACCGAGTTCTTCGGCAAAGCGCTGATCGCTCGCGGCCAAGTAACACTCCAAGAGGAGGTCCGATTCGCTGATTTCGGTGGCGTCGTCACGCTGGCGGCGGGGCATCAGTGGCTGAGCTAGATCTTCACTGCACGTGGCGCCACCGCTTGGCTATAGCCTATACCGGTATTGCAGGTACGGCAATACCGTCGCGAACAGAGGCAGCATGTGCCTATTTATTTGATCGATCGCGGCAAGGTTTGCGGCGAGCGACAGGCTCGACGCTAGCGCGACCTTCGGCGCCTCCGCCATGATCAATCCCGTCGGCAGCGCGAGGGCTGCCACAGCGGCCGTCGTGCCCCGAAAAAACCCGCGCCGATCCATGCCCGCGCGTACGAGCTTCTCGCTCGCGAGCGCGTCTTCGATCTGATCACCGCGCACCGAGAGCATCCCGGCGAGCGAATCGAGGGTTGAGCGGAGGATGCTCACCGAGGCGGCCCGCCCATGAACAGCGACATGAATGACCGGTCAGTTTTCTTCGGCTCCATCTCGATGACCGGCCCGAAGGGCTTCGCTTGCGCCCCGCACTGCTCACAGGTCGGCACGGGCGGATTGACGCCCATCCAGTGCTCCGGGACACACACGCGCCCTCCGCAGAGGGAACAAGACCCGATACTTTTCCTCATCTCCTCGCTCCTTCCTAGCACCTGATCAACGTCGAATGCGGATCGAACGGCGTCCCCTGCCCTGCGTGGATCGAGCTCAGCTCTTGCTGACGCACCGCCGAGCCCGCGCTCGGATCGATCTCGTGCTTGAACACCATGGCCAGGTGGTTCTTGATCGCCTGAGCTTGCTGCGCACTCAGCTGCGGCATGCCAGGGTCAGCTCCCTGAGCGCTCAGCTCGAAGAAACCCTGGAGCCAGTAGCAAAATTCTCGGGCGGTCATGACTTTGAGGAGATCCGTTCTCGGTGGGGGAAGATTGTCACAGCTTCGGCGTACGTGCTATCACCGTACCATCAGTGTGATGGCACAGTCAACCCGGGGTAGGACCATGCAAATCAGCCCAGATCTCACGCTCCGCGAAGTCAAAGCCCGTCTCGACAAGGCCGGCCTCAAGCTCCACCTCAACTTCGAGCACGGTGTTTACCACGCCTACGTGCACGGAGACACGAGCGTCAAAGCCTACGACCGAGGGGACCTCGCCGAGGCAATCGACGGGGCCACGAGATCGGCATGAGACGCACCGTCACCATCGGCGCATTCCAGGTCAAGAACAAGCCGCGCCCGCTCGTCGGCACGAAGACCTCGATCCGGGAGACCGAGCTCGATATGAAGCAGTGGGAGTGGAGCGAAAACTTCTTCCCCAGTCGCTTCGAGCGACCCTACGTCACGCCCTGGCATTGTTTGCCTAAGCCGCCCCGCACCAAGAAAGTCAGCGCATGAAGATCTACATCACTTGCGTGCTAGAGGACCCGAACTCCGATCGCGCAGACCGGCTCTTACCCTATCTCGCCATCGCAAAAGCCCCATGGGGCAGCGTCGAGACGCGCGGCACGGATCCGAAGCATGCCTTGGCCAATGCCAAGGGCATCATGCTCCACGCACTCGGAGACTCATCCGACCCACCCGATGAGATCATTTTCAGCTACTTCGATCTATCGCAAAAGCCCCCTCATGCCGCTCCGTAAGCACGACTTTCGCTGGGCGCTATCGATGCCGGGCCTCGAGCGGTCCTGCTGCGAGCAGTGCAACTGCTACCGGGACGTGACCCCACAAGGGGTAACTTATTCGGTCGCCGGTGAGCAGGCCGATCTCACCGAAGCACCTTGTTGCTTTCCGCCGTTCGATCCGGACATATCGCCCGAAGATCTCGACAAGGCCGGCTACATGCCGAAGCCGAAGCCCGCATGACCGAGCCACGCATCACCGTCATTCCGCACCAGCACGGCGTCCCCACGCATCTCTGCTCGATCTGGCGCCCCAATGGGGGCCTTCCGTACCAGTGCGCGCTGGACATCACCCGCGAGGTAGCAACCTGGAATGCCGAGCGCCAGATCTGGACGCCGCAGATCCGTCTCTGCTATCTGCACGCGATAGAATACGCCACCGGCAAGCCCGTGATGAGCCTCACCTACGCCGAGCGCCAAGCCGACATGCGCTTGCTCGGAGCCTAGCCCACCATGGCGCACGTATTGCTCTTCAATAAGCGCGCGGACTCGCACAACGCCGCTCGGATCCACGACGCAGACTGCCCGCTGGTTACTGCAGCCCGTCAATCATGCGGCGTCGTTGCCGTCATCGAAAGCGACGCGGTCGCCGAGGCAATCAAAGACCTCACCGAGCGCGATTGGCCCGTCAAAGCTTGCCGCTGCACCAAGGGCTCAACATCCTCCGCTGCCATCGCTCGCTGAGCGTCTCTCTCGCCACCTTCATGATCTGGCTCACCCGAGCTGCGGTGACTCCGAGCTCTTTCGCGATCTCTGGCTGGATCTTGCCATCGACCGAATGCCGCATCGCGACCCGCTGCTGACGCGGCAGCGTCTCAATGGCATCATCGAGCCAGCGCAGGCGCGCGTGCTGATCGAGATCTTCTTCAATGTTGAGCGCGACCGTGTACTGCCGAATGGTCTCGGTCGTACTGAAGCCATCGGCATGCAAGATCTGCCACAGCTTGCCGAAGCTTTTTCGGGCGCGGCGTGGGAAGTCATCGCGCGCCCGGAGATCGTCGATGATGGCCCCTCGGATCCGCACGATGGCCACCGCCTCGAACTCCGCCTCCGGAAGCCGGTGGTGACGAAGCGCCGCATCCCACAGGCCCCCGAGCGCGACCGTCTGGATCTCGATCGCTTCGACCGATTGCGGCAGCTTCCTCAGGTAGCCAAGGGCGATGCGATGAGCCAAATCTCGGTATTGCTCGAAGGCCTCACCGGGCGTCATCCTTCGATCCAGATCGTGAGGGGAGGAGCGCCCAAGCGCCTGCGCCGACGACGACGGCAGAGGTCGCCGCCCAAGGCAGCACCGAATCACCTGAGCGCGATGCGAGGAACGGCTCGACCGAATAAAACGCCGCTACGGCGGACTTCGGCACGATGCTCGCACTGACGGCGCCGCCCGTACCATTGCCGTTGATCAGCGAGACGAGATCGCCCTGCACGCCGATCACGACCGCTTGGTGCTGGTTGTGGTCGAAGTAAGCGATGTCCCCAGGCTGGGGATTGTTTGTGGTCGGGAAATCGTAGAGGAAGCCCGTGCCAATAATCCACGGACGGTTTTTCAGGATCCCCGCCTGGTGCAGCGCCCACAGCGCAAACGCTCCGCACCAGTCCTTCGGCCAGCCGTCGGGCGGCACGCCAGGGAGTACGTTCTGCCAGTAGGGGGCGGCGCTCGCGCGGCCGAGCTCGGCTTGGGCGTACTGAGCGATGCGGAGCCGCGCTGGCGCGGGCCAGAAGGCCCAGACGCTGAGCGAGGCACCGAGCACGCTGAGCGCGGTCAGAGCCCAGCCCGCGGGGCTCTTCGGGAAGATCTTCGGGAGCGTGACGGGCATCAGGTAGCGGGGGTCGGCCTCTCACCTCGAAAAGTAGCATCCCCCGAGCGAGACTGATAGTTTTCGAGGGGAAGAAAGCCCGCTCGCGGGCGTAGGACACTCCAGCCATGCCGCATCAGGAACCGAACCGCGCACTCGCGCGTGCCAAGCTCGAAACCCTGGCCTGGGAGCAAACCCCGGAAGCGCGTCGCGGGCGATCGGGCTCACGGCGTAAGGTGCTCCTCGACACGACCGACGGCACCGGGATGGTGCCGCTGAGCGAGCTCACGGACTTTCAGCTGAGGCGATACATTGGGCCGGGACGGCTCGAGGAAGCAGGCGACATGCGAAAGAATTCAACGTCGGGACCCTACCAAAAACGCCGCGAGCTCCGCCGGAATGCTGCCCGCCCCCCAGCCACCCTCGGCCTGGGTGAAGATCTCCCGCTCCTTCGTCAGCTCATCGCATCGACTGCCGAGTCGATGGAGATCGAAAACTGGAAGGACTCCAACCTGACTCAAGACGCCATCGAAGAAGGCGCGCGCTACGATCTCGCCCTGCGTGATGCCTTGAACGAGGTAGTCGAGCGCTTCCCTCCCGAGAACGGCGCCACCGCCGACGATCTCTGGGACGCCAACGCGCCCTACCTCGTGCTCATGACCCTACGCCGCGAAGGCGTCGGGATTTGGGACGGAAGCTGGGAGGACTTCTACGCGGATACTTCCGAGGTCGAGCGATTTCTGAAGCAGAAGCTCCGCAGCTTCTCGGACAGCAGCGGATCGGGCTCGCTGAATGATGTGTTTATGGAGGCAGCTGAGAAGACGTGCGGCGCCTACTCCCGGAACGCCTCTCGCAAGCGACCCAAGGTCCCCTCGCGCTACGTCGATCACGGCGATCCGGTATTCATCATCGGTGACCACGTCGAGAGAAAAGACGGGCGCGGTGAGGGTGTGATCAAAGACCTCAACACCCAACGGGGTCGGATCGAATACCTCATCCACCTCTCCAATGGCGACAAGCTCTGGTTCGATGAGTCGGAGCTCGTGGTGCCCGCTCACTGGAAGAACGCCCGCAGCAAAGGCCGTGGGCCAGCAATGGGCGCCCGAGGCAAGCCAGGCCAACGGCTCGCGTGGGTATACGGAAAAAACGACAACACGCTCCTGGTTTTCGTTACGAAAGAGCCAGATGGCCTTTTCTATACTTGGACGCGCAAAGATCTCAACGGCGTAGAGGACTGGACCTATGGCTTCAAGACCGAACGCGAAGCCAAGCAAGAGATGTATCGCCTTGGCGGGTACGATGGTTCTCCAAGAGGCTGGGAAGAAGACCTCGAGCAGAATGCCTCACGCCGTCGCGAAGAGCCCGACGAGGTCGCCGCCCGCGAGCTCTCCCTCTACATCGAAAACGAATACTCGCTCGTCGGCGCGCCCAACTCCCAGGGCAAGGCCATCGAAAAGAACCTCCTCGGCCACCTGCGCCGCGGCAACTTCGACATCAAGAAGGCCGAGATCGCCTACATGCACCTGATGGAGACGGGCGCCAAGAAGTACGCGAAGGAATACGCGGACGGCAAGGACTGGCACCAGATCTTCAACAAATCCACGCGCGAGCTCGTCGCTCACGAATTCGCTACGACCTTCTACGAAGAGCACAAAGGACGCTGACCCATGGCCGCACGACGAAAAGCAAAGACCACTCGCTCCTCCGCTCCGAAACGCATCACCGAAGAGGACGTGAAGGCGGCGGTCGACGTGATCAGTTCCGACTACTGGCAAGACGTGCGTGAGTGCGCAGCCGACTTCATCGAGCGCTCCCAAAAAGGGGAGTTCAAGAACGAGGATGACTACCGCGAGCAACTTGAGCAGTACGTCGATGGGTCCCAGCGCGTGATCTACACGTACTGGGCGCGACTCGGTCTGCTCGCGACCAACAGCGCGGACGCTTACGAGGAGCAGACCGGAGAGGAGCCAACCGGTGACTCCGCCGGCATCTCGAAGCAGATGTACTACGCGTACCTCGAAGACATCCAGAACCACATCGGCTCGGACATCGACTTCAACGAGTGAGCTACGGCACCCAGCGAGCTCGGAGGCGAGCACCCGCCTGCACGCCGCCGATCTCCGCAAGCAGATCGCATAGCTCATTGAGGTTCGATTCGCCGGGCACGCGGCGCATGAGCGCGTGCCCCATGCCGTGCTCGAGGGAGGCGACGCCGATCTTCAGCACCGTGAAGAAGAGCGCCGCTTTGATGGGCGATACGCCGTAGACGCCGGCAGCAAAGCCGAGCCCGAAGTGGAGCGGCGTGTAGATGTCGACCGCGGCCTGTCCGTACTCGGAGCGGTTACTCGCGATGATCCCGACAGGGCGCGTCATGGCCGTCAGATCTGGCTGATCACGACCGAGTAACGCCGGAAGGTCTCGGTCAAACTGCCGACCGCTGTGGTGATGCGGCGGATCATGTGCTGCACCGTGTCTCCGTTATTCAGCTGCAGCTCGGCGACGTGCGAAAAATTCGCGTAGATGCCAGCGGTGCCGGTGAGGAAATTCGCGGTAGCATCAGCGAGATCGCTCGTCGTGCCGATCAAGGCGCCGTTCGTGGTGAAGTCGACATCGTACGCGATCGGCGTCGAAAACGTGTCCCTACTGAAGGACAGGTTCGCGGACATATTGAACTTCAGACCCGACGGGCCGCCATACGTGATGACGCCCGTGGTCGTGTTCACCGACCACATCAGGGACGTGGGAAACTCCTCGTAGAAGTTCGTGCCGGTGGGGAGCGCGGTCCACGTGCCGACGACCGCGGGCACGATGAGCGCGCTGTTCTGAAAGTGGGCGACGGTGCCCGTCACGCCGACCGAAAAATCGCTCTCGGCGTTCTGCTTGAACCAGCACCCGCCGCCGCTCAGCGGCACAAGGAAGGTGTCGCCGATCGTCGCCTGCGTGCTCGATGCCGAATATCGGTAGACCGATTTGTTCGCGACGCAGTAGCACTCTGCGCCGTCACCGCGCGCGGTGACGTTGAGCGACGTGACCGAGTTGACGGTACCGGTCGCCGTAGCGACCACCAGCGAGCAAAATGACCCTGCAGAAGACCTGTTCAAGAGACCCTCATGGAACGGGGGTAATCACGACCGAATAACGACTGGCCGTAAAGGTGCCGGGGTTCGCTGAGATGCAGCGCAACGCGTGCTGAATCACGAATCCATTGGAAGGAGACAGGATACTGTCGAGCGAGATCTGAGTCAGCTGACCGCTGAGCCCCGACACGGAGGCCGACGACTGCCTCACCGAGGCGGAAGTCGTCCCGATGATGCTGCTGTTCTGCGTGATAGCTAGCTCGATGACCTGATCGGTGCGGCCACCGACCGGATTGTCGTCGCTCACCGACAACGTCGCATTGAACAAAAATGACATGCCCGTCGGGCCCACGTAGGTGATGACGCCGCTCGTCGTGCTGAGATTGAAGAGCGCCGACTGCACTACGGCGGAGAAGAAGTTCGCCCCGAATGGCAGCACGTGCCAAACGTTTTGGGTGAGCGTCTGAAACGCCGCTCCGTTGAACGCCGAGCTCGAGACGATGTGCTCGCCAAATAGCCCTTGGGTATTCTGTCGAATCCAACACCCGACGCCGCTCAGCGGCACCAGGAACGCATCCGTATTGGGGATCGCTGCTTGGGTCGAGCTCGCGCTGTAGCGATAGATCCCTTGGTTTGCGACGCAGTAGCACTCGGCGCCGTCACCGCGGGCCGTCACGTCTAAACTCGTGACCGAGTTGACGGTGCCGGTCGCCGTGGCGACGACCAGCGAACAGAACGACCCCGACGATGAGCGATTCGCCAAACTGGCCTCAGGTCGGTTGCAAGATCAGATTGAACTGCGTGACCGTCAGGTTGGCGGAGGCCGAACGATTTCGCAGAGCGGCGAAGAAGGTCGTGCCGACGCCCATGACCTGCGGCTTTTGCGTCGACACCTGAGCGCCCAAGGCGGCTGTGGTCGTATCGGTCGTCGTGCGACCGGCTGAACCAACGAAGGTTGTCGCTCCGATGACGGAGTCCGCGCCGCTCATCAGGGCAAACTCCACCACCTGACCCGCGGTGGCCGTCGCGACCGTGATCTCTGCCGTCGCAATGAACTGCGCGAGCGCCGGACCCGAGTACGTGTACACGCCCGTCGTGGTATTGAGCGACCAGTACGCGCCGGTGTTGCCGGTGACGTAGAAGTTGGTGCCTGACGGGAGACCGATCCAAGTGTCCTGCGTCACGGCAAACGAACTCGACCCCTGGAGGGCCGCCGTGCCGAGCGCTTGCCCGAGTCGCGGGTCGAGCGCGGTGCCACCCGAAACGAAGAGCCAGCGGCCTGGCCCCGAGAGTGGCGTGACGACCGAGCCATCGGCGGTTTGGACCGTGGTCGAGTCGGTTTTCTTCAGGCGGTAGGAGCCGCCGTTCGAGATCACGAAGGCGAGGGCGCCGTTCGGGAGCTGGGCGGTGTTGACGCCGTCGAGGGAGTCAGCCGGACCGGTAGAATCGACCACGCCGAGGGACCCGACGATGATATCTCGGAGAGCGACGGCAGCACGTTGGGTATTGGACATGACGGGGAAAATCCTTGCTTGGGGAACGAAAGCGAGGACGATCCTGCCCGACAATGCCTCAGGGGCGCAACTTTTTGGGCCGAGAGGGGTGGCGGCGGGGACTAAGGCGCGAGCACTGGCCAAAACCGCACCCGGACGCGGGGCAAGCCCGGGGCCCCTGCCTCGAGCGCGCGCTGGACTGCCGCATACAGCGGCGAATGGTCGACGCCAATCACGTAGGGGCGGCGCTCGAGGCGCTTGGTCTTCTCTGGCCGTCGTCGACGGCACCCGGGGCACGTGACGCGAGCGTGGACCCGATAGCACGCCGAGATCTTCGTGCCGCACACGGGCAGCCCATCCGCATGGGCGAGGTGCACGAGGTGCCCGTTGGCGGAGAGCGCGGCGCGGAGTCGCTCGGGGCGGCGAGGTTTGGTCACAGAGAGCGCCCTTCCTTTCGGGCAAGCGCACCCTCAATGGCGGCGGCTGCGCGCTCTCCAACGCTCCAATACCCAAACACCCAGCTCCAATTACCCGGACCACCTTGCGTACCGCACATCCCCGTCGTGCCATCCATGCACTTGTACTGGCCGATGTACTGGTGCCACTCGAAAAAGCCAGCCATCCTTCTCCCGGGCTCGAACTCCAGGACATTCCAGCGCTCGATTGGAGATTGAGTGGGGCCGAGCTTCGGAGGCGGCGGCGCGTAGGGCGTATACGCCTGCTCGAAATCCACGAAACGGACTGCCGGGATCTCGCTCATATGACCGACCAGTCGATGCTCGCCATGTCGCTCGTACCCGGCGCGATCTGGATGTAGTTGTAGCCGTCGCTCGCTCGCGGCCCCGCGACGAATTTAGCCCCGCAGCGCACGACGTGATCGTTGACGCGAATCTCGCGCGTGTCCCAGTTCGTGCAGGCGATGTGGTTGAGATCGTCGGTGGTCTTCAGACACCAGCCGATCGTGCCGAGATCCATTTTGACTTTGCTCGAGACGTTCGTGGCGGGGGCGCAGGGGGGATCGATCGGAGGCGGCACCGCGATGGTGCCTCCCGCGCCAGCGCCCGCGCCGCCTGCCGAGCTCGCCCCGCCGGCGCTCGACGGAGGCGCGCCCGCGGCGCCTGCGCCGGGCTCGGAGTCTCCGCCTGCTCCTGCGGCTCCAGTCGTATCCGGAGCGCCGGCAGCGCCGTCCGGAGCGCCAGCGGTCCCCACCGCAACCGCTTGCCCGGCTTCGCCTGCTGTCGGTCCCGATCCGATCAGCTGCTCCGGCTTAAACGGCTCGCCGCCGCACGCCGACAGGGAGAGTAGCGCCAGACCCAGGAAAAAACAGAGGAGCTTCATTTGGCTTCTGAGACTCTTACGGCGGCGTTTCCGTTTCCCTTCCTTCATGACATCATGGTACTAGCACGGTAATGGCAAACCCTCCCCAAGATCCTCATGACGCGGCCTTTTTCGAGCAAATGCGGCAGTGCCGCGAGCCCTACCGGCGCCTGGCCGACTGCTTCGACGCCGTCGTCGGGAAGCAGGAGAGCTGCCTCGATATTGGCTGCGGGATCGGTCTCCAGACCGCGCGCCTGCAGGAGCTCGGCTGGAATGCGGCGGGCGCCGAATACTCGCCCTACGCGATCGAGATGATCGAGCCCGGGGTCACGGTGACCCCGCTCGATCTCACTCAGCTCCACGACGGGCAAACAGAAGGCGCGTGGGATTGCGTGATCTGCACCGAGACGGGTGAGCATATCCCCGCCGAGCACGCCATGACCGTCGTGCGCAATGTCGCCGACCGCGCGCAGAAGTTCATTATCTGGTCCGCGGCGGCGCCCGGGCAAGAGTGGGAAGGCCACATCAACCTCCAGCACCCCGAGTACTGGCTCACGCGGTTTCGGATCTTGGGCTGGGACATCGACGACGACCGCACCGCCAAGCTCCGCTACTTGATGAGCAAAACCAACGCTCAGCACGTGCTCGGCAAGGAGAACTTCTGCGTGCTCACCAAGGCTCGAAAGCCGCTGCACATGACGATCGTGAGCACGATCCTAAACGGCAAAAAGTGGGTCAGAAAGCACATCGAAAGCGTCGTCACTCAGACCTTCGACAACTATACGCACTACATCATCGACGCCGCGAGCGATGACGGGACCGCCGACGAAGCCAAGCAGGTACGCAGCGGGTGTTGGGATGTGTACCGCGAGAAGCTCGAGATCGTCCGCAACGACACGAGACAGTCCGCACTCGAAAACTGCTGGTCGATCTGGAAAGATCTCCCCGACGACGAGGTCATCATCTGGCTCGATGGCGACGACTGGCTGGCGCACGATCAGGCGCTCGAGATCGTGGCGCGCGCCTACTGCGCTTCGAGCGAGCCGTGGCTCACGTACGGGCAGTTTATGTTCCAGGACGGTGGGGTGGGGTTTGCGAGCCCATACAATCCAGGCGCGCACGCGCGACTCGATCCGGTGTGGCGCGCAACGCACCTGAAGACGTTTCGAGCTGGGCTCGTGAAGAAGCTCAACGTCGATGACATCAAACGCCCCGACGGATCGTGGGTCGATCTCGCCATCGACCGCACGATCATGTGGCCGCTGCTCGAGATGGCGGGGGATCGCTATACCTGCATCCCGCAGATCTTGTCGGTCTACAACTACGACGCCTCCTGGGCCGCCAACCGTCCCGCCGATCAGCTGAAGACTGAGCTCGACGAGGTGGCTCGGCTGCGCGGGCTCACGCCGTATCCCGCGCTCACCAAGCGCCCATGGTGATCTTCCCGTTTACACCAGAAGTCTTGGCGAGGCTTCGCGAGCACGCCTCCGATCCGCCTACTCCATGGACGACATCAGATGTCATCGGCGGCGCGCTGTTGTTTTTTTTCATCCTGTTCGGCGCTCTAGCCGGCAGCGCGCGCCGGAAGCGCTAATCGATCCGACTGCCCGAGCATACTTTGGTAAGACGCCAACCCGAAAGTAGAGAGCACCAAATGAGCGAGTTTAAGCAATACCGACGCAAACAAATCGCCGAGATCCGTGAGTTCCGTTCCAGGGGAGACGCTTTCGGATCGCGTTTCAATCAGCCCTACGGACAAGGACGCTGGGTCACCTAAACCTGGTGACATGATCGCTCGCAACCCAAAGAATCACGACGACCAATGGCTGATCGCGGCTGATTATTTCGCGGATAATTTCGAGCCGGTCGACTAAACGATCCGCTTGCCCGAGCGAGCCTGATAGCGCCGCTCGATGCGAAACCCGTGGGCCTCTGGATCTCTGCCGAGGCTCACGGCGCGATCATGGATGCCTTCAGTCGCACCGATGCGCGCCATCTGCTCTGCCCGCTTGAGGGGGTGCGGGCCGTAGGGCCCTTCGCTCGAGAGCGGCGCGTCCGAATGCGGAGCGAGCACCCAGACGTAGTAGGAGGCGTTCGGCTGCAGCTGGCGCCTCTCGAACTCCCGCGTCTGCTCGTCGTCGAGGTGCACTTCCCAGATCGCCCAGCCAACTTGGCTCTCCCCGTAGCGCTTCGTCGTCACACCTTTACGCCGCGCCTTGTCTTGAATGACGAGGCCCTTACGCGCGGCTGACTTCAGCAAGCGATAGGCTACCTCGGTGTCGATTCCAAGACCCGCGGCCACGTCATCCGTTGTTGCGCGCGCCCAGCCGTTGCCCTTCTCACCACCGAAGGAGTCATGGTCCTCCGACTCGAAAGCGATCCAGCGCGCTGCGTCTTCTGCCGTGGCCATCTACGCCGCCTCTTCCAGATGCCCGTGCCCCGTGAGCCCGTGCTCGTACACGTTGAAGCTCGCGAAGGCCTCGCTCGCCCGCACGTGGAGCGGGATGGGATCGCTCAAGGGAGCGACCGCATCGTGGACGGGGTTCGGCCAGTAGAGGGCGGGGGTGCCGTAGTCGCCGTCATCGATCGCAGCGGCGTTGGCGAGGCAGAGCTGCACCTGGAGGTTCCGCGGGTGGACACCGGGATTGCCGTCTTCGCGGATCTTCGCGCAGCGCGCAGCGCTCGCCCAGTCGCGCTGCAAGACGAAGTGGGAGAAGTTCGTGAAGGTTTTCGGGAAGCCTGCGCCGCAAGCCCAGGCCATTGCCATGATCGCGAGCTGCGCGTCAGCAGGAAAGTCATCCCACGCGGGGTAGTAGTGCTTGAGCGTGCCTTCGAAGAGTTCCATGCGCTGCTGGAGGAGCGCATCGACTCCCGACTGCGTGAGCCTCAGCGAGCACGCTTCCTTGTAGCGATTGAAGTGCATCGCCTTGGGCAGGGCGTTCACCTTGTTCCATTCGGCGGCGATCGTGGCGGGCGACGGCGAGTCCACCCAGCCGGGCACCGCCGCAGCGAGCGCTTCGGGCTCGATGAGGCAGCCGTAGCCGATCGTGACGAGGCCCAAAATGTCCTGGTAGGGCCAGAGCACGCAGCCCTCGAGCGGAGCTGTAAACCTCGGGAACACCTCCACCACTGCTTGCCGAATCGTCATACCCTCACCGGTCCTCTCACCATCACCGTGTGCGCAGCGCCACAGATCCCGCAGATCCCGCACCCCTCACACACGCGCCGCGTCGGGTGAAGAAGCGTGTCCTTGTGCCCGCAGTGCTTGCACGAGAGATCGATCGCCAGCCGCTCCGGTGGCGGCGGCACGCTGTACAGCACCCCGCATCCACTGCACTCGTAGGGCCGATCGTCGGTCGGGAGGCTCATTTGATCAAATCCTCGACCGTCGACTCGACCTGCCCCCACTGCGAGACGAGCGTCGGTAGCTCCGCCAATATCGAGTACACGCTCGCGCACATCGCCACGAAGCGCACGCAGTCGCTGAGCTTGACGTGCACGTCGCGTGGAGGCGGCGGCGACTCCTGAATCGGACCGATGAAGGCCTTCCTCGCCTTGGCCGCCTCCATGTCACCCACCAGCCCATCGATCATGAGTTTCCCCACGACCGCGGCGCCGCCGAGGAGAAGGCCGTAGCCGATGAGCTGCTGCGTTCCCTGAGAGATCGGCGGCAGCGGCGTGGGCTTCGAAGTAGCGGCGAGCATCAGGTGTTCCAGCGGCGGAGGTAGTTGACGACTTCTGCGGTAGTCAGGCACGAGCGGATGAATCGCGCGAGCGCTCGGGACTCTGGCAGGGCGTCGGCGATCTGCTCGCTCACCCATTCGCGTAGCGCTGGGATGTCGTCCTTCGGAAATTCTTCCGTCGCAAAGAACTCTCCCGCGAGATCGGGATCGTCGAGCAGCACCTGCAACTCACGCGCAAACTGCTCGTTGAGATCCGCGGGCTTTGCCATCGGCAATCACCCCATCGTGACGGACATCGGGAGCAATGCGTAACCGGAGGGAGCCGGCAGTTCGATGCCGCACTGGGAAGCCAGTGTCTGCGGCACGACGAGCTTTCGACCGCCCGAGCACCATGCCGCTTGCGGGCTCGGCACGTGGAACTTGGCGCTGATCTTCGCGCCGTGCGTCGCAAGCCAGCTCGCCGGCTCGATGGCGGTGCCGAGCGCGGCCTTGCCGGTGGGGAGCCGGGAGAGATTCCAGACCGCGAATTTGACGGTGCTGGCGAGCCCGATCTGCTCACCGGCGCTCACGGCGTCGCCCGAGTGCATCTGCGCGAGGAAGGCTTCCGGATCGCCCGAGTACTCGAGCACGACGGCCTGGTCCGAGGGGATGATCAGGATGCGCCCCGGCATGGCGTCGGCCACGACGCCGCGCACCGGAGAGTACACTTCGGTCTGCCCCGAGAAGCTCGTGATGGTCATCGCCGGATCGCACGAAAATGCGCCCGCGCAGCGGGACGCAAAGCCGTCTTTGACCAGCGTCCGCCACGGGTGATACAGCGCCCGGAACGCACACAGGGCGCCGACGGTGCCCCAGAAGAGCGCGCCGTAGGGGTGTTTCTGCTTCTTCGGGGAATCGGCCATTGACAAAAAGCTACCCGGATCCCGAATCCGAAGCAACTTTTCGGGCCATGAGGCGCTGGCGATCTTGAATCTTTCGCTCGGTCAGCGGGCGCGCCTGCGACGAGCTCACGGGGGCCGGACCCCCGCGAGCGGCCGGATAGTGCGGCAGCAGCAAGCGCCGGAGTTTGCCGATCGCGCGCTTTTCGATCTGCCGGATGCGCTCGCGGGAAATGTCCCAGTCGAGGGCAATCGACTCGAAGGTGCGCTCCTCGACGAAGCGCTGCTCGATCACGTAGCGCTCGCGGGGCGAGAGCTGACCGAGCACCTGACCGATGAGGGCTTCCGCCTCGGTCGTCTCCAGGCGCGCATCCGGCGCCGGAAGCTCGGTACGGATTTGACGCCGCGACTCCCCGAAATCGTCCTCTTCGTCCATACTGGAGACGATCCCCTGCCGCTTCTTGCTTCGACCCGTGCGACGGAGCAACTCGAAGCGGTGCATGAGCGAGATATACGCGTACGTCTTGAAACTAGCGCCACCGTCTTCTCGGTAGGTCATCGTACTCTTCCAGACCGTCAGCTGACCCATCGCGACGATGTCATCGTAGTCATAGAAGCGCGCGAGCTTCCGGGCGTATTGACCAGCCACGTGCCGCACGAGCGGCAAGTACTGCTTGAGCAGCACGAGGCGCTCGGCATACGAGCGCGCGGGAAGCTCCGCTTCCGGAGAAGCGCATTCAGCAAGGGCACGAGCGGACATCGTGCGAGATTACCCGCACTCCTGCCTCACTCGCTAGCGCAAACCCATCGGGCGCGCCCGCGTCGCATCGAAGCTCTGAATGTGGCATGGGCCGAGGTATCCATACGGCATCCCCATCACGCGCTCGGCGATCGCATCGGCCGTGAGCTCGACTACGTCGGCGTCGCGCCGGTGCCAGGCCTTGAGCCATTTGCTCCACTGCTTGCCTTCGACCTGCGCCTTCGGGCGACGCAAGGCGGGGCCGCCGTCGTTGAGCACAAACTCCCCCGGATAGAGAAAATCCGTCGCGTGCCCAAACTCATGCGCCATGATAGCGAGCATCACCGTGTCCGCCACGTCCGCGAGCTCGGGAGCGAGCAGGATCATCGATCCGTCGTCCTTGCAGGCGCCAAAGTGGCGCTCCGAATCGTGCATCGCGGGAGCGACGAAGAGCCGCACGCGTTTGACGAGCTTGAAGCCCGCGCTCAGGTAGTCGTCGCGGACGGCGTTGAAGTACGGCTCGAGGACGGAGTAGGCCTCATCGGGATCGAGCGGCTGGTAAGCGGCGCTGTCGATGCCGGGCAAACAGCGCGCGGGGCTCGCCATGTGCGGAGAGAAAACTCAGCGACGCCCTGCCGCAGCGCGGGCTTGCTGAGCGATCTGCGTGGCCTGCGCCGGATCGAGCGCGCCCTGGCTTACGCCCATCTGCACGTAGCGCTGGAGCTCGGCGGGCGTGTAGTGGATGTTGAGCAGCACGTGGCAGTTGCCGAGGGCGCAGCCGATGTTTGGGTAGAGGGTGCCGTTGCCAACGTTCCAGCCCTGGGGGACGAGGGACTGCGATCCGACGATGATCTCTTCCCAGGAAAAATAAATATCGTTTTTCCTGCCGCAGTTGTTGCAGGTGCAGCGCGTCTTCAGGAGCCGCGACTTCGGATCGACCACCGTCGCGACCTTCCCGAACTCCCTCACCGCGTCGCCGGCGAAGACGCCATCGCCCTGATTTGCAAGATCGTCGTCGTCGAAGTCGTTGGCCATGGATGCTCCAAAGCTACCCGGTTGTCGCCAGGCACTCAAGCTTTTCTGTCACGCCACGTGGCGGGGTGGAGGTGGCGGGCCATCCACCGGGGTCGGCTCGTCATCGTGGGCCGCATCCATGAGCGGCGGGATAACGGGGTCGGGAGCTGGAGCGGGCGCAGGGGCAGGCAGGGGAGCGCCGCCCGCGCCGCCGCTCCAGGGGAGCGGGGACTCTTTCAGCGCGGCAGCGGCGCCCATGGCCGACAGGGCAATCTTGATCGCGTCCCAGACGGAGGCCGCCGCCGTCTCGTGCGCCTCGAAGCCATGCACGAATGCCGTGCACGCCCCGGCGATGACCGGCACGCTCCAGCGGTAGCCGACCGGGATCTTGAGCCAGATCTTCTGGCGGAGCCAGGGCAGGCTCTTCAGGAGCTGCGTGCCGATCATGATGGTGAGTGCGGCGGAGGCAAACCAGTTCTGGGTGGTGAGGGAGGCGTACAGATCGATCAGCGGCTGGGGCATGGCGGTCTTTCAGGGTTTGGGCGGGACCGGGTAGGGATCCCGCGGTTGCACGATGTGAGTGCCCGTCACCTTGTGAGGATCGACGAGCGGGGAAGGGTAGAAGCGAAGCGGGTCGCGGGGAGGCGTGCCGGGGGGGTCGTCGATCTTCACGCTGGCTGCTCGCTCCAGTACGTCCGTCACCCAGCTCCGTACGTCCAGGTTGTAGCGGTAGTCTTCGTTGCGATCGTCCGAGCGCTGCTTGGCTTCAGCCTCGATGTGCGCGTCGATCTTCTTGTCGGTCTTGGCGAGCGATGTCTCGAGCGCTTCGAAGTGCTTGAGCACCTCGGGGCTCGGCTTTTGCGCGTTGATGATCATCGCGATGAGCCCCGTCAGGGCCACGACGAATGCGGCGACGTACTGGAGGTGGCTCCATTCAAACTTCTTTTTCACCTCAGGCAGAGGCGGCGGCGGGCAGCTCTTCACCTCGTGCACGACGAGCTTTCGGAGCTCCGAGCGGAGCTGGGCCTCGAAGGCGCGCTGGCGCTCGACCTGCCGCTCCTCTTCTTCCTCCCGCTTGTCGGAGATCTCGGCCAGCATGCGGCCTTCGGTCGCAGCGATGGCGCTCAAGAGCGCTTGGTGCGGATCGAGGGCAGAGGCGGGGACCTTGGGGGCCTTCAGCGCCATGCGGGCGATGGGCTCGCCCTTGATGGTGTGGGCGGGGAGCGCCCGGTACACGCCGGGTGGCGGATCTTCGCCGCGATCGTGAGGGGGGAGCGTCGGGCGGGAGCGCTTGGGATCATCAGCCACGGCGGCGCCTCGCTTCGCGCAGGATGACGCGGCGGATGAGCCCCGGATCCATGTCCTTGGTCAACACGCGGACACCGGCCTCGAGCACGATCTGGGAGTCGGGCAGGCCCGTGAAGAGCAGGCGGGGCAAGTCCGGGTAGAGCCGCCCGACTTCTCCCAGGAATGCGATGCCGTGCATGCCGCGCATCCAGTAGTCTGCAACGACGAGATCGACCGACTGTCGAGCGAGCAAATCGAGGGCGTGCAGACCCGATGACGCGGTCAGAATGACGATGGGCTCACGAGCAAAGAACCTTCGGAAAGTCGACAGAGCTGTCTCTTCGTCGTCCACGAAGAGCACGACGGGATCACTGGGGCTGGGTCCCTCGGATCGCGTGATCGTCATGGCTAATGGTGCTCGATTCTCCGTGAATGTGCTTGTTGACGCTTTCCAGCATATCGAAATTCGTCTTACTGAGCTCGGTCAACCCTTCGAGGGCTTGCGTGTGCTCGCGCAAGGTCGCTTGAATTTTCCCGACATCTTCCTCGATCACATTGAACGTCGTGTGCATCAGGCCCATGCCTGATCTCAGATCGTCGATCCTTTTGGTGAGTTTTCCCTCGAGATCGCTGATCGCGGTCAAGGTCGCTACCCGGGTTTTGGCGAGTTCGTCGATCAGGTGATCGAATTGGGCGTCGGTGAGCTCGACGGTCATATGGCCTCAACACGATGGGGGTGCGCCATGGCGGAACTAAATCTACCGGAGGGGTGGGGCGCCCAGCAACTTTTTGGGCCGAGAGGGGTAATAGGGCGCAGGGGGACTCTCCCCGGACCACCTCAGCCCACTGGACACCGAAGCCTACGGGATTAGGGGGACCCCTGAGGGGACCAATCCCGAACGGTAGGGGTTGTTCGGGAACATGATCGTCTGCGGGAACCCAGGACCCACGATCAACGAACGCCCCGCTGCGACTGTACCGCTCGCCGCGAGCTGAGCGGCGGTGAGTAGCACTGTCTTGGAATCATCTTGGGCAATCACCCAGGCGTCACCCTCAGGAGTGAACGCCAGCGCGACGAGGCCATTGGCTCCCGTCACAGCGATGTCGATGGCCGGGGCAGGGTTACCGCTCGCTGCCGCTTGATAAACCCAGGCGCGGAGGCGGCTCGCCGCTCCGCCACCAATCGCATAATTGGCAGCCCACAGCAGTCCGGTCGGGCCAAACGCCATCCCAATCGGGCGCAGAAAATTCGTGCCCGTCCATGAGACAGCCGCCACGAGCGCTGGGTTAGCACCCGCAGCCAATTGGGCCGAGCTGACCATCTGCATGCCGCCACTAGGATCGGGTCCTCCGGTGAAGCACGACACCCAAAAGTTCCCCTGCGCATCGAACAGCGCGTCTTGAAATTCTCCGGGGACGACGTTGGTCGTCACGATTGTCCACTCTGGAGTCGGCGCGCCGCTCGTCGCATAAGACGCGGCGCCGTATTTTTTGATCGTGCAGCCGGTGTTGCCTGCGACCGTAAAAATTGACAGATACAGCGCGTTCGTTTTATCGAATACCACCTGCTGTCCGCCGGAGTTCGCGAGCGAGTTCGTGATCGTCACTCGCGGGGTTGGAGATCCCGACTGAAGCACATCTGCCAGCGCGAGCTTGTGCACCCAGGTCGTGACGCCGGTCGGTGTATGATGGAACGCGAGCGCCCACAGGTTTCCGAGATTGTCCACGGTCACCCCGTCGAGGAAGCTTCCTTCTGAAGCCGTGAGCGCATTTAGGTCAATCAGAATGTCCGGGGCCACAGCGCCTGCCGCTTGCTGCCCGGGGCCGAATCCTCCCACGAGCGCATCGTTCGCGACGAAGCCGGATGTGTTGCAAATCCACAGGAAAAAGTTCCCGACGACATAGGCTTTCGACCGTCGGAACCACCTGCCTCCACCGAGCGCTGCAATGATGAGCGGTGAGCTCGCGACGAAAGTGTTCGCCGTGTCGAGTCGATACGATTCACCCTGATCAAGCACGTACACGCTCGCGCCGTTCTGGGAATTTGGAACGAGCGCGAGCGCGGCAAGATCGGCGACGACTTGCGTGCCCGTCGCGCCTTGAAAGCCCTGCGCTCCAACGGATCCCTGAAACCCTTGCGCGCCAGGCGCACCTTGAAAGCCCTGGGCACCGCGCGCGCCTTGAGCGCCCTGCGATCCCGCGGCTGCGGGCGGAGGCACGCGAGGGGTGCCGCGGGCAGAAGCGCCTAATCTCGCGCGAATGGTCATGAGGGCTCCGATAGCACGGTCACGCGGGAATCCCCGAGGGCAGCAGGCCTGCGCGATCGGGGTTATTAGGGAATGTCACTGTCTCTTCGAGCACGAAGGTCGTCTGCGAGAGGATCACGTCTGCTGACACCGCTCCGGACGCAAGCAAACTGGCGGCCGGGATACGTATCAACTTAGTACTAAACACGCCACACACCCAAAGGTTGCCCGATGCGTCAAAGGCAATGCTGAGGGAGTTCGAGAAATCCGAGCAGGTGATCGTCACTACGGGCGCCGGGTTTCCACTCGACGGGCTTCGAATATCCCAAGCCTTCAGGGTGTTGCTACGGAGGCTCGCCACCCAAAGCAGACCCGCGGGCGAGATGGCGGCGCCGGAAGTATGCCCCACGCCTCCCGCGCCCGCACCGAAGTTCGAGCCGCTCCAGACAACTACTGGCGCTACCGCCGCGCCGCCCGCGGCCAGTTGCGATGCGCTAAACATCACTACCCCACCGTTGACCCCGCCCGCGTCTCCGCTAAATCCGATCGTGCACCACAGGTTGCCCTGTCCATCCAAAACCCCGTCTTGTTGGTTTGACGTAGTGAGGGGAGCAATCGATCCCGCAACGAGGGTGGTGCTCGGCGTGCCGAGACTCAGCTGGTAGTCCCGTTGCCCATACCGCACCAAGCTCGTCACGCCTGACGCTCCGTGAGTCCCGTTACCCACCCACAACCCATTCAACTTGTCGAAGAAGGCCATCAGCGCCTCGCTCGAGGCAGGCACCGGCACACTCAGCGTCACCGATGGGACAATGGCGCCAGAGGCCAGGCAATCCTTCAGCAGGAATTTGTATGCCTTGATGACCGTGAATCCGGTATTGCGCGCCACTACCCAAAGGTTGCCCAGGCTATCGGTGATGATCCTCAGATCATCGGTGCCAAATAACACATGGGCGTCCAGCTGAATGTCGGGCAACGCTCCGCTGCTCACGGCTAATTGCCCAGGGGTAAATCCGACGACGCCAAACCCAAACGATGTACACCACAGCGTGAAGTTCCCGACGACGTATTCTTTGCTTCTCCGAAACCATCGTCCGCCGCCAAGCGCCGCGACGATGAGCGGAGAGCTCACCACGAAGGTATTGGCCGTGTCGAGTCGATACGACTCGGCTTGATCGAGCACGTACACGGTGGCGCCGTTCGGGGAGTTGGGGACGAGCTCGAGCGCGGCAAGATCGGCGACGACTTGCGTGCCCGTCGCCCCTTGAAAACCTTGGCTGCCCTGCGCGCCCTGGAAACCCTGCGCGCCGATTACCCCTTGGACTCCTTGTGCACCCGTCGACCCCTGGAAGCCCTGGGCTCCTCGGGCGCCTTGTGCGCCTTGAGATCCCGCTGCTGCGGGCGGCGGCACGCGGGGAGTGCCGCGTGCAGAAGCGCCCAATTTCGAGCGGATGGTCATGATGGGTCGGACTCCGAGAACATGGGTCTGCCTGTCTCGACCCTCCTGACGACCGGTCTAGTTGCGCCGAATCCTACATGAGCTGGCAAACATGCCGCAACTTTCCCGAGCGAGGGAAGACAATTCCCACCGGGCGGGTACAATCGACCCATGTGGACCCACTTCACCGGATGGCAACCCCTCAGCATCGTGCTCGGCGTTTTGGCGGCACTGATCTTCCTCTGGCGCACCGCACGCGGAGCGCGGCTCCGGCGAGCGGCGGAAATCCAGGCCTCCCTTTCGGATGCGGTCGTCGAAGAGGAGAGCTTGCCGCGCCCGCCCGTGCTGCAGCTCACGGGCGAACGGCTCGATCGAGCGCGTGAGATCGCGCTCGCCGAGCGGGAGATCTTGTGGGCCGTCGACATGCTGACGCGCTGCGATCCCGAGGTCGAGGCCGTCTGGGTGCACGCGTTGAAAACGGGTGAGAAGCGGCTCCAGCGCCTGCGCCGTCCCGCGCTCACGTCAATATCGACAGCTGCTCGGCCACTATCCGCAGTGTGTACGTCGGTAAATCGCCCTGAGTGACGATCGTGGTCGAGTATTGAATCGGCGCGACCCCGTCGCACTCGCACACGAAGGAATCCTGAGCGATGGCCAATGGGGGCGTCCCCGGCAGCAGCGTCGCGAGCGATTGCGTCACGACGACGGCGTTGTCGCCCTTGGACAGGATGTTGGCCGTGATTTGGGATGCAGAGTCAGTACCGGTCGTGATCGCGAGCGCGAGTGAGACACGGTAGAGGCCCTTGACCGGCGTGACGAGCGTTGTCGTCGCGATCGCAGCCGTCTGGGCTTTCAGGTAGAGATTCGCGACGCGCCCGATGGGGAGCGTCCACGGGCCAGCTCGAAGATCGCTCATGACAGGTTCTGGGCTCCGACGTAGATGATGCTCAAGAGATCTTCAGAGGCTTGGAAGAAGTAGCGGGCGGGTACGTCCGTGCTAAGGATCGCCTTCAGCGTGACGGACGCAAACTGCACCGTGAGCGTGTGGCCGTTCGTGCCGTAGACATCGATCGGCAGGAGATCGAGGGCAGCGGCGCCGGTGAGGCTCAGCTGGATGATGCGGTCGGCGGTGAGGGTCGGTATGGCGAGGTAGAGCCGATCGGCCGTATTGAAGGTGTAGGTGGTGGCCGAGTCGAGCAGCTGCTGAGCGTTTGGTTCGATCTGATCGAGCGAGACGATCGGCGAGAGCGTGGCGGTGACTGAGGCTTGGCCGTTGCCCGACGAGAACAAGCTCCGCTCGCTCATCGCGTCGAGCTGGAGGCCCATCGTCGAGCCACCGAGGTTCACGCGGCCGGAGGTCTTCGGGCCGAAGATCGTGTTTCGGCAATTGAAGACCGCCCAGTTGGCGCTGACCGAATGCGAGGTCGTTGCGACCGTACCGATCTTGCAGTTCGTGAGAAAGAGCTGCGGAGATCCGGTGGAGGAGGTGATGTCCACGTCGATCGTGCAGTTCGTGAGGCGGTTGATGGCGGCCACGCCCGCGGGCGCCGTGATGCCTTGCTGGAAATAGCAGCCGTCACAGAGCAGCGGGCCGGCGGTCACCGTGTCGACAAAGCGACAATAGTTGAAGGTATGCGGCGTCGCTTCGCCGGCGGACGCCTGCGAATTCGAGAAGGTCGCGTTCACGTACACGTACTCGCCAAACACCTGCGAGCAGAGCGAGATCTCGGCCGTGCTCATGCCATCCAAGCGAGCAACAGGCAGCACCGAGCTCATGCGAAGGACGGTGTTCGAGGCGCCTGATCCCGATCCCGAGATCGCTCCTGCCTGCACGTCGATGAGCTGGATGTTCGACTGGACGGAGGAGGCGTCGATGATCGAGTTGGTCGTGCAGTTTTGCAGGGTGAGGGTGAAGCCCGCCGTCGTCGTGAAGGTGAGGTTCACGAAGGAAAAGGCGACCGTCTGATCCGTCGGTCCGCAGAGCCCGATGAGCGTCACATCGCGCGCGGTGTTGATCGTCCAACCTCCGTAGTTTCCGGGAGCAACGAGCAGCGTGATGGCGCCGGTCGGGTGCGCCGCGAGCGCGGCGGTCGGCGTCGCGTACGGCTGCTGAATCGATCCAGTCGCTGTGCCGAGGTTGTTCGAGTCGACGTAGAAGACCTGGAAAAGCGGACCGACTGTGGTCGATCCCTGAAAGCCCTGCGTGCCCGTTGCGCCCTGGAAACCCTGCGCGCCGCGCGCGCCTTGGAAGCCCTGCGCGCCCTGAAAACCGCTCCCTTGGAAGCCCTGCACGCCCGTTGCGCCCTGGAAACCCTGCGCGCCTTGACGGCCCTGCGATCCCTGCGCGCCGCCGGCGCCGAGACCGCCCTGAAAACCCTGCGGACCCGTGGCCCCGGTTGCGCCCTGCGCGCCGGTCGTGCCCGTGTTGCCGGTCGCACCCTGCGCGCCTTGCACACCGGTCGTACCTGTATTGCCTGTCGCACCTTGTCGACCTTGCGCGCCCTGGAAACCCTGCGCGCCGGTCGCGCCTTGCGCGCCCTGCGATCCCGAGCCCGTTGCGCCTTGGAAGCCCTGCGCGCCGGTGGTGCCGGTTGAGCCCTGAGCACCTTGAGATCCTGCGCCCGTGGCACCCTGGAAACCCTGCGTGCCGGTTGCGCCTTGGGCGCCTTGGCTGCCTGCGCCGGTGGCGCCTTGCGCGCCTTGTGATCCCTGCGCGCCCGCGCCCGCTTGCGCGCCTTGTGCGCCTTGAAATCCGCCGCCCTGGAAGCCTTGGGCTCCCTGAAAGCCTTGCGCGCCCGCTGCGGCTTGCGCACCTTGGGCGCCCTGAAAGCCGCCGCCCTGGAAACCCTGCGCGCCTTGCGATCCGGTGGCGCCCTGCGCGCCCGTCGATCCCTGAAAGCCGCCACCCTGGCGACCCTGTGCACCTTGAAAGCCCTGCGTGCCCGTCGCACCCTGGGCGCCTTGCGTGCCGGCACCCGTCGCGCCTTGCGCGCCTTGGTTGCCTTGCGTGCCGGTTGCACCCTGAAAGCCGCCGCCTTGAAAGCCTTGGGCGCCAGTCGTACCCGTTGCGCCCTGCGCGCCTTGACGGCCCTGCGATCCCTGCGCGCCGCCGCCATTTTGGCCCTGAAAGCCCTGCGCGCCTTGCGTCCCGGTTGCGCCCTGGGCGCCTTGAGATCCCGTCGTGCCGGAGGTGCCTGCGGCACCTTGGAAGCCCTGCGCGCCGGTCGCACCCGGCGCGCCTTGGGCGCCTTGTGCGCCGCTGCCGCCGACGGTCTGCGGCGCGTAACCCGGCAGCGAGTCGAGCCAGGTGAGCACCTGCAAGTTCTGGGCGCCTGCTCGCTGGATGCCGGTCGGATCGACATCGTTGCGAATCGTGAGCGTCGCTCCAGCCGCCAGGGTGATGCCACTCGCGCCGCCCGCGGACGCGTGCGAAAACCCATCCATCACGATCGATCCCGGACCTGTAAAGGTGGGATTGACCGTAAACAAGCAGTCGGTGAAGATCGCAGCGCCGCCGCCGAGGGAGATGCCTGCGACGCCGAATCGGCTTCCGAAAAATTGCGTCGCGACCGACGTAAACGAAACGGTCGATCCGAACGTGTATCCTCGACAAAGAATCTGACCTGCGACCGTCACCGCACCCGAGAGCTGGCCGCCAAAGCCAAAGAAGGTGTCGCCGGCACCACGCATCGGCACGAACCACGCCCCCGAACCGGTCCTCGTGAGCGTAGTCGTGCCGGTCACGATCGTATTCGTGAGGTAAAGGAAATTCCCGGACGAGCTCGTGGCGTCACCACTCACTGTTCCTGAGACAATCAGATTCGTGAGACGGTATTGAGACTGCACCGTCGAAGTCGCGATGACGTTTCCGGAGATCGTTGCGCGAGCGATGGACTGGCACTGAAGCTCCCAGTTGCCTGGCGGAAAAATGACGGTCTCCGTCGTCGTCGTTTCAGGCGCCTGGATGATGAGGCAGCCGCCAGCAGGGGCCGCCGCGAATGTCGCCGCGTAGCTCGGGTAAGGCGCCGACTGCGTGCCATTGGAAGTCCCAACGAACGTCGGGTCCATGTACAGTGTGTTCTTGAACGGATCGCCGATCGATTGCGCACCTTGAAGCCCTTGGGCACCCTGCGCACCTTGGAAGCCCTGCGTTCCCGTGGCTCCCTGCGCGCCTTGGGCTCCTTGAGCGCCGCCGGACGCGCCTTGCGATCCCGTTGATCCCTGCGCGCCCTGAAAGCCTGCGCCCTGCGTGCCCTGCGCGCCTTGGTTACCCTGCGCGCCCTGGAAACCCTGGCTGCCCTGTGCACCGCCGCTCGGACCTTGCGGACCGGTCGCGCCCTGGGCGCCGGTGATGGCTTGGCCTTGAAAGCCCTGCGCGCCCTGGAAGCCCTGGCTGCCTTGTGATCCCTGCGTGCCCGACGCGCCTTGCGCGCCCTGACTCCCCGATCCCTGGTTGCCTTGAGCACCGGTCGACCCTTGCGATCCCTGGTTGCCCTGTGACCCAGTTGCGCCCTGAGATCCCACCGCGCCCTGCGCGCCTTGATTCCCTTGCGACCCCTGCGCGCCCGTGGTGCCCGTCGCGCCCTGTGATCCTTGCGCGCCGGTGGCCCCTTGTGCGCCTTGTCGGCCCTGCGCTCCTTGAAAGCCTGCCCCCTGAGCACCTTGCGCACCCTGAGATCCGGTCGTCCCCGTCGCCCCTTGAGCGCCCTGGGCGCCGCCGCCCGAGCCTTGCGCGCCCGTCGACCCCTGTGCACCCTGAAAGCCCGCACCCTGCGTGCCTTGGGCACCCTGAAAGCCTTGGCTTCCGGTCGCACCTTGCGCGCCCTGCGCGCCGCCGCTCGGGCCTTGCGGACCGGTCGCGCCCTGCGCGCCCGTGACCGCTTGACCTTGAAAGCCCTGCGCACCTTGGGCGCCCTGCGATCCCTGGCTCCCCGTCCCGCCTTGAGATCCCTGGCTTCCGGATCCGGTCGCGCCTTGGCTGCCCTGCGCGCCCTGGGCTCCTTGTCGACCCTGCGCGCCCTGGAGGCCTTGCGCGCCGCCCGTGCTCGGCACCCAGCGGCCGGGGCCCGAGATCGGCTTGACGACATTCGGGGGGGAAGGAGGAGACGTGTCGGACTTGTGGAGCTCATAGTGCTTGAGCTGATCTTCGACGTACGCGAGGCATCCATCGTCGAGCACCGAAGTGCTGACATTTTCCAGGGAATCGCCCAGGCCGAGGAGGGTTGCTACGGCTCCAATATTTCTGCTGGCCACGCTGGATCGATCGGTCATGGGGGAGGGGACGGAGCTCGGCGCCGCTCTGCCGTCCCGTTGCCCGGATCCGAAACGATCCGACCCAAACCTGGCCTAGTGGGGGAAGCCTACCCCGCCCCTGGCCCGGGCCTCAAGTTTTTGAGTTGAAGATCGCGAGATCGCTCTGGCAGAGTGCCCCGATGGCAACGAATTTCCACTCGCGCACCCCCGCTCTGCTCGTGGTCGATGACTTTTATACCGACCCGGACGCCGTCCGAGCCGAAGCGCTCGGGACCGAGTACGAGGCCGACGAGCGCTATTTCAAAGGCGTCCGATCAAAGAAAAAGTTTTTGTATCCTTATGTGAAGGAGGAGTTCGAGCGGTTATTGAGGGTGACGATCGTCGACTGGCTCGATCAGCCGGCGAACGGATCGTTTCAGAAGACGACGGGCGCGGACCCGCTCGTGTGGCATTCCGACACGCAGAGCTACGCGGCGGCGGTGTACCTCACCGCGCAACTCGGAACACTCCGCAATGGGCGAAACTGTGACCCTGTCCTTTCAGGAACCAGCTTTTGGCGGAACAAGATCACTGGCGCGAGGCGACCACCGGGAGACGCCGACGATTACCAAGAGACGTACAGTCAGTTCAACCTAACGCACCCGAACAACTGGGACCTCGTCGACCGCGTCGGAAATGTCTACAACCGCCTGGTGCTCTGGGACGCGCAGCTCATCCACTCGGCGACGAGCTACGAGGGCTTCACCGAAACGGATCCGCGCCTCGTGCAGCTCTTCTTCTTCAACGTGGCGCGATGAAGTACTCCGTGACACGCGTGGTTGAGATCGCCCGAGCGATCGAGAAATTCATCGACAATTGTCCCTTCTCCGAAAGCGAGAAGGATCTGATCCCGCTCGCTCTCCGAGCGCTTGCCGATGAGTACGAGATGTACCTGTCTTCTGCTCTCACCAAGGACCCTGACCGATGAAGACCGTCATCTACACCGCGTGCTTCGGCGACCATGACCAGCCGGCTGAGCTGCCAGGCTTCGAGGGCAAGGCCGATCTCGTTTGCTTCACCGACTCGCCGACGCTCGCGCGCGAGCGGAAGACCTGGCAGGTGATTCGGAGGCGCTCGCGCTTCAAGACCGCTCGCATGGATGCCAAATGGTACAAGATGAGCGCGAGCCATTTGTTCCCCGAGCATGAGCTGTCGATCTACATCGACTCGAGCGTGCGCTTCCACAAGACGGAGGGGTTCCTCGAGCACTGCATCGAAGCGCTCCGGGTATCTGGCGCGCGCTTGGCGTTCTATCAGCATCCTGAGGGGCAGCGCACAATCCTGCAAGAGGCGGAGTTTTCGATGACGATGAGCAAATACATCGGCGAGCCGCTCATCGAGCAGGCCCGGCACTACTACTCATCCGGCTACCGCGATTCGGAGTTGCTCGCGGGTGGGTGCATCGTGCGCGACCAGGCAACCTGTCACCTCGACAACACTGAGCGCTGCAACTACCCACACGACGTAGCCCGCTTCGAGAAGGCGTGGTTCGATGAATGCGTGCACTGGTCGGCGCAAGATCAAATCTCGCTTCCGTATGTGCTCAGTAGCGAGCACATCGACTACGCAGTGCTCCCCGGCAGCATCTACGAAAACGAGTTCTTCAGCCGCGTCTGGTCGGGACCCGACCGTTAACCGGTTGTCCCCGATCCGAAGTACAGGCTACCCGCGCTCGCGCCATTGAAGATCGCCACGAAGGTGATGAAGTCGTTCGTGCCGGAGGCGCCGGTGAAGGTGCCCGCGATGGCCGTATCCGTCTTCACGATCTCGGTCTCAGCGCGCGCGAGCGGCGTGCCGCCGAATGACCAGCCTGTGCCGGCGTCGAGGAAGCCCGTGCCGAAGACGGGCGCGGTCGATCCGGAGACGTTCATGGAGAGGGCGTAGACGAGGAAGGCCTGGCGGGTGCCGACGGGAGCGGCCGTTCCGCTCGTCACGGCGTTCGCGGTCGTGCCGATGCTGGTCTGTAATTGCGCGGCGGTGGAGGAGAGCGGGTTGTTTCCGTCGATGCCGAGCGCCAGATCGAACCAAATCGCGACCGGCCCCGTGTTGGTCGCGCCGAAGTTGAGCCGCGGCGTGAGCGTCGTGGTCGTGGTCGCGATCGTGTACCAGAGCGTGACCGAGCTGTCGTCGCCCCCGCCCACGTCGATGTTGGTGCCGATCTGGTGGTAGGTGTTGACGCCGTCGGAGATCGAGAGCGTCTGCTTATTGGCGACCGACTGGAAGGCGCCGATGATGACGAGATCGCCTTTGATCACGTCGCGCGCGGGCGCATCGAACGTCGTCGCATTGAGCGCGCCGGTGGAGTTTTCCGTGCGTACCCCGACCAGCGTCACGAACAAATCTTCCGCCGTAAACTGCGTGATGCCGAAATCTTTCTGATCGCTCGAGGCCGCGTCGCGGAAGAAGCCGAAACCGGGGGCGCCGTTCGTGAGGGCGGGGCCGAGGTGCGTGCCGTCGTCGATGGCGTTGATCAAGAGCTCGTTGTTCAGGTAGGACTGGATGGTGTTTCGCACGTAGGTCGTGCTGAGCACGTCACCCGTCACCGGAGTACGCGTGCCATTGACCTGCGCCATCTGAAAAAACGTTCCCTGCGTGCCGACGAGCTTGTAGATCGCGATGTACTGCCCATTGAAGGCGATGTTCGTTTCGTAGCCGCTGATCGTGGTCGACGTGTCCGACCAGTGGCCGAGATTTTCGATCTCGTGAAACCCCGCGCCGACCGTGCCCTTGATCGCCGTCGTCTTGACGACGTAGTTCTGACTGAAGGACAAGGACAGGTAGACGTACGAGTCGTCGAAGCCGCCGCTGCCTGATTGTGTGCCGAAGGCCTCGCCGCCGTTGGCGCTCACCGTCGTCCAGGGATTGGAGGTATGCACGAAGATGCCGCCATAAGTGAGAGGCGCTTCGTTAGTGGGAAACGAGGTCGAGTAGCCCGCCATGACCGATGGGTTAGCTAGTGGTGCCGGCGCCGAAGAAGAGCGCGGAAGAGAGCGGCAGGCCGTTGAGGATCGCGTTGAAGGTGATGTAGTTGTCGCCCGCTTCCGTCGCCGTGAAGGTCGATGCCACAGCGGTGAGGGCGCTCGCGGCTTTTGACTCCGAGCGCATCAAATCATTGGCGAAGCCGAAGTTCCAGCCGGAGCCGCTATCGGTGAAACCCGTGCCGGCGTTCGGGACGGCGGAGGCCGAGACGTTCATGGAGTAACCGTAGACGAGGAAGCCCGTGCGAATACCGACGGGCGTCGCCGTGCCGGAAGTGACGGCGTTGGCGCCGGTGCCAACCGCGGTCTGCAGCTGCCCGCTGTTGTTGCTGATGGGGAGCGAGGGATCGACGTTGCGCGCCAAATCAAACCAAATCGCCGCAGCCGCAGTCTGCGTCGCGCCGAAGTTAAGTTGCGGGGCGAGCGTCGCGGCGGTGGTCGCGACGGCATACCAGAGCGTGCACGAGCTGTCGTCGCCACCTGGTGAGTCGATGTTGGTGCCGATCTGATGGTAGGTGTTGACGCCGTCGGAGATCGTGAGCGTCTGCTTGGTAGCAAAGGACTGAAAGGCCGGGATCAAGATCAGATCGCCCACGAGCACGGAGCGCGAAGGCGCCGCGAGCGTCGTGCCGCCGAGCGCGATATTCGACGTTTGAGTCCGCGTACCGGTGAGGATCGGGGTCGCCATGGGTCAGATCACGCGAAGCCCGTGCCGCCCTGGCCCCAGTAATTGGTGCCGTCGTAGTAGAAGCTCGCGATGTTGACGGCGGAGGCGGTCGTCACCCAGGTGGGTTGGGTGCCGTTCGACCACTTGACGGTAGCCGGCCACGTGCGCGTGAAGCCGCCCGTGCCTTCCAACATGCGCACCTGCACGTGGCGGGAGTTTGCCGGCGCCGTGAAGGTAAAGGTGACGTTGCCCGTCATCGTCACCTTTTGATTGGGTCCGGTCGTGAAATCGATCGTCAGCGAGGTGCCGCTGTTGCCCGCGTTGACTTCGTTGACGATGGGATTGCTGCCTTGAAAACCTTGCGATCCCTGGAAGCCCTGAGCACCTTGGGCGCCCGTCGCGCCTTGTGCCCCCTGCGATCCAGTGGTGCCCGTCGCGCCTTGAGCGCCTTGAGATCCCGTCGTGCCGGTAGCTCCCTGCGCGCCCTGAGAACCAGTGTTCCCCGTCGCGCCCTGGAAACCCTGCGCTCCGGTCGTGCCCGTTGCCCCTTGAAAGCCTTGCGCTCCGGTCGTGCCGGTCGCGCCCTGAGCACCTTGGCTCCCTGCACCGGTCGCGCCTTGAAACCCCTGCGCGCCCGTCGTCCCTGTGGCGCCCTGGAATCCCTGAGCGCCGGTTGTCCCCGTCGCCCCTTGAAAGCCCTGCGCGCCCGATCCCGTCGCACCCTGGAAACCTTGCGCGCCCGTCGTCCCTGTGGCGCCTTGCGCGCCCTGCGATCCCGCGCCGGTTGCGCCTTGCGCGCCCTGGGCGCCAGTCGTCCCCGTCGCGCCTTGCGCGCCCTGAGCGCCCGTGGTGCCGGTCGCGCCCTGCGCACCCTGGCTACCTGCACCCGTTGCGCCCTGAAAGCCCTGCGCACCGGTCGTCCCCGTAGCGCCCTGGAAACCCTGAGCGCCCGTCGTACCGGTCGCACCTTGTGCCCCCTGGCTACCCGCTCCGGTCGCGCCCTGGAAGCCCTGGGCGCCCGTTGCCCCCGTCGCACCTTGGAATCCCTGCGATCCAGTGGTGCCCGTCGCGCCCTGCGCGCCTTGGCTGCCCGCGCCCGTTGCGCCCTGGAAACCCTGAGCACCCGTCGCGCCCGTCGCACCTTGAAAGCCTTGGGCGCCCGATCCGGTCGCACCCTGGAAACCTTGCGCGCCCGTCGTACCGGTCGCGCCCTGCGCTCCTTGGGACCCCTGCGCACCGGTTGCACCCTGGAACCCCTGTGCGCCCTGAGCGCCAGTCGTCCCCGTCGCACCTTGGAACCCCTGCGCGCCCGTCGTGCCGGTTGCGCCCTGGAACCCTTGAGCGCCGGTCGTGCCCGTCGCGCCTTGGGCGCCTTGCGATCCGGATCCCGTGGCACCCTGGAAACCTTGCGCGCCCGTCGTACCGGTCGCACCCTGCGCGCCCTGCGATCCCGCTCCCGTTGCGCCCTGCGCGCCCTGGAAACCCTGCGTCCCCGTCGCACCTTGGGCGCCCTGAGCGCCGCCGCCAGCGCCCTGCGCGCCCGTCGATCCCTGCGCGCCCTGGAAGCCGCCGCCTTGAAAGCCCTGCGCCCCCTGGAAGCCCTGCGCTCCGGTCGCACCTTGGGCGCCCTGCGATCCCGCTCCCGTCGCGCCCTGCGCGCCGGCTCCCCCTTGGAACCCCTGCGCGCCCTGTAGTCCCTGGAAACCCTGCGCGCCCGTCGATCCCTGCGCGCCCGCGCCGCCTTGAAAGCCTTGCGCGCCCGCCGTGCCCTGAAAGCCTTGCGCTCCTTGGGCGCCTTGCGCGCCCGCGCTGCCCTGCGCGCCTTGCACGCCGGTCGATCCCTGAGCGCCTTGCGCGCCCGATCCCGTCGCGCCCTGTGCGCCGGCGCCACCCTGAAAGCCCTGCGTACCCGTGGCGCCTTGCGCGCCCTGGAAGCCGCCGCCTTGGAAGCCCTGCGCGCCCTGAAACCCTTGCACGCCCGTACTACCCTGGGCGCCCTGAGCCCCGCCACCGGACCCCTGAAATCCTTGGGATCCCTGCGGTCCCTGTGCGCCCTGCGCCCCCTGGGCACCCATGCTGCCGCCCGTCGCTGGCACCCAGCGGCCCGGCCCAGCAATGGGCGCGATCACGAGCGGGGGGTTGGATGGCGCGGTCGAATCGCGGTGGAGCTCGTAATGCTCGTGCTCACCCGCGACGTAGCAAAAGCAGCCGTCGTCGAGCAGCTGAGTATTGATGTTTTCGAGGGAGTCGCTGCCACCGAGCAACATCGAGACGGAGCCGATGTTGCGGCTGGCGAGACTGGATCGATCGGCCATGGGCGGAAGGGGCTCCTCAGCCGCGGATACACCGCAGCCCGAGCTCGACCGTCCTGATTCGAGCAGTCGCCCGAATACCGATAGAGTGGGGAAAGCCTATCCCGATGGGGGAGCGGGCTGCAACTTTTTGAGGCTAGATCGCGCTCCTTGCAAATCGCGGCGAAGAATCCCATCCCCGAAATCGGCGCCCTTCAGCCATCGCCGCGCTTCCGGTGCTCCCGCTTCCCGCGTAGGGATCTACGACTAATCCTCCTGGCCTGGAGTAGCTGCGAATCAGGTATCGCAGCAATGGCTCCGGCTTCTGCTGAGGATGCACCCTCGATTTGCTGCTGGTCCCGACGCTGGCGAATTCCAGGACACTCGTCGGAAACCGATCGGTCGCACCGGCCCGGCTGTCATTCACCCGCGTCTGACGACCATAATTTTCACCGTGATGCGCTCGGCGGGCGGCATGGATGGGAGAGGCGCCTTGCAACATCTGCGGAATGTAGCAGCCCGGTCGTCGAGAAAATACCAAAATGAATTCGTGCGCGCGCAGGGGCTGGCGCTTGGCATTAAGGTGTCCGGTGGCGAGGCTCTTGGACCAGATCAGATCATGTCGAAAGTACTTATCCTGAGAGGACTGGAGCGCCGCCGCAAAACGCAGAGACGACGCCATGAAAATGGCGATGCCGTCATCGGGCAGAGCGGTCCAAACTGCTGGCCATAGCTCGGTCAGATCGGGGGCAACATCAAATTCCGCTCGGGTCTCTCCCGATGGCAGATCGGATAAGATCAACGACGCGCTCCCCGGCGGCAGGCTGCTGAGACCGACGATCCCGTCACCCAGCTCGATCAACGGCAGGTCACTCATGCAGTAGAGATCTCGGCATTCCCCAGATTCGTTAGTTCCCCGCGCGCCACTGCGAGCGGGCAAAGATCGCCTTCAGCATCCCCGTCGCCCTCTCGTGCCGCATCATCTTCAGCGCCGTTTCGCTGATCACGCTGAGGCCATTCATGGGCGACAGCTGACGGTCCCGATGAAGGGCTTCCGCCGCCACGCCGATGAAGGCCGTCAGGATCTCGGTCGAGTCGTGGCCATCCAGAATGCCGCTCGATTGCAGCTTGACGATGAGGCGCTCGGCGGCTTTTCCTACTTCAGTTTTTGCTGGCATGTTCAGATCTCCACGATCCCCATCGGCTCGTAGCCTTCCTTCAACGCCACGAGATGTGCCTCCACGTAGGGGATCGCGTGCTCCTGATGGAAATCGTCCGGGTAGTAGGTGCGGAGGCGAATCGCCTGGAAGCGCGCCCGGAGGCCCTTCAGGTAGCGGGCGTGCGAGCCCTTCGTGTAATACCAGAATGAGTTTTCGTTCCAGAAGGAGACGTGGGTCGGGTCTTGGAAAGCGCCGCGACCTGCGCTCGCTACCCAGTGAAACTCGCCGCCGTCGCGCGCGACGACCGTCTCTTCGATGGGCGTCCGAATCATGGGACCCGTGGTCGACGGCACACGGATGAGGAGGAAGCCGCCCGGGGCGAGCACGCGGTAGGCTTCGTTCATGGTGTGGATGGGATCTTTGAGGTGCTCGATGGCGTCGTGCGCGCGGATCACGCCGACGGAGTTGTCTTCGAGCGGCCAGCGCTGATCGAGGTCGTGACCGAGAGAGAGGTCGAGCGGTTGGTAGCCGGGGGCGGTGTCGATGGCACCGCAGAGATCGATCTTCGTCAAATAGTAGCCATCCGCCGTCAATGTGTCGCGAGCAAACTTCTCCGCGAGCGCGGTGATGTTTTGGTCGTACACGTCCTGGGTCAGGCGCTGAATGAGCGCGTTGTCTCTCGCGACGGTGTTACCGTTGTGGACGCGGTAAAAATACAAACACTCAGGGATGTGTTTGAAGCGGAGACCCGCGAGGAACATCCGCACGATGAGCTCGTGGTCGTCGATGACGGGCAGGTCCGCGTTGTGGCCGCCGACCTTCCAGTACGCGTCCTTGCGCCAGGCGCGGAGGTGGTTCGGGGACCACTCGACGCGGCGGAGATTTTGCGGCGTCGCCGGGGGCTGCACGTGCGCACGGAGCTCGTGACCCTGGAAGGTGACGGGGTACGTTTTCCAGCCGTACTCGGAGGAGTAGGTGTTCGGGATCCAGCGCGCGTTTTTATGCGCCTCCCGGTGCGCATCAAGCAGCGCCTTCGGCGCGGCTGGATCTCTGCCGAGTATTGCCAGATCGATCGGGTAGTCCACCTTAAACTCCGCCGTGTCCGAGTAGGCGAAGTCAGCGTGCGCGAGGGCAGCGATCGTTTTCTCGAGCGCCGTCTCGTGCAGCAAGTCGTCGTGATCGAGCTCGAGGAGAAAGTCGCCTATGGCGAGCTCGCAGCAGTGGCGTTTGATGGCACCGATGCCTTCGCACGTCGTGTCGACATATACCTTGACGCGCGGATCGCTACGGATCTCACCCGGCAGCTTGCCGCCGTGGTTTTCGAGCACAACCCACTCGAAGTCCTGCACCGTCTGCGTTTTCAGCGTCTCCCAGGCCGCTTCGATGTAGGGGTTTCCGGATGCCGTGAGCGGCGTGAAGACGCTAATCATGGCCCGGGAGCCTACCGACTACGGATGCGTTTGAATAGTGGGAATGAAGCGCTTCTGCCCGACGACTCGATATTCGGTCGGAGCCTTGTCGCCGGTCACGATTTCGAGATCGACTTCGCCTGATTTCGTCACCGGGAACTCAAGCGCGCCCGCGCGCTGCTGGGCCGACAAGCAGGCTTGCCGCGACTGTTCCCAAGTGTGCCGGGCTCCTGCGTACGAGCGGCGGTAGAGGTAGTGGTAGATCGATAGGGCACGGAGGCTCGCGCCATTCGCGCGCATGCGGGCGCACCAGTCGAGATCTTCCGTCGGGACCGCTCGGTAGGGGAGGGCCGTTTCTGACCAGCCGCTGATCGTGCCGCCGGTAAGCCAAGAGGCTGGATTGAGATCGGCCTCGATGCGACCCGTGAGCAGCAGCTGCGGCTTCGGATCTGAGATGTCGTCTCCGAGCGAGACGAAGTGGCGCTGCTTGCCGAAGGCATCGGCCGAGCGCGCGAGCCCCGCGATCTCGTCGAGGTAGCCCGGGCCATACCAGTCGTCGTCATCCATCGTCGCAAAGAAGCCGCCGCCGTGACGCTTGATGAATTCGAGGGCTTCGTTCTTGGCGTGGGAGATGTGGGGCGCGGAGGTAATCCAGTGCGCGTTACCTAGTGACAATGCGCCCGCGTTCCCCGCGCGGCCGTTGCCCACCACGATGAGTCTCTTCCCAGGGAAGCGCTGGCGGGAGAAGTTCCCGAGCACGCGCTCCCAGTGCTCGGGCCGACTGAATGGCACCACGACCCAGATCTTGTCGACCTGAGGCGGGAGCGGGGCGGGGCAGGGCTTGAGGAGCGGCATCAATGGAGCGCGCGTTGAGCGCGCACTTCACGCTCGGCTTCGGCGTAGCACTGCGGGCAATGCAAATGTTGGCAGATCACGCAGGCGCGCGGCTCGTGACCCTTGGCATCGACCATCGCCACCTCGAATGCATGCAACCCCGATTCTCCACACAATCGGCAGAGGTGACCGAAGCGCCCCGTCTCCCAATCATGGGCGCACTTCGTCACGGCGTACCGGTCATCACCAAGATCGACGTGAAGGGGTTCGGTTGGTTCTGGCCGTTTCCGGTACCGAAGGTGTTCGAGAAGGCCAGATCGCCCGGATCGGCGGTCGTGAAATCCCAGGCGGGGGGCGATCCTTCGCCGGGCGGGATCTTGTAGGCGAGGATGCTCATCTCATCCCCGTCGGCGTCGCAGCTGAAGGTGAGCCAGGAGGGGCCACCGTTGTTCGGTTGGGACGAGTTGACGTACACGCCTTGCTGCCAGGTGCCATCCGCACCCGAGGGCGTGAGCGGCTGCACCCAAACCGGATCGAGCGTCGGCTGGAGCTGCTCGCCGGTCAGGTGAATGATGCCCGGAAGACCGAGCGCGGGCTCGGCCTGCTCGAAGGCGACGGTGCGCGTTGACCCGGGGAGGAAGTAGCGCTGGTTCAGCGCGCTCGGAGTGTTCGACTGGGGCTGACCGAGGCCGCTCGTCGTGAGGTGGTAGCTCGAGTAGTTTTGCGTCGGCGTCACCTGGCCTTCGGCTTGACCCGCGCGATAGTCGCGCACGTTTCGCATGCGCCAGAGGATCTGGTAGCGGTAGAGGGCGTTCACGTCGTAGCCGGCGATGGTCTGCGGGATCCAGATCGTGACGCGCGATCCCATCGGCACGGTGATGCCGCCGAGCAGGTTCGGGTCGTAGCCGGTGACGCCTTTTTCGGCGTACAGATCGAGCACGCCCGGGAACGCAATCGGCCGCGTCCCGTCTTTCCCCTGATAAACGCGCTCGAAGTTCGGGAAAGGCCGGAGGAAGCGGCACATCGAGACCTGGGGGTCAAACAGAACGACTTCGCTCATGGCTACTTTCTTTTCAATCGGGGCGCGAGATCAGAGGCTCGACTGCACGGTCGTCTTCCGCCATTGCTTGCCGTCCCATTGGTACAGCGTCGATTCTTGGCGGATGCCGGAGGCGTAGTTCGTGAAGGACATGTTGTAGCCGAGGGCGTCCCAGTTGGATAGGTACTTCATCGGCGCCCAGCGGTACGAGCGCTGCCCCGTCTTGTTGTTGATCGTCTCGACCAGGGGCAGGTACCACGCGCTCGTCAGCACGTTGGCGTCCAGCATTGAGCCGAGTCCTTTGAGGCCACGCCCGAAGCGCGAGGGGGCAAGCGGCCGAACCATTTTCGAGTAGCTCATGGGGGATCCTTTCAATCGTCGCGAGCTTGCTGGGCGCGGTAGCCGAGGTAGCCGGCGAGTCCCAGCCCGAGTACGGTCATGACGGTGGTTTTGACGGCTTCCTTGCGATCGTCGGCGAAGCCCGAGCGCCACAGGGAGTTGGCACGGTAGGCGTTCGAGAGGGCGCCGGCGAGAAAGAGTCCGGAGCCCGCGCCCCAGGCCCCGCCGACCAGGGCGCCCGTGCCCACACCGACGCCAACCAGCAGCACGGCCGCGCCGGCGCGGCGCGAGGCTTTGGGGTCCGGGGCGGGAGCCGGAGCGGGGAGCTGCTGCTGGGTCTGCGGGGAGACCATCGGCTGAGGCATCGGCATGGGGGACGGAGCCGGAGCGGGCTCGGCAGGCGCGTCATCGCCAAAGCCCGGGTACATCGGGCGGGGGCGGTTTTCCGGATCGAACTCCATGCCCGGGAGAGGATACCCGGGAGGCAGGAGAAACGAAAGTTTTGGGGGCGATGCCCCTAGAACTCTAGCTTCTTCACGAGCGGAGCGAGGGTCGCGCGCACGTTACCGGCTTCGAGCACCTCAGCGGGCTCGACCATGATGTGCTGCAAGCTCGTGATGTTTGGGCGACCGGGGGCGCTGTAGCGCCCGGCGTAGATGTCGGTTTGCATGTCAGGGAGCAGGGCCGCTATCGCCAGCAGCCGGTCTTCTGCAGTCCATGCGGCGGAGAGACCCTGTTTGATGCGTTCGGGGGTGAGCATGGTCGTACCTTTCATTCGGCGGGCAGCGTCGCCAAGATCTTCCGTACCGTCGCCGCTTGGTAGGCGACCTTCTTCGGCGAGAGCCCCATTGTGCAGCTGCCGGAGAAGCCCGCGATGGCAGCCTGGATCTCATCCCCCCCGAACGCCTGCTTGCACATCGAGCGCGAGCCCGCGAGGAGTTTCGCCGCGTGCCAGGCCGCAAGCTCGGTGGCCTCCGGTGTGGAAGCGTGCATCGCGTCCCAGTCGGCCTGTGGGAAGACCGACAGCTTCCACTGTTGCCAGGGGCCATGCGCGCGGGCGACGCCGAAGCGGTCCGAGTCGCAGCGGGCGCCAACCGGACCCTGATCGCAATGGCCCTCGTGCACGTACTGCGCGAAGTCCGACTCGAAGTGGCCCTTGCCGAGCAGGAGAGCTGCCAGCATGCGGCGGTCGCTGAAGATCGGTCGACACTGCTCGACGGGAAGACCCGTGCAAGCCGCGCGCTTGGTGACGCTGTTGATCGATTGCGCGACGACGTGCATGCGCGCGGCGCGCTCGGCCTTCGTCTCGGTGTCCGTCTTGTGCGGAGTCATTCGCATCAGCTGATCGAAGATCGCGGTAAGTAAATCCATGGGGAGCGTTTCTAGCGGCGAGTGGTGGGGGAGTCAAACCGCTTCCTTCCCCAGAACAACAGCAAACGGTCCGCTCGACCTTCGATCCCTTCGAAGCGCGGCGCCTTCGGTGACAGGTGCGAGCATTCTTTGCACAGGTAGTGTCCGTCGGACAGGCAATCGCCTCGACCGTCATAGCCCCTCCCGTCGAAGAGCTCGCACGGGTACTCCGGATCGCGCACGCCCGGTGCGCCAAAGCGCGGGGGTGAGCTATTCACGAAGCGGACGAGATCTTCCCACTGCTTGAGCGCTTCGGTCATTGTCTCGGCCCCCAATCTTTCGACCTTCTCCCGAACACCAGAAACGCGACGAGCAGCACCACGATGATCACGCCATCGATCCCGTTGAACGCTACATCGATCGCGCGGCTTCCCGTCGGGACGCGATCGGTGAGGGGATTCATGGGAGTACCGTGGGGACGGCGCGGAAGAGCACCTCCTGCTCGGCGTACACCTCAAACTCGAGCAGCGCGCCATCCGGCGTGCGCACGCGCACAGAAGTCGCCCTTGGGTAGTCGCTATCCGCCCAGTTCCTTTCCACGAACGACTGCACGGCCCCTCGAAGAAAAATGTTCTCAGCTTTCAGGTGGTCTTCATAGCTCTCGACCTCGATCTCTCGCGCGTCCTCTTCTTCTTCGTTCCAGCGATCCCAGATCTTGACGGTGAATTTCATGTAGTAAGATCTTTCTCGGTTTGGTCGATCCGGTCGATGAGCTCCAGCAAATCCTCTCGCCGGAGTTCCAAAAATACCGTGAGCCCCATGAACACTCTCAACGCCCCATCGCGGCTCATCAGGAGGGTCCCCGCTTCATCCCCTGAGAATATCCCGAAGAAAGAGTCGAGGATGAATGGCTCACACCCATCGGTAGCACCACGATCGATCTGGTAGGTGTTCAGGCGCAATGAGCCTCCGGCCTCAAGCGCATCGGCATGTCGCTGTGCCGCAACCGCAGCCGTGAAGAGCCCCAGCTTCCGATAAAAGACCTCGTGGGCTCGACTCATCTCAATCGCTACCGCGCGATCAGTCATGGCCAGACCTAATCGCATTCAGTGTACCGAAACGTTGCCAACATGTCTCGCTCTCCTCGTCGAATGGGCACGCTAAAGCGTGACCGGGAATTGTTCGATCTGCACTGGGATGCCGCGCTCAGCGCGCAGCTTGGTCACGAGATCGATCGTGCGTCCCGTGCCGGTGCTCCCCGTCGGGAACGCAATGAATGCTAGCCGATACCCCGCCCCCTCGAACGCAAACAGCACCTTCGCGCAGAGGCGATTCCGGATGGGGCCGGCTGGTTTTTTCAGCCGCTCCCAATCTGCGGGGAATCCGTAGTGCCGAAAGCCGAGCCGCTCCGCCGCCGCCACCGCGAGCTTGTCGAAGCCGATCGATCCGTTTCGACCCTCCCCATCGCCGTGAATGAAGACGCCGCCCCGTGGCTCGGCGTACTTCTCGAGCGCAGCCTTGATGAGCGGGTAGTGCTCGCGACGGAGATCGCGCGAGCCGGAACCGAAAACGCACCAGGGCTCCGCCTCCATCACCCGCCCCCACTGGTGGCTTTGCGGGCGCGCGCTTCGGCTAAGAGAATGTCCTCGACCAGCGTGTTCAGCGACAGCTCACAGCGACTGAGGCTGCGCTTGGTTTTATCGTCGTAGCTGGCCAGCGAGCGGGCGACGGCTCGTGACACGTCGGCCTGTTGCTGCTCCAGCTCGGAAATTCTTGCATTGGCATCATGCAGCTCGCGAGCCAGCGACATGATCGCCTCGTCCTTTCCGTCGACTCGCAGGTTTTCGATGTGCTGGCGGGCCTCGCGTGGGTTGGCGATGTTCTGCGGACGGAAGGCGGCGCGCATCATCGATAACTGAGATTCTAACTCGGCGAGGCGGGCGCGGAGCTTGGTAATGGTCAGCTCGTAGCATTGGCGAGCCTGATCATGCACTGGCACGTACTCGCGCGAACAGTCGACCGCGTCGAAGCGCTCCCAATCGTCGATGGCGCGGCTGCTTTGCAGTGTGCGCCCACAATCCGGACAAGCCTCAGCCATCACCCCTCCTTCGCTTGCAGGCGTCGCTCGAGTTCGGAGAGCGCATCGCGCCAGTACGTCTCGCCCGCCGCTGTAACCTCGAACCTGTAAGCTTTCAGTTGCGCCAATAGATACGCCGTCGACGGCTTCAGCTCGGGGCTCTCCACCGGAATCGTGGCCACGATACGCGCCCTTTCACCAGTTGCTGGATTCGCAGCAACATAGGTGTCGGCTTGAAGCAGGATGCAGCGTGACTTTTTCTGCGGTTCGGCTTGTGGAGCGGGCCAATTCGCCAAGTACTCGCGCGCCTCGTCTTTGGCGCGCTGCAATTCTTCCCAGCCGTGCCCATCGTAGTCGTGCGTCGTCAGTCGTTCGTGAGCGAAGTCAGCGAGGCATTCCAGGCAATCGCGCAGTGGCCACGGCTTCGTTGAGCCGAACGCGACCTCGGCAGACGTTGGGCGCAGTTGGGCTTGTGGCTCGGGCAGCCTGACCCACTGGTCGCCACTTCGTTGGTAGCCGTCGACAATGGCCCCATCTGGCGCGTCCAAGCGATCATCCGTAACTGGAAAGCGGTAAGGGCGAGGCTCGGGACTGGGCGGGGTTGAGGCGGCGCGACCCAAATTGAACATTGCGACGCAAGCCGCGCGAATCATCGACAAAGTCGGGCGATAACTTAACGAGGGATTCCACTTTAGGTATTGTCTCGCAGCAGAATCAGCGTCCAGCTCCCTCGCGGCCTCCTCACGGTCTGCGGCGGTCACGGCTCGCTCCCCGTAGCCGGCGCCATTGCGTCAGCTTGTTTCGCGTGTGGGTCGCTCTTGGCTATGGCGTCCAGCACCGCGCACAGATCCGGCAGCGAGTACATGCCTCCGCCAAATCTGAAATTACTCCACGCGTTCGACACGGCACAGTGAAGCTGCGTACACGCTCGTCGCTCGGCCTCTAGCTCCTCCCGCAGTCGGGCAATCTCCGAGTCTCGGATGGAGAGCTGGTCGCGACACTCAGTGAGCCGATCAACATCTAGCTTCCACGCGCGAATCTCGCGCCTGCCTTGTTCCTCCAGCTTGCTCACCTTGGAGCGCAGCTCGTCGCGCTCTTTGATGAGTTCCGCTCGGGCGCTCGCGTGCTCCTGAGCTTCTTTGGAGACTGCGTTCAGCTCCGTGGTCAAGTGAAACAGTCGCATGTACCGCTCGCTTGCCGACGGGGTGGGCGCGGGCTCGACGCGGCGGACGGCGGTTACGCGCCAGCATTCCCCGGCAAGCCAAACGGACCATGTCTCGTCGCGTGGAGCTTCCTTGGTGCGGACAACGAAGCGTTGGCCAACCGCTCGCAATGGGCTCTTCTGGTACAGCGTCTCCATCACCTCATACTCCCCCGGCTCCAGCGTCACGCCCTCGGCGGCGCAGATGATGCCGGGTTCGTTGATGGCGGTTGCTGGTTGTATAAGCGTTCTATCAACGTCAGCTGGCGCAGCCCGCTCCTGCGCTTCAAACCACTCCTTTGGTCTGACACCACAAGCCCAGCATGGCTGATGGGACTCACGCTCTTCCGTGGAAAAGGACGACTCTGCATGCGACTGGCGCGACGCGTCCAGATCGCCCCGGATCTGGTCACAGACGCCCATGATATAGCCCTGGCAAAAGAACCGGTGCGCGTCCAGCGAGTGGGGCGGGACTGGGAACGCTAGCTTGAACGCCGCCTCAGCTTTTTCTCTCAACGACATTTGGCAAGACCCTCAATGCGCTTCGGCCGTTGCGGCACGCGGGCGCGCGCCCGCCTGTACTCTTGCCTCAAGAATCCCTGATGCTCCGGCACGACGCGCCAGGGACGCAAGCGCTCGGCGAGCTTTCCCGATCCGATGATCGTGCCGGAGCGGGGCGCGATCAGGTAGTCGCCGGCGATGGGCCAGTGGATCTGCGCCCGGAGCGGCTCGCCGGTCATGCCGAGGTATTCGACCACCTTCTCGGCCCCCGAGAGCGCGTGGCGCAGCTTGATGTATTGCGGCACGCGGGGCGCAGCTTTCTTCAGGCGGAGCTCGAAGAGAGCTCGGTCGACGGGATCGCTCACGGCGGGAGGGCGTCCCGGTGGAGCGCGATCTTGCGCGGATAGATCATCGCAAATATCGAAGCCGAGGACTGCGTGAGCGGTCCATTTTTCGCTCCTACCCGATACAGGACCTGGCGCCGCTTCACGTCGACGACAAAAACATGTAGCGGGTGATGCAGCTCCGGCCACGGATCCCCAGCCATTGGCTCCGATGCGTACTCCCCACCGGGGAGCGGCAACCGGAGACCGAGCGCCGCACCCACGCTCGATAGGAACGTACTCATGGCTCCTCGCTCGCCATCTCGAGCACGTCATCAGGCAGCACCCAACAGCGCGAGGCGAGGTAGCCGCCCGTACGCCCCTCGACCATCACCACGAGATCGCCGGGGCGCTCACTCGAGCCCAAGCGCCAGGCGATGCTCCTGGTATAGGTGATGTGCACGACGCCGCGGTCGTCGACCAGCGCGATCCGTATGCCGGGGGATGTGTCTTCGGTGACGCCGCCGAGCTCGACCGAGATCCTCATTTTTTCTCCATTGCCTGGGCCATGTCCTCGCCGAGCTTCTTGGCGAGGGAGACCACGAGCGTCTGAGCGTTTGAGTCGTTGACCTGGAGCGGCTGGAGCCGGCTCGTGAGCCCCATCAGCGCAAAGGCCGCGAAGGTCTCGCGCTTGTCGAGGGGCCAGGTCGACAGAGCGGTGATCTCCGCTCGGATACCATCGAGCGCTTCTAGCTCTGGGTCGGGATCGTAGTCAGGGTCTTGGGGATCGCTCGTCATGTTTGGTTCCTACGGAGCGAGTCGGGGAGATCTTCCCGCCTTGCTTTTCTGTCTCGACGGCCGAAGCTAGCACTGCTATCACGGTGATGTCAACGTCGTGGCAAATGAGCTTCCCCCGGGGGAGATCGCCGGAGCCGCAGGCGTAGCACTCACCCGATGGCCAAGAAAACGCACATCCCCACGGCGGGCGGTCAGCGCACTTATTGCGGTCTCCGTTTTTCCGATGGCAGCATCGCGGTCATCGATCTCCGTACCGTCTCGATCGAGAGCGCCACGTGTCGTAACTGCCAGCGAAGCGACGACCGCCGCGTCGTCCAGAATCACGAGCGCGAATGCCGCGAGGCGGGCATCGATCCCTGCACTCTCCAACCCCTCCCGAAAGCCAAGCCATGACCGAATCGACCCGTCCCCCCGCCTTCAAGATCCCTTCTCCGAAGGCAACGCCCCTCTTTCTATTCTTCGGCAAGGGTGACTACGTCGTGGCGCGTACTGCGAATGATGCTGCCAGCTTCTGGATGGATCACTTCGACGATCTCGCCGACGAGAGGGAGTTCGAGCGGCTACCGGATGGCGAGCTCATCGAGATCTACCTCGACGCGGACGACACCGCCTGTCACCTCAGCCCGATGACGCTTGCCGATCTCGCTGCCGAGCGTGAGCGCGGGCGCACGCCCGAATTCGACACCTGGAGCGCCGCCGAGCTCGTGGAGCAGTTCGGGGTAGGGTATCTCGCATCTACGGAAGAATGAGTCATGTGCGAAGGAGTCGACTGGGAGCCCGCTGTCACGGCCGCGGTGACGCGCAAAGCGCGCAAGGCGCATCACTGCGCTGAGTGCCGGCGCCTCATCGCCCCGGGCACGTCCTACGTCCGCTGCTCATCGCTCACGGACGGGCACTGGGGCGACTGGGCCGCCTGCCACAAGTGCCACGCGGTGGAGCGGGCGCACGCGGCCGCCGAACATTCCATGAACGGCAACTCGAGCTACTACGTCGGCCAGCTGCTCGAGACGGTGAGGGAGTGCATCCGAGAGGAGCCGCACTACGTGGTGGCGTTCCGGGCGGCGTGGAAGGGGCAGCCTGTGCCGAAGAAGCCCCCTCCGCCTGTTGACCGTTATCGCTACTCGACGGTGATGGGATGAACCACCTGCCACCGGGCGCCTCCACGCACTTCTCTCTCGAGCGCTTGCGCGAGGTGGAGGTGTTCGCGCGGGAGCGTGGGCTCTACACGTTTGTTTACTGCGGCATGACCTATGTCATGGACGGAGGGGCGACCGCGCACCGCGAGGGCGGAGAGTGGTGGGGATCGTTTGGGCACTCGTCGCGCAAGGCGACCGAGGAAGAGATCGACCTCTGGCAGGGCCTCGGGGGCCCCACATGAACCTCACCCCCGCTCAATGGCGCCTGCTCGCTGAGCTCGCCGAGCCCAACGACAACGTCGACAACTGCTGGTTCTTTCCCCAAAAGAACCTCCGCACGCTCCGCGCCCTCGAATCCTTCGGGCTGGCGAAGGCCGGCGACTGGGACATCCGGCGCTACGGCTTTTGGATCACGTCCGAAGGACGAGACAAGCTGCGCGAACGGGAAGATCTCAGTCATGTCTGACGACGCCACGCGCCGGCCCGGCACCGTGCACCGCCAGAAGGCGCGACGCGCTCACGACTGCGCCGAGTGCGCCGACCCCATCTCGAAGGGCCAGACGTACATCTACCTCAACACCTTCGACCGCGGCAAATGGTCGCGCTACGTGCTCTGCCTCGAGTGCGAGCGCATCCTCAACTGCCACCGCGTGGCCGAGCTTGCGATGGGCCGAGAGTTGCCCTTTGGCGCAGGCACGATGCGGCGCGAGTTGAAGGAATGGTTCGGTGCGGACACGGCGTATCAACGAGAGTTTCGGAAGGCCTGGCGCGCGAGCGCGCCGGTGAAAGAGAGCGAGCCCGCATGACCCAGCCCAAACCCAACTTCTGCAAAAACCGACTCCCCGACCACACTGACTTTTACACGTGCGGCAACGTTACCCTCCCGAACAACACCTACTGCCTCGCCTGCCGACCAGAAAAACTCCCGCAAGCGCGGCAGCGTCTCCAGACCAAAGAGGCCGAATACATGGTCGCGAAGGCTGCCTACGAAGCACTCCTCGCCGAAGGCGTCCCCCGATGAGCTGCGTCGGCTTTCCTGCAGAATCCGAGGGGGGCGATCTCGTCTTCTGCGGCTCCCCGACAAAACCCGGCCGGCGCTTTTGCGATCGCTGCCACCACGCGCGCGTGCTCTACCTCATCCACCGCATCGAGCAACTGCAGGCGCAAGTCACGAGCGAGATCATGGCTCTCTCGCAACTCGTGAACGAAAAACGATGACCACGATGGACCTCGGCTACCTCGCCCACCCAGAAGGCGACAAATGCTACAAGGTCACCCTCGACTACGAGGGCTACACTGTCTTCGTGTGGGCGCGCTGCCACGCCGAGGCGCGCCGCTACGGCGCCAACGTGCTCGACTCCGATTGGGACAGCGTCGAGTGCGAGCGTTTCAAGACCCTCGACACTTTCGAGGGCGATTTGCTCTCCTGGTGTCTTGAGCATGGTTGGTCGTTTAGCTGTTGCGAGTGCGAAAAACGGGTCAGCTTACCCGAAGCGTATCGCGACGGCAGTGATGTATTCTGCTCGAAGGAGCACGCCGACAAGTACACGGCGTACTGGTCTGCGAGGCACGCCCTCGAGCAACGCTTCCTCGACTATGCCCGCGCGAAGTATCCCGAGGAAAACCCATCGCGAGCCCACATCAACGTCCAAGGCGACGGCCTCATCTCCCACGCCTGGGGCTGCCGCATCATCTCGCGCGTCGATCTCGACGCCTCCTCTCTCTAAAAAATAGAACGTTCTTTTTTTTCTCTGGAGCCCCATGCAAATCGTCGTCAACCGTCAAGATCTGCTCACCGTCCTCAAGCGCGCCGGCAGCGCCATCGATCCCAACACGATGCTCTCCGTGCAGAAAGGCGTCCTCATCGTCGCCAGCACGACAGCGGGCGAGCCCAAGCTCACCATTGGCGCGACGGACGGCCAGCTCGCGGTCGTGCAGAAGTTCGACCTCGGCGAGGTGAAAGAGCCGGGGAGCGCAGTCCTCACTTACCGCGATTTGCTCCAGCGCATCGACAACATGCCACCAGGCTTGATCGAGATCACGGTCGCTGCCGACTTCAAGACCAGCATCCGGTCGAGCTCATCGAAGCGCAAATTCGCGATGACGGGGCTCGACCCCGTCGACTTCCCACCGCTGCTCAAGCAGCGGCCAGGTGAGGCCCTCTATTCTGTCGAAGCCAAGATCTTGCAGCAGTCCGCAAGCGAAACGGAGTTTGCGATCTCGAGCGACTTGACGCAGGGGATTCTCCTCGTGCCCGGTGACGACAAGATCTTCCAGCTCGTCTCGCTCGGCCGCTATGCCTTCGCCGTCGCGACCGGCTGGTTTACCGATCGCCATGGCGGCGAGAGCGCGCGCGAATGCCTCCTCCCCAAGAACCTCCTCGAGGCGGTAGGAGCGCTACCGAAGGAGGCCATCCTCACCCTGTCTGCCGACGAGCAAAAGATCTTCGTCTCGACACCCGATACCCTCATCATCGCCGGACAGCTGCAGACGCAGATGCCGGAGGTGTGGCGTCAGATCTTGAAGAGCGCGCCGACGCAGAAGCGCTTCCGGGTCTCGAGCGAGGCGTTCCTGTCGAGCGTGAAGGCGGTGTCGGTCGCGGCAGACTTCGTCGAGGGCGCGGAGCGGTTCGTGCAGATCGACGTGATTGCCAACGAAGGGGAGGTCGTGATCCGCACGAAGGAGAGCAAGCGGAGCCAGGGCGAGGACGAGCTCATCGTCTCGGACGCGGCCCCTGGGAAATTCCAGCTGCATGTCGACGCGGGACTCTTGTCGGCGGCGTTGCGGGCGTTCCAACCGACCGAGATCGATCTGTACTTCGATGTGATCGGAGGACAGGAAGCGCTCTTCCTCAAGAACGAAACCCTATCGGCGATGTTGCAGCTCATCGCCGTCATCCCGTCGCCGCCGCCGAAAGACAAGAAGTGAGCGTCACCGAACAAATGCTCGACGCGGCCGAAGAGCAGGCCGCACTCTACTCCCGAGCGCTCTCCGAGCTCACCGCTCCTATCTCGCCCGCCGAAGGCGCGGAGGACTGCTTCTCGCCGCCGAAGGTGATCCGCGACGCGATCGAGTTTTTGAAGATCAGCGTCACGATGTCTCCCCAGCGCGCCGACACCATCGTCATGCTCGAAGCGCTCGCCCACCGCTTCGAAGAAGCACTCGACCGAGAGGATCTCGACCTATGAGCAAGACCACCGCCCAATCACTGAAATTCCTGCGCCTTGCCGCCGAGACGTTTTTTCCTGCCGGGCAGTCACGAAGTGACCTGATCGCCTATCTTGAAGAGCTCACGCGGCCAATCCCCATGCGCCTCGTCTGCGAAGGCTGCGGCCAGCTCCACATCGACGAAGGGGAGTTCGCGGAGAAGCCCCATCACACGCACGTGTGCCAGCACTGCGGGCTCACCTGGCGCCCCGCGATCGGACCGACCGTGGGCGTGCAATTTCTTCCTGGCTTTCAGATCGGCCCCAAGCCCGCAGCAGGCACTTACGCCTCATGGTGCCCCGCGCGCTATAAATCGCCCCTCACGAGCGAAGGGCTAGGATCTCAGCCGCATGAAGCGGCGCAGAAGACCTCGTGCTGGGAGCCCAAGCCAGGCGATTGGTCTAGGTACACGGAGATCAGCAGCATCATCGTACAACTGGGTGAGTTTTCAAAACTCACCGGCCGATTTTTTGCGACGGCGCTCGACGGAACGCCCCTCTGTCCAAGCTCCGCCCAACTCACTCGCTGGATCCCGCGCATCGACGAGCGGGTGACGCTCGTCGGCAATCAGGCGGAGTCGCCGGTGTTCGGGGTGGTGGTGAATAACGGATTCGAGCCAGGACCCGAAGGGCTGCCGTTCTTCATGGTGAAACTCGCCGACGGAGCGCCGTGCAAGGCCTATTTGTTCGACCTCAAACCTGCGCCTCCCATCGATCCACCCGTGTCGATCGGCAGCATCTGGATGCCGCGTCATGGGTCGGACGAAGTCGAGGTGGTCGACGTTGAAAAGTTGCACGACGACTACTCGATCGTGCGAGCGTATCGGAAGGGCTTCGGCACCGAGATCTACGCGCTCAGCTACTTCACGCGGCATTTCATCTGGAGAAGAGACGCATGAGTCACGCCTTCGTCACCCGCGCGCATCGCGTGCTCGCCTACGAGCTCATCTGCTGGAACACCGCGCTCGATGATCTTGAGCCGTGGCTCGAAACCGGAGCCGAGCGCGGCATCCCCCAAGAGGGGATCGATGCCGCTCAGTTGCTCGCCGACTTCGAGGCGCACAGCCGTCACATGGCCTGGCAAGAAGGCTACGAGGCTGGCCGCGAAGACAACAGCTACGCAAGCTATGCGACGCCTCCACTCACGCCAAATCCATACCCCGAGCTTCCATTACCAAAAGTCACCCTATGACCGAACTAAACCCTCTTGCTACCCGCCCGATCTGTGGCAAGGACATGCCGATCGATCCCACTCTCCACGTCTACTGGGATCAGGACTCGATCTGGGTCGTGGCGCGCGACGCCGACGACGCAGCGCTCGTCTACGCCGAGCACATCGGGGATATCGATTCGTTCGACCCGCTCGAGTTCCAGCGAGTTTCGGACGAGCAAGCGATCTCAATCCGCGTCTGGGTGCTGGGGCCGTATGCGGGAGAGATCGCGCCGGTCGACGAAGAAGACGGCACGGACGCGATCGAGTTGAAAGTGCTGACCGCGCGCGACTGGGCCGACCAGCAGGGTCGCGGCTTTCTGTGCACGACGGACTACTGAATGGCCCGGAGCGATCTCTTGAATACGATCGCGGCGCTCGCCGCCATCGGCGGCGGCATGCCGGAGTTGAAGCGCTCCGCTTCAAAGCTCTTCTGCCAAAGTCCTCGCTGCTCAGGGCGGAAGATCCGGATCACCGAAAGTGTCACCGGGGCGAGCTACTGCCACCGCTGCGGGTGGTTTGAGAGGAAGGTCCGGCAGAGATGATGTATCGAGCATGTACCGACTGCAATGCCCGCGCCTTACCGCAGTCTCGGTGGTGCGCGGACCACACTCCCGATGGGACATTCGTGCCGGTCAGCACCCAGTGCGCGCGGTGCGGGAGAGAGCACCATGAGCACCGGCAGTATCGCGATGGAAAACCACCACGTTGCCCCAAAAAAACAAGTCAACTACCCCATGACTGACGACACCATCCGAAGCGCAAACTTCAATCTCATTCGTGGCCAGAACGCATTCGGCGAGACGTTTCGACTGCGCGAGAAGGAGTACGCGCACGTCCTGCTCATCCAGCCGACCAATGAGTGGTTCCTGAAGCAATGGGATCAGTCCCACACCGAATCCAACCAACGAAACCTCCTCTACCTGCTCGAGGCGGCCTACGAGCGAGGCGCGCGGGACGCGCGGGCAGAGATCAAGAAAGCACTCGGTATCCCATGAACCGTCTCCCACTTTGGATCGCAATCCTGCTCATCGCAGCCGGCGTCGGTCATTTCGCCCTCGCCAAAACGCACCCTCTCGTCGACCTGGCTTTGATCGCCCTGATCGGCGGCTGCGCGGGCTACATCCTGCGCATTATCCGAGACGCCGTGGCAGCGAAGGCCGCCGAGTACCGCCAGCAACTCGAGCCCCTCCCGCGACCCGACTACGAGCCCAGGCTCTTCGGTATCCCCATGGAGTGGGATCCGGAGACGGGTTTTTGGTGGGCGTCGTTCGGGGGGATCGACGTGGACTTGCATGAGCGCGAGCCGCCGGGCAGCTGGGGCTTCACCTGGCACATCGAGAGCCTGAGCGCGACTGGGATCGAGTCACTCGACGAGGCTGTCGACGATCTCGAGCGCGAGCTCACTCGCATACGCAACGCCATTCCTATCGCCAAGAACTGGCACATGGAGAACGCATGAAGCCCGGATACGATCCAAAGAGCCTCGGGGGCAAACTCACTTGGCTCATGGGGGATTGCCACGAGGTCGGGCAAGCGGTCTCGAAAACCAACCGCCTCGCCTTAGAGTGCAAGAGCGCAGACCATCCCGACGTGACTCCCACAATGCTCCTCCTCTGGGCGCTCGACGGTGGCAACCCCGAGCTCGATCCCGCGACGCGCGAGTCCAACCGTGAGTGGATCCTACGCGAGCTCGGAGATCTCAAGCTCGCTATCGCCGCCGTAGAGAAAGCGCTCCGCGAATGACCCTCTGGATCCCACTGTTGTGCTTTTACTGCTTCAGCGCGGGCATCACCGTCGGCGCGTGGCTCGGCGATCCGCACGGCACCCACTACAACTGGACGCGCGGTGCGATCGTGCTGGGCACTGTCGGTCTCGCGCTCGCTTGGTGGATCTATTTTGCCGTCTGGGTATTCCTATGGCTCGATCGATCTCCCGACGAAGCCGCAGCGCTGACCGAGAAGAAGCGCCAGCAACGCAGAAAGCACTTCCTCGAATTTCCTCCCCCATGACCGCCCCCGTCACTCTTCCCTGCTGCATCTCTGGTACGCTCCACTGCGCCTATCCGAGCACCCTTACTTTCACTTGCACCGAGTGCAAGCTCAATTTCTGCTGGTGTGACCGCCTCACCGAGTCCGTGGCTGCCACTTACGATCCCTGCGCTGCATGCGCCAAATTCGCTCACGCCGAGCGCACCATCTTCGGCATCTTCTTCTCTCAATACCTCATGGCAAGACCCAAACCAAAACCCAAGACCCCGCGCGATCTGCGCTACGAGCTGATCGCCGCCAAGCAGCGCATCGCCGAGCTCGAGGAGCAAAACTCGGCGCTCACCGAGTCGCTCCGGCAATCCCGCGCGGACGCCAAAGCGCTCGCCACCCTCACCCGTTAGGACTCACCATGGCCTCCAGAAACAAACCCAAGTCCAAGAAGCCCAAGCGCAAACGAGCCTCGCTCTCCGAGCGCAACCGCCGCATCAATGGCCCCGTCGTCACGACCGATCTCGGACCGAGCCTCGATCGCCTGCGCGTCACCGGCAAAGATCTCGCGAGCGACGATGGGCTCGGGATGTTCGGGGCGCACCAGATCGAAGCCGGCATGGTGGCGCTCGCCCGCGGCACCGATGCCCTCGTGACCAAAGTCGTCAACTCTGCACGCGAGGGCTCGCGCGATCCCGCCGACCACCTGCTCGATCTGTCGCGCGCCTACTATCAGGAGGAGACCTCCGAGGGCACCCACAACATCCAGTGCGATCGCTGCAAGCTCAAGTCCCCGGGCATGGCGACCGAGAAGCAAGCGAGCCGCTTGGCAGAAAGCCTCGGCTGGGTCGTGACGGATGCGTTCGATCACTGCCCGGCGTGTAAAGACGGAGGACTGATGCTTCCGGGGGCGAGCGCTGCGCTCGCAGTGGTGCCGGCGCTCACGCCGGCCGAGATGATCTTCATCGTCCGCATCCGCTACATCGTGGACAAGATCGAAGAGGGCACATCGGTGGAAGCCTTCCTCCAGAATGCCAACCGCTCGGGCCACCGCTCGATGCTGAGCGACTTGGCGGCGAGCACGCGCTACGACACGGTGCCGCTCATCGATCAGGTCACTTCGCTCATCGAGCGCGGGGCGGACGTGCACCCGCTCTTCTCTTCGGAATCGACAAAAATATGCTCTTTCTTTTTTCGATTGCACGAAGCCCTGAAGAAAGAGGACGGCGATGCTCGATGACGACGACGTGGAGCTGGTCGCGATCGCCAGTAACCCGACGGGCTGCATCGGCGTCATTGTCACGCTCATCCTCATCGCAGCGATGAGCTATTTCGTGTCACAAAACAAGGAGTATTGCGCAGAGAAGCACTGCCAGCACGGCACGAGTCAGCTCATGGATCACCGCTGCGTCTGCATCGAGGAGCCCCGATGAGACCCATCAAAGAGTTGTTCCGCGAAGTCATCGAAGAGCGCGATAACTCCGATGTAGAGCGCGCGCTCGGCATGACCCGGGCCCAGTCCGAGCACCTACTCGACCGATCCATGAGAATCATGTGGGTCGGATTCAAGCTCGGCGCGTACACAACGACGGCCGCGTTTCTCGTGATCCTCGGAGGCTGGGCGCTCGTCCGGTTTTTCGCAAGATGAGCTTCGAGGACACCTTCCGCAAAATGAGCACCAAGATGGACCACCGGGAGATCCAGGAGGAATTCGGTGTGGACCAGGAGAAGGCGGTCGAGATCCACTGGCGGGTGACCCGAGCCGTCTGGACTGGGTTTCAGATTGGGGCATTCGTCATGCTGGTCGTGATCTTGATGGTGCTCGGCGGGTGGGCGCTGTGGCGCGGGGTCGTTCACCGATGATGAGGCTGACCTACGCATTTACGATCATCGGCATGATCACGTGCCTGCTGCCCGGAATCGCCGCAATCAGCCTCGGCGCACTCTGGCTCTTGGACAAGGTCGTCAGCGCGGTGCTCCGCACGATCGGTTGGCTCGGGCCTGTCACTCACTTCATGATCCTCTCGCACCAAGAGAAGCTCCGGTTGAAGGAGGAGTTCGAGAGGGAGCAGCGGAAGAAGCGGCGCGAGCAGATCGGGAGCGAACACTGATGCCACTCCAAATCATCCAAGGCAAACTCGAACTCTTCTGCGTAAACGATCACGGTGGCCAGTTGACGATGACCAAAAACCAACAGGTCGCCATACCTACCATCGAATCAGGCGGCGAGCGTGGAGCAATCTGCACTCTCTACTCCTGCAAGATCTGCGGGTACGTCGAGACCTACGCGCAGCTCCCCGCGCCGACCGGAGGATCGATCAAAGCGCCATGAGAGATGACCTCACCGATCTCGAGGCTGCCTCAGATGATCTGATTGGAGCCATGCAACAACACGCCTCTCATTTCGAATGGGTCATCGCATTGCGGCGATTCCATCAACTCGTCACCCCTGCCCGAGTGCTCGAATTAGTCACGGAACTTCGTGCTCTCCGAGATAGAGACCCAAAACCATGACCATCAACCCATCGATCACTTTGCTCCGCGAGTTCCTCTGCGACCACAACGCGGGCGACGCCGTGCACCTCGCGCTCGATGCTATCGCGCACCACCTGCGCATGCTCCCAGAAGAACGCGACAAGCGCGACTTCGTCGTCGGTGACTGGGTGAGGATCCCCGTGCCCGAAGGCAACGGTCCCATCACGAAAGTGATCGCGTTCACGGAAGGAGGGATCCACCTGAGCGGGATGGTCGGCACCTTCCAGCACTACCAACTCGAGCACTGGTTTCCGTTCCAGGGGGAGGAGCTCTGGCACAAGAAAGAGTTCAAGCGCGCTCGGGCCCATCGTGCTCTCGCACGAGGTGCCGACTACATCTGGGTGGAAGACGACCGCAACGATCAGGACGGCTGGGATCTCGTCGACATCGAGCCGTCCGTCGGGCAGTCACGGCCAAATCTCTAGCTCGAGGCTACTCGACAACGAAATCGCGCAGCCAGTCCGCAACCACTCGCCAGTCCTTCTCTTTGCCTTCCGAGATCAGAAGCATCACCGCCACCGCATCTTCGGTTGGCACACGGATCCGGATCCCATTCATTCTCAAAAACTGCCGCGCCATGACCCAGGCGGTGCGCTTGTTTCCTTCCACGAATGGATGACTGAGCGCCAAGTACAGGTAGGCGACAGCGACACCGATCTCGTCTTCATAGAGCAGTTGCCCTTCCCAAGTCGCGCGAGGCGAGTGCACGGCCGCGTCGAGTTCGTTGTGTTTCAAGATCCCGGCCATGCCGCCGTAGGCGGCGAGCACTGCGTCGTGGATGTCGAGCACGTCTTGCATCGACAGGAAATGCATCTACCTGGCGAGCTCCCGCAAGATCGCTGCGTCTTCGGTCATGACCTCGTCGAGCATCCGCAAGAACACCTCTCGCGAAGGGCGACTGTCCGGACGCTCCAACACGATTCGGTCACTGTCAAAGCGCAGACTGAGCTCAGCGCCTTCGGGAACACCGATCGCTTTCAGGACCTGCGGCGGAATCGCGATGTATTGACTCCCACCGATCTTTCGCATCTTGATGTTTAACATTGTTCTACTTGTATACCCGATCGCGCACACCATCGCAAACCTCCTATGGCCAAAGCTCTAGCTCGAGGCGACGCCGCAGATCTCGGATGCGAGCCCGCGCGAGCGCGTTCGGGGGACCGAGCCCGAGCCAGTCCTCGGTCGCGGTCAGATCGGCCACCATCGCCTCCCGCGCGGATCTTTTTGCCCCGAACGATCCAGCATCAAAACCCCTGTCAAAAAATCGCGCGAGCAGCGCTGCACGCGTTTTGGACCCCGGAACGGCGCGCAGTACGTCCGACCACTCCAAAACGCTTCCTGCGAGCTCCCCGAAATTTTTCTCAGCATGATTCCCCATTCGTCGCTGTTTTACTGAACACCCATCCAGTAGTCAACGCTTTTTAGCCTGCTCATCGGGTGGTCAGATCTCGCCCCAGAACTGCTCACGCGCCAAGTAACATTTTCGCACCAAAATACCTTGCGCCTACATGGCGGGATCGCTTACTGATCGCCGCCCGCATGTCGCAGCATCCCGACGGTCCGCCGCCTGAAACCTCAGAAGATCCGCAAAAACCCATCCACATCAACCTCCGACTCGACCCGGTGCATTATGCCGCGCTCCAGCGCATCGCCGGCGGCGCGCACCTGAAGGATCAGCAGGTTTTACGGCATTTGATTCGGATTGCCGACCGATTCATGCAGGGCAAAGCGTCGCCGTTCGTGGACAAACTCGAGGGGATTTTCCCTCAGCGCAAGGCTGGGTGAGCGCGTGGGCACCCTCCTCGACGAGCAATTTTGGCTCAGCCAAAAGGTCCACGAGCTCGGCCCCATCGGCATCGCCGTCTGGAGCTGCATCATCCAGGGCAAACACGCCGCCGCCATCAACCTGCCGGGCTTGTACAACATTTCGGTTGAGGATGTGTTCTGGCAGCTCGGCGGCGACCTGATGGGCCCTGACCTCAAGCGCGAGGTCGAAAACGGTTTCTGGCTCATCGTGGACAAGGCAATGGCTGTCTACGACCCTGCCTCACGGCAGGTGCGGATCCCCAACGTCTGGAAATATGCCCAGACCCCCAACCCGAACCAAATCAGCGGCTGGAAGTCGGCGTTTCTGAAAGCGCCGAAATCTGACTTCAAATATCAGCACTTACCGACGCTCAGAAAGCTCGCCGAGCGCTGCACGAACGGCGGGGTGCAGATGTTCGATGCGAGATTTGGGCTGCTCGTCCCGGGCGATCCGAGGACTTACCGTCTCGGTGAAAAATGGAAGCTCGGGGAGGAGTTACCTCCAGGTGTGCAGCCTTGGCTGGATCCTACAGATCAGGATCTCTCAGATAAAAAAATAGATCATTTATTTTTTTCTAGGAGAGAGGATCCCAGATCTCGATCTCTTACTCTGACTGATACTCTTACTCTTACTCTTAATGGGGGTTCCCGAAGGGTTTCGAAAGGGTTCGAGAAGGGTTCCCCGGGGGTCGATGATGATAATGAGGAGGATGGGGGGTACGAAGATACCCGGGAAGGGTTCGGGAACCCTTCCGAAAGGGTTTCGAAAGGGTTCGAGAAGGGTTCTGGAACAGTTCGGGAAGGGTTTCCGAATCCCGACGTAGGAGCAGTGGATGACCGACGAGACCGATCTGTCACACCTCAGCGATCCGACCGAGAGTCCGGCCCAGCGCCCCGACGCGAGTCCCCTTCGCGACCTCCCGGCGAGCCTTCGCCTCCGTTGGGAGTCGGTGGAGGGACCGTTTTTGAGGGAGCTGGAGGCGGAGGGTGGGCAGATGTGGTTGAGCTCCCGGTGCCCGATGGTCGCCCGAGTACTCGGAAGCGACAGTAGCGTGACAGCGGAATCGCTACCTGGTCTCCTGCGCAGTGAGACGCGAGCCTTTTGGCTCGGCGTCGAAGCGCGGCTCAGCGAGTGCGCGCGCTGTCCGAAGGAGGGCGCCGCGTGCGCAGAGACGGCGAGCCCGACGTTTAAAGCTGGCGCGCTCGTGCGTTTGCGCATCCACGGCGAGGTCGCGCAAACAGAGATGAAGCCCTGCGAACGGTTTGGCGAATTTCGCATGGCGCGGCGCATGGCGAGCCTGGGAGTCGATGCGCGCCTCACGCGAGTGTCGCGGGCGAAGCTGAAGAAGCCGCCGCACATCGTGGAAGCGCTCGATGCCTTTTTGGATCAGGGCACGCGGCGCGATCCGCCGAGGGGTGTGCAGCTGTGCATCGAGGGCGAGTTTGCTCGCGAGTACGGCGTCGCCCTACTCCGCTCGGTTGCCGAGCGTTACTCAAACCACCCCCTCCGCTCCGTGCACGCTCCGACGCTGCTCCGCGATGTCAAGAACGCCATGACCGTGAAGGAAGAGTCGCCGATGAAGGCGCTGCTCGAGGTGAGCGTCTTGGTGATCGATGGCGTCGATGCGGAGGTGATGGGGGATAAGTGGTTTAGGAAAGAATTGGTTTGGCTCTACGAGCGGCGGCGAGATCAGGGTCTCGCGAGCGTTGTGACGAGCAGCGTTGCGCGGACCGGGGAAGCTTTCGTCGGCGCGCGCGTACTCAAGGTTTGAATCATGAATAAGAAAGAGAATTCGACGGGCTTCACTCTCACTGAGTTAGCGATCGTTGTTGCGATGACCGGGATATTGGCCGCGCTGGGGGTGGGCTTGGTTAAGCACATGATGGGTCAGCGCGCCGATTCGGAAGTCACGACTGGTCCAGACGGTAAGCCAGCGCTGCTCATTTCATGCCGCGAATCGGCCGATTGCATCCGTGATGCAGCGAAGAGTTGCCCGCGTGGATATTCGCTCGTGTCGCAACAGCAGGAGAAGGGGTCGCAGACGGTGTTCGTGGGGGACGGAGACGCGCCATTGATTCCGATGACGAACCAGACCTGGGAAGGCTCAATGCTGATCCGCTGCAGAGGGCAAGGAGCAAGTCCATGACCGACAATACCGAGTCCGAACTCGAGCAGGAGCTCATCGAGGCCGCCCTGAACTGGCGGAGCGCCCGGCTCTACCGCGTGGCCATGCAGGGTTCGCCGCACGGTATGCAGGCTGAAGAACGCTTCCTGGATGCTGAGCTCGAATTGATGCACACGACTAGTCGGGTGGTGGCGTTTCGTGCCCAAGCACCGCTCGGTGACTTGATCGATCGCTCGTCACTCGGTACGCCCGAAGCGAAAGCGATCCGAGAAGAGGCAGATCCGGAGATCGTGAAGCAGACGCTGCGGCGAGCGGATGAGCTCGATGCCGATGCCGCTTGGGAAGAATGCTGCTGCAAAAAGGAGGTCGCGTACTTCGATCCGCTCTGTCGGTTGAACTTCAAAGCAGGCTTCATGAAAGCGAGGGGCCATTGAACCCCGAACTCTTCAAACCAGGCATCTACGAGGACTACAAGGGCGACCGATACTTCGCTCTCCACCTCGCTCACCACCACGAAACGGGCGAGCTCTTCGTCGTCTACGTGTGCCCGATTCATGGCACGATCTCGATGCGCGAGTGGGCGACGCCGGGGAAGGACTCGTGGACGGATGAGATATCGGTCGTCAGGGAGACGAGCGAAGATTACGGCATGTGCTTGCGCACGGTCGCCCCACGCTTCCGCTACCTGAGGCCTGCGGTCTGATGGCTAGAGTCATTACCGACCACTGGATCGAGTGCGGCACACGCACGGGTCTCGTACTGGATGAGCGATTCCGGGTGCTGCTCGTGAGCGTCTCCGCTGGCGGCGTGACGCTGACCGTGCAGGAGGATGAAGAGCATCCGAAGAGGGAGTTTGGGTTTCATGTGATCCAGGCGCCTTGCCGACTCGATCCAGACTCGAAGATGTGGCTGGTCGGGAGCGCCATGGGTGTGATGGGATCGCTGCATGCGTTTTACGAGTGCACGCCGGAGGACAAGTAATGGCGGCGTGCGCTGATCCGACGAAGCCGTGGTTTGGGATTGATTTCCTGACCTGGCGGCCGCCACCGATACCAGTCCAGTACTGCGAATGCTGCGGCTTCCTGGATGACGAATGGATGGGCGTGCTCGCGCTTCCGGTCTTCGTGAAGAGCGAGTGTCGCCTCTGGCCGTTTACGGTGTGCGCAGATTGCCAGACGCTACCGGGTGCGTACCTGCGCGCGAGCGCGGACGTTTACTTTTCGATCCTGCTCGGGAGATGCGTGACCTGATGGCTCCCCGTCTACGCCGCGAGTCCTGGCGCAAACCCCACACGCTCCGTGAGCACCTCCGCTATTGGCGGGTGAAGCGGAAATGGGTCACCGGGCGCGTCGACTGGCTGTCGAAGCACGCGCACGATTCGGATTGGCCGGTCGTCGGTAACCGCGTGCATCCCCACCCCCGGAACCGGACCTGATGCGCACAACCTGTCTCCTCTGCGACGCCCCCGTCATCCGCCCGGGGAATATCGCTCATTCGAAAGAGTGGCTGCTCTGCCCGGGCTGTCGAAGCGATCTCCAGGTCAAGGTCAACTATGCCTGCAAGCGCCTCGAGCTCGAGATGGTGAACGGCCCGCGGCGCGCCGTGAAGCCCCAGCCCTGGTACATTCCGGATCCGCGCTACGTGGTGTGTTTCTGCGTGGGGGCGGCGATGGTGCTCGCGGCTCATTGGATGGGATGGTGGAAGTGATGACGATGATCCAGAGGATGATGATGGGTGCGTTGGCGTTGGCGGCATTGGTGTGTGGCGTGGGCGTGCCGCTGATGGCGCTGATGCGCGACGCGCGCGCCGATCCGAAGTCGGGCCTCTGGCAAGAGGCGGTGACGCAGGCCGATGGCGTCACGGTACGCGTCTTCCGCGACACGACCGGAGGGAACTTCAACGTGTGCTACGTCGCGAGCAATCGCACGAACAACATCCCGGGCTCAGTAGCGGTCGCGATCTCGTGTGTGCCGGAGCGGAAACCGTGAGCGCGACGGGCGAGTTTATGTGGGATGCCGGTCTGCTCGTGATCGCAGTGGCGATTCGATGTAGGGGTCGCTCGTGGCCACTGTGCTTCACGCCCGGCGTATTGTTTTTTCTGTCGGACACGCCGCTCCTCTCGGGACGCCCGCCGAGCCTGGTGGTTCGTGGCCTGGCATGCGCATCGTATGTCTGGATCATGTACTTCTACCCGGATGACGATCGCTGGAAGAAGCTCTGGGGCAAGATCCAGAGTGCGGGGCTGACGGCCGTGAGCGCCGCGCGGTTTCAGCAGCAAGTGAAGGAGGCTCGATCGTGACTGACTTTCAGTGGGAGATGCCGAGAATTTTCACACGCCTGAAGCCCGAGGTGCGCCATGCCCTCGGGGTGATTCTGAGCGCGATCTTCGAGGAGCCGGTTGCTCCAGCGCGCGCTGCGGAAGAAGCGCGTCACACGCAGGCACAACGCGAGCGCATTCGCCGAGCAGAGCGCGGTGCCCGGACCCGCCGCCGGAACGCCAAAAAGAAAAAGAAAGGATTGGGTGGAGTGAAGAAGAAGCGTCCGGTGAAGCCGGACGGTGACGGCGTATCGAAGTCGCGCTGCCGCGCCGTCAGTTTCACTGGTGAGCGCTGCACGCGGCCCGAGAGCCACCCCGGGAAGCACGAGGCGAAATCGGGGCATTGGCTCTCGCCGATTCGCCATCGATGCCACTATCAAATAGCAAGGCGGCGGTGCTTGCTGCTCCAGGGACACGCTGGCGAGCATGCGCTCGAAGAGCGCCTCGCAACCAAAGGATCGAAACGCAAATGAGGATCGCTATCGCAGGAGCGAGCGGCACTGGCAAGACAACGCTCGCTCGCGCCATCTCCGAAAAGTACAACATCCCCCTCAACCCCATCGGTGCGCGCTCGGTCGCGCTCGAGATGGGCTTCGACAACCCCTACGACGTGGACAAGGCCGGCAAGCGCGTAGAGTTTCAGAAGCGCCTCTTCGAAGCGAAGCGAGACTGGGAGCTCGCGCACGAAGACTTCGTGACCGATCGGAGTTACCTCGACAACCTGACCTACTGCGCGCTGCACATGGCGTCCGATCTGGAGCAGGGGGCGATCGACACGTTTACTGCGGCGATGCGCCGGTACGACTTGCTCTTCTGGCTCCCGAGTGTTCACAACCAGCGGTTGGACGATGGGATCCGGCAAACGAATACCGAGTACCATCGGATGTACGAGCTCATCCTGTGGCAGCTGGTGCTTCGGGCAGACCAAGTTGGGGATCTCGGGATCGTGCGCCAACCTGGCGGCTCGCTGGAGACGCGGCTGGAGAGCGCCTTCGAAGACATCCAAGAGATCTGTGGGCGATGACCCCCGCTGACGCCGTCGCGCTCCCCATCGGCATCGGGCTCCTGTATTGGCTTTGGAAACGCCAACGATGACCGATCTCTCTGTCACCCACCCGCACGCTTACGCGCTCATGACCGCGGCCTGCTGGGCCGTGCCCGTGCTCGCGCTCGCGTGGGGAGCCTTCCGCCTGCGTCGTGCGCTCCGCTGCCCGTGTGACGCGCGCTGCGGGCTGCTCGGTCCGACGGTGTGGAAAACCTACCGCTGCACGCGCCCGCGCCGCCACCTCGGCCACCACCGCTCGGCGAGCTTCGAGTGGGTGGACGACGAAATCGTGATCAAACAGGGGAAGGATCCTTCCCCGAGCGCGTAAGACACTGTGACCCTCCACTCAATCCCAGGAGACTCCCTCATGCCAAAAATCAGCACCGCCCTGTCCGACATCATCAAGCGCAGCTTCTTCCGCTCCCGCGAGCACCTCGAGAGCCTCGCCCCCGAGCAACTCGAGCCGCACGCCCGTACGCTGGCCCTCCTGAGCTACGAAGTCGCCCGTACGCTCGGCATCCCTGCCGTGCGGAGCATCGCCGAGGACATCCCGGCGCAATATCACATCGCCGACACCCTCCGGAACCTCACCTCCATCATCGACTTCGATCTGACCGCGATCGAGCTGACGGGCGATCCCGAGGAGGTCGTGCTGGCGTCCAAAGATCTCCTCGAAGGCGTGCAGACCATCCCGCTCCCGTCAGCGCCGCCAGCGAAGGCGGGGTGATGGCGCCCGCGCCGCCGCCGATGATTCCGGTTGCCATCCTTGGAGCTGCCGCCAGTCACGGTTCCGTGACGACGCCGAGCTCTGTTGGGCAGTGCTCCGACCGAACAGCCGCAGAGGCGTATCACTGGATGGGGTTTGCCCTACTCGGGATAGTAGCGTGCGTCCTGTGGATCGGTATTCCGATCCACTGGTCCATCGAGCGCGGCCTTGGCGAAGAGTCGAAGTTGACCCGGAACCAAACGATCGTCTGGTACGTGGTGCCATTCTCAGCCGTAGTGACCTGGCTGCTGACGCGGTAGATCCGATGGAAGAATTACTCGAGAATCTGCTCTACGGAGCGACGTTCCCGGCGATGGACAAGTGGCGGAATTTCTCGGCAGCGCCTGAGCCACCCGAGTGCGTGATGCGCGTCTTCGTGAACGTCGAGCTCCGACTCCAGCAGCGCTACGGCGTCCTCGAGCTCGATCGCCTCGTGCAGGAGATGGCCGTGAGGCGCTTCTTGAAAGAGAAGCCAGCGGCGGCGACGCTGATCTATGGCGGGGTTGCGCTCTACATGATGCTCGCGAGCGGTAAGCACTTCGCGGCTCCGTCTGCTCGCAACTGAACTAAAAAAAGAAAGCAGTATTTTTATGTACGAAGCCCGTATCGAACGCGACTCGATCACCCAGTATGGCGAGCGTCTGACGACCGTCGTCTGCACGCTGCCCCGTATCGTGCTCGCCGAGCTCAACACCCACCGCGTTTTCTCGCGCAGCAGCGCGTCGAGCCGCGCGATTCCGGTGCAGAAGCAGATCGAGCGGCTACAGGCGGATCCTTTCATTCCGGTCTACTGGGGGAAAAACCAAAAGGGCATGCAGGCCGATGAGGAGCTGACCCAGGATCTGATCGCCGAGGCGGAGTTGCTCTGGCGAGACGCTCGAAACCACGCCGTGAATTCGGCCATGGCAATGATGGGCCTCGGCGTGCACAAGCAGATCACCAATCGGCTGCTGGAGCCATTCATGTGGCACACGGTCATCATCACCGCCACCGAGTGGTCGAACTTCGATCACCTCCGCATCCACAAGGACGCGCAGCCGGAGATCAAGCAGGCGGCCGAGATGATTTTCGAGGTGCGGCAAGCGAGCAAGCCGAAGCTCTTGAGAGAGGGCGAGTGGCACCTGCCGTTCGAGAGGGAGGGGGAGGCGGCTGAAGTCGACTATTCGATGGAGGAGCGCATCTACTTGTCCGTCGGCCGCTCGGCTCGTGTGAGCTACCTCAATCACGCCGGCGTGTCTGACCCATCAGCGGACATCGCGCTCGCCAAGCGTTGCCTGGGGGGACACATGGCGCCCTGGGAGCACGTCGCGCGCCCGATGACGGAGTTCGAGAGGGCTCAGATGTTCGGGAAGTCGCGCTGGTTTGCTCGTCCGAGCACCAATCCGTTCGGGTCGGGTACGGGCTGGTGCCTCGGCGAGACGGAGTACTTCCTCGGCAACTTCAATGGCTGGGTGCAGGCGCGAAAGCTCATCCATGGTGAAGAAGACATTCAGGCGTTCGAGAGGTGAGATGGGCGCACGAAATGGCACAGGGTATCCGCTCACGCTGCGTTGCTCCAAGTGCAAGGTGTTCCGCCGCGGACTGACTACCGGCACGAACCTCCGACATTTTTCGGACGAAAAGCCACTGACCAAGAGCCAGACCGGAAATGGCAACGCTCGTGCTCTTCAGTACCGAGTGAAGATCTTCTGCCTCGACTGCGGGCACTCCGGGTGGTCTAGGCATCGATCTGCCGCACGTCTTCCGCTCCTCAGTGACCTAAACTCCCATTCAAAGGACTTCCCATGAACCCCCGAGCCCGTCGTATCCGCCGCCAACGAAGAAAAGACCGCGCCCGCGACGCCATTGCTGCCAGGGAAGAGCTGGAAGCGTTCGTGCGCCGAGCGCGAGAGGCTGAGCGCGCTGAAAAGAGACGCGCGGAGCATGCGTCGCGCAAGGCCGCCATGTCCGATCCCCACTACGCGCTCCGCGTGCAGTCGCAAATCCAAACCGGCGCGGGCCTCTTCGCCCAGATGACCCGCGCGCTACCGAAGGTCTGACCCATGGTGATGCAGCAACAGGCGTTTCCGTTTCTGAAAAAGATCGCGCACGCGATTCCGCCCGATCCGAACAGCGAGTACCGCTACGTGCTCTACCGCTCGCTCGACGGGGAAGAGTGGGATCTGGCGCATGAAGATCGCTGCACCGTGCTCTTCATCATGCTCAATCCGTCGAAGGCATCGGCCGAGACGACCGATCCGACGATCGAGAAGCTGATGAAGTACGCCCGCGCCTGGGGCTACGAGCGCCTCGCCGTCGTCAATCTCTTCGCGTACCGCGAGACGGACTCGAAGAAGCTTCGCTCGCTTTCCAAGCGGCGTGATTTGGTGGGTCCGGAAAACGATCAGTGGATCAGTCGCGAGGCGAAGGATGCCCACCGCGTCGTGTGCGGCTGGGGCAACGAGGGCGAGATCTGCGAGCGAGGCGCTGAGGTGCTCGCGCTCCTCGAGTCGTGGGGCGTCGATCTCTACTGCTTTAAGCAAAACGAAAACGGAACGCCCTGCCACCCGCTCTATCAGCGGGACGCGGCTGAGCTCGTGAGGCTCAAGTGACGGTCGACCGCCTGCCGGACGAGACGTACGAACTCCGCTACTTCGTTGATGCCCTGCGCGGCGCGCTCGGGCTCCAGCCTCTGTACTTCATCGGTCAACGCACGGAGCAAGAGCGCTTCGGCGGCGGCGAGGTAGAGCTCGCGGGGCCGGGAAAGCCCGACGAATGGTTTCGTCCGGTGGCGTATGCGCCGGACGCCCGCGAGCGCGATAAATCGGTGGAGCTCCAGATGAAGAAGCTCTCGAGCGCGGGACACCGGGAGAAGCTCAACCAGGACCGCGCGTACACGTGGCATCCGAAGACCGAACGCGACAAGACCGTCCGTGGCTACGCGGCCAAGTACGGGTGTGGAACCTTTCAGAGAAAGGCATACTGATGACGGAGTCGAAGGATCAGCTGCCGGTGGTGCTGAAGCAGCGGTGGATCGTGACCATGCCCGATGGCACGCGCTATGACGCGGGATCTTCCTACCACCTGAGCGAGGCGCACCGCGTCGCCTACGTGCAGGAGGTGGTGGGGCGCTTGACGGGACCGGACTCGGAGCGCGAGGAGCCCATCGGCGATCCGAGTCCGGTGCCCATGCGCGAGCACTTCTACAGCGAGATCGTGAGAGCGGGCGGGTCGTACCGGATCAAGTGACCGAGCGGCTCATCCAGCGCGTGATCGAGGTCGTGGGTCAGTACTACGGCGCCGATCCGGTCGCGATCTTGACGCGCGACCGGCACCAGTCGCTGGTCATCGCTCGCCATACGGCCATGTACGTGAGTAGGCTCGTGAGTAACTTCTCTTACCCGCAGATCGGGCAAGCCTTCGGCCGCGACCACTCCTCCGTCATGAACGCCTGCAAGCGCATGGCGCATCGGAGCGTGAAGGATGAGGAGTTCGGGAGGGCGGTGGATCTGCTGGTGCAGCGCTCGCGCGATGTGCGCGGGCACTTCTCGGGCGCCCCGGTCAGGATCCGCACCGAGCTCTTGCATCTGCTCGAGGCACGCGTGAAGCTCGGCATCTTCGGAGCGTCCGCAGAAGACATCGTCGACCGCATCTTGTGTGAGCACTTTCAGCGCGAGCTTCAGAAGAAACCGTGACCGAAGTCCTTCGAATTCCTGATCCGACGCGGATCATGCCGGGCCGCACTCCGCCGGCAGATCTCGACGCCGAGGGCGCGATCCTCTCGTCGGTGCTGCTGGTGCCCGGAGATCTGGATCGCTGTCGAGCCGTCGGCCTCGAAGCCATCCATTTCTATGCGGATGACAATCGCCGCATCTACGAATCTATCCTCAACCTCGACGAGGGGCACGAGGCGATCGATCTCGTGGCAGTCGCTGGCGATCTGCGTCTCCACAAGCGTCTGGATCAGGTGGGCGGCACGCCGTACCTCGTGCAGCTCTGCGATGCTCCCGTGGTCGGACCGCGCCTCGAGCAGCACTGCCGCACGGTCATCACCGCTTGGCGAGCGCGCCAGGCCATCTCTTTCACGCAAGTCACCATGGCGCGGCTCTACGAGCCGCAGGGGACGCCGTACCAGGAGCTGATCGAGCAGCACGAGCAACAGATCTGGGAGCTCGCTCACGAGCATCGCGAGTCGACCTACGAGCCCGCCGGGCAGATCGCGGGCCGCGCGCTCACTGAGCTCAGCGAAGCCCTCCGGAACGGCACCGGACTCGGCGTCTCGACTGGCTTCGATGATCTCGACAAGAAGACCGGCGGCTACAGTGAGGGGCACTTGGTCATCATTGCTGCACGCACGGGCATGGGAAAAAGTGCGCTCGGGACTTCTAGCATTCGGCGCGCAACGCGCGTGCCGAAGGATGGCAGTTTGCCGGTTGCGGCGTACCTGCACACGCTCGAGATGCCGAAGGAAGAATGCGCGCTTCGACTCGTCTGCGAAGAAGCGGGGGTGGAGTTTCAGAAGATGCGACACAACCAACTGACGCGTGGCGACTGGGAGAAGCTCTTTTCCGCCGCCCGATTGCTCGAGAGCCAACCGATCTTGATCGGCGACAAGCCGGGCCTCACTGTGGCGGAGTTTCGGTCCAACATCCGCAAGATCAAGCGCGAGATCGAGCTCGGTCGCATTCCGGCAAAGAAGCTCGGGATCGCTGCCGTCGACTACCTGCAGCTCATGACGGGAGACAAGAGCGGCACGCGCGAGCTCGAAGTCTCTTCCTTGTCCCGGAACCTGAAAGCTACTGCCAAGAGCGAGCGCGTGTGTGTGCTCGCTCTTGCTCAGGTCAACCGCGAGCCGGACAAGAAGATCGGCGATCGCCGCCCGAACCTGTCCACGCTCCGTGAGTCAGGGGCCCTCGAAAACGACGCGGATGCGGTCTGGTTTATTTACCGCGAGAAGTATTACAACAAGGACGCGAACGACGAGGCCGAGGTCATCATCGCCAAGCAGCGCGGCGGAGAAACCGGTACGGTGCTCCTCGCCTTCGATGGCCCGACGATCAGCTTTCGGCCCCTCGCTCGGGGGTATGAGGAGTTTCACGAATTCGGCGACGAGCCTGACCCCGTCGAGCATTGGCAACCCGACAACTGAGAGGAAAAAATGAAGACCATTCTGTATACGATATTTGGGGTAGTGCTTGCCGCGTTGCTCGGCTCCGGAGCGCTGCTCCTGGGCGCGTATTACGTGTTCTCAGGCGGCTACATCCTGTCCAAGCTTTGGCAATGGAACGCCGTGCCGCTCGGGATGACGGCTCTCAGTTGGAAGGTGTTTGCGGCAGCGATTCTAGCTGCTCAATTGATTCGACCGAGTTGCCCTAAGGAAACTGACCCTGACAAGGAGCAGCCCGAAACGACGAAAGTGGTCGCGACAGTCATTGCCGCGATGGCGGCTCCGTGGTTTACATTTCTGGTCGGCTGGATGGTGAAGCCGTGAACCCACGCGAAGCAGAAAAAGCACAGGCCGAGGGATGGTTTGATACCATCAGCAAGTGCTCGTACGATCGCTATCCACCTCCCGGCGTCACGCGCCCGAGCTATAGCCAGAAGGAAAGCGATGCCATCGACATCGTCGCCCTCTGGGCGCATGACCGATCGCTCCCGGTGCTGAGGGACTACGCCGGGAACCTCCACTGCATCCTGCGCGGGAATGGGCGTGGCCAAGCGATTGCGTTTGGGTCTCATGTCGACTCGGTGCCCAATGGTGGACGCTACGACGGCGTCGCTGGCGTCGTGGCTGGGATGTGCGCGATCGATCGCATACTGGGAGAAACGCTCGCGGGATCTACCTATACTGGTCCGCCGCTCCACCTGATGGTGCTGCGCGGCGAGGAGAGCGCCTGGTTTGGCAAATGTTACATCGGCAGCCTCGCTCTCTTTGGTCAGTTGCCGCCGGAATGCTTGGATCTCGAGCTGCGGTCGCCGGGCGCTATTCGGGAGATCCGGCAGTCCACTTTGGCGGAACAGATCTCAGCCCGGGGAGGCAATATCTCTGCCCTTCGTGCTCAGCTGATACAACCGCTCCCCTATCCCATCGGTCGTTTCTACGAAGTGCACATCGAGCAAGGTCCCGAACTCGTGGAGCGGGGGATCCCGGTCGCGGTGGTCTCTGCTATTCGCGGCAACGCCCGCTACCTCAATGCCCGCGCGCAAGGCGAAGCGGGCCATTCGGGCACGACTCCGATGGAGACGCGGCAAGACGCGGTGATGCGGTTTGCACACTTCTTGTCGTGCATCGATGATCGGCGTGCCGACGATGCGCTCGTCACGGTCGGCGTCGCCCACACGAACGCCTCCCGCAACGCCGTCAGCATCATCGCGGACGAGCTATTGTTTGCGCTCGAGGTGAGGAGCAACACCTCAGAGGGTCTCGATCAGATCCAGCACCTGTGCCAAGTGTACGCGACCAAGTACGGCATCGAGCTCGGATCCTGCCAGCGCACGGATCCGGTCGTGCTCGACCGGAAGGTGCAGCAAGATCTAATGGAAGCGGTCCGCCAAGTGGATGGGGTCGACGTGCACGTGATGCCGTCGGGTGCCGGCCACGACGCGGCCGTCTTCCAGCAGAACCGCATCCCGACCGGCATGATCTTCATCCGCAACGAGCACGGATCTCACAACCCCCAAGAAGCCATGGACCTGAACGACTTTCTCCTGGCCGTCGACGTACTCCACCACGCTATCCAGAAAGGAATCTAGTCACCATGTATCACTTCGTGAACGATGTCGCGACCTTCCACCAAATGACCGACACCCCGATCAAGGCGGTGCCCGAGTGGCCTGCCGATGAGCGCGTCGATCTCCGAGTCGATCTGATCGTTGAAGAGGCCGTGAAGGAGCTCCTCTCGGCCATCGCTCGCCGCGACATGGTCGGCACATCTAACGGCATCGTCGATAGCATCTACGTGCTCATCGGCGCTGGCCTCGAGTTTGGGATCCCAATAGAGGCCGAGTGGATCGCCGTGCAGGAGAGCAATCGAGCCAAGGCAGTCGAACAGCCCGACGGCACGCTCAAGGTCATCCGTCGTCCCGACGGCAAGATCTTGAAGCCCGAAGGTTGGAAGCCTCCGGACACCGAAGGCATCCTGCGCGCTCACGGCTGGAAGGGTCCGGAACAATGAGGGACCATCTCAATGAGGCGCTGCGGCAGCTCGACCAGGCCGCGATTATCGCAGACCGTGGGAGCGACGTACGTGAGCACGTGGATCTCGCACGCTCGCAGATCGTCTCGGCGCTGCTCAGCGTGCTGAAACAAGAAGCAGCGAATCTGCGCGCGTACCTGGCAGAAACCGAAACCGAGGACCCATGATCCGAGCACTCATCAACGCCGCGCAAAACAAACGCGGCACGGGCTTCATCCACGCGCGACTCCCCGTCGCGACGAAACCGCTCTCGATGCTGATCGGCGCCTCTTCAGCGCTGCCTGCATCGGGCACGGTGCGGAGCGCGCTCGTCGGCCCCAAGTGGCAGAGCGCGACGGATTCGTGCGTGGGCATGGCGGCCGCGCAGGCTTTTCGGATTGCTTGCCTCGCCCGCGGGATCGCGTGCCCCGACTTGTCGGGTCTCTACCCCTACAAGCTCGGTCGCGCAGCGATGGGCATGGGCCTCGAAGACACGGACGCGGGACTGAGCTTCGAGGGACTCCTCACGGCCGTCATGCGCTTCGGCTTTGCGTCCGAGGAGGCATGGCCCTTCAACCTGATGCGCGTCAACGCCCGCGTCTCGGGGACCGCGCTCCACGACGGCTACGATCGGCGCGGGGTGCGCGACTACTACCGCATCGACGTGGGCGATCTCGACGGCGTGCGCCGCGCCATCGACAAGAAGATCCCGGTCATCGGGGCCTGGTCGGTGGATAAGATGTTCCAGATCGATTCGGGGCCCGAGCTCATCGACAAGCCCGACCGAGACATCGTCGGCAATCACGCCATGGTGATCGAGGACTTCGCCCCGAATGGCTCCTTCGGTCTCCTCAACCACTACGACAAGAACTGGCGCAACGGCGGCCGCTGTCGCTTCACCGAGCGGTACACGCGCTCAAGCCTCGCCTTCCTGGCCTTCGATGTAGGACCGTCCCGATGATCCAGAAAATCCACTTTGTTTTTTTGTTGGTCGCCATGAGCTGCACGCCAGCCGCGCCCTGGCCGCCGCCCGCCGTCACGCATGACTCGGCGATCAGCGCGGGCACCCCCGCCGACTGCCGCGCGATGTGCGAAAACCTCCGCCAGCTTCATTGCCCCGCTGGCGAAGACACCCCGAAGGGCGCCTCCTGCGAGGCCGTGTGCGAAAACACCGAGTCGTCGGGCTACGCCACGGAAAACCCCGTCTGCCAGGCGCACGTGAAGACCTGCGAAGCGGCAGACGCTTGCCCGGATGAGGGAGCGCCGTGACATTGTTTGGCCGCCCGGGGCTTGCCGGCACCCCGGACGCCATCCACACTGAACGCATGCCCGCTGGTGTCGCTCGCTGTTACCGCTGCCTCGTGCCCCATCCTGCCCGCGCGCTCCGGTCCGCCCGAGCGGGCTGTGGCTGCGAGCACGACTACTGCGAAGCGTGCCTGCGGGACGCGCGCTTTTCCAGGTGGCTCTGCTTCGTGGGCTCGGTGTGCACGAAGCCCGCTCGGGCGGCTTGACGATGACCAGCGGAATGATTAGCCAGGGACTGAATGGCCCACCATAAGCGCAAGGGTCCTAAGTCTACCCGTGCGGGGTGCCTGATGTGCAAGGCGCACAAGGATCAGCGGAGGAAAAAGGTGCCGCGTCCTGGCATTCAGAGAAGGCTGCAGGATCGGGTCGACGGATTGGTAGATGGCAGCGATGCACTTGTCCGTATCTCGCGCGCCGGCTGCTGAATCGACACTGCACGGTTGACGCCTGTGGGGCGTCAGGGCTACGCTTCTCGCCCAGAATGACCCGGGCGAGTCTGCGCCGACCATGATTGTGATCGGCGTCGCCCCGGGACTCAAGGCGTTGACCTATTCGGTGACCGAATTCCGTCCGAATGAGCGCCCCTCGGTCATCGACAAGGACGTGCTGCTCGGCCCGAAGCTTCCGGGGCGCGACGATGAGCTCGGCTTTCTGAAGGGTCTAGTCGAGCTCGGAAAAAAAGCGTATGTCCATCACCTGATCATGGAAGTAGTGCTGGAGCGCGCCCTGGTCCCTGTTGGCCACCGCATCGCGCGCCCCCGCGGGCTGCTCGTCATTGGCCCGGCCTGTAACCCGAAGGAGCCGACCGAGCATGTGATGGCCGTGCGGGTGATGCTGCGCGCCCTGGCGGGCCAGTTTGGCGCGCCGGCCGAAGATCTGACCGAGCCCGAGATGCAAGAAATCCTCGAACCGAGCCCCCGGGAGAGTTGGTTCCGGGTGGCGAACCGGACGATTGATGAGCGGCTCGACACCGACGACCGCAAGATCGTGCTCGCGGTGGCCGTCAGCCTGGCCGGCGGCGCCCGCGCGCAAGCGGGGCGGGCGCTATGACCGCCGAGGAGGAGGCCAGCTTCCGGCAAGCCGCCCGCGTCGCGCTCGAGACGGGCTGCGACGTGGTGATGGTCTCGGCAGAGGATGTAGACTCGATCCCGGTCTTCACCGTGGCCCGCTTCGAAGGTCAGAACGTCGTGGCCATTGTGATCCCACCCGACTGGAACGGTCTCGAGGATCACTGCCAGGGGATCTTGCGGCAAGAGAACAAGGCGCTGGCAGGAAAACCGCTCGATTAGCCGACAAAACATACTGAACACTTTTCTTTTTCATGTGAAACGTAGGAAAGGCCAGACGGATCATGCTTGTAGTCCTGCTGACGGCGCTGAATATCCTGATTTTTGCGGGGATCCCGCTGACTTTTTGGTTGAGCCGGAGACCGCTGCTCCGTGTTCTAGAGCGCGCTTGCAAGGCGGCCGAGGCCTCGGGGGATCTGGTAACCGAGCTCACCGTCGCGCTCAATACCTCGAACGCCTCCCGCGCTGAATTCGAGCGTCAGGCGAAAAAGGCGGTGGCCGATGAGATCGCCCAGGCTCGCTTTCAGGCCCAGGACTGGGAGCGGCGGGCCAATGAATACCGGGACACCATCGCTGGCGTGCTCGAGGAGCGCAACTCCTGGAACCGACTCTACGACGAGCAATCGATCGCCCATGGCAACGCCCAGGCCGTGATGATGGATGCTATCGGGCACCTGGAGCGGAAACTCAAAGAGGCGGGTAGGTCGGTGATACTCCCCCCCATCATTCGAGAGACGCAAGAACTATACCGCTCCAGGCACATCGAGCCGGTGTTGGAGCGCACCGGCGGCACGGCGGTGGCGCAACGGCTCAGTCAAGGCCAAACAATGTCCGCCCAGGAACAAAAATGACCGACTCCTTCGAGAAATTTACGCGGCCGAGGATGGGCGACGAGATCCATCAAGGCGCGGAAGTGCCGGTGACGTTTGGCATCGATCCGACGGATCGCCTGCCGGTGCAGGTGGTGCCGGACAATCAGGATCGGCCCCCGCCGCTCGCGGTCGACACGCTCGTGTGCATGGAGGACCGGCGCTCCTTCGTGCTCCGGAATTCCGACGGATCGGTGTGGGCGAGCTTCGAGCCGGAGCAAGTGGGTCGCCTGCCGAACGGGCAGTATTTCATCGAGATTGCCCTGATGCAGGGGCGAGAGGCGACCATCGCGACGGAAAAATCGGTGCTGGATAGCTTTGGTGATCGCCTGACGAAAACGCAGCTTCCCTCGCCAACCCCGTCGCTACTGATTTACAAGCCCTATCTCCGAGACGTGATCCTCGTCGAGCCCATCCGCCCAATCTGCGAGCACTACCTACGCGTGCAGACTGACATCTCGGCCGACCGCGAGCGGCGTTACCTGACGCGCGCATGCATGGCGCAGCGCTCCGAGACGGGCGAGTACGTCTCCGTCGGTGACGCGGCGATCTACGCCTGCAGCTTGCGCTCGCCGCGCCATCTCGAGAGCGAGCAGATCTTGGAAGACTTCGACGCGCTCAGCATGCAACAGTCCCTCGAGCGCGTGAAGGCCGGTAGCTTCGATGTCGATGCCGAACTCGCCGCTGAAGAAGGCCTCGGCGTGCTCGGTAGCAAGTAACCCTCAAAAAAAGAAAGCGATCTCCATGCCCGCAATCAAAGCAGTCCCGGCTCCCGCCGAAAACGACGACGTGCTGAAGAGCATTCAGCTCCTGAGAGACGACACGAAGAGCGCCTACGACTCCTTCACGAAGAAGATCGCCGCGGGCACGCTCGACCTGGCAGGGCTCGCCGCCGAGCTGAAGGAGATGGTCTCCCTGCAGGCCGATCTCGCTGGCCTGCTCTTCCAGGCAACCTTCGAAAACCTCGAATGGGCGGCCGAGGTCGACGAAGACATCGACGCCTTGAAAGAGGGCCTCAGCGCCACGACGATTTTGCCCGAGGACGCGATGCGGCTGAAGAGCACGATTCTATCGCTCGTGCAAAACCTGCGTGAGCCGACCGACCCGAATGACGAAGCCCTCGCGGCGCTCAAGGTGCGCGCGGCCGAAGCGGTGGCCTTCATCGACGAGGCGACCGACACGGGCGAAGACGAGGACGACGAGACCGACGAAGAGGCTGAGACCGAGAACAACTGATGCCCCCGCCCACTGCTTCGAATCCCGACGCCGCCGCTCCCGAGAAAAAATCTCGAAAGCGGCTCGTCCCCGATCTGTCCGATCAGATCGAAGCCAGTGGGCAGCGGCTCACCCGCGTGGTGCGCGTGCCCGGCGAGCCAGCGGAGGAGCGGAAGCTCACGCTCGAAGACATCGCGCGCAAACACCTCGATCCGGCAGAGGCGCGGGTCATCGAAGACCACGCCGAGCTCCTGCGCGCGATTCAAGAGGTCGATAGCGAGCCCCGCGTGCCCTCCCACACGCAGGCCATCGCCGATCGGATGGAGCTCTTCAGCGACGGGGCGGCCATCGTACCGCACCCGGAGCCCGACGCCGAGAAGCGCGAAGAGACGATGACGATGAGCCCGATCGTCGGGCTCGATGATGCGCCGGATTTCCTCGCCGGCAAATCTGCGCCGCAGACGGTCTTTGATCTCTTCAGCCTCTTCCCGCAGCTCGACGGCGTGAACTGGTGGATCTACGTCGAGCGAAAGCTGCCGAAGACCTATGCGGGGCGCAAGGTGGACGGCATGCTGCGCCCGATCACCCAGCCGATCTCACTGCCGGAGTGGCAGTTCTGGTATGGGGGCGGCACCTACAAGCTCATCGTGTACGGGCCGAGCAAGCGCGCGGCGGTTAACATGGCGCAGGACGGCCGCGTGCAGCCCAAGGCGCTCACTGAAGCCATCACCGTCACCTTTCCAGGGATTCCCAGTTTTGAAAGCGAAGTGTACGATGGAGACGACGCCATGACTCAAGGTGCCCCCCAAGGTTTCCCCCAGGGCTCGTTGCCCATTCGCCGCGGCCCGGCCAGCATGGCCGACGCGAACATCGAAAAAGAGCGCATCGGAGTGGAGGCCGCCCGCGAGATCCGGCAAGAGACGCGCGAAGAGCGCGAGCGGAGCAAGGCCGAGCAGGCGCTGAAGGAAAAGTCCGCAGCCGAAAGCACGATGCTGAAGGCGTTCATGGACGCTCAGGTGAAGTTCACGGAGCGCGAGGCCGATCTCCGCCAGCAGATGATGGAGCGCGAGCGCGAGATCGCCGAGCAGCGCTTGGCGGACAAGGAGGCGTTCGAGGAGCGCATTCGCGCGCTCGAGACCAATCGGAAGCCGCCCCCGGACGACTTCGATCGCGTTGCGAAAATCGCCGGCATCATCGGTAAGCCCGACAACTCGGACGCGCTCCGCGAGCAGCACGCCCGCGAGATCGAGCGCCTGCAGTCGGCAGCCCGCGACGACGCCGCACGCGCGGCCGCCCTCATCCGCGATGCGGAGGCGCGCGCCGATCAGCGCATCAAGGATGAGCAGCTGCGTTCGATCGAGCGTATTCGCGAAGTCGAAAAGCGCTTCGAGAACCTCGAGCGCGATCTGCGTGAGCGCACCGACCGCGAGGTCGCCCGCGCCAAAGAAGACGGCGAGCGGCGCGTGAGCGACATGCACCGCATTCACACCGACGCCATGGCCTCCGAAGCGCGCAATCATCAGCGCGACGTGGAGAGCCTCAAGGCCCAGCACCAGATGGCCATGGACTCCCTCAAGAACACGTACGACATGCGGCTCGAGACGCAAAAATCGGAGGTCAAGCGGACAGCGCAGGATGTCGAGCGCTACAAGAAAGAAGCCGAGGAAAACAAAGACCCGCTCGGTCGCATCGAGAAGATCAAAGAGCAGGCCGAAGCCCTCGGCATGGTGCCCGCCGATCAAGCCGGCGCCGAGCCGCAGTCCGTGCCGCAGATGCTGATGCAGATGGGCGCGGGCCTCGTGCAAAACTTGCCCGGTATCGTGCAGAGCGCGAGCGAGATGTTTAAGACCCGGAGCGCGCACGAGCTCCAGGCTGCGCGTCAAGCGGGCCGCGCCGAGATGGTCGAGCAGGCGGGACAATTCAGCGCCGATCGCGCGCTGCCGCCCTCGCACGCGCGCCGCCGCGCGGCGCCTCAGCTCGGCTCGGGCTACGTCCCGCGCCACATGTCGGAAGTGAGCTCGGCGCCCGTCGTGCAGCCGGGCATGGATCCCTACACGCTCCCGCCCCAGCCGCATTTCCAGCCGGTGCCGGTCGTGCAGATCGATCACTCGCCGGAAGCCTTCTCGGCGCCGCCCATGCCGACGACTCAGCCGCATCAGCCGCAACAGATGCAGCCGCTGGCTTCCGTGATGCCGCAGCCCCAGCCCATGATGCAATCGGCGCCGCCGCCCGCGCCGAGCATACCGCCTCCGGCATCGATCGCGCCGCCCGCGCCGCCCGTCGATCAGCAGGTGCTCGCCGAAGATCAACAGATCCTGCAGGCCGAGCAAATGCTCCTGCCGCAGTACGCGGCCTCCGTGCCGAGCGGTCTCCTCGCCGAGCAGATGCTGGCCCAGTTTGGCGTCGAAGCCGTGACCGAGCTCGTGAGCAAGGTGGACGCCGAGCGCGTGGTCCTCGCCATCACCCGCTCGGGTCACCCCGATTCGCCCTTCTTGCGCCGCGACGGCAAGAAGTACCTCCGCGCCCTCTTCGATGAGCTGAAGAAGAAAGTCAGCGGCGCATGACAGATCTCTCCGTTCGGGTGCCGTATGTTGCGCGAGGCGAGGAATTCTCGGCGCCTCGCCTTTGGGAGATCCCGCGTCCAAGGTAACGTCCGGTGGGTTTCGCCTTCCCAGCCGGAAACGGTCCGTCATGAAACAAAGGACCCGAATGGAGAGACTACTTTCGAAGCCAGAGCTCGCCGACTTGGCCGCATCCCTCTGGCGCGGCCTGCCCTTCCTCTGGCAGGAGGAGCTTCAGCTCTTCGAGCAGTACGAGGCGCACGTGGGCCAGGAGCTCACGAAAGAAGGCCTCGAGCTGTGGATGGCTCGGGTGCAGGCCGCGGAGTGCCCGGTAGCGGGGAGCGCGTGCGACAAGCCGAAAGGCAGCCGCTTCTGCCAGCATCATCGGCCGGGCTGGGCCAGAAGCGGCGGCACGTAATGCCCTAGATTGGAAAAATCGGTAGGGAAGCGTTATGGTGAGACCTGTGGCTACCACCTATCGCGGCTGGGCAAAGGATAACTACCATCGAAACGATGGGATGATCGCTCGCTCCGTCAAGTTCTCGGCGGCGCGAGATTCGAAGCGGCTGGCGTCCGAGGCGATCGATGGATTTGTGGCGCTTTTAGCGAGCACGACCCCAGAGGATGGCGCTTCAGCCTACTTAGAGCGGGTGGATTCACGGTTTGGTCCACGGACCTTGGTTCGTTATAGCGGACGGGCCACGCAGCGCAGCGAGCGTGGCCGCGCGATCCGTGGCAAGTGGTTCCTTGAAGACGACGATCCGGCATATTCGTTCCCGGAATTTGTGGACGCCTAGTTTCCAGGGGAACCTTCTTCCCCTGGGTTTTCCAAACTAGGACACCACCTCTCGCCCCGAAAAGTTGCGAAGGATCCCCTCGCCCGGGTAGGCTCGTCCTCACAGACTGTTCGTGGCGTGCGTGCGAATCAGGCAGGTCTGCGTAGGCCGACCCATGCCCGCACTCGCCATCGCTTCCACCTACCCGACCCAGATCGCGCCCTTTCATGGGCCAGAAGACACGATCAAAATGATGGTGTCGATGACGGTCGGCCCGCGCGGTGAGCAGTCGACGCTCGTCCGGAGCCTGAAAGACCACATCATCCGGGACATCGCGCCCAAGGATTACTTCTCGGAAATCCTGGCCGTCCGAAACTTCGTCGCCGAAAAAGTCAAGTACTCGAACGACGCCAGCGCCGTCGAGCAAGTCCAAGATCCCGAGCGCATGTGCGAGGAGATCGTGCAGCGCGGCCGCGCCGTCGCAGACTGCGACGAAATCGCCCTCCTCATCGGCACCCTCTGCCGCCAGCTCGGGCGCGACGTGACCTACGTGACCGTCGGCTTCGGGCGTCCGGGGTCGTTTGCGCACGTGTTTGCGCGCGCCCTGGAGCCGAAGAGCAACAAGTGGATCATCGTCGATCCGGTGGCGGGCACCGACGAGGCATCGATGCTCAAGCGCGTCACCACCTACAAGATCTGGAGCATCGGATGAGCTACGCATTTTCCGGAAAGCTCGCGGGCATGGGCGATGCGTCCAGCGCGTACGCGAGCGCGATGGTGGCCTACCAGACCGACCATGACGCCTGGCTCAAAGAAAAAGCCGCCTACGATCGCGCGGTGCAGGCTTACGCAGCGGCCTCCGCGGGCGCCGCGTCGAGCTACGCCGCGGCGATGGCCGCGTACAACGCGCAAAACGCCGCCCGCGCCGCGGCAGTCGCCGCCGCCCAGCGCCAGCAGCTCGCCAATCAAGTGGCGCGCGACCGCGCCAACACGGCCGCCCGCGCCGCCGGCGTCGTGACTCCTCCGGGCTATCCCGGTTGCGTCTCGCAGGCGCAGCACGACGCCTGGCAGGCGGACTGCGCGCGTGTCTCGGCGACGGTCAAGGGACTCGGCGCCGATCCCACCGGATCCTCCTGCGCCCTCGCGCTGCTGCCGGTGTGCCAGCCCCCGGTGCCGATGCCGCCTCCTCTGGGCCCGGCTCCCGCGCGCCCCGCCGCGCTCACGCCGCCGCCCGCGCTTCGTCCCGAGCCGCGCCCGCCGGCACCGCCGCCAGCGAGCAGCGCCACACCTGGCATGCCGGGAGGAGGCCCGAGCTCCGTGCCGGCGACCGTGCCTGTCTCGAGCTCGATCCCGCAATCGACTCCGCCTGCGAGCGCTGCGGCCACGCGCAGCGCGGGGCTCGTCAAAAACGGGCTCATCCTCGTCGTGATCGCCGGCGGCGGCTACGCGCTCTACCGCACCTTCAAGAAACCGAAAGCGTCCTGACCCATGTCCTGTGTCGATTACAAAACCTGGCAAGCAGCAAAGCAGGCATGCAGCGCGCGCTTGTCCGTCAAGGGCTTCGGCTACGTGGAGATGGGCCGCGTCAACCTGCGCGCGCTCCGCGGTCTCGGCGATCTCAACATCAACACCGCCGCCACCATCGATCCAAACGATCCCTGCTCGATCGCGAGCATGACGCCGTGCCCGACCTTCTCGATCCCTGCGCCGTACCAGCCGCCCGCTTCAAGCACGCCTTCATCGAGCACCACGCCCGCCAGCACGAGCGCGGCCGGCGGGTTTCGTCGCTGGGGACTGCTCGCGGCGCTCGCCGCGGGCGGCGGCGCGCTGTACCTCGTGATGAGGAAAAAGTCCTAACCCAGATGAGTTATTCGGCGACCTTCCAGTCATCCAGCGCGAGCCTCCGCGGGCCCGCGAGTGGGCCGCTCTGCGCCCAGGGTTACAAGGTCGATTGCGCCGATCCGAATACCTGCTCGTGCTTGCCTTGCCTCGAGCCGAAGGCATGGGCAACGGCGCAGAAGGCGTGCAACGCGCAAGGCGGCAAATCGATCTCCACCGACCCGAACGATCCCTGCACGCTCGCCAATCAAATCCTCACGACGCCCGGTCACATCTGCCCGGCGCCCTCGAGCGCGCCCTCGCAGTACCCGCCCGATCCATGCCCCGCGGGTCAAACGATGCTCGACGAGAAGGTGCCTCGTCAATCGCCGACGACCGGCACTTGGGGTACGGTGACGGTGCACTACTGCGCTTCGTCGCTCAGTCCCGCGGTGGCAGCGCAGTCGTACAAGAAGAATTGGGGCCTCGTCCTCGGCCTCGGTATCGCAGCAGTCGTCGTCTACAAAATCGCGACCGGCTAAAGAAGAAGAAAAAGATCCCCATGCCGAATTACCCCCGCTACCCTGCGCAACCGTACACGGGCGATCTGCCGTCCATGGTCGCGGTCGGACCGAGCGACACGCGCTACTCGTCTGGCACGGCCGAAGCATACAGCGCGCCCTTCGATCGGAGATACGGACGACGCCTCGCCGGCACGGACCTGGACGTGTCCGACGAATCTGCCGATCCCGGCTGGGCCTCCAACGAGCTCAATCTGCTCGCCGAGATGGATGACATTCAATCGAACGGCGTCTTCGATCCTCCGGGTACGCACCCGAACGTGCACCCGGACGCGGGCGTGTTTGCGGCGCGCTATTCCCTCCCCGGCTACCACGCGCGCGAAGTGCCCTTCAGCCTGAGCGAAGTCGTGGACGCGACGACCGGGCGCCGCGTGGTCGGCGTGCCGTCGGGCGCCGTGTCGCTCGACTCGGCCGCGCAGATCGCCTTCATCGAGCAGGGCCGCTACTCCACGCCCCAAAATGTGGTGCGCTGGCAAGAGGCCGCGCCCATGCCCGGCGTCAACATCGCCGACTGGATGCAAAACCCCCAGGGCATTCGGCAAGGGATCCACGGCATGCGAGGGATGGGCGGGCTCGGTGACGGCCCCGCTCCCGTGCCGACGAGCACGGCGGCGACGGTCGGCAAGGTGCTGCTCGTGGGCGCCGCAGCGGGGGCGCTGTACGCGCTCTTCAAGAAGAAGAAATAAACCCATGTTTGATTATTCAGACGACGAAGACGAGCAACACGTGACCATGGCCTCGGGCCCTTCCCAGGGTCAGGAGCTGCCCGTGCGCCACAGCGATCTGGTGCAGGCGAACGCCGGCTACGGCAACGCTCCCTACAACGCCGCATCCCATCCGCTCGCGCCCCTCGGGCGCGGCATGGCCGGATCGCCGGACGGCATCGGCGCGTACAGCCGCCTGTACCAGATGCCGACGCCCGGCGCATCGCGGAGCGGCGTGCTCGGGAGCTTCTTCACGGGCTCGCCGCTCGTGAGCGGCATTCGCGCGGTCAGCGGCCTCGGTGAGGACACCGCGAGCGCGCTTCCCGGCCAAGCGGTAGAAGCCGCGAGCGGCATCCTGGTCGCCGCGGTCGCGGTCGGGCTCGTGCTCACGGGCGTGGGCTCGTACTACGTCGGCAAGGCCGTCGCGCCGAGCCGCGATAAGGAAGCGACCTACGGCTGGTGGGGCGTGGTCGCGGGCCTCGGGCTCGGCCCCATCGGGCTCGGCATCGAGTCGATGATCGCCCTCAACCACAAGGGCCGCTAACCATGAAAAACCCCGGATACCCCGCTGGCGTCCCGACGCCCTACGTCGCGCACGTCAATCCGTACCCGACGCGCTTTCATGGGGGACTCTGGGCGCGGCCCGTGTTCGGGATGCCGCAGATCCAGCAACCCACGACCGTTTTCCTTCCACCGCGAGACATCGACATGATCCCCGACAAACCCTACTCCGGCCTCGGTAACGTCGGGAACAACCCCATCGACGCGGGGGAAGGGATCTTTCGACCGGGCGGCTACGGCGGCGGCGTCTTCGACGGCAACCTCGCCGGCGCGCCGAGTCTCGGTCACGCGCAGACGCTCGGGGATGCCTCGAGCGATGCGGTCAACTACCCCTGGGGGAAATACAGCGCGCAGACGCTCGCTCTCCAAAACAAGATCAATCAAAACCTGATCGCCGCCGGGCTCTGCCCGATCATCGCGGACGGCAAACTCGGGCCGGCGACGTGCGGCGGATCGGTCATCGCGGGCCCCGCGGGCCTGCAGGCCATGCCGTCCACGTGCCAGGACGTAAAGACGGTGCAGGACGCGAGCAAGGGCTGCGGCACGGGACCGGCTGCCCCCAACACGAAACCCATCCCGACGACCGCGTCGCTCACGCCCGTCACGAGCTCGATGCCGATGGTGAGCTCGGGCACGAAGAAGGTCCTGGGCTTCGTGGGCGGCGGGCTCCTGGCCATCGGCGCCGTGTATTTCATCAAGAAACGAAGAGGCTAAGTCATGAGCATTTTCAACCCCAAGAGCAAGAACGCCCTCCCGCTCAATGGCTCGGTGCTTCCGCGCTACACGCCCATCGAACGCTACCAGCGGAGTCAGATGGGTGAGTACTTCACGAACGGCGCCATCTCCGGCCTCGGCTCCTCCGCAGCGCCGGGCGAAGTGCCCTGGCAGTGCTGGGGCGTGAAGGAGTTTCAGGACTGCCACGCCACGCAATGGGCAGCGGCGCACGACGACTGCGTCAAGAACGCGGCTCAGTACGGCATGTCGGTCGACGATTGCACGGCGGCGTACTCGGCTGCCAACGACGGATCGATCTGCGTGCCGAAGTACTGTAACCAGTACGCCGCCATCTCGAACCAAACCGCATCGCTCGACGCGGCGACGGTGAAAAAAGCACAAACGCAACTGAACGCCGATCTCAAGCGGAGCGGCTACAAGCTCATCACGGTCGACGGGAAACTCGGTCCTGCCACGTGTGGAGCGGCGAGCTACCTCTACAACACGACCCCGCGTCAATCGACGGTGTGGACCGACTACAACCTGTACGCCTACTGCGGCAGCTCCCCCGGCACGAACCCCACGGTCGTCGGCGCGAGTAAACCCATCACGACCTACGTGGCCCCTCAGGTCAACGTGGTGCAGGGCCAGCAAGTGGCTGCTGCCATCACCCATCAATGGGGCGTCGAAGACGCCGAGATGGCCGCTCTCCAGTCAAACATCAACCGCATCCTCGACAGCTACGGCTACTTGCCGATCCCCCTCACGAACAAACTCGACGCGGCTACGTGCGGCGCGATGAAGTGGATCGGTGACAACACCGGCAACAACCTGCTCACCATGAACGGGCAGAATTGCCAGGCGTACACGCTGCCGTCGAAGAAGCCCGCCTCTCAGTCGCCCTCGACTGCTCCCGGTGGATCGACGCCTCCGGCCGTCGCGCCGCCGGCGCCGACGCCGCCAAGCAAGCATCCCCTCACGAGCGCCTCGATGCTCGTCGGGGGACTCGCGCTCGCGGTGGCGGGAGCGGGCTACTACTACGCCAAGAAGAAGGGCCTGGTCTGACCCATGACTCGTCGCACGTACGTGGAAACCGCCAACTCCTATGCCCCGTTTACGCAAGCGGTGCTGCAGGGGCTGGGCTGCGGACCGGGCAGCATGCCCGGGCAGCGAGGCATGGGAGAAGCGACCCAGCTCAAAGACGGCTGGCCCGCGGGGCGGAGCTACATCGGCATCGCGCATTTCCGCGCGCCGTACGATGACTTCGGCTATTTCCAAGACGGATCATTGCAGGGAGTCGGTGGCATGAAGGGATCGTACGTACCGATGGGCGCCGTCGCCCCGAACGAAATGCTCGCGATCGACAATCGCGCACCGGGCGCGGTCAAGCGCTTCCTGCTCGCGGGCGATCCGGTCTCATCGCTCCGCGCTGACGTGACGCTCCCCTTCAATCAGATCCATCCGTACGTGTACGGAGCGCTCGCGGTGGCCGCGGCGGCCACGAGCTACGTCAGCTACAAGCGCTGGAAGAAAACTCACGGGACCTGAGGCGGATGTTTAACACAGCCACGATCTACGATCTCGCGGGGCTGGCGGTGACCGAATTCGGTCTCCGCGGCATCGACTGGGCCGCACTCACGCAGCGCGGACGGGCGAGCGTATGGGATCGGGACTACATCACGGGCTACATGGCCCCCGCGCAGGCGGCGATGGTGGCGGCGGTCGGCGGCATGATCTTCGATGTGGGTGGCGATCCGGTGGCGATTCAGAAGAGCTACGCGACGAGCGAAGACACGCTGCGATCGATCGCCTCGTCCATCCTCGGGCTCGTTACCGGCCCGAATCCCGCGCTCAAAGAGGTGCAGGTCGGGCTCGCTCGCGAATCAATCCGTTACCTCGTGAGTCACGCCTACCAGTCGTCGCTCTATGCGTTTTTGCTGCACTCCGACGAGACCATTCACCACTCGGGGCTTTCGGACGCCGAGATCGCCTCCCACGCCAACACGGCGGTCGGCACCATGAATGCGCTTGTCATGATGCGGAACCTCGGCCTCTACAAGGCGCTCGGCATCGATCAGTCCCAGAACTCCCAAAAGGGCCTCGGCATCGCGCCGGCGATCGTCGGGGGTCTCGTCGTCGTGGCGATTGCCGCCTTGTGCCTCCTGGCCTGGGTGGTCGTGAGCGCGATCGATCTGAACAAGAAGAACGCCATCGTCGCCAAGGTCTGCGAAAACGCTCAGACCGCGGGAGACGCCGCGACGACGCAGCAGTGCGTCGCGACGTTGACGGATCCCAACAAGAACGCCGCAACCACGATCCCAAAGGCGGTCAAAGACACGCTGCTGGCCTTCGTGCCGTACGCGATCGGAGGGGTAGCGATTTACGCGATGTATCTCGCCGCGCCCTACGTCATCAAGAACCTGCTCACCAAAAAGGCTTCGGCCTGAAGGACAAGTCATGTCGGATCTCGCTCTTCTCCCGCCATCCAAGCGCTTCGTCGTCGTTACCCACATCGGTGATGAGACCGACGGCGATTCGCTCGCCGGCCAGAACGTCAACAACTTTCCGGCGGGCGTGCTGTTCTACGTCGCCGAGTCCAACCGCTTCTACACCCTGCGCAAAAACCTGCCCGATGCGGTCGGCTCCCAAAACGGCCTGAACGTCGTCGATGGGATCGGGTCTTCGGCCGAGGCAGGACGCTTCGTCGCTGTGCAACAATACGGCGTTGCCCAGCTCTCAAACGGCACCGGCGTCATCACCGGGCTCGATCTGTCGGCGGGGGGAGTATTCCTGGTGAGCTACGTGACCGCCTCGGGCACGCCGGGCATCATCCACGCGGCCAAGACCGCCGACAACGTGGCGACCGTCACGAGCTCTTCCAACTCGGACAACTCGCAGGTGCTCGCGGTCTTCGTGGAGTCACCGGCCGCGCTCTGATCCCAACCCCACCATCACCCAAGCAAGAGAAGAGAGTATTCACATGGCAGACAACGCACCCTCAGACATCGGCGTCGGAAAACGCGTCACGATCCTCAACACGGTCGGCGTGCAGGACGACAAGTCCGACGGCCAATCGCTCCGCGGCCAGAACGTCAACGCCTTCCCGGCCGCGACGCTCTTCTACGTGCGCGACTCGAACCGCATGTACCGCCTCAAAAAGAACATGGCCGTCGCCATCTCGGAAGACATCTCCGGCATGGCGAACGTCATCAACGGCCTCGGATCGAGCGCCGTCGCTGGGCGCTTCGTCGCGCTCGTGCAGATGGGCACGGGCGATCTGGTCGCCAACGAGAGCGGGAGCTTCGTTGACATCGCGGGATTCGACGTGAATCCCGGCGGGTGGTTCCACGTGTCGTACACGGCATTCGGGGGCACCGAGGGCGCGCTGATGGCCGAAGCGATCAGCGAGACGACCGTGCGCGTCACCTCCAAGAGCACGACGGACACGGGCTCGGTCTTCGTGACGTACTACCAGACGCCGGGCGGAGAGTAAGCCCCTCGGTCATGATCTACTCCCGCTGGCGCCCGGACACGGGCGGGTACGATTACTTCGACAGCCCGAGCACGCGCTACGGGCTCGGAGATGATCTGCCCGTCCCTTCCCTCACGAACACCACTGAGCTCGGCGTGGCCTCGACGGACATCGGCCGCGCCATTCCGAGCGATAGGGTGCTGATCGGATCCGGACCCATCGCTCGCGGGATGATCGCGCCCATGAGCACCGCTGGGCTCAAGGGGCTCGGCTTGGATTTGTCATCCGACGGGGTGAAGCTCGGGGCAGCGATCTTGGTCGCCCTGGGCTTAGGGTTTCTGCTAGGTAAATCTCGCCGCTAATCGATCTCCAGCTGGAGTCTCATGGGCCGTCGCCTCCTCATCAACCGATCCGATCTCGAGTCTGCCCAGCGGATCCGGGAGACCTTCGTCGATCGCAAGGTGGACAAAAAGATCCCCATCCATTGGTCGTGGCCGAAGAAGCTCTACTGCGTGGGGCAGTCGGAGGCGGTGAAATACACGAGCGACAAGTGGAAGAAGCGCGGCGACTACCAGGACTACAAGCACGTCGCCGAAGGCCCGCAGCAGCTCTTTGTGCGAGACGGCTTCCTCGTCGACTACACGTCGCGCAAACGCCTCGATTTCCCCTGTGAAGAAGTGACGCTCCCCGCGCGCATGCCGACGGTCATCGCCGAGCTCGCCCCGATCTTGGGGCTGGAGTTTCAGCCGTACGCCGAGCCCGAGGATGACGACTCCGAGCTCGTGCTCTCGGACACGTATCGCGCCATCGACATCACGCGCGCGTACGTGGGTGCCGCGGTGCACCCGGAGACTCACCAAACGTTTCTGATCGTCTACACGCGGAGCGAGCTCTGCGCGATCATCACGGGCGACATTCTGGGCGTCGAAAAAGACGGGATCGTCGGCTAATCATGGCCTACGCGTCCGCACCGCGGCGCGGCTACGCGGGCTACAACGATTTGCCCGGCGCGCCCGCGTCCCGGATCGTCACCGATTACCGCACGCAGGCGACAGCTGTCGCGAGCGGCGTCGCCGATCAGTCGAAGGCGGGAGCCATCGCCTTCGCTCAGCAACAGCTCGACAACTACCCGTCCGCCGCTCAGGTGCTGATGGAGTACAACACGTACTCGAGCTACCTGAAATCGATCCCCGGATTCAATCCGGCCGATCTCCAAGATCCGACCAAGGTAGTCGGGCTGATGAAGCAAGCGCTCATCGCCTACGCCAAGGATAATGGCGTCCCCACCAACACGAAAGAGTTTGAGGCGTACGTGGCCTCCGTCGCGGCCTCCGAGCTCGGAGTCCCGATCCCATCGAGCTGGCCCTCGAACGTCAAAGAGCTCAAATCCGTCGCGGTCGATCTCGCGTGCACGGCGGTCGTGATGTACACGGGCGTCGATCCCAAGATCATGACCGTCACCGTCGACGCGCTCATGGACGGCAAACTCAGCCCCGATGAATGCGAAGCGATCGGCGCGACCGCCGGCGCCATCGCTGGCGCGGTCATCGGGCAAGCCGTTGGCATCCCCGCGCCCATCGGCGCCTTCATTGGCGGTCTCATCGGACAAGACATCGGCGGCACGCTCGGTCAGATCTTCGGCGCCGGCCCCTCGGGCACCGAAGAAATCAACGAGCGCCTGAAGGCCGCCAAAGCCTGGACGGATGCAACCCTCGCTCAGGCAAACGCCGCCTGCTCGCAGTCGCGCTCGGTGTACTGGGAAACCTTCGACAACCTGATCCTGGCGACTGAGCTACAATGGGAAGCGGCCGAAGCGCAGATCGGCTGGCGCTTTGGGCTTCGCTGGTTTGGAATCGAAACCTGGTCTCCGCGCGGGCAAGCCTTCTCCCACGCCTGGGATCCGACGAAGCGGGCATTTACGGGGCCATTGACGAGCGCCTACCGAGCAGCCCAACTCGGCCCGGGCAAGCCCATGGAGACGTACGCGAGCGGATCGGACAAGCCGGTGCGCTCGACCATCTACACCTACCACTGCCCGTACGATTACGGCTGCCCCTACCCGGTCGTGAGCGGGCTACCGATGCCCGAGGGCAACGCGGCGCGCGTGGGGCAAGCCTTCCTCGCACGCGGCGCGCTCTGGCAGCCGATCGGCGTGCGCCACGTGCAATGCAGCTACCCGCCGGCGACGCTCGACCAGGAGTTTAATCTGGCGAAGTACGCATGGGTCGACGCGATGAAGCTCGATCTGATGTACGAGCAGGCCGCGATCAAGGCGCTGCAGATCCTGTCGGTCACGGTCGTGGGCGATCTGGTGAAGACGACGGCGGTCGTCGCCGCCGAAAAGAAAATGAACGATCTGCTGAAGGCCTCTCAGTACGATCTCAATCGCGCAGCGCTCGCTCGCGGCCAAGCGCTCCAGACTGCCCAGCGCACCGGCGAAAACCTCTCTAACCTCCTCAACTACGGCATGCTGGCGCTCGGCATTGGAGCCCTGGGCGCCCTGGCCTGGAAGAAAAACCGATGAGCGCCGCCGCCCCGACTCCCCAAGAGCTGCAGGCCGCACAAGCGGCACGCGTGCGGGCATACAAGGCCGCGCTCGCGCGCCTCTCCCCCGTCTGGTCCACGCTCCCGACCGCGCCCTACCCACCGAGCAGCGATACGACGGATTTCCCGCGCACGGGCAGCCCCGAGCTCATCGTGCGCCAATCGGCCATCACGGCCGCTCAGCTCGCCGAGCCCGGAAAAGTCACCCTCGCGCTCAATCAAGAAGCGCTCGCGCGCCGCCCGAAGCTCAACGCGTACTTCCTCGTCGGCGCCGCCTGCTTGACCGCGTACTTCGTGCTCCGCTGATCGAGGCTGTTTTTAGGCCGATCGCAGCGATCGAAGAAAAACCGTTCCGACTCACCTCAAAAAGTTGACGAAGATCGCCCGGTCTTTTAGGCTTCCACTCACCGCAACGGTTTAGCCGGGTTCGTCAGGACCGCTAGAGCGCTCTGAAGGGAGCGCAGAGGTCTGTCCTGACGATGGCTACTGGTCGCGTATACCGCATCAAAAAGTCCGCTGTAAAAGGCTACGGCTACACGCGCCCGCCGAAAAAGCGGATCAAGCGCAACGGCCCGCGCTTCGCCGCCAACGGCTCGGTCACGCACATCGCCGCCATCAATGGCCGGGGCTCCTACCGCACTGCGCGCCGCACGATGAGCGGCCTCAGCGCCAATCGCCGTCCCGCCGCCGCGCGCTCGAGTCTCTCGGCTGCGAAGAAGGCGGCGTTCGCGAAGAAGATGCGACTCGCCAAGGGCAAGGGCGGAGTCAAGCGATCGCGCTTTCGAAGAAACGACGCCTCCCCCGCGCAAGTGCGGATCTGGGAGCGCGCTGCTGCTCGTCACTCCGATCCCTGGGGCACGCCGAAGAAAAAGCGTCGCGCCAAAAAGAAGACTGCCGCTCCAAAATCACGCCGCCGCAAGGCGGTCTCGAAAGCAACAAGGAAGAAACCCATGGCTCGTAAAGTTCGTCGCCGTAAGAAGAGCGCCGCGCGCTCTGCCCCGAAGCGCCGGGTGGCCAAGCGCCGCACGGTCAAGCGTCGTCGCAAGGCGGCGAAGAAGACGGTCGCTGCTCCGAAACGCCGGAAGCGCCGTAAGGCCAAGACCACGCTGAAAGCCAAGCGGACACGCTCGCGTCGTCGGCTGAAGCGCAACAAGGGCACGAGTGCCGGAGCTCGCAAGGGCTGGCGCGCGCGCAAGAAGAAGTACGCGCCGACTTCGTACCGCAAGAGCACTTCGAAGCGTCGCAAGTCTCGTCGCAAGGCCTCGGCCGTTGCCCCGAAGCGAAAGCGCCGCCGGTCCGCCAAGCGGAAGACGGCTCGCCGCGGCAAACGCAAGCTGAGCATGAAGAAGTCTGCCGTTGCAGCACGGCGTCGTCGCCGGGCCGCAGCCAAGGGCCTGAAGCCCAATCGTCGTCGGCATCGACGGTCTCGTCGCAAGATGAGCTCGAATCGCCGCCGTCACCGGTCGAGTCGCCGTCGGGCGCTCAGCCCGAATCGTCGGCGCCGGCACTCGCGTCGCCGCATGTCCTCGAACCGCCGCCGGCATCGCCGCAACGGTCGCCGTCTCTTCAAGAAGAACGGCATCGGCGACACGGTGAAGTTCATGGCGGTGACGGGCGGGCTCGCCCTCGCCGGTCTCGTCGGCCAGAAGGTCTTCACGAACCTCTTGGTGAACAACGTGTTCAACAAGATCTTCGGATCGCCAGCGGTGGTCGTCGCGACTTCGCCCTCCACCACGGCCACCGTCGCTCCGGCGACTTCGGGTCTCGGCGGCTTCTCGCTCGATCCGCAGTACCAGAAGCTCGCGGGCGCCGCTCTCGTCGCGGGCCTCGGCATCTTCGCCTCGACAAAGCTCATCAAGGATGCGGGCACCCGCAACACCGTGATGACCGGCATCGCGGTCGGCTTCACCCACACCCTGCTCACGGCCGCCTTGGCCAAATTCATGCCGAGTCATGCCGACATGCTGAACGGTGACGGGACCGCAGCGCGCCTGAGCGCGATGTACGGTCTCGGTGCCGGGGCGAGTCTGCAGCCGCGGTACCAGTCGATCGGGCGACCGATGGGCGAGTACTTCAGCTCCGGCGTGAACGGTCTCGGTGAGTACTTCTCCTCAGGCGTCTCTGGCCTGGGCGAGTACTTCTCGAGCGGCGTCTCGGGCTTGGGTCTCCCCGCGTACGAAGCCGCTGCCGGCTACGGCGCGAACCCCGACTTTGCGGAAGCGGCGGCCGGCATGGGCGCCCGCGAACTGCAAAACACCAACCACGTCGATCCGCACGGCGACCTCGATCGTGAACTGACGATCACGGAAGCAGCGGCCGGTGTGGGCTCGCTCCCGAGCTACGAAGCCGCCGCTGGCTTCGGCAACGTGCAGACCTTGCCCACGTCATCGACCTGGATCCCCGGGACGAGCGACGGGCAAATCTGGGCAGGCACGCGCTCCATCTCGCAGCCGCAAAGCGCGACCGAGATGGTGCCGGCCGGCATCCTGCAGACCGACGGCGGTCAGGGCGTATTCGGCTGAGTGAAGACAGTCACCCGATCGGGTGATGAAAGGCTCCGGCCCGGTATCTCTGGAAAACCAGAGACCCGGGCTTGGGCCGTTGTACGGGCCGCTGAGGAACCAGCCTCGATAAAAATGGAAGCCCGCACAAAAAGGAAGACCATCATGGCCAAAGTAGTTTCCATTCGTGAGCGCGTGCACCAGCCCTTCTTCGACACCCTGATCCGTACCGGCGGCTACACCGCGGGCAACGTGCAGGACGGGACCGACCTCTTCGGTGGCAACGGCGCCGTCCGTACCCCGGCGACGACCAACCTCCTGAACGGATCGACCCTGCCGTCCGATCAGTCGCACGTCGTCTTGGCGTTGCGCGTGTTCAGCTGGTACCGAAACAGCATCCTCCGCGTCGCGGGCGGCGTGACGGGCGAGCTCGCCCTGAACGGCGATTACGGCAACCTCGACCTGTGGACGGGCGCCGGCGCCGGCGTCGGTCAGGCCCCCGGCCAGATCGAAGACGTGTTTCGTCTGCACTGGCAGACGGAAGAGCAACTTCACTGGAGCTTCGGCACCGGCGAGAAGTTCTCGATCACCAACATGCCGACCTGGTACTTCCCCACGGGCGGCGGTCTCTCGGCGCAGCTCGGCGGCGCGACGGACCTCATCCACATGCAGAACTCCGGCACGGATGGCCACTCGGGCATCTTGCGGCTCGCCCGCGCGATCCTGATCCCACCGCGCCAGAACATCAAGTGCACCGCGAACATCTACGCGCTGCCGACGGACGCCAACTCGCAGATCGCGGCGACCAGCCAAGGTCAGCGAAACATGTTGAGCCTCCGCGACAACCTGAACGCCATCGACGCGATCAACAAGGTCGTGACGTTCACGTTCGACGGGCTGTTCAGCCGAGACGTGCAGTAACGATTCGGTCCGCTCGGGGCGTTCCTGAGCGGATTGAACCAACAGGTCAGCGGCTCGCTCTTCGGGGCTGAGCCGCTCACCTGGTTTTTCTGTAGGCACCCGCCCTTCGCGGGGTACTTCATCCGCCGAGCGGAGAAGGCACTCAGAACATCATGAGCAACTCGTTCGACCCGAACCGACTCATGCAGTCGGTCAACTATGCCGCCGCTTCCGCCCGCGAAGCGCTGACACAAACGCAAGCCATCCAGAAGCGCCTGGACGACATCCAAGCGAACTTCAAGGTGCAGCAGGGCAACCGCGAGCGCACCCCGAACTTGATGTACATCGAGAATATCCCCGGGCGCCGCGTGCCCTTCGATATGCTCGTCAACATCCTCATCGGCGCCAACGACAACGGCGTGAAGCAGGGCACGATCTTGGTCTCCCAAGAGGGACCTTTCGTCGCCGTCGCCCGCGTGGCGACCTTCATCAGCCAGCTGCAGCTTCAGCGCATCGACCCCACCTCCGGTGCGAAAGCGAACTTCTTCGGCCGCTCCTTCGGTCGCTACCGCCCGATTCATTCCGCCTGGGATCTGATGGATGGCATGCCGCGTGGACAAGCCGAGCAGCAACAAGCCTTCCCCGGGACAGGCGCTCCCCACATCCTTTCGCCGTCCAACGGCTCTCCCTTCCGATCGATGGAAGCGGACTACTCGATTCAGTTCCTGAACGCCGGATCCTCCTTCCCTCGCTCCAACATCCCCGTCCCGAGCTCCTTCTGGACGCCGCAGATCAACGCGCCCTTCGCGCTCGGCGCCTTGGACGTGTTCGAGCGAGGCGAGACGATGACGTTCAATGTGCTACCCCAGCACATCAACAATCCCTCGTACGGCAACATCCAGTCCTTCGCCGGTGGCGGAGCCGGGTCCTTCCCCTTCATTGCGTCCGGCTGGGATTACGTCGAAGGCATCAACGACGAGGCCGACGCCGCAGCGGGCGCGACCGATCCCATCACGCGCCTCCCGGACGGCATCCTGACGATCGGTTTCCACGGTTATCGCATCGTGCAGCCCCCAGGCAGCGGCCCCTACTGATACACTAGAGGCCCATGAACCAGCCTCTGTTCAGCCCCGCGCAGCGCTCGGCCTTCGGCCAGATCCAACAGGCCAATCCGAGCATCGCGTTCGGGCAAGGATTTGGCCCCTCGCAAGAGGGCGGCAGCATGACGGCCTGCACGGCCGATCGGGTGCTCCTCGCTGGTGGACAGCTCGCGAGCTACCTGAAGCCCGACTCGATCATCCCGCTCGAGTACGTCTTTCGACGCCTGCCCATCGACGGCATCTTCCAGGCAACGCCCGGGGCGCCGTGTCAGTTCGAGATGGGCAGCATCCGCGTGCCGCAGCTGATGGGCTTCGTCGTGCTCGACTACCGCTTTGCGATCTACCGCCCAAGCGGGATCGTCGCGGGCGAGTTCATCGAGCTCGAACAGAACCGCCTGCCCACGCAAGTGGGCTGGAACCTCGAAGCCGATAACACACGCCAGGGCAACTTTCGCTACGAGCTGAACCCCGTCCCGCCCTTCGAGAAATCGAACCCCGCCTACCAAACCCAGCCGAACCCCGGCTACATCCCGGGCACGCCGGTCGCGGTCTCGGCGAGCGACGATCAGTTCACGCAGGCGCGCTTCACCAACGCGCAGTCGGGCACGGGCGACTTGTCACTGATGCCCCAGCGCCACCACCGGCAGGGCCTGCTCCACGTGCCCGCTCCCTGGATCCTGCGCTCGACCCAGACGCTCATCCCGAGCTGCCACATCTTCCGCGCGGTCACGATCCCGATCGCGTTCTTCGAGGCCGAGATCTTCGGCTTCATGCTGCCCGAGGGGCAGCTCGATGCGATGCAGCGAGCTCTCGCGCCCTGCATCGAAAAGCCGGGAGGCTACTGATCCGTCAGTCCCCCGCAATCCCTTCTCGAAGGAGCAACCGTGCCAACCCCCGAACCTTCTCACTCCAACCGAGGACCAAACAACCTCATGCGGCAGTGGGTTGTCCTGACAGGTGGGCACGGTTGCTTCCTCGTGATTCTTTCTCGCTGAGCACCCCATGAAATTCGGTCCCTCTTTTTATCGCAATGACGTGTCCGGCCTCGGCGCCGACGATGCGGCGCTGCCATTTGCGGACCAGGCGCTCATCAGCATCGTGAGCCCGCAGGGATCGCTCGTGTACACCGAGTGGGCGCGCCAGACGAGCGACTCGTCCTGGCAAGAGGCCACACCCTCGAAGGACTACCAAGCCTTCGCCGTCTCCGATTTCCAGCTCGTTGCCGTCGCGAACACCACGAGCTCCGAAGTACAAGCGCTCGCGGTCATCTCGCCCGTGCTCACGCGCGCGAGCGCTGTGGCCAGCACCTTCGAAGGCACGCCCTTCGCCTACGATCACACCGAAGCCGTCTACGCGCAGCTCGACACGCAAGCGACGCCGCAGATTTATTTCTTGTACTGGCTTCGCCTACGCGATCAGACCGATCCGAAGACGGGTCCGACCTCGCTCAACTACGCCGCGACCGTCGTCGGCGGCGTGCTCGCGTACATCCTGCCGATCCCGCGCGCGGGCTCTGACCGCGCAGCGCCTCCCTCGGGATCTTTCTCGAGCGCCTTCAGCGCGCAAGCCGCGCGTGCGCCGCTCACGGTCCCGCAAACGCCCGCGGTGCAGACCACGATCCCCGCTTCCCCTAGCGTGTCGCCCACCGCGCCCGTGACGGCGCTACCGAGCGTGCCGACGATGCCTGCGACGCAGGCGCAGCAAGCCTCCATGGCGTCGCCCGCGCGAGCCAACATGAAGGCGCTCCTCTGGGTGGGTCTCGGCACCGTCGCGGCCATTGGCGGTTACAAGCTCATCGAGCGTTACCGGAGGGCTTCCTGATGGCGGGCATCATTGCGCTGCGCGGCACGGACGGTGGCTGCGGATGTGGCATGGGCGCTGACGCGCTGCCGGCGCCGATCGTCGCGCCGATGCCGACCTCGACGAAGATCTTCTGGGCGCTCGCGATCGGCACCGTCGGGGCCATCTTCTGGGCCACGCTCCAGCCTCCCAAGCGGAGGCTCGTGAGCTGATGGACTTTGTGATGTCGCCGGCCGATCTCGAGAAGATCGCCTCCGCCGCCATGAAGATCGACGCCAACCCCCTGAAGCTTGCCGGGCGTGCCGTCGGTCTCGGCGACGCCGAGATGCGCGCAGGCGTCCCCACGTGGGCCTGGATCGGTCTCGCGCTCGGCGCGGGCGCGGTGCTCGGGATCAAATACGGACACCACGTGTCGAAGCATTTCTGAAGGAGAGAGTCATGGGTCTTGGAAAAGCGTTACTGATTGGCGGCGTTGGCGTGGGCGCGGTTGTGCTCTTCGTGAAGCACGCGAAGGCCTCGTCCGCGTCCTCCCCCGCCGCGAACGCCGGACCGCCCGTCCCCGGTCCCGGCGCGGCATCCATGACGGTGCCACCCGGCCCGAAAAACCCCACGACCCTCACGCTGACGCTCACTCAGTGGCAGCAGCAGGCGGACGCCTCGGGCAAGCAAGCGGGCCTCTGGGCGCTCGTGCAAAATGCTGCCAACCCCCAGAATGACTTCGTGGTCGTCTTCGGCAACGGCACCTCGGCGGGCATCGTGCAGCAGGGCACCACGCCCAACTCCGGCCTCATCGCTCAGGCGTATGTGGCGGGCATGCTGAAGTGAGCTCTCGCCTCAGAAGTTTGCGCCAATAAGCCCCCCTCCGGTACCATTGACCCTGGTCACCGATGACGCACCCGCTCGACGTATTCCGGAGTCAAGCCTCGCTTCAAGCGAATTGCTCCGCGCTCTACCCGGATGAGACGGAAGCGAGCGCCTGCACTCAGCTCCGCACAGAGAGCGCGCAGGCGGAGATCTTTGGTCTCCTTGTCGGCGGAGCCATCGGGCTGTTGATTGGGCGCTTCGTGCTCAGCGGTCGTCGGTAAAGAAAGACAAAAGGGATCATCATGTACAAAGGCATCGGAGAAGCGGCTTACAACGACGGGTTGTTCTCGCAAGCAGCGCCCTTCCAGGATTACCAAGCGAGCGTGAGCCAATTCGGCGACGGCGCGCTCGGCGCAGTCGCGCGCCTCGTCTCAGGCCCGCGCCGCACCCGCGCGAACTTCCGCGCCGTCTCGGGTCCGGGCCACTCGTACCAAGACGGCACGCTCGGTCGCACCTTCCTGCCCGCCTTCAGTCCGCAGGCGATGCAGGGGCTCGGGTACGCGTACCAGGACGGCGTGCTCGGCGCCGATGGGAGCGCCACGATCCAGATCGGTCCACAACCGGCTCCCGCATGGAAGCCCGATCTCGCGAGCGCAGGCATTGGCGTGATGGCGGGTGCCCTGCTCTTTTACGTGCTGAAACTCTGAGCGCCTGCGCTGTCGTTGGATCCCCATGCCCCTGGTGTTACCCTCCGCTGAATGGCGAAAGAAGGCTTTCTCGGCGCCCTCGGGCGCATCGCGAGTCAATTCGCGGATGGCGCTCCCGAAGGTCCCCGGAATGTCCTGTTCGCCATCGGTCCCTGGATCAACGATCTCACTCGTCATGCAACCCAGCTATGGCTCCCCCAGCTCATCCTCGGCATCCCGTGCGAGGTCGTCTACCGCGACGCGCAGACGCAGATCGGCGTCCCCTGCTCGAGTCCGGCTATCGCTGCGTGCTGCGTGTGCCGGAAGCCCGTCTGCCTCGACCACAGCTTCGTCTCGCGCATGGGGCAGGCCGCGTGCTTCGGCTGCATCCAGCAAGGCATCACCGATCACGCCCCCAAGATCCCGTGGCCCGCGGGCACGCGTGGTAATCCGACCGATCCGCGAGCGGCACCCAGCGGACAAGCGAGTGCGGCCGGGGCTCCGCCAAAAGAGCCGCCGCCCGGCGCGCCTCCTCCGCCGAATCCGGTGGACGTGCGCATCGCTGCTGCTCGGAAAACACTTCGAGTCAAACGGAGCGCGACCTTCGCTGAGGTGCAAGCCGCCTACAAGCGCGAAGCCCTCAAGTGGCACCCCGATCGCAACGGGGGCAACCCGGATGCGAAAGCACGATTCATCGCGGCAACAGCCGCCTACGATCTCCTGAAGAAGGCCTACGACCAATGAGCTACGCCGAAATCAAGCCGCAGTACTACCGGATGCACCAGCCGGATTCGCCGTGGCACGCGGGCTCGCCGGGCTGGTCGACGGCGCCCTGGCCCTCCTTCATGCCGAACCCCAACCTCGTCGGTCCGCCGCGGCTCGCGGTAGAGGGGCTCGGGGCGTACTTCAAGCCGGTGTACGAGAAGCCGATCGCAGGTCTCGGGATGTTTCCGCAGAAGAGCACCTACCGTCCGGTCGACGGCGTCGGCGAGTACTCTCGCACGGGCATCGGTGCCTACTTCAAGCCGGTGTACGAGAAACCGATCGCGGGACTCGGCTGCGGATGCAATGCGCAAGGCGCGCTCACCGAAGGGGAGCCCGTCACGACCTTCTCGGGAGCGCTGCGCTGGGATGTGGTCGTGCCGGTGGCGGTCATCGGTGCGATCACGGGGCTCGCGGTTTGGGTCTCGCTGAAGAAGTGATCGATGAGCTACGCACGCAGCATCCGAGGACTCGGCGCCGAGTGCGATCCGTGCATGATCTCGTCCGGCGGGGACTGCGAGATCTGCCCGGACGGCGTGAGCGCGGATTTTCCTGAGTGCGCGGGCTGCGTCAATGGCAGCCGTCAGACGATCATCTCGGCGGCGGAGCAGAGCTTGCTCTTCCCCATCGTCGCCGGCGTCGTGACGACGCTCGCGGTCGCCTGGCTTTCAACGAAACTGCTGAAGAAAGCCGCGTAACCGCGCCCGAAGCGGATCGGCATTGCGAATCCTGACAGCAGCGTGCTATCACGCTGCTTGCATGAGTGACGCCCCCAAACCCGCCTCGCCTCCGCCCACAGCCCCTGCTCCAGAACGGAGCGTCTCAGTCCCGATGACCTCGTTTGTGCGGGGCGGCTCGGTGACCGCCGCGTACGAGCAGGAGCAACAGCGCAAACGCGCCAACGCCGAGCAGCGGCGGAAGGAGGAGGCCGAGCGGCAGCGCGTCGCGCGCCTCGACCCCATGGCGAACCTCTCGACCACCAAGCTCGGCGGCGCGGGCTCCCACGCCTCCATCGTGCTCGAGAGCCGAAACTCCGACGGCAAAGCGGAGGAGTTCATTATCTGCGAGCTGACGGTAGACCGCGACCACGCGGACGGCTTGATGCTGATCGTGTGCTGCCCGTTTTGCGCGGTGAGGCACGGGTCGGACGAGGCGCAGATGACGATCCGATCGAAGCATCGCAAATTCGAGCTCGACACGCGGCGCCAGGGTGAGATCTGGGTCAACCCGAACAAGCCGGACGAGTTCGTGCACCTGGCGGGGACGATTCATTTGACCGAGCCCGTGACGTGTCCGGGGCTCGGCTGCGGCAAGCGTTTCGTGATCGACAACTCGGTGTTGAGGTGGCTGTGAAAAAGTATCTGTCAGATCCTCCAGTCAACATGAAGCCCGCGGGGATCTTCAAGGAAGGAGAGAACGGGATCTTCGATGTGCAGAGTGTTGGTGAGTCCGTGCCGGGTCCGGAGACCAATGAGCGCCGAGTGACCATCACCTGCGATGAAGAGGGCTGCAAAGAGCAGCTGTTCTCGGTAGGACATCAAGATTCGGCCTCGATCCTGAGCGATCTGTCGCTGCTTGGCTGGAGCGAAGCGGATGACAAAAATTACTGCCCGAAGCACAGTGGCGGCCACATTGCGGCGGTAGAGCCACTCAACAAAGTCTCGAACTCGCCACTCGATCTCGATGCGGAGCTCGGAAAAGCCGAGCGCGCGGCAGGGTTTGGAGATTTTCCTGCGCACGAACCCGACTTCTCGCATCCTCCCGACAGTCCGGTCGCGCACCCGCTGCCCATGCATCCGCTTTTCGACACGATCAGCGGTGGATGGTTTGTGGTGTTCGTGCTCCTGATCCTCATCATCGCTGGGCTCGTGATTTATGCGGACACGTTGCGCCGTGAGATCGATAGATACGAGTTCTCGCTCACCCTCGTGAACGCCTCGAGCTTCGAGCATAACGCATCGATCCAGCGGCTCGACTGCGCGGGCCACGATCTGCAGCGCTGCTCCGGCGTCATCATCAATGAAGGGGAAAGCCGTCCGGTGCGCTACAACTGCGACAGCACGCATTGCGCGTTCGAGTGCGGCGGGGGCAAGTAGTGGCAGGCGAAAAGCTTCCCGACCACCTCGATCCACTGCCATTCTCCCCTCCCCTGGCGCGAGACGCCTACTGCGCTCCGCCGACCGTCGAGGCGTCCGAGCGCCACTACAAGGCAGCCGTGCTCTATCAGGGCGAGTACGAGACGCTCTGGGACGGCACGGCGGTCGCTGTCCGCGCGCACGCCCGAGCGCTCCATGAAGCCGGCATCCCGGTATTCCTGAAGTCCTTCACCGGACAGGTCACCGACGAGCACGGCGGGATTCAACCGCGCTACGCCGCCGGCCTCTCTCCGCAAGTCGAGCGCGAAATCGGGCACCTCGAGCTCACCCGCGCGCGCGCCTACTTCCCAACGATCAAGCACCTGGTGGTGCGGGACGCCGAGCACCTGAAGCGTGCGGTCATCCCGCACGGCGTGGTGGCGGGCGACATCGAAGAGCAAGCCAAACTCCGCCAAACGATCTGCGACTCGACGATCGTTTACTCCGTCTGGGAGCGCGACCGCGTTGATCCCGCGATCGTCAAGACGCTCAACCGCGTGGCTCAGTGCTGGGTCCCCTCCTCCGCGAACGCTCGCATGCTGATCAACTCGGGCGTGCGGACGGAGAAGGTCGTCATCGTACCGCACCCCTACGATCCGGGAGATCCCATCCTGAACCTCCGCCGCCGTCGCGCCGACACGACGTGGCGGAAGTTCTATTCGATCGGGCGCTGGGAGCCGAGGAAAGGCTACGCTGAGCTCGTGCGGGCGTTCCTGCATGCGTTTGCGCCGACCGACAACGCGATCCTCACCATCAAGTACACGGGCGGCAACTGGCCCGGTTACCCGACCCCTGAGCAGGTTGTCGTCGAGTGCTACGAAGACGCGCTCCTCGCTGCAAAGGGCTGGACGTTCGCGAGGATCAAGGAGCGCGTGAAGCTCATCGAGGGCCGCTTCCCGCGGCAAGCCATTCTCGAGCTCCACTACAGAAACAATATCTATGTTTCTTCCTCCCACGGCGAGGCCTGGAACCTCCCCGCCTTCGAAGCCGCGCTCGCGGGCAACACTGTGTGCTACGTGCCGTCGGGTGGCGTCGAGGATTACTTGAAGTGCGGGCACGTCGCGGTCGCTGTCGAAGGCGATGAGCCCGTGCCCTGGTCCTACGGCTGGGAGTCGGATGCGCGGTGGGTGTGGTATCCGCTCGCGTCGCTCGAAAGTGCGCTCCAGCGATCCTGGCCTCCTGAGTCGCATGCGGCCGAGGAGAAGATTTACTCCGGACGTTTCACGATGGAAGCGGTCGGTCAGCTGATGCGCCGACGCGTGCTCGAGGTGGCTGCCAAGAGCGGCGTGGATGCGTCGGCGTATGTACCGGTGGAGATCGGAAAATGACCCTCGTGCGCCTTTACGGTCGCGAGACCGGGAACGGATCTTTGGCGGTCGTCACGCGCGGCTTCGAGCGCGCCTTCAAGCAAGCGGAGATCTTTGCCGGGTTCTACGGCATCGACACCGCCGACAGCTACGGCGACGATCCCCCATCCGACGGCTCGAACGCCCGTCACGCGGTCTACACGGGGCCGCTCGGGGGTGTTGGGAAAATGTTCGAGGCAGGGCGACACGAGCACCACTGGGTGATGATCGCCCCGAACTCCGACCAGCTCCCGCGCGCGCTGGTCGCCGAGCTCAAGCGCTACCAGGAGAAATACTCGCTCCGCTTCCTTGCGCCGAGCAAATGGGCGGCAGGCGTTGTGCGGAGCTTTCTCGGTGATTGCATGGCGGTCCCGCACGGCGTGACGCCGGAGTTTCAGACGGACGCAGAGGCAGCCGCTGAGGTCCGCATGCTCTACCAGGCGGGCACCTTCCGCGCGCTGCACTTCTCGACGAGCGATCGCCAGCGCAAGGGCACGATCGAGCTGCTCCAGGCGTGGCAGATCTTGCAGCGCGCCGGCGCGCTGCGGGGCGCGCGACTGCTTTGCGTGCTGGACTACGCGGCCAAGCTCGCGCTGGACGAGGCGCTGTCCGAGGGAGCCGTCGAGGACTGGTCATCGTGCCGGCAAACGGTAACCATCACCGATCGCGGCGATCTGACGCCGACTGCCATGGCGCGCACGCTCGCGCTCGCGCACGTGGTCTGCCAGCCGTCTCGCGGGGAAGGCTTCGGGCTCATCCCGCTCGAGTCGCTCTGCGTGGGCACGCCCATCGTCGCGACGACCGCGACGGGGCACTCGGAGTACCTGAGCCTCGATCGGCCACCGGGCGGCGCCGTGCTCATCACTCCGGGGCTCGATGCGCCGATCGATGATCTGCCAGGGAGCCAGGCGCCCTTCGTGACGCCGGCGAGCATCGCGCTGGCGCTGAAGAAGGCCCGAGAAGATTGGCCCGCGCTCCATGCGCTCGCCCAGAAAGAAGCGCCGCGCTGGCAATCGCTCTGGTCCTGGGAAGCTTCCCTCGGTCCACTCGTATTCATGCTCAGGATCACATGAACGCACGCATCGATTCGGTGGACTACATCACGATGGCCAAGCCCGTGCTCAAGTGGGTGGGCGGCAAGGCCCAGCTCGAAGAGCCGATCCTGCATGCGATCGAACGACTCTACCCGAAGCCCATCGAGGACTACTACGAGCCGTTTGCTGGTGGCTTAGCGATCTTCTTCGCGCTTCGCCGCCGCTTCAAGATTCATCGAGCCGTGCTCTCCGACACCAATGAAGAGCTCGTCAACTTCTACCTCCAGATCCAAAACGAGCCCCAGGCGCTAATCCTCGCGTTGCAGAAACTGAAGAAGCAGGGTTTCAGCGAGAAGCGATACTACGAGGTGCGCGCGTCCAAGCCGCGCTCGGACGCTGGGCGCGCCGCGCGCTTCAAGTACATCAACGCCTGCGGCTACAATGGGCTCTGGCGCGTCAACAAGAAAAATGTCTGCAACGTGCCCTACGGGCATCGGAAAGCGCCGCCCGAGATCTGCAACGAGGAGGCGATCTGGTCGGCGCACCATGCGTTTTCCCTGGCCGAATTTCGGTGCGCTGGATACTCGGAGATCCTTCCGGAAGTGCTGGATCTGGGGAAGAAGGCGTTCGTGTACTTCGATCCGCCCTACTGGCCCACGCGACCGACAGCGAGCTTCACCTCTTACACCTCGGCTGATTTCGGAGCCCTGGATCAAGAGGGATTGGAGCAAAGCTTTCGCCTCCTGAGGCAGTACAAAGTCCCTGCCCTCCTCTCGAACTCTTCCGTCCCCGAGACGCGCAAACTATACGCCGACTACGATCATCAGATCCTGCAGGCGCGGCGCAGCGTCAACTCCGACGGCGCCAAGCGCGGCGCGGTCGGCGAACTCCTCGTCGAGTCACTCATTCGAAAGTAACCCATGGAAATAGCCCAACTAGAATCGTTCTACGGAGTGCCCGTTGTTATTCAGCTTCGCTTCCCGCTCGCTGCCATCAAGGTTGGTGGGAGAGACAAGGGAAAGATCCCGTACGCTGCGGAGCCCGACAAATCGTATTGGATCCCGACGGCGCTCATGGAGGGTGGATCTCCATCGGGCACGCAGCTCTTGGCGTTCGCGGTGCTTCACCCGGTGGAAGGGTCGGCGCTGCTCGAGGTGGTGTGGTCTTCGGTGCCGGACGTGCCGGCAGAGGGCTCGGGAGCGATCATTGGACCGGTGGCGACGCTCGCGACGTTGCTCGACGCGCGAGACATCGTGGCCGTGACGCGCATCGTGAGCGTGCCCGAGCCTTCGACGTTGATTCTTTCGGCACGATGACCGAGATCCGAAACCCCCACGCTGACCAGCTGAGGTTTCGGGACTGGCTCGTGAAGCAGCTCACGCTGACCCGTTGGTCGCTCCCGCTCGATCTCGGAGTCGAGGAGCAGGCCCAGCGCCTCGGCGTGCAGCTCGACGTGCTCCGCGAAGCTCAACGAGTGCGCGACGCGGAGCTCAAGCGCCGCGGCAACGGCGGCATCAGCCGCGGCAAGCGGCGCTACATCGGGAGCGACTACAGCTCGATCGACGTGCGGATCCCGCCCGCGGTGCGGGTCGACTGGATCACCATGTGCGAGGCGCTGCGCCTCGAACCGAGCACGGTGCTCCGGAGCCTCGTGCATCAGTTCCTGATGAATCCGGTGCGGCCCCAGCTCACGGCCAAGACGTGGTGCTACCGGGGAGTCATTCTCCGGGTGAGCCGAGCGAAGCAGTGCCCGACCGCGCGCACGCGCATCACGCGCGGCGCGCAGATCGCGCTCGACACGCACGCCGATAACTGGCGGGTCACTGCGTCCGGGATCGTGCGCGGCCTCATCACCGATTTTCTCGAAGGCCGCACGAAAAAGCTGAAGATCGTCAACTTTGCTGAGCTATGGGGCGATCCCGATCGCTACCTTCACCCGGAGAAATTCCACCCATGAACATCCGCGACCTCTTCAGTAACCTCGACCGCTCCGCCATCGAGAAATGGTGCCGAGCGCAGACGCAGGTGACCTACCTCGGCGACCACCGCGCGCTCTGCCGCGTGCTCGGCAAATACCTGATGTACGTCGACACGCGCGATCTCTCGCTCGCTCCCCACATGATGATGAATGGCTTTTGGGAGATGTGGGTGACGCAAGCGATCGTCGACTACGTGAAGCCCGGGATGCGCTGCATCGACGTGGGCGCCAACTGTGGCTACTACACGCTGCTCTTGGCGGATCTGGTGGGGGAGCAGGGAGAGGTGACGGCGTACGAGATGCAGGAGGCACTGGTCGACGATCTGAGGCGATCGGTACAGGTGAGCGGATTTTTGGCGAGCGTCCGGCGCCAAGCTGCGTCGAATGCGCTCGGATCCCTCACGATGTTCGTGAACGATCAAAACTACGGGTCAGCTGCGCTGAGTCGCTCGAATCACATGAGGGGAGCCGGGCAAGTTCCGGCGGCTCGTCTTTCCGACGACATTTTACTCACGATCGACTTCGTGAAGATCGATGTGCAGGGCCACGAGCTTCAGGTGCTCGACGGCATGAAAGAGATGATCGAGCGTAGCCCGAAGATCGCCATCGCCATGGAATTCTCGCCGAGTGAACACGAGAGCCCGATGGCGGCGCTCGAAACCATCCGCGCCCTGGGGCTTCGGATTCAGACCATCGGCACCGACGGCCAGGTGCGTCCCATCGCGCTCGAGGAGGCGGCCAAGGCCGACACGGGAGACCACCGGATGCTCTGGCTCACGAGGGAGGCGTGATGGACTCCTGGTAT
>Ga0075425_100000038_pt1 | contig 132183 bp, 111 predicted proteins | sample SoiMethybrSBSTD4_FD_75300 | JGI IMG/M metagenome (GOLD analysis project Ga0075425, IMG submission 75300) | Bulk soil microbial communities from a Populus tree surrounding site in Tennessee, USA - Soil MetaG P. TD hybrid SBSTD4 | ecosystem: Environmental > Terrestrial > Soil > Tree plantation...
GCGCTCGGCGATGCGCATCGTGTTGTCGACGGCCTCGGGATATTGCGCGAAGAGCCGGCGCATCTCGTCGGAGCCTTTGACGTAGAAGTCGTCGGAGTAGAACTTCATCCGCTTCTCGTCACCGAGGGTCTTGCCGGTGCCGATGCAGAGCAGCACCTCGTGCGCGAAGGCGTCCTCTTTGTTAAGGTAGTGCGAGTCGTTCGTGGCCACGAGGCGCAGGCCGATCTCCTCGCCGAGGCGCGCCATCATGGGGATGATCTTCTGCTGGTCGGGGATGCCGTGGTCCTGGATCTCCAGGAAGAAGTTGTCGGGACCGAGGATCTCCCGGAACTGCAGCGCGGCGTCCTTGGCGCGCTGGTAGTTACCGGCGGCGAGGTTCTGCGTGACCTCGCCCTTGAGGCACGAGGAGAGGACGATGAGGCCGTCGCGATGCTCGCGCAGCAGCTCCTTGTCGATGCGCGGCTTGTAGTAGAAGCCTTCGGTGTAGCCGGCAGAGACGAGCTTGACGAGGTTCTTGTAGCCGGTCTCGTTCGCGGCCAGGACGATGAGGTGGTTGTTCGAGCCGGCGTCGGCCTGCTGGTCCTCGACCGACGTCTTGTCGAAGCGCGAGCCGTAGGCGACGTACATCTCGCAGCCGATGATCGGCTTCACGCCCACGTCCTTCATGGCGTTGTAGAACTCGACCGCGCCGAACATGTTGCCGTGGTCGGTGATGGCGCAGGCGGGCATGCCGAGGGCGGCCACGCGCTTGGCCAGCTCCTCGGGGCGGCTAGCCCCGTCGAGAAGTGAATATTCGGTGTGGAGATGGAGGTGGACGAAGGACATGCGGGTGGCAACGACATTAGCGGATAATGGATGCGATGTCGACGACCGAAACCGCGCTGGTAAGTCTGGCCGAATACCTGGAGATGGAGCGGCTCTCCGAGACCAGGCACGAGTACATCAACGGCCGCGTGTACGCGATGTCGCCGGGCGCCGCCGATGCGCACCATCTCATCTGTTGGAACCTGATGGGGGCACTTCACGATCAGCTACGCAACCGTCCCTGTCGCGTGTACCACGCGGACATGCGCGTCAAAGTCAGCCCCACGGGGATGTATACCTATCCCGATATCGCCGCGCTCTGCGGCAAACCTCACCTGGAGAATTTCAAGGGCGTCGACACGCTGCTGAACCCGAGCGTGCTCATCGAAGTGCTCTCACCCACCACCGAGACGTACGACCGCGGCAACAAGTTTGAGCACTACAGCCGTCTCGAGTCGCTGCAGGAGTACGTTCTCGTGCCGCAGCACCGGATGCGCGTCGAGCACTTCGCCCGCGACGGCGCGGACTGGCTGCTCTCGGAGCTTCGCGATCCCGCGGCCGTGCTCCGCCTCGCTCCGATCGGCTGCGAGGTGCCCCTCGCCGAGATCTATCGCGGCGTCGAGTTTCCGCCCGCGGAGAACTCGCGCTGGCCTCGCTGATTTTTCGGTATTCTCTACGGACCAACCCAGTTTCGACGGAGGCTGACGTGAAACGTGCTCTCGCGTTGCTTCTCCTCTTTTGCGTAACCGGCATCCGCGCCGCCGACCACAACGATCCGAACTCGGTCAACTCCATCTTCTCCGACGTCCCGGTGAGCGCCGCCGACCTCTACGACATGTTCGGCTGGCCGGCCGATGACAAGAGCCACGGCGAGCGCGTCGTCCTGGCGCTGACGTTCGCCTCCGTCCCGAAGGCCGGCGTCTTCGACCACGACATGCTCTACCGCATCCGCGTGCACGCCGATCCGCGCGTGGCCCACAACGAGATGCGCGGCCTCGACGACTTCCTGCAGTACGCCGACGCCGTCGGGCGCAAGTACCTGCAGCTCCATCCGGCCGAGGTGCGCGTGACCACGACGCCGGACAACAAGGCCCGCATCAAGTTCATCGGCTTCCCCGGCGGCGACTTCGCCCAGACCGTGCAGATGAACAAGTCGCTCGTCCTGCGCTCGCCCGGCGGCAAGGTCATCAACGTCTTCATCGGCGGCCGCGACGACGCCTTCTTCAACGATCTCCCCGGCTTCTTCCGCTCCATCAACTACGGACCGCAGTACTACAAGGTCAAGCTCTCCGCGCCGTACGACGACCGCGAGCTGAAGATCCCAAAGACGCTCCTCGAGCTCGAAGGCAACACGCTCTTCAACGAGGACCCGAAGGACCCGAACTGGGGCCGTCCCGGCGGCACCAAGCGCACGCTGCCGCCCGGCCCGTACACGTGGAAGGGCAACAAGTTCCGCAAGGACGCGAACGGCAACTACCACTTCGTCTACAGCGGCAAGGACGCCCAGGCGGGGCGCAACGTCAACACCGTCATCGTGGAGATGCCGCTCGACTACGTGACGAACAATCCGCAGCGCGACCGCATCGTGAACTCGTGGGGCGAGAGCTACGTGCTGAAGGCCTCGCACAAGATCCCGACGATTCCCGACGAGCCGCCGCGCTCGCTTTTCGGCCGCCTCTGGGACTGGGTCACGGACCTCTTCACGCGCGAGGACGACGCCGCGGCGGAGCTCGCGAAGTACAAGCTCGTCGACACCGACGGCGTGCCGTTCGCCGATGCCGCGCTGAGCGAGCGCCACGACGAGCGCCAGCTCGGCGCGAACAACGTCAGCCTGGCCCGGCACTTCGTGATCCGCTTCGGCCACCTCGGCTGGGGCTTCGGTCCCTCCGTGAGCGCCCTCGGCCTCGGCACCTGCTTCGACCACGGCAACTCTCCGGTCTCGGTCTACAAAACGTACACGCTGGCCGCCGAGGCGTTTCCGCGCGTCAAGAAGTGCTTCTTCCAGACGCTGAACATGCCCGACGACTCCTGGAACCCGAAGCACCTCAACATCCCGCTGAAGAAGCCGTTCGAGATCTTCATCCCGAACACCGAGGCCATCGACATGGACACGACCGGCACGTGGCCGTTCGGCCGGCGCCTCGAGGACCAGGTCGCCACGCGCTTCCTCTCCATCTTCCTCGACCACAAGGCCGGCTGCTTCGGCAAGCCGTGCACGCTGGAGACGCTCGACGATCCGGCCGTCTGGGCGTCGCTGCCGATCGAGCCGAAGACGCCGCCGAATCCACTGCACAACGACAAGCCGTTCCTGAAGACGTTCCCGTATCTGGCGGAGCCATGGTGAAGAAGATTGTTCTCGCCGCTGCCGCCGTCGCCGTCATCGGATTCCTGCCGATTTTTCCGGCGTCGAAGAAAGGTCCGAGCGACTACGATGCCGATCTGAAGCGGATCGACGCGAGCCTCGCGGCGAAGCCGGCCACGCTGCGCCGCGCCGGCTTCCTCTATCAACGCGCTTCGCTGACGTCCGACTTCAACGACTTCCGCGCCGCCGAGCGCGCCATCGACGACGCCTTCGCCGAGGCCGGCGGGCCGACGACCGATCTCCTCCTGCTGCGCGCGCAATTCAACTTCAAGCTGCACCGCCTCGACGCCGTCGACGCCGATCTCCGCCTGCTCGACGACGACATCCCCGGCGTCGCCCAGCTGCGCGCCGACCTCGCCTTCCAGCGCGGGCGCTACGACGAGGCCCGCCGCGGGTACCAGCATGAGATCGAGATCGCCGGCAAGTGGGACGACTACGCGCGCCTGGCGTATCTGCAGTCGCGCAGCGGCGACTTCGCCGGCGCCGAGCGCTCGTATGTGCAGGCCGCGGAGGAGATCTCCGCGAAGGAGATGCGCTCGTACGCATGGGTGGAGCTGCAGCGCGGGCTCCTCGAGTTCGAGCGCGGCCGCTACGACGCGGCGCTGGCGCGCTACCGCCGCGCCGAGCGCGCCTACAGCGGCTACTGGCTGATCGAGGAGCACATTGCCGAGGTGCTCGACCGCCTCGGACGTAAGAAAGAAGCGATCGCGATGTACGAGACGATCATCGCCAGAACGCACAACCCCGAGTACGTGAACGCGCTGGCGCGCATCACCGGCCGCGGCGATCTCTACGCCGAGGCCGACCGCCTGAACGCGGCGCGCTTCGCGCTGTATCCCGAGGCCGCCATCGGCCACATGATCCGCGACGCTCTGGCCCGCCCCGCCGCCCGCCCCGACCTCGTGCCGCTCGCACAGCGCAACGTCGCCCTCCGCCCGAACGCGGAGTCGAAGCTGTTGCTGGCCCGGGCCTACCTGAAAGTGAACGACCGCGCCGCGGCGGCGAAGCTCGTCGACGAGATCGTGAAGACGACGCCGTGGCGCACGGCGGAGCTCGACGAAGTCCGCCGCTCGCTGTAGAGTACCGGGCTTCGAATGCGCCGCTCGCTCATCCTCATCGCGCTGCTGATCGCGCCCGCGCTGCACGCCGGCACGGTCCTGCGAGGCGGCGCGTTCGCCACGATCGAGCGCCCCGCCGTCGCGGCGAACGCCGAGGAGTGGGAAGCCTTCCTCTCCCTCGACGGCGGCCAGTACTACGCCTTCCGCATCACCCCCCACCTCAACATCGCCAGGCAGCGCTTCGAATGGCTCGTCCCGAACGTCGACACGACGAACGCGCGCATCCTCATCCGCGCCGGTGACGAGCGGCGCGAGACGCTGTACGAATCGCCGGCGACCTTCGCCATCGTCCGTGATGCGCGCGCCGAGGTGCCGCGCGCGACCGTTGTTCCCGCCGCGCAAGGCGAGGCCGCGCGCGAAGGCGACCCGCGCGTCATCGGCTGGATCGACGGCGACCGCGCCGGCGGCGCGCTCGTGCAACGGGCGGCGGGGGCGGAGCGCACGCGCGTTCGTGCGTTGCGCGCGCGGAGCGGGCGGGCGGGGGTGGCCGTCGCGCGCGGGGGGTTCTTCGTTCTTAGTTCTTGGTTCTTAGTTGACGGCGAACCACTAAGAACTAAGAACCAAGAACTAAGAACTAAGAACCTCGAGCCCACCGACGTACTCCTGCAGACTTCCCGCCTCAACATTTAGCGCCGCGTCCGCGCCTCTCCTCCCACCGCAACCAAAAGGGAGACAACCGATGCGACGCAGCCTCACCCTGCTCGCCGTCCTCGGCGCATGCGCCATCGCGCACGCCCAGACGGCCAAAGAAACCATCGAAGTGACGGCGACCAAGATCGCCGAGGATGTCACGCTCGTGCCGCAGTCGATCACCGTCATCGACGGCGACGAGCTGCGCGCCCGCAACGCCCGCGACCTCGAGTCCGCCCTCGGGCTCGCCGCGGGACTCTCGATCGCGCCCGGCGGAGACGGCGGTCCCGCCTCCAGCGTGCCGGAGATGTGGGGGCTGAAGGAATTCGACGCCTTCCTCCTCGTCGTCGACGGCGTGCCGTGGGGCGGCGCCTTCAACCCCGACCTTCCCAGCCTCGACCTCACCGGCGTCGACCGCATCGAAGTCGTGCGCGGCGCCGCGCCGGTCATGTACGGCGCCACCTCCTTCGTCGGCGTCATCCACGTCATCCACCGCGACGCCGGCGCTCCCGGCCTCGGCCGCGTCTACGGGGGCAGCTACGGCACCTTCGGCGCCGGCGCGACCGTGCCGCTCTCGCAGCGCCTCGACCTGCGCCAGTCGATCACCGCGAACTTCGACCGCCAGGAATTCCGCGACGATCGCACGAACTGGCATCGCGGCCACGTCCTCTACCGCCGCGCCGCGGAGACGCATGGCGGCACGCTGCGCTTCGACGCCGACCTCGCCGCCATCCGCCAGTCGCCGGCCAGTCCGATTCCGCGCGACAGCGACTTCGCCCCCGACACGAATTTCAACCCCAGCGGCGCCCACATCGACGAGGACCGCTTCCACGCCGTGGCCGGCTTCGACAAAAAGCCGTGGTCGACCACGCTGGCCGTGACCTATTCGAAGTTCGACATTCTCCGCGGTTTCCTCACCGACGCCGAGGCCACGCCGAACGCCACCGGCTTCACCCTGGACCGCAGCGTCACCGACATCTACTTCGACACGCACGTCGTCAAGCAATTCGGCAGCGTGCGCGGCATCTTCGGCTTCGATCATCTCTACGGCAACGCCCGCGCGAAGAACGGCCTGTTCGACTACTCCACGAGCAACCCCGCCGCGTTCGCCGTCGACGAGGAGAACGAGCTGCGCAACCGCCGCAACTTCTCCGGGCTGTACGCCTCGACGGAGTGGACGCTCGCGCCGGCGCTGCGCCTCGACCTCGGCGCGCGCCTGAACCACACGCGCGAGCGGCAGACGGGATCGGACGAGGCCGGGAGCGACACCGACAGCAAGTCCTTCACGCGCGTCTCCGGCTCCGCCGGCATCACCTGGCGGACCAGCGAGGCCCTGGCCCTCTTCGCGAACTACCGCAACACCTTCAAGCCGGCGGCCATCGACTTCGGCCCCGAGGCCGAGGCCGAGATCCTGGACCCCGAGACGGCGCGCAGCGTCGAAGTCGGCGCCAAAGGGCGCATGCACGACGTCACCTGGACCCTCTCCGCGTTCCGAATGGACTTCTCGAACCTCGTGCTGGCTACGATCGTCGACGGCCTGCCCGCGCTCGAGAACGGCGGCAAGGAGCGCTTCCGCGGCTTCGAGTTCGAAACGGAGTTCGAGCCTCGCCCCGACGCGCGCGTCGGCCTCGGCTTGAGCCATCACGACGCGCGTTTCCGTGAGTTCGTGACCGAGTTCGACGGCGTGCCGGCGGACCTTCGGGGCAAGCGCCTGGAGATGTCGCCGCACAACCTCGTCAACGCCGGCTTCCTCTGGTCGCCGCCGCACGGCTGGACGGCGCAGGCCATGGTCAACTACGTCGGCGAGCGCTTCCTCAACAAGCGGAACACCGTGCTCGCGCCGTCGTACACGACGTGGTCCGCCGGCGTCGGATACAAACTTTCCGCCGGCGAGATCCGCATCGATGGAAAAAATCTCAACAACACGCGGCCGCCCGTGTCCGAGAGCGAGCTCGGCGAGGCGCAGTTCTATCGCTTGCCGGCACGGCGCGTGGAGGTGACGTACCGCACGACGTTCTAGTGTCCGGGACGAGGACCGTAGCGTTCTTCAACACACCTCCGCTGTCCGCGAGTCACTGCACAGATCGCGGTGCAGACCGACGATGAGCGCGCAAGGAGGAAACGATGAAAAAGTCCACAATCACGGTCCTCGTCCTCATCTCCGCGTTCATCTTTTCAGCAGCCGCTTTCGCCGGCACTGACGGCGCGGTCGTCTTCAAGCAGAAGTGCGTGGCCTGCCACGGCGCGAACGCCACCGGCCTGCGCGACCTCGGCTCGCCCGCCGTGCAGAAGCTGACCGACGAGCAACTCTTCGACTTCATCGCCAACGGCAGCCCGGCCAAGAAGCCCGCGCACTCCTTCAAGGCCAAAGGGCTGAGCGACGACGACGTCAAGGCCGTCATCACCTACATCCGCTCGATCAAGAAATAGCCGGAGGGCGCCATGCCCAAAGCGATTCTCTACGATGCCACGCTGTGCATCGACTGCAAGCAGTGTGAGCAGGCGTGCGCAACGCAAAACAAAAATCCCTACGACGACGCCATCGGCAAAGAGCAGCGCACGTCGGACCACAAGTTCACCTACGTCCACAACACCCTCGGCAATGAGAAGTACATGCGCAAGCTCTGCATGAACTGCCTCGATCCGACCTGCGTCTCCGTCTGCCCCGTCGGCGCCCTCGTCAAGCACAAGGAAGGCCCCGTCTCCTACGACGCCGGCAAGTGCATGGGCTGCCGCTACTGCATGGTGGCCTGTCCGTTCGGCGTGCCGAAGTACGAATGGTCGAAGACGATCCCGCGCGTGCGCAAGTGCATCATGTGCCCCGACCGCGTGCTGGCCGGCAAGCAGACCGCGTGCGCCGAGGCGTGCCCGACCGGGGCCACGCTCTTCGGCGACCGCGACGCCCTCATCGCCGAGGCCCGGAAGCGCATCGCCGCGGAGCCGGGCAAGTACGTGCCGGTCATCTACGGCCTCAACGAAGTCGGCGGCACCTCGGTGCTGATCCTCTCGTCCGTCCCGGTCGAGACGTTCGGCTATCCCCCGCCGGCGCAGTACGGCGAGAAACCCCTTCCGCCGCTCACCGCCGACGTGCTCGAGCACGTGCCGCAGGTCGTCACCGTCGGCTGGGCCGTCCTCGGCGGCATCTGGTGGATCACCAACCGGCGCGAGATCGTGAAGGAGACCGAACAATGAAAATCACTTTCTGGCGCGTCGTCTTCGCGATCATCGTCGCCGTGGGCGCCTACTCCGCCTATCTGCGCTTCTTCCATGGCCTCGGCGCGGCGACGAATTTGTCCGACCAGTTCCCGTGGGGCATCTGGATCGGCTTCGACGCCCTCTGCGGCATCATGCTCACCGCCGGCGGCTTCACCCTCATGGGCGCCGTCCACGTCTTCAACATCAAGGAGTGGCGGGCCATCGCCCGCCCCGCCCTCGTCACCGCCTTTCTCGGCTACCTCCTCGAAGCGTTCGCGCTAATGTTCGACCTCGGCAAGCCGTGGAATATCTGGCATCCGCTGATCATGTGGAACCCCCGCTCGGTCATGTTCCTCGTCGGCTGGTGCGTGATGCTCTACCTCGGCATCATGGCCCTGGAGTTCGCGCCGGTGGTGTTGAAGGGCGGCCTCATCGCCGGCCTTCTCAAGCTCGTCTACACCCCCATCGTCATCACCGGCGTCGTCGTCGCCGTCGTCCACCAGTCGGCCCTCGGCAGCCTCTATCTCATCGTCCCCGGCAAGCTCCATCCGCTCTGGTACACGCCGCTGCTGCCGGTGCTCTTTTTCGTCTCCGCGATCGCTGCGGGCCTGGCCATGACGATCTTCGAGTCGTCGATGTCGTCGCGCCACTTCAACCACGCCCTGGAGAAGCCGCTGCTGCTGGCCATCGGACGCGTGCTGCTGATCGTCCTCCTCGTCTACAACATCCTGCGCGTTCACGACCTCTTCCACACCGGCGCCATCCGCTACGCGCTGCGCGGCGGCTACGAGGCGAACATGTTCTGGATCGAGATCGTCCTGACGCTCGTCGCGCCGATCGCGCTGCTGCTGATTCCGAGGATCCGCGAGAACCCGATCCGCCTCTACGTCGTCTCGATCATCACCGTCCTCGGCTTCGTGGTGAATCGCCTCAACGTCGCCGTGACCGGCATGGAAGCGGCGTCGGGCGTGCGCTACGTGCCGAAGTGGTCGGAGATCTCCGTGACGATGATGATGGTCGCCTTCGGCATCTTCTGGTTCGCGATCGCCGTGCGGTATCTCCCGATTTTCACGCATGAGCCGGAGGCGGCCTGACCATGCACAGCGTGGGCGCGAAGCTTTTCACCCTGATGCTCTTCGTGCTCCTGCTGAGCCTCGGCCTGCTCGGCTGGGCGAACGTGCGCTTGCACCGGCAGCACCTCGATGCCGCGCGCCTCGCCTCGGCCGAGCGGATGACCGACGTGATCCGCCGCAGCGCCGCCTATTCCATGCTCCGCCAGGACCACGCGGCGCTGCGGCACATCCTCGAGACCATGGGCGAGCAGCCCATCACCGGCCTGCGCATCTACGATCCCAACGGCGCGGTGAAGTTCTCCACCGACGCCCGCGAGCTCGGCCGGGTCATGCCCATTCCGCGCGCCGGCAACCGTATCGTCGTGCGGAACGGCGAGCGCACGCTCGACATCACCAAGCCGATCGCCAACGAGCCGAGCTGCGCCAGCGCCTCCTGCCATGCCCACTCGCCGGCCAGCAAGATCCTCGGCACGGTCGACGCCAATCTCTCCCTCGCCGCGACCGACGCCAACATCCGCGCCGCCACGTGGCAGTTCACCGGCTACAGCGCCCTCGCCGTCATCGTGCTGCTCTTCGTGATGGCCCTCTTCGTCTACCACTTCGTCCACAAGCCGGTTCGCGCCCTGCGCGACGGCACTCGCCGCCTCGGCAGCGGCGAGCTCGGCGTACAGATCCCCGTCACCAGCCACGACGAGCTGGGCAACCTCGCCGCCGCGTTCAACGTGATGAGCAGAAAAATCCTCGATGCGGACAAGACCGCGGAGCTGCAGGCGGCACAGGAGCAGATGCTGAAAGCCGAGAAGCTCACGTCCCTCGGCAAGCTCGCCGCCGTCGTCGCCCACGAGATCAACAACCCCCTCTCCGGCATCCTCACCTACGCGAAGCTCCTGCGCCGCTGGGTCGACCGCGGCGAGCTCGACGACCGCGCTCAGGAAATGCGCGAGTCGCTGCAGCTCATCGAGTCGGAGAGCAAACGCTGCGGCGACATCGTGCGCAACCTGCTGACCTTCGCCCGCGTGGCCCCGCTGAACATCGCCCCCGTCGACATCAGCGCCGTCATCCGCCAGACCGTGAAGCTCGTCGAGCACAAGATGAAGCTCGGCAACATCAACCCGCTCCTCGAGCTGGCCCCCGACCTCCCGCCCGTGCGCGGCGACGCCGCCCAGCTCGAGCAGCTCATCCTCGCGCTCGTCATCAACGCCATTGAAGCCATGCCCCACGAGGGAACGCTGCGCCTCAAGACGAGCAGCGACGGCCAGAGCGTCGTCATCATCGTCGAGGACGACGGCGTCGGCATTCCTCCCGACTTCCTCCCTCACCTCTTCGAGCCGTTCCAGACGACGAAGGAAGAGGGCAAAGGCGTCGGCCTCGGTCTGGCCATCAGCAGAACGATCGTCGAGCGGCACCACGGGGCGATCAATGTCGTGTCCGAAGTCGGGCGGGGGACGACGTTCACGATGACATTTCCGGCTATGGCCGTGGAGGTGGCTGCATGAAAGGCTCAATCCTCATCGTCGACGACGAGCCCAGCGTCCGCGACTCGCTGCGCCGCTGGTTTCAAGACGACGGTTTCGAAGTCGGCACCGCCGAGGGGGCGAATGATGCGCTCACGCGCCTCGCCGACCGGCGCTGGGACCTCGCCCTCGTCGACATCCGCATGCGCGGCACCGACGGCATCGAGCTGCAGCGGCGCATGCGCGAGATCGACCCCGAGCTCATCATCATCATCATGACCGGCTACGCCTCGGTCGACACCGCCGTGGCCGCGCTCAAGAACGGCGCCTACGACTACATCACCAAGCCCCTCGACCCCGACGACGTCGCCCACCTCGTCACCAACGCCCTCTCCCACCGCCGCACGAAGGAAGAGAACGTCCGCATGCGCGACGTCATCACCGCGCACTCCGTGCAGCCGTCGTCGATCATCGGGCGCAGCGCGGCCATGCAGAAGGTCTACACCGCCATCGAGAACGTCGGCCCCACCGACGCCACCGTCCTCATCACCGGCGAGAGCGGCACGGGCAAGGAGCTCGTCGCCCGCGCCATCCACACCGCCTCGGCCCGGCGCTTCCATCCATTCGTGGCCATCCACTGCGGCGCGCTCACCGACACGCTGCTCGAGTCCGAGCTCTTCGGTCACGAGAAGGGCGCCTTCACCGGCGCGCAATATCGCAAGAAAGGGAAATTCGAGATCGCCGAGGGTGGGACCGTCTTTCTCGACGAGATCGGCGACATCAGCGTCAAGACGCAGACCGACCTCCTGCGCGTCCTGCAGGAGCACGAGATCACGCGCGTCGGCGGACACCAGCCCATCAAGGTCGACTTCCGCTGCGTCGCCGCCACGAATCGCAGCCTCGAGGAGATGATGGCCGACGGCCGCTTCCGCGCCGATCTCTTCTACCGCCTGAACGTCTTCCGCATCGAGCTCCCGCCGCTGCGCGACCGCCGCGACGACATCCCCCTGCTCGCCGACCACTTCGTCAAGAAGTACGCCGCGCAGATGAACAAGAAGATTGGCGGCCTCTCCGCCGTGGCCATGACCCGCCTGCAGCAGCACGCCTGGCCCGGCAACGTGCGCGAGCTGGAGAACGCCATCGAGCGGGCCATCGTCGTGGCCCACGGCAGCGAGCTGCGGGAAGAGGACTTCGGCCTCAAGCCGGTCGCGCCGCTGACGAAGTCGATCCTGGAGTCGCCGAAGTCGCTCGACGAGATGGAAAAGCTGCACATCCTCCGCGTGCTCGAGGAGTGCAATCACAACCAGACGCGCGCGGCCGAGCTGCTGCACATCGACCGCGTCACGCTGCACAACAAGCTGAAGAAGTACGGCTGGAGTCGGCCGGCCGCGACCGCCGCGCCATGAAACCGATCCGCGTCGTGGCCATGGGAAACGCCGAGCCGCGTTTCCTCGACGCCGCGCGCGCGGCGCTGGCGCACGAGTACGGCATGGCCATGACGTACACGCGCCGGCGCGTCGATCCCGCCTTCGCCCTGCACCCGGAGCGGAAGCAGTACCACTCGACGGAGATCCTCGAGCAGTTGGCGAAGCTCGAGGACGACGGCGCGGCGATCGTGGCCGTCGGCGACGTCGATCTCTACATCCCCATCCTCACTTTCGTCTTCGGCGAAGCGCACCTCGGCGGCCGCTGCGCCGTGGTGTCGTATCACCGCCTGCTGCAGGAGTTCTACGGCCTCCCCCGCGACGACCGCCTCGCCGCCGTCCGCCTCGCAAAAACCGCCGTGCACGAGGCCGGGCACCTCTTCGGCCTCACGCATTGCGACGACTACGAGTGCGTGATGGCCGCCTCGCACAGCGTGGAGTGGATGGATTTGAAGGGGGCCGGGCTGTGCGGCAGTTGCCGGGAACGGCTTTCGGCATTCGTGGTGGAACGACCTACGGCAGCGACGCCTCCAACTCGCCCATGATCTGCCTCGTGCCCCGCCAGTACTGCCACGCCCGAACCTGAAAGATCAGGATCAGCACCAGACAGACGAACCCAAACGTGTCCGACACGTAGAGTTGAATCCGGTGCGGCTGCCCGAGGTGCTTCCAGCTATCGGTGTATGTCGTGGCGAAGTAGATGTCGCTGGCGATGGCGACCGCTGTCGCGATTGCCGGTAGAAAAATGATCAGGCGCAGAACGGCGCCGACGAACGGCATGCGCGTTTGCCGCGTTGGCCGTCGTTTGAGCGTTTCGAACGGTTCGGCGCCGACGTCCGCGCGGTAGAAGAGCATGCCGGAGCGAATGCGATGAAACACGTACCGGCGTTGGTCAGGGTCGCTGTTCTTGACCTGGTGGAGTAGCGTTCCGACCTCGAGATTTTCCGCCCGAATGCACAAGCTGACGTAGAACGCGGCGATTAGGAGGATCACCGAGCCGATCGCCGCGGCGTCGTTGACGCTGACGCGCAGTCCGAGGAGAGAGACGTTCACGGCGTTGGATTCCTGCCACGACGCAATCTGCGACTCCAGCACCTTCCCTTGTCCCCACTCAGTCGGCGGCGTGGGGTTCACATCGGCCCATCTGCGATCCCAGGAGAAGTACGAATTCCATTCGGCGATGATGATCGTGCCCGAGGCGATGAGGGCGATGAACATCGCCACGCGGACGCGTTTCTGCGCCTCCGAGACCGCATCGAGAACCGAATCGAGTGCTGCCGGCATTCAATAAAGGAGTGTCACGGCGCCGCAAAATCCTACCCTCGTCGGGCGCCGTTCCTCGTTACACTGACCCCATGCCCGTCCTCGGCTTCCGCGCCAAGACCGGCGGCGCCATCGCCGTCGCGCTCTCCGACGACGGCGAGTTCCTGCTTCGCCGCGAAGTCTCGCTCGTCGATCCGAAGCTCCCCGCGACCGCCGAGCCGTACCACGCCGTGATGGAGCTGCCGTGGGCCGAGGCGGAAGTGCGGGTGCAGCCGCTCGTCGCCGCCATCGAAAACGTGGCGACGAAGATGCTCGAGGCCCTGATCGCGGAGCTCGGCAACGTTACCGCCGTCGGCGTCGTCGGCGCGCCGCCGAAGAACCTCGCCCGCATCGGCAACGAGCACATCCGCGCTCACGCTGCCGAGGGCGTGCTGTTCCGGCGCGTGATCGAAGTGGCCGCGGCGCGGCACGGCATCCCCTGCACCGGCGTCAGCGACAAAGAGCTCGGCACGCCGGACGCGAAGATCAAGGCCATGGGAAAGAAGGCCGGCCCGCCGTGGCGCGCCGACGAGCGTGCCGCCGCGACGGCGGCGTGGCTGGCCTTGCGCGGGACTGTATCGGTATACTGATACACTGTGTCACTGCTCGAGCTCCGGAACATCGCCAAGACCTACTCCGACGGCCACGAGGCCCTCCGCGGCATCGACCTCGCCCTCGACCAGGGCATGTTCGGCCTCCTCGGCCCCAACGGCGCCGGGAAGACGACCCTCCTCCAGATCATCGTCCTAGCCCTCGAGCCGACCTCCGGCACGCGCAGTTACGCCGGTCTCGACCCCAAACGGCATCGTGAGGAAATCCGCCGCTCCATCGGCTACCTGCCGCAGGACTTCCAGCCCGTCCGCCACCTCACCGGCGTCGAATACCTCGTCCACTGCGCGCGCCTCCGCGGCCTGGCCGTGACCCGGCGCGAGCTCGACCGCCGCGCCCGCCGCCTCCTCGACGCCGTCGACCTCCAGGACGCCGCCAACCGCCTCGCCGGCGAGTACTCCGGCGGCATGCGCCGGCGCCTCGGCATCGCCCAGGCCATGATCCACGCCCCGCGCCTCCTCGTCATCGACGAGCCGACCGCGGGCCTCGACGCCGAGGAGCGCGTGCGCTTCCGGAACCTCATCGCCGAGGTCGCGGAGGAGCTGGCCGTGCTCCTGTCGACGCACATCTGCGAGGACATCGAGGCCACCTGCGACCGCATCGGCGTCCTCGCCGAGGGCCGCATGATCTTTGACGGTGCGCCGGGCGCGCTCATGCGCGGCGCGGCCACACTCGAGGACGCGTACGCCGCGGAGCTGCTGCGGGAGCGCGCGGCATGATCGGCGTCTTCGTCGCCCACGAGATCGTCACGCAGCGCCGCTCCGGCCGCTTCCGCGCGCTCGCCTTCCTTTACGTCGCCCTGGCGATCCTTCCCGCCGCCGCGGTCTTCGCGATCTCGGCACGCGCGAAGATCGTCATCGGCTCCGCGACGTATGCCGCCGTTACCGCCGCCGTGCAGCCGCTGCTCACCGCCCTCCTGGCCGCGGCGCTGGCCATCGACGCCCTCACCCGCGAGCGCGACGAAGGTTCCTTCGCCGTCCTCGCCGTCGCCCCGCTCTCCTCGGCCGGCTATCTCCTGCGCCGCTGGCTCGCCGTCGTCGCCGTCTGCCTTCCGCTGACGCTGCTCCCGCCGCTGCTCGCCGCCGCGCTCGCCGCGCGCGCGCAGCACGCCGCGCCGCTGATCTCCGCGTTCGCGGCGACGTGGCTCCTCGACGTCGTCCCGCCGCTGCTCGTCGTCTCCGCGCTGGCTATCGCCCTCGGCACCATCGCCGGCCGCACCGTCGTGGCCATCGTCTTCGCCGCGCTCCTCCTCACCTTCGGCCTCGGCATGGCCAACGACCTCCTCGCCTATCGGCACCACCACTTCGACGGACCGGCCGAGCTCTTCGGCATGCGCCCGATGCAGTGGCGCGAGCTCGCCTGGGCGCTGCGCGGCTGGTGGTCGCCGCCGCTACCGAGCGAAGCCGCGCATCCGCTCACCGCGCACGCGCGCAACGCCCTGCCGCGCGCCGCGACCGGCGTGGCCCTCGCCGCGCTCACGCTCGGAATTGCCGCGCGCTATCTTCGCCGGACGCGACGCGATCTGCGGCCGTGGCGGATTCCGGCCGACCATCGCTTCCGCAGTTTTCTGCGCCTCTTCAACGGCGTGCGCGAGGAGTACGCGCCCGACGCCGGCGCCGGCCGCGCCGACTGGCTCGTCCTCGCCGTCGGCATCGCCGTCGCCGCCGCGTCGGCCGCGTTGCTGCTGTACCAGGAGTCGGCCTTCGCCAGTCTGGCGCGGCAGCGTTACGCGAGCGAGACCGAAGCGCCGTCGCCGCCGACGTCGAGCGCGATCGTGCCGCGATCGATGCGCATCGACGCCCGCGTCGACACGAACGGCCGCGTCGCCGCGCATTCGTCGCTGACGATCCGCAACGCCGGCGCGCGCGCCGAGTCCCATCTCGCCTTCGACATGAACCCCACCCTCGCCCTGCTGCGCGTCAACGGCGCGCGCGTGCACCGCGTCTGGCAGCGCATCGACGCCGAGCTCGATCCGCCGCTCGGGCCGGGTGAGACGCGCACCCTCGACATCGACGCCGCCGGCGTCCCGGCCTCGGTCGACTTCGCCCTCGCCGGCCGGGGAAACTTCGCGCAGCGCTGGCATCGCTACGCCCGCGCCAGGACCGCCGTCGACCTCTCCGACCTCACCCGCTCCACGATCGAGCCGATGGTCAGCGAAGTGCGCATGCAGCTCGACGCCGCCGACCTCGCGCCCGTGCTGCGCTACGCCGACCAAGCCTTCTCCCCGCCGCTGCGGATCGACGTGCGCGTGCAACATCCCTTCGCCGTCGCCGCCGACGCCTGCGGCACGGTCGTCGCGGCCGCGCCGCTCGTCAGCCGTTGCACGACGTCGCTGGCGTCGGTGCGCATCTTCGGCGGTCCACTGCGCGAGACCGCGCTGGCGCCCGGCGCCACACTCGCCTACATCGCCGCGCACGAGCCCCTCGCGCGCGCGCACGGCCCGGCCCTGGCCGCCTCCATCGCCCTGGCGCGCAGCTGGCCCGGACTGGCCCTGCCGCCGCGCATCGTCTTCACCGAGCGGCCGACCGAGGCCGGCGACCTGCACTGGCGCGGACCGGAGGGCCGCGACATCGCTGCGCGCGGCGCGCTCGTCTTCGTCCCCGAGCCGGACTTCTGCCGCCTCGAGCCGCTCGACAGCGGCGTCGTCGCCGCCGCGCTAGTGTCGCGCACGCTCGCCGCGCGGCGCCGCACCGCGCCCGAGCAGGCCTCCTTCTTCGCCGCGTTCTTCGACCTCGTCGCCGCCCGCCGCCTCGGCGGCCGCAGAGGCAACGCCGTCGTCCCCGGCATCGGCGCCGCGCCCGACACCCAGCCGATCGTCTCCATGCGCTCGCGCTGGTGGGCCCTCGAGGCCATGCGACTCGGCCGCGTCCTCGCCGACGTCGAGAACCGGGTAGGCACTGATCATCTCGTCGAGGGCATCAACGACTTCGTCGCCGCCGGCCCCGCGCCCGGCACAGCGAAGGAGCTCATCGACGCCATCGCCCGCCGCGGCGGCGTCGACCTCGGCCACGTCTACCACGACTACTTCGAAGGGAGCGCCCTGCCGCAGCTGACCCTCGCCAACGTCGTCTTCCGCGGCCGCGAGGTCACCGGCGAGCTGCGCAACGACGGCAGCGGTGAAGCGCTCGCGCCGATCGTGCTGCGCTCCGCCGGCGGATCGCAGTGGCGGACGCTGCGCGTCGACGGCGGCCAGCGCGTCGCCTTCGCCTTCACGAGCGACAGCGAGCCGCGCACGCTCCAGCTCGACCCCGACAAAGTCTGCTACCGCTACGCCGCCGTCGGCACGATCGACAGCGTCGACAACGGAGCGGCGCGATGATCGGACAGGAGCTCCGGCGCGCGCGCCTCGCCCTGGCTCTCCTGACCGAGCGCCGGGCCGTGCTCTTCATCGGCATCGACGCCCTCTTCCTCTTCGCCGGCGTGATGATCGGCCTCACCGGCGAGCGCGCCTCGGCCATCGACTTCTGGCACCCGCTCGTCGTCCTCCCCGCGCTCGTCGTAGCCGTACCGATCCTCGCCGACACCGTGGCCGTGGAGCGCCGCGCCGGCTCGCTCGACCTCGCCCTCACCTCGCCCGGCGCGCGGCTCTACTTCGAGCGCCGCGTCGCCGCCGTGGCCGCCCTGATCGTGGCGCAGGGATGGATTTGCATCCTCGTGGTCAGCATCACCGATGAGGCATTCCCTCTTTCCGGACCGCTCCTGCAAGTCGTCTCCGTGGCCCTCTTCGTCGCCGCCGTGACCCTAAACTGGAGCGTGCGTTTGCGCACCGCCGGCGCGGTCATGTTCGCGACGTACGCCACCGCGCTGGCCTTCTCGCCGTGGCTGGCCTCGAATCCCATCCACCCGCCGACCCTGCTGAACGGCCCGATGACGGCGGCCGACATCGTTCACTGGACGCAAAACAATCTCGTGCTGCTCGCCGCCGCGATTACGTTTTACGCCTACGCGCGGCAGCGTCTGGCGCGCCCGGAGCTGATGATCACATGAGACGACTTGCCCTTGCCGCGCTTTGTCTGGCGCTCTTCGCATGCGAGCGCCCGCGCCCGCGCGAAGAGCCGACGATCCCCGTGCATACCGAAGTCGCGCGGCGCGTGAACTTCGTCCCCGCCCTGACGCTCCTCGGCGTCGTGCGCGCCGCGCAGTCGATCCCGGTGACGGCGCAGCAGCGCGGCACGATCGTCTATGCAGGCAGCAGCGGCCTGCGGACCGGCGTGGCCGTGCGCAAAGGCGAGCTCCTCGCCGAGGTGCGCAACGACGACGTCAGATTCGAGCAGACCCAGGCGCGGCTGCAGGCCGAGGCCGCCGCGGCCGACTTCGAGCGCGAGCGGCGCGGCTTCGAGCAGGGCATCGTCTCCTCGGCGCAGTTCAACGCCGCGAAAGTGCGCGCCAGCCTGGCCCGCGAGCAGTACAACGCCGCCACGCGACACGTGACCACGCTGCGCATCGTCGCCCCGGCCGGCGGCACGCTCGTCGTGACGAAGGCGATTCCCGCGGGCGCCGCGGTCGACGCCGCCACGGTCCTCGCCGAGATTGCCACGAACGGCGTCCCGCGCGTCGAGAGCGCCGTGGCCGCCTCGGAGCGCGCGCAGATCCATCCCGGATTGGCGGTCGCGTTCACCACGCCCGAATGGAGCGGCAAAGGCACGATCACCGAGGTCGCCTCGACGATCGCGGACAACGGCACCGCACGCGTCGTCGCAGAAATCTCAGGAGCATCGCCGGCGCCTGGCACCGGCGTCGAGATCCGCGTCGAGCTCGATCACCGCAACGACGTCCTCACCGTCCCCGAGGACGCCCTCGTCGCCGGCGCGGACGGCGCGGCCGTCTTCGTCGCCGCCTCGTCCGCGGGCCGGGCCGGCACCTTCCGCGTCAAGCGCGTCCCCGTCGTCCTCGGCGGACGCGCGAACGGCCGCGTCGAGATCGTCAGCGGACTGCACGACGGCGACCACGTCGTCGTCCGCGGCGCCGAGGCCCTCACCGACGACGCCGTCGCCGCGGAGAGCGGCTCGTGATCGAGGAGATCGTCCGCCGGCCCGTCTCCGTCGTCGTCGGCACGATCGCCCTCGCCGTCCTTGGCATCTTCGCGCTCATGAAGCTCCCGCTTTCGCTGCTCCCGCAGATCGAGCGGCCGTCGCTCGTCGTCGTCGCCAAGGCCGCGGCCAGCGCGCGCGACGAGCTGCTCCACGACGTCACCATCCCCATCGAGCGCCGCCTCGGCTCCGTACCAGGCGTCACCTCGATCGAAAGCGAGACCGGCGACGGCGAAGCGCGCATCACCGTCGGCTCCGCGTGGCAGACCGATCCCGACCGCCTGCGCATCGACGTGGCCCGGCGGATCGAGGGGGCGACCGCGCTGCCGCTCGACGAGATCTCCGTGGAGAGCGTCGCCGACGCCGCGCCGCTGATCGAAGTGGCCATTCTCGGCGGCTCCGGCGCGACGCGCAGCCGCGTCGCCGAGCGCGTCATCGTCCCCGAGCTGGCGCGCATCGAGGGCGCCGGAACGATCGATGTCGTCGGCAGCACACCGTTGCGCGTCACCGTGCGCCCGCGCGCCGCCGACCTCGCCGCGCGCGGCCTGACCGCCGCCGACGTCGAGCAGCGCCTCCGCTCCGCCGGCCGCCTTCTCGCCGCGGGCCGCGTGCGCGAAGGCGCGGCCGTGCGTCCCGTCGTCGTCGCCGAGCCGGTGCGCACGCTCGACGAGCTGCGCCAAATGGCGATCGGAAGCGTGCCACTTGGCGAGGTCGCCGATGTCGCGCTCTCCGAGGTGCCGGACGACACCGCGTTCCGCATCCTCGATCATGGCGTGGCCCGCGACGGCGTGCTGCTGCGCGTCCACCGCGCCCCGAACGCGAACGCCGTCGCCGTGGCCCGCGCGGTGCGGGCGCGTATCGCCGAGCTCGGCGCGCGCACGCGTGGCGTGGAGCTACGCGTCGTCGAGGACCGCAGCGCCGAGGTCGCCCGCGCCCTCGGCGAGCTCGCCCTTGCCGTCGTCCTCGGAGTCCTCCTCGGCACCCTCGTCCTGCGCTGGACCATCGGCCACTGGCGGCCCACCCTCGCCCTCGCCGCCGTGATTCCCGCCGCACTCCTGGCCTCGTTCACACCGTTCTACGCCGCAGGCATCGCTCTCGACGTCGTCTCGCTCGCCGGACTCGCGCTGGCGACCGGGCTGCTCGTCGACAACTCCATCGTCGTCCTCGAGTCGATCGAGACTGCGGGCGACGTCGTGCGCGGCACGCGGCAGATCGTCGTCGCCGTCGTGGCCAGCTCGGTGACGCTGATGATCGTCTTCGCGCCGCTGCTCTACCTGCGCGGCCTGGCCCGCGCCATCTTCGGCGAACAGGCCATCGCCGTCGTCGTCTCCGTCGCCGCGTCGCTGCTCCTGTCGCTGACGCTGACGCCCGTTCTCGCGCGCCGCCCCGCCGCGAACGCCCGCCCGCGCTACCCCGGCCGCGCCGCGTACTTGCGCGTCCTCGACCGCGCCCTCGCGCAGCCGTCGCGCGCGCTCCTCCTCGGCGCGATCATCGTGATCGCCGGCCTGGCCCTCGCGCTCGCGCTCCCGCGCGAGCTCTTCGCCCGCGGCGCGGAGCACCACGTCACCGCCGACGCCTCGCGCTGGGACGCGCTCGCCGCCGAGCACCCGCGGTCGATGACAATGACGTGCCTCGGCGAAGACAAGCCCGCCATCATCGACGCCGAGCTCAACGACGCCAAGAAACTTCCGTTCGCGCGCGTGCGCCCGAGCACCTTCATCGAAACCATCATCCGCCCGATCGACCACCCGCCCCCCCACCGCCTCAGCTGGGTGTTGACTTGGAGCGCCGGCGTCCCGCCGGCTGGCCCGCAGCCGTCCGCGGCTGCGGACGTCCGCGCCGCCCTAGGCAACATCGACACGGGCCAGACCGAGATCCCGATCGCCGAGCCAACAATCCGCCTCCTCCCGACAACACCCGCCACGATCGCCCTGACACCGGTGCACGCCGCCCAATCGATCGTCCCCCTCAACGCCATCGCCACCGCAAAACTCACCCCCCACCCACCGCCCATCCACCGCGGCACCGCGCCCACGCTCGACACCGAGCTCCGCGACGCCTTCGCCCAAATGCGCCTCGCCCTGATCCTCGCCGCGCTCCTCCTCTACCTCACCGTCGCCGCGTTCTACGAGTCGCTCCTCCTCCCGCTCCCGGTCATGGCCGCGCTTCCGTGCGCCGCAGCGGGCGCATTCGCGGCGCTCTTCGTCACGCGGCAGTCGCTGAACCTGATGTCACTCCTCGGCCTGATCTTTCTCGGCGGCGTCGTCGTGAACCACACCGTCGTCCTGCTCGACCGCGCCGAGCACCTCCGCGCGCGCGGCATGGCCGAGGACGAGGCCATCCGGCGCGCCGCCGCGGAGCGCTACCGTCCCGTGCTGACGACGACGCTCACCGCGCTCCTGGCCATGCTGCCGCTGGCCATCCTCGGCGGTCCCGGCGTCGAGCTGCGCCGCGGCATCGCCATCACCGTCATCGGCGGCCTTCTCACGGCCACCCTCGGCACGCTCGTGCTCATCCCGCTGCTGCACCGCGCGCTCGAGCCGTGGCGGCGGAGACGCGCCCGTGCCTGAGCGCCCGATCGCGCGCGCCGTCGCGGCCGTGGCCATCGTCGTCCTCGCCGCGGTGTCGCTGCCGCGCCTGCGCCTCGGCTACGACCCCGAGGTTGCCTTCGCGGAGCTGACCGTCGTCCTGCGCCTCCCCGAGGCCACCGACTCCGAGGACGTCGCCCGCCGCTGGGCCGTGCCGGTCGAGGGCGCGCTGCGCGCCGCCGGCGACGTCATCGCCACGCGCGGCGAGGTCGACGCCAACGGCGCGCGCATCACGGCGCGTTTCCGCCGCGGCGTCGACGCCGAGCTGAAGGCCGCGCGACTGGCCACCGATCTCGTGCCCTTGCGCGCGCGCCTGCCGCGCGGCGCGACGCTGGCGATCTGGCCCGCGCGGAGCGTGCAGCCGAGCGCGGTGCTTGCCGTACCTCCCGAGCGCGCGACGATGATCGCCGAGCAACTCCGCGCCGCTCCCGGCGTTCGCGAGGTTGAGACGTACGGCAGCATCGACACCGAGGTGGATGTGCGCATGCGCGGCGACGCCGTTCCCGACGTCGCGGACGCGCTCCTGCCGCACCCCCTCGGCCGGAACGTCGTCGCCGCGCCGCGCGCAAAAACGATTGCCGATCTCCACCTGGATGCCACGATCACGTCTCGCCGCCCCCCGCCCGCCACGCTGGCGCGCGTTGACGGGCAGCCGGCGGCGCTGCTGTTCGTGACGTGCGAGGGCCTGTGCCCGGCGCAACCGGGCGAGCTCTGGAGCGACGCCGCCGAACTGCAAAAGCTCCTCCGCCGCCTCGCCCTCGGCATGCTCGCCGCGGCGATCCTCTTCGCCGCCGGCGGCGCGCTCATGGCCGGACCGCGCGGCCTCCTCCTCGGCGCGTACATCCCGCTCGCCGCGGCGATCTTCGTGAACATCTGCCGCGTCGCCTCGCTGCGCGTCGATGCGCAGACGCTGGTCATGGCCCTCATCGCCTTTGCCGCCGTCGCGCCGTTCGCAAAAAAAATCACGATCGTCTTCGTCCTTCTCCTCCCGCTCGCCGCCGCCTTCGGCAGCGGCGCGCTGGCGCCGCTCCTCGCGCCGGCCGCGCGCGACTTCGCCATCGCCGCGCTCTGCGCGCTCGCCGCCGGCGCGCTCCTGCCGCCGCTGCGCGCGACCGAATCCGCCACCGCGCCGCTCGCCCGCGGCGCGCTGCGCGCCGCCGCATCCGTCGTCCTCGCCGTCGTCGCCGCCGCGGTCCTGCTCCTCTCGTGGTTCGGCGACCGCCTCGATCCCCGCCGCTCGCGCGACGTTCCGCAGAGCGAGCGGCTGTACGTCCGCGTCGCCCAGCCCAGCGGCTCGACGCTCGCGCAGTCGTCGGAAGCCGCGCTCCGCGTCGAGCGCGCGCTGCGCCGCGTCGACGGCGTCGCGCGCTTCTGGACCTTCATCGCGCCGGAGCGCGCCACGACCACGATCGAGCTCGGGCTCGGCACGCGCGCGGAGCTCGCGCGCATTCAACTGCAGTCGGCCCTCCCGCCTGGCGCGCGCATCGACGACGGCGTGGAGCGCGCCGCCGCGTTCGACGAGGAGATCGGCGAAAGGCCGCAGGCGAACGAGGAGGGAACGCTCTACCGATTTCTGCTGAAGGGGACGGACGCCGCCAGCGTCCGCCGCGCCGCCGACGCGATCGCCGGCGCGCTCGCGCGCGTCGTGCCGCGCCAGGCCATCGCCTCCGAGTGGCCCGACCCGTCGCCGCGCATCGTCCTCGTGCCCCATCCCGGCGTCGCGCCCGAAGCCGCCGCGCGCGAGCTGGCGCAGCGGACGACGCTGCCGCCCGCGCGGCGCCTTCCGGACGACCGCCTCCTCCGCGTCGCCGCCGCCGAAGCGCCGAAGAGCGACGACGACGTGCCCCAGCGCGCCGATCTCTTTCCGCGAATCGAGAGCCGGTTCGACATTCGCCGCGACGCCATCGCCGGCCGCCTCACGCGCGAGCTCGGCCGCTTCGTCCTCCCCGTCACCGTGCGCATCGGCGCGCCGCTCCCCGAGGAGATTCTGGCGAAGCGGAAGGACGTCGACCGCATCGTGTCGATGACTGCGTTGCCGAGCGGCGTCACCCTCGAGCGCCCATCGATCGCGTCGTGGACGTTCTCGATGGCCAAGCTGCGCCTGGCCGCGCTGGCGGCGTTCCTGCCGCTCCTCCTCTTCACCGCCGCGGCCATCGTCCTCTCCTCGCTGCGCGGCGCCGCCATCGCCCTTGCGCCGGCCGCCGCCGGGCTCGCCCTCGTCGCGCCGGCGCTGACGATCGCGGGCGCGCAGCTCGACGAGCTCACGCTTCTCGCCGCCGGCGGCGCGCTCTGCGCGGTCGTCGCGCGCGCCGTCGCCGCGATGCGCGAGCAGAACGCCTACCGCGCCTTGCGCCGCAACGCCGCCGCGACGATGGTCAGCGTCATCGCCACGGCCACGATGCTGATCGTCGCCGCGCGCGATCCGTGGCGCGCCCCGCTCCTCGCCGCCGCGGCCGCGCTCCTCGGCGGCGTGCCGGCCGCGATCATTCTTCCCGGCGCGATCGCCGCCGTCGCGCGCGATCTCCGCGCCCGCCGCCGCCCCCCGCCCGCGCCGGAAGGTCCGCCGCGCCTCGCCGTCCGCAACGTGACGAAGGTCTACGCCGGCGGCGTGCGCGCGCTGCACCGCATCTCCTTCGATCTCGAGCCGGGCGTGATCGGTCTCCTCGGTCCCAACGGCGCGGGCAAGACGACGCTGCTGCGCATCCTCACCGGCCTGCTCCAACCCACGCGCGGCGGCGTCTCGTGGCGCGGCGCGCCGATCGATCGTGCCGCGATCGGATTTCTTCCGCAGGAGTTCAACGCCTACGGCGGCCTCACCGCCGAGCAGTTCCTCGCCTACTGGGCGCTCGAGCGCGGCATCACGGCGCCGATCGACGAGCTCCTCGCGCTCGTCGGCCTCGAAAAACACGCCACGCGGCGCGTGCGCGACTTCTCCGGCGGCATGCGCCAGCGCATCGGCATCGCCCGCGCGCTCCTGGGCGATCCGCCGCTGCTCATCGTCGACGAGCCGACGACGGGGCTCGACGTCGAAGCGCGCCTGAGCTTCCGCGAACTGATGTCCCGCCTGGCGCGCGACCACATCGTCATCCTCTCCACGCACATCGCCAGCGACCTCGAGTCGACCGCGTCGCGCCTCCTGCTGCTGGCGCGCGGCACGCTGCGCTTCGACGGCACCGCCGAGGCCCTGATCGCGCGCGCCCGCGGCCGCGTGTTCGAGAGCGTCGTGTCGGACGCGGAGGCGCGGGCGCTGACGCAGCGCACCCGCGTGACGACGCGCGTGCGCGTCGCCGGCGGCGTGCGCGTCCGCGGCGTCGCCGCCGAGGACGATCCCCTCCCCGGCGCGGCCGTCGAGCCGACGCTCGAGGAGGCCTACCTCAGCGAGGTCGCCGCGGGCGGGCGGATGCGCGGGGGGAGCTTCGCGTTTGTGTTCGAGCGTACGATCTCGTGATGCGCATCGCAGCAATGGGCGGCGGCGGCTTCCTCATGGAGCCGCGCAATCGGCGGCTCGACAACTGGCTGCTGTCGCTGACGGGCAAACGGCGGCCGCGCGTTCTCTTCCTGCCGACGGCGAACGGCGATTCGCCGCGCTACATCGCCCGCTTCCACCGCGCCTTCGACAACGGATCGCATCTCGAGCTCTTCAACCGCACCGTGCGCGATCTTCGCTCGTTCGTGCTGCGGCGCGACATCGTCTACGTCGGCGGCGGCAACACCGCGAACATGCTCGCCATCTGGCGCCTTCACGGGCTCGACGCGATCCTCCGCGAGGCCGGCGAGAACGGCACGCTCCTCTGCGGTGTCAGCGCCGGCGCGAACTGCTGGTTCGAGCGCAGCCTCACCGACTCCTTCGGCCGTCCGCTTCGTCCCCTGCGCGACGGACTCGCGTTCCTCTCCGGCAGCTTCTGCCCGCACTACGACGGCGAGCGCGATCGCCGCGCCGCCTTCCGCCGCTTCGTCGCCGCCGGCGAGCTTCCGGCGGGGTGGGCGGCGGAGGACGGCGTGGCCGTACTCTTCGACGGCGGGCGCGTCGCGGACATCGTCGCGTCGCGCCGCGGCAAGAGCGCCTATCGCGTCGAGCCGTTGCGATCTTCATCGCGCCCTGTTGAACATCGCTACAGCGCGACACCGCTGTAAATCACCACGAAATCGCGAAGCCCTTGATCGTCAACAACTTGACTTTTGGCAGTGCGCTTGCGCTTGGAGACGGGCAGTTGAAAGGGGGCCCACAATGATCATCCTGCTCGTCGTCCTCACCTTCGCCGCCGCGATCCTCATCGACCACCTCCTCCTCCGCCGCAAGCTCGTCGTCGTGAGCAACGAGACTTCCAAACCGGCGCGGCCGCGGGTCGCGCCGGCCATCGTCGCCGGCTTCAACCTGCCCGACAACCTCGCCTATCACCCCGGCCACACCTGGGCCGCGGCCGAGGGGCCGACGCGGGTGCGCATCGGCATCGACGACCTCGCCGCCAAGCTCGCGGGCGACATCGAGAAGATCGACATCCCCCAGCGCGGGCGTTGGATCCGCCAGGGTCAGAAGATCATCGCCATGCACCGCGACGGCCGCGAGATCGACCTCGTCTCGCCGATGGAAGGAGAGATCATCGACGTCAACGAATTCGCGCTCCGCAATCCGATGGAAGCGCGCAACGACCCGTACGGCAACGGCTGGCTCCTCACCGTGAACGCCCCCGACGCCAAGACGAACTTCCGCAACCTCCTCGGCGGCACGCTGGCCCGCCGCTGGATGGACGACGCCGCCGCGCGCCTGCGCGCGCTCGTGCCGGCGACCGCCGCGACCGCGCAGGAAGGGGGCCTGGCGGTGAACGATCTGGCCGCGCAGATCCCCGACGCCGATTGGGAGAAAGTGGCGAAGGAGCTCTTCCTGTAGCAAATCCCCGGCGAGGTCGAATGCGGGCGGCGTTCTCGCCGCCCGCTTTTTGTTACCGACCGTTCGGTCGGCCAATGTTTACAGAAAAATATAGACACGTAGGGATGGATTGTGTATAACGCCCGCCCCACGATTCGACATCAAAAAAACTTCAGGAGGCCATTAAATGTCCCGTTCTCTCTCCAGGGCACTCGCCTGTGCTCTCGTCGTCTTTGCCGCTGCATCGGCGTGGGCGGCTCCGCCACCCCGCTTCATCGACAGATTGCATGCCGACGTCGACAGCGGAAAGATCACGGCAGAAGACGCCATCGTGTATGAAACGCTCGCTCTCGATCAGGCGGATCTGCTTCCTCAAGACTACGTCGGCGGTGCCGGCGCCGCATCTGCACATTGTGGAAGCGAAATCATTTACGACCTCGCGCGCAACGTGCCAAAGGTGCATCCGGAAGTGCGTAATTTCGTGAAATACCTTCTGAGTACACCGCACAAACGCCTGAAGATGAAAACGCCGCTGATCAAAGTCGGCGCCGGTGACGGACAAAGATCTCGCCAACCGCGCGATCAGCAATGCGGCGGCCACGGCGGCCGCGACATCAGTTCTTGTCACGGTACACTTCAAAATCGACTACACCGGAACACCCGTTTCCTATGCGAAATCGGTGGCCGCGGCGCTGGAGACCTCATGGTCATCGGAGATTGACTCGCAAGGCTTCAACGCGCCCCAGTCGCCCAGCGACGGCCTGATCGATGTCTTCCTCGTGCAGCAGCCAGGACTCTGCATTCTCGGCTTCGGCTGTGACATCGACGGGATCGCCATTCCCGGATCACTGTCTCTCCTCGTCGGCGGTGACGGCGATCCCGCCATCCGTTTCAAGACGGGCATGGCTCCCAATGTCGTACAGGCCACCGCGGCGCACGAGTTTTTTCACCTCGTCCAGTATGAGATGGCCGGCTTTCTCAACATGAGCGCAAGCTGGTTTCGTGAAGGCATGGCCTCGGCAATGGAAGATGTCGTCTTCCCCTCGGCCAACGACTACATCGCCTATGCGAACGATTTCTTCGACCATTTCACCGATCACGACCTGCAGCAACTCGACTACAATGCGGCCCTTTTTCACAAGCTGATCGTGCTGCACCTCGGCGGCGGCCAGACGGATTTCCTCAAGCTATGGCTCGTGGCAACGGCAATCCAGCAGGATCCGATTGCCTCGCTCTATCAGACGCTAAACACGTACGGCACCGGTCGCGACGAGATTTTCCACGACTTCTCGCTGTGGAACCTTTTCTCCGGCGCCCGAACGCAATCGGGCTATTACGACGACGCCGGCCTGTACCACGGCATCACGAACTTCCACGCCCAGCACACCATGGGTGCGGTAAAGTCCGTACCGGCGACCGACATCACACTCACTGCTTGGTCATCGCAGTACATCCAGATCACTCCGGACTCCACGATTACGTCGCCACGCAAGTTGACGATCAAGGTGCACGGTGACTCGACCGGCCATATCCGCGGATGGGTTGTGATCCGCAGCGCCGGCGGCGCCTACACGATCAAGGACCTGAATTTCTCGTCGGCGGGGCCCAACGCCGCGGTGATCACCATCAACGACTTCAGCTTCTCGAATACCAGCGAGGTCGTCCTCGTGCTCAGCAATGGATTCGAGGGCGACGAGCTCACGGGCGATTACTCCGTCGAGCTCCCGACTTCGCTCGACCTGGCCTTCTGCATGGATACAACGGGCAGCATGTCGGGAAGCATCAATGCCCTGAAATCGACGGCAACGCAAGCCATGCAGACACTCGGCTCGAACGGAGCAGATTTCCGTATCGCCATTACGGAATTCAAAGACTGGCCGTGCTGCGGCGGGAGCCCCGGTGACTATCCCTACCGTGCCGACTCGCCTTTCTCCAATCAGCCGTCGTTGATCCTCGGTGGCATCAACATGCTCTTTGCTTCCGGCGGCGGCGACTGGCCGGAGTCGCAGTATTCCGGCATCATGGGGGCAATCAACGCCGTAAACATCGGTGCTTGGCGCAGCGGAGCGAAAAAGGCCATCGTCGTCATGACCGACGCGCCGCCAAAGGATCCGGAGCCGGTCACCGGCTACACCGCTGCCTCGGTCGCCGCGGCGGCACAAGCCGGCGGCATCGTGGTCAACAACGCCCTGCCTCCGGCGGGCCTGGCCACGGCGTCGGCCCGGTCGCCGAAGAGCATCATGTGGCGAGCAACCGGCAGCGATGCGAATCCGATTCGCATTTACGGCGTGGCTATTGGTCCGGATTCCTCGGCTTACGCGGCACTCGCGCAGCTCGCCGCGGCCACGGGAGGACAGGTCTTCCGGGCATCGTACAACAGCAGCGACATCTCCGCGGCGCTCCTCGCGGCGATCGGCGCCGTCAGCGGCGGCGGCACGCCGCCTCCGCCTCCGAGCAATCGTCCGCCCGACGTCAGCGGCGCGTTCGCCGAACCGTCGCAGCTCTGGCCGCCGGACAACAAAATGACCAATATCCACATCAGCAACGTCACCGATCCGGATGGCGACTCCGTGTCGATCGTCGTCACCGGCATCACCCAGGACGAGACGGTGAGCGATGACGGCAATGGTCACAACGCCGACGGCAGCGGCATTGGCACGCCGACGGCGCAGGTGCGCGCCACCCGCGACGGCAACGGCAATGGCCGTGTTTATCGCATCTCGTTCCGCGCCACCGATGCGCGCGGCGCGTCGTCGACCGGGAGTGTTACGGTGTGCGTGCCGCACGATCAGGGCGGCAACGAAACGTGCGACGATGACGGACAGATCTACGACTCGACGAATCCGTAACCGCCAATACAGGAGGGTGGGGCTCGTCCTCACCCTCCTGCTGTTTGCCGCGGCATGCGACATCGTCCCCGTGCGAACGCGCGTGCGCGGCAATGGCGGCTTCGTTGTCGACGCGTACACACCGCGGAACGTCTACGACTGGCCAGAGCCGATCCCGGTGAGGGTGATCATGCGCAACCGCGGCAGCAAGCCTGTATCGATCGACTGGCCGCCGTCCTTCCACCCGGCGCCGGCATGCGCGGCCGAGCCGCCGCGAGACCCGGTCGAGCTTTGGTTCGAAGGACGGTGGCGCTACGCGCCGAGTGCGCCTGCCCATTTCATATTGCAGCCCGGAGAATCGCGCGTGGTCCTCGAAGCCGCCTATCGTCCGCCCGCCGGCACGCCGCCACAGACAGGCTCCGTCTGCGTGCGCGCGTACGGCTGGAACATTGCGCCCGGCGGCCACTACCGTTTGCCGCGGCGTTAGGAGTCGTACGCCACCCGCCCCACCACCCGCTCCTTCCCCTGATCCAGCCTCGACTCCAGCAGCTCCCGCAGATTCGTCATCTCCAGGAACATGTGACGGTGGCGGATACAGTGGATGCTGATCGCGAAAAAGAGCAGCGCCGCGGCGGCGAAGAAGACCACCGACGCCGGCGTCACCGCGGGCAGCGCGGCAGCCGAGCCGGTCACGAACATCTCCTGCGCCAGGATCAGCAGATACAGCGGCAGAGGGAAGAACACCGTTGCGGAGAGGAAGCGGCTGGCCTGGATGCGGAAGTAGGGCCGCAGGGCCAGGAAGCTCATCGAGACGAAGTAGCCGAGCATCATCACCGCGGCGAAGTGGAGCTGGACGACGGCGTCGGCGAGCGGCGCGCGGGCGTGGCGCGCGGCCACGAGCATGCGCGACTGCAGCAGCACCACCGCGGCGAGCGAGACGATGGCCGCGCCGACACAGAAGATCGCCAGGAACGCCGCGAAGAGATTGCGCGCCGCCAGCAGCGCGGCCATGCGCAGGAGGATCGCCGCCGCGGCCATGCCGGCCAGGAGCGCCACGATGATCGCCCACGCCGCCGACGAAGCCGTCGACACGACGCCGCCGTGCACGGCCACGAACGTCACCTGTCCGTGCAGCTGCTGCGTCACTCCCGCCGCCGCGGCGAGAGCGAGAAAGAGGCAGAATGCCGTGCCGGTGTAGAAGAGCGCTTTCGGCATGTCTAGATGGTACTCCGCTTCACGTTTGATGCCGGAGCGGTGTGGTACGCTACGACTCGGGTCCGTCTCAGATGAAAACGATGGAGTCGCTGTTCCACATCGAATCGCTCGCATCGGCCGGCCCGCTCCTCTTCGCAGGCGTCCTGCTGCTCATCCTGATCATCTCCTTCCGCTCTCGCGCGGTCGTCTTCTGTCAGTACCTCGAGACCATGACCAGCATCCAGCTCAAGCCCTCCGACGTCCGCCGCGTCTACAAACAGCGCGGCAAGAACGGCGTGCGGGAGATGTTCCTCGACCTCCTCATCCGCGAGGATCTGAAGGAAGGGCCGATCGAGATTCCGGAGGAGAAAGAAACCGCCGGTAGGCGCTGAGCACGTCCTCGCCGAAGCAGGCGAAGACGATGCGCTCGATCGACGGCGCCGCCGCGCGCGCTTCGCGCACCGCGATCTCCGTCGCCGCCGCGATCGGATAGCCGTAGACGCCGCAGCTGATCGCCGGGAACGCAATCGTCCGGATGCCATGCTCGACGGCCAGGCGGAAGCTCTCGCGGTAGCACGACGCCAGGAGCTCCGGCTCGCCGCGATCGCCGCCGTGCCAGACCGGGCCGACGGTGTGGATGACGTACTTCGCCGGCAGGCGGTAGCCGCGCGTGATGCGCGCCTGTCCGGTTGGGCAGCCGCCGAGCGTACGGCACTCGGCGAGCAGCTCCGGCCCGGCGGCGCGGTGGATCGCGCCGTCGACGCCGCCCCCGCCGAGGAGCGAGGAGTTCGCGGCGTTGACGATGGCGTCGACCGCGAGCTTGGTGATGTCCGCCTGAATCGCCTCGATCACTTTTTCCGGCCCAGCTTCACGACGATGTCGTACTCGCTCTTCGTCACCGGCTGGATCGACAACCGGACGCCCTTCTTCGTGACCACCATGTTCTCGAGCCCCTTCGTCGACTTCAGCGTCTCCAGCGTGATGACGCGTGGAAAGGTCTCGACGTAACGAAGCTCGACCATGCACCAGGTCGGGTCCTTCTCCGGCACCGCCTCCCCACTAACCTCGGCGAGCCCGCTGACGCCGGACGGCTCCGCGCTCGAGGCATAGAAGAGGACTTTGTCGCCGACGCGCATCTCGTCGCGCATGAAATTGCGCGCCTGGAAGTTGCGGACGCCTTCCCACTTCGTCTTGCCGTCGCGGGCCAGATCGTCGATCGAGTAGGCCGAGGGCTCCGACTTCATCAGCCAATATTTCATGGATGGGCATTGTAGTCGGCGTGACTATTGCTGAAATCGCCAGCCATGGTCGCCTTCGAAAAAGCGCCGCCGGAGGCGCGGCAGCTGCTGACCGTGCCGATCCGCGAGCTTGGGCTCTCGCTGGAGCGCTCGCCGGTCGCGCCGTACGTGCGCGCGCTCTACGCCGAGCTCGACGCCGCCGGGCTGCGGCATTTCCGGCCGCGCTGCTACCTCTCCGACGAGTGGGGCTGCCCCTCCGAGGAGCCGGTGATCGGGATTCCGTTCTACCTCGGCGATCCGCGCGTGGCCGGCATCGAGGACGCCGTCAACGACGTCGAGAACGAGCGCGAGATCATGCGCTACCTTCGCCACGAGGCCGGCCACGCCTTCAACTACGCCTACGAGCTCTTCCGCACCGAGCAGTGGCACGAGCTCTTCGGCTCTTTCCGCCGTCCCTACCGCGACGACTTTCCGTTCGTTCCGTTTTCGAGGGACTACGTCCGCCACATCGCCGGCTGGTATGCGCAGAAGCATCCCGACGAGGACTTCGCCGAGACCTTCGCCGTGTGGCTCGACCCGGAGTCGGGCTGGCGCGAGCGCTACCGCGGCTGGGGGGCGATGAAGAAGCTGCTGTACGTCGACCGCGTCGCGCGCGAGCTCGGCGGGCGCGCGCCGCTGCGTGTCGAAGGCGAGATCGACATCACCGTCGAGGAGATGGAGCAGACAGTCGCGGACTTCTATCGGGAGACGACGATCGACGAGACGCGGATGATCGAGGACCTCGCGCTCGACGCCGACCTGACCGACATCTTCGTCGACCCGGCGCGGCAGCATGCCGGCGTCGAGTACCGCGTCGCGTCGCAGCTCCTCGGCGAGCACCGCCGCGACGTCGTCGACAAGATCCACTACTGGACCGGCGTGCGCCGCACGCTCGTGCGCGCGCTCGTCCTGGCCGTCGAGCGCCGCCTCGGCGAGCTCGATCTGGCCGCCGAGGTCGTGCGCAGCCGCGCGGCCATGGTCGAGCTGACCGTCTACCTCACCACGCTGGCCATGACGTTCCTCACCGGGAACAAGCGCCTCCGCCACCGCAAGCCATGAAGGTCACGATTCTTTTCAACCGCACCGAGGGATACGAGGAGTACCCCGGCGCGAATATCGAGGCCGAGCTGCCGAAGCGGAAGCGGCGCCGAAAGAAGAAGACGGACGTCGAGGCCATCACCGACGCGCTGCGCGCGCTCGGGCACGAGCCGACGACGCTCGCGGTCGACGGGCGCCCGCAGACGCTCACGCGCATCGCCCGCAGCAGCGCGGACCTCTACTTCAACCTCGTCGAGGAGTTCGGCGGCGACGACACGAAGGAGATGCACTTCGCCGCGTTTCTCGATCTCGTCAACAAACGCTTCACTGGCGCGAGCGCCGAGGCCTCGCTGCTGGCGATGGACAAAAGCATCGCCAAGAAGATCGTCCGCTTCCACGGCCTCTACACGCCCTACGCCGCGGTCGTGTACCGCGGCCGTGTCGATCACGGAGCGCAGGACATCCAATTCCCAGTGATCGTGAAGCCGGCGAACGAGGATGCGTCGAAGGGCATCGACGCCGGCTCCGTCGTCTCGTCAATCAAAGAATTGATGGAGCGCATCGAATACGTGCACGATGATTTCGACTCTCCGGCGCTGATCGAGGAGTACATCGAAGGCCGCGAGATCTACGCCGCGATCCTCGGCAACGAGCGCCCCGAGGCGCTGCCGCTGGTGGAGCTCGATCTCTCGAAGCTGCCCGAGGGGATGCCGCGCATCGCCGGCTACGAGGTGAAGTTCGACGTGCGCACCGAGGCCTACCGGCGGACGAAGTCGGCGCCGGCGCGCGACCTCGACGAGGAGACGACCGAGCGCATCCAGCAGGCCGCGCTCACGGCGTACCAGGCCCTGCGCCTGCGCGACTACGGCCGCATCGACCTCCGCCTCGCCGAGAACGGGCGCGTCTACGTGATCGAAGCGAATCCGAATCCGTGGCTCGACCCGGCCTCGGAGTTCGCGATGGCGGCGAAGGAGGGAGGGCGTTCGTATAACGAGTTGATCGGCGAGATTGTGGAGTTGGCGATGCGGCGATGAATAAACCAGAAACTAGAAACCAGAACGTCCTGGGCGAACCGCTTCTGGTTTCTGGTTTCTGGTTTCTGGTTTGTACCGTGCGAGCGCCTCCCGCAACAGCTCGACCGCCGCGCGCAGGTCGTGTTCCTTCAGCACATACGCGATCCTCACCTCGCTGCGGCCGCGTTCCGAAGCGTAGAAGCCGCTGCCGGGAGCGATCATGACCGTGGCGTTGTCGTGGACGAAGTCGGTGAGCAGCCAGGCGGCGAAGTCGTCGGCGTCGTCGACCGGCAGCCGGACCATGCAGTAGAACGCCCCCTCCGGTTTCTCGAGGTAGACGCCATCGATGGAACGCAGGCCTTCGTAGAGCACGTCGCGGCGTTTTTGATACTCGGCGACGACGTCGCGCGTGTAGTCGTCGGCGAGGTTGTCGGCGCCGACGGCGATGAACTGCGCGAGCCCCGGCGGGGAGAGCCGGCCCTGGGCCATGCGCAGCGCGGCGTCGTAGACCTCGGCGTTGCGCGTGACCAGCGCGCCGAGGCGGATGCCGCAGGCGCTGTAGCGCTTGGAGAGGCTGTCGACGACGATGACGAAGTCGCCGGCGTCGTCGAGCGTGAGCGCGCTGATGGCCTTGCGCCCGTCGTAGACGAACTCGCGGTAGACCTCGTCGGAGATCAGGAAGAGGCCGTGCTCGCGGCAGAAATCGGCGACGAAGTCGAGCTCCGCGCGCGTGTAGACGGTGCCGGTAGGGTTGTTCGGATTGCAGAGGATGACGATGCGCGTCCGCGGCGTGAGGGCGCGCTCCCAGATCTCGCGCGGCGGGAGGTGGAAGCCGTCGCGGCCGCGGCTGGTGACGGGGACGAGGTTCAGGCCGGCCATGGCCGCGAAGGCGCCGTAGTTCGCGTAGAAAGGCTCGACGACGAGGACGTCGTCGCCCTCGTTCGCGCAGGCGATGAAGGCGAAGAGGATGGCCTCGCTACCGCCGGTGGTGGCCAGGATCTGGTCGGCGTCGAGCCGCAATCCCAGGCGCTTCTCGTAGTACCGCTGCAACGATCGCAGGAATTCCGGAGTTCCGGTCGAGGGCGAATACTCCAGGACGCGCTCGTCGAGCTCTTTCAGGCGCGCGCGCATGCACAGCGGCGTCTCGATGTCCGGCTGCCCGATGTTGAGGTGATAGACGCGCACGCCGCGCGCCTTGGCGGCCTCGGCCAGCGGCGCCAGACGGCGGATCGGCGAGGCGGGCAGGACGCGCGCGCGCCGCGAAAGCTCGAGGGCCGTCCGAATCATTTCTTTTTCGACCTGCGCGCGCCGAAGTCGGGGGTGACGTTGATGTTCTTGCTCATGCTAGGGATCGGTGCGAGGGACGTGCCGCCTGCTACACCCTGTGGAGGACAGGCGCCCTCGCCTGTCCTTTTATCTCTATCACAGAAGAGGACAGGCGAGGCGCCTGTCCTCCAGGCTGATCCCGAGGTATGGTCGTTGTCGTGATTGGCGACGATACGGTCGCGACGAAACGGCATCTGCCGCATCTTCAGCGCGACGGGAAGTGGTACTTCGTCACGTTCACGACCCGCAATCATTTCGTGCTGTCTGAGGGCGCACGCGACATCGCTCTGCAGATTTGCGTAAACGATCATGAACGGACGTATTTCCTTGAGTGCGTCGTGATCATGCCCGATCACGTGCACATGCTCTTCGCGCCAGTGGGCGATTGGTCTACGTCCAACATCCTGCAGCGGATCAAAGGCGTCTCGTCGCATCGCATCAATCATCTTCTCGGGCGCCGCGGCCCGTTGTGGCAGGACGAGTCGTTCGATCGCATTCTTCGCTCCGGCGAAGATCTCTCGAACAAGAGCGACTATATCTGCGCGAATCCCGAACGGGCGGGATTCGTGAATTACCGCTGGACCTGGCGGCGCTGGGCTACTTAGGACATGGCTTCGACGGACAGGCGGGGGCGCCTGTCCTCCACGCCGTTCTGCGCGATCAGCTGCCGCAGCACGAACGGGAGGATGCCGCCGTGCACGTAGTAATCGACCTCGATCGGGGTGTCGATGCGGACGCGAACCGGCACCTTCTTCTCTCCGTCGATCACCAGCGTCGCCGTCATGCGCGGCTTGAGGCCGGCCTCGATGCCGGTGATGTCGAACGTCTCCGTGCCCGCCAGGCCGAGGGTCTGCGCGTTCGTCCCTTCCTCGAACTGCAGCGGCAGCACGCCCATGCCGACGAGGTTCGAACGGTGGATGCGCTCGAAACTCTGGGCGATCACGGCGCGCACGCCGAGGAGCTTCGTCCCTTTCGCGGCCCAGTCGCGCGACGAGCCGGTGCCGTACTCCTGGCCGGCGATCACGATCAGCGGCGTGCCGCGCTGCGCGTACTTCATGGCCGCCTCGTAGATCGGCAAGCGCTCGCCGTCGACCACCGTTACGCCCCCCTCCACGCCCGGCACCATCAGATTCTTGATGCGCACGTTCGCGAACGTGCCGCGCGTCATCACCCGGTCGTTGCCGCGGCGGGAGCCGTAGCTGTTGAAGTCCTCGACCGGCACGCCGTTCTTGATGAGGTACTGGCCGGCCGGCGACGTCGACTTGATCGAGCCGGCGGGGCTGATGTGATCCGTCGTCACGGAGTCGCCGAAAATCGCCAGCGCCCGCGCCCCCTTGATGTCGCTCGCCTTCCCCGCGCTCATGTCGAAGCCGGCGAAGAACGGCGGCTCCTGGATGTACGTCGAATTCGGCTCCCAGGCGTAGAGCAGGCCCGCGGTCGACGGGATCTGATTCCAGAGCGGGTTCTGGGCCTCGAAGTCGGCGTAGAGCCTGCGGAACGTGGCCGGGTCGAGCGCCTTCTGCATCACCGCGCGCACCTCGTCCATCGACGGCCAGAGGTCGCGGAGGTAGACGTCGTTGCCGTCGCGGCCGCGGCCGAGCGGCTCCTTGGTCATGTCGATGTCGATGCGCCCCGCCAGGGCGAAGGCGACGACGAGCGGCGGCGACATCAAGAAATTCGCGCGGATCGACTGGTGCACGCGGGCTTCGAAGTTGCGGTTGCCGCTGAGCACGGAGACGCCGACGAGGTCGTTCTTGGCGATGGCCTCCTCGATGGCCGGATCGAGCGGGCCGGAGTTACCGATGCACGTCGTGCAGCCGTAGCCGACGGTGTAGAAGCCGACGTCGTCGAGGTACTTTTGCAGTCCCGACTTCGCGTAGTAATCGGTGACGACGCGCGAGCCCGGCGCCAGCGAGGTCTTCACCACGCGCGGCGGTTTCAGCCCGCGCTCCGAGGCCTTCTTGGCCACGAGGCCGGCGGCGAGCATGACGGAGGGATTCGAGGTATTCGTGCACGACGTGATCGCGGCGATGAGGACGTCGCCGTGATGGAGCTCGGCCACGCGCTGCGGGGTCTCCTCGGTCAGCGCGCGCCCCTCGACGCGGTCGGGCGTCGGGCGGTTGTTCATCATCTCCATTTCGGAGACCTCGGAGGTGTTTCGCTTCGCACTCGACAGCGTCCCGGGCGCCTGCTCGCCGCCGCCGCTCAGCTCTTCGTCGGTGGTCACGCCGATGACCGTGCGCACCGCGCGGTCGACTTCCGCCGCCGCCTTGCCGTAGCCGCCCGGCGCCTCGGCCTGCAGCATGTTGATGAACGTCGTCTTCAGCGCCTCGATCTCGATGCGGTCCTGCGGCCGCTTCGGTCCGGCCACGCTGGCCTTCACCGTGGAGAGGTCGAGCTCCAGCACCTTCGTGTACTCGAGCTGGCCTTTCTTCGGCATCCCGTAGAGGCCTTGGGCTTTGAAGTAGTTGCGGAAGGCGTTGACCTGCGCTTCGCTGCGTCCGGTCAACGCGAAGTACGAGAGCGTCTCGTCGTCGACCGGGAAGTAGCCCATCGTCGCCCCGTACTCCGGAGCCATGTTGGCGATCGTGGCCCGGTCGGCCAGCGAAAGCGAGGCGGCGCCTTCGCCGAAGTACTCGACGAACTTGCCGACGACCTTCGCTTTGCGCAGGAGCTCCGTCAGGGTGAGGACGACGTCGGTCGCCGTGACGCCCTCGCGCACCGCGCCGCTGAGGTGGACGCCGATCACGTCCGGCGTCAGGAAGTAGACGGGCTGTCCGAGCATGCCGGCTTCGGCCTCGATGCCGCCGACGCCCCAGGCCACGATGCCGAGTCCGTTGATCATTGTCGTGTGCGAGTCGGTGCCGACGAGCGTGTCGGGGTACCAGACGCCGTCCTTCTCCAGCACGCCACGAGCGAGGTACTCGAGGTTGACCTGGTGGACGATGCCGATGCCGGGCGGCACGACCTGGAAGCCGTTGAAGGCCTGCGTCCCCCACTTCAGGAACTGATAGCGCTGCTGGTTGCGCTTGAACTCCATCTCCATGTTGAGCTGGAGGGCGTCGGCGCGGTTGGAGAAGTCGACCTGCACGGAATGGTCGATGACGAGGTCGACGGGGACGAGCGGCTCGATGATGCGCGGGTCTTTGTCGAAGCGCGCCGCGGCGGAGCGCATGGCCGCGAGGTCGACGAGCAGCGGCACGCCGGTGAAGTCCTGCAGCAGGACGCGCGCGACCATGAAGGGGATCTCTTCCTCGCGCTCGCCGCCGGCGGTCCAGTTGGCGAGGGTGCGGATGTCGCGCTCGGTGATCTTCTTGCCGTCGGCGTTGCGCAGAACCGACTCGAGGACGATGCGGATGGAGACGGGGAGCTTTGAGACCGGGCCGACGCCGGCGGCTTCGAGCTTCGGGAGGGAGTAGAACTGGCCGCGCTTGCCGCCGCCGAGGTCGAAGGAATCGAGGGTGTTGAAGGTGTTCTGAGGCATGGCGGAGGTACTCTATCAAGGATGCGATTTGCGATGCTGCTGGTGCTCGTTGGGTGCACGCTGTGCGCCCCTACCGTGGTCGCGGCGACGGGACGAGCGGTCGCGGACGCGGCCCTGGCCCAGGTCGGCGTGACGACGATTTACGACCCCGCGTACGTGCAGCTCCGCTATCCCGGCGGCGACGTCCCCCGCGAGCGCGGCGTCTGCGCCGACGTCATCGTGCGGGCCTTCCGCGGCATCGGCGTCGACCTGCAGCAGACCGTGCACGCCGACATGGCCGCGCACTTCACCGCCTATCCGCGCATGTGGGGCCTGCGCGGCGCGGACGCGAACATCGACCACCGACGCGTGCCGAATCTGATGAAGTTCTTCGAGCGCCGCGGCAAGTCCCGCGCCCTCGGCGAGGCCTACGAGCCCGGCGACGTCGTGGCCTGGCGCCTCCCCAACGGGCTCTACCACATCGGCGTCGTGTCCACCGCCCGCGGCGCGAGCGACTACCTCGTCGTGCACAACATCGGCTACGGCACGAAGAACGAGGACGTGCTGCGCGCGTGGACGATCATCGGCCACTACCGGTGGTGACTACTTCGGCGGCGGCGGGGGCTGAAACGGCGTTTCCGGAGGCGCGCCTTCGATCGGGTTCTTCGCCCACTCGAGCAGGATGGCCAGCTTGTCGGCGGAGAGGTCGCGCGTGATCGGCATGTGCTGGGGATCGGTGACCGGCCGCGTCAGGCTCTTCACGACGGCCTGAGCGTTCGCGACCATGGTCGAGAAGTCGTTGATGTGCAGGATCTCCCACATCTTCCAATACAGCCAGGAGTATTGATTGAGGATGGGAAAGACGTCCGTCCACCAGGCGGGCTTGTCCGGAACGGCGACGGTGTCGAAGACGCGGACGCTGAGGAACGCGCTCTGATCCGGCATGACGTCCGAGGCCCACTTCCAGTTGACCGCGTAGACCTGGCCGTCGATGGCGCCGCGCGGATTCTGCGGATTCGACGCCGAGAGCGTGAACGTGGCCTGCCCATGCTTGTCGGTGACGACCTGGGGCGGCGCCGACACGCCGCCGTTCGTCGGCGGGCCGGAGCCGAACTGCGAGACCTGCAGCGTCACGCTGGCGCCGGCCGCGGGCTGCTCAAAGGTGTTCGCCCACAGCGTCACGTCCGCCGTGCCGTTGGGGTTCATGCGGAAGACGTACTGCTCGGCGTTGACATAGGCGCCCGTCGGATTCTCCGCCAGGACGACGAGGTTCGGCCGTCCCTGCCTCGGCAGGCAGACGCCCGTCACCCACGAGCTGCCCGGCTTGCGCAGCGCGGGCGGGAGAACGAAGTCGAAGACGAAGGCGCTCGACTCGTAGCTCTTCTCCGAGCTGTCGACGCTGCCGAGGACGGTGTCGGCGGTCCAGCCGTTCGGTCCCTTCACCACGGTCGCGACTTCGAGCTGCGGAGTGAACGGCATCGAGACCGGCGCGGCGCCGGAGTCCCACGTCGTCGGGAGAGCGTTGCCGAGGTCGATCGTCAGCGTGCCGCGGTCGTGGTTCGTTTTCGCCGGGGCATAGTTGAACGGCACCTTCGGCGGGATCTTGCCCTTTCCCATCCGGATCGTGTTCCCGGTGGGCCGCAGGAAACGCGCATTCGTGAAGCTCGCCGGCTCGCCCGGAAGGTAGGGGCCGATCGTTCCCGCCACGCGTCCCTGATGGATCGGACCGGGCAGGCCGCCCGATCCGTCGTTGAAGCCGTCGACGTTGAAGCGGATCGACAGCGTCTTCGGGCTGGCTTTCTTGAGCGCGGCGAGGAACGGCGATCCGCTTTCGTTCCACGTCAGATCGGTGAGGATGCTCTGGTACGCGGCGGAGGCCGCGCTGTCGCCGCCGCTGCCGACGACGCGGCCGAAGATGTCGACGAAGTTCACCGGCGCGAAGGTCCCGCTGACGGATGCGCTGCCGACCTTGACGGCGATCTGCATGCCGAAGATCTGCGAGACGCCTTGCTGATCGACGTCGAGGTCGACGAGGACGGCCTTCGTCCCCATGACCGAGCCTTTCGTCGGACCGGGCCCGCCGCCACCGTCCAAGGCCAGCTTCGTCACCGTCGCGGAGATGGAGAAGCTGTGGTCGCCGTACGGATTCCAGCCGAGGTCGCCCGGGTCAGTCGTCGGCGCCTCGAAGTTGGAATCGGTGTTGTTGATCGTCGACGGGTTCGCGGTGAAGCGGCCGAAGAACGTCAGGCGCGGCAGGTCGAGGTAGCTCATGACGATCAGACGAGGCCGGACCGGCCGATGTGATGCGTTCCGGCCATCCGCGTTTCTTCACTTCCGCAAAGGTCAGGAGCGAGTTCGCGTAGTAGTCGCGCAGCAGGATCTCGCGCGGGTTCCACTGCCACGCATCCTCCAAAATCGGAACGCCTTCGCCTTCGAAAAGGTCGGAGCGCCACTGCTCGGCAGGCTCGATGAGACGGCGCAGCTCGAGGATGTTTCGCGCCGCCTTCCAGACCTCCGCGCCGGTCTTCTCGCGCGTGATCCAGACGCGGCCGCGCCAGACCTCGCGGTAGCGCTCGACCGCGGCGACGATCTCGCCGTCGGTCAGCGGCCCCCCGGCCTCGGCGAAGATGCGCGCCACGAGCGTCACCGGCGTCACCGGGAGGGCGTCGGAGATCTCGGTCATGATCGCCTCGGCCAGCTCCTGCATGGCCGCCTTGCGCGACTCGTACGTCTCGCCGAGGAGCTCGGGATGGGCGCGGGCAAAATCGTCGACGATGATCGGCTTCCCGAAGGCCACGATCGCGTAGCCGTAGCGCTTGAAGCGCTTCAGCATCCCGCGGAAGAGGCCCTTGAAGAGGAAGTCGAACGTCGACGACAGCTTCTCCCCTCTCGTCCGCCGGTCCTCCCTCCCGATCAGCTCCTCGGTCAGGTTGCGGTCCTCGAGCACGCGGTCGAAGTTGATGGCCGTGGGGATGATCACCAGCGGTCCGCTGAAGGCCGGATCGCGCTTCGCGGAGACGATGTAGTCGAGCATGCCGAGCTTCGGCCTCTGGAACGCGCCGTCGCGGGTGAGGCCGCCCTCGATGAAGACACCCTGGGTCACGCCGTTCTTCGTGATCGTGCGGACGAACGACGCCAGCACGGCGTGGTAGAGCGGCTCGCGGTAGCGGCGGCGGATGAAGTAGGCGCCGAACCATTTGAAAAGGTGATTCAGCGGCCAGACGCGCGCCCACTCCCCGACCGCGTACGACAGCGAGATGAACTTGAAGAGCATGTGCGCGACGAGGACGTAGTCGGAGTTGGAGCGGTGGTTGATGATGTAGACGACCGAGGCGTTGCGCGGGGCGGTTGCGTCGAACTGCTGCAGGGTCTTGCGCTCCACGACCGGGCGGTAGAGGAAGTGCATGACCGCGCTCGCCAGCGGCGCACCGAGGCGGTAGTACGCGAGGAGATTGAACTTCGGAACGATCTCGCGCAGGTAGGTCTTGGCCTGCTTCGTGGCCTCCTCGACGGAGACGTGGTGCGACTTCGCGTACTCGCGCACGGCCTCGACGACGTCGCGCGAGCCGAAGACCTCGAGCTCGATGAGGGCGTGCCGGCGCTTGAGCTTGAAGCGGTCGACGTGGATCTTGCGCTCGCGCTGCAGCCGCCGGGCGTGGCGCTTGCCCAGCACCATCAGCACGGCGATGAGGACGGCCGGCGCGAGCGTCGCGAGCACGAAGCGCATCACTTCACTCCCAACTCCTCCAGCACGTGCTTGGCGATCGCCGGCAGCAACGTGACGTCGTCGGCCGCGCCCCGGGTGAAGATGACGAGGATGAACTTGCTCCCGCCCGGCATCTCCACGTAGGCGCCGTCGTGGCGCACTTCGCTCATCCATCCCGCTTTCGACCAGAGGCGGGCCGTGTTCGGCAGCGCCGCGCCGATGAACTCCTTGACCTGGTTCTCGTCCGTGCGCGGCGGGTTCAGCGGGCGCTCCAGCAACGCCATCATGGCCTTGCTGGCCCCTGGCGACACGGCGTGGCCGCGCACGATCCAGAGCAGCAGCGAGGCGACGGCGTTGGCGGAGGCGCGGTTGCGGTTTTCCTTGTTCGGGCCGACGGCGTCCTTGTCGCGGCCGAAGGGGCCGAAGCTCCACGGCTTCATCATCGCGCTCACGTCGTAGCCCATCGGCACCAGCCAGCGGTTCACCACGCGGCGCTTCTCGATGAACTTCGCCAGCGCGCGCCCTTCCAGCGCCGGGCCGCTGCAGGTGTCGGTGATGGTGTCGATGATGAACGCCGTGGCGTCGTTGTCGGAGACGTGGATCATCTCCTGCAGGGCGCGGTCGACGTCCTTCTCCGTCTCCTTCTTCTGATGGAACGTCTCGGCCATGAAGAAGATCTTGATCACCGAGGCGGGATAGAACGGCGCGTCGCCGTGGTAGTCGGCGCGGGCGAGGAGGTCGGGCTTCGTGACGTCGACGACGGTGATGGCGAGGTTGTCCGCCGTCAGCTTCGGGAACTCTTTCAACGAAGCCTCGGCCGCGTGGCGCAGCGCCGTCTCGATGCGCGGGTCCTTCGGCACGTCTTTGAATTCGCGGAAGTCCGCGCGCGCGGCGGTGGCGGCGAGGATCAGGAGAAGTGCGAGTCGAATGCGCATGGCGTCATTGTGACACTCGCTGCGTCGACATCACCGCCGGCTCGGGCGGGAGAACGCCGAGCGGATGCGGCCATCCCGCGAGGGCCTGGCCGGCCCGCTCCAACTGCGCCGCCAGCTCGTTCGTCCAGGCCTCGGCGTTCGACGGCCGCGCGGCGCGGTCGCCGGCCAGCGCGGAGGCGAAGAGCTCCCCCGGCTCCGCGCCGTCCGCCACCCGCCGCCCGGTGAAGGCCTCGTACAGCACGGCGGCGAGCGCGTAGACGTCGGCGCGCACGTCGACCTCGTCGCCGCGCAGCTGCTCGGGCGCCATGTACGCCGGCGTGCCGATGAATGTCCCCGCCTGCGTCACGTGCGGGTCGAAGGCGATCGGCTTGGTGATGCCGAAGTCGAGGAGCTTCACGCGGAAGCCGTCGTCCGCATCCGTTAAATAGATGTTCTCAGGCTTGATGTCGCGGTGGATGAAGCCGGCGCGGTGCGCGGCGCCGATGGCCGCGCCGAGCTGCCGCGCCAGCGAGGCCACCTGGCGCGGGGCGCCGGGGCCGTGGCGGCGGAGGAGCTGCCCGAGGTTCATGCCGCGCAGGAGCTCCATGACGAAGAAGAGCGTGCCGTCGCCGACGTCGCCGGAGTCGAAGACGGCCACGACGCCGGGGTGGTCGATGCGCGCAGCCGCGCGCGCCTCCTGCTCGAAGCGGCTGCGCATGGTCGGATCGTCGAAGTGCTCCGGCTTGATCAGCTTCACCGCCACGGCGCGGTCGAGCTTCTCGTCGTGGGCCTCGTAGAGCGCCGACATCCCTCCGCTGGCGATGGTGCGGACGAAGCGGTAGCGCCCGCGCACGCGGAACGGCAGCAGGCGCGGGGCGTCGAGGGCGTAGCCGTCGACCTGGCAGCGCGCCGTGCGCTGGTCGTAGCAGCGCCCGCAGTTCGGGCAGACGTGGAGGATGTCGTCGCCGCGGTCGAGCATCTCCTGCCGGCGCAGCTGGGCGCGGGCGTTGGCGGCGGAGAGCTCGGCGCGCATGGTGTCGTTGGCGTTCTTGATGGCCAGCTGGGTCTCGACGCGCGCGGCCACGATGGCGTAGTCGAGGGGCTTGACGACGTAATCGTTCGCGCCGCTGCGCAAGGCCTCGACGACGTCGGCGCGGTCGCCGCGGGCCGTGGCCATGATCACCGGCAGCTCGGCCAGGCCGTAGAGCTCGCGGATGCGGCGCAGCACGGTCAGGCCGTCGAGGCCGGGCATCATGATGTCGAGGAGGACGAGGTCGTAGCGCCGGGCCTCGACCTCGCGCAGCGCCTCCGCCCCGTCCGCCGCCTCGGCCACGGCGAAGCCGCGCTCGGCGAGACGCTCGACGGCGATCTGGCGATTCAACGCGCTGTCGTCGACAACGAGGATGACGGGCATGTCGGTATGGGGAAAGAATACTCGGTGTTGAGGCGGAGCTGTTGCGTCATTCCTCTTGCGGGAAGTGATCGGCCTCGCGGAACGACGGCCGCGCGGAGAGCCGTTCCAACACCTCCGGGTCGAGGGCGAGGTGCAGCTCGCGGGCGACGCCGCGAGGCGCGCATCGCGCGGAGCCGCGGTGGAGCGCACCCGCGCCGCGCGCATCGACGCCAAGTTGACTCTTATGCGAGTCATAATGCCGATTTCGCGCTTCCAAACGCGATCACTCTAAGCTGCAAAAGCCGCCTACCGTGCCGAGCAGCAGAGCGGCAGGGCGGCTGCCGCGACGAACACGCAGCGGATGAAGCGAAGTGCAGCCGACGTGCCGCGGGTTTTGAAGCCGCCCGAGGCGGCTCCGCCGCCGGGCCAACGGTCCGGCGGCTTTTGTCAGCTTGTGAGGATCGTGAGATGCGGCGTATGCGACGCGCGCAATCGCCGTGACCGTCGGAAGTCTGGGAGCGAAGGGCCAGATTTCTCCAGTCGGTGGCGTATGCCGCCACGATCGCCTCAGGCAGTCCGCAGTTTAATCGTCGTTAGGCGCACGAAAGATTGGACGCGAGACCTGTTGGGCCTGAGAAACCGCCGATCTGGCACTTTCCGTATCCAGCGGTTCCTGCCCGCGACTTACCGGATTCGTTGGTTTGAGGTGTAGGAAACTGTGCCCGGGCATTTCACGGCAGGGTAGGGAATTGCTCGCGTGCATCACTCCAAGTATGAAGACCTTCGTTACCAGGAGAACGTTGTCTGGCTTACGACATAGAGTCGTGGAGAATACGATGAAACACGTGTTCATCTCCTACGCGCGTGAGGACAGGGAATTTGCGCTTGAAATGAGCCATCGCTTGCGCGAATCGCGGGTAAGGCCATGGCAGGATCTGCGTAATCTGGTCGGCGGAGACAGTTGGCAGGAAACCGTAGATACCGCTCTTCGGAACGCGGCGGCGTTAATCGTGATAATCTCGCCACATGCCTCCCGATCTCAATATGTTACGTACGAGTGGGCATTCGCGCTCGGAGCTGGCGTACGTGTGATCCCAGTTCTCTACAAAGAGACTAGGCTACATCCTCGCCTTAAAAGCATTCACTATATCGACTTCGCAAGTGGACGCGGTACTCCGTGGATCGACCTTCGCAGGGCTCTTCCATTTCGCGCTGCGAAAACTCAAGTCAAACCGGAGCTTAACGCCTGGTTCAGTCTGGTGGATGACGAACCTGAAATCGACGACGACGGTGATTACAGCGTCCGAGTCGGAGTGGTGAAAGCACCGCGAAACGCACAAAAGGTAACGTACGAACTTCACGACGAGACTCTCAAACACAGCAAGTGGACCACAAAGGCTGCGGCTACGCAGTTTGCGTCACAATTCTGGAGTAATGGCGATTTGCTTGTAACGGCAACGATTAATACGCCAAAGAGGGAGATCAAGGTCGTGAGTTCGCTATACGACGCGCTTCGTCGGGGTCATCGCCGAGGCGCGAACAGCGCCGTAAAGCGAGCGTTGAAAAGAATTGGCGAATATGCAACGCGCCGCGGCGCCTAACGATCCTCACAAGCTGACAAAAGCCGCCGGGCTCCCGGCCCGGCGGCGGAGCCGCCTCGGGCGGCTCAACTGCACGCACGCGGCACGTCGGCTGCAGTTCGCTCCTGCCACTGCGTGTTGGTCGTGGCAGCCGCCGTGCCGCTTCCCGGGGCAGGCACGTGAGGCGGCTTTTGCAGCTTAGAGTGATCGCGTTAGCCGGACGATAATACGGGTTGTAGAATCGCATCGCACTGAGGCACGAGGCCTTCCGAGCTACTGCGCCGCCGTGAATGCCTAGAAATCTGTGCATCCCACACAGATCAGAAGTATTATCGTGTCTACGTGTGGCAGGTTGACGCCGTTCTCGACGCCGCCAAGTTCGGTAGAACTCGAGCTCTTATCCTGCAGTGCAGTTCCGAGGGACAATCTCGAGACATGCTCGTGAAGACCCTCGATCAGGGAATCACCGAAACCGGTCTTTTCTGCGAGTACTTTGGCAACGTATTCGCGCGGGAAGCGGGTCTCGCAACCCCGGAGCCAGCTCTCGTGTCGATCGATCTTGACACATCGCATATGATCAACGAGAGCAGCGCCGCGAAGCAGATCGGCAAACGCGTTCCGCCGGGAATTGCGGTCGGTTCGCAGCTTATTCGGCCGGCGCCGCTCCCACCAAGAACCACCGGGCTAACGCCGGAGCAACTGAACGAAGCTGCTGCGATCTACGTCTACGACATGCTTGTACATCATCCGGATCGACGAAACGCTAATCCGAACGTCGTCATGGTCCGTGGCCATTTCGTCGCGATCGACTTCGACATGACTTTTTCTTTTCTCTGGGCAATCGCAACCCCCGTTGAGCCCTGGCAAGTATCCAGGCTGTCATTCCCCGTCGATCACTATTTCAGCGAAGTGTTAGCGGCAGCAAAAACGCTCGATTGGGACATTCCAATCAATCGCACGCTGTCGATTGATTGGACATCACTGCAGGCAACCGCCGATGCGATGCCAGAGGGCTGGCGGCATCATGCAGACCTGGTTTTGGCACATGTCACAACCATCATCGATCACCGCGATGAGTTCCGGTGGGAAGTCTTGAGGACCGTATCATGAGCAGGCGAAACTATACCTACAGTGTTCTGCGGTATGTTCACGACCCTACCGCTGGCGAAATAATGAACATAGGTGTCGTGATCTACTCACAGCAAGCTGCATTTATCGATGCCGAATTAATGTTCCAATATCAACGGCTATCCGACGCGTTCGCGGGATTCGACGGCGATGGCTACCGTAGATCGCTGCGTGCTTTCACCGAGGCTATTGCTACTTTGCGGGATGAGCTGTTCTCATCTTTGCTTGCACCCAAAGACCTTCCGAAGGACGCATCCGAACTCATTGAGCGGATCTGGCCGGACCGTCAGCTGAGTTTTATCGCAGGCGCACCTCTCACTGGGATGTCGGAAGATCTTCCAGCCACGCTACGGCAGCTTTATGATCGTTTCGTTACATCGCAATACGATCGGATTCGAGACGAATGGAGAACGGACGAGGAGGTGTGGGAGTCTTTCCGAAGACGTTTCCACGGAACAGTCATCACCAAAGCGTTGAGACCCGTTAAAGTTCAAACCACTAATCTGAGCGCATCATTTGTGGGTTTTAAGAATGAGCAGTGGCACTTGTTACAGCCGATCTCCTTAGATTTCGCTCGCGAATCATCCATCAAACGTAAAGCCAAGGAATTTATTGGCGAGTTTGTCGAGCTGGCTGATAGTGCGGAAATTCAATCTGGTAAGGTTTATCTGCTACTCGGTGCGCCAAGCCACCCGCAATTCCAGAAGGCTTATGAAAGCGCAAAGCAGATGTTAATGAAAATCCCGGTCAACTATAAACTTGTCGAGGAAATTGACGCCGAAGCGTTCGCAGTCGAAATCGCGGATTACGTACGAGAACATGTCGACGTCGCGTGAAGGGCGCCGCCCAACGATCCTCACAAGCTGACAAAGCCGCCGGGCTGTTGGCGGGAGAAATGGTGCGCGGCACCTTTTTCAGCTGATGCGCAACAACTCAGGAAACGACACGTGCGCCGCGTTCGCGCGATTTGACAGCCGAGGGGTCGATGCGACCAAGCTTCACCAATCGACTTGTGATCGCGCCGGAAGATCGCCCATGTTGAAGCGCGATCTGGCCGACCGTCATTTTGGTGTCGAACTCTTGGCAAAGCCGCTCGTCTTCCTCCGTGCTCCACGGTGCCCCAGCAGATGCCAACTTCGTGCTTCCTACCTGTCGGCGCACCGCAGTGGCCGCATCCGTCTTGAGCAAAGCGCCAGCGGCGAACAACGCGCGAATCGTATCGGCGCTATGAAATGTATCAAGCGGAATTCGAGCCCCGGTGCTCGGATCGGTTCCGTTTGCCAGCGACTCGACGACAGCGATCACTTGTTCTCGATCCATACCTTACCTCCACACCGAGGCTACCTCGGCGGCGAGGGATCGCTACGGTGGGTGGAGAATTTTCGCCTAGACACCCTGCGACTCACCAACCTTGGCAACAGTTCGGGAGATGAAGTCTACCGGTTGTAGGCGACGATCCAACGATCGACTGACGCCATTTCGCAGAAACAACCGTCCATCACGCGCTACTACGCAAGCTTCGACGCATTGCCGCCGCGCGTTCCGGAGAAGGGATCGCGGCACTACCGCGATTGGGGGTGCCTTCGGCGTGATCCGAGCCGGTCACGGCTTGATGACAGGCGACCTTCGCGGGAAAGGACATGGCCGGTCCCGGTTAAGACGGCGCTGACTCCGGCAACGCTCCGTTGCATCACCGGCAACTGCGACGTTCATCACGGTGAAACAACCGCTGCTCTCGTTGAATCTCCGCACACTTCCATCGGCTGCCGCACGACTCGCCGTACAGCACAGAGGGCTGGAGATGAAGCGCGGCTCCGATGATCGTGACGCCGCCCCCGCTTCCATCATTCGGACGGCGTGACCGTTGCCGCCGGCGCGTGACCGGCGGATCGGCCAAAACAACCGTGAACTGCCCTCGGGCAGAGAAAGGGATCGTCACATGCCTGCCACCGAAACCCTTACACCTGAAGCCATCGTCGAACAGTTGCGTACGTTGCGATCGCAGATTCCCGAATACGTCCAGCTGCCCGTCGCGGACGCGCAATCCTTGCGGCGGGCCGCCGCCGTCGACGCCAATTTCATCCAGGCGTCCATCAATGCCGTCACCGAGTCAGACCGCGTCGCCGCCGCCCTCGGACGCTCGGCCGCGGACCTGCGCCAGGAAACCGTCGACGCCGACCGCTGGACCAACGTCGAGGACGAGCTGCGGGCCATGCTCAACGGCGTTGCCGCGGCCAACCTGGTGCGCCGGCACCGCATCGGCCTGACCGCGCTGCAGACCTACAACATTTGCCGGCAGCTCGTGCGCCAGAAGGAGCACTCCGCGCTCCTGCCGCACGTCCAGGGCATGAAACGGCTGAACAAGTTCGGGAAGAAGCACGCCAAAGCGCCGGCCGAGCCGAACCCTCCGCAGCAGCCGCCGGCGTAATCGCCGCGGTCGAACGATCGTCTGCGCAAGCGGGCGTGCCGAACGGCGCGTCCGCTTGCGCGTTGGTATGGAGAACGAATACAACGTCGCGGTGGACCACACCGCCCTCGTCGTCATCGACCTCCAGCGCGGCATCGTGGCCCGCAACTGCACGCCGCATGCGGCGGCCGACGTCGTGGCCAATGCGGCGCGGCTCGCCAAGCGCTTCCGCGAGCAAGGCGCGCCCGTCGTCCTCGTGCACGTCGCCTTCTCCGCCGACGACGGCGACCGCCTCAAGCCCGCGGCCGACGAGCCGGCGCCGCCGCGCTCGGCCATCGGGCCCGACTTCGCCGAGCTCGTGCCGGAGCTCGAGCGCGCTTCCTCCGACATCGTCATCACCAAGCGGCAGTGGGGCGCGTTCTACGGCACCGAGCTCGATCTCCAGCTCCGCCGCCGAGGGATCAGGACAATCGTACTCTGCGGCATCGCCACGAACTTCGGCGTCGAGTCGACCGCGCGCGACGCCTGGGAGCGCGGCTACGAATTGATCTTCGTCGAGGACGCCATGTCCGGGCTCTCGCCGGGCGCGCACGAGTTCGCGATCAAAACCATCTTTCCGCGCATCGGACGGATCATGAGCACGGAGGCACTCTCATGAACCTCGGCGGCGATCTCCCCGTCAACCGGCTCGGCTTCGGCGCCATGCGCATCACCGGCAAGGGCGTGTGGGGGCCGCCGCCCGACCTCGGCGAGGCGCGCCGCGTGCTGCGCCGCGCCGTCGAGCTCGGGATCAACCTCATCGACACCGCCGAGTCCTACGGCCCCCACGTCAGCGAACAGCTCATCGGGGAGACGCTCCATCCCTATCCGAAGGACCTCGTCATCGCCACGAAGGGAGGATTTGACCGGCCGAGGGCGAGCCAGTGGGTCGAGAACGCCCGGCCGGAGCGGCTGCGTGAGGAGCTGGACGGAAGCCTGAAGCGGCTCAAGCTCGAGCGCATCGACCTCTATCAACTGCACCGCATCGACCCGAACGTGCCGGAGAACGAGCAGTTCGAAACGCTGCGCGAGTTTCAGCGCCAGGGCAAAGTCCGCCACCTCGGCCTCTCGGAGGTGAACGTCGCCGAGATCAAGCGCGCCCGGAAGGTCTTCGACGTCGTCTCGGTGCAGAACCGCTACAACCTCGCCGACCGCGAATGGGAGCCCGTCCTCGACTACTGCGAAAAGAACGGCATCGCCTTCATCCCCTGGTATCCGCTGCAGGTCGGCAAGCTCGCCGACGCCGGCGGCAAGCTCGCCCGCGTCGCCAAAAAGTACGGCGCTACGCCGGCGCAGATCGCCCTGGCCTGGCTGCTGAAGCGCTCGCCGGTGATGCTGCCGATCCCAGGGACCGCGAGCGTGAAGCATCTGGAGGAAAACGCCGCGGCCGCCACGATCGAGCTGGCGGATGACGATTTTCGCGAGATCCAGGGCACAGGGTGATCCCGCTCACTCTCTCCCGACACAACTCCGTCAACAATCTCCTCTGTCCGCCGTCTCATCCGGGTCGACAGAAACAGAGGAGAGCCCATGCGTCGTCTTGCCGTTCTGCTGGTCGTGGCCGGTGGTGTATCCGCGCGCCTGTTTGCGCAGTCGTGCCCGCCGAACGGCGCGATCGCCCCGATCGCGCAGTCGCCGTCGAACGTCAACCTCGTGCCGAACACGACCATCAACTACTCGTGGACGGCGGCCTCGCCGGCGCCGAGCGGCTACCAGGTCTTCAACGACACCAGCACCACCACGCCCGTTTGCCTGGCGGCGTCGAACTCCACGAGCTGCAGCGGTCCCGGCGTCGCCGCCGGCAGGCACAACTGGATCGTCCGGGCCGTCATCTCGAACTGCAACGTCGACTCCGCTATCGCCAGCTTCAGCGCCGGTTGTCCGCAGTCCGCGCCGAACCAGCAATCGCCGTCGAACGGCGCGACGAACGTGGCCATCATTCCCACGCTGACGTGGAACGCCGTCCCCGACGCCGACCAGTACGACATCTACCTCTCCAGGGTCGGCGCGGGCGGCTGCACCGGCACGGCCACGCCGGCGACGTCGAGCACGAACAGCTTCACTCCGCCGCCGCTGGCTGCCGGGACGACGTACGAGTGGAAAGTCGTGGCCAAGCGCTCGAACACGAACTGCAACGGCGTCCTCTCCCAAAACTGCTTCACCTTCACCACCGCCGCGCCGGCGTGCAGCGCGCCGGGCTCGTTCAACCTCATCACCCCGGCGAACAACGACAACACCACCACCACGCCGACGCTCTCCTGGAGCGCCGCCAGCGGCGCCGACAAATACATCGTGCACCTCGGCACGTCGAATCCGCCGGCGCCCACGGCGAACGATCCGGTCCTGCCGGCCTCGCAGACGACGTACCGGCCGACGCTCACCGCCGGCACGTACTACTGGTATGTCGACGCCTACCCCTCGTGCAGCACGACCCTGAAGTCGTCGACCTCCGTCAACACCTTCAAAGTCTTCGCCTGCCCGACGAGCGGCCCGGCGCTCGTCTCGCCGAGCTCCGGCGCGCAGCTCGCCAGCGCGTCGGTGACGTTCCAGTGGGCGGCCGTGAATTCAGCGACCGGCTACGACGTCGAGCTCTCCTCCGACGGCGGGACGACGTTCTCCTCGATCGGCACCACGACCACGACGTCGCTGGCGAAGACGCTGGCGAACGGCAGCTACGCCTGGTTCGTCAACGCGCTCTACGGCACGGTCTGCCCCGCCGTGGCCTCGGCGCGCTCGTCGTTCACCGTGGCCGTGTCGACGTCGAGCTGCACCGCGCCGAATCTCACCGCGCCGACGAACGGCGCGCCCAGCGTCGTCTCGCCGGTCGACTTCGACTGGGACGACGTCAAGGGCGCGACCTCCTATCGCCTCTTTGCCGCGTTCAGCGGCGGCTCGCCGACGCTCCTCGCCGTCACGACCGATTCCAAGTACGAGGGCAACGTCCCCGGCGGCAAGGTCGAGTGGTGGGTCGAAGCCGTGGGGCCGACCTGCGACGCGACTTCGGCGCACTTCACCTTCACCGCGCTCGACAACAGCGGCTGCCCGGCCAACCCCGGCACGCCCACGCTCACGGCGCCGGCGAGCGGCGCGAACGTGGCCTCGCCGGTGACGTTCCAGTGGAGCGCCGTGGCCGGCGCGAGCTCGTACCGCGTCTGGGCCGCGCTCGGCGGGAGCCCGACGGCGTCGCGCCAGATTCTCGGCTCGTCGACGACGACGTCGCTCACCGTCTCCGTGCCGCAGGGAAGCGTGAACTGGCTCGTCGAAGCGCGCTTCGACAACTGCCCGTCGACGTTCTCCGCGGCGTCGACGTTCACCGTGACGACGGCGACGACGTGCAACAACGCCGCGCCCACGCTGCTGTCGCCCGCGAACGGCGCCGCGAACGTCACCTCGCCGGTCGACTTCAAGTGGAGCGCGGTCCCGGGCGCGGCGAAGTACACGCTCTTCATCGGCAGCGACTCCGCCGGCGACACGGCCGACACCGAGCTGACCCGCATCGTCCCCGCCGGCACGACGTCGTGGTCCGTCGTGGCCTCCTTCGCCGGCTGCCCCGACGTGAAGTCGGCCACGGCCACCTTCATCGTCCCGTCGGCGAACAACTGCAACGGCACGATCACCATCAACTCCCCCGCCGCCAACGCGACCGTCACCTCGCCGGTGAGCTTCTCCTGGTCGACGCTGAGCGGCGCGACGACCTATCGCCTGTGGGCCTCCTTCAACGGCGGCCCGTCGGCGATTCTGGCCCGCACGACCGACGGCACCGCCAGCGGCATCAAACTGCCGGCCGGCACCGTCACCTTCCGCGTCGAAGCGGTCTTCGCCAGCTGCAACGTCTTCTCCGCGTACCGCACGATCACGGTGCAGACCGGCGCGAACTGCGCCGCCAACCAGCCGGCCACGCTGAAGGCGCCGGCGGCGAATGCCACGCTGACCTCCACGGAAGTCGATTTCAGCTGGAACGCCGCGGCGGGAGCAGCCCTCTATCGCGTCTGGGTCTCCTCGAATAACGATCCCTTCGTCGACGTCGGCAACACCACCGGCACGACGCTCCAGGCCGACATCCAGGACGGAACGGCGGTGTGGTACGTGGAGACGTTCTTCGAAGGCTGCACGTCGCTGTCGTCGGCGCGGTCGAGCTTCGCCATCAAAACCGGCGCGACGAACTGCAGCAGCGACGCCCCGATGATCGTCTCCCCCGCCGACGGCGCCGTGAACGTCGCCTCGCCCGTGACGCTGGTCTGGAGCGCCGTGGCGAACGCCGACGAATACCGCGTCTTCGCTTCGACCGACGGCACGACGTTCACGCTGATCGAAAAGACCGCCGACACCTCGGCCGCGAAGCGCCTCCCGCCCGGCGCGGTCTCGTGGTTCGTCGAGGCGGTTTCCGACGAATGCCCCGGCACGCGCTCGAGCGTGGCCAAGTTCACGGTCCGGCGCAGCCAGAACTGCCCGGCGAACCCGCCGCTGCTCGTCTCCCCGCCCGACGGCGCAACGAACGTCGCGCCACCGGTGCGCCTGAACTGGGACCCGGTCAGCGGCGCGGTCGGCTACGCCGTCTTCGCCAGCCACGACGACGGCGCGCCGACGCCGGTCGGCGAGACAACGGAGACACGCCTCGACCAGCGCTTCCCGCCCGGCACGATCACCTGGTGGGTCATCGCCCTCTTCAACGGATGCCCGCAGCTGGAGTCGAAGCACTTCTCGTTCACCATCCCGCCGCCGGACAACTGCAGCCGCACCGTCGCGCCGCTGCTGCAAAGCCCGCCCGACGGCACGACGCCGATCGCCTCGCCCGTGCACTTCGCCTGGTCGCACGTGCCGGGCGTGACGAAGTACAAGGTGTGGGCCGCGAACGACGGCAACGGCGCCGCCGTCATCGGCACGACGACCGACGATCACATCGACCTGGAGATCCCCAGCGGCGTGGTCATCTGGTTCGTCGAAGGCGACTTCGTCGTCTGCCCGCCGGTCTTCTCCACGCCCGGCACCTTCGTCGTGCGGAAGGGGGCGCCGTCGTGCACCACGCCGAATCGCCCCACCGCCAAAGCGCCCGCGCAGGTCGCCTCCGGCACTCCCTACAACGTCCGCTGGACGCCGGAGGCGAACGCCACGACGTTCGAGCTCGAGGAGTCGACGGCGGCGGACTTCAGCAACCCGACCACGCAGCAGGTCACCGGGCTCTCGGCGACGTTCCAGCACGCGATCATCTCCGCGCCGACGCGCTTCTACTACCGCGTCCGGGCCCTCTCCGACTGCGACGACACCAAGAGCCACTTCTCGAAGATCGTCTCCACGGTCGTCCTGCCGCCGTCCGCAAATACGTCGCGCCACACATCCGCGGAGGTGGGCGTGCGGGCCGGCGTGACGCAGAAGATCACCCTGCCGCCGCAAAGTCCGCCGACGACGTTCACGGCCCGCGCCGACAAGCCCTACATCACCGTGACGCCGGCGAGCGGCCCGATCGGCGCCGACCCGGTCACGCTCACCGTGACTTTCGACCCCGCCGCCCTCGCTCTCGGCACGAACACCGGCACGATCCTCATCACCTACGGCACGTCGAGCAAAGCCCAGGGAACGACCTCGGGCAGCGTCCCGGTCTCCATCAGCCTGGTCACGCCCGTGCAGCCGGGAGGCAAGAACACGCCGCTGCCCAACTCGCTCATCGTCCCCGCCATCGGCCACGCCCCCGGCGCGAACAACTCCCTCTTCGAGTCCGATTTGCGCATCACCAACGTCTCCGCGCAGGCCATGAAGTACCTGCTCAACTTCACCCTCAGCAACACCGACGGCACGCAGTCGGGGCAGTCGACGCAGATCCAGGTCGACCCCGGCGCGACCATGGCCCTCGACGACATCCTGGCGAACTTCTTCGGCATCGGCGCCGACGGCGGCAGCGCCACCGGCACGCTGGAGATCCGGCCGCTGACGACGACGACGTCGACGACGACGCTCGGCACGACGGCGAAGACGTCCATCCAGACTGTGGCCTCGAGCCGTACCTACAACACGACGCCGACGGGAACGTTCGGGCAGTTCATCCCGGCCATCCCCTACGCGCAGTTCCTGGCCAAGGGCGGCGGCGTGATCACGCTGCAGCAGATCGCGCAGTCGGCCGCGTACCGGACGAATTTCGGCCTCGTCGAGGCCTCGGGCCAGCCCGCCGACGTGCTCGTGCACGTCTTCGACAACGACGGCCACGAGGTGTCGAGCCCGATCCCGATCTCGCTCCTGGCCGGCGAGCATAAGCAGATCAACGCCTTCCTGGCGGCGTACGGGATCGCGCTCACTGACGGGCGGCTGGAGGTCGAGGTCACGTCCGCGACCGGCAAGGTCACGGCGTACGCCTCGACGGTCGACAACTTCACGAACGATCCGCTGCTGGTGCTGCCGGTGCTGAAGGGCTCGATCTCCGCGAGCCGCTACACGGTGCCGGGCATCGCCGACATCAACAACGGCCTGGCCAGCTGGCGCAGCGACATGCGCATCTTCAACGGCGGCGCGAACACGGTGACGGTGACGCTGGCCTACGTCCCGCAGCCGGGCAACACCGGCACGGACAGCACGGTGTCGTTCCAGCTCAAGCCGGGCGAGGTGCACGCCATCGACAACACCATGCAGACGCTCTTCGGCCTGACGAACACGGGCGGCTCCGTGGTCATCACCACCGACGCCGCCTCGAGCCTGGTGGCCACAGCGCGGACGTACAACCAGACCTCGAGCGGCACGTACGGCCAGTTCATCCCCGGCGTCTCGCCGCAGGAGTCGGTGGGCGTGGGCGACCGCACGCTGCAGATCCTGCAGCTGGAGTCGTCGACGCGCTTCCGCACGAACATCGGCGTGACGGAGACGACCGGCAACGAGACGACGGTGCTGGTGACGGCCATCCCGTCGGACTCGAAGATCTCGGCCTCGACGACGATCACCCTGGCCCCGAACGAGTTCCACCAGTTCTCGCTCGACAACTTCAACCTCGGCACGCTCTACAACACGAGGGTGACGGTGAAGGTGATCGGCGGCAGCGGCAAGGTGACGGCGTACGGCTCGGTCATCGATCAGCAGACGCAGGACCCGACGTACGTCGTGGCACAGTAATCGATTAATATTGACGTCATGGCGACACGTCGCGCAGAGCTCCCGGCCGAACCGCCCGAGTCCAAGACGGTACTGACCCGCAAAGGGGAGACCGTCGCCGAAGCACGGGCTCGGAACCGACGGTTCTACGAAAAATTGAAGGCCCTGCAAGGGAAAATCAAATTCGATATCGATCTGGACGAACTGCGTGGCCGGCGTCGTCATTGACACGTCTGTCTGGATCGACTACCTCGCCGGTGCAAAAATCCAAAGCGTCGATAACGCCGTCAACGATGACGCAGCGGTCATCCCGCCGCTCGTCGTCGCGGAGCTCGTCACTGGCGCATTAACGTCAGCGATGCGCGAAGCAATCGGCGAGCTCCTGCAAGAGGTATTGGTTCACGAGACACCGCTGGAACATTGGATCGACGTCGGAATCCTCCGCGGGTCCCTCGCCCGCAAAGGCGTGAATGTCTCCGTGCCGGACGCGCACGTCGCCCAATGCGCGCTCGACCTTGATGCCGTTCTGCTGACGACGGACGGCATCTTCGGTTCGATCGCCAAGCACGCCCCCCTCCGCCTGGCGCACATATAATCCGCGCCCATGGCTGAACAACCGTACGACCTCGTCATCATTGGCAGCGGTCCGGGCGGCTACGTCGCCGGCATTCGCGCCGGGCAGTTGGGGATGAAAGTGGCCGTCGTCGAGAAAGATCCGCAAGTCGGCGGCACCTGCCTTCTGCGCGGCTGCATCCCGACCAAGGCCCTCCTCGAGAACGCCGACATCTGGCACAAGATCCAGAAGTCGAAGGAATTCGGCATCACCGTCGGCGACGCCAAGCTCGACTTCGGCGCCGTGCAGACGCGCAAGCAAGGCGTGGTCAACACCAACGTCAAAGGCATCGAGTTCCTCTTCCGCAAGAACAAAGTCGAGCGCGTGGCCGGCTTCGCCAAAGTCGTCGACCGCAACACCGTCGACGTCGATGGCAAGCAGCTCGCGACCAAGAACATCATCCTGGCCATGGGCTCCGTGCCGAAGGATCTGCCGCACATCAAGGCCGACGGCAAGCGCATCATCAACTCCGACCACATCCTCGAGCTCAAGGACGTGCCGAAGTCGCTGCTCGTCATCGGCGCCGGCGCGGTCGGCTGCGAATTCGCCTCCATCTTCGCCCGCTTCGGGACGAAGGTGACGATCGTCGAGGTCATGCCCCTGCTGTTGCCGATCGAGGACGAAGAAGTATCGAAGGAATTCACGCGCGTCTTCAAGAAGCAAGGCATCGACGTCTACACCGACGCCAAAGTCCTGTCGTGCGAAGTCGGCGAGAACGGCGTGAAGTCGGTCGTCGAATCGAAAGGCAAGCAGCAGACGATCGAGTCCGAGCTCGTCCTCTCCGCGACCGGGCGCCGGGCCGTGACGGAGAACTGCGGTCTGGAGAAGACGAAGGTCAAGATCGAGCGCGGCTTCGTGCAGGTCGACCCTTACATGCGCACGGCCGAGCCGGGGATCTACGCCATCGGCGACATCGTCCCCACCGCCGCCCTCGCGCACGTCGCCTCGGCCGAGGGGATTCTCGCCGTCGAGCACATGAAAGGCCTCGACGTGCGCCCGCTGAACTACGACCACGTCCCGAACTGCACCTACACCGACCCTGAGGTGGCCTCGGTCGGGCTGACGGAGAAGAAGGCGAAGGAGCGCGGCTACGACGTGAAGACCGGCAAGTTCCCCTTCACCGCGAACTCGAAGGCCAAGATCCTCGGCGAGGCCGTCGGCTTCGTGAAGTACGTCTCCGAAAAGAAGTACGACGAGGTCCTCGGCGTGCACATCGTCGGGCCGCGGGCGACGGAGCTCATCGTCGAAGGCTGCGCGGCGCTGGAGCTCGAGGCCACGACGGAGTCGATCGCCAAGACCATCCACGCCCACCCGACGCTCTCCGAGGCGCTCATGGAAGCGGCCGAAGACGTGCTCGGCCACTCGATTCATCAATAGCCCAGAACTTGCGGCCGCGGTAGTAGGCGCGCAGCGCGGCGTTGCGCGCCGGGCCGAGGTCGCGGGCCCAGATGACGCGCTGATGGTCGATGTCGGCGCCGTTGTAGACGAGGTCGAAGACGTTCGGCGCGACGAGGACGACGCCGTCGACCGACGCGGCGATCGCCTGCCGCTCCTTCTCGCGGCCGACGTCGGGCGTGCGCACGAAGCCGAACCAGCCCGCGCCGGCGTTGACGACGAAGGCGATCAGCACGGCCACGGCGAAGCTCGGCGGCAGCTCGGCGACGAGCAGCACCATCAGCGCGGCGGCGACCGCGGCGGCCGGCGCCAGGTAGTGCATCATCAGCCATCCGAGGAATGAGAACGGCGCGAACGCGAAGAGGAGCAACGCCAACGCAAGGCGGCGCGCGCGAGCATCCTTCTTCAGCGCCGCCGGCAACGCCGCCAGCGGGACGAGCAGCAGCAACAGCGGCGGACCGAAGAGCGTCCTGGCGATGACGGCGAATTTCTTCACGATCTCGTCGCGCACGCCGCCCGGCGAATGCACGCGCCGCCAGTGCCCGACGTAGGCGACGCGGTACGCCGTGGCCATCTCCAGGTTCGGCTCCGGCGGGACCGGGTGCAGCGACTCCCAGAAGAACCGCGGCGTCGGGTTGTAGCGCTGCTCGTAGATCGTGTAGGGCAGCACGAAGGCGCTCCCGGTCGCGGCGCGGTTGTAGATCGCCAGCGGGACGAGGGCGACGACGGCGATCGGGATGGCCCGAAGGAGGCGCAGACGCATGGCGACGGCGATGGCGATCGTCAGAACGAGTCCTTCGTAGGGACGGCTGTACGCGAGGAGGGCGATGCCAATGCCGGCCGGCAGCGCTGCGCTCCGTGCCGCTCCGCCGAGGAGCAGGGCGCCGCCGAGCGCCGCCAACGCGCCGCCCTGGTACGACATCGCGTACGTCAGCATCGTCGGATGGATGGCCGCGAGCACGCCGCCGAGGAGCGCCAGCTCCGGCGAGAGCCAGCCGCGCAGCGCCCACCAGATCGCCGCGCACGCCGCGGCGCTGAGCAGCCACACCGCGGCCAGCGGCTGTCCGAACAGCCGCATGCCGAGGAAGAGCACCGCCCCTTCGCCGGGGAAGAATTTCCCCGTGTACGACGGGCGCTGCAGCACGTGCATGGTCTCGAAAAAATCGGAGAGCGGATGCGGCGGATTGGCGAGGCGGCCGTGCGCGAAGGTGTCGGCGATGAGCAGGTGCGCGTAGTCGTCGTGGAACTGCGGCGGCACGTTGCGCAGCGCCGCGGCGCCGAGCGACGACGCTAGCGACAGCGCCACAACGAGCGCGCAGGCCTGCCAGTCGCGCAGGCGCGGCAGCGGCAGCCGCAGGATCCGCCGCCGCAGCGCGAACGCCGCGGCGATGCCGAGGAGCGACGGCCAGTGGTCGCGGATCGCGTCGGAGACGAAGCGGATGGCATCGACGAGGAAATCGGCGACGCTCATGGCAGCGGCCGCGGGCGTCCCGGCTGCGGCAGGTACCAGAACTTGCGGCCGCGGTAGTAGGCGCGCAGCGCGGCGTTGCGCGCCGGGCCGAGATCGCGCGCCCAGATGACGCGCTGGCGGTCGATGTCGGCGCCGTTGTAGACGAAGTCGAAGACGTTCGGGGCGACGATGACAACGCCGTCGATGGACGCGGCGATCTCGCGCCGCTGCGTTTCGGGAACGGCTTCGGATTTGCGCGCGAAGGCGATCCAGTCGGCGCCGGCATTGAGGACGAAGGCGATCAAGACCGCGGCGGCGAAGCTCGGCGGCAGCTCCGCGACGAGCAGCATCATCAGCGCGGCGGCGGCCGCCGCGGCCGGCGCGAGGTAGTGCGCCTGCATCAACCAGATGATGGAGAACGGCACGAAAGCGAAGAGGAGCAGGACCAGCGCGAGACGGCGGCCGCGCCGCTCCCGCAGCACCCGCGGCAAGGCCACGAGCGGAACGAGAAGGATCAGCCGCGGAGGACCGAGGAGCGTGCCGGCGATGACGTCGATCTTCTTGTGGAGCTGATCGACCATTCCGCCCGGCTCGTGCGCGCGGCGCCACAGCCCGAAGTAGACGCGGTAGACCGTGTCCATCTCCGCGTTCGGCTGCGGCGCGACGCGGCGCGGCGACTCCCACAGAAAGTTCGGCGTGGCGTCGTACTGCCGCTCGTAGATGACATAGGGAAGCACGAACGCGCTGCCCGTCACGGCGCGGTTGTACATCGCCAGCGGGATGAGGCCGACGATCGCGATAGGGACGGCCTTCAGCAGCGCCGGGCGCACGACGAACATCGCCATCGCGAACACCAGCCCTTCGTAAGGACGGCTATACGCCATCAAGGCGATGCCGATTCCCGCCGCGATCAGAGGCACGCGCTCCTTCCCCGCCGCACCCAGCAGCAACGCCCCCGCCAGCGCCGCCAGCGCGCCGCCGTGGTACGACTCCGCCCACATCAGCATCGTCGGATGGATGGCCGCGAACAGCGCGCCGAGGAGCGCCCACTCCGGCGCCAGCCACTGGCGCAGCGCCCACCAGATCGCCGCGCACGCCGCCGCGCACGTCAGCCACACCCCGAGCAGCGGCTGCCCCAGCAACATCCCCAGCGCCAGCACCGCTCCCTGCCCGGGCGGATACTTTCCCGCGTACGTGGGCCGCTGCAGCACGTGCATGGTCTCGAAAAAATCGGAGAGCGGATGCGCCGGCGTCGCCAGCCGGCCGTGCGCGAACGTGTCGGCGGTCAGCAGGTACGCGTAGTCGTCGTGCCACGACGGGAGGGGGACGCCGTGCAGCGCGGCGGCGGCGATCGACGACGCCAGCGACAGCGCGGCCACGAGCGCGCAGGCCTGCCAGTCGCGCAGGCGAGGGAGGCGGAGCGGCGGAATGCGCCGCCGCAGCGCGAACGCGGCGCCGATGCCGAGGAGCGATGGCCAGCTGTGCTCGACGAAGAGAATCGCGTCGAGAACGAGATCGGCAATGGACAAGCGCTCCGAGGATAGGCTAAAACGCCCGGCGACGTGACTCAGGCACCGACGACAACCATCGAGACGCACGGCCTCACCCGCGAGCAGCTTCTCGACATCGACTATTACCTCCGCCTCACGCGCACGCTCGAGGAGCGCCTCGTCGCGCTCTTCCGCCAGGCCAAGGTCATCGGCGGTCTGTTCCGCTCGCTCGGACAGGAAGGGGAATCGGTCGCCGCCGCGTACGCGCTCGATTACAAGCAGGGCGATGTCATCCAGCCGCTGATCCGCAACCTCGGCGCGATCCTCGTCGCCGGCGCCAAGCCCGCCGACATCATCAAGCAGTACATGGCCAAGGGCGATTCGCCGACGCGCGGCCGCGAGCTGAACATCCACTTCGGCCACCCCGCGCGCGACGGCTTCATCGGACAGATCTCCATGCTCGGCGACATGATCCCGGTCATGGCCGGCATCGCCCTCGCCGGGCGGATGCAGAAGAAATCGCTGGTGACGCTGGCGTTCATCGGCGACGGCGCGTCGTCGACGGGCGCGTTCTACGAGGGGATGAACTTCGCCGCCGTACAGCGGCTGCCGATGGTGGTCTGCCTCGAGAACAACGGCTACGCCTACTCGACGCCGACGTACCGCCAGACCGCGGCGCGCTCGCTGGCGGACAAGGCGGTGGCGTTCGGCTGCGCGAGCGACACGGTCGACGGCAACAACGTCCTGGCCACCTACGCGGCGGTGAAGCGCGCCGTCGACCGTGCCCGCGCCGGCGGCGGCGTGACGCTGATCGAAGTGGTCACGTTCCGCATGAAGGGCCACGCCGAGCACGACAACCAGTCGTACGTGCCGCCCGAGGTGCTCGAGGAGTGGAAGGCGAAGGACCCGGTGGCGCGGTACGAGAAAGCGCTGATCGATGCCGGCATCGCGGCCGATTTTTCCGAGATTCAGGAGCGCGTGCGCCGCGACGTCGACGAAGCGACGGACGAGGCGGAGCGCTCGCCGATGCCGCGCGGGGAAGAGGCGGCGTTGGGGTTGTACGGCGGCGATGGGTATTGGGATGAGTGAAACGACGTACCTCGAAGCGATCACGCAGGCCATGTCCGAGGAGATGGCCCGCGACGAGCGCGTCTTCCTGATGGGCGAGGACGTCGGCGTCTACGGCGGCGCGTTCAAGACCTCGGCCGGGCTGCTCGAACGTTTCGGCCCCGAGCGCGTCCTCGACACGCCCATCTCCGAGATCGCCATCGTCGGCGCGGCCTCGGGCGCGGCGCTCATGGGCATGCGTCCCATCGCGGAGATGCAGTTCATCGACTTCATCACCTGCGCCTACGACATCCTCGTCAACTTCACGGCCACGTCGCGCTACCGCGTCGGCAGCGCTTGTCCGCTCGTCGTGCGCGGTCCGGCCGGCGCCGGGACGCACGGCGGGCCGTTCCACTCGCTCTCGCCCGAGGCGATGTTCATGAACCGGCCGGGGATCAAGATCGTGTCGCCCGGTACGGCCTACGACGCCAAGGGGCTGCTGAAGGCGGCCATCCGCGACGACGATCCCGTGCTGTACATCGAGCACAAGTACCTCTACCGCCGCATCAAGGAGACGCTCCCGGCCGAGGACTACGTCGTGCCGATCGGGAAGGCGAATATCCGGCGCAAGGGGAAGGACCTGACGATCGTAACGTGGGGGGCGATGATCTACGTCGCCGACGAGGCCGCGGAGGCGCTGGCGAAGGACGGGGCGTCGGTGGAGGTCGTCGACCTCCGCTCGATCATCCCGTTCGACGAGGAGGCGATCCTGGAGTCGGTGGCGAAGACGAACCGCGTCATCATCCTCCACGAGGCCCCGCTGACCGGCGGCGCGGGGGCGGAGTTCGCGGCGCGCATCGCGGAGAAGGCCTTCGAGTATCTCGACGCGCCGGTGAAACGGATCGCGGCGCTCGACGTGCCGACGCCGTACTCGCCGCCGCTGGAGGAGTATTACCTGCCGAATGCCGCGAAGGTCGTGGCGGCGGCCAGAGAGTTGCTTGCGTACTGAAGAGAGGTTGCCATGGCTACCGATGTCGTGATGCCGCAGATGGGCGAGTCGATCGCCGAGGGGACGATCGTCCGCTGGATCAAAAAGCCGGGAGACAAGGTCGAGCGCGACGAGCCGCTGCTGGAGATCTCGACGGATAAGGTGGACGCGGAGATCCCCGCGCCCGCGAGCGGGACGCTGGCCGAGATTCTGGCGCAGGAGGGGCAGACGGTCGGCGTGAATACGGTCATCGCGCGCATTGACAGCGGCGGTGCCGACCGCCAACCCGCGCCCGCGCCCGAGCCCGCGCCCGCGCCCGAAAAACCGAAGCCGGCGGCACCACCGCAGCCCGCTGCACCGACCCCGCCCGCCCGCCAACCCCAGAACTTCGCGACCGCACCAGAAAAGCCGGGCGCGGGCGCGGGCTCGGGCTCGGGCTCGGGCGCGCAAATCGCGGATCTCGATGAACGGCGGCGGACCAAGTCGTCCCCACTAGTGCGCAAGATCGCCCGCGAGAACAACGTCGACATCGGCCAGATCGAGGGCACCGGCGTCTCCGGCCGCGTGACGAAGAACGACATCCTCGACTACCTGCAGAAGCCCGGCGAGCGGCCGGCCGCGCAGCCGCAGCCGTCGTTCGCCCCCGGCGAGGCCGTGCGCATCGAGCCGCTCTCGGTCATGCGCAAGAAGATCGCCCAGCACATGGTTCTCTCCAAGCAGACCTCGGCGCACGTCACGACCGTCTTCGAGGTCGACTTCACGCCGATCGAGCGCCTCCGCCAGCAGTTCAAGGACGTCTACGCCGAGCGCGGCGCCAAACTCACGTACCTGCCGTTCATCGTGCAGGCCGTCGTCGCGGGCCTGCGCGAGTTCCCGATCCTCAACGCCTCGATGGACGAGAGCTCGATCCTCTATCACCGCGACTACAACATCGGCATCGCCGTGGCCCTCGAGTGGGGCCTCATCGTCCCGGTCGTGAAGCGCGCCGACGAGAAGAACCTCCTCGGCCTGTCCAAGACGATCGCCGACCTCGGCAACCGCGCCCGCAGCAAGAAACTCTCCCCCGACGAAGTCTCCGGCGGCACCTTCACGATCACCAACCCCGGCATCTTCGGCGGCCTCTTCGGCACGCCGATCATCAACCAACCGCAGGTGGCCATCCTCGGCGTCGGCGGCGTGAAGAAGCGCCCGGTGGTGATCGAGAGCGACGACGGCGACTCCATCGCCATCCGCTCGATGTGCATCCTCTCGCTCACCTTCGACCACCGCCTGATCGACGGCGCCGTCGCCGACCAGTTCATGGCCCGGGTGAAAGAGATCATCGAGGAAGGCAACTTCGCGCTGTAGCGTTCTGAGGTGCGCTTGCTCGCGCTCCTCGCCATCGCCGCCGTGCTCGCCGACGAGCCGGTCAAAAACGCGCCGCGGCCGGGCTACGTCCCGCCGGTGCTGAAGGGCCTGCAGGGCGAGGGGCAGGCGCACCGCACCAACGGCCCGATCCCCTTCCCCGCCGCCGACCAGACCTGGCAGCGCGTCACGTCGAAGCACTTCACCTTCGTCAGCGCGGCGGGCGAGAAGCGGACGCGCGAGATGGCCGAGCAGCTCGAGACCCTCGCCGCCGCCCTCGGGCGGATCAACTCGCGCTTCGACGCCACGCGCGCCGAGCGGACGTACGTCTACCTCTTCGCGCGCAAGCACGAGGTCCAGCCCTACTTCGATTTCCTCGTCAACCGCAGCGAGTCCCACGTCACCGGGCTCTTCGTCTCGCAGAAGAGCAACACCGCCATCGTCATGCTGGCCGGCAACACACGCGATGACCGCACGCCGTTTCACGAGCTCGTGCACTGGCTGATCCAGAACGGCTCGGAGCCGCCGCTATGGCTCGAGGAGGGGCTGGCCGAGGTCTTCGGCCACTCCGACCTGCGCAGCGGCGCGCTCTACGTCGGCGCCGGCGTGCAGGCGCACCTCGACGTTCTGAAACGCCGCGACATGCCGCTGGAAAACGTCTTCCGCATCGTGCGCGAGTCCGACACGTACAACGTCGCCGAGGGGCAGGCGCTCTTCTACGCCAAGAGCTGGGCCGTCGTCGACTGGCTGCTGCGCCGCAACAACGCCGCGTTCTACGACTTCTTCCACGACGTCGAGAGCGGCACGCCCGTCGACGTCGCGCTGCGGAAGCGCTACGCGATGTCGGTCAAGGAGCTCGAGCGCGCCGTGGCCTCGTACGGCGGGCCGCTGGCGAAGCCGGAGTTCGGCGTGAAGATGCCGATCCCGGAGACGGACAAGACGGTCGCGGTGGAGACGATCGACCGCGCCGAGCTGCTGTACGAGCTCGGCCACTTCTTCTCCCACTTCGACGAGCTCGCGGCCGAGGCCGAGCGGCACTTCCGCGGCGCCATCGCCGCCAATCCGCATCACGCCAGAGCGCTGGCCGGCATCGCCGTGCTGCGCGCGAACAACAAGCTCTACGACGACGCCACGCGCTTCTTCGAGCAGGCCATCGCCGCCGATCCGAAGGACGCGCGGATCCACATCGAGTACGCCGAGGCGCTGATGCAGAACGAGATCGGGCCGCTGGCGCAGGCGGAGGAGGTCGAGCCCGACGACGCGCCGCGCTTCCGCAAGGCCCGCGCGCTCGCGCAGAAGGCCCTCGACCTCGGCGCCGAGCCGGCGCGCGCCACCGGCGACATCGGCACGTCGTACATCGTCGAGAAGCCCGAAGACCTCGGCCCCGGCATCGCCGCCCTGGAGAAAGCGCACGCGCTGCTGCCGGGCCGCACCGACTTCGCGCTGCATCTTTTTTCGATGTACCGCCGCAGCGGCAAGCCCGGCGGCGAGCTGTTCAAGGAGTTCGAGAGCGCCCGCAGCCCGCAGGTCCGCTTCGCCGCGCGGTCCATCCTCGTGCGCATCGACCTGGCGCGCACGAACGAGCTGCTGAAGAGCGGCAAATACGACGAGGCCGCCGTGATCCTGCGCGATCTCGCCGCGAACAGCCCCGACGCCGACGCCCGCGCCGACTTCGAGAAGCAGGCCGCCGAGGTCGCGCGCGCCGGCGAGTCGAACCGCCAGATCGCCGTTTACAACGACGCCGTCGTGCTTGTGAACAAAGGGAAGTACGCGGCGGCGCGGAAGGCGCTGGCGGACTTGCTGTCGATGGCCACGGATCCTTCCGTGATTCGCGATGCGAAGAAGTTGCAGGCGCAGCTGAACGGGCGGAAGGATCTGAAGTGATGCGCCGCTGCCAGCTCCGCAACCTCCACCTCATCACCTACGAAAACGCCATGGCTCTCCAGGAGAAGCTCGTGGAGATGCGCCAGCGCGAGGAGATCGACGACCAGCTTCTCCTCCTCGAGCACCCGCCGGTGATCACACTCGGCCGCGGCGGCGACGCCGCGAACCTGCTGGCCTCGAACGACGCTCTCCGCCGCGAGGGCGTCCGCTTCTTCGAGACCACGCGGGGCGGCGACATCACCTACCACGGCCCCGGCCAGCTCGTCGGCTATCCGATCATTCACCTCGGCGAAGGGCGCCGCGACATCCGCCGCTACGTCACCGCGATCGAAGAGGTGCTGATCCGCACTGTCGCGGAGTACGGCATCGAGGCGGCGCGCGCCGAAGGGCGCCGCGGCATCTGGGTCGGGAACGAGAAGATCGCCGCCATCGGCGTGCGCATCGCCCGCTGGGTGACGTCGCACGGCTTCGCCCTCAACGTGAACACGAACCTCGAGCACTTCCGCCTGATCACACCGTGCGGGCTGCACGGGACAGGCGTCACGTCGATCTCGCGCCTCGCCGGGCGCGACGTGCCGCTCGACGAATTGCGCGCCGTCGCCGCCGCGAAGTTCGCCGAGGTCTTCGAGCGCGAGCTCGTCGAAGTCCCGCCGACGATCCGCCTCATCCAGGTCCTCGCCCACGACGGCAACGGCCGCGTGCTGCTGCTCCACCGCAAGCCGGAGCGCGGCAACGTCTGGCAGCCGGTCACCGGCTCGATCGAGGACGGCGAATCCGCCGAGGCCTGCGCGCGGCGCGAGCTGTTCGAGGAGACGGGGCAGCGCGCGGAGATCGAGCCGATCGATTTGCACCAGTCGTTCATGATCGAGTCGAACTACCTGGCCGCGCGCTTTCCACTGCCGATCGTCGCCGATCAGATCGCCTTCGCCGCGCAGCTCGACGCCGAGGCCGTCATCCACCTGGATGCGGACGAGCACGACGACGCCGGCTGGTTCGCATTCGCCGAGGCGTATGAGAAGATCAAATGGACCGATGACCGCGAGGCGCTGGAACGATTGGAGGCGGTGATATGACGCCGCTGAACCGCCGCGCCGGCCACCGCCCGGAGTGGCTGAAGATCCGCATCCCCGGCGACCTCGATCAGCTGCCGGTGTCGCGGCTGATGAACGACCTGGCCCTGAACACGGTCTGCCAGGAGGCGCGCTGCCCGAACATTTTCGAGTGCTGGTCCGCGGGCACGGCCACGTTCATGATCCTCGGCGAGATCTGCACGCGCCGCTGCACGTTCTGCGCGGTCGGCAAAGGGAAGCCGCTGGCCGCCGACGACGACGAGCCCCGCCGCGTGGCCGAGGCCGTGGAGACGATGGGGGCGAAGCACGTCGTCGTCACGATGGTGAACCGCGACGACCTCCCCGACGGCGGCGCGGAGCAGGTGGCCAGGACGGTGCAGGCCGTGCGCGAGCGCACCGGCGCCGCGGTGGAGGTGCTGATCTCCGACCTCGAAGGCAACCGCGACGCGCTGCAGGTCGTGCTCGACGCCAAACCGGAGGTGCTGGCGCACAACGTCGAGACGGTGCCGCGGCTCTACTCCGCCGTGCGTCCTGTCGCGAAGTATCGCCGGTCGCTCGACGTGCTGCGCTGGGCCCACGACGCCGGCGCGATGACGAAGTCGTCGCTGATGCTCGGCCTCGGCGAAAGCGAGGAGGAGATTTTCGGCGTGGCCCACGACCTTCGCGAGGCCGGCGTCGACATCTTCACGATGGGACAGTACCTGGCCCCGACGGGCAACCATCATCCGGTGCGCCGCTACTGGACGCCGGAGGAGCTCGCGTCGCTCGGCGAGCGGGCCCGCGCGCTGGGGTTCCATCACGTCGAGTCGGCGCCGCTCGTGCGCAGCTCGTACATGGCACATCGGGCCCTGCACCGGTGAGATAGAATCCGCCGTCCATGCCGCGCGTGATCTTCGTCGATGAAGGGAAGGCGGCGGAGTTTCCCGAGGGCAGAACGCTGCTGTCGTGCGCCATCGAGATGGGGATGCGCATCAGCCACGTCTGCGGCGGCGACGGCGCGTGCGGGACTTGCAGGGTGGAGGTGGTCGAAGGGTGGGATAACCTGACGCCGCCGACGCCCGACGAGACGTACAAGGAGCTGGAAGCGCCGCACCGGCTGAGCTGCCAGGCGAAGTTGGTTGGGGATGTGATCGTGAAGGTGGCTCCGATAGAGTGAGTTGTTAGTTGTTAGTTCTTAGTTCTTAGTTTCCGCATCCAAACTAAGAACTAAGAACTAACAACTAAGAACCGAGGTAACGATGACAGCCGTCGACACGCCCACAGCACTCACCGAACAACAACTCGGCCTCCTGTTCCAGTACACCGTCGAGGCCTACAAGACGTTCGAGAAGCTGGCCGAAAAGCTGCCCAATCCGCTGGCGGCGCAGATGTTCAAGGCCTTCGCCCTCGACGAGCGCGCCAGCCGCGATCTCATCGACATGAAGACGGCCGCTGCCGGCGGCTCGGGGCCGCTGCGCGTGACGCTCGGCGGGGACTTGCTGTTCGAGGACATCCTGGAAGGCGATCTCTCCTACCGCGAGACGGCGGAGTTTCTCATCGCCCGCGAGCGGACGATGGAGAAGAAGCTCAACGAGTGGGCCAAGAACGCCGCGCCGGTGGACCGCAATCTGCTGATCTACGTGGCGGCCTCGAAGCGCGCCCACGTCGTCGAGCTCGAGCGCGAGCTGGAGCTCATCCGTGTCGATCCCGACTGGTTCAAGCGGGAAGATGCGGAGTCGCGGATTGTTCACGGACCTCGATGATCTCCCTCTCCCCCGACGCTGCCGCGCATCTCCACGACGACCTCGGCGGGCGCGTGCTGCGCATCGCCTTCACCACCGGCTGCGGCGGAAGCGGCTATCGCCTGGCCTTCGCCGACGAGCCGATCGCCGATGATCGCGTGCTCGACGTCGACGGCGTGCGCGTCGCCCTCGACGCCATGGCCGCCGACCGCCTCGACGGCGCGGTGATCACGTACGACGCCGGCGACGACGGCTACACGATCGATCACCCCGACGCCGTCAGCGCGGTTTGGTGCGGCTGAAAAACTTCCAGATCTCTTCGCTGGCGTCGAAGAGGTGCGTCGGCTTGCCGAGGATGCGCTCGAGGGTCTTGCTGCTGCCGGGCCAGACGTGGCCGGAGCCGGTGAGCTTCCACAGCACGATGTTCTCGCCCGACTTGCACGGCGCGTAGACGAGCTTCGTGGCGGTGTTGCCTTCGTCGGGCGTGCCCTGCTTTCCGGCGAGACGCCGCTCGACGGTGGGCGTGGACGGGCAGCCGTCGTAAGCGATCCACTTCGCCAGCTGCTGCTCGACCGGCGGGTGCTCGACGCGGCTGTTCGTCATCGGGAACGGCGGCCCGAGCCCGCCGTTGTAGAGCGCGCGAGGATCGTCGACGCTGTGGATGTGCATGATGGAGACGGGCATCGTCGGATGGAAGCGGACGAGGACCATCGATCCCGCCACCGGCGCGATGGCCCGCACGAGGTCGGGGGCCTCCGCGGCCAGGCGGTACGACATCATCGCGCCGTTGGACATGCCGGTGGCGAAGACGCGCTTGCGGTCGACCGGCGTCCGCCTGGCCACGTCGTCGATGACGGCGCGGATGAAGCCGACGTCGTCGACCTGCCGCAGCGGGGACGCGCCGCAGCACGTGCCGGCGTTCCAGGTCAGCATCCGCGCCAGGCGGCCGGTGCCGTCGGGGTAGACGACGAGGAAGTGCTCGCGGTCGGCGACGCGATCCATGCCCGAGTAGCGCTGCTGATTCTCGGCGTTCCCGCCGCCGCCGTGGAGGTTGATGACGATGGGCAGCGGCTTCGCGCCCGCGCCGGGAGGGACGTGGACGATGTAGGCGCGCTCGCCGAGGGTGACGCGATGGTCGCCGGGGGCGAGCGCGGCAAGGATCATGAATCCGAGCACAAGCATGAATAGAGTTTAGGGGGAAGCAGCGATGGCCGTAAAACCGATTCCCGACGGCTACCACACCATCACGCCGGCGCTCGTCGCCGAGGGCGCGGACGCGGTGCTGGAGTTTCTGAAGAAAGCGTTCGGCGCGACGGAGATCATGGTCCACCGCCACGAGAACGGCACGATCTGGCACGCGGAGCTGCAGATCGGCGACTCGCGGCTGATGCTCTCCGAGGCCACGGAGCAATTCAAGCCGATGCCCGCGGCCTTCAGCCTCTACCTCGAGGACGTCGACGCGGTCTACCGCCGCGCCATCGAGGCCGGCGGCGTCTCGCTGCGCGAGCCGTCGGACCAGTTCTACGGCGACCGCACCAGCGGCGTCAGCGATCCGGCAGGGAATCAGTGGTGGATCAGCACGCACGTCGAGGATGTCAGCGAGGCGGAAATGGAGCGTCGGATGAAGGCCGCCGAGGGTTCGCATTAGCGGCTGATGGATCTGCATCTCAACCATCGAGATGCGCATCCATGGGGGTCCCGGATGCAGATTCACCATCGGCGAGATGCGGATTCATCGCGCGGTGGTGCGGATCCATGACAAGGCCGAACCGCATCCAGGGGGTCGAGGGTGCGCATCGACGAAGCCGAGATCCGTACCCATGAGGATGAGATCCACATTCAGGCAAGTCCTTGTACAGACTCACGTTGGGCGAGATGCAGATTCACGGGTCGTTGAATGCGCAGTCACGGCTCGTGAATACGGAGCCGGGGCCTGGTGAATACCGATCCAGCACCGTGTGAATCGACAGTCACGACCGCCATGCTGTCGATCCGCGAGACGTGACTGAAGATCTCCGATCGCCGGATCTAACGCTTCGCGGCGAGAAACTCCAGGGCGTGGTACGTGATGATCAAATCCGCGCCCGCGCGCTTGATGGATGTCAGGATCTCCGCGGTGACGCGCGGCCCGTCGATCCACCCCCGCTCCGCCGCGGCCTTCACCATCGCGTACTCGCCGCTGACGTTGTACGCGGCCAAGGGAAGGTCGAAGTGCTCGCGCGCGGCGCGGATGACGTCGAGGTACGAGAGCGCGGGCTTGACCATGATCATGTCGGCGCCCTCGTCGACATCGAGCTCGATCTCGCGCAAGGCCTCGCGCACGTTCGCCGGATCCATCTGGTACGTGCGCCGGTCGCCGAACTGCGGCGCCGACTCGGCGGCCTCGCGGAAGGGTCCGTAGAAGCCGGAGGCGTACTTCGCCGAGTAGGCCATGATGCCGACGTCGGACATGCCGCGCTCGTCGAGGGCGCGGCGGATGGCGGCGACGCGGCCGTCCATCATGTCCGAGGGGGCCACGAAGTCGGCGCCGGCGGCGGCGAAGGAGATGGCCTGCTTGGCGAGCAGAGCCAAGGTCTGGTCGTTGTCGACGTCCTTGACGCCGCCGTGGTCGACGATGACTCCGCAGTGGCCGTGGTCGGTGTACTCGCAGAGGCAGACGTCGGCCATGACGGCGATCTCCGGCGTGGCCCGTTTGATGGCTTCGATCGCGGACTGCACGGGGCCGACCGGGTCCCACGAGGAGGAGCCGATGCCGTCCTTGTACTCGGGGAGGCCGAAGAGGAGGACGGCGCGCACGCCGGCGTCGGCGGCGCGCTTGCACTCGTCGACGGCGTCGGCGACGCGGTTCTGGTAGACGCCGGGCATCGACTTGATCTCCACGCGCGGCCGGCTGTTCGGCACGACGAAGAGCGGGTAAATGAGATCGTCGGCCGCGACGACGGTCTCGCGCACGAGCGAGCGGATCGACTCGCTGCGGCGCAACCGCCGCGGACGCCGGGTCAAGCCGCCGCCCGCGCCGCGCGAGCTCAGAAGGTCAGTCGGGGCCGGCATCGTTTTCGTCGTCATCAGATTCTTCTCCGTAGAAAAAGCCTCGCGCGCATGACGCGGAGCAGTACCGGCGGCCGGCGAAGCGATAGGCGCAGTCGGGACAATAGATGCGGCCGCAGGCGACACAACGTTCGAACCGCGCCGACTCTTCGCCAACTCCACAGGTGATGCACTGCTGTTCGACCGAGGACATGCCGAAATATTCGTGACCGCCGGGCGTTCAGTATAATTCCGCGGCTTCGCGCCCTCGGCGGTGTAGCTCAGATGGTTAGAGCGGGCGTCTCATAAGCGCTAGGTCGCTGGTTCGACTCCAGCCACCGCCACCAGTTTCCCCCCGTCGCCGTTCGTCGTTCGCCCGATCTCTGCACGCAGGCGTGTGACGCGGCGCACCGCCTCTCACGCGCCCGGCGACGGCTTCACCAGCCCCGGATCGTCCGGATCGCCCGGGGGCGGCGGCAGAGCCGGCACCGGCGGCGTCTCGCCCGTGAGCGGCGCGAAACGGGCCTCGGAGATCGGCACGACCTCGCCGGACCGTCGCTCCGGCTCGCCTTTCTTCTTCGGCTTGCGCCGGTCGACGAGGGCCTGATACTCGTTTTTGATGGCCTCGCGCAGCCACTCGATCTCCGGCGCGGCCTGGTTGTACCAGGCGTTGCCGATCCAGTCGCGCACCTCTGCCGGAAGCGCGGTCTTGTTCACGTAAGCCTCGGCCACGCGCCAGTTGCCGAGGTTCACGTCCTCTTTCTCTTTCAGTTTCTTCTTGTCCTCGATCTCCCGCTTCACCGCTTCCGGCAGCCACCCGGCGGCGTGCATGAAGCTGAGGTAGCTCGCCAACATGCGCACGCTCAGCGTCTCCGAGAACCTGCCGGGCGCGTCGAAGCGCGCCTCCACCAGCGCGCTGTACGACCGCGAGCGAAGGAACTGCGCCCCGTCGAGCACGAGCAGCTTGTCGATCAGCTCCATCGGCACAGTGTCTTCCTGCCAGTTGTGCAGTTGGACGCCCGCCTCCTTCAGCCCGTCGATGACATCCTTCTTGTGCGTCAGCCACGTGTCGCGGTGCCGCTCCTGCGTCGGATGTTCGAGGCGATGGAAGCCGATCTTCGTGGAGTCGGTGAGCACGATGACGTCGCAGCGCGCGGCCGCCTTCGCCACGGCGGCGACGGTCAGATGTCCCATGGAGTGCACGAACGTGCCGTCCGGGTAGATCGCGTTGGATCCCATCAGCACGACGGCGTGCTTGTCCGGCTCGACGTTGGCGAGGATCCGGCCGAGTGCCGCGTCCGGCTCGAGCGTGACCAGACCGGGATACTGCACGTCCTTCGCGATGGCCCGCGCGTACATCTGCCCGTCGAGGTAGACGAGGTCGCCGGCCGCGGCATACGTCGTCTTTGTGCGGCACTCGAGCACGTGGATCTGCGGCGGCGGGTCGAAGCGGTTCTTCAGGGCCTTGAGCAACAGCAGGACCTGATCGCTGAAGCCGTAGACGACGATGTCGCTGCAGTCGGCGAAGTGCTCGATCAGGGCCTGCTTGTCCTTTTCGTCGCGGACTTTGTTGCGCTGATTGCAGAACGTGAGGTGGACGCCCTCGAGCAGCGCGTACAACGTCCGCCACTGGCCGTTGTGCTGGTGCAGCATCGTGAATGGCCCCTTCGACGCCGCGTAGACGGCGCCGAGGAGGTCGTGCATCTTCCAGAGCGCCTCGTGGCAGGGGCGATAGCGGAGCTGCTCGGCGAGCGAGGAGATCTGGCGCTCGATCTTTTTCTGCAGCGCCTGCACCGACTGGTTGTGCTCGGCGGAGTCGTCGAGATGCCAGCGCAGAACGTCGAGGGCGATGGTCGACAGCCGCGAGGTGTTCGGGGACGACATGGCCAGGAGGTGATTCAGCGCCGTGCGCACGTCCTGCGGGTACTGCATGGCCGGGATCTCGTGGACGTCGTAGGTGACGCCGAGGATCGACGGCAGCCCTTCCTTGAGCAGGATGCGCGACACGGAGACAACGTCGTCCTTCAGGTCGTTGACGATGTAGGTGAGCATGCTCTCCAGCCGGTCGGAGGGGATGCCGGCGCGGGCCTTCTTCCCCTCGATCTCGGCGGGGATGTCGGCCTGCACGTGCACGACGTGCTCGGCCTCGTCGATGCGGATGGAGGAGATGATGAAGCTCTTGATCCAGTGCACCCGGCTCTCCTCGGAGAACTGAGGCGACTCGGCCAGCATGTCGTAGCCGCTCTGCTCGAAGCGGGTGCGATCGATGTGCAGCGCGTCGGCGAGGCGGAAGAGGGCGGCCAGAAAGCGGACGCGCACCGGCTCGCCGAGGAAGAAGCGGACCGCGTGCGCGCGCTCGATCGGCTCGGCGCGCCGGTGGTAGCGGGCCACGAGCGCCACCGTGTGCGCGAGCGAGACGGCGTTGTTCCCCCACCGCTCCAGGTTGGCTTTGTCGCGGAAAAAGTCGAGGTGCGCCGCCGTCGCCGGATGGCCGCTCTCGATGAGCTGGTTGAGGAGGTCGTCGCGGATGACGTCCTTCGTCTTCTGCTCGTTGAGGTCTTTGTGGAGCTGCTTGAAAGCCTCAGGGACGGCCTCTTGGAGGAAGTGCGCCGAGGCCTTGTCGTGATCCTTGCGAAGCGTCTCCAGGTCGCTGGCCGGCTCGCTGAACATGGCCTGGTATTTGTCGGCGATCGTCCGGATCATGCCGAGGTCGTGCGACCAGGCGCAGAAGCGGAGGAGCGCCAACTCCAGCGCCGAGAGGCGCTTGGCCGGATCGATGAAGGTGCACAGGTAGTCGATGCTCGCCTCGACCCCCTGAATGTGCGAGAGCCCGTGCGGGGTATAGCCGTACAGCGTCGCGGAATTGTCGAGCTCTCTTCGGACGAGCTCCTGAAAGCGCAGCAACAGAATCGTGGTGAAGAGCGAGGGCTCCGGAATGGTCTCCATGGCGGTTCTCCGATTTGCGCTACAAAATAGGTCGCCAAGCGGCGTTTCGCTACCTCCTGATGGATATTTTTCCTGCGCCAGGCAGCGGCAGGCTCTTCATTTGCCGTACAGGGCGATGTGCGCGAAGTAGCGCAGCAATCAGCAAACATCCGCCCCGTTCTCACTGGTGGTAGACCAGCGGCCCCTTATCCGAGTCCGCGTGCAGCATCGGCGAGTACGTCTTCCACCCCGCCGGCGACGTGTAGCGCACGCGCAGGTTGAAGTGATCGAGCCCCGGGCCGCGGAAGCCGGCCACGCGCGGGACCTCGTAGCCGATGAAACCATCCCAGAGAATGAACGCCCATGTTCCGTCGCGATAGGGGCCGGCGGTCCAGTAGAACGCGCCGTCGCGCTCGAAGTGGAGCTGCAGCTCGAGCGGCGCCTTTCGGATCGACGCGCAGGAGCGGCGCAGGTTCGCGTCGCTCGACTCGCGCACCCGCCGCGTGGCGGGGTCGTATTCGAAGAGGCGGCGGTACTGCTGCGTGCCGTTGCAGAGCGGCAGGTCGTCGTAGAACGCCCGGCCGGCGCCGCCGGTCAGGCGCGCGAGCTCCTGCAGGCTGGCGGGGGGCGTGGCGGGATCGCGAAGGATGTCGGCGCTGCCAAGGACGGAGAAGACGCGCGCTTCGTCGCTCATGCGGAGGAAGAGGCGATAGGCGGGCGACCACTCGACCCGATACGCGACGAGCGCGACCACCAGCGCGACCGCTGCGGCGATCGTGCCGCCGCGCGGGAGCGCGCGCGGCAGGAACGCGACCGCCACGCACGCCACGAGCCACGGCGCGAAGGCCCAGCGCGGGTTCATCTCCGCGCCGACCGGAACGAGCGGCGCGATCAGCGCCACGATCGCCGCGAGCGCCGTCAGGCGCGCGTCGCGCAGGCGGACGACCACGATCACCGCGCAGAGCAGCACCACCACGAGCAGCGCCCACCCCGCCGCGCTTCCCGAGCCGGCGAACTCCCCCACCGCGCGCGGCAGAATTGTCGAGATCACCCGCGGCCGCTCCCTTGCCGGAACGACGAAGCCGAATTGCGCGACACTCCATCCGATCACCAGGCCGCGCCAGAGCGCGAACGCGGCCGCCGCGACCGCGTGTGGCACCGCCAGGCGCATCCGCAGCCGCCACGAGCCCTCCGGCATCACCAGCAGAACGAGGAGGAACGGCCCGTAGACCTCCTTCGCCGCCGTCGCGCAGAGGTAAAGGACCGCGGAGCCGAGCGCCAGCGGCCAGCTCTGCCGGCGCACAGCGAGGACGAAGAGGATCACCGACCCCGTCGCCAGGACCGCGCCTTCGATGTAGTGCCGCAGCATGAGCTGCGGGACGACCTGCAGCGACGGCCCGCTGATCGTGAAGACGACGGCGGCGAGCGCGGCGGCAAGGCGCGGTGACCAGAGCCGGAAGAGAACGTAGAGCAGCGCCGGCAACAGCGCGAAGGCGACGAGCTGGTGGACATAGAGCGCGTGCGGCTCGGCGCCGAAGCACTGCAGATCGAGCTTGAACGAAAGCAGCAGCAGCGGATTGAAGATCGGTCGGCCGAGCTTCGCGTAGAGGGCGCGGTCGTGCCAGATGTCGCCGAGCGACGCCGGCCGCAGCATGTTCACGAGGAAGGCGTCGTCGTACATCCACCAGAGGCGGAGGATCTTGCGATAGACCAGCGCGGCCAGCACGGCGAGCGCCGCCGCCACCGCCGCGTCGATGGATCTCGATCGTCCCGGCTGCATCGAAAGGCGGCCTATGATACGGCGTGATCGTCGAGACCATCCGCCGCTTCCTCGCCGCGCACGGCGTCGGCGGCAGCGTCGCAGCCGCGGTCTCCGGCGGCGGCGACTCCACGGCGCTCCTCCTCGGCCTCGCCGAGATCGGCGGCATCGAGCTCGTCGCCGCGCACGTCAACCACCATCTCCGCGGCGCCGACTCCGACGAGGACGAGGCCTTCGCCCGCGAGCTCTGCGCGCGACTCGGCGTGCCGCTGCACGTCGAGGACGGCACGCTCGACCCCGCCGCCGTGCGCGAGCGCGGCGTCGAGGCGGCGGCGCGCGAGGTGCGCCAGGCGCGGCTGCACGCCGTGCGGGCGCGGGTGGGCGGGCGGTGGATCGCCACCGCGCATCAGAAGAACGATCAGGCCGAGACCGTGCTGATGCGGCTGATGACCGGCAGCGGCATCGCCGCGCTTCGCGGGATCCATCCCGTGCGCGACGACGGCGTCATCCGGCCGCTGATCGAGGTGCGGCGCAGCGAGATCGACGACTTCCTGCGGGAGCGCGGCGTCACCGCGCGCTTCGACAAATCGAATGCCGATCCGCGATTTCTGCGCAACCGCGTGCGGGCCATGCTGCCGAAGGACGCGGTCGACAACCTCGCCGCCGTCGCGGCGCAGGCGCGCGCGCAGTGGCGCGTGCTGGAGCGCGTCATCGACGAGGCGGACCGATCGGTCGCGACCGAGAACGAGACGACGTTTCGAGAGTTGCCGGATGACCCATGGCTGCGTCAGGCCATCCTGCACAAGCACATCCGCCGCCTCGATCCGGCCGCGCGCGACGTCGGCGCGCGCGATCTCGGACGCCTCGCCGGCGAGATCGACAACGTCAAGCGCGTCAGCGTCACGAAGCACCTCGAGCTCGTGCGGCGCGGCGACGCCGTCATTCTGCGGAAAGCGCCGCGGGAAACGCCCGCGTTCGAGATCGAGCTGACGACGGCTGCCTACATCCCCGAGATCGCTACGCAGGTCTGTGTAGCGCGAACGGACACCGCCCCACTGCGCAGCGACCGCTCCCAGCTCATCGAGCTGCCTCGCGGAGCCAAGCCGATCTTCACCGTCCGCAACCGCCGCGACGGCGATCGCTTCCACCCCCTCGGCCTCCCCTCCGACAAAAAGCTGAAAGACTTTCTGATTGATCGTAAAATCGCCGCCGACGTCCGGGATCGGATCCCTCTGCTGCTCTGGAACGGCGAGATCGCCTGGGTGGCGGGCGTGGAGGTCTCCGAGCGGTTCCGCGTCACCGGCGCGGGCGATCTGTACGAGGTGCGGCTGGAACGTGCGGGCGACGAAGATCAAACGAGCATTCAGCGCTAAGGAGATCGCCAGGCGCGTGGCCGCGCTCGGCGCGCGCATTCGCGACGACGCCGGCGACGCCGAGGTCTTCCTCCTCGGCGTGCTGAAAGGGACGTCGTGCTTCCTCGCCGACCTCATGCGCGCCATCCCCGGCGACATCGGCTACGGCTTCATCGACGTCGTCCGCGACATCGCCGACACCGAGACCGCCGCGGCCCTGGAGATCGACTACCTCAACTGGATCGACCTCGCCGGGCGCAACGTCTACCTCCTGAAAGACGTCGTCTCCACCGGCGTCATCGAGTCCTACCTCCTCACCCAACTGCGGCAGAAGAACCCGGCCTCGCTGCGCCTCGTGGCCCTTCTCGACCGCCCCGACCTCCGCACCATCGAGCTCAAGACCGACTACCACCTCTTCCACGTGAGCGAAGGGACGTTCGTCGGCTACGGGTTGGAGCTGGAGGGGCGGTATGGGAACCTTCCGTACATCGGGCGGAGCTCGGCGCGGTAGGCCAGGCGGCCCCAAGAATTTTCGGACCCGCCGCGCGTTAACCTCGTATCGAGTGGCACGGCGGAAGCATCGTCGTGCAATTCCGGAGGCACTTCATTGAACTCGACCGGTAAGACCGTTCTCCTCTGGGTCGTCATCATCGTCCTCGTGCTCCTTCTGTGGAGCCTCTTCCAGACGACCAAAGGGACGAACGAGCAGATCCCCTTCAGCACCTTCCTCGACCGCGTCAATCAAGGCACGGTTGAAAAAGTCACCATCCGCGGCGACGACGTCCGCGGCGAGACCAGGCAGAGCGCGCCGGGCGGCAAGCATGAGTTCCGCACCGCTGTCCCGACCAACTACCCCGCGATGATCGACCTTCTCAAGACGAAGGGCGTCACCATCGAGATCGAGCCGCAGCACGACGCGCCGTTCATCACCGCCCTCATCACCTGGGCGCCCGTCCTCTTCCTCATCGGCCTCTGGATCTTCTTCATGCGCCAGATGCAGGCGGGCGGCAACAAGGCCCTCTCCTTCGGCAAATCGAAGGCGAAGCTCCTCAGCGGCAACGCCAAGAAAGTCACCTTCAAGGACGTCGCCGGCGTCGACGAGGCCAAGCTCGAGCTTCACGAGATCATCGAGTTCCTGAAAGAGCCGCAGAAATTCACCAAGCTCGGCGGCAAGATCCCCAAGGGCGTCCTGCTCATGGGTCCTCCGGGCACCGGCAAGACCCTCCTGGCCCGCGCCATCGCCGGCGAGGCCAACGCGCCGTTCTTCTCCATCTCCGGCTCCGACTTCGTGGAGATGTTCGTCGGCGTCGGCGCCTCGCGCGTGCGCGACCTCTTCGAGCAGGGCAAGAAAAACGCGCCGTGCATCATCTTCATCGATGAGATCGACGCCGTCGGCCGCCATCGCGGCGCCGGACTCGGCGGCGGACACGACGAGCGCGAGCAGACGCTCAACCAGCTCCTCGTGGAGATGGACGGCTTCGAGTCGAACGACGGCGTCATCCTCGTCGCGGCCACGAACCGTCCCGACGTCCTCGACCCCGCGCTGCTCCGTCCCGGCCGCTTCGACCGCCGCGTCGTCGTCGACCTGCCGGACCTCAAGGGCCGCGAGGGCATCCTCCGCGTGCACACGCGCAACATCCCGCTATCCGACGACGTCGATCCGAGCGTCATCGCCCGCGGCACGCCCGGCTTCAGCGGCGCCGACCTCGCCAACCTCGTCAACGAGGCCGCGCTGAACGCCGCCCGCTACGACAAAAAGAAAGTGCAGATGGTCGACTTCGAGTTCGCCAAGGACAAGGTCCTGATGGGCGTCGAGCGGAAGTCGATGGTCATGAGCGACCGCGAGAAGAAGAACACCGCCTACCACGAGTCGGGGCACACGATTGTGGCGGCGATCCTCCCGGCCGCCGACCCGCTGCACAAGGTCACGATCATCCCGCGCGGCCGCGCCCTCGGCCTCACGCAGCAGCTGCCGACCGAGGACAAATACTCGTATTCGAAGCGCTACCTCGACTCCATGCTGGCCGTGCTGATGGGCGGCCGCATCGCCGAGGAGGTCTTCATCGGCGAGATCACCACCGGCGCCGGCAACGATATCGAGCGCGCCACCCAGATGGCCCGGCGCATGGTCTGCGAGTGGGGCATGTCGGACCTCGGCCCGGCCACGTTCGGCAAGAAGGAAGAGGCCATCTTCCTCGGCCGCGAGTTCGCCCAGCATCAGGACTACTCCGAGGCCACGGCCATCGAGATCGACAAAGAAGTGCGCCGCATCCTCGACAGGGCCTACAAGACCGCGCACGAGATCATCACCACGAACAAGAACGCCCTCGACCGCATCGCCCGCAAGCTCCTGGAGCGCGAGACGCTGGAAGGATGGGAGGTCAACCAGATCCTCATCGAGGAGACGGGGACCGACTACATGAAGCAGAAGGAGTACCACGAGGAGCCGATCGGCGAGCGGATGACGATCGCGCCGGGCTCCGGCCCGTCACCGGACGTGCCGACGCCGGTCGGGCAGCAGCCGAAGAACACGCAGTGACTTCATGGCCGCGCTTAAAATGCGCGGCCATGAAGAAGCTTCTCGTCCTCCTCCTCTTCGCGACTTCTGCCTTCGCCCAGCCGAAAACGATCGCCCTCAAAGCGGCGCGCCTCTTCGACGGCACGTCCGACACCGTCATCAACAACGCCACAGTCGTCGTCACCGGCAACCGCATCGCCGGGATCAACGTCCCCATCCCCGCCGGCGCGCAGGTCATCGACCTCGGCGACGTCACGCTTTTACCGGGATTCATCGACGCGCACGTGCATCTCACCGGCGAGTCGGGCGACAACTTCTACCTCGACTTCTTCCAGGGCGTGATGCGCCAGCCGGCGGAGCAGGCCTTCTACGCCGGCTCGTACGCGAAGAAGACCCTCGAGGCCGGCTTCACCACGGTGCGGAACGTCGGCGCCGAGGACTACGTCGACGTCGGCCTGCGCAACGCCGTCAACGCCGGGCTGACGCCGGGGCCGCGCATCCTCACCGCCGTCCACGCCATCAGCGCCACCGGCGGACACGGCGACGGCAACCCGATCCCGCCCGCGCGCGGCGTGCCGCAACGCGGGCCGATCGACGGCGTCTGCAACGGCCCCGACGAGTGCCGCGCCGCGGTGCGCTACCAGATCAAGTACGGCGCCGACGTCATCAAATTCATGCCCTCGGGCGGCGTGCTCTCGCTGGCCGATCCGGTCGACGCGCCCGAGCTGTCGCAGGAGGAGATGAACGCCATCGCCGAGGAAGCGCACCACTGGGGCCGCAAGGTCGCCGCGCACTGCCACGGCGACGCCGCGGCGAAGATTGGCCGTCGCCGCCGGCGTCGACTCCATCGAGCACGGCTCGTTCCTCAAGCCCGACACGCTGCAGCTCATGCACGACAAAGGCGTCTACCTCGTGCCGACGCTGCTGGCCGGCGACTGGCTCGCAGGGAAGCTCGACAAGTTCCCGCCCGCGATCGCGAACAAGGCGAAGGCGGCCATCGCCGCGCGCAGCGACATGTTCCGCAACGCGCTCAAAGCGAACGTGAAGATCGCCTTCGGCACCGACTCCGCGGTCTCGCCGCACGGGCTGAATGCGCGCGAGTTCGCGCTGATGACGGGCCTCGGCATGGCGCCCGCGGCGGCGCTGCGCGCGGCCACGTCGGTCGACGCCCAGCTCCTCGGCCTCCCCGACGTCGGCACGCTCGCCGCCGGCAAGCTCGCCGACATCGTGGCCGTGCCGGGCAATCCGCTCACCGACATCAAACAGACCGAGCACGTCGTCTTCGTCATGAAGGACGGCGTGATCTACCGCAAGTGATCGACATCGAGATCTGCAGCCGCGAGGAGGCCGGCGAGATCCTCTCCTCGCCGTCGCGACGCAAGGACGTCGTGCTCCTCGTCTCCATCGGCGAGCCCGACGACCCGGCGCCGGCCGGCTTCCGCAACGTCAGCCCGCGCATGCGCTTTCTCTTCGCCGATACGAACGAGGAGCTCGGCGGGCCGACGGCGGACGACGTGGCGCGCCTGATCCGCACCGCGCAGTCGCTCGGCGAGCGCCGCGGACGCGTGGTCATCCATTGCCAGGCCGGCATCAGCCGCTCGACCGCCGCCGGGATCATTTTCCACGCCGTGCTCCTCGGCGAAGGGCGCGAGGAGGACGCGGTGGCGCGCGTGATGGAGGCGCGCGAGTTCGCGAACCCGAACCGGCGCATGATCCGCCTGGCGGACGAGCTGCTCGGGCGCGAAGGAAAGCTGATCGACGCGGTCGAGCGCGCGCTCGAATGATCATGCGCAAGCGCGTCTACATCGCCTACACCGGCGGCACGATCGGCATGAACCGCACCCGCGGCGGCTACTGCCCCGAGCCCGGCTACCTGCAGCGGCAGATGGCCCAGATGCCGGAGCTGGAGCATCCGTCGATGCCGTCGTACGCAATCCACGAGTACGCGCCGCTGCTCGACTCGTCGAACATGACGCCGGCGGAGTGGGTGAAGATCGCCCACGACATCGACGCCAACTACGCGCGCTACGACGGCTTCGTGGTCCTGCACGGCACCGACACGATGGCCTACACGGCCTCGGCGCTGCCGTTCATGCTGCACGGCCTCGGCAAGCCGGTCATCATCACCGGCTCGCAGATCCCGCTGTGCGAAGTGCGCAACGACGCCCGCGAGAACCTAATCACGTCGCTGCTCATCGCCGCGAACTACGACGTCCCCGAGGTCTGCCTCTACTTCGGCGGCAAACTGCTGCGCGGCTGCCGCAGCGTCAAGGTGAGCGCCAGCGGCTTCGCCGCCTTCGATTCGCCGAATGTGCCGCCGCTCGGCACGGTCGGCATCGACATCGAGATCAACCGGGACCTGGTGCGCAAGCCGCGCCGCCGGCAGACGTTGCGCGTCGACGACTTCGGCAGCGCCGTCGTCAGCGCCCTGCGCCTCTTCCCCGGCATCTCCCCCGAGCTCGTGCGCAACGTGCTCCGGCCGCCGCTGCAGGGACTCGTGCTCGAGGCCTACGGCGTCGGCAACGGCCCCGATCACGACCAGGCCTTCCTCGCCGCGCTGGAGGAGGCGGCGTCGCGCGGCGTCGTCATCGTCGACTGCACGCAGTGCCTCGAAGGGACCGTCGACCTCGGCGAGTACGCCACCGGCTCCGCCCTGGCCCGCGCCGGCGTCATCAGCGGCCGCGACATGACCGCCGAGGCCGCGCTGGCGAAGATGTACTACCTCTTCAGCCGCGGCTATGCGCCGGCGAAGGTGAAGCGGGAAATGCAGCGCGATCTGCGGGGGGAGATCACGACCCCACGATCGTCCGCCGCGGATGCCGCTCCGTGATCCGCACCTTCAGCGCCGCGTCGGCCACTTGCGTGTAAATCTCCGTCGTGCTGATGCTGCGATGGCCGAGGAGACGCTGGACGTAGCGGATGTCGACGCCTTCCTCGAGCAGGTACGTGGCCACGGAGTGACGGAACATGTGCGGGGTCACGCGCTCGCGGACGGCGCAGCGCTCGCCGTGGGTGCGCACGAGGCGGCGGATGTGCTGCGGCGACGCGGCGGCACGGCGGGAGTTGACCAGGAATGTGTCGGCATCGCCGCGCGCCGCGCGGTAATCCCGCAGGATGGCCTTGATCTCCTCGGGGACGAAGACGCGGCGCTGGCGGTTGCCCTTGCCGACGATGGTGATCGTCCCCTCCTCGAGGTCAACGGCGGCGTCGAGCAGCGAGGCCAGCTCGCTCACGCGCATGCCGGTGGCGAAGAGGAGCTCCGTGGCCACGTACGCAGTGAGGTCGCTGAACGTCGTCGCGCCGTCGCGGCGCAGAAGGCGGCGGAGGTCGGCGCGGGCGATCACGCGCGGGAGCCGCTTCGGCATGCGGATGCGGATGCGCGTGCCGCGGAAGGGATCGTCGACCTCGCCGCGATCCTCCTCGAGCCAGTGGAAGAACGAGCGCAGCGTGGCCAGGTGGCGTTTCACGGAGGCCTCTTTCAGGGCGCGGACGTCGAAGAGGTGGCGGACGTAGTCGTGGATCGCCTCGCGGTTGCAGGCGGCGACAGCGGCGCGGCGTCCGAGGAACTGCGAGGCGCGGGCGAGATCGAGCTCGTACGCGCGCACCGTGTGCGGCGAAAGCTTGCGGATCGACCGGCAGTGCCGGATGAACGCGGACGCCGCCTCGCGGAACAGCACGTGGAGACGTTATCCCGACGAGCGGCGCGGCCGCGACCGGAGTTAATGAGAAAATCTCACGAATCCCTCGGGTCCGCGCATGGTCATGTCGATCGATCCGTGCAGGTCGGTGCGGGCCACATCGACGTTGAGGCGGAAGTAGTTGTACGCCGCGCCGACGCCGAGCCAGCGCAAGGCGCGGTACTCGAGGCGCGCGCCGCCCGTGAGGGCGCGGCCGGTGTAGCCGCTGATCGTGACGCGCGGCAGCGTGGAGACCGCGGCATCGGCGAAGAGGCGCGGACTCAGCGCGACGCGTCCCTGCACGCCGGCGAGCGCCACCGGCACGTCGGTCTTCGCCGTCTGGTTCGCGGCGACGGTGAGGTCGGCGCGCTGGGCGATGACGCTGGCGTCGAGCGACAGCCCTGCCGCGCCGAGGGTGATGCCGAAGCCGTCGCGGGCGGAGCGCCGCGCCCAGTACGTGTACGTGGCGCTCCAGTACTTCAGATCGAAGCCGGTGGTGACGAGCGCGTTGACCGGATAGACGTTGTTGCGGAACGTGAACTCGCGGTCGATCTGCTGAAAGCCGTTGCGCGACGACGAGAAATACGATCCGGCGAGCTCGTGGCGCGCGAGCGGTTGCCATTCGAGGGCGAAACGCTGCAGGCGCTCCGACGGCGCGAGGCCGAGGTCGCGCTCGAAGCCGATGCGCGTCCCCTCACCGGTCGCGTCGGGATCGAGGCGGACGTTCGTGTCGAAGTGGCCGCTGTAGCGGCCGCCGGTGACGCTGAGGCGCGGGAAGAGCGGCGACTCCTGCGCCATCGCGGCAGAGGCGACGAGAAGGCAAAGAGCGAGGCGGTACATGCAAAGTCATCGCCGCCGCGACTTGATGACGAGCGCCCCGCCGGCGCTGGCGGCGGCGATCGCCGCGGCGGCGAGCATGTCGACGCGGAAGGCGTGCACGAACGCGGCGCCGACGGCGGCGGCGACTTTCGCCCGCGTCGTCGGATCGACATCGCGCGGCGGCGCGGCAGCGGCGAGCCTGAGGCTCTGCTGGCGCATGGCCCGGCGCACGCCGTCGCCGACGCGCGCGGCCTCCAGCCGCCGGTCGAGGTCGCGGGCGAAGATCGTCACCGCGATCGCGCCGAAGATCGCGATCGCCAGGAGTCCGGCCACGCGCGAGACCGTGTTGTTGATCCCCGAGGCCGCGCCGGCGTGGCGCTCGTCGTCGATCGACGTCATCACCGTCGTCGTCAGCGGCGCGACCGTGATGGCCATTCCGATCCCGAGCGTGGCGATGCCGGGGAAGAACGTCGTCCAGTACGAGCCGCCGATGCCCGGCATGGCCATCAGCGCGAAGCCGGCGCCGGCGACAAGCGGGCCGACGATGAGCGGCAACCGCGGCCCGATGCGGTCGGCCAGCGCGCCGGTCCAGCGCGAGAGCAGCGACATCGTCACCACGAACGGCAGGAACGCCGCCCCCGCCTTCGCCGGCGAGTTGTGCTGCACTTGAATGAGGTTGAACGGGAGGAGGAACAGCGCGCCGGAGAGCGCGGCGTAGAGGAGCAGCGTGAGCACGTTCGCGCCGGTGAAGCTGCGCGAGCGGAAGAGCGCGAGCGGCACGATGGGATCGCGCGTGCGGAGCTCGACGATGATGAAGAGGACGAACGCGACGACACCGATGGCCTCGGCGGCGACGACGACGGCCTCGCGCCAGCCGCGGCCCGGCCCTTCGATGAGCGCGTACGTAATCGCGCCGAGCGACAACGTGATCAGCGCGGTGCCGGGCCAGTCGATCGAGCCCGTCAACGACTGCGGGAAAAGCGGCACGCGCAGCCAGACGGCGAGCAGCGTCGCCGCGGCGATCGGCACGTTGATGAAGAAGACGGCGCGCCAGGAGATGGCCTGAACGAGCCAGCCGCCGAGAAGCGGACCGGCGATGACGGCGAGCGCGGTCATGGCCGACCACGTGCCGATGGCCCGGCCGCGCCGTGCGCGCGGAAAGGCCGCGGTGATGATGGCCAGGCTGCCGGGCACGAGCAGCGCCGCGCCGACGCCCTGCACCGCGCGCGCGGCGATGAGCTGCGCGGCGTTCGGCGCGGCACCGCACCAGACCGACGCACCGGCAAAGAGCGCCACGCCGAGGGCGAAGATGCGCACGCGGCCGAAGCGGTCGCCGAGCGCGCCGCCGGCGAGCATCAGCGACGAGAGCACGAGCAGGTAGGAATCGACGATCCACTGCGTCTCACTGACGTCGGCGCCGAGCGAGGTCTGCAGCACCGGCAGGGCCACGTTGACGGCGCTGCCGTCGATGAAGGCCATCGCCGAGCCAAGGATCGTTGCAAGAAGGACCCAACGGCCGCGTCCGGCGGGAATGTCCGGCCCATCATGTTTTGCTATCATGCCCCGTCGATCCAATGACTACGGTTAAACGTCTCTTCTCCGGCATCGCTATTGTCCTCGCTTTTACGGCCGCGTCCGACATCTCCGCGGCCGAACCGGCATCCGAGGGCCTCGTGAAATCGCTCGTGCGCCAGGCGCCGGGGCTGCGCTCCGAGGTGCTGAAGATGGCCCTGCAGGCGGCGCACAAGGCGGCCGAGCGCGGCCTCATCCAGCGCCGGGATCTGCTGACGGTGATCGATTATTCGCTGCCGTCGACGCAGCCGCGCCTCTTCGTCTTCGACCTCGTCACGCACAAGCTGCTGTTCCGCGAGCTCGTCGCGCACGGCCGGAACAGCGGCGGCAACGTGCCGAGCTTTTTCTCCAACAGCTCCGGCAGCCTGGCCTCCAGCCTCGGCCTGTTCGTCACGGCGGAGCCGTACATCGGCGGCAACGGCTACTCGCTGCGCCTGAAAGGCCTCGAGGAAGGGATCAACGACATGGCCTGGGACCGCGCCATCGTGATGCACGGCGCGTCCTACGTCAGCCAGGCCGCGATCCGCATCCTCGGCCGTTTAGGACGGAGTTGGGGATGTCCGGCAGTACGTCCGGAGGTCGCGCACAAGATCATCGATACGCTGCGCGGCGGGAGCGCGGTCTTCGCGTATTACCCCGAGAAGACGTGGCTCGCCTCCTCGGCGTTCGTGCGCGGGCATTCGTAACGACCGTCTTTACCGCGGCGAGATAGTCCTTCCACGTCCAGTCATCGGAGCGCGACACGGGCGAGAATCCGGGGTTCGCGTTGGCCTCGATAAAGTAGAGAACTCCCTCGGGCGTGAGGCGGAAGTCGAAGCGCGCGTAATCGCGCAACTGCAGGACGGACCAGAGCCGGCGCGCGGCGCGATCGAGCTCGCGCGCGCTCTTCGCGTCGAGCTGCGCCGGGCCGGTGGCGACGCCCCACTTCGTCCGGTAGCCGATGCGATGCTTGACGTGGTACGTGGCCATCGAGCGCGCGCCGCCGGCGTTGACGCGCAACTGCTGCGGCGCGCGAAGGCGCAGCGTGCGGCCCTCGATCGCGGTGACGTAGACGTCGATGCCCTCGATGAACTGCTCGACGATGGCGGCGTCGCGGAAGCGGCGATGGACGATGGCGACCTGCCGCTCGAGGGCGCGGCGCGTGCGGACGAACGAGCGCGCGCTGATGCCCTCGGAGGCGTCGTGCGCGGCGGGCTTGACGACGACGGGAAACGGCGGCACGTCGCGCGGCTCCTCGCCGATCGGCACGAGCGCGAACTCCGGCACGCGCACGCCGGCCATCGCCGCCAGGCTCTTGCTGAAGGCCTTGTCGCGCGTGCGCAGCAGCGCCGCCGCGGTCGCGCCGGTGTACGAGAGGCGCAGCATCTCCAGCAGCGCGGGGACGTGGATGTCGGACGTGCGCCGGCCGAACATGTGCTCGGTGGCGTTGAAGACGATGTCCGGCCCGGCCGCGGCGAGGTCGCGGACGAGCTGCTTGCCGGAGAGGCAGGCGATGACGACGACGTCGTGGCCGAGCTCGCGCAGCGCCTTGGCGATGTAGTGCTCCATCGGCGCGTGGCGCAACGCCTCCTTCGAGCTCAGCGACGGATCGCCGCCGACGCGGGCCTCCCGGTCGACGAGGAGTGCGATCTTCACGGCAACGGCGGCGGCACGCGCTTCTTCGTGGCCTGCTCGAACGCATAGCCGAGGCGCAGCAGCGTCGGCTCGCTGCAGGCCATGCCGGTGAAGCTGACGCCGAGCGGCTGCGGCTTGGCGTTGAACTTCTCCGGGAACGCCGGCGTCGGCGCGTTCGGCACCATCGCCCACGGCACGATCACCGTCGGATAGCCGGGACGCGCGGCGATGTTCGCGCCGATCGGGCCGGGGAAGAACAGAGCGTCGAGGTTCTGGGCCTTCATGACCTCGTCGATGCCGTGCGTCGCGGCGAGGAAGACGTCGCGAGCGCGGTCGGCCTCGTAGCGGGCGCGGAAGGTGTCGAGGTCCATGGCGTCGCTGATGTCGAGCAGCGACTGCCCGTACTTGATCGCCCCCATCTTCTGATGCTTCGTGTTCCACTCGCGCAGCTCCTGCAGCGACTTCACCGGCGCGGCGTCGCCGAGGGATTTGAGCCAGGCGTTGAAGTCGCGCTCCATGCCGTAGGCGAGATCGACCGAGCACTTCTTCGCCTTCACCTCGTCCATGTCGGTGCAGACGCCGAAGAGGAGAAGGTTGTTCTTCGGATCCTTGTCGACGACGCTGGGAATGTCGGCGGGATCGACGATGACGGCGCCCTGCTCCTTGAGGACGGCGATGGCGTCGTTCATGGCCTTGAGCTGCTCGGCGTTGAGGCCGCCGCGCGGCTTCTCCGCGCCGGGCGGCGTGGTCTTGTCGTAGTAGTTCGCGCGGGGGATGCCGATGCGCGCGCCTTTGAGGCCGTCGCGCTTGAGGAACTGCGTGTAGTCGGCGACCGGTGTACACGTTTTCGTGGCCGGGTCGTTCGGGTCGGGGTTGTTGGCCTCGAGCACGCCGAGGAGGATGGCGGCGTCGGTGATCGTGCGGGCCATCGGGCCGGGGGTGTCCTGGTCGGCGGTAATGGGGATGACGCCGTAGCGGCTGACGCGGCCGACGGTCGGCTTCACCGCGGCGAGCATGTTCTGGTTCGAGGGGCTGAGGATCGACCCCGAGGTCTCGGTGCCGACGTTCGCGACCCAGAAGCTCATCGTCGTGCCGGCGCCGGAGCTCGAGCCGCCGGTGCTCATCGCCGGACGGCCGTCGGCGGTGGCCTCGCGCGGATCGCGGCGCGGATCGTAGGGGTTGAAGCCGTAGCCGTTGAGGGCGTTGTAGTTCGTCGGCATGGGCGGGTTTCCGGCGACCCAGTTCGCCAGCTCGGTCATCTGCGTCTTGGCGATGATGATCGCGCCGGCGTCGCGAAGGTTCTTCGTGATCGTCGCCTCGTACGGAGGCACGAGCTCGGCGAAGGCGAGCGCGCCGCCGGTGGTGGGCATGTCGGTGGTGTGGACGTTGTCCTTGAGGGCGACGGGGATGCCGTGCAGCGGCCCGCGCACTTTGCCGGCGGCGCGCTCGCGGTCGCGCTCGTCGGCTTCCTTGAGCGCGTTCGGATTGACGGTGATGACGGCGTGGAGCTTGTCCTCGTAGGTGGCGATGCGCTCGAGCGATTGCCGGACGAGCTCGCGCGAGGTGACGCGGCCGTCGCGCAGCGCGGCCTGCATCTCCGGGATGGTGGCCTCGACGACGCTGAACGGTTTGGCGTCCGGCTTCTTCGCGGCGAGCGTGGCAAGCGAGAGGAGAAGGAGGGCGAGTCGCTTCATGGCGGAAGATTCTAGTCCGAGGTATCCTCGGAGCATGGATTCTGAAGTTGTGGAAGTGCTCAGGGAGATCCGGGACAGCTTGAAAGAGATCCGGGACGTTGTTCTGAGGGAGATCCTGGACGGCGTGAAGGAGATCCGGGAGGGCGTGAAGGAGACGAATGCGCGGCTGGCGTCGGTCGAAACGCGGCTGGACCAGACGAATCTGCGTTTGGAGTCCATCGATGGACGTCTACTGTTCGTAGAAAAACGGCTCACGAACGGCTTCTCCGACCTATCGGACAAAGTCGATAAACTGGCAAGAGAGCAGATGGGCGGCTTCGTCACGATCGAGGGCGTGCTCGGCAAAGTCCACGGGGCGATCGTCAACAACGTGACGATGCTCGATCACGAGCGGCGCCTCACCGCCATGGAGAAGCAGCGCGGCTGACGCAACTTTCCCCACTTACCGGCCGTAGACCGTCCATGCAGCGCTTCTTCCGCACCCGTCTCGGCGCATTCGTCCTCTTCCTCATCGTGGCGATCCTGCCGGACGTGATCATCGGCGTGCCGATCACCGCGCTGATCCGGATGGGCGTCATCAAGGCACCGGAAATGACATGGCGGCCGACGCTTTTCCTTTTCGGCGAAGGCCTGACGATTCTCGGCGTGCTGATCGCCAGCGTCATCGTGGCCAAGCTTGGCGGGCGCTCGGCGCGCGACCTCGGCTACGGCGCGAAGAATGCCGGGACGCTGCTGCTCGCCGGCAGCGTCCTCGGCCTGGCCGCGCCGATGCTGCTCATCGCCGGAATCGCGGCGCTAGGCGGCTTCACCTTCGGCACCTTGGCCATGCACGGCACGCAGCTCGCCGCCTACGCGCTGGCGTGGCTCGCGGCGATGTTCGCCCTCGGCCTGGCGGAGGAGATGACCTTCCGCGGCCCGGCCCTCTTCCTCCTCGGCGACGCCATCGGCCTCTGGCCCTCGGCGCTCCTGACCACGGCCATCTTCGTGCTCCTACACGCGTTCAAGCCGGGCGAGAACGTCGCCGACCTCACCAGCGTCGGCCTTCTCGGTCTTTTCATGGCCTTCACTGTCATCCGCACCGGCAGCATCTGGTTCGCGGTCGGCTTCCACGCCCTCTTCGACTACACCGCGCTCTACGTTCTCGGCGCGCCGAACAGCGGCAACCACGGCGGCGAGCCGCTGCCCACGCGCCTCCTCACCGGCGGCTATCACGGTCAGGCATGGCTCACCGGAGGACGCCTCGGCATCGAGGCCAGCTGGCTGATCTTCCCGATCGTCGCGCTGCTGTTCATCGGATTCCACTTCGCCACGCGAGGATCGAGAACCCGGTCGCGCACAACGCCAGAAGCACCAGCGCGCGAATCGATCCGGACAACGCCGGAATCGCAGCGTCCGTCACCGTGAACGTCGCCGTCGCGCTGGTCGGCGCCGGCGGCAAAAACGTGATGGTGGCGGCGGTCAGCGGGACCGCGAGCAGAAAGGCGCAGACGAACAGGGCGGCTCGCATGCCTGCCATACGCTTCTGACCGGCCCAACGTCCATTCGGGATAAAATAGCGCCACCAAAAAATCAGGCACTGGAGGAGACGATGCGGAAGATCCTTACCCTGGGATGCGCGCTTGCACTGTGTACGAGCGCCCTGTTCGCGGACGACACGAAGAAGTCCGCGGAGGACATGCAGAAGGCGCAGATGGAAGCGTGGATGAAGGCGGCCACGCCCGGCGATGCGCACAAGAAACTCGACCACATGGTCGGAACGTTCGACGTGAAGGTGAAGTCGTGGATGGCTCCGGCCGCGCCGCCGATGGAGTCGACCGGGACGGCGGAGAACACGTGGGTCCTCGGCGGACGCTGGGTCGAGGAGAAGTTCACCGGCACGTTCATGAACATGCCCTTCCACGGCATCGGCTACACCGGCTACGACAACATCAAGAAGCAGTACGTCGGCACCTGGATCGACGACATGGGGACGTCGATGATGGTCTCGACGGGCAAGGGCGGCAGCGGGAACACGTACGAGTTCTCGTCGTCGATGGACGATCCCATGACCGGCAAGACCATGCCGGTGACGGAGAAGGTTGTCGTCACGGATAACGATCACCACATGATGGAGATGTGGAGCCCGGGTCCCGACGGCAAGATGTTCAAGATGATGGAGATCTGGTACACGCGGAAGAAGTAGGCGTGAATGGGAGGACAGGCAAGAGTGCCTGTCCTCCACCACATCACATATTTCCCTTGAACACCGCGAACACCGCGCCCTGCGGGTCCGCAATCACCGCGAAGCGGCCCACGTTCGGGATGTCCATCGGCGGGACGTAGGTCGTGCCGCCGCCGGCGTTGGCCTTCTGCACCGCGGCATCGACGTCGTCGGTCCAGAAATACGGCATCCAATGCGCGGGCACTTGCGCCGGAACCTGCGGCTGCATCGTCATCAGCCCGCCGATGCCTGCCTCGCCGACGTGGATCTCGACGTACTCCGGGCTCGCCTTCATCGTCCAGCCGAAGAGCTTCGAGTAGAACTCCTGCGCGCGGTCGCGCTGGCGCGTCTGCAGCTCGACCCAGGTCAGCGCGCCGTGCTCGTTCTTCACGCCGACGCCGATGTGCTTCTTCGGCTGCCAGAGCGCGAGGTGCGCGCCTTCGGGATCGGCGAAGACGACCATGCGGCCGAGGTCGAAGACGTCGAACGGATCGGACGTCAGCTTGCCGCCGAGATCCTTCACCTTCGCCGCGGTGTCGTCGGCGCTCTCGACGGCGACGTACGTCAGCCAGGCCGGCGGCACCTCTTTGTTCTGGTAGATCGCCGCGGCGTCCCGGTCGTCCTTCTTGGCAATGATGTACGGCGGCTGCCCTTCGCCCATCGGCATCTCGTTCGGCGTCCACCCGAAGAGATCGCAGTAGAAGCGCTTCGCCGATTCGCCGTCACTCGTATGGAGCTCGATCCAGCAGAAGGTCCCCGGCTCGTGTTTGTCGAACTTCGTCATTGCTTTCCTCCTAATTTCAATCCTGTCGCTTTTTCCAGGTTCGTCGGATCGTCGAGCAGGATCCACTCCAGCACCGCCACCGGCAGCGAGCCGTGCGCGAGGAGGTCGTCGTGGAACTGCCCGAGGCGGAAGCTCGATCCCTTGCGATCGCGATAGCGGCCGAGGAGGTTCATGATCTGCCACTTGCCGGTGATGTAGCTGATCTTCTGCGTCGGGCTCGTGGCCGAGCCGGCCGCCTCCCCTTCCGCGGCCTCGCGATCGAGTCCGCCGCCGTCCATGAAGTATTTCACGGCCTGTTCGAAGGACCAGCGGCCGGTGTGTAAATTGACGTCGACGCCGATGCGTGTGGCGCGGTAGCGCGAGAGGCGGAGCACCTGCGCGTAGGCGGCGGAGTCGGACGGATAGAGCCCTTCGCGGGACAACATCTCCTCCGTGTAGAGCGCCCAACCCTCGATGAAGACGGTGTCGCCGTGATGGCGGCGGATCTCATCGGTCAAGTGATTCGCAATCGAGAGCTGCAGGAAATGGCCGGGGATGCCCTCGTGGCCGAGGACCGGGCGCGGGTCCTCGATGGCGGCGCGGATGTAGAAGTTCTTGCTGGCCGGGTCGTACGTGGGGATGAAGAAGAAGCCGCTGTCGTCCTTGTCGTAGATGCCGGGCGGGTTCATGAAACCGCCGGGGCTCGTCGGCTTGAAAGCGTCGGGAAGCTGGCGGATGAGAAATGGACCGATGTAGGGAGGGATGGAGATGATGCCATGCGCCTTGAGGAACTCGACCATTTCCGCCTCGCGGCTCTGGTACTGCCGCAGGAAGGACTGCTGGTCGGGCGGGATGTGCGCGGCGCGCTTTGGGTTGGGATCGGCCATGGAGGGATCGGGAAGCATGGCCTCGAGGGCGCGGTAGCGGCCGAGCTCGATCTCGCCGAGGTGGGCGACCTCGGTCGCGTTCATCGGAAGGAGCAGGATGTGCCGGAGCATGTAGTTGTACTCGGCCTCGCCGATCGGCTTCCACGCCGGCATCGCGCCGAGGCGTTGCTCGAGATAATCGGCGTAGCCGTGCAGCGCTTTGAGCGCGCCGTCCTTGGCCTTGACGAGCGCCTCGCGCTCCGCGGGCGAGAGGTCCTTCGCCAGCGTCATGAGGCTGTCGTTGTAGAGCGGATCGATGGCTCGCGCCGACTCGATGGCGAACTTCGCGTAGAGCTGCACGGGATGCTGCACGTTCTGCTTCGCTTGCTCGATGAGGCGCGGCACGGCCTGCAGACGCTTCGTGGCCGAAAGGGCGCGGTTGAGCGGCGTGTCGTAGTCCTTTTTCAGCAGCGAGAAGATGGCGTTCGAGGCTTCGTCGACGTAGACGCCGGGGTTGGTCTCCTCGTAGCGAAGGACGCGGTCATAGAACTCGCCGGCCTCGAGCTGCGACCGGAAGAGGAGCCAGTCGATGGTGTCGTCCTTCGACCAGCCCGACACGTCGGTGGCGCGCACCTGCTCGAGCACCTCGCGAAGATGCGCGCCGCGCCTGGCCCGCGCCTCGGCGGAGTAATCGGTGACGCGGTCGTCCCACGTGTGCTTGCCGGCATCGCTCGAGGCGACGGGGTACTCGCGGTCGGACCACTCGTAGAAGTCGTGCGCGGTCGTGCGGAAGGTCTGCGGCGTGACTGCGAAGAGCAATGCGACGATCCCGAGTGTCATGAGGGCGGAGTGTAACGTTTCGCCCAGAACGGCGACGAGGGCCAGCGGCGCTCCGCGGCGTAAAGCTCACGCCTTCGTGACAGGTAGGCGCGCCAGACGGAATCGACGGCGTTCTCGTACGCGGCGAAGTCGCCGCTGACGATGGCCTCGGCCGCGCGCATGCCGGTGAAGAGGGCGTTGCCGAGGCCGTGCGAGGAGAGCGGGTCGAGGGCGGTGGCGGCGTCGCCGACGGCGAGCCAGCGCGGCCCGGCGACGCGGTCGAGACGGAAGGAGGAGGCGTCGAGCGTCTTCGTCGCGTGCGTACGATGATCGCTGACGAACATCGCCACGGTGCGCCCGCCTGGGATCGGGGCGCGGTACCACCAGCCGTCCTCGGCGGCTTCGATTTGCATGTAGCTGTCGTCGATCGCCGCGTCGATGAAGAAGACGTGCGCGAAGAGCGTGTCGTCCCGAACGATCCGCGCGCCGAGGCGGCGAGCGATGGCGGCGCGGCGGCCGGTGGCGTCGATCAGGAAGTCGGCGAGGATGGTCTCGCGGTCGGTGATTACACGCCAGCCTGATTTGATATCAAGCACCCGCGTGTTCGTCAGCCGCGGCACGCCGGCGAGCTCAGCGAGCCGCTCCTCGAAGCGGCGGCGGTCGAGGTGCCATCCGTGTCCGTACGGCGAGAGGTCGAACGGCATCTCCGCCGGCGTGTCGCTGCCCCAAATCGAGCGATGGCCGTGGCAGGGCAGATGTCCGTCGCGGGCGAGGTCGAGGCCGAGGGCGTCGAGCAACGGCTTGACCGCCGGGGCCAGGCTCTCGCCGACGCGCGCGCCGCTGCCGTCGCCGCGCTCGACGATCGCGGACGTCAGCCCGTGCCGGCGCAGCGCGATCGCCGCGGCCGACGCCGCCGGCCCTCCGCCCGCGATGGCCACGTCGACCTTCACGCGCGGTATTTCCTCGGGTTCGGCAGGTTCGCCGGGCGCACGCCTCCATCAACCTTGCGTTCGCCCATCTCGGCCGACGCCGCTTTCTTCAGCATCCCCTTCGACTCCTTCACGCCGAGCTCCACCTGCATCGTCGCCGGGAAGCTGCGCCCGGCCACGTCGCCCTTCGCCGGCTTCCACGTCAGCGTGGTCACGACGCCGGCTGCGTTGAACTCCTTCACGAAGGCGTTGATCGACGCCGGGTAATCCTCGCGCGGCGGGAGATAGCGCAGCCAATACTTGCGGTTGCGGTAGTCGAAGGCGTCGAAGCGCTCGGCGTACGGGCGCTTGGCGTCGGTGATGACGTCGAACTGTTCCTTCGTCAGCACGTTGTTCGGCACGCGCACCGGCCAGAACGTCGGGAGGAAGACATCGTCCTGCCAGCCGGTGTAGGCGTAGAGGCAGCTCGAGGTGTCGGTCTGCCACGGCACGGCCATCCAGCGGCTGACGTCGCCGGGGCCGCTGCCGTCGAGCGGGCCGCCCGGCGCGAGCGCGATGGCCGAGGTCAGCTCGGGGCCGTAATCCTTCGGCGGGCCGCCGCGCAATTTCAGGCGGAACGGCGCGGAGTACATGATCGTCTGCCGCATCGGCCAGGTCATCTCGCAGCCGGGGTGGAACGGGCCGCCGATGGTGTTGTCGAGCGCGGCGCGGTCGAGCGTCGACGGCTTCTCCTGCAGCGGGATCTCGTCGAACGGCGGCGGCGCACCGCCACGCCATCCCGGAATGAAATCGCCCGCCGCCCACTGCCGGAGCATCTCGTACTGCAGCGGCGTGATGGCGTACCACTCGCGCGGATCTTTCGCCGGGATGTTGACGCTGTCGCCGTAGACGGGCGGGATGGCGTCGTCGTCGATCACGTCGAACGCGGGATCGCGGAACTGCGAAAACATCTTCTCGCGCAGCGGCCGCGCGAACTCCGCGGTGCTGGCCAGCGTCGACATGACGCTGCTCAGATCGTCGATGCCGCCGCTGCCCCACAGCTCGCCGAATCCGGCGTTCACCCACTGGTTCTGGGCGAGGCGATCGAAGAGCGGGCCGATGTCGGTCTGGAACGACGGCTTGGCGGGCTTGAGCGAGGCGTCGAGAGGGACGCAGGCGTCGCGGATGACGTCGTACATCGTGATGACGGCGGTGCAGCCCGGCGCGTAGTCGGGCGGCGCGACGACGATCCATCCGTGCACGACCGGGACGTCTTTCTGGCCGATGCGCACGACCGCGGAGACGGGGCCGTCGCTGACGTCGTCGTGCCAGCCGTCGTTGTTGGCGAAGGTCGTGGCGGGCTTGCCGTCCTTCGACGCGGAGACGCCGCGGCCGCCGTAGAAGAGCAGGCGGCCGGCGTCGTCGGTGCGCAGCTCGCCGAGGGAGACGTCCTTCTTGTAGAACCTCCCGCCGTCGAGGGCAACGCGCTTGCCGCGGCCGCTGATCGAGCGCGGGCCGGGCTCGATGACGAGCTGCTTGCGCGCGGCGCCGGTGACGGCAACGTTGCGCCGCGCCGAGCTCTGGGGCGGCGTGCCGAGGCTGCCGTCGAAGTCGGGGATGTCCATCGACTCGATGAACTGGTACCAGGCCGCTTTCGTGTTCGCGACGTGCACGTTCCATGTGACCTCGGCGTGGTCGGCGGTCACTTCGCCGAGGACGTTGCCGCTCTTGTCGTAGGCGTAGATGCGGAAGCGCGCGATCTGGCGGAGGAGGCGCCCTTTCTTGTCCTTGTAGCCGCCCGGCGGCGTCTTCGCTTCGCCCGGCACCTCGGGGCCGAGAAAACCCTCCTCGCTGCCGCCGACGCGCGCGATGCCGATGGCGGGGTGGACTTTGCAGTAGCTGACCTTCGACAGATCCATCGTTCTCCCTCCGGTGAGAGGACGGTGGCGACGCGGAATCCGTGAAGGTTCAGCCGAGATCGAAAAGCAGGATCTCCGACTCCTCGGCGGCCGTGATCGCGAGCGACGACTCGTCCTCGAACGCGGCGCCGTCGCCCTGCTCGAGCGTGGTGCCGTTGACGTCGACGCTGCCGCGCGCGACCTGGATCCACGCGCCGCGGCCGGGCTCGAGGGCGTGCTCGACGCGCTGGCCGTTGTCGAGGATCGCGGAGTAGATCTTCGCGTCCTGATGAATCATCACCGGAAGCAGGCGCAGCTTGCCGCGCTCCTCGTCGACGAACTTCTGTTCGTACTCGGGCGGAATGTCGTCGACGTCCGGAAGGATCCAGATCTGGAAGAAGTGCACCGGCTCGCTGGCCGAGGCGTTGAACTCGCTGTGCACGACGCCGGTGCCGGCGCTCATGCGCTGGACCTCGCCGCGGCGCAGTACGCCCTGGCCACCCGTGCTGTCCTTGTGCGCGAGCGCGCCCTCCATCACGATCGACACGATCTCCATGTTCTCGTGCCGGTGCGCGCCAAAACCCTTGCCGGGAGCGACCGTATCCTCGTTGATCACGCGCAGCGAACGGAAGCCCATAAACGCGGGGTCGTAGTAATTGGCGAAGGAGAATGTGTGGCGCGTGGTCAGCCATCCGTGACGGCCGACGCCGCGGTCCTGGGATTTGCGAACTGTAATCACAATTGTGACGACTCTATAACGAACAGGGATGTATCCTACATTCGGTCCAATCATCCGGAGATCCAATATGCCGAAGTCGGCGCACGCACGCGCGAATCCGCCGAGCGAGCGGCGCAGGGCCCCGCGCTATCGCCCGGGAGTCATTCTTCCCGCGACCATCGGCCGCCACGACGCGATCATCGGCGATCTCAGCATCACCGGCGCGCGCATTCACCATTTCACCGCCGTCAAGCGCGGCGACGTGATGCGCTTCACCGTGCACCACGGCCATCTCGTCTTCTCCACGATGGCGCGCGTGCTCTCGTCGACGGTGGAGGCGCTCGGCACCGGCCCCTCGGGCGCGGCAACGTACGAGTCGCGCCTGCAGTTCGCCGACGTCGCCCAGGACGAGAAAGCGATCCTCGTCTCTCTCCTCGCGGACCTGCAGGAGCGCCAGGCCCGGCGCTGGGTACGCAACGCCAAGGGGGAGTACGACCCCGAGCCGCTGCCGCATTTCCCCGCGTACTACGTTCGCCTGCAGCTGACCGGCGGCGGCTGGCGGGCGACCGCCACGCGCGACGCGAAACAGCCCGAGGAAGGGATGACCATTCCGGCGGACACGCGGCCGTCGGAACAGCGGATGATCTGCGACGTCTACAAGCGCGCCGACCGCGCCGGGCGGACGTTGATCCGCCTCATCGCCACGGCCGTCTGCGAGTCGCTCGCTACCGCACCTTCGTGAGCCCGCGCGGCTGCGCCTTCACCAGGGCGTTCTCGCGCTCGATGCCGTGGCGCTTGTCGAGCACGGCCTGGCGGATGACCCTCATCATCTGATCGAAGTGGTCCTCGGCGCGCTCGATCGCTTCCTGCGCATCCTGCAGCGAGCGCTGCACGTTGAGGATGACCTCGACGCCGGCGAGGTTCACGCCGAGGTCGCGCGTCAGGGCCAGGATCATCTCCAGCTTCCTGATCTCGTCCAACCCGTACAGCCGCGTGTTCCCCGCCGTGCGCGCCGGCTTGATCAACCCCTCGCGCTCGTAGAGGCGCAGCGTCTGCGGATGGATGTTGTAACGCTCCGCGATGACGGAGATCATCACGTACCCATCTGCTCTTCGCCGGCCCATGAGAGTCTCCTGCGGGGCGGGCTCGAACGCCCGCCCCGCAACGAATTACTTGTTCTCCTCGACGACTTCGGCTTCGATCACGTCGTCCTTGCCCTCGCCGGACTTCGGAGCCTCGGCGCCGGCGCCGGGCTGCGAACCGCCGCCCTGCGCGCCCGCCTGCTGGTACATGACCTCGGCGAGCTTATGCGAGGCCTTGGTCAGATTCTCCGTGGCCCGCTTGATGTTGTCCGTGCCGCCCTGCTCCATCGCCTTGCGCGCGTCGCTGATGGCGCTCTCGAGATTGCTCACGTCCGAGCCCGAGATCTTGTCGCGGTTCTCGCTGAGCATCTTCTCGACCTGATAGACGAGCGAGTCGAGCTGGTTCTTGGCCTCGATCTCCTCGCGCCGGGCCTTGTCCTCCGAGGCGTGTGCATCGGCGTCGTGGACGAGCTTCTCGACTTCGTCCTTCGACAGACCGGAGGAGCTGGTGATCGTGATCTTCTGCTCCTTGCCGGTGCCGAGGTCCTTGGCCGAGACGTTCATGATGCCGTTGGCGTCGATGTCGAAGGCCACGTCGATCTGGGGCATGCCGCGCGGCGCGGGCGGAATGCCGATGAGGTGGAACACGCCGAGCAGCTTGTTGTCGCGGGCCATCTCGCGCTCGCCCTGGAGGACCTTGATCTCGACCGAGGTCTGGTTGTCGGCCGCCGTCGAGAACGTCTCCTTCTTGTGCGTCGGGATGGTCGTGTTGCGCTCGATGAGCTTTGTCATCACGCCGCCGAGGGTCTCGATGCCGAGCGACAGCGGCGTCACGTCGAGCAGCACGACGTCCTTGAGTCCGGCCTCGCCGGCCAGAACGCCGCCCTGCACGGCCGCGCCGACGGCCACGACTTCGTCAGGGTTCACGCCCTTGTGCGGTTCCTTGCCGAAGTAGTCCTGCACGAGCTTCTGCACGAGCGGGATGCGCGTCGAGCCGCCGACGAGCACGACCTCGTCGATCTGCTTCGGATCCATGCCCGCGTCCTTGAGCGCCTGGCGCACCGGCCCCATCGTCTTCTGCACGATCTCGCCGATGAGCTGCTCGAACTTCGCGCGCGTCAGGGCCATGTTCAGGTGCTTCGGACCGGACTGGTCGGCGGTGATGAACGGCAGGTTGATGTCCGTCGTCATCGTCGAGCTGAGCTCGATCTTGGCCTTCTCCGCCGCTTCCTTGAGGCGCTGCAGGGCCATCTTGTCCTTCGACAGGTCGATGCCCTGATCCTTGCGGAACTCGTCGATGATCCAGTCGATGAGCTTCTGGTCGATGTTGTCGCCGCCGAGGTGCGTGTCGCCGTTGGTCGACTTCACCTGCACCACGCCGTCGCCGACCTCGAGGACCGAGATGTCGAACGTGCCGCCGCCGAAGTCGTAGACGGCGATCGTCTCATCCTTCTTCTTGTCGAGGCCGTAGGCCAGCGCGGCCGCGGTCGGCTCGTTGACGAGGCGCTCGACCTTGAGGCCGGCGATCTCGCCCGCGTCCTTCGTAGCCTGGCGCTGCGAGTCGTTGAAGTAGGCCGGCACGGTGATGACGGCGCGGTCGACCTTCTCGCCGAGGTAGTCTTCCGCGGCCTGCTTGAGCTTCTGCAGGATCATCGCGGAGATCTCCGGCGGCGAGTAGAGCTTGGCCTGAACTTCGACGCGGGCGTCGCCGTTCGGGGCGCGAGTGACTTTGTAGGGGACCATCTTCATCTCTTCGTTGACTTCTTCGTATTTGCGGCCCATGAACCGCTTGATGGAGAAGATGGTGTTTTCGGGATTGGTGACGGCCTGGCGCTTGGCGACCTGGCCGACGAGGCGCTCGCCGTTCTTGGCGAAGCCGACGACCGAGGGGGTCAGGCGGCTCCCTTCCGAGTTGACGATCACCTTCGGCTCGTTGCCTTCCATGACCGCGACGACGGAGTTGGTCGTGCCGAGGTCGATGCCGATGATCTTGGACATTTGATTCTCCTTCCGAGACTTAGGCGCGACATTGAGTGCGTTTCAGTCAACTTTGTACGCCTTCGAAACCTGAGTGTATCGCTGTTAAATTCCGCAATCAAGAGTGCAAATTTAAGTCCCGACTCCTGCGTTATCCTTGCCTCGGAGGATCTCGATGAATCCGTACAACACCTCGACCCCGCCCTGGATCAGCGCCAGCACCGCGGAGAGCGAGTTCCGCACCCGCGCCTTCATGCGCTCGGTCTACGGCTGGATGGCCGGCGGGCTCGTGCTCACGGCGCTGGCCGCGCTGTGGGTGATCAGCTCGCCGATGATGCGCGCGCTCGTGCTCGGCAACCCCATCGTGATGTTCGGCCTGATCTTCGCCGAGCTCGGCATCGTCATCGTGATGTCGATCAAGCAGCGCACGATCAGCGCCGGTGGCGCGCTGGCCGCATTTCTCGTTTACGCGTTTCTCAACGGGCTCACGCTCAGCGTGATCTTCTTCGTCTATCGCCTCGGCTCGATCACGCTCGCCTTCGGCGTCTCCGCCGGGATGTACGGAGCCATGGCGCTGTACGGCCTGGTGACGAAGCGCGACCTCACGTCGTGGGGCTCGTTCTTCGCCATGGGCCTCTTCGGGGTGATCATTCTGATGGTCGCCGGGATTTTCATCCACGCCACGGCGCTGCAGATGACGATCGCCACGCTCGGCATCTTCGTGTTCCTCGGCCTGACGGCGTACGACAACCAGAAGCTGAAGCGCTTCGCGCAGGCCGGCGCGAGCGACAACGCCGCGATCTTCGGCGCGCTGACGCTCTATCTCGATTTCATCAACCTCTTCCTCTTCGTGCTCCGGCTCCTCGGCGACCGCAGGCGATAAAATCAGGGGGAATGGCGCGACAGATCGTCGTCTGGGGAGCAGCCGGCGGGATCCTCATCACTCTGCTGAAGCTCATCGAGTACAAGCATTTCGTGCAGGAGTACCCGTCCGAGCTCTATGGCGGCCTAGTCGCGCTGATCTTCACCGCGATCGGCGTTTACCTCGGCCTGCGATGGACGCGCGCCCGACCCGCCGCCGCCGGCGGGCCGTTCGTCCTGAACGAGGCCAAGCTCCGCGAGGTCGGCCTCACCCCGCGCGAGCACGAGATCCTCGGCCTCATCGCCAAGGGCCTCAGCAACCGCGACATCGGCGAGAAGCTGTTCGTGTCGGAGAACACGGTCAAGACGCATTCGTCGCGCCTCTTCGAGAAGATGCAGGTCAACCGCCGCATCCAGGCGGTCCAAAAAGGCAAAGATCTCGGCCTCATCCCCTGATTCATACTTTCGTTGACCCTAAAATCACCCGAACGGGCGACTGACAGCAGCGCTGCGCGGGCCCAGATTGGCGCGCAAAGGAGAACGCAAATGAAACGAACGGTCCTCATCTTCGGCTTGATCTCTGGCGCCATCTCGTCCTTGATGATGTTCCTTACCCTCCCACTCATCAACCGCGGAACGATCAACTTCGACAACGGCTTGGTGATCGGCTACACGGCCATCTTCCTCTCGTTCGTGCTGGTCTTCTTCGGCATCCGCACCTACCGCGAAAACCACGGCGGGGCGATCAGCTTCGGCCGCGCCTTCACGGTGGGGATCCTCATCACCCTGATCTCGTGCCTCTTCTACGTCGCCTCCTGGGAGGTGATTTATTTCGGCAATCTGATGCCCGGCCATCTCGAGAAGTACGCCGCGCACGTCGCCACGAAAATGCGCGAGCAAGGCGCAACCGAGACCGCCATCGCCGCGAAGACGCAGCAGTTGCAGCAACTGAAGAAGCTCTACGACAATCCGCTGACGAACGCGGCGGTCACGATGATCGAGCCGTTCCCGGTCGGGCTGATCGTGACGCTGGTCTCGGCCGGAATCCTGCGGAAGCGGCGACGCGACGGAGCGCCGGGCGCGGCGACCGCCGCGACCGCCCTCCCGTGAGGCGCTTCAGCGCTAGCGCGTTGTGGACGGCGAAGGCGGAGTCGTCGTTGTCGAAGTAGACGTACGCCGCCTTCAACGTCGTCCGCCACTCGTCGATTCGCCGCGCCCACGTCTCGAGCCGCGCGTCGCTGTAGCTGCCGGCGTACTTCGACCGCGTCGGCCCATGCAGGCGGACGTACGTCCAGCTCGCGGTGAGCTCGAGCGGCGAGTGGTAGCCGGCCAGCTCGTAGATGCAGAAGGCGGCGTCGTACTTGCGCAGGAGCTCGTAGACGGCATCATTCATCCACGATCGATCGCGCAGCTCGAACGCGTAGCGGTGCCCGCGCGGCAGCGCGCGCAGGAACTCCTCGAGCCGCTCGACGTTGACGTTCCATCCGGGCGGGAGCTGCCAGAGGATCGGGCCGAGCTTCCTGCCGAGGCGCTCGGCGCGCGGCAGGAAGTTCGTCAGCCCGCGCTCCGCGTTCTTCAGCTTGATCATGTGCGTGATGAAGCGGCTCCCCTTCACGGCGAAGCGGAAGGTCGCCGGCGTCGCCTCGCGCCAGGCGTCGAACGACGACTCCTTCGGCAGGTGGTAGAAGCTGTTGTTCAGCTCGACGGTGTCGAAGTCGCGCAGGTACCACGACAGCATCTCATCCGGCCTCAGGTCCTCGGGGTAATACCGCCCCAGCCAATGCTTGTAGTGCCAGCCTGAGGTGCCGATGCGCAGTTCCATGATGGGCGGGGCGCACCGCGGTGCGCCCCGACGACGTTAGTGGAGTTTGAGACCGGAGCCGGTGTTGGTGATCATGACCGTGCCGTTCGTGGAGCGGGTGACGACGAGCGATCCGGTGCTGCCGCTCGACGCGGTCAACGCCGAGGTGCGCAGCGCGTTGTTCGTCGTGCGCGCGGTGGCCGTCGTCGTCAGCGCCGTGCGGCCTGCGCCGACGTTGCCGACGCCGGGGGTCGAAGCCACGGTCGGATTCACCGTCGAGCCGGACGACATCGTCGGATTCAAGAACCCGCCGAGGTTGCTCGTGACGACGGCGGCCGGCGCGGCCGAGGCGGCCGTGGTGATCGTGGCCGGGACGTTGCTCGCCGCGATCGCGGGTGACGCGGACGTCTGCGAGATTGCCGGCGCCGAGGCCGTGAAGCCCGTGCCGCCGCCCGCGGTCACGACCGGCACCGGCGGCGAGCTGATCGACGAGTTCACGGTGATCTCCGGGTTCGCGATCAGCGATGGATTGTTCCACTGCCCGGTCGGCACGTAGCCGTCCGGATTGGCCACGTAACTCGGCACGCCGACCGGATCGGCGGGCCCGAGGTAGCGGCCGCGGTAACTCTGGTCGGCGGCGGCGATGGCCAGCGCGTCGAGGTTCGGACGCCTCTGCGTCACCACCACGCCCGGCGCCGGCGTGTACGACGAGATCATCGGCGGATTGACCGGCCGCGAGCTCTCGGTGCCCGGCGTGGCGCTCGGCACCATCGGCCCGGTTGACGGCATGTAACGCTCGGGCGCTCCGGCGCCCGGAACGCGGTCGCTGGTGCACGACGCGACCGCACAGACGAGCGACGCGGCGGCGATCAGGCGCGTCGCGCGGCTCGCAAAGCTGAGATTCGATTGCATAGTAGCCCTCCTACGTCTGCTCAGTTATTTGAGCAAATGAGGGGCCAGAAATGAGGGGAGCTATCTCTTTCTGAATGAATGCCTTAGCGCCGACTTCGCCGCCCAGTAGCCACACATTCCATGTACGCCTCCGCGCGGCGGTGTCGAGCTCGACCCTAGGTAGAGGCGCCGGTTGGGAGTGACGTAAGGGTGGAGGGGCGGAAACGGGCGGCCGACGAGCTGCCGCAGCGTGTTCGCGCCGCCGCCGATGTCGCCGCCGACGACGTTCGCGTCATACGCCTCGAACTGCGCGGCGTTCATCGTATGGCGGGCCAGGATGCGGTCGCGGAACCCCGGCGCGAAGCGCTCGACCTGGCTCTCGACGGCCTCGGTCATGTCCTCGGTCGAGCCATGCGGAACGTGGCAGTACGCCCAGCCAACGTGCTTCCCCGCCGGCGCGCGCGTCGGATCGAACAGGCTCTGTTGCGCGACAAGGACGAACGGCTTCGGCGTCGTGCGCCCCTGCCAGATCACGGTCTCGTACTCGGCGATCTCCTCGAAGCGCCCGCCGAGGTGCACGGTCAGCGCGCGCGCACACTCGGGGGCGCGCCACGGGATCGGGCCGTCGAGTGCCCAGTCGACTTTGAAGACGCCCGGGCCGTAGCGGAAGCGCTGCAACTTGCGGACGTAGCGCGGCGGCAGCGCGTCGGCGGCGATGGTGGCGAGCTGGCGCGGAGTGACGTCGAAGATGACGGCGCGCGACGGCGGGAGGTCGCGCATGGAGGTGACGCGGCGTCCGGTCTCGATCGTGCCGCCGAGGCTGAGAAAATGGTCGGCAAGCGCGCGGGCGATCGACTGCGATCCTCCTTGCGCGCACGGCCAGCCGACCGCGTGCGCCGTGGCCGCCATCGTCATCGCCGCGGCCGCGGAGCCGGCGTAGCTCGGCGGAACGATGGCGTGCGCCGCGCAGCCGCCGAGGAGCGCGCGCGCGGCGTCGCCGCGGAAGCGGCCGATCACGGCGCTGGCCGGGCGGAGGCCGTGGATTCCGAAGCGCGCGAGCAAAAGCGGATGCCGCGGGAGCAGCGGCACCGGTCTCAGGATTTCGTCGAAGAGCGCGCCGGCGTTCTCGACGAAGGGCGTCATCAGCCCGCGCCAGACGTTCGCGTCGTCTTCGCCGAGGCGCTGCGCCGTGGCCTCGACCGAGCGCTCGAGTACCGCGGCCGTGCCGTCGTCGAGCGGATGGGCGATCTCGTACGGCGACTCGACCCACGTCAGGTTCAGCGGCAGGGTCTTGAAGAACGGCGAGACCCGCGCCATCGGATGAATGGCCGAGCAGACGTCGTGGAGGAACCCCGGCAGCGTCAGCTCTTGCGTGCGCGTGCCGCCGCCGACCGTCTCCGCCGCTTCAAGCAGCAGCGTCGGCACGCCCGCGCGCGCGAGGACGATCGCCGCCGCGAGACCATTGGGGCCGGCGCCGACGACGATCGCCTCGTGCATTCCAACATTCTATTTGGACAGCACGTCGTGCATGGCGTTGAGCATGATCTTGTTCGGCTTCTTCGGCAGGCGGACCTCGAAGTCGAGCGGCTTGGTGGTGCTGCCGATCATCGGAATCTGGGCAATCTTGAAAATCTGTCCCTTGTCGAACTCGACGTAGATCGGGACCATGGCCCGGAAGTCGTCCGGCACCTCGGCCTGGACGATCGATCCGGTGATGTGAAACTTTCCTTCCGCGCCCGGCTTGACGTCGAACGTCGACGTGTACCTCGGAATGGCCGTCCCGTAGACCCACTGATCGAAGAACCAGTCGACCTTCCCGTTGCCGGTGGCATTGAGATTCCCGACCATGTGCCGCTCGACCGCGGCTTTGAAATCGGCCGTGGTGGCGTTCTTGCCGTTGAAGGTACGCGCGAAATCGGACATCAGAGCAATGAACGGAGCGTCGGGGTTTTCCTTGTTGTTGCGGTCCTGCATCATCAAACGGAGCATGTGCAGCACATACGCGCCTTTGTTGTAGATGAGAGCCTGAGCCGCCGATTGGTTGCGCCACGTCGCCAGGCGCTGGCCCTGGGTGATGGGACCGGCCTCTTGATTGTCGATGAACGCCCGGACCGGTTTCATCACGATGTATTTGCGCGCCGATTCCCAGAAGTCGTTGTACTTCTTCGGGCCGCCCGTCCGCTGGAGCACCAGCGAGGCCGTGAAGTCGGAAAAGCCCTCGCTGAGCCACTCGTCGTGATACGTCGCCGGTCCGACGCTATGTCCCCACCATTGATGGGCCATCTCATGCGGGCCGACTTCGTCGAGAAAACCGGACGCGCCGGCCAATCCGAAATTCGCGCGGATCGTGCTGCTCAGCACCGCCAGATACGGCAGGTAAACGAGTCCCGGCCACGACTGGCCGTAATCGAACTGCGTCTGTTGCGTAATGGAGACGTGCTTGAGCGGCGAAAGCCCGAAATAGGCCGAGGCCACGCGCGCGGTGTTGATGGCGTCGGCCATGGCCGAGTCGGCGAGGCCGTTTGTGTCGAGGGCGATGTGATGTGGTCCGCCGACCATCTCCGGCCCGCGAGAGCGCCCGGCGGTGCCGGTCGGTCCCGTGCTCAGGTCGTCCTGTTCGAGCGCGGCATTGATCTCCCTGATAATGTCCGGCGTTCCCGGATTCGTGAAGACGTCGACGGTCAGGCCCGTGTCCTTGTCGGTCTTCGAGATTTTGCGGAATTTGCCGAAATTGAAGCCGGCCACGCGAATCGGCTCGGCGGCCTTGAAGGTCATCACGCGCTGATCGCCGGCCAGCGTATCGGCCGTCGGCTCTGCGACGGAGACGACTTGATAGGCTTTCGGAAACCGGTAGGTCAGATCGTACGTGGCCAGCTCGGTCATCGTGCCGGCGTTCGGGTACCACGACTCGCGCGACTGCACGTAGAAATTGCCGTCGCCGGCGTCCTTCAACACCTCTCTGCCGCGGTATTTCACGCGGAGAGAAACCGAGTCGCCCTGCTTCAGTGCGCTCGGCAAGACGATGGCCAGATTGCCGTCCTCTTTCTCGTTTTCCTGAATGAACGGAACCGGCGCCCCGGCCGCCGACGCCTCCTCCACGCGCAGCCGCGGATCGAGTTGCAGCGGGATCACGCGCACGCCCCCGGTCACGGCCCGGGCGTCGATGACCGTCGTGCCTGCCATCTCGTTGCGGCCGAGGAAGGTCGTGTCGATCGCATAATGCGGCGCTTCGACGATCTTGAAGACTGCATGCGGTTGCTCGCCGCGCAGATGCGCCGAATACCACATGCCGCCGCGATTGGAGTCGGCACTCAGGAGTGCCGTCTCCTCGCCGTCGAGGTTCCCGAGGTTGTCGACGAGCAGCACCACGCGCGCGAATTTCTTTCCGGCCGGGACGGCGATGAAGAGCGGCTTCGTCTCTCCATTGAGCAGGGCCTGCAATACGCGGATGTGTACGTTCTCCTTGAGGTCTTTGCGCTCGAAGCCCAGGAACCGCTCGTATGCTTCCGACGCCTCGGCCGCGGGAGCGCCTTTGACCGGCGCCTTGTTCTTGCTGAGCTGTTCGATCAGCGCGGCATCGAAGATCGTCATGGAGTCGAACTCGTCGCGCAACGTCTTGAGCGACGGATCGGCGGCGTTGATCGCCAGCGTCTTCCGCTCCACTTCCGAGGCTGGCGTGAGCTCGTAAGAGCCGTGGCCGGTGAATACCGCACCGAGGGTTTTGCCGTCGACCGGCGCGAGCAGATGGAGCGTGCCATTGAGCGTGACGTGGTAGACGTCGCGGTCGAAGGCGAAATCGTTCACCGCGATCGTCCGGCCGTCAGGACGCGCGGCGCGCAGCGCACTGTAGGTCGGATCGGTCGCGGCAGGAGCTGCAATGGCCACAAAAAGAGCAGCGGCGACAAGGGTCCATTTCATGGGAGCTCGTCCTTTTGGATGGAAAGTCCGGAGACTCTAGCACGACAGAAGGCCGGCGCGGCTGAGGCTGGTGGCTCCGCTCGGACTCGAACCGAGGACCTCTTCCTTGTAAGGGAAGCACTCTGACCGCTGAGTTACGGAGCCGTGCCGCCTTCCCAACAGTAGCGAATCAGGCGCGCTTCCAGCAACACTGTTTTCCATGCTGCGCCGGTTCAGACGGAAGCGCGTCCTGCTTCTCGACGACGATCCTTCCATGCAGCGCCTCGTCTCCGCGCTGCTGAAGCGCGGCGGCTACCGCGTCGACACGTTCCTCACCGGGCGCGAGGCCATCGCCGCCATCGAGCGCGATCCGTACGACGTGCTGCTTCTCGACCTGATGATGCCGCACGAGGGCGGCACCACGGTGATCCGCCATCTGCGCAAGAAGAATCCGGAACTGCTCGACCACGCGCTGCTCGTCACCGCGTCGCCCGATGCCGTCGTGGCGCCGCTGGCGAAGGAAGTGGCGGGCGTGGTGAAGAAGCCCTTCGACTCCGCCGAGCTCCTCGGCGCGGTGAAGCGCGTGGCCGGCTGATGAAGTTCACGCTGCTCGACGGGCTCTACGCCGTGGTCCGCCTCGACGCCGGCGCGGCGATCCCGCCGTGGGCGCACCGCGGCACCTTCACGACGATCACGCGCACGCCGCATGAGCTCTCGATCGTCTGCGACGAGGGCGGCGTCCCCGACGACGTTCCCGCCGAGCGCGGCTGGCGCTGCCTCGGCCTCGACGGGCCGATTCCGTTCGAGACCACCGGCGTGGCCGCGCGCTTCACCGCCGCGCTCGCCGCGGCCGGGATCAGCGTCTTCGTCGTCTCGACGTTCGACACCGATTACGTGCTCGTCAAAGCGGCGAAGGCGGCGGTCGAAGCGCTGCGCGATGCAGGCTACGATGTCACGGCGTGATGTCCCGCTTTGTCCTGCACCGCCTTCCGTCGCGCTCGACGACGTTCGCCGACGACGTGCGCAGCGGCCTCGGCGCGACGCCGAAGTCGCTCCCGCCGCGCTGGTTCTACGACGCCCTCGGCTCCGCGCTCTTCAGCGCCATCACGAATCTTCCGGAGTACTACGTGACGCGGACGGAGGAGTCGATCCTCCGCGCGAACGCCGCCGAGATCGTCGACGCCCTCGGCGGCCCGCTCTCGCTCGTCGAGCTCGGCAGCGGCGACTCGCGCAAGACGCGGCTGCTGATCGAGGCGCTGCTGGCGCGGCACGGCGCGCTCGAGTATCAGCCCATCGACATCGACGCCACCGTGCTCGAGTCGAGCGCGCGCCGCCTCCTCGCCGACTTCCCGGCGCTGACGGTCAACGCGGTCTGCACCGAGTTCTCCGGCGCCGCCGCCGCCCTCCGCACCCTCCCGCCCGCCCCGCGCCGCGCCGTGCTCTTCCTCGGCTCGACGATCGGCAACCTCGACGAGACCGAGGCGATCGCCATGCTCTCCTCGCTCCGCGGCGCGCTGGCGCCCGGCGACGTCCTCTTCCTCGGCGCCGACATGGTCAAGCCGCGCAGCGTCCTCGAGCCGGCCTACGACGACGCCCTCGGCGTCACCGCCGCGTTCAATCTCAACGTTCTCGGCCGCATCAACCGCGAGCTCGGCGGCCACTTCCGTCTCGACCGCTTCGCTCATCTCGCCTTCTACAACGAGGAAAAGAGCCGCATCGAGATGCACCTGGTCAGCCGCGAGGAACAGCGTGTGCGCATCGACGCCCTCGGCCTCGACGCAGCGTTCGCCGAGGGCGAGACGATCCACACGGAAAATTCGCACAAATACACCGCGGCGCAGATCGAGCGGATCGCCGCGGCGTGCGGCTTCACGATCGCGAAGAAGTGGACGGACGAGCGGCAGTGGTTCATCGATGCGCTGCTGACCGCCGAGGTAGAATGAAGGCGATGCCGAAGCAGGAAAAGATCATCATCCGGACGCCGTTTCCGACTACCGACGAAGTCGTGGCGATGATGGGCCTCACCAAAAAGCGTCGAGCCGAGTTGGAGCGCCTTTACGAGGAAGTCAGCGCCGAGATGGAAGCCGAAGATCGCCGCAAGCGTGCTCGCCGCGCCCGCGCGAAGAAGAGCAAGCGGTAGGCGTGGCCAAACGAGGCTCGGCCAAGCGATTCGCATTCATCAACGTGCCGTACGCGAAGCGGTACGAGAAGATCTATCTCGCGTTCATCGCCGGCGCAGCAGCGCATGGCCTCGTGCCCACCGCCGCCGTTCATGATCCTTCGAGCAGATTTCAACTCGATCGGATCTGCGAAATGATCACCTCCGCCGCCTATTCGTTCCACGACCTCTCGTGGATGAGCCTCGACAATAAAGTGCCGCGAACCCCGCGCCTGAATATGACGTTCGAGCTCGGCCTTGCGGTGGCATTCAGCCGGTCGACGCGCCCTCACCACCGTTGGATCGTCTTTGACACGGTTCCTTACCGCTTACAGAAGGCGCTGAGCGATCTCGGTGGAATCCGAGCGCGGATCTACGATGGAACACCCGTCGGACTTCTTCGCGAGCTGATGAACGGACTCCAGCGCGAAAAGCACCGCCCAACGTTGTCGAATCTCGTGACGGTCTATCGTGCAGTCGAAACAGTCGCGCGCAGGATCAAACGAACCTATTCTCACGAGCTCTTCGAGACGCGGCCATTCGATGAACTGCGATTTGTCGCGCTACAAAAAGCGAAACAGACCGTCGCCTCCCTCGCCTGACGCCCCCGCCCGGCCGGCAGAATACGTCCTTCCCGCGGCGCGTTCTCACTCCCGTTTCGGGTATCATTCGCGTTCTTTGTGTGCCGGGGTAGCTCAGTTGGTTAGAGCACCAGATTGTGGATCTGGGGGTCGGCGGTTCGAGCCCGCCCTCCGGTACCAACGCGAATGACAAGCGTCGAGCCTCGCCTCTCCCGCGGCCTCCGCGACCTCCTTCCCGATCAAATGCTCGCCCGGCAGCGGATGATCGACACGATCCGCCGCGTCTACGAGCTTTACGGCTTCGTCCCCCTCACTACCCCCGCCATCGAATTCCTCGACGTCCTCTCCGGCTCGGCCGGGCAGGAGGCGCAGCAATCGATCTTCCGCGTCACGAACCCGGAGAACGAAGCGCTCGGCCTTCGCTTCGACCTCACCGTGCCGCTGGCGCGCGTCATCGCCCAGTACAAAGACCTGCCGCGGCCCTTCCGCCGCTACCAGGTCTCGCCGGTGTGGCGCGCCGACAAGCCCGACAAGGGGCGCTACCGCGAGTTCACGCAGTTCGACCTCGACTCCGTCGGCACCGAGTCCGAGGTCGCCGACACCGAGATCATGGCCGGCATGTGCGACAGCCTCGAGGCCCTCGACGTCGGCCGATACCTTGTCCGCTTCTCCAGCCGGGCGATCCTCAACCTGCTGCTCGCGTACGCCGGCATCGCGCCGGAGCAGGGCGTCGACGTCTTCCGCGTCCTCGACAAGCTCGACAAGGTCGGCATCGAGAAAGTGCGCCTCGAGCTGATGGACGGCTACAAGGACGAGTCGGGCGACACGATCCGCGGCCTCGGCCTGGCGCGCGATCAGGTCGAGCGCATCGAGCGCTTCCTCAACGTCAAGGCCGAGGCGAGGCGCGACGTCGTCGCGCAACTGCGCGAGCTCTTCGCCAACATCGAATCGGCCCCCGCGCAGATCGACGTCGTCGAGCGCATCTCCAACCACCTCTACGCCCTCGGCTACGGCGACGACCGCGTGGCCCTCGACCTCTCCATCGCCCGCGGCCTCGCCTACTACACCGGCCCGGTCTTCGAGGCCATCCTCCTCGACGCACCGCAGTTCGGCTCCGTCTTCGGCGGCGGCCGCTACGACGACCTGGTCATGCGCTTCCTCGGCGAGCGCATCCCCGCCGTCGGCGCCTCGATGGGCGTCGACCGCCTCCTGGCCGCGCTGGAGTCGCTCAAGCGCCTCGGGACGCGCAAAGCGACGGCGCGCGTCCTCGTCACGGTGATGGACCGCGCTCTGATCGACGATTACCTGCAGATGACATGGGAGCTGCGCCGCGCCGGCATCCCGACGGAGATGTACCTCGGCACGGCCAAGCGCCTCGGCAAGCAGCTCGAGTACGCCGACGCCTACGACATCCCGCTGGCCATCCTGGTCGGCTCGCAGGAAAAGGAACAGGGCATCGTCACGGTCAAGAATATGGCCGCCGGCCGCGCGAAGGCCGCGGCTCTCGGCGCGCGCGACGAGTGGCTGGCGGCAAGACCCGGGCAGACGACGGTGCCGCGCGAAAATCTCGTGGACAGTATCCGCGCGTTGCTCGCGGAGATCGAACGATGACAAACCAGAAACCAGAAACCAGAAACCAGAAGAATTACGGAACCGTTTCTGGTTTCTGGTTTCTGGTTTCTGGTTTATTCAAATGACCATCGTCCTCGACGGCACCTCCCTCTCCATCGAAGAGCTGGCGCGCATCGCCCGCGACCCGAGCGTGCGCGTGGAGCGCGATCCTGCCACGGACGAACGCGTTGCCAAGGCCGAGGCCCTCATCGCCCGCGCTGTCGACAACTACCGCCGGGCCTGGGCCGCCGGCGAGCCGGCGCCGACCGAGTACGGCGTTACCACCGGCTTCGGCGAATTCAAAGACAAACCGATCGCACCGGACGACCTCGAGCAGTTGCAGCGCAACCTGCTGCTCTCGCACTCCGTCGGCGTCGGCGAGAACTTCGCGCCGGAGATCATCCGCGCCGTCCTGGCCACGCGGCTCAACGCCTTCCTGCAAGGCCACTCCGGCGTGCGCAGGACGATGGTCGACGTCGTCCAGGCCATGCTGAATCGCGGCGTCATCCCGCTCGTGCCGGTGCAGGGCTCGGTCGGCGCCAGCGGCGACCTCTGCCCGCTCTCGCACACCTTCGCCACGCTACTCGGCAGCGGCCGCTTCTGCACGACCGACGATCCGACGCCGCGCGATGCCCGCGAGATGCCGCAGCTCCTCGGCTTCGACGCCGAGGCCATCAAGCCGACGTTCAAGGAAGGACTGGCCCTCGTCAACGGCGTCAACTTCTCCGCCGCTATGCTCGCCCTCGCCGTCTACGACGCGGAGCGCCTCGCCGACGTCTGCGATGAAGCGGCCGCGCTCACGCTCGAGGCCCTCTGCGGCTGCACGCGCGCGCTCGACGCCAAGGTCCACGCCGCCCGCGGCCATCCCGGCCAGATCCGCAGCGCCGCGCGCATGCGCGAGCTCGTCGAAGGCAGCCACCTCGTCGAGCGCGCCGGCGCCGTGCAGGACCCGTATTCGCTGCGCTGCGCGCCGCAGGTGCACGGCGCGTCGCGCCAGGCCATCGACTACGCACGCGCCGTGGCCGAGCGCGAGATCAACGCCGCCACCGACAACCCGCTCTTCTTTCCCGACGAGAGCGAGCCGTTCGACCTCCGCTTCCGCGACAACTGGCCGCCCGACTACCGCGGCGACACCCGCCTCGCCTACTCCGCCGGCAACTTCCACGGCCAGCCGATCGCGCTGGCCGCCGACTTCCTGTCGATCGCCATCGCCGAGCTGGCCAACATCTCCGAGCGGCGCACGGCCATGCTCCTCGACGGCAACCACAACCGCAACCTGCCGCAGAACCTCACCACCCGTCCGGGCGTGAACTCCGGGCTGATGATCGCGCAGTACACGGCGGCGTCGCTGGTGTCGGAGAACAAAGTCCTCGCCCATCCCGCATCGGTCGACTCCATCCCAACCTCAGCGAACGCGGAGGACCACGTCTCGATGTCGACGCACGCGGCGCGCAAAGTCGGAACGATCCTGGCGAACGCGCGCAACGTCCTGGCCATCGAGCTCCTCGTGGCCGCGCAAGCAATCGATTGGCGCGCCGGCATGGAGCTCGATCCGCTCGGCACGCGCCATCCGATGTCGCTCGAGGAGGCGGAGCAGCAGGCCCGCGACTTCGAGGCCGCCACGCGCGGCCGCGCCCGCGACATCGCCCTCCGCCTCGGCCGCGGCACGCGCGAGACCTACCTGCGCGTGCGCGACGCCGTCGAGCCGGTCTACCGCGACCGGGCCCTCAGCGACGACGTGCGCCGCGTCGCCGCGGTCATCGCTGGAACGCGTAGCTGACTTTCATGAAGAACTGCCGGCCGCCGCGGGCGAAGTCGCCGGCCTCGGCCATGACCTCGCGCAGGTCGCCGTAGCCGACGAAGACAAGCGTCTGCCAGTTCACCTTGTAGGCGAACAGGAGCTGGCTGGACAGCGAGCCGCCGTGCTGGTCGACGGCGATGGTCGGGTCGTACAGCGCCTGATTCTGATTCGTGCGCTGGTTCTGCACGATGGCCCGGAGAAACATCTTCTGGCTGAACGTGTACGTGGCCCGCACGCGCTCGAACTGCGCGGTGAAGAGGCGGCCTTCGTCGGCGCCGTTGTTCACCCTCAGCCAGCGCACGCCGTTCGAGAGCGACATTTCCAGGTGATCGCCCGGGCGCAGCAGCACGCCGACGTTCACGTTCGCGCCGTGGCCGAGGCGGTTGTTGGCGAAGTCGACCTGCTGCCCGGCCCAGCCGTCCGACGAGAGCTGCGAGATCAGGCGATTCACCGCGAAATTGAAGGACCAGAGCAGGTAGTGGCGCTGGAAGAGCGAGTCGATGTCGCGCGTCTTGTCGACGTTGCGCACCGTGTCGTACGCGTAGCGGAAGCGCCAGAACGAGCGCATCTTGCCGTCGGCGCCGAAGCCGAAGGAGGCCAGCCGGTACAGCATCGCGCCGTCCTCGGTCGTATCGTACTGCCCCATGGCGAACGTGCGCACGCGGCTGAAGAAGCCCTTCGGCCGGAACGTCCAGCCCGTCTCCGAGTACGTCGTGCCGTAGCCGACCTGCGGCACGAAGCCGGCGTCGGCGCGGAATTCGTTGCTGTAGTTCTGGCGCTGGCTGTACCAGTCGAACTTCTCCGTCGAGTGCGACCACCAGATGTCGTAGGCGTGGCCGCGCAGCTTCTGGCCGTTCCACTCGTTGGCGAGGTCCGTACGGTCGGGGGTGCGGCTGTCGCTGACGAGGAACTGCGCCGTCAGCGTGTCGGTCTTGTTCTTGAGCTGAAAGTCGGGGCCGAAGACGCGGTTGTGCGCGCCGCCGCCGAGCTCGCGGTCGGTGAGGAGCATGCTCACGAACGAATTGCGGCTGAAGTCGTGGCGCACGCGGCCGATCATGTCGGTCGACTTGAACTCCTGGACGGCCACGTCGGAGCCGAACGCCGACGGCAGGATGACCGAGCCGCCGCCGCGGTCCTGGGCCACGAGGAAGGTGTAGGCGTTCGCGCCGAACTTGCCGGTCGAGCGCGTGCCCCAGCGCGGCGACGTGATCGTGCGCGTGTACACGGCCTGGATGGGCGTGCTGAACAGCTCGACGCCCTCCAGGAAGAACGGCCGCTTCTCCGGGAGGAAGATGGCGAAGCGCTCGTTCGCCGTGATCACGGCGGCGTCGGACTCGATCTGCGAGAAGTCGGGATTGAGCGTGGCGTCGACGACGCTGTCGGGCGTCGGCGTCCACTTCAGGTCCGCGCCGCCGTTGGAGCCGACGGGGTGATTCACGAGCTCCGTGCCCAGACCGTTGCGCGGCTCGCCGACCTGCTTCGCGGTCGCGTACGGGGCGACGATCATGTGCCCGGCCGGCGGCAGCCCGCTCAATCCCGCCAGCGTGTTCTCGTTGCAGATGAAGCAGTTTCCGCCGCGGGGAAGCTTGTTCGCGAACATCTGGTAGCGGCGGTCGCGCGGCCAGTTGCGGTAGAGCATGATCCCCCACTCCTGCGGGTCGCGGGCGTCGTAGCGCAGCGAGGAGAGAGGGATGCGGATCTCCAGCGTCCAGCCGTGGTCGTTGATCTTCGCCGCCGAGTCCCAGAAGAAATCGGGGGAGGAGTCCTCGTTGCCGGTGGAGTCGTCGCTCACGGCGTCGTACTGGATGCCGCGCGCCGTGGCCAGGAAGAGGATGGCTGTCTTATGGTCGTGGCGCGTGTCGAGGATGACGCCGGCGTAGTCGTCGGTGTTGCCGCTGATGTGATCGCGGTCGTTGAAGGGGGAGCTGATCTGCTTCGGGTTCGGATCGTCGAGCTCGAAGCCGGCGTAGAAGTACTTGTCGTCGTACATCACGTAGCCGACGCTCTTCACTTTCGGTTCCGTGTTGTCGCCGGGGTTCGTCTCCCACCATTTGTCGACGCGCGTGGCGGACTTCCAGGCCGGATCGGAGAGGTCGCCGTCGACGACGATGCCGCTCGGCGCGCGGGCGATGGTGATGGTCGGATGGCCGTCGCCGTCGTCGGCGGCGGAGAGCGGCAGGGCGGCGGCGAGCACCGCCAGAACGACTGCTGTCCTTCGCATTGCAGCCATAGACGCTGCCGCGCAAAAAAAGTTTGTCTGCCGCATGTGAATTGATACGAAGGCGTTCGTAGATGGTTGCAGCCTCTATACTGCGCGCCGTGTCGAAACGGAAAACGATCGCCGCCGAGTTGGCGGCCTTCGCGTTTTATCTGGCCCTGGCGGTTTGCTTCACCTGGCCGCTGGCGATCCGCCTCTCCACGGGCGTCTCCGATCAGGGCGACCCGCTGCTCAACGCCTGGATCCTGGAGTGGGACTGCTACGCGCTCGCTCACCAGCCGCTGCATCTTTTCAACGCCCCGATCTTCGCGCCGGCGCACCTGGCCCTGGCCTACAGCGAGAACATGCTCGGCGTGGCCCTGCCGCTCTTCCCGGCCTGGCTGGCAGGCGCGGGCGCGATCACGCTGCACAGCCTGGGCATGCTCCTCGGCTTCACCCTCAGCGGCTACGGCGCGTTCGTCCTGGCGCGCCTGATCGCCCGCAACACCGCGGCCGCGCTGATCGCCGGGATCTTCCACGCCTTCGTGTCCTTCCGCATCTCGCACATCCCGCACGTGCAGATCATTTCCAGCGGCTGGCTGCCGCTGATCCTGGCGGCGCTGATCGCGTTCCATCGCAACCCGTCGCGGCGCAACGCGGCGCTCTTCACCGCGGCGCTGGTGATGAACGGACTGACGAACATCTACTGGCTGATGTTCAGCAGTGTCGCCGTGGTGCTGACGATCTGGCTCTTCGCCATCGCCGAGCGGCGCGACAAGACGTACCGGCGTCGATTGTTCGTCGCGATCGTCGCGGCCATCGTGATCCTCCTGCCGGTGCTCGCGCCGTACGCGATCGTCTCGAACGAGTACCACATGAAGCGGATGGGCGGCGACGCCCTCTCCGGCTCCGCGAGCTGGACCGACTGGCTCGTCCCCGCGCCGAACCACCGCTTCTACGCGAACCTGGTCGACGCCGATCTCGCGCGCGCCGAGCGGACTCTCTTCCCCGGCTTCCTGCCGCTGCTGCTGCTATTTTGCGCGGCGGTAGTTCCCTCTCCCCGCGAGCGGGGAGAGGGTGGCGCGCCAACGCCGGGTGAGGGGCGCCACTCGCGCAAGACCTGGCCCCTTGACCTCGCCATCGCCCTCGTCGCCGTCATCGCCTACTTCGGCCTCGTGCGCACGGAGGAGCTCCCCTTCCTCGGCTTCTCCGACGCCGACATCCCGCTCACCCTCCTCGTCATCCTCGTCATCGTCCGCTTCACGATCACCGGCACGCTGCGCGCGCGCATCGCGTCGTCGCGCTTCTCGCTCTATGCCTGGGCGGCCATGCTCTGGATCGTCGTCGGCTTCCTCGGCTCGTTCGGACGCAACGGCTTCTTCGGCGAGTTCCTCTTCCGCCGCACGACGGTCTTCCGCAGCATCCGGGCCTTGGCGCGCTTCGCGGAGATCACTTACGTCGGCCTGGCCGTCTGGATGGCCCTCGGCGCGGCGGCGCTGCTCTCGCTCGTGCCCCGGCCGCTGTGGCGCCGCGCCCTGTCGGCCGCGCTCGTCGCCGCCGCGCTCGTCGACGTCTGGCCGCGCCTGCGCTGGGAGTACGTATGGTTCCAGCCCAGCGAGGCGCAGCTCTGGCTGCGCGACCACGGCCGCGACGCCGACGGCGCCACGATCGAGCTGCCGCTCAACAACTACAACACGCCGTTCCTCTACCTCCTCGGCGCGACGGTGCACCACCAGCCGATCATGAACGGCACCTCCGGCTTCGAGCCGCCCATCCATCGCGAGCTCCGCGAGAAGGAGGAGCGGTTCCGATACGACGACGAGTTCCTCGGAACGCTCGAGCGCAACGGCTGCGCGCTCATCCTCGTGCACTCCGACTGGGCCGGAAAGTACGGCCCGGTGATGGCGGGCTGGATCCGCGACAACGTCGCCCGCGGCCGCCTGGCGTTCGTCAGGCGCTTCGACCACGGTCTCCTCGGCGACTGGCTCTTCGCCGTCACGCGCAACGCGCGTATCCGCGGCACGTCGAGCGATCCGCTGCTGACGAAGTTCATCAACGGCGAGGGCACGTACAACCACAGCCTCTTCGGCCGCATGGAGAAGCCGCTGGACGGGCAGGAGATCCACGGAAAGCTGCTCGTCGACGGCTGGGCCTTCTCCCCCGCCGGCATCAAGAGCGCCACCGCGCTCATCGACGCCGGCCGCATCCGCGTGCCGATGTACTTCACCCCGCGCGAAGACGTCTCCCGCGGCTGGCCGTGGTACCCGAACGTGCCGTGGCCGGCAATGACGTGCTACGTCCCGCAGCGCCCACGCGGCACGGACGAGCTCACGGACGTGCAGGTCGAAGTGGTCGACAACAACGGCCAGGTGACGCGCTTCCGCGACGCGCGGATTCGGTGGAAGTAGGGGCTAGGCGGACCTGCGACATCGCTCCTGATACGCCGCCACGCGCGTCGCGGCCGCGTATTGTCTGTAAGCCCGACAAGGGGTGTGGAAAGCGGCCTGCACGTCACTCCTATCTCAGACACCGCAAATTCCCGCGTTACGAGGCAAGGATGGAAAAGCTGGATCGCGTCTACGGGAAGGCGTCATACGAAGAATGGACCACCAAACACCCTTCCGACCTGGCGGATACGAAAGTGTCGCCAAAGACGGCCGGCCGTGACGCCTGGAACGTTCACTCTTTCAGGAAGCTTGTCGAGATGGTGGCGTTTCTCGGGTCGATGAACAAGCGACTGGCGCTATTTTACCGAGGTCAGCGAGAAGACAGAGATCCACTACCGATGCTGTTTCGCGATTCATGGAGAGTTTTTGATACCGGCGAGCGATTGCAGATCACCGAAAGTCTGCGCAACCACTACTGGGAAGAACTAACGGATATCGGCGACGAGGTCTACGACGCTTGTCGTGCCACAGTCGGGCTGCCGCGTAGGCGTGGACTCCGAGATATTCGCGAAGTGCAGTGGGCGGTTATTCAACATTATGAGCTCTGGCCGACGCCTCTCATCGACCTTACCAGCTCATTGCGGGTAGCGGCCAGCTTCGCTATGTCATTCACGCCAGGCACTCCCGATGCACCACGAACAGGGTTTCTGCTTGTAGTCGGCATGCCACACTTGATTGGCTCAATCGGCTTTGACGTCGATCGGCACATAGTTCTCGCAAGGCTACAAAGCTGCTGTCCCGCCACAGCTCGTCGGCCGCACTTTCAAGAGGGCTTTCTCGTCGGGCGCTTTCCGATGTATGAACCAACCGAACGCATCGCCGAGAAGTCTTCACTCCGTCGCCGCCTAATTGCAAAGTTCAAATTAGTCGATTCGGGCGCTTTCTGGACCACTGACTTTCCGATCATCCCGCAAAATGCGCTTATTCCGGCGGACGATCCACTTCTGGACGCCCTGAAGGAGAGATTTGGTCGTACAGCACCTGCATCTATTTACAAGCGGGCGCTGAACATAACCAACGGTCGAGTCGCGCGGATTCGCGCGGGCTAACGTTCCTCACAAGCTGACAAAGCCGCGGGTCCGGTGGCCTGGCGGCGGAGCCGCCCGGGCGGCTCGAACAGCGGCACTGCGGCTGTACCTCTGGCCGTGGTACCCGAACGTGCCGTGGCCGGCGATGACGTGCTATGTCCCGCAGCGCCCGCGCGGTACGGACGAGCTCACGGACTTATCATGACTCCATGAGATGGATTCCGATCCAAATCGAGGAGAGCACTTATCAGGCACTGAAGGCACGTGCGCTCCGGGAGCGTCGGTCCATTGCAGACCTGATCCGCGAAAGCATCATCGCGAATCGGCAGAATTTGCTGCCGCGCTCCGTCGAGGATTTCTCGTTCGTTGATTCGGGGGCTTCGCCTGCCGATCGGAAAGACCGCACCTCCGAGAATCACGATCGAGTCCTGGCGGAGGCGTTTGCAGCGCGTAGCAGGAAACGCAAGTGATGCTCCTCGACACAAGGGTTCGCGCTCGGCGGCGGCGAGACGCCGCCGCTTCCAGCCGCCGAGACGGCGGCGCTCCGATCTACTAGGCGGCCTTCTTCGCTGCGGCCGGCTCGCTGAATAGCTGCAGGGCCTTTTCCAGGATCACGTCCGGCTGGGGTTTCTTTGGCGTGCTGTCGGGCTTCGCGTTCGGATCGCGGAGGACCTGAGCGGTCAGGTCGACGACCACGTCGGGCTTCACGCCGCCGTCCTTGATCGGCTTGAGCTCGGGCGTCGTGTAGTGGGCGATCGTCATGTACACCCCGCCGCCGCTCGGCAGGACGATGAACTTCTGCACCACCGACTTCCCGTACGTCGTCACGCCCACGGTCTTGCCGCGGTTGTTGCCGTGGATCGCCGCGGCGAAGATCTCTCCGCCCGCGGCGGTCGAGCTGTCGGTCAGCACTTCCACCTGTCCGTCATAGTCCGTCTTGCCGTCCGCCGTCCAGCGGCGGGGCTCGATGCGGCGGCCTTCCAGCGAGGTGATGATGCCGCCGGTCAGCAGGGCGTCGGCCGCGGTGATGGCCTCGTCGACGTCGCCGCCGGCGTTGCCGCGCACGTCGACGATCAGCTTGCGCGTCCCGCTCTTGCGCACGTTATCGAGCGCGGCGCGGAACTGCTCGGCCGTCCCCTTCTCGAAGAACGGAATCTTGACGTAGGCCACGCCCTCGTACTGCTTCGTCGTCAGCGGCACGGGATGGAACGCCGTCGCCTGGATCGTGAACTCGTCGCGCTTCGTCTGTCCGCCGCGGAGCACCTGCAGGTGGATGGGATGATTGGCGCGCAGCAGGTTGCGCAGCTGCCACACCGCCATCTTCTGCGTCGGCTGGCCGTCCACCTTCTCGATGAAATCGCCGCGCTCGATGCCCGCCTTCGCCGCCGGCGAATTCGCCACCGGGGCGATCACGTAGCCGTAGCCGAAGCGCTTCGTCACCACCAGGCCCACGCCGTTGTCGTCGACGTCGGCGAAGCTCCTGTACGCGGCCATCTGCGTGGGAGGGACGTAGTAGCTGAACTCGTCGACCGCGTCGGTGACGCCGTTGAAGGCGCCGTCGAGCAGCTGGTCGGACGGCACGGCCTCCACGTAGTTGTTCCGCACCAGGTCGAAGACCTCCGTGAAGATGCTGAGGTAGCGGTAGACGTTGTTCTTCGGCACAGCCTGGCCGAACAGCGCGCCGCCGATCAGCGACAGCATCAGGGCCACGGAGAGAGAGAGGAAGACGATTTTCTTTTTGCTCATCGATTGCCTTAACGGAGCCATTTTCGCGGATCTTCGGGGCGATTGTCTTGACGAATCTCGAAATAGAGGTACCCGGCCCGGGCGTCCTCCGCCTCGCCGACCCCTGCAATCGCCTGTCCAGCGCCGACGTGGTCGCCGGCCGCCACGGCGGGCGATTTCAGATTGCCGTAGAGCGAAAAAACGCGGTTGCCGTGATCGAGAATCACTAAATTGCCGTACCCCTTGAACCACTGCGAAAAAAGAACTGTTCCCAGGTAAACGGCGCGCACGTCCGTGCCCGCCGGAGCGGCGATCTTCCAGCCGTTGCTGAACGTGACGGTGGCGAACCTGGCGTTGATCTGCTTGCCGAAGGGCTCGACGACGCGCCCCTGCACCGGCCACGGCAGCGCGCCCTGGAGAGCGCGGATATCGGTCGACGACGGCAGCCCCTGCCGCTGTTTCGAAAGCGTGTCGATGAGGCGTTCCAGCCGCTTGGCCTTCTCCTCGAGCTCGGCGATGCGCTGCTCCGACTGCGTTCCTTCCTGGCGCAGCGAGGCCAGGCGGCGCTCCTGCTGCGCGCGCGCGCCGGCGACGGCCTGGCGCCGCTGCTCGACGACGGTGCGCATCGCGGCGACGCGGCGGCGGCGCTCGCCGAGGTCGGCCACGCGCGCGGCCAGCTGGGCGCGCGAGGCTTGGAAGCGCGAGACGGCGCGGGCGTCGCGCGAGACGAGGTAGCTGAGCATCGACATGGCCTCGATGGGATCGCGGTTGTCGTCGATGGAAAGCAGAAGGCGGATGTAGCTCAGCCCGCCGAGGCGGTAGAGCGCGCCGAGACGCCGGGCCAGAAACTTCTTCTGCCGCTCGATGCGCGGTCCGAGCTCGGCGATCTGGGCCTCGACGTTTTTCTGCTCCTGCTCGAGCCGCGTCTGCATGTCGACGGCGAGGGCGAGCTCGCGCGTGCGGATGCCGAGCTCGAGGTCCGCCTCCTCGAGCTGCTGCTGCGCGCTCTGCTGCTGCGACTTGACGACCTCCAGGCGCTGGCGGAGGCGGTTGATGTCGGCGCGGATGCGCTCGAGGTCAACGTTGTGAGGTGCCTGTGCGGTGAAGGCGAGGAGCCCGAGAGCAGGCCACAGAAACTTGGAACGCAGAATGCGAATGCAGAATGAAGAAAGAGGCTTTCTCACCGCGCATCGCGCAATGCAAGCTTGGCCGCCTGCTGCTGCGCCTCTTTCTTCGACGATCCCTCGCCGCGCGTGGCCAGGCTGCCCACCCTCACCTCGACGACGAAACGCTTGTCGTGGTCGGGGCCGACCTCGTCGATGACGTGGTACTCCGGCAGCGGCAGCCCTTTGCCCTGGGCCAGCTCCTGCAGCGCCGTCTTGTAGTCGTGGAAGAGGAGGTCGTCGGCGTCGATGCCGGCGATGTCGTCGCCGAAGGAGCGCTCGATGAGCGCGCGGGCCGGATCGATGCCGCCGTCGAGGTAGATGGCGGCGATGACGGCCTCGAAGAGATTGGCCAGCAGCGAGTCCTTCCTCCTTCCGCCGGACTTCTCCTCGCCGACGCCGAGGCGGATCACGTCGCCCATGTCGTACGCGCGCGCCTTCGCGGCCAGGCTCGTCGCGCTCACCAGGTGGGCTTTGATCTTCGAGAGCGCGCCCTCGTCGAGCTCGGGGTAGCGCTGGAAGAGGAGGTCGCCGATGACGAAGCCGAGCACGGAGTCGCCGAGGAACTCGAAGGTCTCGTTGTCGCGGACGACTTCCAGCTTGGCCTCGTGGGCGAACGATTTGTGCGTCAGCGCGCGCGTGAGCAGGTCGCGCCGCGCGAAGCGGTGGCCGATGTGCTCCTCGAAGCTCGTCAGATCCCGCAAGCGTTCTATTGCGTCCCGCGCGCAACCCAGCCGTCGCCGGTGACGTTGTCGACCGAGCTGGCGTACGCGCTCCAGGTAAAGTTCGAGCCGGTGACGTCGAAGGCGAGAGAGAGGTTGCCGCCGGTGCCGGCGAAGTCGGCGGGGACGCCGGTCTGGCTGAGCGATAACGGCTGCACGGTGACCTGGAAGCTCTTGCCGTTGTTGACCGAGCTGACCGTCCAGGTGTGCGCGACGGTGTCGAGGTTCACGATGCCGACGTTCGTGCGGAAGTTGGCGTCGTTGCGCAGGCCGAGGGCGATGGCGGTGAAGTCGTCGACGGAGTCGAAGAGCGAGACGGCCGGGAAGCTCTGCGAGACCGAGCCGGTCGATCCCGGCTGGGGCGTCCAGATGCGCGAGAAGCCGTCGATGAAGGCTTCGGTGTCGACGGACGTGCCCGTGGAATCGAAGGCCAGGACGAACAGCGATCCGAGGCCGCTGGTCTTGAGCGTGGTGCCGACGAAGTCGTTGATCGTCACGACGCTCTGGGCGTCGATGGTGAAGTGCGTCAACGGCGCGTTCGTATTGTCCTTTCCGTTCAACAGGAAACCGACGCCGAGGTTTCGGGCGAAGTTGTCGTAGTTCACGAAGGTGACGTCGGAGCGGAAGAACGTCCCCTGGTTGCCCTGCACGCTTCCGGCGGCGGGGATGAGGAAGGCGGTGTCGGCGGTCTCGTATTCGATGACGTTGGCGCTGACGCGGCCGAGCTTGCGCACGTTCTTGACGATGCGCAGCGGCGCCGCGGCGTGGCGCGCGCGGATGCGCTGCATGGCCTCGCCGACGGTTTGCGGCGCTCCGGCCGCGGTGGGCACGGGCGTCAGCTTTCCTTCACCGGCAACCGCGGAGACGGCCACTGCGCAGAGGAGAGCGGCGACAGCTTTTGCTTGCATCGCGAGAGTTTACTGCAACGACGCCAGAGCCTGCCGCGCTGTTGCCAGGTCGTCACCGTAGCGATCCTTCGGCGCGGTAGCGAGGAAGCGCGACAGCGCCGCCCGCGCCTCGGCGCGATGTCCGGCGCGCCCTTCGACAAGGCCGATGTTGAAGAGAGCGTCGTACTGGCGCGGATCGATGTCGACGGCGCGGCTCCACGACTCCACCGCATGCGCGTAGTCGCCCTGGCGCGCGTAGACGACGCCGAGCGTGTTCAGCGCCAGCGGCAGGTGCGGGTTCAGGGCCAGCGCCTTGGCCAGATATGACATCGCGCCGTTGACGTCGTCGCGGCGCAGCGCCACCACGCCGAGGTTCTGCAGCGCCGGGGCGTTGTTCGCGTCGGACTGCAGCACGCGCTCGAACTGCTTGGCGGCCTCGTCGAGATGGCCCTGGTCCGCAAGGGCCACGCCGTAGGCGTTCAGGGCGTCGGGATCGTTCGTGGCCGCGACCGGCGCGAGCACCTGCACGGCCTCGTCGATCTTGCCGCTCTCGGTGAGGAGAAGGCCGAGCTGCACGCGCGTGCTCGTCGACTCCTGCCCGGTCTTGATGGCCGCGCGCAGATTCTCGATGGCCTCGGGGACGCGCTCCGACTGCTGCAGCACGAAGGCGAGCAGCTCCCGCCCCGCGGCCATGTCCGGACGCGCTTCGACGACATGCCGGGCCAGCTTCAGAGCGGTGGCCGTATCGCGGCGCTCGTAGGCCTCGACGACCTGGTGCATCTCGTTGTCGAGCTGCACGAGGTTCTTGGGATCGTCGGCGGCGGTGTAGCTGGCCTTCATCGCGCCGCCGCCGCTGATGTAGCCGAGGCTGCGCAGCTTGGCTTTCTCCTCGGCGGTGACGTCGCGGTTCGGCGTGTTGAACTGCGCGTGCAGTGAAGCGAGAAACTGGCGGGCCTGCTCGACGTCGCGGCGCTGCGCGTCGCGGAGGTTGTTCTTCTCGCCGGGATCGCGCGGCAGGTCATACAGCTCGGAGACCGGCAGGTCGATGTACTTCTCGCTGCCGCGAATGACGCCGGTGAGCGGCGCCCATCCGCGGTTGATGGCCGCGCTGAGCGCTTCGAAGTAGGAGTCGCGGGCCAGGCCGCTCTTGAGCAGCGACGTGCCGAGGAGCGCGGCGGGCTTGTCGACGCCGGCGCGTTCGAGGATGGTCGGGACGATGTCAATGTGGCGCACATAGCCGTTCTCGACGCGGTGCTTGATCACGCCGCTCTGGTGGACGATGAGCGGGATCTTCAGCGTGGCCTCGTAGGCGAAGAGGCCGTGGGTCAGCTCGCCGTGCTCGCCGCGGCCCTCGCCGTGGTCGGAGGTGACGATAAGCAGCGGATTGGCGTCGAGCAGCGGCGCGAGCTGGCGGCCGAGGGCGTCGTCGACGGCGGCGATCTCGCCGAGGTACGGGTCGGCGGCGTACTGCGTGGCGAAGGGCTCGGGCGGGCGGTAGGGGGCGTGCGGGTCGTAGAGGTGGATCCAGAGGAAGCGCTTCTTCGCCGCGTTGTCGCGCCACCACTTCGTCGCGGCGTCGAGCACGGCCGTGGCCGGCCGCTCCTGCACGGAGAAGTCGAGCGAGGTCTCGCCCTTGCCGTAGTTGTCGTCGTAGGTGTCGAAGCCCTGGTTCAGGCCGTAGCGCGAGTCGAGCGGATAGGCGCCGACGAACGCACCCGTCGTGTAGCCGGCGCGGCGCAGCATCGTGGCCACGGTCTCGAATTTCGGGGAGAGCTTGTAGCCGGCGTTCTCGCGGACGCCGTGCTGGTACGGATAGAGGCCGGTGAGGATGTTCGTGTGCGACGGGAGGGTGACGACGTTGTGCGCGTGGGCGTTCGCGAAGACGATGCCCTCAGCGGCGAGCTTGTCGAGGAAGGGGGTCTTGACGTTGCGGTTGCCGGCGAAGCCGACGGAGTCGGCGCGCAGCGTGTCGATGGTGACGAGGATGATGTCGGGCTTGCCGGCGGAAGGGGCGGGGGTTTCGCGCGGATGGCAGGCGAAGAGGGCGAAGGCGAGGAGGAGAACGAACGAAGTGCGCGAGCTCATCCCCGATACGCCGCCTGCAGTTGCCGATCCGCGGGAAATTTGCTCAGGCCGCGCGCGGCCCAGAAGCGGGCGCCGCGCACGTCGCCGATCGCTTTGAGCGTCTGGCTGATGGCCAGGTACGCCGGCGGCGTCGGCGATGCTTTCTCGAGCGAGAAGATCAACTCCGTGGCGTCGCGCGTCTTCCCTTCCATCGAATAGAGCAGCAGCAGATTCTTGTACGCCTGCGGGTCGCTGGGGAAGAGGCGGATCTCCTCGCGGAACGAGGCCTCGGCCTCGTCGGCGCGGCCGAGTCGGGCCAGGGCGTCGCCGCGGTAGAAGTTCAGCTTCGGCATCGGCTTCGACCTCCGGCGGGCCAGCTCGGCGGCGGTGCGGTCGATCTCGTTGAGCGCGCTCTGGGGATCGCCCGCCTCCATGCTGATGCGCGCCAGCAGCAGCGACGTCGACGGCCGGTTCGGATGGACTTGCGCGGCCGCCTGCGCCTCCTGGCGCGCTTTGGCGTAGTCCTTCCGCGCCAGCCAGATCTGCGCGAGCAACTGGTGGGCCTCGAAGGGCGTCTCCTTCAGCGTGAGGCGGGCGTGCTTCTCGGCCTCGTCGTAGCGCTGGGCGTCGAGGGCAAAGCTGGCCACCATCGCGGCGAGGCTGGTCGTGCCGGGCGAGAGCTTCAGCGCTTCCTTGGCGCAGTCGATGGCCTCGTCCATGCGGTTGAGCTTGGCCATGACCCGGGCCCGCAGCGTCCAGACGTCGACCATGCGGGCGTTGTTGCGCAGGAGCTCGTCCGTGAGGCGGTCCGCCTCACTATAGTTTTCGTTGATATAGGCGCGGTAGGCCCGGCCGATGTCGTTGGCCTTGCGGATGTTCTCCTTCGGATCGGGAAGGACCTCGTCGGGCTTCGTCGACACGGTCGAGCCGATGTAGCCGAGGGCGGCCAGCTGCTGCTTCTGCTCCTCGTCGACCGCGGAGGGGGCCGCGGCGGCGTGAATGTAGGGCTGGATGCGCTCGCGCAGCGCGGCGTAGACGCGGCGCTTCTCGGCCAGGACGTTCTTCAGCTCCGACGGATCGCCGACGATGTCGTACAACTCCGGCTTCGGGGCATGGATGTAATGGTCCGCGCCGTCGATGATGGAGTGCAGATCGTTCCATCCGTAGTGCAGGCGCGGGTAATACGTCTCGGCGTAGAGCGGACGATCGCCCGCCACCTTGCCGTCGGCGACGTCGAGCAGCGAGCTTCCTTCGGTCTTCCCGGTGAAGCCGAAGGGGCGGGCGATGGTGGGGAAGATGTCGAGCAGCTGCACCGGCGCGGCCACGGACTGCCCGCGCTGGGCGTTGTGCGGGAGCTTGAGCATGAGCGGGACCTGGATGTCCTCGCGATAGAGGAGGACGCCGTGCTCTTCCTCGCCGTGCTCGCCGAGTCCTTCGCCGTGGTCGGACATCATCACGATCGTGGCGCGGTCGTAGAGGCCCTGCTCCTTCAGAAAGTCGAGGAAGCGGCCGACGATGGCGTCCGCCGTGGCGATCTCGCCGTCGTACGTGCTTCCGTACTTCGTCTTGAACGGCTCGGGCGGATCGTACGGCGTGTGCGGCTCGTAGATGTGGAAGAAGAAGAAAAACGGCTGGGCCTTGTGCTGGCCGATCCACTTCTGTGCCGCTTCGCGCGTGACGTCGCCGCTGCGTTGGGAGCGGGCGATGCTGATGGCGGTGGTGTCGAGGTCGATGTCCTCGTCCCAGAAATCGAAGCCGCGCTTGAGGCCGGAGTCGCCGCGCAGGACGACGGCGGAGACGGCCGCGCCGGTGGCGTAGCCCTTCGGCTTGAGCAGCTCGGCGAGGGTCCTGGCCTTCGGATCGAGGTTGTATCCGAGGTTGTCGCGGATGCCGTGCTCGGCGGGGAGCAGGCCGGTGAGGACGCTGGCGTGCGAGACGAGCGTGAGCGGACAATCGGCGTAGGCGCGCTGGAAGAGGATCGAGTCCTTGCGGAAGGCGTCGAGGCTCGGCGTCTCCACTTTGCCGTAGCCGTAGGCGGGGAGATGATCGGAGCGCAGGGTGTCGATGGAGATGATGATGATCGGCGCCCTGGTGTCGACGGCGCCGTGGCGCCCGCAGGCGGCCAGGATCAGAGCGACGACGAGGAGAAAGCGCGGACGCATGCGAGCGACAACTCTCAAATGACGGGCATAGCCGTTTCATTCCACGCGTTGCGGGGCGTCGTGAGGCGAGGCTTGCGGCTCCTGCTGATCGCGGCGGCGTTCGCTTTTTTCTCCGCGCAGCCGGGCAATTTCCCGCCGATCCCGCCGCTCCCCGCGGCGAGCTGGCCGGCCGCGTCCGACGCCGAGCCGTTCGCGCGGGCGCTGCTGGCGCGCGTGCCGCCCTCGGAGCTGGCGCGCGCGCTGGCCGCGCAGCCCGAGCTCGAGCCGGCCATCCTCCGCAACCTCGGCACGGCCATCATGGGCCGCGACGGCGAGACGGTCGCGGCGTATCTGGCCGAGGTCGCGCAGGCGTCGGCGGCGACGCTCGACGCGCAGCGCCTTACCGCGATCGCGGTCGTCGATCCGCTTCGCTACGGCACGGACGCGGCCTTCCGCGCGCGCATCGACGCACATCTTCCGCGGACGATGGCGAAGCTCACGCCGGCCGCGGCGCGCGGCGTGCTGCGCGAGCTCAGCGCCTCCGGCGCGCTCGGCTTCGGCACGGCCGAGGCCGCGGCGGCGGCCGCGCATCTGATCGCGCGCACGAGCGGCGCGCGCCGCGTGGCCTTCGACGCCGCGGTGCGTCTGCCCAACGACAGCAGCAGGGCCATCGAGGCGTCGATCTTCTCGCTGAACACGAATTCGTTCACGCCGGCCGAGGCACTCCGCTTTCTCGAGGCCGTGCACGCGGCGTCGCCGAAGCGGCGGCTCATCGTCATCGCCGACGCGCCGATGCGCGCGGCGCTCGCGGCGCACGCGCAGCGCCTCCATCTCGCGCTCGCCGACGATCTCGACCGCGCTTTCTCACCGTGGCCGCGCGATCCGTTCATCGTCGGCCGCTCGGCGAAAGGGATCGTCTTCGTCAACCGTCCGAACCTGCAACCGCACCGCGAAGAGGATCAGAACATGGTGCGCGCGCTGGTCGACTCGCTGTCCGGCACGCGCTGGACGGTCGCGCCGGTGCCGTTCCACAACGGCCACATCCTGCGCACGCCGGCGGCGGTGTGGATCAGCATCCACAGCGTGGAGCCGCGGGCGCTGGCGCTGCTCGGGCTCGATCACGTGCCGGTGGAGACGTTCGGGACGCGCGCGGGCGTGGAGCGCTACGCCGAGGCGGTGAAGCGCGCCGCGCGCGAGCTCGGCGACTTCTTCCACGCGCCGGTCCGCTTCGTCCATGCCGTACCGTCGGCGCCGGAAGAGATTGCCCGCCTGGCTGGCGGCGCGGGCTATGACCTCGACTCGATCGTCACTCTGCTCCCTCGCGCCGGCGGCAAGACCGACGCGCTGGTCGCCGACGTCAACCTCGGCGCCGCGGCCGCGCGCAACGCCTCGGCGGCGGAATGGAACGCGCTGCGCGCCGCGTACGGCTTCCGCGAGAGCGCCGCCGCGGTCGCCGATGCGCAGAGCGCGGCGCTCCAGCAGTTCCTGGACGAGATCGCCGGCGAGCTGCGCCGCGACGGCATGACCGTGCGCCGCGTGCCGCTGCTGAAGATGCCGGGCGAGGCGTTCGTCCTCACCGCGAACAACGTGGTGCTGGAGCCGCGCCGCGCGGAAGGCTTCGCCACGCTGCTGCCGTCGATCGATCGCGCGGCGCGGGAGGCGTTCGCGGCCAGCGGCTACCGGCTCGATCTCTTCCCGCCGCTGGCCCGCAGCGTGGTCGGAGGCGGCGGGTACCGCTGCGCCTCCAACCACGTGCGCGAGTGAGCGCTTACTTGATCGACTTCAGGTACTCCTTGGCGTCCTTGGCCTCGTCGCTGGTCGGGGCGAGCTCGATGACCTTCTGCAGGTCGGCCTTGGCGTCCTTGCCCTTGCCCTGCTGGATCTTGGCGAGAGCGCGGTAGTAGTAGCCGAGGTGGGAGTTGGCGTCGAGGGTGACGGCCTTGTTGAAGTACGTCATGGCCGCCCCGGGCTGCTTCTTGTTCATCAGAGCGATGCCGGCGTTGAGCAGCGTGTTCATGTCGAGGGCGCCCTCGGGCACCTTCTCGATCACGTCCTTGGCCTTGTCGACCTGGCCCTGCTCGAGGAGCATGTTCGCGTAGAGCGACGCGTACTGAGGGTTGGCGGGCTCGCTCTTGTAGACCTCTTCCATCGCCACCGTGGCTTTGGGCAGATCGTTCGCGCCGTA